>Ga0207835_1000001_pt1 | contig 558295 bp, 396 predicted proteins | sample LuqExpMetagenom8_FD_187766 | JGI IMG/M metagenome (GOLD analysis project Ga0207835, IMG submission 187766) | Tropical forest soil microbial communities from Luquillo Experimental Forest, Puerto Rico - Sample 8 (SPAdes) | ecosystem: Environmental > Terrestrial > Soil > Tropical forest ... | reverse complement strand
TGTTCAGTCTCATGACATTCTTTACAGGTTGTCCCATGACATCCTTTACACCTTTGGTGTTTTGGAAGGAGGTTGGGATGGGCTGGAGGCATGTGGAGGCTTCATCGGAGCGGATTCGTTTTGTGCAGGAGGCGTCCGGCGGCGAGCGTTCGTTGTCCTCGCTATGTGCCTCGTATGGGATCAGCCGTCCGACGGGGTATTTGTGGTTGAAGCGTTTCCGCGAAGGCGGTGTGGCTGGGATGGTCGAGTGCAGTCGTCGTCCTTGCTGCACGCCGACGCGCGTAGCCGCGGAGACCGAAGAGCGGATCGTGCTGTTGCGTCAGCGTTACCCGGAGTGGGGAGCGCGCAAGCTGGCCGTGTTGCTGGGGCGCGAAGGCCTCATCGTTCCCCGGATGACCGTGCATCGGGTGCTGGAGCGATGCGGTCTGCTGCATGAGCTGGACCGCCATCCGCAGGCCACCGGGCGCTTCTGTCGCGAGCAGCCCAACCAGCTCTGGCAGATGGACTTCAAGAGCCCGAAGGGATGGGGAACCCATCTGGGACCGCTCTCGGTGATCGACGATCATAGCCGCTACGTGATCGCGCTGGAGCAGTTGGCCAGCGGACGCACTGAGCATGTGCAGCAGCGTCTGGAGCGGGCGTTCGTCGACTGTGGCGTCCCCGAAGCGATGCTCATGGACCATGGGCAGCCGTGGTTCAACGCGCGGTCTTCTGGCGGATGGACGCAGCTGTCGGTGTGGCTGATGCGTGTCGGCGTACGGCTCTACTACAGTGGTGTGCGCCATCCGCAGACCCAGGGCAAGGTGGAACGCTTCCACGGTGCGCTGGAGAAGGCCAGGCGACGTCGTGGCCATCCGGCCGCAGACCCGCAGGCATGGCTGGACGGCTTCCGCGAGGAGTACAACCACGTTCGTCCCCATGAGGCGCTGGCCATGCAGACTCCGGCCAGCGTGTGGCGACCGAGCGCCTCGGTATACACCGGACCACGCGATCCAATCTATGCCGCGGGGGAGGAGGTGCGCCGGCTCAACTCACTCGGTGCGCTCCGGCTGCATGGCCGTAACTGGCAGGTAGCCGGAGCCCTGGCGCACCAGCCCGTGATGCTCCAGCGCATCGACCAACGCGTCCTGGTCTTCTATGCCAACACCCTGCTCAGAGAACTCGACCTTGCCGGGTCTGGCTCGACCATGGTCGAGCCAGACCCGGCAAACTTCCTCAACTTGTAAAGGATGTCATGGGACAAAACGTAAAGGATGTGCCGGGACTTTACAACTGAAGTCGTGCCCTGACACGAAGCCTTGTAGTGGCGGGATTAGAGGGCGTGCTTTCCCACCCTTCGCGCGATGATGCTGCGCGAAGAATGGGGCACCCGGGGGTGTACGCGGCAGGAGGCATCCCGCAGGGGCTGAAGCCCGGGGTACGGTGGGGCTTTCAAGTCTGCGCTGCCATAATTTCCTTATGTTGATTCTCGCTTCCGCATCGCCGCGCCGGCGCGAGCTGCTCACACAGGCCGGCTTCCTGTTCACCGTTCGCCCGGCGAATATCCCCGAAGACCCGCTCCCGGGCGAAGACCCTGCGGCCTACGTGGCCCGGCTGGCTCGCCAGAAAGCGCAGGCCGTTTTTGACGACGCGGCTGATCCGGAAGTGCTGGTTCTGGGGGCCGATACCACCGTCACGCTCGACGACCAGATTCTGGGTAAACCGGCTGACGCTGACGATGCCCGGCGGATGCTGCGGATGCTGAGCGGGCGGACGCATCGCGTGATCACCGGGGTGGCGCTGGTTTCCGCTGGCGCAGCGCAGGTGGCGGCCGAGGCCACCTCAGTGCGCTTTCTGACACTTTCCGACACGGAAATCGACAGCTATATTGCCACGGGAGAGCCCATGGACAAGGCCGGCGCGTACGCGATCCAAGGGCGTGCGGCACGCTGGATTCCGCGCGTGGAAGGCTGCTACTTCAATGTGGTGGGATTGCCGCTGGCGCTGGTGGGCACCATGCTGGAAGCGGCGGGAATCACGCCTCCGGCAGAGAATCCTGCACGGGGTCAAACGTCTTGAAGCCCACACCGCGCGCGGCTTCAAGCAGCGACGGGGCAGCTGAGACAAAGACGATTTCAGTTCCCTGAAACATCTCTCGCGCGGCGATGGCGGCACCCAGTTGCAGGGCCTCTGGCCAGCGCAGGGTGGTGCGGTCAAGAAGCTGGCGCGCTGCCTCCAACACGGCCGGATTCAGCGGCTCCTGCACCATGCGAGCGGCCTCAAGACGCAGAATTTCAAGGACCGCGGTGGCCGTTTCCGCGCTGAGTCCTCCGGCACGCTCCCGCCGCCGGACGGCCGCATAGACCTCCAGCGGCGCGGAAGCGGCGATCAGCTTACGGTTATCCTCAATCGACTCCATCAGCCGCACCAGCGCGTCTGTGCCCGGCTCACGCACAAAGAGCCGGGCAAAGGCCGACGATTCAAGGAAATAACAGGTCACTGGTTCCCCCGCGCCTCATCCATCTCAGCGGCCAGCGAACCGCCCTCAATCTCAACCGGGTGGAAGCGCTGCGCTTCCTCGGGAATGCCCGCCTCAGCGCGGTTCAGCCGGATTGTCGTCGTCGGATAAGCCGGTGTCTTGGGATTGGCGATTTTGCTGGTCACGACAAGGCCGCGCTGGATTGCCTCAGCCAGCACCGTTTGCCGGGCCTCAGGATGCTGGTTCCAGCGGAACGCCTTGCGCGGCAGAAACGAGTCACGAAACCACTTGAGCGCAATGAACGCATGGCCGCCGCGTTCGGCTTCAGCCAGGGCCGCGCACAGCTCCTTGACGCGCACATCCAGATCGGCCGGAAGCAGTGCCTCCTGCCCCTCGTCTTCCTCGTCAAAGCTGCGCGGCGCCGCGAAACGCGGAGCACGCGGCGTGCGTGGCGCAGCTTCCTCGTCATCGATCCGTTCAAAATAAATGCGGATCTCATCGTCTTCCGGGGACCAGGTATCTGCTGAAGCGTTCCGGCGCTTGCTGCGCCCACTCTCACTACAGAGCTCAACAATCGCCTGATATCCCGGCGGCGCCAGAAACTTCAAGGCCCGTGCCATCCCTGGATCCTGCGAAAATCCAAGCTCGTGCAGTGCCGCTTCAATCAATTCTTCTGCTTCCGGAATACTAGCGTTGCTGATGTCTACGCTGTTCGGGACAGCCTTTGTCGCCCTCATTGTTCCATCTCCGTCTAACGTCCCTTTAGTCCGCGTTGCCCGACCGGGGTATTTGCTGCATCTAAAGATTCCTGAGTGTATGCCAGAGAAACTAGCGCAGTTACCGGATCGTTGCAACGTGCCCGCCCGTTCCGTTTTTCGCTGCGGCGCCGCTCACGGCCACAACCGCATCTTCCATTTTCATTTGAATCGTCTTGTTGACCGGCCGAGGGGGGTGGACCGGGGTACGCAACAACTCTATCTAACCGCCACAACTGAGCAGTGGACACAGTTTACCCGACTTTCAGCTTCAGTGCAGAACTCCTCGGGAACTCCCATTGGTACCCTTACGGGACCGAGTTCGTACAATGGATGCATGCGGCGCCTGCTCTGCTTTGCCTTGGCATTCCTGTTCTCCTGCTTGGGGGTGCACGCCAGCGCTCAGTCGTTCGACCTTGTCGGTCCCAAGGTTGATGTGCGTGTCAAGCGCGGCCAGGTAACCCTGCCCATTGGGCAGGTTCCGAATCTGCTGCCTGGAGACAGGCTGTGGATTCACCCGGATTTCCCCCCTTCCCAGTCAGCCCACTACGTTCTGATCGTCGCGTTCCTCCGCGGTGTTACCAATCCGCCGCCGCCTGAGTGGTTCACCCGCGTGGACACCTGGCTGCGGGAGCCGCGCGAAGAAGGCGTGTTTGTCACCGTACCCTCAGAGGCGCAGCAAGCCATTCTGTTTCTTGCGCCTGAGACGGGCGGCGACTTCACCACGCTACGCAACGCGGTGCGTGGGCGACCCGGCGTGTTTGTCCGCTCCACGCAGGATCTGCAGGCTGCGAGCCTGGACCGGATGCGCCTGGACGCCTTTCTGAACGACGTCAAGGTCACATCGCAGACCGATCCCAAGCTACTTAAAGAACGCGCAGAAGCCTCGGCGCGCTCGCTGGGCATCAAGGTCAACCAGGACTGTTTCGACAAGCCGGTGGAGCAGCAGGCTGGCTGCCTCTCACAGCACTCAGAGGGGCTGGTGATGGATGACTCCTCCACGCAGACCCGTGTGGCGCAGATTGCGTCGGGGTCCACGGTGGACCTGATGAACCAGCTTTCGTACTCCAACGTGGGCGGAGCGGGCGCATACAGCGCTTACGTTGGGGCCATTGTGGACACGGCGAAGATTCTTTCCCAGCTGCACACGGCCAAGTTCCAGTACATTCCAGCGCTGGCGCTGCCCACCGAGGACACACTGAACCTGCGGCTGAGTGTACCGCCCAGCTTCCGCGATCCGAAGTCGGTGGTGGTGATTGCGCTGCCGCCTGTAGGTCCGGCTGCGCTGCCGCCGCTGCACCCGGTGGACCCGGCCGCAACGTTCTGTGCGCAGAAGTCGGCGCTGGTGCTGCCGGCGGAGGGAGCGCCGCTGGTGCTGGGTACAGCCTTTGCCCATGACTTGGCGCTGCACATCGACAGCAAAAAGGGCCCGGCGGATATCCCCGTTCACGTCAACTCGGCCAAGGGCGGGCTGGAACTTGACCAGCCCGTGCCCCTGCTGCCGGAAGACGAGGTTCGCGGTACGGTGCACGGCAAGTGGGGCTTTGACGACTGGACGGGGCCGACTTATCACCTCCACTCAGTGCAACAGGGATCCTGGCGGGTTGCGGAGAGCGACAAGTCAGCCCTGGTGGTGGGCCGTAAGGACCTGATCCACCTGGAAGGCGTGAACAGCCTCTGCGTGGACAAGCTGGAACTGGACACGGCCGGCAGCGCACCCGAGATGCTGCCGTGGAAAGCTCCCAAGCCCAACCAGCTTGAGGTGACGCTGCCGATGGAGCATGCGGAACCCGGGCAGGTGACGCTCCGCATCCACCAGTACGGGCTGGAAAAACCCGACACGCTCACGCTGAACTCCTATGCCGAAGCCGCCTCGCTGGACCGGCTCACGCTTTCCGCGGGCGACTCCAGCGCCCTGCTGACCGGGACACGGCTGGATGAGGTGGCGAAGGCTACGCTGGAAGGCGTCAGCTGGACCCCCGTTGCGCTGGGCCGCATTCAGGACGTGGATCAGCTTTCAATGAGCGCCGACCACCCCACAGCTGCTCTGGAGCCGGGGCGTCACTACTTTGCCCACGTTCTGCTGCGTGACGGCCGCGAACTCACAGTCCACGTGACTGTGAATGTTGCCCGGCCGCAGATTGCGCTGTTGAACAAAGGCGCACAGGATACAGCCTTGCCCGCACCTCCCGTTGGCCCGGCTCCCGCCGCACCGACCATCCGTTTTGGCAATCCGGACGACCTGCCCGCGTCTGAGCGGCTGGTTTTCTTCTTCAAAGCCCGGGTTCCGGCAGCTTTTCCGCGTGACCAGAAGATCGAAATTGCTGCGGTCGATGCCAGCTTCCACACGCTGCTTTCACTGGCGGATGGGGGCCTGATTCTGTCTGACTCGACCACGGCAATGGCTGTGGTGGAGCCGCTGACGCGGTTTGGCTCCTCGGCGTTCGGCCCCATCCAGGCCCGGCCAGTGGCCGCGAATGGGATTGCAGGCGACTGGATTCCGCTGGGCACACTGGTGCGCATTCCGGGGCTGCACGACCTGCGCTGTCCGCATGTTGCGGCGCGCCCCTGCACGCTGACCGGCTCAAACCTGTTTCTGGCAGCGGCCCTGGACTCAACAGCGGATTTCGACGACCCGGTGACCGTGCCGCCTGACTTTACCGGAACCCAACTCACGGTGCCGCACGCCCCCAACGGAACGCTCTACATCAAACTGCGTGACGATCCAAACACCGTCCAGACTGTCACCGTGCCCGTGGTCCCTATGCAGGCCGGAGCGACCAAAGGCTCCGGCGCGCGCATCGCTGAATCTGCGGCCCAGCCTGCTGCCACACAACCGGCTCCCGCGGCGGGCCAGCCTGAACCACAATCCGCCATTCCGGCGCAGGCTCCTGCCGCTGCGCAGCAGCCCTGAACCGCGGCAAAAAGCAAAAGCCGGGATGGAGCAATGCTCCATCCCGGCTGCGGAATCCAGGAAACTCTCCGCTGTGGAACACCTCAGGCGATTTAGTTGAAATACGCCTTGTTCTTTTCAGCAAACTCAGCCTTATCGGCGGGCAGCTCGCCCTCAGGGAAGATTGCGCCCGAGGGGCACACGCTCACGCAGGTGCCGCAGTCGATGCACTCGTCCGGGTTGATGAAAACCTGCGTCACCGTCTCGGCTGCCGCATCACCCTGCTGGGGAGCAATCGCCGCTGTGGCGCACTCCTCCACGCACACAAAATCCTTCACACAAGCGTCCGTTACAACGTAAGCCATCGCACACTCTCCTTATTCGGGCGGCCGCGTCCCGGTACGCCCCTCATGTTGAGCCTATCGATGAATGGCTCGCGCAGGTGGTGATTCAAGTCACAGGACCAGCAGACATCTCTCCGATTGCGGTACGCGGCGGATTCCAACCGTTCTGTAACCGGGGTGTGACGCTGCATTCTCAGTTTTTGCAGCAGAATCTGGCTATGCCCTTCCCCAAGGCTCTGCTTGCACAGGTGTTTGCCTGCTGGAACTGGAAGTGTGCTCTGCTGAGTGCCGCGGTGCGTTCAGCGGTGTACGTTGCGGCCCTGGCGCACGCGCGTCTGCACACGGCTTTTGCACTGGCTGCGGTGGAAATTGCCTACGTTGGGCTCACGGGGGGACTATGGGCGGGACTGCAGCAACGGGCGCTGGCACTCCGATCCCGCCTGGCCGGTAACTTCCTCATAGTGGTTGCCATCCCCGGCATGGCTCAGCTTTGCGACTGGCTTGCGCACCGCGCGGTGGGCCCGGCTGCACCACCGCGCGCACTGGTGGCGGTGTGCGCGTTCACGCTGATCTCGGCGCTGTTTCATCTGCACGTGATGCGCCGCGGAGTTTTTCTGACCGGTGCAGCGGGCCGGACCCTGGCCGACGACTTCCGGCGCATTCCCGGGCTGCTGCTGGGACTCATTCCCTCCCTACCCGCGGCCGCTGCACAGAAGCGCAACCGCCCCGTTTCCGAACCGGCAGTCTAGCCTGCTCTGCTGCGCACGCTGCGCTGTTCCCTGTTTGTTCACACTTGCGCGTGCATACTGGAAGGCAATGACTTGCGCGCGCCTGCTCCCTTTGCTGCTTGCCCTAGCTGTTTCCGCCTTCAAATCTGCGAGCCCGGCCCAGACCGGCGTGACTGCCGTGCTGCCGAATGGACGTGCGATTCATCCGGCGGGGAACTGGATTGCCGTGGCGCCCTACCCTTTTGCGCTGGCGGTGCGGCCGGATGGCGCGCAGGTGGCGGTGCCTTCGATCGGGTTTCCGTTTGCGCTGAACGTGATTGACGCGCCCGCTTCGGCGGCTCCGCGTGTGCGGCGCATGCCCGCGGGCGAGGAGAGCGAGCCGGAGATTCAGACGCATGCGGGGCTGGCCTACTCGCCGGACGGGGCGCTACTGTGGGTGGCGACGGGCGATACGGGGCTGGTGCGCGCCTACCGCACGGCTGACTGGACGCTGGCGGCGGAGATTCCGCTGGACGGAACGGTGGGCGGACGGGCGTTCAAGTCGAGCTTTGCGGCGAACCTGGTGCTCTCACGCGACGGCTCCACGATTTTTGCGCTGGACCAGGGAAACTGGCGCGTGGTGGTGCTGGATGCGCGCAACCACACGCGTGTGGCGTCGATTCCGACGGGCGCGTATCCGTTCGGGCTCACACTTTCTCCGGACGGTGCGCGGCTCTACGTGACGAACACGGGGCTGTTTGAGTACACGACGATTCCTGGTGCGGACGCGAAGGATCCGCTGCACTCCGGGCTGCACTTTCCGCCGTTCGGCTACCCCTCAAAGGAGGCGCGCGAGGGGGCGGTGGTGGAGGGAAAGCGGGTTCCGGGACTGGGCGACGAGAACTCGGCGCGGGGCAGCTCGCTGTGGACTTACGACGTGCACGATGCCGCGCATCCGGCGACGACGGCGAAGCTGCGGCTGGGCACGAAGATCAGCGAGGCGCGCGGGGGAACAGTGGGCGGCGCGGCGCCGACGGGGGTGGCGGCTGCGGCGGACGCTGTCTACGTGGCGCTGGCGCACGAAGATGCGGTGGCGAAGGTTTCTGCCGACGGAAGGCAGTTGCTGGCGCAGGCTGCGCTGACGCCGTTTGACGGGCCGCGCTTCCGGGATGCGCGGGGGCGGGCGCTGCGTGGCGTGATGCCGAGCGGGCTGGCAGTGCATGAAGGGCGGGTGTATGTCGCGGAGTCTGGCATTGACGCGGTGGGCGTGCTGGATGCGGCAACGATGAAGGTGGCTGGGCACATTCCGGTGGGGTGGAACCCTTCAGCGGTGGCGTTTTCACCGGACGGCGGGATGCTCTACGTGGTGAACACGAAGGGCAAGGGCACGGGGCCGAATGCGGGCGCGGCGCACGATCCGAAGATGCCGAGCTACATCGGGTCGCTCGAGTACGGCGGCGTGAGTGCGATTCCGGTGAGCGAGCTGGCTGCGCCGGAGACGCTGACGCAGAGAGTGGTGGCGGCGAACTCCGCGCTGCTGAGCGCGCGGCCTGCGCTGCCGCGGCTGAAGCACTGCTTCCTGATTGTGCGCGAGAACCGCACCTACGACGAGGTGCTGGGCGACGTGGCGGGAGCGAACGGAGACGCGTCACTGGCGCGCTACGGGATGGACGGCTGGGCCGAAGAAGACGGCCAGGTAAAGCACGTGAAGGTGACGCCGAACCTGCATGCGCTGGCCGCGCAGTTTGCGATGAGCGACAACTTCTACGTGGACTCGGACGTTTCTGCCGACGGACACCGCTGGGTGGTGGGCATCAATCCGACGCCGTTCTTCAACACGGCGTGGAGCTCAAACTACGGCGGGAGGCGCAGGAGCTTTGCGGGGGCTGAAGAGCCGGGGCGGAGGGCACTGTTTGGCGGGGCAGATGCACCGATGCCAGAGGATGAGCCGCAGTTCGGCTCGCTGTGGGAGCATCTGGCGGCGAGCGGCAAGGGAGTGCTGAACTACGGCGAGAGTCTGGAGATTGAAGGCGGCGACGAGATGCCGGGCGCCGAGCCGGAGGGCCAGCGGCTGTTTCTGAATGCGCCGCTGCCGCGCCCGGTGTTTGAGGCGACGGACCGGCGGTATCCCACGTTCAACATGGGCATCCCGGACCAGTATCGCGTGGACGAGTTCATTCGCGACATGCGGCGGCGGATGGCTGCCGGGACGGTTCCGGCTCTGGTGGTGATCCGGCTGCCGAACGACCACACGGCGGGACCGAGGCCAGCGGACGGCTATCCCTACCACGCGTCGTATGTGGCGGACAACGATCTGGCGCTGGGGCGGATTGTGGCGTTCCTCTCAAAGACGCCGCTGTGGAAGGACTCGGCGGTGTTTGTGACCGAGGACGACGCGCAGGGCGGCGTGGACCATGTGGACGCGCACCGCAGCGTGCTGATGGTGGCGAGCCCGTGGGTGAAGCCCGGCGCGGTTTCACACGAGCACACCAGCATGGGCTCAATTACACGGACGATCAACGAGCTGCTGGGGCTGGCTCCGCTGAACCTGGAAGACGCGCTGGCGGGCGAGATTCTGGGGATCTTCGATACGGCGCCGCATCTGGAGCCGTTTACCGCGGCGCCGGCCGACGCGCGGATTTTTGTCGCTGCCAAGGCAAAGCTGGCGCACCCGAAGACGAAGGAAGAGGCCGCCGAACTCCGCAACATGGACGACCCGGACGAGATTCGCGAGGAGATGGAGAAGGCCACGCCGCGTCTGCATCGTGCGAAGGATAACGACCGGGATCGCGACTAACAGCTAACAGCGAAATCTTCAAGAAATGGTGGATGGCCGTGCGGTGCCTTTGTGCCGCACGGCTTTTCTTTATCGACTTCTTAGCTGCGCTTTCGTAGAGTACAAAAACCCCCAACGCTGTCCATTGATGCCGGATCTGTTCATTTTTTACGTCGCTGTAATGTGAACCCTCAAGCCCTTTAATACAGGGCACGTACGCTTGAGCCGTACAACTGTCCACGCCTCAGCAGAGCGCGTCCAGCAGTTCCGGGCGACATGCGCGGCCAGTCTCCTCAACTGCGAAGAAGTGCCAATGCCGGGTTGACTTTTCCCGGGAGTGCACCGGGGGGCTGTTGCGCAGCGTTCCTTCTGAAGCCGCTCGCCGCTGACCGGCGTGGATGCCAAAGAAGTTCCCTACACACCACTCCGCCCGTAACTGCTGTGCCGCGGCCGCTGCTTCGCTCCCTGGTGGGCGCTGCCGTTTCCGGTGCCAGCCTCAGGCGCACACCGGCGAGCTGCCAGAAAACACGCCTGCAGACGCCGCTCAACAGCCACTCCGTACCTCCACTCAGCAACACCTTCAGGAGACAGTGACTTATGCACGAATCGACTCTGTTTTCTCCCAAGCGGCTCCAGAGGCTGGCAGTTTGCCTCGGGCTGCTTCTGCTTGCGTATGCGGGCATGGTCAGCCAGGCGCAGACCACACAGGGAACCATTGTGGGAACCGTCAGGGACACGGCCGGCGCAGTGGTGCCGAACGCCTCCATCAAGCTGACCAACACGGACGAAGGCACCACGCGCGCCACCAAGTCCAGCGGCACGGGCGACTATCGCTTTGTCGACGTAAAGGCCGGGCACTACAAGATCGACATTGCGGCGGCCAACTTCAGCCCGTGGCTGGCAACATCCATCACGCTGGCCGTGCGCCAGGAACTGCGCCTGGATGCAGAACTGAACATTGGCACGGTGCAGCAGTCTGTACAGGTGACCGGCGAGGCCGTCAGCTCCATTGAGACGGAGTCCGCCACGATCAGCGGCACGTTCAACTCCGACCAGGTGACGAACCTGCCCGTGAATACGCGCGCCAGCTTCAGCGGCACCAGCGCGGCAAACATTCTGGGCACAATGCCGGGCGTGCAGGACGATGCTTCCGGCATCTCTGTGCAGGGTGCTCTGCCGTACCAGGTGGAAGTGACGGTAGACGGCGCCACGCTGAAGGATACGACCGGCGGCAGCTTCATCGGCAACGCCTTCCCGTCGAGCGAATCGATTGCAGAGATCCGCGCCGACGGCGTGCTGGCTGGCGCTGAGTTCAGCGATCCGGCACAGGTGGTGGTGACCACCAAGGGCGGCAGCAACCAGTTCCACGGCTCGGCGTTCTGGTATTACCAGAGCTCAGGCTTTGACGCGATTGCGTACACGTATCCGACCACAACGACCAAGCCGGGACAGCACGGCAACACGTTCGGCGGCAGCTTTGGCGGCCCGGTGATTCTGCCCCACTACAACGGCCACAATAAGACGTTCTTTTACGGTGCCTACGAAGGCTGGCGCCACCCTGCACAGGAAACCGTGAACGAGGTGGTGCCGAGCACGCTGATGAAGCAGGGCGACTTCTCAAACTACGTGGTGCCTGACGGCCACGGCGGGAACGCCTTCACCGGCATTACGAACCCCTCCACTGGCGCGCTCTACGCGGGCAACAAGCTCACGAACATCAACACGATTGCGGCCAGCACTCTGAAGGAGTTCTATCCGGACCCGAACATTGGCAACGCGGCCGACTACACGGACAACGGCGTGGCGAACTACCAGTACAACGCCGACAAAAGCGGCCACTCAAACCAGTTTGACGTGCGCGGCGACCAGTACTTTGGCGCGAACCAGAAGTTCCTGATCTGGGGCCGCTTTACGTGGAAGAACTTCCCCACCACGTCGCCGCAGATTCTCACGCTGCCGTCTTCACTCTCAAACAGCCAGAGCCGCGTGCTGAAGGTTGACACCAACTGGAGCATCCTGCCGAACCTGATCAACGAAGGCGGCTTCAGCTTCACGCGCTACACCTCAGGCGGCAGCAACCCCTATGACGGCCATGCGTGGACGGTGGCGCAGGGCTGGAGCGGCCTGCAGAACCTGTTCTACAACGGCGTTCCTGAGATGGACTTCAACAACCTGCAGAGCCTGAACGCCGACCGCCTCACGGGCCTGAACAAGTCGTTCACCTATGAGTACTCTGACACACTGATCTGGACCAAGGGACGGCACACTTTCAAGTTCGGCGGCGACATTGAGGAGCTTGAGGCCGTTACGCCTCTGGGCTTCAACGGCGCGGACAACTACGGCACGTACACCTTCAACTCCAGCGCCAGCGCGGGCATGTTCACGGGCGTGGACTTTGGCGACTTTCTGCTGGGCCTGCCGAACAAGACGTTCTACGACGTGGTTCGCCAGGACAACGACGGCCTGTCACTGCACTACCACTTCTTTGGGCAGGACGAGTGGCACCTGAATCCGCGCCTGACGATCTCCTACGGCGTGCGCTACGAGTTGCACCCCGGCTACCACGACAAGTATGGGGACATTGGCAACTTTGACCCCACGGTTGCACTCTCTGGCCGAGTGATCTATCCGCAGGGCAAGCAGGACCTGCTGGCGCAGGGCTTTCTGGCCAGCGCCAACGCCTGCGATCCGGACGGCGTGACGAAGACCAACACGGCGACGGTGAACGGCGCGCCTTGCATGCCGGTTGAGGGCAACTCCACAGCGGGTTATCCGGGCGGCCTGAAGAAGTTCCCGCACCTGCGCTTCATGCCGCGTTTCGGCTTTGCGTATCGTCCGTTTGCTGACGACAAGTGGGCCATTCGCGGCGGAGCCGGCCTTTACAACATCAACCTGCTGGGCTCGAACTTCTACTCGCTGACCGGCACGGTGCAGGCCTACACGCAGGACTTCTCCAACACCTACGACGCCACCACGCACACGGCTGGCTACCAGTGGCCGCAGATTGATCCCGGCTCCGGTGGGAACGGCTGCACCAACTGCTACGGCACCGACTACTTTGGCACCGCGAACAGCGTGAACTGGAAGGACCCCTACACGGAGCAGTGGTCGCTGAGCGTGGACCACGACTTTGGCGCCGGGTACGCGGCACGCGTCAGCTATATCGGCTCAGAGACACACCAGCTGGTGTGGGCTCCGGACGAGAACACGCTGCCGTACTCTGACACGGTTTCTGCGTTCAACGCGCCGATCAGCTCACGGCTGTTCCCGAACTGGGGGCGCATCAACACGCGCGCCACGGGCGCCAACCAGAGCTACAACTCGCTGCAGGTGGAAGCCAGCCACCGCATGCAGCACGGGCTTGAATATCACTCGGGCTTTACGTGGGCCAAGAACCTGGCCGACAACCAGGGTCCGTCCAGCACCAGCTTTGCGGGTGAAAGCGGCGGCGGCCGCGCCACCTCAGTCCTCAACCGCCACGTGGACTTTGGCAACGCTTACGGCACGCGCCGTCTGCGCTGGAACACGACGGCTCTCTACGACCTGCCCTTTGGCCGCGGAAAGCTGATCGGCGGCTCGATGTCGCGGGTGGCAGACGAGGTTGTGGGCGGCTGGCGCCTGTCGGCTATTCTCACGCTGCAGACTGGCGCCTACCTCACCCCCTACTTCCCCAGCGGACAGGGCGACCCCTCCGGCACTGGCTCGGGCCTGAACGGCTCCTACGGCAACGGGACGGGAAGCTTTGACGGCGGTCATCGTGCGCAGCACCCGGATCAGCTCACGGGCGTAAGCACCAAGCCCACTGGGCAGAACCGCTTCAACTGGACCAACGCAAATGCCTTCGCGTGCCCGGGCGACTCCACCTGGACCCCCGGCAACCCGTGCGAAACCGGCGCTGGCTATACGCCACAGTCCGACGGCTCGCTCGTCGCGATTGGCCCTCACCCGCTGCCGATTGGCCGCTTTGGCAACAGCGAGGTAGGTACGGTTCAAGGCCCGGGGCTCGTCAACCTCTCGACGGGTATTGCCAAGACGTTTGCCGTGACTGAGCGGCTGCACCTGAAGGCGGAAGGAACCTTTACCAACGTGCTGAACCACACCAACCTGGGCGATCCGAACATGAACCTGAGCTCTTCGAGCTTCGGGCTCATCAGCGGAACCATCGGCTCAGACTTTGGCGGAGCGCGTACCGGCCAGGTTTCTCTTCGCGCTGAATTCTAACGTCTCACGGCAACACAACCTCATGCGGCGCGGGCCCCGAGACCCGCGCCGCCTTTTTGTCTCTTGCAGACGCCATTCTGGCTGAAGCCGGAGTACGGAAGGAGGTTGATCCGGTGCTGCAGGGGGATGGCGCGGATGGGCCTGGTTCGCCCATTACCTTAGTGCCGTGACCAGCGCATCCAGTGAAGGAATTGGAGCTATAGTACCCAAAAGTGCAATTGAGGTCACAGTTGCACGGGTTTAACCTAAGCGCACTCGGTTCTGTACGGAGCACCTATCCGTGTAGAGACCGAACAGAGTACTAGCGATGCTCCTGATCGTGCTCCAAATCGCTGCTGTCGCGCTCGTAGCCCTCTACCTGGGCTGGTCGCGGCTGCGCGTCTGGCAGCGCAATCGGCAGTCGTGGGAAGGCATGCTGCAACGGCTTCATCATGGCTGGAACGCGGGTGCGCTCAGCGAGCACTTCCCTTGGAAGGAAGGGCTGAACATCAGCCCGGATGAGAACTGGACTCGGATCCAGGGGGCTCGCGGACTGTGGATCATGTATCGCAATGCGGGCGTGATGCTGGAGATGGCAGATTTTGCGGCGCGTCATGCGGGCATTGACCCAGCGCTGCTGGAGACACTGCGCACTGACGCCACGCAGATCCGTCTTGCGGCTCTGCACGCTCTCATCAACTACGCTTTCAATCAGGCCAGCGAGGGTGTCCGCATCAGTTCGTTTCAAGTAGCTTCGATGTACACGGGCATGGCGGCACACATGGCTGAGTTCCTGCAGAACAACGCTGATGTGGCTCTGCCCAGCTTCGTAGCTGCAATGTAATCGCACAAGTCCTGGTGCATAAAGGCCGGTCCTCCGATAGAGGTCCGGCCTTTGACTTTTCAGGCGGCAGGCAAGGATATGGCAGGCAGCGCAACCTTCTCTTGACAGGGGACGCAGCGGGCGTGCAATCTTATGCGTGGCACAAACGATTGTGCATGGGCTTTTCTGCATTTCTGGGGCACCTTGGAGACCGGCTCTTTCGCTTTGATCCCAGCAGCCTGCCCGCTCCCTTTGCCTGTCAGCCACCGTCGCGATTTACTCTCGCGTGTAAGGAATCTCATCATGGTGCGTGTAGTTCGCTGTCTCGCTGCCCTGTTTCTGGCCGGAGCCGCCGCGCTCGCAAGCGCGCAGGACGACTACGTCAGCCATCTCGTATTCTCCAATAGCCTTACGCCCGGCGGCGACTTCCGGACCTCGGCGAATGCCGTCGCGCCCAGCACGCTTGAGTCGGCAAAAGGCCACCTGCCGGTTGACACACGCACCTTTCTCTCCCCACCGAACGCGCTGCGCCTGACCTTTGTCTCCGCGCGGGACGGTGCCTGGGAAGCTGCGATCAGGCCGGTGGAAGCGGACAACCGCCCGTCTCACTTCCTTGGCTCCACGCTCAGCTTCTGGATCCAGTCGCCGCAGCCGATTCCAGCGGCCAGCCTGCCGCAGATCCGGCTGGCTGACACAGCGGGCGGCTTCACCGAGCCTCTCGCGCTTGGCAGCTTCGCAGGGCCGCTCACGGCCGGGCACTGGACGCAGGTTCGCATTCCGCTCGCGAAGTTCGCGTCAGCCTCATCCCGGCCATTCGACGCGGTGCGGCTGCAATCAGTGGTCTTTTCACAGGGCGCTGCGGACGCGCAACAGCACACACTGCTTGTGGATGAGGTCCGCATTGGAGCGGACGTTGCTGCGGAGCCTGGCAAGACCAGCTCCATACCCGCGCCGCGTGGGCTTGTTGCCGTGGGCTACGAGCGGCACGTTGACCTGAGCTGGCAGGCTTTTGCCGATCCACATCTGGCTTACGTTCTTGTGTACCGCTCGCTGGACGGGGGACCGTTCGAGCCGGTTGCAGTGCAGCAGCCGGGCCTGCGCCGTGCCATTGACTGGGTGGGCGCGCCGGGGCACACGCTCTCCTATAAAGTTGCCGCGGTGGATGATGCCTTCCGCCAGTCTGCGCTCTCCGCCCCCATCAGCACGCAGACCCACGCAATGACCGACGACGAGCTGATGACGATGGTCCAGCTCGAGTGCTTCCGCTACTACTGGGAAGAAGGCTCGCATCCGAAGGCCGGTATGGCGCTGGAAAGCGTACCCGGCGACCCGCGCGTGGTTGCCACGGGAGCCTCGGGCTTCGGCATCATGGCGCTGCTTGCCGGAATCGACCGCGGCTTTATTCCGCGTGCCGAGGGCTTTGATCGCTTTGGCCGCATTGTCACGTTCCTTGAACATGCCGACCGCTTCCACGGCGCATGGGCCCACTTTATGAACGGCGACACGGGCAGAGCCATGCCGCTGTTCGGCATGTATGACGACGGCGCGGACCTGGTGGAAACTGCGTTTCTGGTGCAGGGTCTGCTTGCCGTGCGGCAGTACGCAGACCCGAAGGTTCCGGCCGAGCGAGCGCTGGCGGAACGCATCACGAAGCTCTGGGAAGGCGTGGAATGGGACTGGTACGCGAAGGAGTTCAACGGCCACGCACTGCTCTGGCACTGGTCTCCGGACTGGGGATTCAAGCAGCATCATGAGCTGATCGGCTTTAACGAGACGATGATTGCGTATCTGCTGGCGATTGCCTCGCCGACGCACCCGATTCCCGCGGCAGCTTACTACGACGGCTGGGCCAGCCAATCTGACTTTGCCGCGAAGTATCGCGAGGGCTGGGGCGGCACGACGGACGGCAACCACTACGCGAACGGGCACACCTACGACGGCATCAAGCTCGACGTTGGCGTGGGTGCTGGCGGACCGCTGTTCTTCACGCAGTACTCGTTCATGGGACCGGACCCGCATCACATTCGCGACCGCTTCACAACGAACTACTTTGACAACAACCGCAACCTTGCGCTGATTGACTATCGCTACTGCGTGCGGAACCCCGGCCACTACGCGGGCTACGGCCCAGGCACGTGGGGCCTGACCGCCAGCCTGGAGCCGGATGGCTACTCCGCGCACGCACCCAGCGCGCAGGCCGACAACGGCACCATTTCTCCGACGGCGGCGCTCGGCGCGTTTCCATACACGCCCGACGAGTCAATGGCCGCGCTGCGCAGCTTCTATCGTGACTACGGCGACCGGCTGTGGGGCATCTATGGACCGACGGACGGCTTTAATCCAGGCTCCAACTGGTTTACGTCGAGCTATCTGGCGCTGGACCAGGCACCCATTACAGCGATGATCGAAAACCACCGCACCGGCCTGCTCTGGAAGCTCTTCATGGCCAATCCGGAGATGCAGCCGGCGTTTGATCGCATTGCGGCCCAGCCCGCCGGGGAAGGAAAGTAGCGCCATGCGCAGAATGCACACTCTGACAACACTTGCAGTGCCCGGCCGGGACCGAGGAGTGCGTCTGCCATGACCCGAATACCGCGCAAACCGATCACGCTGAAAGAGCTGGCACACCTGCTGGAGCTCTCGCCGGCCACCGTGTCGCGCATCGTCAACGGGCAGGCAGAGAAGTATCGCATTGCAGCGGACACCACGCGGCGCGTGCTGGAGGCGGCTGAGCAGCATGGCTACACGGCCAACTCCGTGGCGCGCAGCCTGCGTGAGAAGCGCACCTACACGGTCGGCGTCATTGTGCCGGAGATCTCAGAGGGCTATTCGACGGCGGTGCTGGGCGGCATCGAAGACGAACTACTCAAGGACGGCTTCTTCTACTTCGTTGTGAGCCACCGGCATCGCACCGATCTGCTGGAAGGCTATCCGCGCATGCTGCTGGCGCGTTCGGTTGAAGGCATTATCGCCATTGATACGCATTTTGAAGCGCCACTGCCGGTGCCCCAGGTTGTTGTCTCAGGACATCGCAGCTCGAGCGGCGGCATCCGCATTGAACTCGACCACAACCGCGCGGCCGAGCTGGCGCTGGCTCATCTGAAATCTCTTGGACACCACCACATCGCCTTTATCAAGGGCCAGCCTTTCAGCTCTGACACAGAGGTCCGCTGGGAGTCGATTGTGCATGTGGCACGGGCACTGGAGATCCACATCGATCCACAGCTGGTTGTGCAGTTGGAGAGCCCGGAGCCCGGCCCCGGCCCCGGTGCGGAAGTCACGCGCCGTCTGCTTTCACGCGGCGTGCACTTTACGGCCATCTTTGCCTTCAACGACGTGACGGCGATGGGCGCGATCCAGGCGCTGCGCGAGGCCGGCCTGCGCGTGCCCAAGGACGTATCTGTCCTCGGCTTTGATGACGTGCTTGCCGCCTCCACCAACAACCCGCCACTCACCACGATTCACCAGCCCCTGCGCGCGATGGGCCAGGCCGCAGCCAGCACCCTGCTTGGCTTGATTCGCCATGACTTGCCCCAACCGCAACCGGACACCATCACCGTTCATCCGCGCCTGGTCGTGCGCAAATCCACGGGCCATGTGCCAACGGAGAGCTGACGCCGCCTTTGAAGCCAGCCCCGTTGAGAGGAGATTCCATGCCACACTCTGCCGTTTCTTCGCGTTGTGTTTTGCCAGCGACCATCGTGCTCGCTCTTACCGCGTTTGTTGCAGCGCCTTTTGCCCGCGCGCAAAGCGACGCGCCTTACGCTGCGCCGCAGCTCTCAAAAGCCTCTGTGCCTGCCAACGCTCAACTGGCCTCACCGGCGATTGAGCAGCGCGTGAACGAGTTGCTGAAGCAGATGACGCTGGACGAGAAGCTTGGCCAGCTGGTGCAGTACGGCGACGTGACGGACGTGGCCAATGCAGCGCTTGCCAACGACGCACAGACGCCCGGCAAGAATCCTGACACGCACATCAAGATCGATCCCATGGAGCTGGCCGCTACCGGCCGGCTCGGCACCATGCTGAATGTCGTCGGCGCTGAGAAGACTCGTGCCTTTCAGCGTGCGGCGGTTGAGAAGAGCCGCCTGCACATTCCGCTGCTGTTCGGCGCGGACATCATTCACGGTTATCGCACCATCTATCCAATTCCGCTGGGACTCGCGGCCACGTTTGACCCCGCGCTGGTGGAGCGCTGCGCGCACATCTCTGCCGCTGAATCCGTGACGGCCGGCGTGCGCTGGTTCTACTCACCGATGGTGGATATTTCACGCGATCCGCGCTGGGGCCGCACGCAGGAAGGGGCAGGCGAGGACGCCTACCTGGGCGCGGCGATGGCGCGCGCTTACATCCACGGCTACCAGGGCGACGACCTCTCAAAGCCGGATGCAGTGGCGGCCAGCGTGAAGCACTTTGCCGCCTATGGCAACGCCGAGGCGGGCCGCGAATACAACTCTACCGACATGTCACTGAGCCGCCTGGAGCAGGACTACCTGCCGCCTTATCGCGCGGCGGTGGAGGCGGGCGCTGCGACGATGATGGCGGCGTTCAACTCGCTGAACGGAACCCCCTCAAGCTCTGACCGCTTCCTGCTTCAGGATGTGCTGCGCGACTCGTGGGGCTTCAACGGCTTCGTCGTTTCCGACTACACCTCGGTGATGGAGCTTCGCAACCACGGCATTGCGCTGGATGCTGCGACGGCTGCGCGCAAGGCCTTTCTGGCCGGCGTGGATGTGGACATGATGTCGCACTACTACGACACGGAATTGCCCGGGCAGATCAAGGCCGGCACGGTGACGATGGCTGAGATTGACGAGGCCGTGCGCCGCGTGCTGCGCGTGAAGATTGCGCTTGGCATCTTTGAGCATCCGTACGCTGAAGGCACGGAGGTGACTGCGCCGGTGGCTGCGAACCGCCCACTGGTCCGCGAGGCTGCGGAAGAGTCTCTGGTGCTGCTGCGCAATGCGCCAGTGGCAGGCAAGCCGATTCTGCCGCTGGCTGCGGCAACAAAGAAGATTGCGCTGATTGGCCCGCTGGGCGATAACTCCTCTGAGATGGTTGGCAACTGGGGTGTGGGCCGGACGCCGGGCGTGGTGACGCTGAAGGATGCACTGGAAGCGCGCGCCAAGGCCACGGGCGGGTCAGTGGTCTACGAAAAGGGCACGGAGATCAACACGGCTTCGACCACTGGATTTGCCACGGCCGTTGCAGCGGCGAAGAATGCGGACCTGGTGGTGCTTGCACTGGGCGAGTCCGCGGAGATGAGTGGCGAGGCAGGTTCACGCTCACGACTGGACCTGCCCGGAAACCAGCAGAAGCTGCTGGAGGCGGTTGTCGCCACGGGACGCCCTGCTGTGCTGGTGGTGTTCTCTGGCCGCCCGCTGGTGCTGGACTGGGCGGCAGAGCACGTGCCTGCCATTGTGGAAGCGTGGTTCCCTGGCACCGAGGCGGGCAGCGCTCTGGCTCGCGTGCTGACGGGCGAGGTGGTTCCTTCCGGCAAGCTGCCGATGAGCTTTCCGCGCGCGGTGGGCCAGGAGCCGCTCTACTACAACGAGCTGCCCACGGGCCGTCCGCCGGTCAGCATGGACCCCGACCACCCGAAGGCCAGCGACGAGCGGTTTCTCTCCCGCTACATTGATGTGCCCAACAGCGCACTGTTTCCGTTCGGCTTTGGCTTGAGCTACACGACGTTTGCATACTCCGGCGTTTCGGTGTCGCGCGCTGCGGTGCCACTGGCCGAAGCGCAGAACGCCGCAGCGAAGGAACTGCTGGTGGCAACGGCAACGGTGAAGAACACGGGCACGCGCGCCGCCACGGAGACGGTGCAGTGCTACGTCCGCAACCTGGGTGCAAGCCTCTCGCAGCCTGAGCGCAGTCTGCAGGGCTTTGCGCGTGTGACGCTTGAGCCGGGAGAGTCAAAGCAGGTCTCGTTCCCGCTTGGCTTCCGCGAGCTCTCGTTCTACACCAACGCGGGGCAGCCGGTGGTGGAGCCCACTCGCTACACCGTTTGGATCGGTGGCAGCTCGAAGGCCGACCAGTCCGCGAGCTTCGCCGTGACCGAGTAGTCTGGTCCTGCATGACGAAACTTCCGCGCATCACGCTCGAACGCCGCCGGGTGCTCCAAGCACTCGGCGGCGTTGCTGCGTCAGCACTGCTGCCACGTGCGCTGAGGGCTGCGCAGGCAACTTCGGCGGCTTCACCTCAGGCCTTCCCCGGCATTCGCTTTGAGGAAATCGCACACTCAGCGGGCCTCGACTTTGTCACGCGCAACTCCGCGACACCGAACAAGAATCAGCCGGAGACGATGGTGGCTGGCGTGGCGTTGTTTGACTACGACAACGATGGCTGGCTGGATATCTACTGCGTGAATGGGGCCGAGATTCCCTCGCTCGAAAAGAGCTCGCCTGCGTACTGGAACAGGCTCTACCGCAACAACCACGACGGCACGTTTACTGACGTGACGGAAAAAGCCGGCGTGCAGGGAGCGGGCTACGGCATGGGCGTGGCCGTGGGCGACTACGACAACGACGGCCGCGCGGACATTTTTCTGGCATCGCTGACAGGCAACCAGCTCCTGCACAACAATGGCGACGGCACCTTTACCGACGTGACTGCAAAGGCGGGCGTGGGCGGAGTGCATGCACACGGCAAGAAGATGTGGTCAGTGGGCGCGGGCTGGTTCGACTACAACAATGACGGCCTGCTGGACCTGTTCGTGGTGAACTACTGCCACTGGGAGGTCAATAAGGACCCCTACTGCGCTCTCAAAGAGGGGCTGCGCGCGTACTGTCATCCGAACCAGTATCTGCCGCTCTACAACACGCTCTACAGGAACAACGGCGACGGCACGTTTACCGACGTGACGCACGAGTTTGGGCTTGATTCGTTTCTGGGCAAAGGCATGGCAGTGAGCTTCGCCGACCTGGATGGCACGGGCTATCCTTCAGCCTTTGTCACCAACGACACGATGCCTAATTTTCTCTTCCGCAATGTTGGCGGAAAGAAGTTTGAAGAGATCGGCGTGCAGGCCGGTGTTGCCTACTCGGCGGACGGCAATGCGCTTTCAGGCATGGGAGTGGACTTTCGCGATGTGAACAATGACGGCCTGCCCGACATCTGGCACACGGCCGTGGAGCACGAGGATTTTCCGCTCTACATCAACCAGGGCTCAGGCGTGTTTGTGGATGCCACGGTGACCAGTGGCCTGGGCCAGCTCACCAACCGCATGACGGGCTGGAGCAATGGCGTGTACGACTTTGATAACGACGGCTGGAAAGACCTGTTCGTCGCGCGCGCCAATGTGATGGACAACATTCAGCAGGCGATTCCGGCGCAGGCTTACCCGGAGCCCAACTCCGTGTTTCGCAACCTGGGCAACGGCAAGTTTGCCGATGTGAGCGCTGATGCAGGACCGAGCTTCCAGATTCCCGGCGCGCATCGCGGTGTTGCGTTTGGCGACCTCTTCAACACGGGCCGCATTGACGCCGTTGTGACTAGTTTGGGCGAGCCAGTGAAGCTGTTCCGCAATGCCGGAGCGCAGGGCCAGCACTGGCTGGTGCTGCGGCTGGTGGGCACGCGCAGCAACCGCATGGGCCTGGGCGCACGCGTGCGCATTACGACTGCTGATGGTCACCAGCAGTGGAACCACGCAACCACGGCGGTTGGTTACGCCTGCTCGAGCGACCCCCGGATACACTTCGGGCTGGGCGCGAACACTCTGGTGAAAGAAGTTGAAATCACATGGCCCAGCCGCACAGTGCAGCGGCTGAAGGATGTTGCTGTGGATCAGCACTTGACCGTGGAAGAGCCGCATTCCTGAGCACGTCTCGATTACGCGCCGTTGGAAACGGCTTCTCGCGAGAGCATCTCCATGATGTACGCGCCCGCGCCATAACCCACCATTGGAAGCGCGCCGGTGGGATCGCCAATCTTTCCTGGAAAGAGCTTGCACGGCACAGCTACGTACATTTCTGGCAGAATGTTGTGGTCTGCCGCGGCCTTCTCTACGATGCGTTGAAATGCGGCGTCTGCCGCGGCCTTTTGCCCCAACCGCCACAGCAGTTCGGCACGGCTGAAGTCGACGAACACGAACTCCTCCTGCTCATACCAGTACTCAAAGATCGCGGGATCCGTGTATGTTCCCCGCACGCGCCGGTAGCCGCCTGAAGCAACCTTCAGCAGCTCCATCCGCTGCAACACATCCTTGATGACGGCGCTGTCCTTCACCACGCCCAGGTTGATGATCGCCAGCAGCGCGCCGTCAATGTCGTTCTTCACGCCCTCTTCAAGGGTTCCGTGCAGCTTGCCATCGCGGATAAATGCAGCGGCGAATCCCTTCTCCAGCGACGCGACATGCTGCTGGGCCTCGTCGCGGCCTGCCGCATCTCCTGCGCGCCGCGCTGTCTCCGCAAAGCTGCGCAGTCCCACGATGGCCGCAGCTGTCGAAAATGCGAAGTGCTTCTGATCCTTCTGGTGCTCCTCCCAGATGGACGTGTCCGCCTTCACAATCTCTCCGCCTTGATAGGCTTCAAGATTGGCCAGGAGCGGCTTCACGATGAAGTCACGCGCGCTGGAGTACACGCTGCCGCGGTACGTCACGGTGCGCAGCAGTTCCGCATCGTCATTCTGCTTCAGATATTCATCCAGAGCCCACAGGACTTCACCCCAATCGTCAAACTCGATGTTGGTCGCGCCCTCTTCAGTAAAGAATGGCTCCTCTGCGCCGTCGCCGAAGTAGCGTACCACCGAGATCTGATAGTCCGCGCCATTTGTCTCTGCGCGCATCTTGCCTGTGGGTCGCGCATTGAAGTACGCGAGGAGCGCGGCTCGGGCTTCTTCGCGATGCCCCATGCGAGCCAATGCGACCGTCGCGTATGCCATGTCACGCACCCAGGGAGTGAACCACGCACCATCCGGAAGGCTGGCCACAATTAGCCCGTTTCCGTATCTGCCCGTCCTATTCTCTTCGCGGCACTGCGCAATGCGCAGCATGACCTCACTCTGCCGCCAGAGGTGCCGCTCCTTCTCACTGGTGAAGTGCACGGCTGGACGCACGCGCCACTGCTCCAGCTCACGTGTCTCGCGCTGCATCAGCTCCGCAGCACTGGCATGCAACCGCCACGCCTGAAAAGCGCGAACGGTTGCGTCCAGGTCTTCCGAGCGCTCCACTGCTACCAGCGCCCAGGCACGATTGCCGCACAGCGGCTGTTCGGACGCAGCTCTACAACTCCACTGGCGGCCAATCGGAATCAGCAACAGCGACTCGTCCACGCCTTCAAAGTGCAGTTGCTCCATGCTCACGCCGCCGCGCTGGATCGACTGCCGCGACAGGACGCGATGGCTCCACTCGACATGCCAACCGAGTGCCGCTGGCGCCTGCGGCGCAGGCTCCCAATCAATGATCAGGGCAGGCATCCGCAGCGAGAACGGCATATACGCAGAGCCTTCTCCAGCGTCACTGCGCATGCGGATGATCTGCGAATCATCCTGGTAGTCGGCGCTCGCCAGGCTGCCATTGGCCGTGCTCCAATGCAGGCTCTTGATCAGCTCTGGCGTCGGAACTCCCTCGCCAAGCGCGTTCGCCGGGTCGGGGTGCATAAAGCTGTAGGGGTGCGTATAGAACCGTGTCACGACTCCGCGTGCCGGATCAACAACGCCAAACCCATATCCATTCCCCGTCACCAGGTTGGAAGCGTGAACGTGGATTGCGCTCATCAGCGTGATGACAATGCTCAGACCCGCCTGCACCGTTCTTCGCCAACCGCCCACGGCCACCTCCTTAATTCTTCGGAGCAGCTTCCGCCGCGTCTGCGATGTGTACTGTTACATCAGGCAAGTCGCCTGACGCATTGTCTTCCTTGTCGGATGCTTGCTGCTTTTTCCGCGCAAACTCAGCGCGCGCGTGCGCCGCGTCCTGAGGCCGGCCAACGTGCGCGTAGGCGTTCGCAAGTGAGAGATCGATCTTGGGCTCTTGCGGAAACGCCTTCCGCGCCGTTTCGAGCTCCGGCACAGCGCGCGCGTAATCACCTGTATCGAGCAGCAGCAGGCCGAACAGGTAATGCCCAAGAGGCTGGTCCGGCTCGAGCTTGACCGCCTCCTCTGCGAACTTCAGCCCTTCGGCCGAATCCACGCGGTACTCCGCCGCGGCGATTTGCAGACGCGGGAGCGCACTCTTTGGCTGCTCTGCGATCTCCGCCTGGAACTGCGCGATTGCACCAGCACGGTCTCGCGCGTCAATCAGTACGCGTCCATACGCGTAATGCACGAGGGGGAAATGCGGCGCGTGTTGAAGCACATTTTCAAACTCCGCTTTTGCGGCTTCATATTGCTTGGCGCCGCTGAGGCAGGCGCCACGGCCCACATGCTGTACAACAAGCCCAGCCTCGGTCGACGGATTTGGCGGCGCCGCATCGCGCATGCGCAGCGCAACCAAGCCGAAGGCACCGGCCAGATCGCCGGAGCGCACGCCCGCAAGGCACAGCGACGAGAGTGCGGCTTTGGCGCCTTCAAACTGCCCCGCGCGCTGGCGCAGGACGCCCTCGTGGTAGAGCACTACGTCACGCAACTGAGTGTTCTCAAGCACGCCGAGGTTCTTTGCGGCTTCAATGTCGCTGAGTGCGCGATCTGGCTGGCCAAGCTCGAACTCGCACAGGCCGAGCATGGCGCGCGCTGTTCCCTGCTTCGGATCAAGAGCGACAACCTTGGCGAAGGAAAGCTGAGCCTGGGCATAGCGGTCTGCATCGTAGTCCATTGTTCCCACGGACCACCAGCCCTCGATCCATCTGGGATTCAGCGCCAGAGCGCGATGGTAGAGCTTTGCCGCATCCTCGAGACGGCCTGCCTCACGCGCTTCAGCGGCCTGCTTCGCCAACGAGTCAAAGCTGGCTGCGCTCCCCTGCGCTGGCCTGGTTTGCGCTGCAGCGCTTAAGACCAGAGCCAACATAACCAGACCAATGGAGAACAGGGCCGAACTCGTTTGCTTCATATCTTTTTGTCCGTCATTCACGATCAACGTTCCACTCTAATAGAAAAACCGCCGGTGCTGCGTTCAGTCTTTCAAACGCAATCCCGGCGGCGTGGAGTAGTGCAGTATATGCCGCCCGGGACAGGTTCATCCCGGGCGGATTCGGGTCACACAGTTAGAACTTGAAGTGTGCTTCCAGCTCGATGGTGCGCGAGCCGAGAGCAGTGGTGGCGCGACCGAACGTGGAATCCGTGATGGTCGCGTCCGGGCTTGCCAGGTTGAGCTTGTTGAACAGGTTGAAGGCGTTGGCACGGATTTCAAGCCGTGCGTTGTCGCCCAGGATCTTCATGTTGGGAAGACCGAAGGCCTTGGTCATCGCCAGGTCGATATCCGAGTAACGCGGTCCGCGGAAAGAGTTGCGGCTAACACCCGGGACGTCCGGCAGCGCGACTGGAGTCGGCGCTACAGCGGTACTCCACGAGTTGCCCTGCGGCACGTTGGGCTGGGTGAAGTACAGCGTGCCGCCCGGATCGGCGGTGGACGCATCGGCCCAGTGGCCCTGTGTGGTCTTGAACGAGTCGGTGCTCTGGCTGGTGCTTGCACCGCCCAGATAGGAGGTCGCGCGCATGCTGGCCTGACCACCGTAGTTGCTGCTGCCGGCATAGAACGCGTTGGCGCCGATGCTCGGATAGGTTGGGTTGAACGGGAAGCCTGTGTGGAAGGTGAAGATGGGGCTGATGTTCCAGCCGCCCGCCACCTTTTCCAGCCAGCTGTGCTCGCCGTGGAAGATCACGGGCGACCAGTTTGCGTACAGCTTCAGCGACTGACGCACGTCGAAGTCCGAGGCACCGTAGTTGTAACCCTGCAGCCACTCGTAGTCCGAGGTGGTGTAGGGGCCGGAACCGTCGTCGAGCGACTTGGCCCAGCGATACTGCGCATCGGCCGTGAAGTTCTGCGCGAAGTCGTGGCGCACTTCCAGTTCGAGCGAGTTGAAGTTCGAAGTGCCGCCATCGTAGTACCAGTCGATGCCGCTCACGATCGGATTGAAGGACACCTGACCGGCCAGAATCTCCTTGGCCAGGAAGTTGTTCAGGTTGGTCTGCAGGGGCAGGTGACGGCCCATGCTGGCGGAGTAACCCGCGGTGGCCACCCACTGCCGCCCCAGGTCATACTGCGCCTGCAGCGAGTAGTGGTAGACGTAGGCCGTCGGCAGGTTGGTCGGCAGGCCGGTGATGCCCGTCGGCGAGCCGTTGTCTGGCAGGTTGGCCGAGTTGAACGTCGTGACGAGGTTCGGGTTCGCAGGCAGCGAGCCGGAAGCGTAGAGGTTATCTGCCGTGCCGTAGACGATCTTGCTGCCGGTCAGCACTTCCTGGTTGGCCGCAAACGGCGGGTTGTTGCGCGTGTTGGTGGTGATGGCCTGCTCGAGACCGTTGTAGTTCAAGCCGAAGCCGCCACGAATGACCAGCTTGCCGTTGGTCTGCATGGGGATCCAGGCAAAGCCGAACTGCGGCCCGAAGTTCCACTTGGGCGCGTTCACCTGGTTGCCGCCCACCTGGATGTAGAGGTCGGTCAGCGTGTTCGAGCCCGTGCCAAGACGAACATTGGGCTCATTGCCGGACTTCTCATACATGCCGCCGAAATACTCCCAGCGGAGGCCGACGTTAACGGTCAGGTTCGGACGGATCTTCCAGTCATCCTGCGCAAAGAAGGCAAGAAGGTTCTGGCGATCGTCCTTGCGGAAGTAGGAGGGCTTGCCCGTCGTCGGATCGGCAATAACGACCTCGCCGTTCGGCGCGTCGTTCATGAAGTCCCACAGGTTGTTGAAGTAGTAGGTCGGCACGCCGTCCCACGTCGGCTCGTCCAGGTAGGCGAGCTTGGTGAACTGGCCACCGAACTTGAGATTGTGCGCGCCCTGCACCTTGGTCAGAACGTCCTTGAAGTTCAGGGTCCACTGGTCAAATACACCGCCCACAGAGGGACCGAAGACGGTGTTGCCACCGGTCATCGTGGTGCTCATGAACGAGGCACCAGCGCCGTTGTTCTGCTCGATCTTCACGTCGGGCAGGCCCAGCGGCGACTGCGGGTTGTCGGTCAGCTCGTTGTACTTCCAGCCAGCCATGTCGGCACGCGCTTCATTCAGCAGCGTGGGCGAGAAGGTGTGGTTGAAGAGCAGGCCGGCCGAGTAGTTCTTGGCATTGTGGTAGAAGATGTTCGAGTCACGATTGGCGCCGTTGTAAGTGGTGTTTTTCACCGGCACGTAGTAGAACGTTCCGGCGATCAGGTCCTTGCTCGTTGCCTGGTAGTCAACGCGGCCGCTGTACTGGGTGTTGATGTTCTTGTCCGGTCCCTGCGTCTGCAGGAACATGACATCGGCGTTGCCGTCGAGGTTGGCGACACTGCCCGTGCCGTCGCCGCCGAGACCCGGCGTGTAGGTCGAGCCGGAAGGATCGGTGTACGAGGGATCCTGCAGGCCGGTGCCGATGGTCAGCGGTTTGCCGATATCGAGGCCCTGGCCCTGGATGAAGTTACAGTTCACGCCCTGTACCAGGTTGACGCGGGCGCAGTTGTACCCGTCAGAGGCACCTTCCAGGATCTTGGTGTAGACCGGACTGTTGCCGCTTAGGGTGAGGAACTTCGCCGCCGTCGTGCCGGAGGTCGAGGAACCATCAAAGCTCGACGTCTCGTACCAGCCGCTGCCATAGGCTGTGCCGTTGTTGCGAATCGTGTCGTAGGAGAAGAATCCGAACAGCTTGTTGTGGATGACGGGGCCACCCACCGTGCCACCGAACTCGTTGTAGCGGGCTTCCGAACGCACCGTGGCGCCATTCGGATTCCAGCGCTGATACGCGTTCAGGCCGGGACGGTCCATCTTGAACAGGGCAGTACCGTGAATCTCGTTGGTACCGTTCTGCGAGATCATCTGCACCTGCGCGCCACCGAAACGGCCATACTCAGCGTCGTAGCCGTTGCTGACGACCTTCATTTCCTTGATCGAATCAGGGTTCGGCGTAACCACCGCCGAGGCGCCCCAGGTGACGGAGGTGATCGCCACGCCGTCCAGCGTTACTGCGTTTGTGTCGCTACGGCCGCCGTTGGCCGAAATCTGTGCGCGGTTTTCGGTAATGTACGGACCGGAGTTCGAACCGGTGCCGCCACTGCCCTGGTTGCCGGGGATTGCATACGCGCCGCCGCCGCCGCTCTGCGCCGCGTCACCGAAGACGCCGGGGGCCAGACGGATCAACTGCAGCGGATCGCGGCCGAAGTCAGGCATCTTGGCCAGATCGTCCTGGCTGATGGTGCCGGTGACGCTGCCGGTCGCGGTATCAATCAGCGGAGTTGCAGATGCATTGACGGTAACCGTCTCAGCGGTGCCGCCGACTTCCATCACAACGTTCAGCGCATTGGCCTGCTCGGCGATGATGCGGACGTTGTCGAGGAACTTCTTCTTGAATCCGTCGCGCGTAACGGTCAGCGTGTAGGCGCTCGGGGGCAGCTGGTTGAAGCTGAAGGTGCCCGAAGCGTCGCTGGTGGCCGAGATGGCGCGGTTGGTTTCCTTGTCCTGCAGCGTGAGCTGGGCTCCGGGAATCATGGCTCCCGATGAGTCCGCCACCGTACCCTGCAGACTGGCGCGGTACTGGGCATGGACGGGAAGCACACACAGTGCAACCAGCACTGCGAGGGCTACCTGCCACCATCCGCTCCTGCTGAACACGGACAAGCCGCGGTTCTGAGCGGTCCGTGCCGGGTGGGTTGAATTTGTACTTTGCATCACTTTCTCCTGAGAATCTTGCGCAACTTGCGGCCAGTTTCGGTTTGTTGTCAGTGGACGAATTGGGTCACTGCTGTTGGGCAACTTGCGTTGTGCGCAATCGATTGCGCAACGGAAGATTGTTATCACCATCGCTATTTCGTTGTCAACACCAGCGTTACGGGACGACTGATAACCTTTTCTTGATTCGCCCTTTATTCTCCCAGTTTCTGGCGCTAATTCGCTTTGCTGCAAGCATTAGGTTCCCGGCGCTTTACGGTGCTCCACCGCCTGCAAGGTTCCCACTCCGCTGCGCCCGTGCGTGTATGCTTAGGCCGGCTTCGGCCTCCGTGCAGGTGGCCACCGATTCTGACTTTGGAGAGCCTCACCGTGACGTCCAGCTTTCTTCTTTCCGCTCACCGTCGTCTCGCGTTCTGTGTGCTGATGACTGCGGTCTTGAATCTGGCGATCGCCACTGCCACGGCCTCCCCTGCGCCGCGTTTTCCTATCAAGCTGCAGCCGGACGACGTGGTTCCCACGGGCAATGAGTGGATTGCGCTCCCCGATATCCGTGCCTCTGACGCGGCGCTGGGAACGTTCAATGCGCTCTCAATGCGCGACCGCGGACTGCTCCAGGTGAGCGGTGAGCGAGGCAACCCTGTGCTGACGCCCTACTTCCAGGCCGATGGCAAGCCGCTTGCCTTCCAGAATCCGGCGTGGGAGGTCATCGCCTACTGGATTCCTACGGCGCACCTTACCGCAGACGGGATGGAGCTAACGGTCACCTACTGCGCACCGCCGGGCTCGCGTGCCGCCTTTCTGCGGCTCACAGCAACCAACCGCCGCAATGCGCCGGTGCCTGTCACGCTCGGCGTCCGCGCCTCATTCGGCGCGCTGAACCGCGTCACGTACGTTCCGGTGGAGTTGCACGGCCAGCGCACGGTGGGCCAGGCGCCGTGGGTTTCTCCGGGCGAGGTGTTCAGCTACATCACCGACGACACGCGCTTTGCGTGGTCGCTGATCCACCCCGAATCGACCGCCGACGTGACGGCACCGCCGGTGTCTGGCTCGCCAGCTGCGAATGATGCACGCACGGTCACGCTGGCTCCCGGCGGCTCAACCGAGGCACTGTTTGTGCTGGGCGTGGGAATTGAGGAGTTCAGCGCCGCTCACAACGCACGCGCGCTGCGCGAACTGCTGGAGCGGCACGGCTCCGATGTGGTGGTGGAGCAGGCTGCGGCATGGGCCCAGGCGCGCACGAAGCACACCACAGGCCAGGCGGATCTGGACCTGCTGATGAATCGTAACTACCTCTTCACAGAGCTTTATGCCTGGGGACGCACGATTGACACGGAGCAACTGGTGGGCGTGACCTCGCGCAGTCCGCGCTACTACGTTTCTGCTGCCTACTGGGATCGCGATGCGATGCTGTGGAGCTTTCCGGCGCTGCTGGACACGGACCCGGCCTTTGCAGCCGAGGCGCTGGATTATGCGCTGACCACGCAGTTGCGCAACGCTGGCACGCACTCGCGGTTCATTGACGGAGTGGTGCTTGAGGATGGCTTCCAGCTTGATGAGGCTGTGGCGCCGCTGGTGGCGCTGGCCGACTATGTTCGAAAGACCAACGACACCGCATTTCTAGAGCGACATCGCGACGCGGTGAAGCTGCTGAGCGAGCGGTTGCTGGGGCGGTACGACCAAGCGACAGGGCTCTACTCTTCACTGCAGGACCCGCAGGACGAGTTCCAGCTTTTGCCGTTCATCACGCAGGACAACGTGCTGGTGTGGAAGGCGCTGGGCGGGCTCAGCGACTTGCTTGACCGCCTGCACGATGCCGGAGGCGCCGCAGAGATGAAGCAGCGCGCAACTGCGCTGCAGGCGGCGATCCTGACGCATTGTGTCTCAAGCGACGCGCCGGGCGCGAACGGGCCGGTCTTTGCTTCAGCGACGGACGGAAAGAAGTTCGTCTTTACGGAAATGCCGCCGGGGTCGCTAATGAAACTGGCGACGATGGGCTTTGTAAGCGAGGACGATCCGGTGTTTGCACGGACGTACGCCTGGCTGCACTCGCGGAACTACAAGTACTCTTACAGCGACGAGCCTTATGGTCTGCCTGGGAGCTATCGGCTCTTGTTCACAACGTCGTGGCCGGTGGCCGACCACCTGCTGCTCAAGGCCGGGCGTGCTCAGGCGCTGAAGATTTTGCGCGCGAGCAATTGGGATGGCGGCATCATCACTGAAGGCGTGAACGCGCACACCGGACAGATGGACATGGCGGGGCGCGCCTTTGCGACGGCGGCCGGTTACGTGGCGCACGCCATCTGCGCCGCAGAGTGCACGGACCACGCGCGATGAATTTTCACGCCGGTTCGCGTGCGTTCTGTGCGCGGAATCGGCATACTGACAACGAACCCCTGTGAGAGACCATGCCCTGCGACCCTGAAGAACTACGCCACGTTCCGCTGTTTCAACTGCTCGACAACGACGAGTCCCAGGTGCTGGCCGCGCAGATTGAGGTGCGGCGCTTCGCCGCGCGGCAGCGCATCTTCAAGGCCGGCGACCCGTGCCAGCACGCCTACGTGGTGCTCTCAGGCAGCGTCCGCGTGTCCACCCTCGACGAGGACGGGCAGGAAGTGGTCGTCGACGAGCCCGTGCATGGTGATGTGTTCGGCATAGCGTCTCTGATGCAGAAGACAGCGCATCAGACGACCGCCGAAGCGGTGGCTGACTCCGTGTGTCTCGAAATTGGACGCGACGACATCGAGAAGCTCGTTAGCGACCGGCCTGATGCCGCGCTAGACATGCTGACGATGCAGGCACGTCAGTTTCATGCGGCGCAGAACCTGGTGCGCAGCCGCTCCATGCGCAATCCCAACGAGGTGATTGAGTCTCAAGAGACGTTTGGCGAGCGCATCGCGGACTCAGTGGCACGGTTCGGCGGTTCATGGATGTTCATCATCCTTTTCTCAGTCACACTGATGACGTATGCGGCGATCAATCTGACGCTCAAGGGGCGCGCGTGGGATCCGTATCCGTTTATCCTGCTGAATCTGTTCCTCTCGATGCTGGCCGCGATCCAGGCGCCGGTGATCATGATGAGCCAGAACCGGCAGGACGTGAAGGACAGGCTGCGCAGCGAGTTGGACTTCGAGGTGAACCGTCGCGCTGAAGCGGAGATTCAGGCGCTCTCACGACGGCTCTCATTGCTGACCGAAAAGGTGGAAGACATTGCCGACCTGATGCGCGCGGAGGAAGACGACGTACGGGGACCTCGCGGGTAAGGCAGGAGACGAGAATCAGCCGGGGTCGCACTCGACCGCATTGCGCACGGCGAGGGCCAGCGCAACAGCATCAGCAGCAGCCTGGGGCGTGCACGCGTTGAGTTCCCCGCCAGGCATGCAGCAGCGGACAAATGAACGCAACTGCTCGGTGTAAGGATCAGCGTCCGCGAGCGGAATCTCCTCTTCAGCCGCTCCAGGGCGATGCAGCGTAAGGCGCTCGTCGCAATAGACGAGCCGCGCTGTTGCAAACTCCACATCAAAGCCTGCGGAAAAGGGGCGGTCATCGGCAAACCAGCCGCCTTCGACATCGACTGGAACTCCGCCGCAATCGAGGTTACAGCGAACCGTGTTGGAGGACTCGAGCGGCTCAGCCGCAATGTGCGACGGCATCCCGAAAAGCGCAACGACCTGATCGAAATCATGCACGAGCAGATCGAGGATGGCACCACCGCTCTGTTCTGAATCAGTCAGCCACGCGGCCCAGGCCGGAGTGGCTGAGCTGCGCGTGAAGCGCGCGCGCTGCACAGAGCCGAGTTCACGGCTACGAATCATCTCAGCCAGATGGCGGTACGCCGGGAAGAAGCGAACCACGTGGGCAACCATGAGGACGCGGCCGCTCACGCACGCCGCATCGACGATACGGCTGCAGTCAGCAATGTTGAGGGCGAGAGGTTTCTCGCAGAGTACGTGCTTGCCCGCGGCCAGCGCAGCGAGTGCGACAGAAACATGTTGCGACGTAGGCAGGCAGATATCGATGGCGTCGATTGATGAGTCAGCAAGGATTGCATGAATCAGCGTGGCCCGGTCAGATGGGTCGATTCTGTCGTAAGGCGGCGAGGAACGCGTGATCATTTCGACGCCTGCGAGGAGCGAAGCTGCAGTCAGATGCCGTTGCCCCATGGTTCCCGAGCCCAGCAATCCGATGCGCATCACAACCTTCCTTTTGGCGTCTGCTGTGTAGCCGGAGGCAGGGCAGGGCCCTTATGTGGAGACGTCTGAGTCAGTGTACGGGCTAACGCGCGAGCGCGGAACGCCTGGTTCCATGTTTTCCAACCCCATGACAGGAGCTTTGCAGAAGCCAGTATGGAGTCATGCAGAGCTACGCAACTTTCTGTACCGTTAAGCTTTGTGAGCTTAAACTTGGCATAGGTATAATCAAGAGTAGCTTCTTGTTTTCTTATATCGCAAACTGCTGACACTTCAGCACATGCGAAAGCTTGGCCAGATGACCCAAATTCCGCGAAAGAGCACGCTAGATAAACAGCGGATCGAGGGACTGATCCGCACGCACGGCCCCATCTCACGCGTCGGCATCCATGAACTGACGCAGATCCGGCGCAGCACAATTTCACAACTTACGCGGGAGTTACTGACCGAAGGCAAGCTCATCGAAGTCGGGCGCTCTGACAATCCTTTAGGCCGGAAACAAATTCTGCTGAAGCTCAATCCTAAGTCCGGGTTTATGGGCGCAGTGCATTTTGATGACGAACAGGTTACGGCGGCGGTGCTGGATCTGGAGCCAGCGGTGGTACGCACGATAACCGAACCGGCCTGTCTGCAGCATGGACGCGACGGCCTGATGACCCAGTTGAAGAACCTGCTGCACCGCGCAGTTGAGGAGTCTGGATGCGCGTGGTCAAGCCTGATTGGAATTGGCGTGGCAGATCCTGGGCTGGTGGATACTCGCAACGGCGTTACAACTGCGTCGTCCACGATCGACTTCTGGAACCAGGTGCCGGTGCGCGCGGAGTTTGAAGCAGAATTTGGCGTGCCGGTGCTGCTGGAAAGCAAGACGCGGACGACAGCCGTGGCAGAACGCATGCTAGGCGCAGGACGCAAGCAGCCGAACATGATCTATCTCGATTACGGCACCGGCATTGGCGCGGGCGTGATTGTAGACGGACACCTGCTCTACGGGAAGAACTGCGGGGCCGGTGAGGTGGGGCACATCAACGTGATGCGCAACGGGCCGCGCTGCAAGTGCGGAAGCACCGGATGCCTGGAGGCTGTGGCGGGCGCCGCGGCAGTGGAAGCCCGCGTACGCAAGGCGCTGGCCGAGGGGGTGACGTCTCGCGCGCTGGCTGGGGTTGCACCGCAGAGCATCACGGCATGGGAGGTTTTTGCAGCCGCAGCGAACAACGATAAACTCTGCCGAAATATCGTGGCCGAAACCGCAGAGGACATCGGTATTGCGACGGCCAACCTGGTGAATCTGTTCAACCCCTCCGTCGTCGTGCTGGATCATCGGCTTCATGTGGCGGGCGACGAATTCCTCGCACTGGTGACACGCACTGTCAAGAGCTACGCTCTTGCTGACTCGACTGAGTCTCTCCATCTGCGCTATGCAGAGCTCGGCCTTGAATCCGGTTTGCTTGGCATCGGGTTGTCACTGCTGGAAAAGCATTTCCCGGCAATGCCTGTCCGCACGCCTGCGACACGCCAACTGGAACCGGCTACATATCAGGCGGTCTGAGGAACTCGCCCTCAACTCCCGTAACACATCGAGCACCAACGAAAACAGGGCGGCCATTGCGGCCGCCCTGTCTGGCTTTGGCTGTGCTCAGAAGGTGAGCTTGAGCGCACCCTGCATAACGCGGGCGGGAATGTTGCCCGTCTGCACGATGGTGTTGTTGGCGTTCCACTGGTCGCCCACTACGCTCTTCCAGCCGGTGTAAGAGCCCCAGGGCTGCGCAGGATTCGCGAAGCTTGGGTGGTTGGTGACGTTGAAGGCCTCCCAGCGGAACTGCAGGCGGGCCTTTTCGGCGAGGTTCCAGCTCTTCATGATGCCCGCGTCGGCGTAGCCCTGGTGCGGGCCAAACATCACGTTCTTCGCGCTGCTGCCGAAGGTACCGAGGGCGTTGTTGGTGAAGGCGGCATCGTTGAAGTAACCGGTCTTGACCCACGTCCAGTGATCGCCCTTACCGACGTTGAGCGGCTGTCCTGCAACGCGGTCAGCGCGATCGAGATACTGGTCGGAACCGGAGTTGTTCGAGCTCCAGTCGTTGCCCGCGGACATGATGCTGAAGGGGTTGCCGGCCTGGAACGCGATGATGCCGCTGAGCTGCCATCCGCCGAGTACCTGCTCAAGCATCATGCCGTGGCGGCGCAGCGACGGAGTCTGGTAGATAAAGCTGGTCGTCGAGTTCCACGGCATGTCGAGTGTGGAGATGCCGCGGTTCCAGCCGAGGTCGAACGGGTTGCCGAGATACGGCTTGCCGAAGGAGATGTTGCTGGAGCTTGCGGTATCAATGGCCTTGGACCAGGTGAAGCTGGACTGCACCTGGAGGCCGTGGGCGAGCTTGCGCTCAAAGGTGGCCTGCAGTGCGTTGTAGCTGGCCGTGGCGTTTGAGAAGTTGGCGAGGATCTGGCTGAAGTCTGAGTAAGGCCGCACGGATGCTGTGGCCGCGTTCTGGTCAATGGCATCAGAGAGGTGATAACTCTGACTGGCGACATAGGCCAGGCGGATGGCCATGACGGGCGAGATCTGCTGCTCGACAGAGAGGTTCCAGCTTGCCGTGGTGCCAAGCTTGAAGTCGCGCGAGAAGGACTGGCCCAGCGTAACGGGCGTGGCAAAGGTGGAGTCCTTTGACGGCTTGTAAGAGACGCTTGTGAACGGCGGGAACGGACTTGCGTAGTTGGTGCCCGCAAAGCTTGACCACGGATCGTCGAAGCTGAGGTTACCGTCGATGACCTGATCGGCGCCCGCAGCGCAGGTGGCGGAGACACCGCCGGAGGTGCAGGACGCGCTGGAGCCGTAGATGTTATAGAGCGGGCTGAAGGGCGCAATGTCTGCCGCGTGGTTGTACATGGAGTACTGCAGCGGGCCGGTGAACAGGCCAAAGCCAGCGTGAATGACGGTGTGCTTGAGACGCTCAGGCTGCCATGAGAAGCCGACGCGCGGCTCCCAGTAGCCGGTGGTCACGGGCATGAGAGTGGAACCGATGCCCTTGTCGCCGGGGAAGATGAGCCCAGTGGGCGCATTGGGAAAGACAGTGCTCTGCTGACCGGCAACAAACGCGGCGCCGCGGCCCCCGGCCGAAGTGGGTGCGTAGTTCGGATCCCAGCGCAGGCCGAGATTGACGGTCACGTTCGGCCGGATGCGCCAGTCGTCCTGCACGAAGGGGCCGAACTGCCAGCCGGAGATGGAGGAAATTTCGCCGCCACCCTGCTCGTATTGATGCAGGTAACCCATGAGAAAGTCGGCGAGTCCCTGCCCGGTGTAAGCGCCGCTGAAGGTGACGATGGGCGTGGTGGGATACTGCGTGTACTCCTCAGCGTACTGATGCATGAGCTGGAAGCCCGCGGAAAGCGTGTGCGTGCCGAGGCTCTTGACGATGAGGTCGGTCATGCCGAGCGTGTTGCGAACTTCCTGCGAGGGCTCGGTCCAGCCGCCGTTGAAGCCGCCGACGCCGCCGGTGACGGTGAAGCCTTCCATGTAGCACTGGCCGGGCAACTCGTCGACGTTGATGTAGCGCGAGAAGCACATGGGCTTGCCGTTGGCGTCGCTGACCGCGGCCTGGTTGTGCGCGCTCTGCTCATTCCAGAAGACGTTGACGGTGTTGGCCAGAGTGGGGCTGATGGTCCAGCGGTGCGAGAGCAGGTCGTTGAAGTAGTACATCCGCTCCTGGAAGCCGTAGGTCCAGTTGTTGATGTTGATGACAGAGAGAATGTTGCCGGGCGTGTCGCCAGATGGCTCCGTGTAGCGGTCAGTGAAGGAGCGCAGCGAAAGGGTTTGCGTAGGTGTGAGGGTGTAGTCGAGCCGGCCCGTGTACTCGTCGTAGTGGCCGCGAATGGGGGCGGTCTCGTAGAGCATGTGCCCGTTGGCTGATTGGCTTGAGTCGCCCATCAGCTTGGAGAGGCCGTCCTTGGCAATCTGCACGGCGGCCGCGTTGAGAGTGGCGAGGCTGGTATCAAGCTGGTTGGCAACGCCATCCACAGTGCGGAAGGGGCCGATGAGGTTGGTGACACCAGCCGTGCTGGCCAGGCCCGAGAAGTCGCCGTCAAGCATGGCGAGCGTTGGGACATAGGTGTTGTTGCTGGTGCTGGCAGCCACCTGGCGCGTGCCCTGGTAGTTGCCGAAGAAGAAGAGCTTGTCCTTGAGGATGGGCCCGCCTGCATAGCCGCCGAACTGATTCCGCTTGAGCGGATCGACCTGGCGGCTGAACCAGTCGGAAGCATTCAGATCGTTGTTGCGGACGAACCAGAACAGGCCGCCGTGGTAGCGGTTGGTGCCGCTCTTGGTGGCGATGGAAACAACGGCGCCGGGCGCAAAGCCATACTGCGCGCCGAAGTTATTGGCGATAACATTGAACTCCTGCGTGGCGTCAGCGTTGGGGAATGGCGCGGTGAGCAGGTTGTAGTTGTCCATATTGCTGACGCCGTCGAGCATGTAGAAGGTGCTGCCCTGGCGGCCGCCGTTGGAGCTTGCGCCGGTTTCAGTGGCGAACGAGAAGCCGGACTGGATGCCTTCGCCGCCGTGCTGGAGAACGTTGGAGGTGCCGGGCGTGAGGAGCACGAGACTCGACGGATCGCGGCCGTTCAACGGCAGCTCAGAGATTTCCTTTTCACCGATGGTGGTGCCGAGTTCAGCCGAGGTGCTGTTGATCAACTCGGCGTCAGCGGTGACGCTGACCGTTTCATTCTGGGCCTGCGCTAGCGTGAGCTGCACGCTGAGCGTTTCACTCTGGCTGACGTGGAGCGTGATGCCGGTCTGCTTGTAGCGCGCAAAGCCGGACGATGTGATGTTGAGTGCGTAGTTGCCGGGCGGAACGAGCCGGAAGACATAGACGCCGGTGGCGTCCGACTTGGCTGTGGTGGCGGCGTTGGTCCCCACGTTAGTGAGGGTGACGGATGCGCCGGTAACGGCCGCGCCGCTGGGGTCTGTGATGACACCGGTGAGGCTTGCGCCAGCGCCCTGAGCATGGGCGCTGAGACAGCAGCCGAGCAACCCGGCGATCAGGGAAAAGAAGAGAACGTCAAATGGCATCCTGAAACGGAAGTGCATGGTTTCCTCCGCAAGGTGGACTAGAGATCGAGAAGTCCGCGGGCAGCGGAGACGCGGAGGAGATGCCAGCTGAAAGCAGACATTGAATACGCTTTCAGCCACTCATCCCAACAGCCATTCCGCTGCCCGTCGGTTCCCGTTTCACGACTCGCAGACACAGGTTGCTCGAGCCGTGAGGAACACTACGCCCGGCTCGACACAACTCAAATCAGACGAAAGTCGGATCGACGCAAATTTTCTTGGAGATTGGCGGAGGCGCGGGCGCAAGAGTCTACATACCAACTCAACGGGCTGGAGCAGCCAGGGTGCGGCGGGACTCAACCCGCTCGCACCGCCGAGCTACTCGCCTACTTCTTCTCTTTGGCTGAGGTGTTTGCGGGCGAGCAGGTTGTACACATTTCGCTCACAATGCCCTTTCCTTCTTCGACTGTAAAGATGCGGTCAGTGGAGGGGAGTGTGAGGTGCTCGACCTTGCCGCTGGGCCAGTGGATCTCGACGTCCTCAACGGTATCCGCATCTGCAAGGCCGAAGTGGACGCGCAGATCGTTCGACGAAAGGTAGCTTCCGCCGCTGAGTACGTCGCCACGCTGGCGGATGCCGCCAGCCTTCAGGTAGACCGTGGAGCCGACCGCATCGCGCGGGCTCTTGGGGCCGCCGAGCAACTGCAGTTCCACCCAGTGATGATGATCCGGGTTGACGTTGCGCAGCAGGATTGGAAGTCCATCCATGCTGTTGATCACCACGTCGATCTTGCCGTCATTGAAGATGTCACCAAACGCAGCACCACGGCCAACGGTGACTACGGCCAAGCCTGTACCTTCGACAGCCGGAACAAGGTCGAACTTTCCATTCTTCAGGTTGTGGTAGAGCAGCGTGCGCTGTGCGTAGCTGGTTCCCCATTCCGGGTGCTGATCCACCTCGGGATACACATGCCCGTTGACGATCAACAGATCCTGCCAGCCGTCGTTGTCATAGTCGAGAAATCCATCTGCAAAACCGACAAACGGAATTGATGAAGTGGCGATTCCCGCTCGATAGCTGACGTCAGTAAACGAACCTGTGCCATCGTTCTGGAAAAGGACGTTGTAGTCATCGGCGAAGTCAGTATTCACAATGGACAAGTGCCCGTTGTTTTCGTAGTCGCCTGCGGCGATGCCCATATTGGCAATCTCGCGCCCGTCCTTGTTGAGCGCATAACCACTCAGATAGCTGTCGTCCTCAAAGGTGCCGTCGCCCTTGTTGATGTAGAGATAGTTCGGCGTTGAGTCGTTGGCTACGAGCAGGTCGGGCTTGCCGTCGTTGTTCACGTCGGCGAACAGCACGCCGAGACCGTAGTAGCCGTTGGGGTCGTCGACGCCGAGCTTCTTGCTCACGTCGGTAAAGGTTCCGTCGCCGTTGTTATGAAAGAGGTGATCGTGCTCGCCGACAAGACCACGCGGACCACACATCACCTGCACACCGCGATACTGGCAGTTGGCGTAGCCCATTACCTTGCTGCCGGAGATGGGCGGGTTCTTGAGATCGAACGCGGCATAACCGTCAACAAAGATATCGAGCCGTCCATCGCCGTCGTAGTCGCCGAAGGTGGCGCCGGTGGACCAGGTACCAATCTGCACTCCAGCTGACTCAGCAACATCAGAGAACGTACCGTCGTGATTGTTGCGATAGAGACGGTTCTTGCCATGGTTGGTGACGTACAGATCTGGCCAGCCGTCATTGTCGAAGTCACCGACAGCACAGCCGTAGCCCCAGCGCTCATTCGTCACACCGGCCTTCTCAGTCACGTCCGTAAAAGTGCCGTCGTGATTGTTGTGGAACAGTGCCGCATGCGGCGCGGGAGCCTTGCCGGCCAGGACGTCGTAATTTGATCCGTTGACGAGATAGATGTCGAGCCATCCGTCGTGATCGTAGTCAATCAGACAAACGCCGGGCCCCTTTGCTTCAAGGATGAAGCGCTTCTCTGCAGTGCCTGCGGTATGGCGCCAATGCGTCAACCCAGCCTTTTCCGCAACATTCTGGAAGATGATCGTGCCTTCTTTGACGAATCCGCCAGCGGTGATGGGCCGGTGCTGGCTGTCAAACTGCGCCTCCTGCGGGCCTGCGCTGGCCATGCCGCCGGAGGCTTGCGTCATCTTTCCCTGCGTCGGGGGGGCTTGCTGCTGCGAAGACCCGAGCGGAACCAGCACCAGCATTGCCGCGACGGACAACAGGAGGGCGCGCACCGTACGGCGGACGCGTACATGGAATGCTGAAGCCTCAGCGTTCCAAACGTGCAGAAGATCTGAGCAGGGCTTGATGGACAATGGATTTCGACTCCAACACGGCTGTACGCAGTGCAGTGCGAACAGTGTAGTGGAATCCCGGTGCTTCCGTCTCTGCGCCTGGGTCTGGCGCTTCCTGTTCAAACACGAATGCGCTTGAACCGCATGAGACGGTTGACGATTTTATAGCGATCGCCGGGATAGACCGACTTTACATGCTCGACCGGAGTTCCATCTTCCAGGTACGAAGTGCGCGTAAACAAGAAGACTGGGCTGCGCGGAGCAACCTCAAGCTGCCGAGCCTCAGCAGCACCAGCGACGCCGACCTCAACCACCTCGTCGGTGACCATCAACTGGATGCCGTAGTGTTCGGCCAGAGCCTCATAGAGCGAGCCGCCAGGATTGAGCTTTTCCGGGAGTCCGGGGCAAAGACGTACCGGCAGGCAACTGCTTTCGATGCCCATTGGCACGGTGTCGCCGTAACGTACGCGGACCAAGCAGTAGACACGCTCGCCCGGGCTGAGCCGAAGCGCCTCGCGGTCGTCCTCGGTTGGATCCTGCTCTTCAAACGAGAGGACACGCGAGCTTGGAACGGCGCCGCGAGCCGCGGATTCTTCAGTAAACGAAAGCACCTGGCGGAAGTCACGTTCGAGCTTGGTGCCGCAGATGAATGTTCCTTTGCCCTGGCGGCTATAGACCACGCCCATCTCTGACAGTGCGCGAACTGCCTGGCGCACAGTCATCAGGCTCACGCCCATGCGGCGCGCGATCTTGTCGATGGCGGGCATGGGAGTGCCCGGAGGCAACTCCCCCGATTCAATTTGGCGAAGCAGGTGTTGCTGAATCTGGTGATAGAGCGGGATGCCGCTTCTGCGGTCGAGATGCGGCGCGCGCACTCCTGCCTCTGACGTCTTCTGTACTCGCACTTCAGATCGAACCATGCTCGAACAGACCTCGACTTCCTACGCCGCTGTGCACCTTGCAGTGGTTTGCCATCCCGATACTGGATGGCAAAACGCCTGATGCACCTGCATGAAGTTTCCCGGTGCCCTCATCGTAACTCCGGCAACAGCTACGTTAAGCGGGAATCAGGCCAAGGCCAGGGCCTGATGGAAGGAGCAGTTTCCCCTTCTCCACCTTCACGCCCTGCCACGGATCATTGGCAATCAGCAGATTGCCGTCCAGATCGACAAAGTCCACGAGCGGCGAAAGATGCGCGGCTGCTGTGACCGTACACGAGGATGAAACCATGCAGCCGATCATCACCTTCAGGTTCATCGCACGCGCAACTTCGATCCAGCGCAGCGCTTCCAGAATGCCGCCCGACTTGTCGAGCTTGACGTTGATCCCATCGTAAGCATCCACCAGATGCGGAATCATGGTCACATCGGTGCAGGCTTCATCGGCAATGATCGGGAGATGCACCTTGCTACGCACGTAGCGGATCTCCTCAGTCATGTGCGCTGGCATGGGCTGCTCAATGACCACGACGCCCTGCGACTCAAGCCAGTTGATCTTGCGGATGGCCTCTTCCTTGTCGGTCCAGCCCTCATTGGCGTCCACGCGGATAGGCTTGTTGCTCACACTGCGCACCGCCTCAATCGTCTCTTCGTCGGTTTTGAGGCCCACCTTCACCTTGAGGATCGGAAAGTCCGCAGCTTCGCGCGTCTTCTGGCGCGTGATCTCTGGTGTGTCAATGCCGATGGAAAAATCCGTGATTGGCGCGTCAGCCGGATCGATGCCCAGCAGCTTGTAGAGCGGCACGTTCAGCTTCTTACCAACCCAGTCAAAGACCGCGAGATCGACTGCCGCCATCGCCGCGTGCTGATGCTCGCCCAGCGACTTGCGCACTCCGGCCAGCATTTTGCGGTACTGGAACGGGTCGCCCGCTTCAATCTGCGGAAGAATCGCGTCAACGGCCTGCTTCGCGGTCTTGGGGTACTCCTCGTAGCGGATGATCGGCGCACCCTCGCCGTATCCCGTGATGCCGTCGCGGGTGAGCGCGAACTGCACCGTTTCACGGTATTCACTGGAGGACATGGTGGTCGTCCAGGTGTGGCGCAGGTTGAGCCGCTTCAGCGTGCACTCAGCTTTTGCCGGCCCTGAGGATGCGGCCGCTGCTTCCGTTGTCATCGCCATCGCTCCCAGCGGAAGCAGCGCCGCCGCCCCGCTCATCTTCAGATACTCCCGTCGATTCATTTCACTCTCCGCGCTGCCACCAGCAGCTTCGTCCACGGCATGTCGTCCAGCCGGCTGATCTGCACGCCCGGATGGTCGTGGGTTGTGTCGTGAATAAACTCACCGTTGCCGAGATACATGCCGGTGTGCGTGATCTTCTCCGCATTCGAGCCAAAGAACAGAAGGTCGCCGGGGAGCAGGTCTTTGCGCTCAACGAGGACAACACCCGACCATGCGGCCTGGATGTCAGCGTCGCGCGGCATCTCTATGCCGCGACGGCGGACCAGCATCTGCGTGAAGCCAGAGCAGTCAAACCCGAAGCTGCTCACGCCTCCCCACGTATATGTGACGCCGATGAAGCGTTTCGCTAACGCGATGGTTTCGTCGATTGTGAGTGGTGTTGCATTGATCCCAACGTCACCTCGCTGCACCCACGCATTTTGCCCGTCAACAAGCTTCACCTTCAGCCAGCGCGTGTCGGGCGGATTGGGTTGCTCGACAACTTCAAGGATCGACTCCCACGGCAATTGAAGCAGCGCGGCGCGACGCGTAACGTCAGGCTCTTCGTAGATGTTTGCCGAAAGCGCCGTAACGTGTGTGCTGTGCCCTTCAGGGGCGTATGGCGCAGCGCCCTGTACGCGCATGTCTGCGCTGGCAACCCATCCGGTGTAACCGTCGGCCGTGCGCACGCGGGCCCACTCTCCCTGTTTCTCAAGTGAAAGCACGCCGGTGCCGTAGAGCGCCTGCGACACCACTTCACTGTCAGCAGCGGCATGCGCGAGCATGTTCACCACAGGCCGCGCGATCACCAGGTCAGCCTGCGGAGTGGACTTCTGCGCAGACATCCGCGCCGCAGGCACAACCAGCGCGAGAAGTACCGCCAGGCCGCCTGCGAGCGGCTGTGCGTGATGGGAGAGGAACATTCCAAGTGAGGTCACAATGCACTCCATCTGGTTCTGCAAACGTCGTTGATTCATAACTGCTCTGCCCGCAAGCATGCGCTCATTGCGCCGCGGTGACGGCGCGGTCAATCCCTGCACCGCGCACGGCCACTTCAGGAATGCTCACAGGAAGACGCCCATGGATTGGAATCTCGCCGAACAGCGCACGCGTGAGACTCAGTGCGGAGCTGGGTGTGTTGGAAAACGTGCAAAGATACGCATGGATGCCAGGCACTTCACTGCCGGTGTACGGATTTCCAAACGCCGCGAGGATCGTCTTTTCCGGCGCTGCGGTCACGATCTTTGAGAGAAGATCCATCGGCCCAGCATCCAAATTCACTGAGCCGCCGTTGCGGCCTTCCGTGGTGCGCCGCGGATTCGGCACGGCCTCTGCAACCGCGACGACATGCTGTGCGCTCTTGACCGCGGACAGAATCTCGTCTTGAACAAAGGCGGCGTTTGACTCGTTGACCCAGAAGACCTGCGCGCCCGGCGCGCGATGCCGCAGTTCGCTCGCAAACACGCGGCTACCTTCACTGCCGCGCGTGTAGTCGGTGAAGATCACGACAACAGTAGCGTCCTTCTGCGCGAGCGGCACGGCGTGGTCTGCATCCTTGACCAGGGTGACAGCCTCGTCAGCCACTCTCTGCGCCAGCGCCGAACTGGGCGGAAGAGTGACGTTCTTCTCCACCGCGGCAAGGCTTACGAACCGATTGCGCTCGAGGCCGAGTGCCGCCTTCATACGCAGGATCTTCAGCACGCTGGCATCGATGCGGCTCTCAGAGATCTGCCCGGCATGCACGGCGTTGAGCAGGCCGCTATAAGCGCCGTCAAGATCGCCCGGAATAATCACCATGTCGTCACCCGCGCGCACCGCGGCCACGGCGGCCTGCGCGGAAACCTCGTGCTTGTCGCCGCTGAAGACCTTGGTCAGCCCGGCCATGTCGAGTGCATCCGTCACGACAAGACCGTTGAATCCGAGCTTCTGCTTGAGCAGTCCTGTGATTACATTCGACGAGACGCTTGCCGGGACATTGCCATCGGGCTCAATGGCAGGCACCAGCAGATGTCCCACCATCACTGAATCCACGCCAGCAGCGATTGCGCTGCGAAACGGAACCAGTTCGACAGAGTTGAGGCGATCCATGTTGCCGGTCACGCGGGCCAGCGCCAGATGCGAATCGGTATCCGTGTCGCCGTGCCCCGGAAAATGCTTCACGGTGGTGAACATGCCTTCCTGGTGTGCGCCTTCAATGTACGCATCCACCATACGGCTCACGAGCGCGGGGTCCTCGCCAAACGAGCGCGTGTCGATGATCGGGTTAGCCGGGTTCGAGTTGACATCGGCGATTGGGAACCAGTTCCAGTGAATGCCGATGGCGCGCGTTTCCATTGCGCTGACGCGGCCAAACTCGCGCGCCAGCGCCGGATCTCCGGCGGCGCCAAAGGCCATTGCGGCGGGAAACGGTGTGGCGCCATCAAGCCGCATGGAAAGTCCGCGCTCAAAGTCCGCAGCAAACAGCAGCGGATACTTCGACTCGCGCTGCAGATGGTTGGTCAGCGAAGCCGCCTCCAGCGGCTCACTCTTGACGAGTTGCCCGCCCTCCACTTCGACGGTAACGCCGAACCCGCCCACGTGGTAGCGCACCATCTCTTCACGCAGTGCCGCGTACTCCGGGCTCGCGTCGTTGAGGAAGCGCACCTTGGCCCACACCATGATCATCTGCCCGATCTTTTCTTCGAGCGGCATGTGACGCAGCGTCTTTGCGGCCCAGCGCTCGCCCTTGCCGTCCGGCTTGAGCGGAGAAGCCGGTGCGGCCTGCGACACCTGCAACGATCCGGCAAGTAGCGCAGCGCAGGCGACCAATGACTCGACCTTCATTCTCGTTTTGAATGGGGACATGCGTTTCATTCCTTGCCTGCTCCATACAGCAGATACGGCGCGCGTGCTGCCTCGAACTTCACGTCCGCATCCTGCCAGTCTTCGTTGATATGCCGTGGATCGTCCCCGTCAAGCAGCGACTTGAGCGCTGCCGCATCGCGCATGAGCGTGCTGATCTTTGCGCCTTGGAACTTGTCTGGATACAGGCTCTGCAATGCTGCGGCAACCTCGAGGCCGAGTTCTGGAGCATCCAGGCTGTCGCGATCGGTGAGCAGAATGTTAACGCCGCCGCAGAGCTGGCTGGCGAACGTGGACGACGAGGGCGTGAAGCGCACAGGCACAAAGCGCACACCATCGATGCGTCGCGCGTTGAGATGGGCCGCAAGGGCAGCGGGATCGATCCACGGGGCGCCGACAAGTTCAAACGGCGTATCCGTGCCACGGCCCACGGAGATGTTTGCGCTCTCGATCATGCCGATGCCGGGATAAAGAACCGCCTCAGTCAGGCTGCGCAGATTCGGCGACGGATTGCTCCAGACGATGCCTGTGGATTCGAACCAGTCGCCGCGCATCCAGCCTTCCATCGGTACAACACTGAGCTTTGCGCCGATGTGATGTTCACCGTTGTCGAAGCGCGCCAGCTCGCCGATGGTCATACCGTGGCGCACGGGAATCCGGGCGTAGTTCACGAACGATTCTGACCCGGCGTCAGACACAGGCCCTTGTACATAGCCGCCGCCGAGCGGATTCGGCCGATCCAGGACCACGATCTCCTTGCCTGCCTTCGCGGCTGCTTCAAGGAAGTAACCGAGCGTGGTTTCGTAAGTGTAAAAGCGCACGCCTGCATCCTGGATGTCGTAAACCAGCAGATCAACCGAGGCAAGCGCTTCGGCTGTCGGTCTGCGTTTGGCATCGGTGTCGCCATAAACGCTATAGACAGGAACGCCAGTGGCCGCGTCTTGCGAGTTGCCGATTGCGGTTGTGTCCAGCGCTCCGGCGATGCCGTGCTCAGGGCTGAAGATGGCACTGAGCTTGAGGCCGGGCGCGTGCGACAGCACGTCGATGGTGCGGTGGCCCGCGGCGTCGATCCCGGTCTGATTGGTGATGAGACCGATGCGCACCGGGTGAGCGGCGTCCGGATGGAGCTCGCGGAAGGCGTGCTCTTCAAGCACGTCGACGCCAGCCTTGACCGAACCATTGCGCACGGTGAAGCGGCGGTCCGCCATGAGCGACTCGTTGTAACCCGTGATGCGTGACAGTCTATATCGCTCGCGCTCATCCACGGTGAGTGCCAGGTCGTGCACAACGGCGGAGGCAACGCGCGTGCGCAACGAAATGACCGAGCCATGTCCGCGTGGATGGACCGAGTTGGTAAGCAGGATGATGTAGGTATCGGTGACGGGATCCATCCACAGCGAAGTACCGGTGAACCCGGTGTGGCCAAAGGAGCCAATGGGGAGAAGCTCACCGCGATTACTTGCGAAGGGTGAATCGATATCCCAGCCGATGCCACGCAGACTGGCTGCGGAGGCTGGCTGTTGTGGCGTGGTCATCTTGGCCACGGCAGCTTCACTGAGAATGGTGTGGCCATGCATGAGGTCATCGGCGTAGCGGGAAACGTCATCAGCCGTGGAAAACAGACCTGCGTGCCCGGCAACGCCGCCCATGCGGCGCGCGGTGGGATCGTGCACCACTCCGCGCAGCATCACGTTGTCTTCGTCATATTGCGTGGGTGCAATGCGCGGAAGCCACGAAGCGGGCGGAACAAAGCTGGTGTCATGCATACCGAGTGGCGCGAAGATGTGCTTCGTGGCGTACTCGTTGAGCGGTTCTCCGGTGATGCGTTCGACGAGCAGACCGAGAATTTCGTAGTTGATGTCGCTGTAGACGAAGCGCGTTCCGGGCGGGAGCTCAGGGCGCGAGGTCATGATCATGGAGAACGCGGTGTCACGTCCCTTCCATGACTGCTTCAGATCGAGATCGGGAGCGAGACCCGAGTAATGCGTGACGAGTTCACGGATGGTGATGTGCTCTTTGCCGTTTTGCGCGAACTCGGGAAGATAGGCCGCGACCGGGTCATTGAGCTTGATGCGGCCAGTCTCGAGCAGTTGCGTAATGGAGGTGGCGGTGGCAATGCACTTGGTGAGCGACGCCATGTCAAAGATGGTGTCGACGGTCATGGGCTCACGCGTAGGCTCGAGCGAACGAAATCCATACGCCTTGCGGAAGACGACCTTGCCGTTATGGCCGATGAGCAGCACCGCGCCTGGCATCTTGCCCTGATCCACGGCCTGCTGCACAATCGCGTCCACATCAGCGAAGGACTGCTGTGGCGGCGCACTCTGCGCCAACGCAGTGAATGGAAGCATGAGACATGCTGCAGCAACGCGCTTCAACCAACCCGCCATCGTTATCCTCCGCATTTCAGCCCTCGATTGCTTTGCGCACGTTGCCGCGCGTGTGAGACAGCCGGCGTGCGGCTTCCGTACGACTCACGCTTGCCTTCAACATCACCAGCGCCGTCGGCAGATTGTTGCCGGATTTCGCAAGACTGGCAACGGCGGTCGCGTGATCAACCTCGGCCAGTGTTTCGAGAATCGCAATGCCGCGCTGCTCGAGCTTCCTGTTCTTTAGAACGAGATTCACCATCAGGTTGCTGCTGACGTAGCCGACCCGCGTCATTGCGCCGGTGGTGAGCATGTTGCAGATCATCTTCTGCGCGGTGCCTGCCTTGAGTCGCGACGAGCCGGTCAGGGCTTCCGGACCCACCTCAACTTCGATCGCGATGTCGGCGATGCGCCCCAGGCCTGATCCGCGATTGCAGGCGATGCCGATGGTGGCTGCACCCTTGCTGTGCGCGTATTCGAGCGCGCTGATGGTGTAAGGCGTGAAGCCGCTGGCGGCAAGACCAACGATGACATCGCGGCGAGTGGGGCGCTTGCGCGCCATATCACGGCGACCGAGCACGGCGGAATCCTCACTGGCTTCCGTCGCGCGAACCAGAGCTGCCTCTCCACCGGCGATGAGAAACTGCACGCGGCGCGGACTGATGCCGAAGGTGGGCGGACACTCTGAGGCATCGAGCGCGCCGATGCGGCCGCTGGTTCCGGTGCCGACGTAAATGAGGCGACCACCGCTGGCGTAGCGTTCCGCAATCAACTCCACTGCCTCCGCGATGCGGGGTAGTGCTGTGCGAACACGACGAGCGACGAGTGCATCCTCGCGGTTCATGGCAGAAACAATTTCAAGCGGCGTCATGGAATCCAGCTTCATCGTGGCTGGATTCCGCCGCTCGGTGGTGAGCTTACTGATTTGCATTTTCATTCCCCACAGGCACGGGCACGACGACAGGCCGCGATGTGCGGCTGGCAGCATAGCCGACCACAAAGGTGACCGAACTGCCGAGCACGACATACCAGGTAAACGACACCGGAGTGCCGAGCCACAGATAGAGATCAAGTGCGAAACCGCAGACCATGCCTACTATTGCACCGCGCTCCGTTGCCCTCTTCGTCAGTACGCCGAGGAGAAAGACGCCGAGCAGAGCGCCATATGCGACAGAAGCGATGGAGAGGCCCACCTCAATAACGCGGCCGCCATGACGCGCGACGAGTGCGAGCGCGAACAGCACCAGGCCCCAGACGACGATGGCAAGGCGAGAGAGACGCATTCGTTGGCGCTCGCTCGAGTGCGGCCGCAGGCGTGCATAGAAATCGATGATGGCCGTGGACGAGAGCGAGTTTACAGCGGCGCTCAAGTTCGACATGGCCGCCGCAAGGATTGCCGCGATGAGCAGTCCGCTGATGCCGTGCGGCATGCGCGTGACTACGAACTGCGGGAAGACTGTATCTGTGCGCGTAAAAGCCTGCGCAGGCGGCGCGATGCGATAGTAGGCATAAAGCATCGCGCCGATGAGCAGGAAGAGCGAGAACTGCACGAGGATGGCAGCGCCGCTCATGACGAGGGCGAGCTTCGACTGGCGCTCACTGCGCGCCGCCAGCAATCGCTGGACGATGAGCTGATCTGTACCGTGGCTGGCCATGGTGAGAAATGCGCCACCGATAATGCCGGACCAGAAGGTGTACTTGATTGCTGGATTCAGCGAGAAGTCGAAGAGGCGGAACTTGCCTGCCGCCCCGGCCAGCGTGTGAACGGAGGTCCATCCGCCGGGGACGAGGTGCAGGATGGTGAAGAGCCCGACGATGGTTCCGGTTACGTAGACCGTCTGCTGCAGTACGTCGGTCCAGATTGCTGCACGGATTCCGCCTTCAAAAGTGTAGATGAGAGTGAGGACGGTGACGACGGCGATGGCGGCGACGTCGCGGCCAAAATCAGACAGTCCGGTAAGCATGCTGCCGAGCGCGATGCGGACGACGATGGCGACGGCAAAGACACGAACACCTTCCGCTGCGGCACGAGTGACGAGGAAGATGCCCGCGGTAAGCGTACGCAGCCGATGGCCGAAGCGCTGCTCCATGAGCTGATAGGCGGTGACGAGATTGCCGCTGAAGTAGCGCGGAATGAAGATGAAGCTGACGACGATGCGCCCGATGAGATAACCGAAGACAAGCTGCAGGAAGCTGAAGTTGCCGTCATATGCGATGCCGGGAACACTGATGACGGTCAACGTGCTGGTTTCCGCCGCGACGATGGAGAGTGAGATGGCCCACCAGGGAATCGCGTTGTCGGCCAGGAAATAGCCTTTCAGCGTCTGCCCGGTGCCGCGAAACCGCAGCCCAAACAGCGTCACGCCGATCATGTAGACCACGACGATTCCGAGATCGAACCCGTTCAATCCCATCCGCAGACCTGCTTCACGCGATATCTCCCAGCATAAGTCCGGCCGCTTGCCGCATTGGCAAAGCGGCCGGATAAGTTGCCCGCAGGCAGTTTAGAAGGTGAACTTACCCGCGAACTGCAGGATACGCGGATCGCGGTAGCCGGTTACCTGTCCGAAAGTGCTGGAGGTAGCAGTGGTGCCGACTGTGTTCACGTTGGTGTGGTTGGGTGCGTTGAAGGCTTCCGCGCGGAACTGGAAGTTCAACCGGTCGTAAATGCGGAAGTTGCGGAAGACACCGCCGTCGAGACGGATGAAGCCCGGTCCTTCAATGGTGCCGCGGCGGGCAGTGCCCGGCACGGGACTGTTCGGCGCGGGTGCGGCAAACGCGCCGGTGTAGAACCACGGTGTGGAGGATGAGCCGTAGGCCTTGTTGTGGATCTTGACGCCGTGCCCTTGGTTCGGGTCGCCGATCTGGTTGGGGCGCAAGCCCGCGTTGGTGTTGCCCAACACACTCAGGCCCGCGTTGTCGGTCTCAAGGCCGCCGGTTGTCTGGTTGTTATAGATGCTGGCCACACCACCGGGGAGGTTGTAGTTGATGGTACTGCCACCGCTCGCAGATGCCGTAAGCGGCAGGCCCGAGTCAATGGAGAGGATTGCCGAGATCTCCCATCCGCCCAGCGCGCGGCCAATGAGTCCACGCTGCTCACGGAAGAAGGGCTCTTCGAAGACACCGTCCACGTTGAATACGTGCGTACGGTCGACCGCCGCGCGTCCATATTCGCCATTGATGTTGTAGATGTTCTGGATGACGCCGGAGTAGTCAGCCTGTGCGTTGGTGAGGTCACGCGACCAGGTGTAGTTGGCGTCGATGTAAGTTTTGCCCTTGAAGCGCTTGGTGATTTTGGCCTGCAGGCCGTTGTAGTTGGAGTTAAAGATGGAGCGCATGGCGTCGATGGCGAAGTAACCAAGATACGGCTTGATCTGGTTCAGGACGCGATCGCAGGTGGAGCTGAGGAAGGCAGGTACGGTAGCGCCGTCGTAGGTGGTCTTGCAACCCGAGCTCGCCGTGCGCGGATCGACTACACCCTGCCACGCGCCGGGCTTGGGCTGGTTGATCTCAAGGATGCCGAGCAGGTGCGTGCCGTGCGTGCCGAAGTAGCCGATGTCGAACTGGAATGTCGGCGTGATCTGCTGCTGAATATCGAGCGAGTACTGCTGCACGTAGGGCGTCTGGAAGTTCAGCGGCAGGCCCTGAATGCGGCCCGGCGTCGTGGACTTGGTGCTGGAAGCGGAACCGCCGGACGGATTGTCGAGCGTCGCGTTGGTCAGTGAGTAAGTGGCGACAGCGGGCGGATTGTTGAAGATCGTGGTCTCGTAATAGCTAACCTCAGCCTGATCGAACGAGAGACCGTAACCGCCGCGCAGCGCGGTCTTGCCGTTGCCGTAAACGTCCCACGCAAAACCGACGCGCGGCGAGAAGTTGAGCTTGCCAGCCTTGCCCACCTTGTTGCCATACGGTGAGGCCTGGTTATTGTTGTTGGCGGTCGGGTTGCCGAAGATCATGCCGTTGATGTAATTCACACCCACGTAGTCGGCGTTGGTGTTGGGCGAGGTTGACAGGCCTGCATTGCTGCCCGTCTGGTTGCAGGTTCCGGTGAAACACATGAGGCCGTTGGCGGCGATGGTCGGCGCCTTGTCAGCCGAGTAAGTCGACGGATCAAAGTTACTCAGGTAGCCGTTGCCATCAAAGGGCTGACCAAAGTAGCTGTAGCGCACGCCCAGATTGAGAGTCAGACCCTGGCGCACTTTCCAGTCGTCCTGAAGAAATGCTTCCCAGAGATTCGACTGCACGTTGACCTGGATATTCTTTGAAGCCTGCGAGAAGCCGTTATTGGCGTTACCGAGAAGGAAGTTGGCAAAGGCCTGCACGGTTCCGATGCTGGACGATGCGGGGGTCATGCCGTAAGCGGCGTTGTTGGTGAAGCTGAACGAGCCCTGGTTGCCACCGCTGGCGCTGTTTTCCTGCTTCTGGTAGTGGTTGTAAGAAAAACCTGCAGTGAATGTGTGGTTATGCCAGATTTTGGCCACATCGCCAAACGCCTGATGGTTTATGCCGTGATCGACATAAACCACGCCGCCACCGATCTGCGTCATGCCGCTGACGGCAACGGTGGGCACCACACCCACGGTGCTCGTGTAGGGCAGCGCGATGCTGATGTCTTTGGACTGCGACGAAAGCAGCGCACCCTGCGGTTGCGTGAGAATTGAGCCGTTTGAGTAAGCGTAGCCAAGGTTTGCAATCAGGTTCGGCGAGAAAACATAGGTGCCATGCGCCAGATGCTGGGTGCCGGGCGATTGGGTGACCGTTGCAGAAAGGCCTGGAATCGGGATTGCGACAAAGGTGCCCGAGCCCTGGAATGACGGGAACGTGTCATGCAGATAGCGGTAGAAGACACTGAGCTTCTGGCCGACCTGCTCGTCAATGCGCACCACAGAGTTCAGGTTATTGAAGCGGTTGGGAATGGTGGACGTGAGCGAGTGCGGGTCCTGGTTCTGGGCAAGGTTCTTTGCCACGTCGGGGCTGGGAATGATGCCGTAGATGTCTTTGAGATAGGCCTGCGCTGCCGACGAGATATTGGTCACCTGAGTTCCGGTGGCGGCGCAACCGCTCGTCAGGTTGGAGGTGTCGTAGGTGAAGTCCGTACAGACTGTGACCGGCCCCGTCGTCCAGGCGGTGCTGTTGGCGGGCAGATAGCCGCTGTTGCTGAAGTCGCCGTTGCGCTCATCCGCGGTGGGCACGATGGCCGTACCTGTGGAGTAAGTTACATCGCGCAGCCACTCCTCAGAGAGGAAGAAGAAAGTCTTGTCCTTGCCGTTGTAAATCTTGGGCAGATACACGGGACCGCCGAACGAGAAGCCGAAGTCGTTGTAGCGGTACTTGGTGATGGGGACGCCCTTGAAGTTGTTGTAGTAGCCGTTGGCGTCGAGATAGTCATTGCGGAGGTACTCGTAAGCGCTGCCGTGGACGGCGTTGGTACCGGACTTGGTGACTACATCGATCTGGCCGGAAGCGTTGCGTCCGAACTGTGCGGAGTACTGGCCGCGCAGCGTCTTGAACTCAGAGATGGCATCCGGGCTCGGATAAGTGTAGAGCGTCAGGTTAGCGCCGCGATCCAGATTGTCCGCGCCGTCAATCGTCCAGTTGTTCGAGGTGGTGCGGCCGCCGTTGATGGAGAAGGCTACGGTGCTGGAACCGCCGGTGGGGCTGTTCGGGCCGCGGTTGAGCTGGTCGCTCGAGCCGCCAAAGGCAACGCCGGGCTGCAGATTGATCAGGCTTTCGTAGTTGCGCGTGATCAGCGGCATCTCGCTGATCTGTTCGCCATTGATCAGACCGGCTGCCGTGGCGTCTTCCAGGTTGACGTGCGCTTCGTCAGCAGTTACGCGCGCCACTTCACTCACCTCGCCGGGCTTTAGTGTGCGATTGACCGTGAGCGAATCGCTCACGTGGAGCACGATGCCGGTGACAAGGTCAGTCTTGAAGCCCGGAGATGCGACGGAGACGGAATAGGTTCCGAGCGGCAGAGATCCCGCCGTAAAGAAGCCGGTTGATGAAGTCTGGAGCACGCGGATCACCTGGCCGCGGTCAGTGTTCGTCAGCGTCACCGTGGCGCCGGTAATCACTGCGCCGCTTGAGTCTGTAACGGTGCCGCTGATGGCGCCTGATACGCTGCTCTGCGCAGGCAGAAGCCTGCCGCCGAGAGCAAGGGCAAGCATCAGTAGCAGGGCAACGCATCGCAATGCTGATTTGCTTGTCATGTTTGTTGTTAGCCTCCTCAGATAAACGTGCTGCTCCAAACCGCGAACAATGTTGCGGAGCCAAACTTCTCGTGTGCATCGGGGCCATCTGGCGCTGTTCAGCGTGGGCCCATACCGGTCACTGCGTAAAGACTCGTGCGGCTGTTTCTTGTATGCAATTCAAATGCGCACGACTGCTGAAGCTCCGGCGTACGCTGCGGACTTTCCAGACTCGGGAAGGTGCGCCACCCTGCTGCCAGGAGCGGCGCGCGGAACGTGTGGCCAAACCGATTCGACCAAAAGCAAAGCAGGCGGAACCCCCTCCGCATGCAACGGCGGATCGGCACGAAGAAGTGCATAGCCAGACTCCGCGTGTGGTCGAGCTCCGCGGAGGTGTATCAGTCATCTATATGACTGAAGGAAAAATACTCACCCTTTTGCCAAAAGTCAATGAGGTTTGCATAAGGATTTCGGGGACCACCGCCGGGATCAGCGATCAGCTCAGGATGGATGCACTGCATCAGGCCCCACCTGGCATGGTGGATGAATGACAAGCGGGCACCGCGACCAGTGACGCATCGTGCCGGGACGGGGACTGCGCAGCCAAAACCAAGGCGCGGCAGGGCTGTCACCAGTAAGAGCGGTATCCTTTAAAAGTGACGGAAGATTCAGGGTTGTCGGCTCAGGTTGCGGTATCAGCTCCGGTTAAGGCTACTGCAAAACGGAATTTTGCTTTCATGGCATTGCGATGGCTCGCGCTTGGACTGGCGGGCGCATGGACACTGACTGTCCTGATGCTGGTTGCACTGCGCTGGATCGATCCGCCAACGACTGCGGTACAGATTGAGCGCCACGCGCAGGCCCTTCTGCATGGCAAGCCGTACCAGAAGCACTACAAATTTGTCTCACTCAGCCAGATCTCGCCCAACTTTCAGCATGCTGTGATCTCCGCTGAGGACGCGCGCTTCTATGTCCATCACGGATTTGACTGGAAGGCGATCCAGCTCGCCGCGCAGGAAGACATGGAGGGAGGCCGCATTCGCGGTGGCTCCACGCTCACGCAGCAACTGGTGAAGAATCTCTTCTTCGGGACCAGCCGGTCAATCCTTCGCAAGGGCGCCGAGTTCACACTTGTTCCGGTTGCCGAGCTCGTGCTCGGGAAGAAGCGCATTCTGGAGCTCTACCTGAACGTGGTGGAGTGGGGGCCGGGCGTCTATGGTGCTGACGCTGCCTGCCATGCGTGGTACAAGAGCTCGGCACATGGCATTGGGCGCGAACAGGCCGCACAGCTTGCGTCGATCTTGCCTGCGCCGCTGACACGCAAGCCGGATCGCATGGGGCACTACACTGCTGTGATCCTGCGGCGCATGCGACAGGCAGGCTGGTAGCAACCCGCTCTATCCAGTCCGCGCCCCACGGCGCTACTTGGACTCCCGAACTTCAAACGGCACCACAAGCTGCGAACGATCGCCGCTGATGGTTGTCGCCGTCAACGTGATCTTGTAGCGGCCCGCTGGCGCTGCCACGCGACCGCTGCTGGTGAACGAGTCCGTGGTGATGGTCAGGGTGTCCTGCTGCGCAAGGGTATCAGTGAAGTTGACGATCGGCGTGGCGAGTGAGCAGACCGCCGTTGCCGGCTCAGCCGAACAGGTGAGCAGAACGCGGCCAACGTAACCGCTTGACTTGAGCTGCACGTTGCTGGCGGCCGTGGAGCCAGCGCGCACGTCAACGGGCTGCCACTCGATCGAGGGCGGGGGCACCGTGGGAATACGGTAGACGCGCACGTAATCGACCAGCATGTCGGCGGGGTTGGGCGTCGTCATGTCCGGCGCTCCAGGCCAGTCACCGCCGATGGCCAGATTGAGCAGGAAGTAAAACGGATGGTCAAAGACCCACTGCCCGCCCTCGGGAATGTCACTGGAATCTGCAACGAAGGACACGTTGGCCGGATCATCGACATAGAACTGCAGCATGCCGGGCGACCAGATGACGCCATAGGTGTGGAAGGCGCCGTCGTCAACGCGCGCGCCGTTGGGCAGGTGATAGTTGTGCCAGATTCCGTTGGCGCCGTAGTAGTGCGGGCCGTGAACGGTGGAGCGAATGATGCTGGGGCCCAGGCCATTGCTACCTGAGTTGAGGGCAACATTTTCAGCAAGGCTGAAGCTGCCGGCGGCAGGCCAGCCAACCTGAGGAAAGTCCGCACCGAGCATCCAGAACGAAGGCCAGAGCCCCTTGCCGATGGGCATCTTGAGGCGTGCCTCGATGCGGCCGTACTGCACCGTTTTCAGGCCGCGTGAAGTGATGCGGGCCGAGGTCCACACGCCGTCGGACTCGTGCTGGGCGCGCAGCACGAGATGGCCTGCGCCATCGAGAAACGCAGTGGGATGGCGCGCGCTGCAGGGTTTGGGGCCAGCTCCGGAAGCTGCGCAGTAGGTCTGTTCTTCTTTGTTTCCCCAGCCACCGCCGCCCACGTCAAAGGTCCACTTGGTGGAGTCGGGCACCTGCTGCGAGGCGCCGTCGAACTCGTCGCTCCATACCGGTGAACCCCAGTCGATGTGCCGGGTGGCGAAGGAGCCGGAGGGTTCCGTACGGCGGCCCTGAAGAAAGCCAACAGCGAATGCGAAGCCGATGACGGCGAGGAGCAGGGCGACCTTCCACGCCCAGCCGAGCAGGCGGCGCTGGCCTGCCGAGAGACGTGCGAAAAGCGAAGGCCGGGGTGCAGCGTCGAGCGGCTCGTCTGACTCGTCGTCCTGCGGCTGCGGAGAGGGTGCTGCGCCTGCCGGCGGAGCGGGAACAAACTGCGGCACGTAATGGCCCAGCGGCAGCACGATGCGCAGCGGGTCATGACTCCCATCGGTCTCATAGTAGGCGCCGAGCTTCTTGCGCAGGGCGCGGGCTGTTACGCGAACAATCGGGTCAACACGCGAGTCGAACTCACTCTCACGCCGGCCGAGCGCGGCAACGGCAATGGTGTATTCGCGGATGTCGTCAGTCTGGCCCTCAAAGTACTTGTTGCAGATAAACTGCAAGAAGCGCATCAGGCTGGTGGAACGGGCAATGTCAGGGTGTTCGAGGACGCGCCGCAGAGCCTCGCGCTCTTCCGCATGGTCGGCCGGTCCTGCCGGATCGACGATGCGGGTCTTGGCAGCAGTCGGATGCGTTGAAGAATGAGTGGCTTCAGGTTGCATGCGGCCCCGTTGCACGACGACCCCGCCACGGCCGCACCGGCCGGAGTGCATTGTGCGCAATTCATTATAGGGGGCAACCGCAAGAAAAAGCGGGCGCCCGCGGGAAGCCTCAGGCGCCCGGAGGAAAAGCGACTCAGTGTGCCGCGGCGCGAGGGGCGTGCGCGGGCTTGTAAACGCGGACGTAGTCCACCAGCATCTGGGCTGGGAAGACCGTGGTTGCGTCTGGAGCGCCGGGCCAGTTGCCACCCACGGCAAGGTTCAGCAGCACAAAAAACGGGTGGTTGAAGGCCCACTGCTTGTAGTACGGAATGCTATCGACATTCTGCGTTTCAAACAGTTGGCCGTCGACGTAAAAGCGGATCACATTGGGGGCCCATTCCACAGAGAATGTGTGGAAGCGGTCACTGAAGCGCTGCCCGGACCGAAGCCGATATCCGCCTGTGAGAGCAAACTCGCCGGAATACCGTGGGCCGTGCAGCGTGCCGTGCACCATGCCCGGCTCTTTTCCAATGTTCTCCATAATGTCGATCTCGCCGCATGACGGCCAGCCGACGGAGTCGACATTGGCGCCCAGCATCCAGAAGGCGGGCCAAACACCTGCTCCCGCAGGCAATTTGATACTGGCCTCGATGCGGCCATACTGCGCATCAAAATGGCCTTTGGTCTGGAGACGTGCTGAGGTGTAGTCGCGGGTGATGCCGTCTGGTCCGGTGCGCTGTTCCTTAAGCGCTGTGATCACCAGGTTGCCTTTGGCAAGGTGTGCGTTTACGGGGCGATCGGTGTAGGTTTCCAGCTCATTGTTGCCGAAGCCCGAGCCACCTGTGACGAACGACCACTTGGAGGGATCTGGCGTGCTGCCGTCTGCACCGTTGAATTCATCACTCCACACAAGCGTCCAAGCCTTGCCGGGAGCGGGAATGGGGGTGGGATGCTCGGCGGTCTTCTGTCCGGCGGCCCCGGAGAGTCCGAAGCCAAAAACCAGCACTGCAAGGCAGGCAGCGCGGAGCGAGATTTGAAGAGTTGACACAGAGAAGGTCATGTTCCGTTCCCGTTGCGGAAAGAGAGCGCCCGCAGGCAGCTCAGTTGGTATAAATGCGGACGTAGTCTACCAGCATCTCTGCCGGGAAGACGGTCGTGGAGTCAGGGCTGCCCGGCCAGCTTCCGCCCACAGCAATGTTCATGATCAGGAACGCGCTCTGGCCGGTGTCAAAGGGCCACTTGGCGCCACTGAGTCCGCTGATGCTCGAAGTGGAATAGGTGACATACGGGTTTGCAGGGTCGTCGATGTAATACGCAACCGATCCTTTCTCCCAGATCATGCCGTACGTGTGCCATCCCGCTGCGGTCTGGCCGGAAGGGAAGAAATACGTCGTGCCGAGGCTGCTACCGGTAAAGCCCGTGCCGTGGATGGAGCCTTCATTCCAGTCCGGAGTGGTGGCGGCGTCCACCCGCTCCAGCACGTCCATTTCACCGCAGGCCGGCCAGCTGGCCGTGGCGTAGCTATTGCCCAGCAGCCAGAACGCGGGCCAGATTCCCTGCACTTCCGGCACCTGTGCGCGAATCTCAATGCGGCCGTACTGGAAACTGAACAGGCCCTGCGTCTTCATGCGCGCAGAGGAGTAGACCCCGGAGGACGGCTTGCGCGCGACAACGTGCAGATAGCCGTCAGTGCCTACGTATGCGTTGGGATTCGACGTGTCACAGGGTGAGGTGGTGGAGCCCCACGCACAATAGGTTTCCAGCTCGCTGTTGCCCCAGCCGCCACCCCCCGTGTCATAGGCCCATGTGGTGGAGGAGGGCTGCGCGTTGGCGCTGGTGGAGTTGGCAAACTCATCGCTCCATACCAGCGTGCCCGAAGCGAGGCTGACCGCAAAACTCTGCGAAGCGACTGAGCTTGCCGTGTCGCCGCTTGCCTGCGCCATGGCCTTGACCGTCACTGACGAGGAGACGAGGAACGGCGCTTCGTAGATGGGAGATGAAGTCGTTGGGGTGCTGCCGTCAGTCGTGTAGTAAATAGCGGCGCTCGAGGTCGAGTCGGCCAGCGTGACGATCTGAGCGCCGTTCTGCGCTGCCGTGGCGGTGATGGTTGGCGTCGCAGTCGGCGTCGTTGTGGTTCCACTTCCACCGCCGGAACTGGACGAACCGCCTCCGCAGCCAGCGAGAACAAGCGCGGCGCTGCCGGCAAGCGAGAGAGACATGCGGACGATTGGATGGACTGCATTCATTTGGGATTGCTCCTGCGGACCCGGGTTCCGCGCGACGAACAAGATTCGCCCGCCTTCAGCCGGCGCGGACCGGCCGCGAACGTTTGTGCCACTCCCGGGCCGTAAAGACCCGGAAGTGGCGTTGTGAAAGGAGCTTCTCCTAGAACGTAAAGCGCGCGCCGAACTGGCCTACGCGTCCGCCCACGCCACCGTAGGAGATGATCTCGCCGAAGGTGCCGTCAGACATGTTCGTATCCGGTCCGCCGAGCTGGTTGCGGTTGAAGATATTGAAGAACTCCAGCCGCATGGTGAGGTTATAGCGCCCGTCGGGGCCCATCGCCACGCCCTTGTGCAGGCCCAGATCCTCACTGGAGAGGCCAGGATTGCGCACCTGCTCAAGGAAGTTGCCCGCCGTGCCGAGCTGGCCAGCCGCCGGGTTCTCAAAGCAGGACGTGTTCAGGTACGCCTTGTAGAGAGCGCGCTTGCCTGTGGTCAGCTTGCAACCGGATGCCAGGTTGACGTACACCGAGTTGAAGCCTGGATACGAGTTGGTGGAGTGGACCTGGATCGGCGTTCCGGAGTTGTAGTGGAAGTCGCCGTTCAAGCTCCAGCCGTTGATGATCGCGTTGGCCACCGGCCCTACGCCGGAGAAGAGCTGGCGTCCGCGGCCGAAGGGCAGGTTGTAGATCACGTATCCCTTGACGATGTGCGTCATGTCAAAGTCAGAGATGTTCTTCGCTTCGTTCTTCAGGTCATAGACATTCTGCAGGCTGCCCGCCCACCACAGCTCCTGGAAGCCGGAGTCGACGTCGCCGTGTGTCCGCGACCATGCGTAGCTGGCTTGCAGCGAGAGGCCCTTGGCCGAGCGACGTTGCACGCTGAACTGCAGGCTCTTGTAGTCTGAGTTGCCCAGCGGCGAGCCGACGGAGAACAGCGGACCGTAAGAGACAGCAACCTGCGGATACGGCGTGATGCCCTGATAGCCCGGGCCCGTGCCGCCGTAACCCCAGTAGCCGTTGTAAGTGGAAGGATACTGGCCGTTGAGCACGTAATTCTGCATGTTGGCCACGGTGGGCTGGTTGGTGCGCAGCGTGCCACTCTGCAGGTGGTAACTGTGGCTCTGAATCCAGTCCACGCTCAGCATGGTGCTCTTTGCCAGCTCGCGCTGCACGCCGATGCTGTACTGCTGCGTATTGCCCGGCGTCAGTGCGCGGGGATCAATGCTCACCACGCCCCACTGCGTGTAGTCCGGGGTCTGCACCTTGGAGAGTACCGGCTGATAGCCCGCGTCCCAGTTGAAGTTCGACTGCGAGCTGTGCTCGTAGAAGCCGGGGTTGCCGGTCTGCTGGTAGGGGATGCCGCCCCAGGTGTTGAGGTTGAGCGGAGTGAAGAAGACACCAATGTTGCCGCGCAGAACGGTCTTGTCAGTGATCTTGTAAGCCGCGCCCACGTGCGGGCCGTAGTTGTAGTAGTTCTGCCGCGTCTCAAACGACTGGCTGCCGCTGGTGAGGTACTTGTAGAGGCCCATCTCGCCGGTGACGGGATTCTCCTCATCGAGTACGTAAGTCGACCAGTGGCCATTCTTTTCTTTGTACGGATTGTTGAAGTCCCAGCGGAGGCTCATGTTCACCGTCAGGCGCGGCGTCACCTTGAAGTCGTCCGTCACATACCACGAGAAGGCCTTGCGGCGTCCGTAAAGAGGATCAACGGCGGTGCCGGTGGCGAGGTAAACATCACCCAGAAGGAAGCTGCCGAACGAGCTTCCAAGCTGGTTATATCCGTTGATGTTGTACCAGTGCGGAGCGGTGGAAGTCGGGTCGAAGGTGATGTTGTTGAAGGTCTGTGAGTCTGGGTGATTGTTGAACTGCATGGCGCGGAACTCTACGCCGAACTTCAGATTGTGGCGACCGAGCGACCAAGCCAATTCATCGCTGTAAATAAACGTATTGCCCGCGTAGAAGTCGTTGAACTGGCTTCCAAATGAGGAGAAATCCCAGCCGTTGTGGTAGCTGCCGCCGTTGGTGTACATGCCGGAGCTGAACACTGTAAGCGGGAAGTTGCCTGCACCGGAGTAGATGCCAAGCTTCGAGTCCCACTTGTCTGCCTGCGAGACTGCAATGCTCGGATTACGGAAGCGGTTGAGAGTGGCATAAGCCGTGTTCACAAGCCGCGGTGAGAAGGTAAAGGTGTGGCTTAAGCGCGCGCCCGGGGCGGTTGTATTGTGCCAGTACGAGTTGGCCATTGGGCCGCCATACTGTCCGGTTGGCGACCACACGCCACCCTGATCGGCATTGATGCGCGGGTAGTTATCGTAGTAGAACGAGCCGTTCAGGTGCTGCCGGTCGCTCATGTTGTAGTCAATCTTTACGCTGGTCTGTGTGTTGTGGAACCACGGGTCGGGATTGTAGCCCGGGCCGGCGTTGTTCGCCGTCAGGCTCGACTCCGGCTGATAGTACTGGTGATAAAGCTGCAGAATCTTTGACGTAACCGAGCTGATCCGCGCGGTCGGAATCTGGTTGTTGACGAACACGCAGCCGAAGCCGCCGCCAACAATCGTCGCCGGATCGACAATGGCGCCACGGAAGATGGGATTGCCGCAATCGTCATACGCAGGCGCGCCGCCGTAGGTATAGACCGGCACGCTGGTGGAAAGCTGCGGGCTCAGATCGGCGTAACTGGCCACCGCACCGCTTGCGTCCAAACCCAGCATTGCGTCCGTGGGCACTGTGCGCGAGTTCGCGCCCAGGCTCCACATTGACTGCATGTAGCGCTCGAAAGCGACGTAGAAGAACAGCTTGTTTTTCACCACAGGGCCGCCAAAGCTTCCGCCCCAGTCGGAAAGCGAGTCGCTCTTCCTGAGGTAGGCCGAGGCGTTGGCAGGGTCGTTAATGGCCGCAAGGTGATTCGACGCGCTCAGCGCATCCAGATCAGTTGAATGCAGGAAACCGAACAGCGAGCCATGCAGCTGGTTCGTGCCCGACTTCATTTCATAGCGGAAGACGCCGCCACCCGAGCGACCCGCGTCAGCGCTGATGCCGGCCGTGTCCGCCTGGAACTCCTGTACGGCTTCCATCGGAGGCTGCGATTCGCTGATATAGCCACCGAGCTGCGATACGGCCGAGGTACCGTCGATCAGCACTTCCTTGGTCAGGGCCATGCTGCCGTTGATGTGCGAACTGTAGTCGGAACCCTCCGCACCCGGCACATAGGCAAAGATGAAGTTCGAGAGGTTACGGCTACCCTGCACGTTGATCGGGAGCTCGCTGACCGCTTCGTCGTTCAGGTTGGTGCCCACGGCCGTGTTCTCAGTCTGCAGCAGCGGGGGAGCTGTACTTACTTCCACGGTTTCCGTGGCTGTTCCCACCTGCATCACCGGGTCGATCTCGACCACCTGGCTGATGAGCAGCGTGATGCCCCTGCGCTCAACCGACTTGAACCCGGGACCGGAGAAATTGACCACATAGCTGCCGACAGGCAGGTTGCTCACGCGATAGAAACCGTTGCCGTCGCTGGTGGTGACCTGTACATCGTTGGTTCCGGCGTTCGTCACCTGGACACGTACGCCGGGCACCACGGCCTGGGTTGCATCCTTGATGGTTCCCGTAATGGTGGCGCGGTCCGACTGCGCGATGAGGGGCGCGGTCAGCCCAAGCACGAACACCACGAAAACCGCGATGGTTCTTCTGAGCGTCATTGACATTCCTCCAATGGCTTCCGCCCCGGGGCGGAAGCGCCTGTCCAGCCAGGCTGCCCTCCGATCAGCAACTTCCATCGGAGCCGGCGCCCGGGCGGGCACGGTGTTGATCCTCGGACGAGCGCTTGTCAGCCTCGTTCGCGTTGATGGCCGCTTCTGCGTTTTGCGGCCCAGTCAGGAGGGCTTTCCGGAACCGCCGCCTTTTGGGCAGTCCCGTTTCCCCCGCTTTTCAACGTGCCGGATTAAACCGATTGGAAAGAACAACTCACAAGTTAAGGCGCGGATAAATTTACCGGTGCAGAAACATCAGAATCGCCCTGAACAGCGGAAGGCGTTTTCTCTCAGCTTTCCGCCGGTCGAAGATTCCGCTGAGGAAAACTGGCATCCTCTGGCCCAGCCCCCCTCGAGCATGCGACCCGGCCACCCGCTCTACGCGCGTGTCTGGCCAGCATTTCCGGTGCAAATCCGTGCCATCGCGATGCCGCACCGAGGCGTACGAGACGATGCGATACCGCCAGAAACACCGCTCCGGCCTGCCAGAAAGTGCAAATCCCGGCGCACCGCCAAAGCGGTGTCAGTTTACGTAGTTTTGAGGCTCGGATTTACCGTAAATTGAGGCCGTAAGCCGTGCGAGGATGCCAGTTACGTTCTTGGCAAAGTCCAAGCCTGTCATGAACATCACCCGCCGCAGGCTGGCCCGGCCAAAGCTGGGCCCCTTTTGCCGCGAGGCCGATGAAGGATCCGCCGAACGGCTCCGGCGCAGCCGCCTGACGGACAAATCAGGCATGGCTGATCTTTCGCCAGAGCGCAGTCCTCCACCGGCACATCCGGGTTTTCCTCACCCGCATGTGGAAAACTTGCCCCGTCCGAAACGTGCTCACACGCCCACAGCTACCTCTGGCGGAGGGCAGGGCTGCGCCACGTTCTTCCCTTCGTCTTCACTTATGCTCCGGTGGGTTTCCAAAGACCGGAGCGGTGCGCCCGGAGAGAGTGCGTCCCGGTACGCTGTCCAGGTCAAAAACGATGACCTCGTTCTCGCCCGCCTTGAGCCAGGCCCCGGGCAGGTAGAGCGCCTGCTGCGGCCCAATGTTCCAGACGCGGCCCAGCGCGTGCCCGTTCACCCAGACAAATCCCTTTGAGAAGTTGCTGGTGTCGAGGAATGTGTCCCCGGGAGCGTCAACGCGGAAGCTGCCCCGCGCAAAGCACGCACCCGTGCAGGCAGCGGTGGAGTAGGCCAGCGTCTGCGGGCTCTTCATCGGCAGCGGAAAGATCTGCCAGCCCGTCAACGGCGTGCCGTTGAGCGTCACCTGGTGGGTGATGCCTTTACGCTCGCCGCGCAGTTCGGTGGAAAAGTTGATGCGGCCGGAGTTTTCCACCAGGATGTCGAGCTGCGTGTGTGCATGCGGAAGGTCGACTGCAAGATGGCTCTGGCCAAGCCGCCGGTCGAGCGAGCCGATCTGCACCCCGTCGGCGTAGACGCGCGCATAGTCGTGCAGCTGATCCAGCACCAGCTCTCCGTGCACAGGCCCCGCGACCTCGGTGCGGTAGAGGATGTAGCCGTATGCCTGACCAATGTCTTCCATGGAAAGCGGCTCGGACGAAGCAACCGGCTTCGGCAGCGTATTCCAGAGTGAAACCGCGTCTTGCAACTTGAAACTGGCCACAGCGACAGGCGCTGGTGTCGCAGGTATCGCGGGGGGAGCCGTGCCGGTGGCTTTGGTGATCACGTCGCGGAAGAGCTTGAACTTCGCAGTCGGCCTGCCGCTTTCATCCAGCGGCGCGTCGTAGTCGTAGCTGGTGGTGTCCGGCTGGTATGCGCCGTGGTCCCAGTTGGCGCCGTTCATCCAACCAAAGCTTGTGCCGCCGTGGAACATATAGATACTGACTGAGTAACCCTGCTGAAGCATCCACGCCAGCTCGTCGGCCTGTTGCTGGGCGCCCGTCGTGTGGTGCTTCTCGCCCCAGTGGTCAAACCAGCCCGCCCAGTACTCGCCGGTCATGAAGGGCCCGGCGGGCCGCAGCTTCTGCAGTTGAGCGAAGCCCCCCTTCGCGTCGCCGGTTCCAAAGTTGATCACGGCAGGCAGATCTGGCAATGAACCCGCTGGAACTTGCTCCGGGCCGTCTGCGGTGTAGAGGAGCGAGCGGCCAAAACCAGCATCGATGAGCGTCTTCCGAATCTGCTCCATGTACGCGTGATCGCTGCCGAATGAGCCGTACTCGTTCTCCACCTGCACGGCAAGAATCGGACCGCCATTTGCCGCCTGCAGCGGTGCCAGTTCACGACCCAGACGCAGCAGCCAGCGCCGCGCTGGCTCCATGAACCGCGGGTCGGCGCTGCGGACAACGATGCCATGCTCCTTCAGCAGCCATGCCGGATAACCGCCCCACTCCCACTCCGCACAGACATAGGGACCCGGGCGCAGGATCACGTAAAGCCCCTCTTCGCCCGCCTCGCGGATGAACTCGGCCACGTCGCGCTGCCCGGTAAAGTCGTAGACGCCGGGCTCCTGCTCATGCTCGTTCCAGAAGACGTACGTGGTGATGGCGTTCAGCCCCATGGCGCGGGCCATGCGCAGCCGTGCGCGCCACTCCGCCCGCGGCACGCGCGGGTAATGCATCTCGCCGGAGATGATCTGGAATGGCTTTCCGTCGAGCTCGAAATGCCCCTGCGCTGCACGCAGCGTGTGCACCGGCGCAGACTGCACCGGCTCGGGACGGGCAGCCGGGGAAAAGCAGGATAATAGGACGGGAATGGCCAGCCCAAGGCTGAGCGACCGGAACCGAAACACCGGGTGCTGCATGCGAGTCTCCTTCATGAAACGAGCGGAATCAGCTTCGGACGTTCGCAGCCGTAGGCACAGCAGAAGACAAGGCCATTTGAGTCGGACAACATCCGATATGAACTACGATACGACGGGAGAGCCACATTGGCGGGTACAGAGATACTGCCGGATTTGTTCCCGTTGTCAGCAGGCTGAAGATCCAGGGTTCCAGGCGAACCGAGGAGAGTAGAGCAGATGAAGGCACTGGTGAAGAGCAAGGCCGAGCGGGGCCTGTGGCTTGAAGACATTCCCGAACCGACAATCGGCATCAACGATGTACTGGTCAAGGTGCACTACACGGGCATCTGCGGAACCGACGTGCACATCTACCAGTGGGATGAATGGTCGCAGGCGACGATCAAAACACCACTGACCATTGGCCACGAGTTCGTGGGCGAGGTGGTGAAGGTCGGATCGAACGTAAACGACTTTTTCCCGGGCGACATTGTCAGCGGCGAAGGGCACGTGGTCTGCGGACGTTGCCGCAACTGCCTCGCTGGCCGTCGTCACCTTTGCGCGTCCACCAAGGGCGTGGGCGTTAATCGCTCCGGAGCGTTTGCCGAGTTCATCGCGCTTCCCATGTCGAACATCTGGCGCCATCACGCGGGCATCAACCAGGAAGTAGCCGCCATCTTTGATCCGTTCGGCAATGCCGTGCACACCGCGCTCTCCTTCCCCGTGCTCGGCGAGGACGTGCTTATCACCGGCGCAGGACCGATCGGCATCATGGCCGCAGCGGTGGTCAAACATGCCGGCGCACGCCACGTTGTGGTGACAGACCTGAACCCGTTCCGGCTCGAACTGGCGCGCAAGATGGGCGCCACGCTCGCCGTCGACACGCGCCAGACGCCGCTTGCCGAGGTTCAGAAGCAGCTCGGCATGACTGAAGGCTTCGACGTAGGTCTCGAGATGTCCGGCAACGCGCACGCACTGCGCGAGATGCTGGCGAGCATGAGCCACGGCGCCAAGATCGCGATGCTCGGCATCCCCTCAAAGCCTATGGAGATGGACTGGCGCGAGGTGATCTTCAACATGCTCACCATCAAGGGCATCTACGGCCGCGAGATGTACGAAACCTGGTACAAGATGTCCGTGATGCTCGAGTCGGGGCTGAACATCGAGCCGATCATTACGCATCGCTTCAAGTACGACGAATATGAGAAGGGGTTCGAAGCAATGATCTCCGGCAACGCCGGAAAAGTCGTGCTCGACTGGACCCACGTGCACTAAGTTGACACCGATCCCGATTCATCCCTCGTGGTTCTTTCCGCTCGTGGACGTTGCAGGCGTGTTCGCCGGTGCTCTGGCGGGCGCGCTCGCGGCCAAACGGAATGCGACCTATCAATTCGATTTCGTCGGCGTGATCGGGCTCGGCTTCATCACGGCGCTCGGCGGCGGCATCACGCGCGACGTGCTGCTGCAGCACGGGCCTCCGCTGGCGTTCACTGACATCCGCTATCTGGAGCTGGCGTTTGCCGGTGCGGTGCTGGGGTTGCTGCTCGGCACCGGGCCCATGCATCGCATCTGGCGCGCTCTCACGCTGGTCGATGCGTTGGCGCTGGGGTTTTTCGCCGTGGCCGGAGTCACGCGCGCAGAGGGAGCCGGACTGACACTGCTGCCCGCGCTGCTGATGGGCATCGTAACGGCTGTGGGAGGCGGGGCGCTGGGCGATGTGTTCAGCGGCCGCTCACCGAAGGTGTTTGAGCGGGGCGAGCCATACGCGCTTGTCGCCGCAATCGTTGCCGTGCTGTTCGTGGTGTTTGAGCACTGGACAGGCAACGCACAGCTCTCAACGCTGACCAGCATGACCGCGGGCTTTGTGATCCGCGTGCTGGCGTTGCGCTATGAATGGAAAACCAGTGCGGTGCGCTAGACGCGCGGCCGCAGTGAAAGGAACTCAATGTACGGGAAGATGCAGAGCTATCTCCAGGCGAAGCTGACTGAAATCCAGCAGGCTGGTCTCTACAAGAACGAGCGCGTGATCACGGGGCCACAGCAGGCGCACGTTGGCGTGAAGGGCGGTCAGCCGGTGCTGAACCTGTGCGCGAACAACTACCTCGGCCTCGCCAATCATCCCGACGTGGTGCGCGCCGCGCAGCAGGCCATGAAGCAGTGGGGCTACGGCATGGCCAGCGTGCGCTTCATCTGCGGCACACAGCAGGTGCACAAGCAACTGGAAGAGAAGATCAGCGCCTTCCTCGGCACTGAGGACACCATTCTCTATAGCTCTTGCTTCGACGCCAACGGCGGTTTGTTCGAGACGCTGCTCGATGCCGAGGACGCCATCATCTCCGATGAGTTGAACCACGCCAGCATCATCGACGGCGTACGTCTCTGCAAGGCTACGCGCTATCGCTATCGCAATGGCAACATGGCAGACCTCGAAGCCAAACTCAAGGAAGCAGCCGGCGCGCGCCACCGGATGATCGCTACCGACGGCGTCTTTTCGATGGACGGCTACATTGCCAAGCTCGGCCAGATCTGCGACCTTGCCGAGAAGTACGACGCACTGGTGATGGTGGATGACTCGCACTCTGTCGGCTTTGTCGGCGAGCACGGACGCGGCACGCCCGAGTTCTGCGGCGTCGAAGGCCGCATCGACATCCTCACCGGCACACTGGGCAAGGCACTCGGCGGCGCCAGCGGCGGCTACACCAGCGGACGCAAGGAGATCATTGACCTGCTCCGTCAGCGCTCGCGCCCTTATCTATTCTCGAACTCGGTCACGCCGCCCATCGTGGCGGCATCGCTGAAGATCCTTGAAATGCTGACCACCTCGAATGGATTGCGCGAGACACTGCGCGCCAATGCTCGGTTCTTCCGCGAGGCCATGACGAAGGCTGGCTTTGACGTTCTGCCCGGCGAGCACCCGATTGTGCCGGTCATGTTCGGCGATGCCAAGCTGGCCGGGCAGATGGCTGACCGTCTGCTTGCGAAGGGCATCTACGTCGTGGCTTTTTCGTACCCGGTGGTCCCCATGGGCAAAGCCCGCATACGCACCCAGCTCTCCGCCGCACACACCCGTGCCGATCTCGAGTTCGCCGTCAAAATGTTTATCGAAGCGCGCAACGAGTGCACCGCCGCAAAGTAGCAGGCAATGTGAAAAAAGAAAATGCCCGGCAAAGACCGGGCATTTTCTTTTTGTTCAACTAAGCGCTTATGCCGGGTCCGATTGCCTCAGCACATCCTCGCCAAACTTTCTCTCAAGATCCGCATCGATGTGGCCGGGAATGAGCAATTCGTGTGCGTTCCACAGTACGCGGTGCGCCTGCAGTGCAGACTCGAATCCGATACCGCTCACCGTTCCAGCCTGCTCACGAAGCAGCACGCGCTCAAAAACGCGCGCCAACGAGTTCGCGCCGTACTTCCTCGACGGGATAGTCACACGCTTCCGCGCCGCGCAATCCCATATCCACGGAACAATCGACTTCGATGCGGCCAGGAAGTTTACGAGCAGACTCGTCGGCTTGCCACACAGCCGGCCATCGATCTCCAACAACCGCGCATCTTCATTGAGGAACCCAGGCGCCGCCGTGCGCGCATAAAACCACTCGGGACAGCCGTCACCGCGTTTCAGCATCGCCGCCAGTCCGGGCGCATCCGCGGCGCGGCGCCTGCGCACCGCTTCGAATCGCTCTACACCGACCCAGCTCGCGTTGAACACCACTGGCACTGTTTTTGCGCCGCAATGCCACTCTGTCCGTACAATCGACGCGCCGTCCGCAGGCCACTCCTGCTGCGAGCGCGCTCCGGACCAGATGCGGTTTGCTCCGTCGAGCAACCCCGTGCGTGCGCCCTCTGTGCGCGGCAAGAAGCAGAGCGGCGTGGCTTCCGAGATGTCGACGCTGTAAGCATCACGCGCGCCGCCAAGCAGGGCGAGCGTGACGGCGATGTCATGAATCGCCTTGTCGACAAAGGCTCCGCCCTGCACGCCGCTGCGCTCGGCAACGCGCCGCGTCTTCGCTATGCCGCTGCTGCTGAGCCGGAAGAAGGTGAGACTGTCGATCTCCAGATCTCCTGCCGCAACCATGTCCGCAAGGTGCAGACACACTTCACTCTCGGTCTCCACAAGGTCGCAGAAGACCCGGCCCGCCAGAGCAGTACGGATCTCTGCAGAAGTGCCGCAGATCGCCTCAAGCTCCGCCTGTTCTGCGCTGTTTGAGAGCATCGGCTTCTCAGTCAGGTAAAGCGCGCCCGGCAATGACAGCACCGACTTGAGATTCGGAAAATGAAAACGATTGGGCGATGCGTCGTACACCAGGTACGTGGCTGGCTCTCGGTCGTGCCGCGCAATTTCTTCTATGAGCTGCGCGAGATCGACCGGAGCCGTACGGGCGTGCACGAGTATCTCAGGCGCAGGAGAAACCGAGGCGAGCGTCTGCTGTACCTTGCCCGTGATGGCTCGGTCCACATCAACCAATGCGCGGGCCGTCACGTTTACTCCCCGCGCACGTAACTCATCGGAAACCAGGAGCAGCGCTTGAAGGCCGCGGACTCCCATGTGCCCAAGCCCGTTGATCAGCGCTCGTATCGGCGCCGCCGAATTCCGCGTTTGCACTCTGTCATCTACGGCCCCACAGGTGGTGCTGGCTGCCGAAGGATGATCGATTGAGACCGGCTCAAATACATGCGCGACAGCTTCGGTGCACATTGTGCCCTCTTCAACTCGAGTAGTGTCCCGGTCCATGCAGCGCATTGCATGCACTGGAACGATGGCAATCCGCGCACAAGAGACACCTGCGGCTCAAAATGAGGTGACAGATTCGTGCCGATTGATCAATCGCTGCGGCATTGCTAAGCAGGCATACAGCACGGCGCCAGCAAACGGGTTGAACAAAGTTCAGCCGCCACATCTCGCTGGCGGAAGAACGCAAGTTCTCCGCCGTGGCATGTTTGCGCAGCAGCGTCGGCTGCAAATTCGCTTTGCCCTTGGCTACCAGCCTATCGCATGCAGTTCGGGTTCATGCATCAGCACCGCCAGATTCTTCATCACGTCAGTTGGGCGCAGGTTGACCGTTATGCAAAACGGCGTCAAGATCATCGGCGAAAGGAGCATTACCGGCATCACTGGAGGCGCACACAACATCAACGATGCCGAGCCCGGGCCCTGTCGATCTGCAAAGTATTGAGAAGGACTATGTGCTTATCCGCGTCATTGCCGTCACCCCATGGAGGAGTAGCCTCCGCGCGACTTAAGTCACTGCCAGCACCTGCAATCTGCGGTCTGATGGAGTCTGTGGATACCTGGACCGATCCGCTGGCTGTGGCTGGCGTTCAGACTCCTTGCAGCATTACGCATTATTCCTGTCCGCTCAGCAATTGCTGCTCGACTTCAGCTTCGCCCTCGGCTCCACTCTTCCAACAGCATCGTGAGTATCGGAGGCCCCCATGCCTATCCAGATTGGCGCACCACCAGACAGCGGCTTCGACAATCCGCTCGGCATGCTTGCTGATTGCCACCGCCGAATTGAACACTTTCTCCACATACTTTCCACCGTTGCCGAGCGCATTGATCCGGGCACGCTTTCCGGCGAGGAGATCGCCGCAATCCATGCTGCACTGAACTATTTCCGCACCGGCGGCATCCGCCACAATGCCGATGAGGAAGAGTCTCTGTTTCCCCGCCTGCGTGCAGGCGGAGAGTCTGCAGATCTCGACTCCCTCGAGTCCGATCATCAGGTGACCGGTGAACTCCACCAGGAATCTGATGCCCTCTATCGCAAGTGGATCTCGGCCGGTTCCCTCGACATCACCGAGCACCTGCGACTCACTGCCATCACCAGCCGACTGCAACGGATTTATCAAGACCACATCCGGCTAGAGGAAAGCGTCGTTTTTCCCCGTGCTGCGCGAACTCTTTCGCCAGAGGAACTTGCGGCCATGGGGAAAGAATTCGAACGGCGGCGAGCAGAATAGTCCCGCTCGTGCCGCGGGCTGCATTGCCGCACAGTACCGCCCCGCCGAAGAAACTGACACCCCAGCGCCGCGCCCAGAGAGAATGCCACATCGACTGCGGCATCTACGGCAAGTGATGGAGAATCAACGCTCCTGGGCTGACGCCTCGCGTGCCTCGGCAAACTGCCTGCGCGCATACATCTGCGGCGGTTCCGCGGCGGTTGGAGAACGTGTGGCCCCGGTCACAGAATCGCTGCACGATCAGCGCTATCACAGGCTCGGCGGGAACGTGCGTTGAGACGCCGGAGCAGATGTATGCCTGGCAAGGACACCGCGAACAGGCGGGAACTTCTGAAGGACTTCGCCGCTGGAGCATTGGGGCCGGATAGCGGCCTGCACACTGGCAGTTCAGAGTTCACAGGTTCCGCAGACCAGTGCATCATCTTCCACGTCTTCGTTGCTATTGGCCGTTCGCGCGTAACGTCGCAGCGCGATCTGGCGCTTAGCCGGAGTGAGTGTCCTGCCTCAGATCGCGGTCGCTCAGGCCATTCGGCGTGAGGGAGGTGTGCGATGAATCCTGATGTATCGATCGATTCCGGCACCGGCAGAAGAACACTCGTTCGCAGCACGGTGGGCTCAGGCACGACATGCGAGATGCTGCGGAGCAGTTTGCCATCGATGGGCACGGCACACGACTGTGACGATGCTCGATTTACGGTTGAAGCACATTTCTACAACAAACTCGCGAACGGAAAGATCAAGTGCGAGCTGTGCCCACGCAAGTGTCTAGTGTGCGATGGGGAGCGTGGCTACTGCGGAGTGCGAGAAAACCACGGCGGTGTCTTTTACTCGCTGGTGCACTCGCGGGTATGCGCAGCGAACGTGGACCCGGTGGAGAAGAAGCCGCTGTTTCACTACCTGCCCGGCTCGCTTGCGTTTTCCGTAGCCACGGCCGGATGCAACGTCAACTGCAAGTTCTGCCAGAACTGGGAGATTTCGCAGTCACGCCCGGAACAGGTTCCGGCGGAATATATGCCGCCGCAGAGAGTCGCAAGCCTGGCAGCGCAATGGCATTGCCCCACGGTCGCATTCACATACAGTGAGCCTGCTGTCTCCAGCGAGTTCTTGATGGACACTGCCGACGCGGCGCATCGCGCGGGCCTTCGCAGCATTGTCATCTCCAACGGCTACATACTGCCTGAGCCGCTCAAGGAGGTCTATGGCCGGATGGACGCTGTGAAGATCGATCTTAAAGCCTTCACCGATACGTTCTACAGCAAGATCGTGACCGGGCAGTTGAAGCCTGTGCTGGAAACGATTGCGACTCTGCACGGAATGGGCAAGTGGATCGAGATTGTCTATCTCGTCATTCCCACACTGAATGACACTGAGGCGGAATTCACTGGCCTGGCACGCTGGGTGAAGAGCAATCTAGGCCCGGATGTGCCCGTACACTACACGCAATTCCACCCGGATTACCTGCTGAAGAATCTCGCGGTGACGCCGCTAACCACGCTTGAGAGAGCACGCGCCATCGCACTGGCCGAGGGGCTGCATTTCGTCTACATTGGCAACATTCCCGGCCATCCGGGAGAAAATACGTATTGCCCGAAGTGCCAGCGTTTGCTGGTCGAGCGAGACGGATTTGAAGTACGGCAGATGCACGTTCACAACGGCCGATGCCCGTCATGCAGGCAAAGCATCCCCGGCATTTGGCACGCGTAAATGTGCGGAGGAGCGCATGGCTCCACGATGGAAGAAGCGAGTCAGGGAGGTGTGTATGGTTGCGCTGTTTGCCGGGCTGGCAGGGTGCCATCTGCAGGGCCAGCATGAAAAGCTTCGTCCCGCTGGTGTTGCAGGAAGCTTCTATCCCGCCGATCCTGCCACGTTAACGGCGACCATTGACGCGATGCTCGCGCAGGTTCCCGCTCAGGCAATCGATGGTGAGATCGTGGCTGCAGTTGCACCGCACGCAGGATATCCGTACTCCGGCCCGGTGGCGGCGTATACCTATGCAGCACTGCGCGGGCGCACATTCAAGCGCGTCGTTCTCATTGCGCCGTCGCATTATGAGGCATTCAACTTCACGTCGGTCTACAGCGGTGATGGCTACGTGACGCCGCTTGGTGCGGTGCCTGTGGATCATGAGTTCGTGCAGAAGCTGGCGAAGATGAGCCCGTCGATTCAGCTTTCCGATCGCGGTCACACAGCGACTACACGTGGCGCTGAGCACGCGCTTGAAGTGCAACTGCCGTGGCTGCAGCGCACGCTTGGGAGCTTCACACTGGTCCCCATCGTCATGGGAGATCAAAGCTACGAGAGCAGCCGCGCTCTGGGAGTGGCGCTCGCCAGATTAATCCGTGACGAGGAAGTCACTCACTCTGCAGGTCACAGGGCACAGGGCATTACGACGTTGATCCTGGCCAGCTCTGATTTGTCGCACTATCACACGTACAACGAAGCCGAGCGTATGGACCACAAGACGCTGGACGCGCTGGGAGCCTGGGACTATCTGAACATGTCGCGCAACTTTGACGCACGCGTGTGGGAGGCCTGCGGAGGCGCGCCTATTGTCGCAGCAATGATTGCTGCCGAACGGCTGGGTGCGAAAGACGCACACGTGCTCAGGTACGCCAACAGCGGCGATACAGCGGGAGATCGCTCGCACGTTGTCGGATACAGCGCTGATGTCTTCGTAAAGTCAGCACACGCCAAGGCTGATGAAGCCCCCTTCTCACTTACCGCGGATGAAAAGGCAGAACTGCTCGCGCTGGCACGCAGGTCGGTGGAGCGTGCAGTTGGCGAGCGTGTACGTTATGCGCCCAGTGCGCCGCACAGCGAGCTGTTAAGCCAGGAGCGCGGAGCATTCGTAACACTCACGGAGAATGGCGACCTGCGCGGCTGCATTGGCTACACCTCTCCGCACGAGCCACTTTATTTAACCGTCCGCGACACGGCCACATTTGCCGCATTGCGCGACCCGCGCTTTCGTCCCGTGTCCGTGCTTGAGCTGCCGAAATTGCAGTATGAAATTTCGGTCCTGTCGCCGCTGCGTCGCGTGCTGGACCTGGACGAAATTCAAGTGGGCCGCGATGGTCTTCTGATGAAGAACGGCGATCATGAGGGCCTGCTGCTTCCACAGGTTCCCATTGAGCAACACTGGAGCCGCGAGCGATTCCTTGAGGAGACATGCGAGAAGGCAGGCATGGCCAAGGGCTGCTGGCGCGACGACGATACTGACATCTTCCGGTTCACCGCGGTTGTCTTCGGTGACCACGGAACTGGAAGCTAGCGTGGTCGCGCAAAACCCGTCACAGGCACAGCCGGCCGCGGGACCAGCGCTGCTACGACGCCAAACGCAGAACGGGCTTTCAGGAGATTTCTGAAAGCCCGCTCTTTTCCCGCTGCTTGCGGATGCTCGCTTACACCGCGGCTGCTACGGCAGAGATGCACCCCTCGGCCACCAGCGCGTCCACAATGGTCTTCGCATCTTCTGGCTTCATCCCGGCCAGGTTCATGCGTCCCCCGCCCGTGATGTAAACACCGTGCTTCTGCCGCACCGCCACAGCCGCTTCCTTGCTCATTGAGAGCGTAGAGAACAGGCCCTTCTGCCGGGCGATAAAGCCCAGCTCCGGGTGTGCCGCGGCCAATGCCTTGCGGTTGTTGCGAATGCGGTCGCCCATCTCCTGCAGCTCGGCCTTCCACATTGCCGTCAGCTCGGCGCTCTCCAGCACAATGCGCACCGCCGCCGCACCGTGATCAGGCGGCATGGACCAGTTCACGCGCGCAAACAGCGCCAGATTGCTGTCCGTCCGGCGAGCTTCGTCGGCGTTGTGCGTCAGCACGTACAGTCCACCCACGCGCTCGCGATACATACCGAAGTTCTTGTCGCAGGAGTAGGCCACCAGAGCCTCGTCCACTGCGCTCAGCACGGTGCGCAGCCCGGCCGCATCTTCGTGGAGTCCGTCGCCCAGCCCCTGGTAGGCCAGATCAATAAACGGAACGAGCTTCCGCTCCGCCGCCACCACCGCAATCTGCTTCCACTCGTCCAGGCTGTAGTCCGCGCCCGTCGGGTTGTGGCAGCAGCCATGCAGCAGAAACACGTCGCCCGGCGCCGCCGCCTTCATCGTCTGCAGTGTCTTTGCAAAGTCGATTGTCTGCGTCTTCAGGTCGATGAACGGATAGGTCGCGGTCTTCACCTGCCCGGCCTTCATGATCGGCTCATGATTCGGCCACGTCGGCATGCCGATCCACAGCGTCGCCTCTGGCCGCGCCGCGTGCAGCAACTCCGCACCCAGCCGCAGCGCGCCCGTGCCGCCCGGCGTCTGCAGGCCAGTCAGCCGCTCTTCCAGCCCGCTCGTGCCTTCCAGCAGCAGCTTCTTCAGCCCGGCCACGTAGCCCAGGTCGCCTTCCGGTCCCAGATACTTCTTCGTGTCCTGCGTCTCCAGCAGGATCTTCTCCGCCGCCTTGATCGCGCGCAGCACTGGCGTATTGCCCGCCGCGTCGCGAAACACGCCCACGCCCAGATCGATCTTGCCGGGCCGCGGGTCGTTCCGGAATTCCTTGATCAGCATCAGCAGGCTGTCCGCCGGGCGCTGTTCCAGTGTCTCAAACATACTTGTCCGCCTTGCTCCTTGCCGTGGTTGGGGTTCCTCTTCATGATACCCCTCCTCCGGAAACGCACGCACCCGGCATCACGGGATAGGCTCAGCCCGGTAGAGCGCCGCCGTGTGCCGCGCCGTCACCCAGAGCAGCATCCCCAGCATGCCCGCCGCCGCAATCACGCCACCCACGTCAAACAGCAGCCACCTGTGCCCCAGCACTGTCGCATACGGGCTCCGCAGCAGCGCCATATTTCCAGTGACAAGCAGCAGCCGGATCTCCGTTGGTCCCAACCAGCCCTGTGACATTTCGAACCGCCCCAGCGTGTACGTCGCCAGGTAGCTCTCTGCCGAAAGCAGCAGGAACCCCACCAGCATCGCCACCGCCACCTCCGCATGCACCAGCCCGGAAGCCGCGAGCCCTGCCATCATCGCCACCGCGCCCAACTGGTCCACGATGTGATCGACATAGAACCCATACCGCGGCCTCTGCTGCTGCCGCACCCGCGCCAGCGTGCCGTCCAGGCTGTCGCCCAGCCAGTTCAGCGCCAGGCACACGATCCCCGCCAGCAGCACTCGCCGGTCCCACCGCGCCAGCGCGTAGCACGCCCCCGCACCGATCTGAGCAGCCAACCCCAGCACTGTCAGCTGATCCGACGTCACCCAGCGCGGCGCCCGGCGCGCCAGCGCCTCCAGCACCCGCTTCTCCACTGCCGCCGTCAGCGACCGGTTCACCCGCTGCGCTGGCGCAAACCCCTCTGCTGTCGTAGCCATCGCACTCACTCCTTTCGCAGTGCCGCCGCAGTCGCGCGCAGCGTAAACTCCAACGACTCCCGCGGCACAGACTCCACAAACGGACCCACCGCCCAACCCAGCCCCGTCGGAATCGCCCGCGACAGCGAAACCGACTCGAGTTCGAGATACAATCCGCCGTCCGCCTCCGCCCAGCTCCAGTAAGTGTTCTGCCGCCACAGGAATCCGTGGTCCTCACGCGGCCCCAGTGCCCGCTCGCGCGCGCTCCCGGGTGCGGCCAGCTCCGCCACCCGTGTGCTCCGCGACCAGCTCCAACCGTGCGCTGCGTCCAGCCGCCCGAACGCCACGTCGTAGTCGGTGTCCATCACGACCGTCAACACATGCTTCTGCCGCACGCGCATTGTGGTCCGCATCCGGTCGCCCAGCGCCGCCGTCGCCCGGGCCCGCTCCACCTCCGGTGCATACACTAGCGGATACGCTGCCACATCCCGCAGTACCCGCTCTGCATCCGGCGCATGCGCTCCCGGCACAAACGCCCGCGCCCGCCAGTGATGCAGCATTGCCCCGGGCAGGTCGGCTTTGGCCCCGAGCTTCTGCACCACCACCTCACCCCGCCGCAAGCGCCCCGCTGTCCCTGCGTCCACCCCGTAGCCTGCCGCAGTCCGGTGCTCCCGGCCAATCCGCTGCTCCACACCGTCTATATACACGTCGTACTGCCGCGTCGCCGCCAGAGAGGGCGCCCCCACCATGCGGCCCGCCGTCGCCACCAGCAGCCCCACACACGCCCATTTCCACCAGTTCGCCTTGCGTCTCACGTCCATGCCCCGATCCTGCCCGTTCTCGCCCGGCAAGTGCAATCCCGCGCGCCTCACCCCTGCCGCAGCAGAATCTCACGACGCAACTCACTGATTCGGCGCCAGAAGCTGCAAACTCTCACACGCACAATCTCCGCCGCCCTCCGCGTCTGATCCGCTACACTGTTTCCCAACCGCGTGTGACCGACCCCGCTCCAGCCCGTCTTTACCGCTTCGGTGTCTTCGAGGCCAACCCCGCCACAGGCGAACTCCATCGCCAGGGAATCCGCGTCCGCATCCACTCCCAGCCATTCCAGCTCCTCTGCCTCCTCCTCGAGTGTCCCGGCCAGATCCTCACTCGTGACGAAATCGCCCACGCACTCTGGCCGTCGGACACCTTCGTTGACTTCGACCACGGCGTGAACTCCGCCATCAACCGCCTCCGCGAAGCTCTCGGCGACACCGCCACCAACCCCCGCTTCGTCGAGACGCTCGCCCGCCGCGGTTACCGCTTCATTGCACCGGTCGAGCACATTCAAGCCGAGGCGGAGCCTGTGGAGAGCCGCGGCTCGAATCCCACTGCGGCCCTCCCCGAGGCAGCTCTACCAGCGACCGTGCTCGCCACCCCGGCCGAACTGCCCTCCACTCCGCGCCCTGTCGTCCGCGTCCTCTTCGTCCTGCTCCAGTTCATGTACGCGGCCTTCTACGTTGGTGCGCTTGCCAACCTCACTGAAATCGAGCAGCTTCTCGCATTTCTCCCCTGGCCGTCTGCGGTTGAAGTGGTCCTGATTGCCACCGCCGCCGCGCTGCTGCCCGTTCGCGCTTTTTTCCTCACCGCGGTCTTCTTCCGTCCGCCCCGTGCCGCGCAAAAGCTGCTTCGCCTCTGGCTCTTCGTCGCTCCGTTCGATGTACTCTGGGCGCTGTCACCTTTTCTGCTTCTCCACCACTTCAACTTTGGCATCGCTCTCGCCTGCGCTGCCCTGCTCGTCTACTCGCCGTTTGCGCAACGCTCGCTCGTGCTCATGGGCGCCGCCGGCGAACCTGCCCTCTGAGCGGCCTGAAAACAGAAACGCCGTGGAACCGGTCTCCCGGCCCACGGCGTTTGCACTCTCCATTCAAGGGCGCGCCCAGTGCGTCTGCTGCTCAACTCACATCATGCCGATTGCGAGTGCCCAAGCCACCGCACAATGGATGACAACGAAGGTCCATTTCTCCCACGTCGAAATCTACGCTTCTCCACCGCTGCCCCGCGAACGGTCAGCGAGCTTCTGCTGCATGCAATGCTCCCAAATCTTCGCGTCAATCAAGAATCGGAACCAGAATGTCTGAAGCACCCAGAAGATGAACCCTTCCACGCCATCCAGAAAACCCAACCGGAAAACGTAGCGGTAGACAAACAGTGCGAACGGACGCACGAACAGCGGCATCCGATTGTAGCGCTCGCGCAGCCAGCGCTTTTTTTCCACTGGATTTCCATGCGCGTCAGCGTGCACACGTCCCTCTGTCGCGCCTGTTTCCATCTCCGCCACCTCGGCGTCAGACCACCGGTTGTGCCGCGCCGTCCACTCGCTCAAGCCCATGCGCACGTCGTCGATCATTGCGCCTGCAAGCTGCGCGCTCGAGCCGCTTGTCAGGTAGAAGTGCTGGTCATACTTCCGCGCCTCACACCGTCCCACCCCCGCGCGGAACAGCCGCATGTGCCACGTCGGGCTCATGCCGCCGTGCCGCAGCACCCGGCCCAGAAACCGCATGTACCGCGGCACAAAAAAACCACTTTCCTGTGGCTCGTCCGGCAGTGCTCGAATTGCAGCAACCAGTTCGGCGTCCATCACTTCATCCGCGTCCAGGTGCAACTGCCACGCACGCGTTACCGGCAACTCTGCAATTGCCCAGTTCCTCTGTGCGCCATAGTTTTCAAACGCGTGCTCCACCACCGTCGCGCCAAGGCCGCGCGCCAGCGCCACTGTTCCGTCCGTGCTGAACGAGTCCACGACAAAAATCTCATCTGAGACCTCACGCGCGCGCTCCAGCGTCGCCCGTAGGGAATCTTCTGAATTAAACGTCAGCACTATAACCGTCGGCCGCATCGTCCTGTCTCAGACCCTCACTGGCTCCGCGCAGAGCCGCCCCAGCGCCTTTGCCAGCGCGCGCACGGTGTTCTCGCTGTCAAAATACTGCGTGAACCCCGCCGCCGCATCCATTCGCATCTGCTCATGCTCGTCTTCCGTGAGCGCCATGAATCGACGGATCAGGTTTCGCGTTCCTTCCGGCGTGTCAGGCTCAACAACGCCCGCACGTGCAGCCAGCACCTCACGCCAGATATTCACCTTGTCTGATATCAGAACTGGCGTCCCACAGGCCATCGCTTCGGCCACTACGAACCCGAAGTTCTCCTGATGCGACGGCAGAATCATCGCCTCCGCTGTGCGAAACGCACCCCACTTCAGCTCGTCCTTCAGCATGCCCGTCCAATGCACGCGATGCGCCACGCCGCACCGCCTCGCCAGTGCCTCCAGATCCTTCCGTTGCCCCACCTGATCCGGCCCGGCCATCACCAAGTCCAAGTCCGGTGGCAGCTCCGCCGCGCACTGTGCAAACGCTTCGATCAGCAGGTCACAACCCTTCTTCGGATGAATCCGGCTGATGAACAGCAGGTGCCGCTTGCCATTGAGCTGGGGAAACGCTGCGCGAAACGCCGCCCGCTCCGCCTCAGCGTCGCCCGCGGGCCGCGCTGTTCCGTACTGCACCACCTGCTCGCGATAGCTGTAGCCCCGATACACCCCGCGCGCCCGCAGCCGCTCTTCTTCGCAGGTAAACAACACTGCCCGCGCATCGCGCAGCGCCCGGCCCTCCACCATTGTCCAGTAGGCCTGCTTCAACAAGTGTTTCACCGGAAATGCATCGCGAAACCACGGGTCCAACATGCCGTGCGTGAACACAAAGTAGGGAATCTGGCTATCTCGCATTGCCTGCCACACCGCAACCGAGGTGAAGTTCCACACTCCGTGCGCGATCACCAGGTCAAAGTCCACAGCCCGCCAGCGAATCCAGTCGATCAGCTTCGGATTGAAGCGATAGCGTCCGAGCCCGGCGCCCACGCCCGTGCATGGGCACGGAAAGTGGCTCTGCCGACTCTCCACCAGCTCCGGCGGCTCCAGGCTCACCACTTCCGGCCGGTGTCCATCCCGCGCAAACACCTCTGCAATGCGATGTACCGCTTCAATCGGCCCTCCCGACTCCAGGTCGGTTGTGCAGATGACGTGCAGTATCTTCATACTCTTTCTTTCCATCAGCTCCCGCGCAACTCCAGCAGTTCTTCAGCAGGTGTGGCACGGGCCGTGCTGTTCGGCACACCCGCTCCACGGAAATTTGTGAACTGCTCTGGCGGAACCTACCGCGCCAGAAGCGCCCTGTAGACTGCGCACGTCTCCCGTGCGCAACGTTCCCAAGAAAATTGCGCGGCCCACTCGCGTCCGCGCGCCATCATCTCTGTCCGCAGCGCACTGTCCTCCGCCACGCGACGCATTGCCACAGCAAAGCTCTCCGGTTCCCGCGGATCGCAATACACAGCTGCATCGCCGCCCACCTCAGGCAGGCTGCTTGTTGCACTCGCAATCACCGGACAGCCACAGCGCATCGCCTCCACTACCGGAATGCCGAACCCTTCGTAGAGCGAGGGCAGCACCATCGCCGTGGCTCCCGCGTAATAGCAGGCCAGCTTCGCGTCGTCACCGCTTACGCGCCGCACACGATCGGGCGCGATGCCCGCCCGGCTCATCTCCTCCAGCTCCACTTCAGAAAATTGCTGCGATGAAAACGCGATTAGCCGGTGTGTGCGTGCGAGCCCTGAGATTCCAAACGCCTTTACCAGCGCGCCGAAATTCTTGTAGGGATACCGCGCGCCCACGCATAGAAAATATGGCTCTGGCTCCTCTGCAGGCCCGGCTGCGGCCGGTTCCAACGCGGACGCCAGATGCACCACCGTCATCCGCTCCGGCGCCACGCCGTAGAGTTCCACCACGTCACGCCGCGTTGACTCCGACACGCAGATTACGGCGTCCGCACGTTCCAGCGCGGCGCGTATCAACCTCCGGTGCAACTCGACATCCGGAAAGCGCTCCGGCAGCCGCTCTGGAATCGTGTCATGCATGGTCGTCACGATCCTCGCCCTGCGCGGCGCCGTCCGCACGGGCGCATACCCGGTCTCATGCACAATCTCCGGACGCGACCTCCGTGCCGCCAGCGGAAACAGCATGCGATTCACACCGCGCACAACACGCAGCGGCAGCCCCTCAAACTGGGATACATCCAAGCCGCTCACACGCAGCGCCGGACGCTGCGCGGCCAGAAACCGGCTTGCTGCCAAGGGAGCCACCACCTGCGCATCCACGCCGCCCAGACGCCCCAACGCCGCCGCCAACTCCACAAAGTAGCGCGAAATACCGCTATACTGCCGAATCGAAAACGTCTGGTAGTCAAAGACGACGCGCATTGTCATCCCAGCAGCCGCTGCAGGTCACTGGCGGTGAGGCTTCGCTTGCGCCGCAGCAGGTTGAGCGTTGTCGCAATCTTCGGCCGCGTCGCCAGATTGAAAAGCAGGGCGCTCTTCGGCTCTGCCGAAAACAGGTGAAACGGCCCCTGTGACAGCAGATGCTTCCCGTAGCGGCGCGCAACCGCTCTCAACGCTTCCGTCGTATAGAGGGCAACATGCTGTCCGGCCTGTTCCGCGTAATACCACCATGCCCCAACCTTCGGTGCAGGCTCCGGAACAAGCACGGTGGAACAGAACAGGTTGTCCGCCGCGCGCAACATCTCACCAAGCTCAACATGCGGATCGGGCAGATGCTCCAGCACTTCGAAAGCCGTCACCAGACCGTATCTTCCCTGCGGATCGCATTCGAATCCGCGCGCATAGTCGTTGTGCGCGTACCGGTCCTGCCAGTGGAACGCAAATCCGCGGTCGCGCATCATGCGCACAAACATGCCGTGGCCACCGCCAAAATCCAGACACTGGATCCCCGGCTCGAAGAGCAACCCAAGAACCGCTGACGTCACCTGCACATTCACAAGGTTGCGCGTGCATACGCCCACATCCTGCCGTGCAATCGCTTCCGAATACGCCTCATCCAGCCACCATGGCTCTTCCGTCTGAATGGAGCCGCACGCAGCGCAGCGGAAGTAACTCACACGGTGGCGCCGCAGAACCATCGCCTCGTCAAAGAAGGCCGCCTGCCCCTCGCAGATCCTGCACTTCACGGGCTCAGTCATCTCCACGCACCTCACCGCTCTCCCTGTGCGATCCTGCGAATCTCGCGCGCCGGGTTGCCGCCGACAATCGTCCACGGTTCCACGCTTCTGGTTACAACCGATCCGGCTGCCACAATCGCGCCTTCGCCGATCTCCACCCCCTTCAGAATCAGGCTGTGCATGCCGATCCAGCACTTGTCGCCTATCTTCACCGGTGCCGTGGCCACGCCCGTCCAGTCCTTCCATCCGTCGCGCACATTGCGCACGTCGTTGCGCCGCTGACTCCAGACCAGCGCGTGCGAGTCATGGTCGGTAATCACGCACTGCCACGAAATCTGTACGTCGTTGCCGATCTCGATCCGCTCCGCACAGTCGATCAACGATGCGCCGAACGAGGTATCACATCCGATCACAACCTGAGCCCCGTCGCGTTGCAGCACCACGGATCCCTCCACCACGCATCCTGGGCCGATCGTCAGCAGGCTTCCCGGGGGCACGCTCAGCATGCTCCATCGCACCCGCGCCGATGTGTCCACGCGCACCTCGGACATCCGCTCCATCCGCCGTCGCACGCGCCAGTCCATCCAGCGTCTCAGTTGCTCACGCATTTGCTCAGCCCCTGCCTGCCAGCCGCTGCAGGATGCGCACGATGCGCGCTCGCAGCGTCTGCGCGAAGAATCGGTCCTGCATGCGCCTCTCGAACTGTGGCCATGCCGTCATCGCCGGCGGATGCAGCAACGGCATCTCCATCGTCCGCGCACGCAGCAGCAGCGCCGGATCAATCTTCGTCGTGTGCGTCGCATCCGCCCCGGCCCCGATGTTCTCCACCAGGTTTCGCCCCGGCACCACCGCCAGCCAGTTGCGCATCCAGCAGGTGTACGACCACTGATAATCCCACGTGTTCGGGCCCGTCCCCGCATGCATCCGGTCGAATACCCACGTCCAATACGCACTCACGCGCGGTTCGGGAAACAGCCGTTCGATGATTCCGCCGGCCTTCACCTCAGGCCAGTCGCGCAACTCACCGTCGTATGCGCTCCAGGCGCGCCGCCACGTTGCCCAGCCCCAGATGCCTCCCAGGCGCGAAGAGGAGTAGCTCCACGGGATCGGGAACTCACGCTCCAGCGGGTTGAAGCCCGTAATGTACGCCACCTCAGGCCGTTCGCGATACCGCTCCAGCAGTTCCGAGCAGAACGCAAAAAAGCTCGCGTCCGGCAGGCAATCGTCTTCCAGGATGATCGCCTCTTCCGCACGCGCAAAAACCCAGTTAAGTCCCGAGACGATCCGCTGCCGGCAACCCATGTTCTCTGCGGCAAAGTTCGTTTCCACAGCGCATGGCCAATCCACCGCCGTCATGATCTGCCGCACCTCGGCGCAGCGCTCAGGCTCGCCCACGCGCCCCGCCCGCGGTCCATCGGCAATCAGAAACAGCCGCTCAGGCCGCGCCAAACGTACCGCCTGAAAGACGCGCCGTATTGTCTCCGGGCGGTTGAACGCAATCAAAACCACCGGTGCTTTCGGCACGCTCATTCTTCCGTCCCTTGCATAATCTGCCGCGGCAACGCCCAGAAGTGCAGATATGCCCGCGTCTTCATGCGGAAGATGTGCCGCGTCCGCATATCCAGCGCGTCAGCAAAGTACGATGCCGTCGCCTGCGCCACCAGCGTGGCCACGGCCGAGCCGATTCCGCCCCACACCGGGATCAGAGCAAGGTTCAGCACCACGTTCACCACTGCCCCCAGAAGCGTCCTGTGCATCGAGCTCCTAGCCAACCCTTCCTGCACAAACTGCTGTCCGCTCACACAGCCCACAAACACAAACACCCCGGTCCAGATGTGGACTGCTAGAATTCCTGACGCTGCCGCGTACTTCACGCCGAACAGCAGCCGCACCACCAGCGGCCCAGCCAGTTGCGTTCCCAGCGCCACAGCCACGCTCAGCAACACCATGCTCTCGTAAAGCTTCTGCAACCGTGCATAGTAGAGGCCCGGATTCTGCTCACGACCCTTCAGCAGCCGCGGCATCACGCTCGCACAAATTACAACCGGAATTGCATACCAGATCTCCGAGAGCCGGATCGCCGCCGTGTACTCGCCAACCACCGCCGTCGATGCCAGCTTGCCCAGCAGAATCTGGTCTGAGCGCATGTAGATCATGACCATCAGGCTTGAGATCACCAGCGGCCAGCTTTCCTTCAACAGTGCTCGCGCCCGCTCCATGTGCCAGGTCCATCGCAGTTGCGGCTTTCTGAAGCGCAGGTAGAACACAGCCAGGCCAAGCTCTCCCGCCAATACCTCCAGCGCTCCAATCCACGCAAACGCCAGCAGGCTCCACTGCAGAAACACCGCCGCCAGCCTTGCGACACTCGCCGCAATGAACGCCAAATTACGCGGCACCACTGCATGGCGAGACTGCGTCCTGGCCTGGAAAAAATAGTCCACCACATCGAATGCCTGCGAGATCGATGCAAAGGACATTAGCGCCACAATCCACTGCAGCGTTCTGTTCGCCGGCTCCAGCAAAAGCGCTGCCGCGATCGCAGCCACTGTTGTCACCACGCTGGCCGCTGCCTTTAGCACGAACGCCGTGCCCAGTACCTCCGGCTCCTGCCGGTCATCCAGCGCAACTTCACGCACCACCAGTAGATCCAGGCCCAGGTTCGACATGATGTTGAACAGCCCGTAGACCGCCAGCCCGTAGTTCAGCAGCCCGAACTGTCCCGGCCCCAGGTAGCGCGCCACTGCCGTGCTCACCACCACGCCGCCGAACATCCGCAAAATCCGGTCGCCACTCAGCCAGCCGATATTGCTCAGTGCAGCCCGTACTCCGCTGCGCGCATGTATGCGATCAAACACACTCATGCTCTGACGTTTTGCTCCTGCACTCTTTCTGGTCGCTGCATTCCGTCACTCAGCTCCCAAGCTCGGCACCGGCGGCATTGGCCTTTGCACTTGGCGTCCTCTCAAATGCACCTGCCCCCGGCGCCAGCCGCGTCCCGTCAGCGTGCGGAGGCCCGCCAACCGCGGCGCATGTACGCTCAGGAGGTCGAGTGTAATCACGATCACCACGCCTTCCATGACGCGTCGCCCTGTCCCGAACGGAGAGAAGAGAATGTCCCACATCATTCCTATCAGCAGGTATGTGTAGAGTGGCGCCATGCTTGGCCAGTACATCGCCAGCCGCACCAGAGTCTTCGCCAGCAACCACCACACATAGAACCAGAAGGCAGCCCCCATGATTCCCGCCCACACCCATGCACTCATCACGTGCGAGTGCGCCGGGATCAGGCCTGCCGTATCTCCTTCAATTTCGTCTATGTCCCCCAGGTCCGTCATCCCGCGCTCATACATTGTGTCGTAGAGCAGTTCAATGTACTTGGTGTCCTTTGCCCACGATCCATGACCGAGGATCGGACTGTCCTTCACCGCAATTGATGAGACCAGGATCTCAGGACGTCCGCCAATCAGCATGCCGCCCTTCACACTTGCCTGCCTCTGATTTTTCTGTTGAGCATCCTCGCCCAGAAGACCGCTGGTGGAAAGGATTCTTACCGCCGTGCCCGCAGCCAGGCTGGCCAGCAGTGCGATTGAGACCAACACCACCAGCCTCATCCGCGTTCCTGCCGGAGGCAGCACGCGCCACGGCCCGATCTGTTCGGGAATCACAGGCACAACCAGCGCAATCGTCATCAGGAAAAGCAGCACCGGCGAGCGAAAATCAAAGAGGAGATTCACCGCGCTGATTCCCAAGAGCAGCGCCAGTACCATCAGGTAGCGCCGGCGGTTGTAGAAGTAGCAACTCACCATCGCCACGCACAGGTTCACCCCCATCGAGTAACCGAACTTCCATGGGTAGGCCGCAGTGGCATCATTCGGTTGCAGCACCACTGATGCCAGCGCTCCAACGATCAGCCCTGCGATGTACAGCAGCTTTCGCCGCCGATTGTGGCCCAGCAACATGGCTGCAAACGCCACGTCCAGCGCAAAGAAGCAGATTGACGCATCGCCGCGGATCCAGTCACTCAGAGCCGTGTGACGGTACACGTCAGTGATAATCTGGTTCGCCAGCCACAGCCCCATCAGCACATAAACCGGAGTCAGATCCCGGCGAAATGCACGACGCCGATAGACCACCAGCATTGGCGCGCCCAGCACCAGCGCCGCAGCTTCGGCCACTGGCAGGTCGCCCACCACGTGCACCACAAACTGCGTGCCCAGGCCCATCAGGAGCGCCAGCACGTCGCCACAGACCGACAGCAGGCTGTAGCCGCTGACTGGTGCTGGCATGGTCCGTGCCGAAATCCTTCTTCCGTTCATTCCGCGCTGCATCGTTCGTCCCGACCCCGGCTACTCCTGCGACCTCTCGCCGTAGTACTCGTAGTACTTACGGCCGTAGTATTCCGAATACTCCGGTGCGTTAAAGTTCACCGCGTTCACCGCAACGCCCAGCAGGTGCGCACTCGAGCGATCCAGCATGTCGATGCAGCGCTGCACCACATGCCTCTGCGCTGCTCCATAGCGGATGATCAGGATCGCGGCGTCTGTCAGACGCGCCAGGATGGATGCATCAGTCACCGCCAGCACCGGCGGCGTATCGATCAGTACAAAGTCATACTCAGAACGCAGACTCTCGATCAGGTCTTCCATTTGCCTCGAACCAAGAAGCTCTGACGGCAGAGGCGGCACAGGTCCTGAGGTCATGATGTGCAGACTCGGCAGGTCTGGCCACGATGTAATGGCCTCTTTGAAACCGGCCTTGCCCGACAGCACCGACGACAACCCGAGCCCCTTGCCCATTCTGAACCGCAGGTGCACCGACGGCCGCCGCAGATCGCTGTCGATCAGCAACACCTTCGAGCCGTTCAGCGCAAAGGTGATCGCCATCAGTGTGGACACTGAACTCTTGCCTTCTGCCGGCCGCGTGCTGGTGATCATCAGCACCTTCGGCGGCGCGCCCGGACTCGACAGCAGGATCGACGTACGCATGCCGCGCATGGCTTCGGCAATGCGCGACCATGATGAGCTGCCCTTGGCTACCGCGTGTTCCTTGAACTTCGACGGCAGCAGGTTCTCCGTGTCCACTTCCGGAATCGCCGCGAGAAGCGGAAGCTGCAACGTCCGCTCAATATCCGTCATGGTCTTCAGGTTGGTGTCCATCGCCTCCAGAAGCAGCGCGAGCACCACGCCAATCAGCATCCCGATGCCCGCTCCCAGCATCAGGTTGAATCGCGTCCTCGGACTGCTCGGTGCTGTCGGCAAATCGGCACTGTCGATGACATGGATCGATGTCGAGTGCAGACCCGCCATGATGCCCGCTTCCTGCAGCCGCTGCTGCAGACCGTCATAGAGCAGGCGGTTGGCCTCATACTCGCTCCGCGCAAACGCCAGCTGAGCTCCCTTCTCGCCGTTCCCGTAGACCTTCTGCTCCTGCGCATTCATCCTTTCGCGCAGCATGTTTTCGTTGGTCGTCGCAGCGTCCAACTCCTTCTGCGCACGCTCACGCTGCGCAGCCTCCATGACCTTCTTCGTGTTCTCCGCCTGCTCAATCTGCGCTCCGAGCGCCTTCAACGGCGGGTATGCCGACCCGTATGTCTGTGCCAGTGACGAGTACTGGGACCTGAGCTGCGTCAGTTGCTGACGCGCCATCTGCAGACCAGGATCAGTGCCCGAAGCGGCGTCCAGCACGTCCGGCTCCGCGTTTTTCAGCGCTTTCAACTGCGCTTCCTTCAGCGTGCGGTTGATCTCGGCGTCAGCAAGCTGACGGTTCATCTCCTCCAGCGTCGCCACCATCACGCTGTCCTTCGGGTCCGTGCCAACCAGCCCCAGGTCGCGCTGGTAGTCGATCATCTGGTCCTGGCTCTTTTGCAGGTTTCCCTTCAGGTTATTCAGCTCTCCGCTCAACCAGCCGGAAATGCGCGTTGTCGCGTTGAAGTTGTCCTGAAACGTCCGCTCAATGTACGCGTCCACAATTGTGTTCGCGATCAGACTCGCCAGCGCGGGCTTGGCTGACACCACCGTGATGTCCAGAATGGTCGTGTGCCCACGCCGCTGAATGTTGATGGTGCCCTGCAGAGCTCCGATCATCATCTGCCGCGTACGTACATCGGTGAGGTCCCACGGTTTGCCCCCCTGCAAGGGCATGAAGTCCGGATTCGCATTCAGATGCAGCGTGTTGATTACGCGCAGTGCCATGCTCCGGCTCTTCAGCACCTCCATCTCCGTGTCCAGCTTCTCCGCATCGTCCATCGCGGAGCCCAACCCCTGCACTGACGACACGCGAAACTCTTCTGACCTGTCCGGGACGATTTCTACGCGCGCCATGGCCGTGTATTGCCGCTTTGACGTTGCGTTGACGATCATGGCGATCGCGCAGCCTAGCGCCAGGGCCACTCCCACAATCCAGATTCGCTTTTTGAGAAACTGCAGGAACCGGCCAAAGGCATCACCGTCGACGGCAATGCCGGGTTGTGGCATCAGCTCAGGATTGGCTGCGATCTGTTCTGTGCTTGGCATCTGCGACTGTCTCACTGGCTCTTTGTCCTTCGGATGGTATTGCGAGAGTCCGGTTGTGCCCCTGCGGCCGGCCGACCTCGCTGGCTGGCTGCACGGTTCTCTTCTTGTCGTTGGGGTGAAGCCTTGTGCCGGTCCGCCCCAGTCCTGTCAGTGGTGCGTCACTCGCTGCTGCGCCCACGCACCCAGCAGAGTGTCCGCCCAGCGTTGAGGGGAATAACGCTGCGACAGCACATAACTAGTCTCGGCCATCACTTCGCGCCGCTCCGCGTCCAGCTTTGTTACGCGCGTCATCAACTCGGCCAACTGGCCCGCATCTCCGCTGTTAAACAGAAACCCGTTTTGGCCCGGATCAATCAGGTGCACGGCCGCCCCAACCTTTTCTGACGCCAGCAGGATCAAGCCCGCCGACGCCGCCTCGTGAAGCGCCAGCGACCACGGCTCAAAGGTGCTCGGAAGAATGAAGCAGCCGCTCTCAGCCAGCTTCACAGGCAGATTCTCCGGCTGCACAAAGCCTTCCATCAGCACGCCCGGGCGCCCTTCCAGCCGAGCCCGCTCTGGCCCCGTGCCGCAGCAGATCAGCGGCCACGGATCTCGACTCTTCGCACGGTATCGCTCGTACGCCTCGGCCAGTACATCAATTCCCTTCGCCCGCACCAAACGGCCTGAATATAGAAATCCGCGCGGCAACTTGCGCCCTGCTCCTACGCGCGCTTCGTACTGCGCCGTAAACCGTGGCTGATCGCACGAGAACGATCCCCATAAGATCCGGCCTTCTTCAAACCCCAACTTCCGTGCAAACATCGCCTGCCGCTCGCCCGGCAACCAGACCATATCTGCGATTGGCCGCACATGCACTCCAGCCGTCAACACGCCCAGCCACTGCTTCCCTGTGCCGCGCCACGCGTTGTCCATCACCATCACGCGCAGGCTTCGTCCTCGCCGCCCACGCGCCACGCGCCGGTACTGCGGCAGGTGCCAACTGGCCATCACCATCACATCCGGATCGAACGCATCCATCCAGGACTCGAGGCCGTCCAGGTCGTCCGCCGACTTCCACACCAGCCGTTTCTGCATCCAGGCAAACTGCCGCTCGTCATACGGCGCATCCGCTGTCGGCGCCTGGTGGCACACACGCAACTCCACGCCCGCACGGCCGGCCAGTTCTTTCAAGCACGCATTCAAGTATCCAGAAAGCCCTGTCCACAGAACCACTGCTTTCACTGGCTTTCCTCCAGCGCCCGTCCCACCGCCTGCACCTTCCGCAGCGCGTAACTTGTTGCGCGATACACGAAGCTCCGTACCGAGTCCGCACGGTTCCACTCCCGCCCACGCAGTTCGCGAAAGATCCGTCGACAGTCACCGCGGTAAAGCTCAGCCAGCCGTCCTGAGCCGGAGATTGATTCCGGGTGGATTCGGAACCCCGCCAGTGTTTTCGGCAAGTAGCCCACGCGCGCCCCCTGTCGCACCATCGACACAAACAGCTCCCCGTCCCAGCAAGTCCGGTTTGCCTCGTTAAACCCCGGCGACTGATGATACGCGCGCGCACGGAAGAAAGTGGACTGCTGCAACCACACTGCGCCACCGTAGCAATAGCGCTCCACCGTAAAGTTTGACGCGTGAAAGTGCCTCAGCCGCTTGCCATCCTTGTCGATTGTGGCGCCGTCCCCAAAGACAATGTCGCACTCCGGATGCCTGCGAAAGTGCTCCGCGACTGCCTGTAGTGACCCCGGGTAGAGAACGTCATCCGCGTTCAAGAACCCGAATATCTCGCCGGTGGCACGCGCAAACCCCTTGTTCAGTCCGTCCGCTGCGCCGCGATCAGGCTCATACACGCGCTGCGCCAACTGCCCAGCGCGCACGTCGATCAGCTCTCTGCTTCCATCCTTCGATCCAGGATCGACGACAATGTACTCCAGCTCCGGGTACGCCTGTCCCAGAACTGAGTCCAGCGCCTCCCCCAGAAAGTGAGCCTGGTTATACGACACCGTAACGATACTGATCTTCATCCGCTCTTCTTTCCGCGCAGCAACTCACCGATAGGCGTAAATCAGGGTATTCGTTAGCCCCAGCATGAAATTCACCGCCTTGTTGGTCACGTCCTTGATCGTGCTCGGCGTCACGAAGATGATGTCGTCTTCGCGGATTGGAGGATCGCCCGCCTTGGCGTGCAGCACCCTCGTCAAATCCACTTCCTGCGCTGCGCGCGTTCCGTCTCCCTGCACATGAATCAGGTAGACATGCCGCTCGGACGTAACCGGCGTCACGCCACCGGCGAGCGCCACCAGCTCTGACAGCGTGATCTGCTGTGAGCCGCACAGCGAGTACGCGCCCGGCTTGCCCACGTGTCCGCCGATGTACGCAATGCCACACGACCGCACCAGCACGCGGTCTCCGGGCCGCACCGGCCGGTCATAGCTCTCCGTGTGGTGCATCGTCGGATCCCATGGCACCTCTTCTTTTTCGCCCGGCGTCTTCGGGTTTGAAATTTCAATCACCCGTCCTGTATTTGCCGTCACGCCGCCAGCTGTCGCAATCACGTCTGACAGCATGCGCTTGCCCGGCAGCGGATACACCCCGGGCGACCGGACCTCGCCGAGCACTGTAATTCCTGTCGTGAACGTTTCCACCGTCACCAGCACGTGCGGATCCAGCACCAGATTCTTCGCCTTCAGCTGCGTTGCAATCGCATCTGCGGCCTGCGCACTGTTCAGGCCCTCCACGTGCACTGCGCCAAGGTAGGGAAATGCAATATCCCCGCTCTCAGAAACCCGCGTGTTCACTGAGAAATCCGGCGCGCTGAACACGGACACATGCACCACATGGCCCGCTTCGAGTGGCTCGTCCGTAAGGCCGCCAATGCTCGCCACCCCAGCCGAGGCGTTCACGCTGCCGCCCCCGCTCTGCCCCGCACTCAGCAGGGCCGGAGGCTGCACCTGCGCTACTCCAGCAGCTGTCAGGCCAAGACACATCAGACCGGCCGACGCCAGCGCACGCAGCGCAATACGGCTTGGCAACCATAGGCAATGGCTCATGCAAATCAAGGTACGCATGTTGAATCGTCTCCCGAGAAATGGCCTCGCATGCCGGCGGCACACGACGGAGAAATTGGAATGTTATGGTTGGCGGCCGGACGGCCGCCATGAGAATTGAAAGAACGTACTGCTAAAAATGCGCGAGCGAACACGCGCCCCTGCGCGCCCCCGGGTCCGCTCTTACTTGCTGTTCGCGCCTCAGCGCGCTGGCCGCTCAGCTGGCCAGTGTTTCCAGTTGCTCCCGCACGGACTCATACGTCCTGCGGATGCCTTCTTCCAGCGAGGTCGTGGCCTTCCAGCCCAGCCCTTGAATCTTGCTCACGTCCAGCAGCTTGCGCGGCGTGCCGTCCTGCTTCGTCGTATCGAACACGATCTTGCACTCGTAACCCGCGACACGCGCCACCATCTCCGCCAGTTCGCGGATCGTCAGATCTTCACCCGTGCCGATGTTCACCAGCGGCGCTTCATCCTTGGTCAACAGCGTCTCGTAGGTCGCCTCGGGCAGACTCAGCAGGTGGATGCACGCAGCCGCCAGGTCGTCGCTGTACAGAAATTCGCGCCGCGGCGTTCCCGTGCCCCACACCACCAGCTCTTTCTTTCCCAATGCTCGCGCTTCAATCACCTTCCGCATCAATGCTGGCAGCACGTGCGAGCCGTTCCGGTCGTAGTTGTCGCCCGGCCCGTAGAGATTCGTCGGCATCGCCGCCAGGTACTTGGTGCCGTACTGGCGGTTGTAGCTCCAGCAAGTCTCAATGCCTGCGATCTTCGCGAGCGCATATGCGCGATTCGTCGGCTCCAGCGGCCCCGTCAGCAGATACTCTTCCTTGATCGGCTGCGGCGCCATCTTCGGATAGATGCAGCTTGACCCCAGAAACAGGAGACGCTTAACGCCGCTCCGGTAACTGGCGTCAATCACGCTTGTCTGAATCTCCAGGTTCTCGCGGATGAAGTCGGCCGGATACGTGTCGTTGGCCAGGATGCCGCCCACCTTTGCCGCAGCCAGAAACACATACTCCGGCCGCTCCTGCTCAAAGAACGCATGCACCGCCTCGCGGTCTGTCAGGTCCAGCTCGGCATGCGTGCGCAGCAGCAAGTTCTCGTAGCCCCGCTCCTCCAGCCCACGCCGGATCGCTGATCCAACCAACCCGCGATGCCCGGCCACGTAAATGCGGCTCGACTTCTCCATCTCACTCCTCCGCTGACCACGCGCCTGGTCGCAGTCATCTCGATGACGGTACGAGGCGTGGGCGCCCCATTCTTCGCACGCTCTCTGCGCGAAGGGTGGAAAAGCCCCCATCCCCGCCATGACCAACTTGATCACTGACTACTGATCACTGGACGCTGTTTCTACCGCTCGTGGAAGTTGAAGACCTCATACCCGTGCTCACGCACCAGCGCATCGCGCTGCGCGGCACGCAGATCCTCTTCCGCCATCTCCTTCACCAGTTCGCGGAATGTGGTGCGCGGCTTCCAGCCCAGCTCAGTCCGGGCCCTGGTCGCGTCTCCCAGCAGCGTCTCCACCTCGGTCGGCCGGTAGTAGCGTGGATCGACGGCCACAATCACGCGGCCCTTCTCGTCGCGTCCCACCTCTTCGGCGCCCGCACCTTCCCAGGTGATCTTCATGTCCAGGAAGCTCGCCGTCAGGTCCACAAACTCGCGCACGCTGTGCTGCTCGCCGGTCGCAATCACAAAGTCCTGCGGCCGCTCCTGCTGCAGCATCAACCACTGCATCTCCACGTAGTCGCGCGCATGGCCCCAGTCGCGCAGAGCGTCCATGTTGCCCAGATAGAGCGCGTCCTGCAGTCCCACCTTGATGCGTGACAGCGCCCGTGTAATCTTGCGCGTGACAAACGTCTCGCCGCGGTTCGGCGACTCGTGATTGAACAGGATGCCGTTGCAGGCATACATCCCGTACGCTTCGCGATAGTTCACCGTGATCCAGTACGCATACAGCTTCGCCACCGCGTACGGAGAACGCGGATAGAACGGCGTCTTCTCCGTCTGAGGAATCTCCTGCACCAGCCCGTAGAGCTCTGAAGTTGAGGCCTGGTAGAAGCGCGTCTGATGTTCGAGGCCCGTAATCCGTATCGCCTCCAGCAGACGCAGCGTGCCCAGCGCATCTGAGTTCGCCGTGTACTCCGGCTCCTCAAACGACACCTTCACATGGCTCTGCGCCGCCAGATTGTAAATCTCGTCCGGCTTCACATCCTGCACAATCCGGATCAGGCTGCTCGAGTCCGTCAAATCACCGTAGTGCAGCATAAACCGCCGCCCGTGCTTGTGCGGGTCCTCATACAGGTGGTCAATGCGGTTGGTGTTGAACAGCGAGGTGCGGCGCTTCACACCGTGCACCTCGTAGCCCTTGTTCAGCAGTAGTTCCGCCAGATAGGCACCGTCCTGCCCGGTCACGCCTGTAATCAAGGCACGCTTCATCGCGCTCTTACTCCTTCATCTCAAGCGGAATGCCACACGGTAATCCGCTGTTGGGGGAGGTTGAAGTTGCGGCGCGCGCTCGCGTTCCACGGCGCCCTTGATGGCACTGCCTGCTCTATACGTGCGCTTCCACAAACGTTCTGAAGTAGTCGAGGCTCATCTTCAAACCCGTCTCCAGATCAATCTTTGGCTCCCAGCCGAAAAGCTGCTTCGCCTTCGTAATATCCGGTTGGCGCTGCAAGGGGTCGTCCACCGGCAGGTCCGAGTAGCAAATCTTGCTCTTCGAGCCCGTCACGCGGATCACCGCCTGCGCGCACTCCAGGATCGTCCACTCGTGGGGATTGCCCACGTTCACCGGGTAGTGTTCGTCACTGCGCGAGAGCCCAAGGATTCCCGCGACTTCATCCGTCACGTAGCAGAAGCTGCGCGTCTGCGAGCCATCGCCGTACACCGTGATGTCCTCGCCCTTCAGAGCCTGCACCACGAAGTTAGAAATCACGCGTCCGTCATCGCGCTGCAGCCGCGGCCCGTAGGTGTTGAAGATCCGCACCAGGTGCGTGTCCACGTTGTAGTAGCGGTGGTAGGCCATCGTCAGCGCCTCACTGAACCGCTTCGCCTCGTCGTACACACTCCGCGGGCCCACCGGGTTCACGTTGCCCCAGTAGTCCTCAGTTTGCGGATGCACGGATGGATCGCCGTAGCACTCTGAAGTCGAAGCATGCAGAAACTTCGCGCCATACTTGCGCGCAATCTCCAGCATGTTCCGCGTGCCCGCCGAACCCACCATCAGCGTCTCCACTCCCAGACGTGCATAGTCCATCGGGCTGGCTGGCGACGCGAAGTTGAACACATAGTCCACCGCGCCCACATCAAACGGCTCGCAAATATCCTGTTCGCGAAACTCGAACCGCGACTCGTTCTCCAGCTGCTTCAGGTTGTCCCTGGAGCCCGTGCAAAGGTTGTCCACGCCGATCACCGAGTTGCCCTCGGCGATCAGTGCATCGGTCAGGTAAGACCCCAGGAACCCTGCGGCTCCCGAGACGAGTACACGCATTCCTTCTACTGCCTTTCCGCGCCTGACGGCGCTGCAGCTCCAGCACTGCGGGCTCTCCCGTCGCAGTGGCTGCTATCAACATTCTGCGCTTCCCACGACGTGGTGTGACTCAGGCGTTTGCTCCCAGCTTGCCCTGCGCACCGTGGAAAGTTCCCGCCGGGTCCGCTGGCTGGGCCAATCCAGGTCGGCCCACGCTCAGATACGTAAATCCCTGCTGAATCATCTCCGCCGGATCGTACAGGTTGCGTCCGTCAATCACGATTGGATACCGCAGCGTGTAATGCAGCTTGGCCAGATCCAGGTCGGCAAACTCCTGCCAGTCATTCAGGATCAGCAGCGCGTCGGCGTCCTGTGCTGCCGCATACGCATCGGCCGCGTAGTGCATCGTCTCACCGGCCGGCAGCAGTTCCTTCGTCCGCGCTGATGCCGCAGGATCGTACGCCGTTACCACGCAGCCTTCCTTCAGCAGCCACTCCACAATGTCCAGCGCCGGAGACTCGCGCACGTCGTCCGTGCCGCCCTTGAATGCCAGCCCTAGCACGCCGATCTTCTTGCCCCGGAATGTCCACAGAGCCGAGCGGACCTTGTGGAAGAAGCGCCGCTTCTGCTCTTCGTTGACCTTTTCCACCTCGCGCAGGATGCCGAACTCGACGCCCACCGTCTCTGCCACATGCCGGAACGCGGCCACGTCCTTCGGGAAGCATGACCCGCCGTAGCCCACGCCCGCGCGCAGAAACTTTGGCCCGATGCGTGAGTCCAAGCCCATGCCCCGCGCCACTTCTTCCACGTCCGCACCCGCAGCCTCGCAGATGTTCGCCACCACGTTGATAAACGAAATCTTCGTCGCCAGAAACGCGTTCGACGCGTGCTTGATGATCTCCGCGGCCTTCGTTGAGGTGGCCAGCAGCGGCGGCGGATTCTTCTCACTGCACGGCCCAGGCACCGCCTGTGCAGACTTGTAATACTCGCCTGAGGTCAGCGGTGCATACAGGCTCTGCAGCAGCTCTGACGCCCGCTCTGTCGCCGCGCCAACCACGATCCGGTCCGGATGTAGAAAGTCTTCGACGGCCGTACCCTCGCGCAGAAACTCCGGGTTCGACGTTACGTCAAACATCTCCGTCGCCACGCCGTTCCGCTCAATCACGCGCCGGATCCACTCGTTCGTGTACACCGGCACCGTGCTCTTTTCCACGATCACCTTGTACGAGTCGATCGCCCTCGCAATCTCACTCGCCACCGCGTCCACATACGACAAATCCGCCGAGCCCGTGCGGCTCTGCGGCGTTCCCACTGCGATGAAGATTGCCTGCGCCTGCTGCGCTGCCGCCCGAAGATCCGTCGTGAAGGTCAACCGGTTGCCACGATGCCTCGCCAACAACTCCGGCAGATACTCTTCGTGGATCGGCACTCCACCCGAGCGAAGCGTCTCCACCTTGGCCTCGTCGTTGTCTACACAGATCACGCGGTGCCCAATCTCGGCAAAGCACGCTGCCGCCACCAGGCCCACATATCCCGACCCAACCACGGCTATCGACACAGGTTCCATCGTCGCTTCCTTCATCCGCTCTTATCCTCTAAGACGACTACAGGGGTTCCCTCACGCCGGACACCATTGCCCGGGCCCTGGGAGCCCCTTCTGTTACGACTCTACAGGCAATCTGCCCCGGTAACGCCACAGCAGCGGTAAAAGCCGCGGCGCCGATAGGTACCGAGGTACATACCGCTTTGGAGACGATAGGCAGCGAAAAAACCACCCCAGATACAACCGATCCGCCCATACCGGAATGTGCACCTGATCTCCGCTCAAAAACGCAATGGCCGCCCCGATGCAGTGCAGTGCAGGCCGGTAGTTAAGCCGGTGCTTCAGATACGACCCCAGCCGCTCCTGAGTGCCGCCGCCCACCGTGATCACCACGTGCTGCGGCCGCAAGCGTTCAAGCCTCGCCACCAGCGCTTCGTCTTCAATTGGGTCGCCATACATCGGCGCCAGGTAAATGCACTCCTCCGGTACGTCAATTCCCTGGGACTTGAGCCACTCGAGATTCTTCTCTGCACTCGCCTGGCCTGCCATCACCCACAGCGTGTTGCCTGGCCGCCGCACGTCTTGGCGCTCCAGCAGCGCCCGCAGATATTCCAACCCTGAAACCCGCGGCAGCCGGTCCCGCTCAATCAAATTCCAGATCAGCACCATGAAGGCCGAGTCAGTGATGGCCACATCCGCGTCCAGCAGCGCCTCACGATAACCAGCGTGCGTCGCCATGTCTTTCAGCGCCGGCGCAGCAGGCACCACCAGCAGACCGCCCTCGGCCATCCGCTCCAGCGCGCTCCATACGTCACCCGCATGAAAACAGATGCCCAGAATCTGCCGCGTGTTGCCCCGCTGTGTCGCCGCCGTCTGCTCCATACCGCCTACTGCTTGCCTCCGGTCAGCATCTGCTCTTCAATCCAGTCATACGTCTTGCGCATCCCCTCACGTAGAGAAATCGAAGGTTCCCATCCCAGGTACTCGCGAATCTTCGTGTTGTCGCTGTTCCGCCCGTTCACGCCCTTCGGCGCCGTCAGGTTGTAACTGCGCTCCAGCTTCAGGCCCGCAATCTCCTCCACCATGTCCACCAGCCCGTTGATCGTCACCAGCTCGCTCGATCCCAGGTTGATGGGCTCGCGGATATCGCTCTCCGTGATCGCCCGGATCCCCTTCAGGCAGTCGTCGATATACATGAAGCTCCGTGTCTGGTGCCCATCGCCCCAGATCTCGATCGCGTGCTTGCCGGAATGCTTCGCCTCCAGCACCTTCCTGCAGATCGCCGCCGGAGCCTTCTCACGCCCACCCGCCCAGGTGCCGTCCGGTCCATAGACGTTATGAAAGCGCGCCACCCGGCACTGCAGCCCGAAATCCTCTTCAAAATGGCGGCACATCCGCTCGCTGAACAGCTTCTCCCAGCCATAGCCGTCCTCCGGCAGCGCTGGATACGCATCCTCTTCTTTCAGCGGCGTCACGTGCTCGTCCTTCTGCTTGTCGCCGTTGTAAACGCACGCTGAAGACGAGTAGAAGAACCGCTTCACGCCTGCGTCCTTGGCCGCCACCAGCATGTGCGTATTGATCAGCACGCTCAGCATGCACAGCGCCTTGTGCGTCTCGATGAAACCCATGCCGCCCATGTCCGCAGCCAGCTGGAACACCACCGTCGCGTCCTTGGCCGCCCGCGCGCAGTTTTCCTTCTCCTGAAGGTCGGCCACCACGCTTTCCACGCCCGGCGCCACCTGGTACCAGTTCTCCAGAGGCTTGATGTCCACCGCGCGCACCACGTCCACGCCGTCGGCCAGCAGATTCTTCACCAGGTGCCCGCCAATAAACCCGCCGGCCCCACAAACCACCACTTTCTCACCTTTGAGGTTCATCCCCTGCAGTCCTTTCCGCTGCATCCCGGCTTAAATGTCCGCGGCCAGACCGTCGGCCATCGGTTCCGCCAGGCAGAACTCCGAGTACGCATCGAACAACGCGTGTGTCCCGGCCGCATCGTCTTGAAACACCCGCCGCAGCGGCCCTCGGCTCAACACAATTGCGATCAGCGTCAGCACCAGCGTCTTCGCATTCGCCGTCCGGATCTCGCCCTTCTCGATCCACGGCTGCAGGTACCGCGCCACCACTTCCACCAGCTCGCCCAGGTGCCGCCGCAGCAACACGTCCAGGTCCTCGCTCAGTTCAAGCACGCTGTAGCCCAGCAGCCGCACCAGTTGAGGCCTCTGCTGCAGCGCCGTCGCCATCAGCTCAAACGTCGCACCCAATGCGGTGCGTCCCGTCTGCGCCCCAGCCAGCCGCGACAACAACTCGCCCCGCAGCTGCACCCGCTCCAGTTCCGCACTCAGCACCGCCAGATACAGATCGCGCTTGCGCGGAAAGTGCCGGTAGATCGTCACTTCGCTCACTTCCGCCGCCGCCGCAATCTCCCGCGTGCTCACCCCGTTGTAACCGAACTGAGCAAACAGGGCAGCCGAGGTCGCGAGAATCCGCTCTGTTGCGCCACCACGGGTTGTTCCGGCCGTTCCTGCCATGTCCGCTCCTGCCCAGTTGTCTCGAAAGAAGAGGCTCGGGGTAAGGGAGATCGCTGCACACCGCCGCGCCCGAGCGCCAGCGGCATTAGGGAAAGTACCTGTTTTGTGCTGGGAATCCGTAATTCTGAATCTGCCCGGTCAGGGCAGCCGTGCTGCCTGCAGCCTCAGGCGGATTGCAGCCTGGCTATCGACGGCCGCACTGGCACGTTCAGCAGCTCCAGATCGGCCTCATCCACTTCCACTGCCACGCTCTGGTGAATCTGCTCGAGCGTCAGTACCACGCGAAACGCGTTCTTCTTGCGCATCACAATGCCCGTCATCCCCGCAAACGCCCCGGCGCAGATCCGCACCCGCTGCCCGGCTGTCACCCGTTCGTGCGGCGTCACCCGGCCATCGCGCACGCCCTGCCGCAGTGCCTCCACTGTCGCGTCCGCCAGCGCCGCAGGACTCCCGCCTGTGCCGCCCACCAGCGTCAGCAGCCCCGGCACACTTAAGACATGCGCGCGGTCCTGCCGCATCATCCGCACAAAGATGTAACTGGGAAACAGCGGCAACTCCAGCGCCACCCGCGAGCCATCCCGCCACTTGCGATGCTCCGCATACAGCGGCAGAAAGTGCTCAATTGACCGCTGCCTGAAGTGCTCCGCTACCCGCTTCTCATGCCGGCAGATCGTATAGGCCGCATACCACCGGCCGCCTTCTGCAACCGGCAACTCCGACCCTGAGCTGACCTGCTGCGCTGCTATGGAATATGAAAACAAAGCTTCGCTATCCTCACTTGGACGGGGTTTCCAGAAAGGTAATAAGCAAGATTCAATTGTTTACTCGGCGTTAAGGCCAGCTCCGATGCTCAAGCACTTGCTTTCACTCATCGAAGACTGCCACGGCCACAAGGTATTCCAATGGTTCCCCTAATATAGCAGCGGGCCTTTCATTTTCAACGAAAAACAATCTCTAAATTAGGCTTCCAAACTTGCAGATGTTTGCAAGCGCCTACCTTCAACCGTGCCAGGATTCCCCGCCCCACAGCTACCCCGTGGTACCCTCGGGGTGTTCGAGGTCCGCCGATGTCCAGTTCTTCCACAGTGCCAGTTCGTGTCTATATGGACGCAAACGCCACCACCCCGGTTACACCCGAGGTGCTTGAGGCGATGCTCCCCTTCTTCTCCGGCGCCTTCGGCAACGCCTCGTCTATCCATCTCGACGGTCAACAGGCCCGCACTGCTGTTGACCACGCCCGCTCCGTCCTGGCCCGCTTCTTCAACTGCCGCGACGCCGAGGTGGTCTTCAACTCCGGCGGCACTGAAGGCGACAACACCGCACTCTTTGGCCTCCTGCGCCCCGGTGACCACCTCGTCACCACCGCCATCGAGCACTCCGCCATTCTTGAGCCAGCCCGCCGCCTCGCCGAGCGCGGTGTCCAGGTCACCTTCCTCCCGCCCGACACCGACGGTCTCATTTCCGCAGCCCAGGTCCAGACCGCGCTCCAGCCCAACACCCGCCTCGTCAGCGTGATGCTCGCCAACAACGAGACAGGCGTCCTCCAACCTGTTGAGGAAATTGGAGAAGTCTGCCGCACCGCAGGTGTGCTCTTTCACGTTGACGCCGTCCAGGGGGCCGGCAAGATTCCCTTCGACGTCCAACGCTTCGGCTGCCACCTGCTCTCCATCAGCGCCCATAAGATGTACGGCCCCAAGGGCGTCGGCGCGCTCTACGTGCGTCGCGGCACCCCCGTCGAGTCGCTCATCCTCGGTGGCTCCCATGAGCGCCGCCACCGCGCCGGAACCGTCAACACCCCCGGCATCGTCGGCCTCGGCCGCGCCGCCGAGCTCGCTCAGCAAGCCCTCGCCTCCGGCGTCATGGACCGCGTAGCCCGCCTCCGCGACCGCCTCGAAGCCGGCATCCTCGCCCTTCCCGGCACCACAGCCAACGGCGCCCGCGCCCCCCGCGTCGCCAACACCACCAACATCTCCTTTGATCGTCTGGAAGGCGAAGCCCTGGTTATCGCGCTCGATCTAAAAGGGATCGCCGTCTCCGGCGGCTCTGCCTGTCACTCCGGCGCCACCGAGCCCTCCCACGTCCTCATGGCCATGGGCCTCGACCGCCCCCGCGCCCTCGCCAGCCTTCGCTTCAGCCTTCTGAAAACCGCCACCGAAGCTGACGTAGACCGCGTCCTGGCCATCCTCCCAGAAGCCGTCCAGCGCCTCCGCGCCCTCTCCCCCGCCGAGGCCGGCACCCTGGCCTAAGACAAGGCACATCCCTGTCAAATCCTCTCTGTGCCCCATCCATCGCGTGTCTTCCGCGTAATGGGCAGGGAAGCACGCCCCTTGCGCAGCCACAGTCCAACTGACTACTGACCACTGATCACTGGTTTTGAGAATCCCCCCAATCCGCGCGACAATCAAAGAGACAGCCACGTCGCTTCCCCAGCCCGTGCAACTGACCACTGATCTCTGACCACTGTGCAAAGCACCGACACCATCGCCGTAGCCATGTCCGGAGGCGTCGACTCCTCGACCGTCGCGGCCCTGCTCGTCCGCGAGGGCCACACTGTCGTCGGCCTCACCCTCCAGCTCTGGGACCAGACCCGCCTCGCAGGCAAGCACGGAATCCCGGACGCCCCCAAGGCTGGCCGCTGCTGCAGCCTGGACGATGTGTATGACGCCCGCCGCGTCGCCAACCACCTCGGCATCCCCTACTACGTCGTCAATCAGGAAGAGCGCTTCGAGCAGGACGTGGTCCGTCCCTTCGTCCGCGAATACCTCGCAGGCCGCACCCCCATCCCCTGCTCGCTCTGCAACAACCATCTCAAGTTCGATCAGCTCCTGAAGACAGCCCGCGCCATCGGTGCCTCGAGCATTGCCACCGGCCACTACGCCATCAACGAGTTCGACCCCGCCCGCGGCCGCTGGATTCTCAAGCGCCCCGCCGACCGCGCCAAGGACCAGACCTACTTCCTCTTCGGCCTCACCCAGGAGCAGCTTACCCACACCCTCTTCCCGCTTGGCCACCTCACCAAGCCCGAGGTCCGATCCACGGCGCATGACGAGGGCCTGGCTCTCGCCGAAAAGCCCGACTCACAAGAGATCTGCTTCATCCCCGGCGGCGACTATAAGCAGTTCCTCACCGCCTACCTTGAGGAGCAGGGCGAGCAGATCCCCGATTCCTCCGGCGACCTCGTCGCCCCAGATGGCCAAGTTCTCGGCCACCATGATGGCATCACCGCCTTCACCGTCGGCCAGCGGAAGGGTCTCGGCCTCGCCTCGCCATCGCCCCTCTATGTCCTCCAGATTGACCCGGCCAGCCATCGCGTCACTGTCGGCGCTGATGCTGACCTGGCCACCACGCACCTCCGCGCGGGCGACCTCAACTGGATCAGCATCCCGGCCCTGACCGCCCCCATGCGTGTCCAGATCAAGATCCGTCACCGTCACGAACCCGCCTGGGCCACCCTCGAGCCCGTCCCGGCCGCAGGAGCAGGTACCGCGCCCGGTGAACCCGATGCCGAGGTGCTCGCCACATTTGACGAGCCCCAGCGCGCCGTCACTCCCGGCCAGTCCGCCGTCTTCTACAACGGCGACGAAGTCGTCGGCGGCGGCTGGATTCGCTAGCTTTCCCAAAACGCAAAAAGCCGCTCCCAGACCGCAACGTATCGCGTCGCGGCCCAGGAGCGGCCTAGATCCTTCCAGACCTGTTACTTCTTCGCGCCAACTTCCTCAATCGAAGCCACCGTGAGCTTTGCCCCGGCAGCCTCGCCATGCACCACCACATGCTTGCCCGCAAACGCCGCCAGCGTCCCCGGCTTTGCCGCCAGCGTGTACATCTTGCCGCCAGACATCAGCACGTACGCCGAGCCTTCCTTCGCGCAGGCCTTCACGCATTCGGCGTCAGACTTGCCCGGCATCATGTGTTTGCGCGTGCACATCGCATCCGTAATGGTGCCTTCAAAGCTGTTTGCTGCAGCGTGCGCCTCCTGCATTGCAGGCGTCACCACCGCCAGCGCAGCGGACAAAAGGATCAGTACAGGTATCTTCATCGGTCCCTCTCAATGTGTGTTGTTCTGGTCTCGCCGCATCGCGGCATCAGAAACAGCCATGCCCCGGGGAACCGTCTAGATTCGTAACGTACGCAGCAGAAGGTGCCGCGGAACCGGCGGACTGCCGGGCGGTGCCGCCCACGCGGACTCACTTCCAGTCGCCACTGGAATCAGCGTCGCGCTCGTGCCCGGCACCAGTGGCGCGGCGTTGGTGGCTGTCCGCGCAGGCATCCGCACGGGCGTCGGAATCTGTGGTGCCGCCGCGCAGCAACCAGCCATGCAAGAGGCTACGCGCAGTGCCGTCCCAGTGCCTCCGCTATGCATGGGGCACCGCCCTGCAGAGCGCATCCGGGCGCAGCAGCCAGCCATCGCAGGCTTCGGGCAAGCCCCCGGCACGCGGCACGCCGCTCCGGCCGCCGACGGCAACACCATCAGACAAACCGCCAGCACTGCAGTTGCGAATTGGACAAAGCGCTTCATCATGCTTCAAATCGAGTATCGATCAACCCGGTATTCGACGCCTGCACTTCCAATCGCCGTCGAGCCTCGCTCTGGCTCCCCGGCCCATCGTGCTGCCGAAAGCAAAAGCCGCCCCCAGACCGCAGGCGCATGCGCGTCGCGGCCCGGAGAGCAGCTTTCCGTCGTACTTGGGTTGTCTTACTCGGCTGCGGCTTCGGCCGGAGCTGCGGCAGCAGGAGCGGCCTCGGCGGCCACTTCCTCGGTTGCCTCGCCCGCCACCGTCACCTTGATGTGCGCCGTCACCTCGCGGTGCAGCTTCACAGCCACGGTGTACTCGCCCAGGCTCTTCAGCGGTTCGGTCAGGCTGATCTTGCGCCGGTCGATCTCGAAGCCCTTGGTCGCCAACTCCGCCGCGATTTCGGTCGTCGTTACCGAGCCAAACAGCTGCCCGTTCTCGCCGGCCTTGCGCGTGAAGCTCAGCGCCACCGGCTCCAGCTTCGCCAGCAGCTCTTCAGCCACTACCTTTTCAGCAGCCGAACGGCGCGCCGCAGCGGCCTTCATCTGCTCAATCACGGCCTTGTTGGCCGCCGTCGCCTGCAGTGCCAGCTTGCGCGGCAGCAGGAAATTGCGTCCGTAGCCGTCGGCCACCTTCACCACGTCGCCGCGGTGGCCCAGGTTGGCTACGTCTTCCTTCAGAATCACTTCCATCGGAAACTCTCCAGTGTTGCGGGCGGCCCTTACACCGTCGCCTCCGCCGCCACGGGCACTCTCATCCTTTTGATGAGATTCCCGGCAGGGCAGACGCGGCGTGCCGCGCTGAAATTCTTTAGTGCTTGGTCGCGAACGGCAGCAGGGCGATATTGCGCGCCTGCTTGATTGCGCGGGTCAGCCGCCGCTGATGCGTCGTGCACACGCCCGTCAGGCGCCGAGGCACAATCTTGCCCCGCTCAGCCACAAACCCCTGCAGCAGACGCACGTCGCGATACGGAATCGCGTCGATCTTCTCCGTGCAGAACTTGCACACCTTCTTGCGGCGGAAGAACTTGCCGCGCCCACCCGGGCCGCCCGGCCGTCCGCCTGAACGCGGTGCCGGACCCGATCCCGATGCCGGTGCCGGCGAAGCCGCCGGGGCTGCGGGGGCTGCCGGAGCCGCCGCAGGTGTTGCTGCTGCGCCCGTCTCGGGCGCCTTGCCAGTGGTCTCTTCAGACATTGCGTTTCCCTCTTCTTACTCTCGTTGGCCGCGCTGTTCTCTCCAGAGAACTCCACGGCAGAATCTCTGCCCGAGGCCGATTCCTGCGAACCGTCGTCCGGGCTTCAAACCCGCGTCACGCTCAGGCAGTTGCCTGTGCCGTCTCCGTGGCCTCAGCCGCGGGCTCGTCGCTCCGCTTCTTCCGCGAGGCGCGCAGCGCCTTCACCTTCGCCAGCCGCTTCTCTTCCTCGTCCATCCGCACCGTGATGAACTTGATGATCGGCTCAGCGACGCGCAGACGGCGCTCCAGCTCGGCGATCACATTACCCGGCGCCTCAATCGTGAACAGCACATAGTTGCCGTCCGCGAACTTCCGCACCAGGTAGGCCAGCTTCCGCCGTCCCATCTTCTCCACGTTCTTCACCGTGCCACCATTGCTGGTGACCGAGTTCGTGAAGGTGGCAATCAGCTTGTCGACATCCTCGTCGGCCATGTCCGGCCGCACAATGAACATCACTTCATACAAACGCGACATCCTGTTTCCTTTTCCGCCGGAATCCTGCGACCCCAGCCTATGCCGCCGGCTCACGCAATCCATTCCCTGGACTGCCGCGCACCATAGCGGCTCCTTCTGTTCAGTGCAGCCCCGTCTCCGGTGCTGCCGGTCCTGCTCCCCGCCAGCTCAATCCCGGCGGTTGAACTCATTCATCGCCGGCCCTGACCCTTCCTGGATGATCCGCCGCGTGGCCGTCGCCACCCGGTCCAGAACCTCATCCAGTACCGCCAGTTCCGTCTTGCGCAGCGGCGCGAGCAGGTAATCCTTGCCCGGCCTCCGTCCGCCGTTGGCCTTGGCCTCCGGTGGAAGACTTGCGGGGCCCCCAAGGACAGGTCCACGTCCTTGGGGTGGCTCGAGTCCTACCCCGATCCGCAATCGCAGCCATTCCTGGCTGCCCAGCGCTGAGATAATGCTGCGGGCTCCGTTGTGCCCCGCCGCCGATCCGCGCTCCCTGATCTTCAGCGTCCCCAGCGTCAGATCCAACTCGTCGTAAATCACGAGCAGGTCCTGCGCCGGATCTGCCTCAAACTCCCGAACCAGTGCGGCAACCGATGTGCCGCTCAGGTTCATGTAGGTCTCCGGCTTGGCCAGAACCACTTCCCGTCCGCCGATCCGGCAGGTTGCGGTCGTCGCCCGGCACCGCCGGTTTCCAACCACTACGCCTTCCTGCTCGGCCAGCCGGTCAATGGCCATGAACCCCGCGTTATGCGGCGTCCATGTGTACTCGGGTCCCGGATTTCCAAGGCCCACCACAATGAACGGGCCTCGCCGGTTCCCGAGTACGTTCTCCTCGGCCAAGGTTTACTTCTTCGCCGGGGCGGCTTCTTCCGTCTCGGCCTTGCCCTTCTTGATCACTTCCGGCTCGGCAGATGTTGCAGCCGCAGCGCCCGCGGCACCCTCGGCCGTTGCAGCCGCTTCCTCGCGGATCGCAACCACGTGCGCCACTGTGGCATCCTCGTCCACCAGGTACTTCACCTTGTCCGAGTGCGGCAGGTCGCTGACGCGGATCGCGTCGTTCAGCTTCAGTCCGCTCACTTCCACGTCAATGTGGCTCGGGATGTCGGCAGGCAGGCACTCGATCTCGATCTCACGCAGAACCTGATCCAGCACGCCGCCGTCGCTCTTCACGCCTTCCGGCACGCCCACCAGCTTCACGCGCACGCTCACCGTCAGCACCTTATCCAGCGCAATCCGCTTCAGGTCCGCATGGATGATCTGGTCCTTGATCGGCTCCAGCTGCCAGTCCACGATCATGGCCTTGGCCTTCGCATGGCCCACCAGTTCCACGTCGAAAATCGTGTTGTGGCCGGTCTCCGAGTACAGAATCCGCGCAATCTGCTTCGGATCCAGCTCAATCGCCACAGCTTCGTCGCCGCCGCCATACAGGACGGCGGGGATCTTGCCCGCTACGCGCACACGGCGCGCGGCATTCTTGTTGAACTTGCCCTCGCGGGGCTTCGCAATCACAACTTCCGGCATTCCAGTCTCTCGTTTCTTCTCGGGCACAGGCCGTTCAGACCCACTCCCTTTGCTCGGCCAGTCCTTGCTCAGGCAATCCGACTGGCTGGTTCTCGTTCCGATCACTGATCACTGATCACTGATCACTGTCTTCAGGAGAACAGCGTGCTGACGCTCGTCTCCATGTGAATGCTCTCAATAGCCGCGCCCAGCAGGCCCGCGATCGACAGCACCTTGATCTTGTCCAGCTTCTGCGCCGCTTCGCGCAGAGGAATCGTGTTCGTCACCACCAGTTGCTCCAGCCGCGACGCCTGAATCCGCTCAATCGCCGGGCCTGACAGCACCGCGTGGCTCGCGCAGGCAATCACTCGTGCCGCGCCGTTGGCGTGCAGCGCGTCCACCGTCTTCACCAGCGTCCCCGCCGTGTCGATGATGTCGTCGATGATCAGGCAGGTCTTGTCCTTCACGTCACCGATCACGTGCATCACTTCCGCCACGTTCATGTCTGTGCGCCGCTTGTCCACAATCGCCAGCGGAGCGCCCATCTTCTGCGCAAAGAACCGCGCGCGTTCCACGCCGCCCGCGTCGGGAGAAACCACAATCAGGTTCGGCAGCTTTTGCTCGCGGAAGTAGCTCACCAGCACCGGGCTTGCGAACAGGTGATCCACCGGAATATCGAAGAAGCCCTGGATCTGCGCCGCGTGCAGGTCCACAAACAGTGCGCGGTTGGCCCCTGCCTTGGTCAGCAGGTCGGCCACCAGCTTTGAGCTGATAGCAACGCGTGGGCGATCCTTGCGGTCCTGCCGCGCATAGCCGTAGTACGGAACAACCACCGTGATGCGTGCCGCTGACGCCCTCTTCAGCGCGTCGATCATGATGAACAGTTCCACCAGGTTCTGGTCCACCGGGTAGCAGGTCGGCTGCACGACGAACACATCCACGCCGCGCACGTTCTCAAGCAACTGGAAATACACCTCGCCATCGGCAAACCGCTGCAGCTTCACTTCGCCCAGCTTCACGCCAATGTGCGCGGCAATCTCTTCGGCCAGCGACCGGTTCGCCGAGCCGCAGAACAGCTTGAACCGCTTGTCCTCGCTCAGATTCCGTGTCCGCTTGCGCTCCACGACGGGCTTAGCGTCCTTCGCCTTCTGCGCCTCCGGGGCCGTGGCCTTCGCCGCGCTGTCCTTCGGTTGCTCCGGACTTGCCTGCTTCTCTTCCGCCGTCACTGTCTCCGTACCCACTTCCATATCTCCCTGAACCCCCAAGCTGGTTGGCTTTGGCTGTTCTGCTGGTACTGCAACTACCTCACAGCGTTCTGGCTGGGCGACTAGGACTCGAACCTAGACTGATGCCTCCAAAGGGCACTGTCCTACCATTAGACGATCGCCCAACGACCCGACAGCCGCTCCGGAGTCTCACTCGACCACAGTGCGCCTGTCAACTAACACCTACTGAAGCATCTGCTCCCAGTAAGCGGTCCGCGGAAGAGTGCGCGTCAGCGTGCAACGCACTTCAACTCCATCCACCGGCTGCTGCAAACGGGAAACCGCTGCCTCGGCCGCCTCCCGGGTCGCGTACAACCCGAAAAGCGCCGAACCGGACCCCGACAGCGAAGCATGGAGGGCCGCCTCCGGTGTGTCCGAAGCCGCAAGAAGTCGCTTGATCTCGCTCAGGAAGGGATGCTGGGGAAAAACGACGCGTTCAAAGTCGTTCACAATCCAGCTAAGGATCCCGGTGCGGACAAGCTCGGACTCTTGGCGTCCGGCCAGGTCCTCTCCCACGGAAAGGACACCGGAGGAGCCCGCCCCGCCCTCTCCCCGCAGGATTCCTCCCGCAAAGGCGCTGGCATAGGCACGGCTCAACAGTTTTAGTCTATCCGCGCCCGTCTCCGAGGTCAATCCTTCCGTTGCACAGACCGCGTCCCAGTCCCGAAATGCCTGTGGCGTCGATACCCCCACCTCCGGCACCGCCACCACACACCACACCGGCTCAAAGTCCGGCAGAGGATAGACCTCCTGCCCCCGGTCCACCCCTAAAGTGGCCCCACCAATCAGAAACAAAGGCACATCCGACCCAACCCTGGCAGCAATCTCCAGCCGCTCAGCCCCCCAGCCGCCTGCTCCCCGATCCCTGATCCCTGATCCCTGATCTCTGATCTCTGCTTCCAGCCCCACCAGCGCCGCCACCGCGTTCGCTGACCCGGCCCCCAGCCCGCCCTGCACCGGCAGTCGCTTCTCAATGTGGATGGAAACCTCGGCCTTGACGCCCATCGCTTCCAGGGCAAGCGCCACCATCTTCCACGCCGTGTTGCTTCCGTCGGTCGGCACCCGTGCGTCGTTTGAGGTCAGCCGGATGGCCGTCTCCGCCGCCGCGTGGGCCTCGACCGTCACAATGTCGTGCATCTCCAGCGTCTGGTAAACAGTCGTGAGCGCGTGAAACCCATCCGGGCGCGGTGCCCCAAGGTAGAGTCCAAGGTTGATCTTTGCGTGCGAACGAACCCGTGTCGGCATACCGCCCTATTGTAGGCGGGAGACAACTCCCCCCTCCACCCTTACATCTGTAGAAGCTGACACACAGGAGGCACGGAAATATGAGACTTGGAAAACCCCTATTCCCCGCATTGGCACTCTCCCTGGCCGCGCTGTCCGGCCCGTCCATCGTCCATGCCAGCGCACAGCAAGGCCCACCGCCTCCGGGCGCCTACGGTCAACAAGGTGGATGGGACACCCCTCCCGCCGAATTCCGTGAAGCGCAGCAGCGGGGCTTCCACGACGGCGTTGAAGGCGCGCGCCGCGACTTCGAAAACCATCGCAGCCCCAACCCGAATAACCGCGACGAGTACCGCCATCCCAACGTTTCCCGCGACATGCGCCGCGACTACCGCGACGGCTTCCGTCAGGGTTACGACCGCGCCATGCGCCATCTGATGGGCGATCACGACCGCCACGACCACGACCGCGATCACTATTAGCCCTGAAAGATCCTCCCCCCAACCGCGCCGGCCGGACTGCTTCATTGCTCCGGCCGGCGTCTTGTTGCCTGTTCTCTTTCGCAACTTCTGCTGCGCATCTGGGTATAAACTCCTCGTACCCGGCGGGAGTGGTCGCCTGCCGCACCAGAGCCGCACGTTGTTTCCCTTGCGCCTCTGACCCAGACACCGGCCACCGCACGCAAGGAGATCGTTCGATGCGTCTGAACCGTTTTGCCACCTCTGCTCTCGCGCTGCTGCTTGGCGCACTCGGCCCCGGCCTCACGGCTGCATCTGCCCAGCCCGGCGGCTACTATCAGGATCGCGATGACGCTCCCCGTGAGTGGAACCAGATCCAGCGCCAGGGGTTCCGTGACGGCATGACCGGTGCCCAGCGCGACTGGGACAACCACCGCAATCCGAATCCTGAGAACCGCGACGAGTTCCGCAACACCAACCTCCCGCCAGATCAGGCGCGGCTCTATCGTGAGGGCTTCCGCCGCGGTTACAACAACGCCGCCGCCCGTCTCTGGGGCAACAATTACATGCAGCAGGCTCCGCCCCAGGGAGCTTACAACCCCGGCTCCTACAACTGGGGTCCGGCGCCCGATCAGTTTTCCGCACTCCAGCGGCAGGGCTATCAGGACGGCCTCGTTGGCGCCCAGCGCGACTGGGACAACCACCGCAATCCCAGCCCTGAAAACCGCGACGAGTTCCGCAATCCCAACCTGCCGCCAGGTCAATTTCAGGCTTATCGAGAGGGCTTCCAGCGCGGTTACTACGTTGCGGCCTCCCGCCTCTGGGGAGACCAAGTGGTTCCGCCTCCTCAGCCGCTCCAGTGGAACAGCGCTCCCTACGGCTTCTCTGACGTTCAGCAGCGCGGCTTCCAGGACGGTATGGTGGGCGCCCAACGCGATCTCGACAACCACCGCAATCCCGACCCCAACAACCGCGATGAGTACCGGAGCCCGCACGTGCCCTACCAGTACGCCGACGCCTATCGCGACGCATTCCAGCGTGGCTACTGGCGCGCCATCAACCATTTGATGGGCCGCCCCTGGCAGTACTAGCGAGACTTCCATCGCGGCACCAACAGAAAGGCCCGGCTCCCAAGCCGGGCCTTTCGCCGTCTTGCTGTCTTGTTACAGCGCGATCCACCCCGCCCGGATCAGCGCCAACGATCCCGTCGCCACCACGATCCACAGCACCACTCCCTGCACCAGCGGCCGCACACCCACCGTCTGCAGCGTCTTTTTCGACAAACCCGTTCCGATCAGGTACAGCGTCACCGTCAGCCCGATCAGCCCCAGCCGCTTCAGCTCCGGATAGACCGGAGTGCCCAGTGGCAGATACGTGTTCGCCACCGCCGCCAGGCAGAAGAACAGGATGAACCACGGCCAGTGGATCTTCGCCTTGCTCTTTGTCGCCGCAGCCGCACCCAGGCTCACCGGCACAATCCACAGTGCCCGGGCCAGCTTCACCGTGGTGCCCACCGCCAGCGCCAGCGTGCCATACTTGGCCGCCGCGCCCACCACGGAGCTCGTGTCGTGAATCGCCAGCGCCGACCACAGCCCGAACTGAGTCTGCGTCAACCCCAGCGCCGAGCCGATCACCGGAAACGCCAGCAGCGCCACCGAGTTCAGCACGAACACCGTGCCCAGTGACACCGCGATCTCCTCCTCGGTCGCCTGCGTCACCGGCGCCACCGCCGCAATCGCGCTCCCGCCACAGATCGCCGTCCCAGCAGAGATCAGAAACGAAACCCGCTTGCCCACGCCCAGCATCCGTCCCAGCGCCCAGCCCAACACCAGCGCAAATGTGATTGATCCGGCCGTGTAGACAAAGCCCGAGCGCCCAGCCTTCAGCACCTCCGACAGGTTCATCCCAAAGCCCAGCCCCACCACTGAGACCTGCAGCAGCAGCTTGGAGAGTTTATGTGCATCCACGTGGTACGGGTGCACAAAGCTCAACCCGTAAACCAACCCTGTGAGAAGCGCAAGCGGCGGAGACAAGAGCCCGCTCGCGGCAAGAATCAAGCCAGCAAAAAAGAGGTTTTTCGACACGCACTCATCGTGGGCTTTTTTCGCCCCCGGGTCCAAGCAGAAACCCTGATGCGCAATCAGCTCTGCTTATCACGTACGGCGCTATTGAAGGCTCGTGCGCCACACATGCCGGAGTGCTCCCGTTCTTTGCGCAGCCTTACCGCGAGAGACGGGAAAGCATACTAGGGTGTATCCACATCTAGGTCCTGTTCTTCGTTTGTTAAGCTAAGTGGATCGAACTTACCGCACATGCCAACAACACCGTCCAAGGAGCCGCGTTTCGCCCTTCGTACCATAGTGCTTCCTCTGTTGATTGCGCTCTCTGCTATTCCATACATCCACCAGCTCGGGTTCTATAGCGACGATTGGGGATATGAGGCCAGTCTTCTGCAGTATCAGTCTGGAAGCGTGTGGAGTTCGTTTCAGTTTCTGGTCTCGAGCGACGGCAGTGTGCGGGTTCGCCCTGTTCAAGCACTCGATCTCGCACTCAGCTTCAAAGCCTTTGGCCTGAACCCTCTCCCGTATCACATCGTAGGCACACTCGTACTCGCGCTTACCTCAGTCATTCTCTACTGCATCTTGAAAGATTTGGAGATTGGTAGTGGGATTGCACTCGCCCTTGCCGCAGTGTATGGAATGCTGCCGCACTACTCGACGGATCGTTTTTGGATCGCCTCGCAACAAGCCGATCTGTGCATGCTGTTCGCACTCCTTGGCATCTACGCAATCTTTCATCTGACCCGACCGCAAGCAACGTGCAAATCCTGCTGGGGCGTACTCACAGCCGCCAGCTTCACACTGAGTTTGCTCAGCTATGAAGTATCGCTCGGGCTCATCGCAGCTACGCTCGGTGTTGCAAGCCTTCGGCTCTTGCGTGCAGCTCCGCAAGCCACACGCGACAACGCCACAGCCAAACGTTGGATAGCGGCGAGCACTCTGCTTCTGCTTCTGGTGGGAATCGCAAAGAGCGCGATGCAGGATCGCATTGTCTTTCACCACCATCTCCTTCATTTTCTCGGAAGTCTCTGGAAAATCACCGCTCACGCCCTCGGCCAGGCTGTCACCTTCAACCTGTGGTCCTATGGCCTTCATCTGCCGTGGGTCATTGTCGCTTTGTGGCGGCAATCGACGTTAGACGGAACTGCAGTCGGCGTCGCCGTCGCCTGTGGCACGCTCTTAACTGTTGCCTTGTGGGCAGATCGTGGCGGCAAAATCTGGTCAGCAATTGCCAACATCAAACTCATCGCGATCGGATTCGCTCTCCACTTTCTTGGCATCTTTCTCTTTGCTCGGGACACAGGCTTTGACCTCTCCTTGCCTGGATTGAACAACCGGGTCGTGATTGCCTCCGCTCTAGGAACCGCCTCAATATGCGTGGGCGTGCTTGGCTTGATCAGCCGATTCTTGACCCGACACGCAACCGTGCGATGGCGAGTATTCTCGGTTCTGATCGGAATTGTCTGTGCCCTGTACTCCCTTGTTGTGAGCGGTATTGCGTCCTACTGGGTCGATTCCGCAATGCAACAGGCGCAGATCGGACAGATCATCAAGGCTAACGTTCCGCCGCCTCCGCCCGGCAGCGTTCTGCTGCTGGATGGCTATTGCCGCTATGACGGCCCCGCACCGGTCATGGAAACCGATTGGGACACCTCTGGATTTCTGCAAATATTCTTCAATGATTTTTCGATCAAGGGAGATGTGATTTCAAAGAACGCACATTTCGGAGAAACAGCTGTCGACACCACGGAATACGGTGGAGCGGAAGGGCACTATCCCTATAACAAAAAACTGTTCGTCTATAACGTACGTAGCCACTCCCTCACAGCCTTTGACTCTCCGAAGGCCGCTGCAAACTACCTGCAGGCGGAAAACCCCTCCCAAGACAGCGGCTGTCCAACCACACAAGATGGAGACGGGGTCAAGATTTACTAGCGCACAACCGAGCTTTCTGTGGCTTGGTCAAGGACATGTAAGATCGCCGCTCCCTGGTAGCCACGTCGACCGGAGACCAGCACCTCTGGGATACACAGGCTAATTTTGCTACAGATCCGTTAAAGAAATTCGCAGCCCACCCTAAAAGTGCTCTACGCCATGCTCGATCGCAACAGAGCCGCGAGAAAGCAGCGAGCTGTACGCTCCGCGCAGTGCCCCGCGAAACTCCTCCGCGAGCCCGTGCGGCGGTGCAGCCGTCGCCGTCGCCGTCGCCACCAGAAACTTTCTCAGCACACGCAGCCCTTCGGTCTCCACAATTCGCAGGCCGCGCCCCGGCCTCTGGTCGCCCTTCAGCGCCCATCGCGAGACGAACCCCACACCCAGCCCTGCCTCCACCGCCGTTTTGATCGCTTCGGTCGAGTCCAACTCCATCGCCACGCGCAGCGCCCGCCGCTTGATGCCTGCTTTCTCCAGCGCCAGCTCAATCACCTGCCGTGTCCCGGAACCGTGCTCGCGCATCAGCAGTGGCTCGGCAGCAATCTCCTCCACGCGCACCGCCGCTCGCCCGGCCCACTCGTGCGCTCCGGGCACAATCAGCACCAACTCGTCTTCCAGGAACGGCTCCGTCTTCACGTCACGGCTGTGCGCCGGGCCCTCAATCAGCCCCAGAGCAATCTGCTGTCGCACCACGGCCTCCACCACGTGCTCCGTGTTGCCGCTGGCCATCGTCATCTGCGCCCGCTTGTGCCGCCTTTGAAATTCCGCCCACAGCCGCGGCAACACATACTGCGCAATCGTCGTCGAAGCCCCTAGAGCAAGCGTCCCGGCGAGTTCACCGCCCAGCGCAGTTACCTCTTCCTCGGCTTCTTCGGCCAGCGCCCCGGCCCGCCGTGCAAACCCCAGCAGCCGCTTGCCCGCCGCCGTCAGCGCCACTCGCGCGCCCGTGCGGTCAAACAACTGCACTCCCAGCTCTTCTTCCAGCGCCTTGATCTGCAGACTCACCGCCGGTTGCGTCAGATACAACTCCTCAGCCGCCCGCCGAAAGTTCAAGTGCTCGGCCACCGCCCGAAACACCACCACCCGGAAGTTCTCCAGACTTGCCATAGGCTCCAGTCTATGCAGCCTTCGCGCTCCGCCACATGACTCCGCAAACAGAAAGGCCCGGCACGGCCGGGCCTTTCGCTAACTTGCTAACCTGCTACCGCGCCAAGCGCCAGCTCGATGTCGATCTTCGGCGACACCATCAGCGTGTTGTGCACCAGACACGCATGCACCGCGCGCTTCAACCCCTCTTGGTGTTCCTCGCTCAGCTCTGCCGGGCTCTCCACGCGGATCACGAAGTTGCCCAGCCGCGCCGGTGGCTTCAGCTTCTCCGCCGTCACCTTGACTTCCACGCCCTCGCTGTTAAGCCCTCGCGTCTTGAGATATTGCACCGCGTAAAAGCCCGCGCAGGAGCCCAGCGACGCCAGCAGAAACTCCGGTGGCGTCATCCCCGCATCGGCCCCGCCGTTGTCCGCCGGCTGGTCGCAGATCACCTCATGCCCACGCGCCTCAATCGAAAACCGCACCTGATCCAGGTGCTTCACCGTGACTTCCATCGCTTCCACTCCTCCTGCCTGAACTGATCCACGCGCGTCGCCTCGCGTTACATTGCCGCGCCGTTCGTCTTCGCCGGCAGCGTCATCAGCCGCAGATACTCCCGCGTCAGAGCCGACCTGAGCCGCTCCATTACCTTCTCGTCACATGCCACTTCCGCCGTCCGGCAGCGGTCAATCGTGCCGCGCAGTTCGCGCAGAAATGCCACGCACGCCGGGCAGCTTTCGATGTGCGCTCGCATCTCGTCGCAGCGCTTCGGCTCCACATTTCCGTCCAGATACTCTGAGAGCTCGGCAAACAGCTCGCGGCACGCCACTGGACGCTTCTTCGTCCCGGCCTCAGCCGGTCTGGCTTTCAGCCCCGCCGACCGATCCGTCAGAGCCTGCACTGCTTTGCGCGTCGCTAGGCGTGCCCGGTGCAGCCGCACACGTACTGTTCCGGCCTTGAGACCCAGCACCTGCGCCACCTCTTCCGTGGTCAGGTCCTCCATGTCATGCAACACCAGCACCAGCCGCAGGTTCAGCGGAATCTCCTGCACCGCGCGCATCAGCAGTTCCTGCCCCTCTGAGCGAGCCGCATCCGCCTCCGGGCTCGCCGCGGCATCCACCAGCAGCCGCCCCAGCTCCGCGTCATCCGGCATCAGTTCATCCAGCGGAACCATCTTCTCCGGTGCCCCCGCCGGCTTTCTGCGCATCCGCCAGCAGCGATTCCGCGTCACCGTGTAGAGCCACACAGCAAGCGCCTGCGGCTCGGCGATCCGTGACAGGTGCGGCACCGCGCGATACAGAACCTCCTGCATCGTGTCCTCGGCGTCTTCCGGGTGCCCGCACACCTTCATGCTGAACGAGTAGACGGTCCGCTGCAGCAGGGCCATGGCCTGCTCCACCGCCTCCGGCGTGTTCCGTTTTAGCAGCTCCGCTGCTTGTGCCAACTCGGGTCGCATACAAAGAAAAGGGCCAGCTCTCCCAGTATAGGAAAGCCAGCCCATAGCAACGCGCACACACGCAAACTGTGAACCGTTCCTCAGTATCTCCAGCTCGTCAGGTCCGCCCCTGCCGGTGCCGTCTTCTCTATCCGCTCCACAATCTTCGGCAGGTACATGGTGTTGTAGTGCAGCCGGGAGTACGCATTCGGCAGCGTCGGATCGCCGTTCCAGCAGTGCTCCGCCTTCGGCCCGTACTGCACCTCACCGCCATACGCCGGGTCCTTCGTCGTCTTCAGAAAGTCCTCCATCCGGTACACCGCGTCGTTCAGGAAGTACGTGTCGTCCGCGCCCACGTAGATGTGGATCTTGCCTTCGAGCTTCGGTCCCAGCGTCTTCCACTCGCGCTCCAGCTTGGCTTCCAGATCGTAGTTCGCACGCCAGTACTCGGCCACACGGTGGTCAATCGCACCCGTCTCCTTGTCGAAGATCGGCTGCGGATATCCGTCTGCGCCCACCGGCCCATACACTGCCTGCCAGATGTCAAACTGCTCGCCAGAGCGCCCGTGATCGCCCAGCGCCAGCTCGTACTGATTGACCTCCCGCGTCGTGATCAGCGTGTGTCCCAGGTAGTCGCGCATCGCTGGCTGGTCCACGCGTTTGTGCGCTCCCTGCAGGTAGAACGCGTTCTTGTCCTCGTAGAGATTGACGTTCGTGTACGCGTGGAAGTCCACCGGGTCCGGGCACGCCGCAAACGCGCCGTTGTAGTGGTCTGGATAGAAGATCTGCACTGCCAGCGATTCCCATCCGCCCGTCGAGCCACCATACAGAAACCGCGCCCAACCCTGCCCCAACCCGCGAAACTGCTTCTCAATTGCCGGAATCAGCTCTGTCTCAATCGCCTCGCCATACGGCCCCACGTTCGCCGAGTCCACCGCGTACGAGTCGTCATAGTACGGGTTGGCGTGCTGGATCTTGACAATCAACACCCGTGGAAACTTCGGCCCGCTCCACTTCTTGTAGAAGTCGTATGCCTCCTGCTGCTGGATGCGGTTGTATCCCGCCAGATGGAAGCGGTCGCTGTAGTCCGGCTTCAGGTTCGCATCCGGCGGCTCCGTCCGGAACCCGTCGAAGTCCTGCACAAAGTGATCGTGGAAGATGATCAGGGGATAGCGCGCCTCCGCATGCTGGTCAAACCCCTCCGGCACCAGCACTGCGGCGCTCAGAAACATCGGCCTCCCCCAGAACTTCGTCAGCGCCGCGCTCTGGATGCGAATGTGCCGGATGTACTTCGTGTTCTTCGGCGCCGCAATCGGCGGAATCTGCTCTGTCAGCTCCAGCCGGATCGCACTCTCCCCCGCCTTGATCTCCACTTTCTGTACCTTCGAGTACAGATTTCCCGGCGACAAATTCCAGTGCTGCCCCTCGCCCTGGTCCATGTGCAGCTTGACTGTCTTTCCGTCCGCGCGATGAAACGTCTCGTACCTGTTCAGAACGGCCTGCACGTAATACTCGCCCGGCGGCACATCCTTCAGGCTCTTGATGGGGTAACCCGTCGCCGTTGCGTCTACCGCCTGCGCCGCGCCCGGCTTCCACCCGTCCACCGTCACGCCAAACACGATCTGCGACTTCAGCGTGTCGTCGATCTGGTTCCGCGGCTCGTCACTCGGGTCGGTGGAAAGCACCACCAGCAGCCGGCCGTCCAGCGCCTCTGCACTTCGCTTTGCTGGAAACGAAACCGAAAACGACTGCGCCGCCGCACCCGCCGCGCACACCCCTGCAAGAAGAAAGGCCAGCATGATCCGCTTCATGCTGGCTACTATACATGCCGCCCCAGCATTGCTGGGCGATCCGCAAGCCGCAGTCAGTGCCTAGAAAAACACGCTCGTCTGCGCCGTGAATGTCAGCGCCGCCGCCGTCTTCGGCGTCACCGAGGGGCCATTCACATAGCTCAGCCCCAGCCCCGCATACGTGCCCCGCGCCAGTCGCAGCGTATAACTGCCCGTCACCGAGCTGCTCGCCCGCGAGAATGTCTTACCTTCGGCGGCGAGCTTCCGCAACTTGTCCTGACTGATCGCCGTGTACGACGCAACCAGCGATGCAAAATCACCCGGCCGCGAGCGGAACGGCGCCGGCGAGTACACGCGCGCCTCGTAGTACAACCGGTAAGTATCCAGGTCCGCAGGCACCACCATCGCCGACGCGCCTGCATAAATGCCGCGGCCCGCGTGCGTCTTGTCCGGCTGCCAGAGCTGCCGATCTGCCAGCGCGTAGGCGCAGTAATTTCCGCTCTTTTTCGCGCCCGTTCTCAGGCTCGTGTACTCGGTCGAGTTGGTGATGTACCCGGCACGATACCAGTGCTGCATCTGCCCTGCCGTCGGCCGTTGCTTGTGCCCCAGTTCCCCCACCAGCACGAGTTTGTTGCCCTTCGGCGCAAACCGCAGCCCCAGCGAGTCCCGATGTAGCGCATTCTCTGACGGTCCGGGCTCAATCGCCCGCTGCGCCGCACCCTTCACGTAAAAGCCCGCCGGCCCGCGCAGCTTCAGCGTGATTGCAGGGGCCGGTACGGCTCCATGTGAAAGCCCCACCTCGTAAGGCAGCACCGCGTAAACGCCCTGCGCGCCCGACGCCACCTGTCCGCCCACTTGCAGCCCGATGAACTGGAAGTCTGTCGTCAGGTAGCCGAACTTGATCTCCGCGCCGCTCTCACCGAACGCGTGATACACATACAGGTTCCCGATCGTCGCCGCCTCCGGCTCCGCAGGTGCCCAGTTCGCCTTCTGCAACTGGCCATTCAGGTTCAGTTGCGTTTGCCGCAGACCCAACTGGCGCATGTCCCAGGTCAGCACGGGATTCAGAGAGCCGTCGAAAAACGGCCGTTGCCCCGTATAGCTCACCGCGTCCTCGGCCACCGGCTCCGCCAGCGTGTTCTGGATGTAGGCACCGTTCGCGCCCATGCGGAACAAGAGGCCGTAGCGCTCCATCTCTTTGCGGATCGCCGAATCAGTTCCCAGCAGTGTGTCAGTAAACGGCGGATTGTCCGCCGCCGCGCCCTTCAAGTTCAGGTCTTCCAGCGCCCGCACCGGAGCGTCCCCAGCGCCCTTCGCCGCATAACAGGGCACGACACTGGTCACAACTGCCGCGCACAGGCACAGCAGGGCATTCCGCAATCGTTCAGCGTTCAAGGCACTTCCCACGCTCCCGCGCCGGACCCGCGTCTCCGCCCGCCCCCCGCAGAAGCCTCATGTTCTGGTCTGATGTGCCCGCAGAATAGCAGAGCCCGCGCCTACGCTCCATGGTGCCCGCATAAAGATCCAGGCTGGAGCAGGAGGTCCTGCCGTTGCACGCAGGCGCGAACGGACTCCGCTCACATAGAAGTCCAGCGGTACGTCGGGCTTCTGGCTGACCTGCTCACTGACTCAGAGATGAATCAGCCCCCGCTTAATCGCGTTCACCACTGCCTCGGTGCGGTCGTTTGCCTGCAACCGTGCCAGAATCACACTCACGTGGCATTTCACTGTCGCCTCCGTGATTCCCAGCTTCGCCGCAATCTCCTTGTTCGATTGCCCGCGCGCCACCAGCACCAGCACCTCGCGCTCCCGTGCGCTCAGGCTCGAGTCCGGCGTCCGTTCAGCCAGCGCCTTCGTCATCGGCGGCGGCAGATAACGCCCACCCGCGTGCACGCGCCGCACCGCCGTCACCAGCATCTCCTGCGGCAGGCCTTTGACCAGATACCCGCTCGCACCCACTTCCATTGCCTGGTGAATGTCCTCGTCGCCTTCATAGGTTGTCAGCACGATGAACCGCGCCTTCGGCGACGCCATGCGAATCCGCCGGATCGTCTCCACGCCGCTGATGCCCGGCAGCCGCAGGTCCATCAGCGTGATGTCCGGCTTTAGCTGCGCGTGCTGCTCAATCGCCTCTTCGCCCGACCCCGCCTGCCCCACACACTCCATCTCTTTGCTCGACGAGATCAACGCGGCAACTCCCACCCGCATGATCGGGTGGTCATCGACAATCAAGATGCGGATAGGCTCCATCGCAGCGTCATTATAGAAGCCGCCCGAATCGCGTGTCGCCCACGCCGTTGCTGCGTTCACTGCCACGCCCCCTTGCGCGGAACCCGCACCCGCACCGTTGTGCCCTTGCCCGGCGCGCTCTCAATCTCCACCGCGCCCTTCATCCGCGCCACGCGTTCCCGCAGCCCTTCAAGCCCATAGTGCCCGTTCGCCGCTGTCGCCGCCGTATCGAATCCCCGGCCATCATCGGCAATCTCCAGCGCCACCGCATCGTTTGTGTATTTGAGCCGCGTCGCAATCTTTTCCGGCTCGCCGTGCAGCACCGCGTTGTAGAGCCCTTCACGCGCCACCATCATCAACTCGTGCGTCGCCTGCTGCCCCACCGCAAACGGACTTCCCTCCACGCTGCACTCAGCCTCCACACCGTACTCGCGACTCACGCGCTTGCTCATCTGCTCCAGGCTCCCCACCAGCGTCTCCTGTCCGGGCTCCTTGCCGCGCAGGTTCCACACCGCCTGCCGCGCTTCATCCATCGCTGCGCGAATCTGCGTGCTGGCGTACTCAATCATGTGCTGCCGCGTCTCTGCGTCGTCCGGCGGACAGCCCGACGCTGCCTCCAGCATTGCGGAGACGCTCGCGCAGCCCTGGATCAGCGTGTCATGCATCTCGCGCGCCAGCCGCGTCCGCTCCGCCAGCACCGCCGCAAACCGCCCATGCACCTGCCTTATTCGCACCTGATACGCCGCCACCGCGATCAGGCCAACCAGCAGCGCACACAAGCCGATGAACCACGGCGTGCGATAGAAGAACGGCTTCTTCTCCAACCGCAGCGCCGCCTGCACTCTCTGCTCTGGATGCTCCCTCTGCCACGCTTCCACCACAAAGGTATATTTGCCCGCGGGCAGATTCGTGTAGGTTGCCGTCCGCTGCGCCGTCGCTGTCCAGTCCTTGTCAAACCCCTCCAGCCGGTAGCGGAACTGCAGGTCCTCCTGCGAACTCAGCAGCACCGGCTCAAACCCGATCTCCATGCGCGAGGCTCCTGCTGCCAGCACCAGCGGCACACCCGCCTGCGCCGCGCGCCCATCCACCGTCACCGCGCCGATGTTCAAATGCTTCAGTGGCGGCACATCAAACTCCGTGGGCCGAATCCGCCACAGCCCGCGGTTGGTCGGGAACCAAGCCTCGTCCCCATGCACCAGCACGCCCGCCGGCTGCGTTCCGCCGTAGAACAGCGTCGGCTTGTCGCCCGCGTCTCCGCGATAGAACCTGAGCGCCAGCGGCTGCTTCGGGTTGCGCGCCTGCGCCTCCAGGTCAGCGCGATTCACACGCATCACCCCAAACGGTCCGCCGAGCCACATGTGCCCTGCCGCGTCTTCCAGAATCGAGTAGATGCTGTTGCTCTCAAGGCCCTGCTGCGTCGTGTAGTGTGTCAGTTGCCCATCTCGCCAGCGGTAGAGCCCGTTGGTCCGCGTCCCCAGCCACAGGCCATTGTCCGGGTCCGCGTGCAGAGCCCACACCTTCTCTTCCTTCAGCGCCTCGGTCACCGCGTCCTGCACAGGCCGCCCCGCATGCAGGTGTGTCACTCCACGCTCCGTGCCGATCCAGATGTCTCCGCTGCGGTCTTCTGCCAGCGCCCGCGTGCTGAAGTAGCCCAGGCCGTTCTGCATCGTCAGGTTGTGGAACGCGCGCCCGTCGTAGTGCGTCACGCTCTCATCCATCCCCACCCAGAGCGTTCCGTCACGCGCCTCCAGCATGCAGCGCACAAAGTTATTCGGCAGCCCCTGCTTCATCGTGAAGTGCTTTGTCTCATGCGCCGTCACGCGAAACAGCCCGCTGCCGTCCGTCCCAATCCACAGCGCCCCGTCGCGCGTCCTGAGCAGGTTTCGCGCGCGCGCCTCGCCCAGCGCGGCAAACCGGTGCGGCAGTGCGCGGCCGTCCTCCACGTGCACCAGCTCGTTCGACGCCGCCCACAAGCTCCCGTCCGCATCCACTGAGACCGTGCCAAAGTCCGAGTCCGCGGCCTGCGGCAGTGACACCACTTCCACCGGCGTCCGGCTCAGCCGCGCCATGCCCACCTGTGTGCCCACCCACAGGTTCCCCGTCGCATCGCCATAGATGCTCAGGATCGTGTTGCTCACCTGCGGCGTCGGCGCCTCCTCGTGCACTGTGGCGCTGGCCTTCTCCGTGTAGCGAATCTTGAAGATCCCCTGCCCGATTGCGCCTGCCCAGATCTCTCCACGCCCCACCGCGCACAGCGTTCGGATGGTGCCCCACACACCGGCAACGCGCTCAAAACGCTCCGCCCCCGGCCGCAACCGGTGCAGCCCGCTCACCGTCCCCACCCAGATTGAACCGTCTTCTGTCTCCAGAATCGACTTCACGCGGTTCTGGCTGTCTGTTCCGTCCAGAGCAAACTCACGCGGCTCACCGTTGATGATGGCGTAAAGCCGAGCCGCCCCGGCCCACAGCCGTCCGCGCCGGTCCTCCAGCACTCCGTGGAACGCGCTGACCGGCATCCCCGGCCGCCCGTCCACGCGCTCCAGCCGCTGGCCCCGCTTGCGAAACAGCCCGTTGTCCGTCGCCACCCACAACGCGCCTGTGCGGTCTTCCTCAAGCGCTCGGACAAACCCGTCCGTCAGTCCATCTTCGCGTCCGTAGTGCCGGAACCGTCCTCCGCGCAGCTCCACCAAGCCACCGCCCTCGGTCCCAATCCACAGCGTGCCATCGCGCCCGGCGCGCAGGCAGAACACACTGTTCTCCCGCATCTCCGGCGTCGTGTCCCGCGCAAACACCGTGAACCGCTCGCCATCGAACCGCGCCAGTCCCTCGCTGGTCCCCACCCAGAGGTACCCATCCGCAGTCTGCGCAAACGCCTGCACCGTCTGTCCGGGCAATCCGTTCTGCGGCTGCCACGAGTGCACCGTGTAGTTCGTCTCCGCCCACGCCAGCGCCGCCAGTAGCCACAACGCACACCACGCCGCGAGCCGGGGCCGACCGGGTGCGTGTGTTCGCACCCGGAAAAGCAAGCCCGTACCCCAGCCACAGCCCGGCTGTTCCCTGTTCCCTGATCCCTGTTCCCTCGTCACGGCCGTCCCGCCCCGTCAAACACGCCCATCGCCGGCAGCGCACGGTGCTGGTCATCGAACAAACCCCGCCCCGCAATCGGCCCCGGCGACACCGCCGGCTCCCACCAGAACACGCCCGCGCCCAGCCCTTGCGGAATCACGCGCACCGCCGCGTCCACCGCCGCCAGAAAGTCCCGCTGGCCTTCCGGCGTCTCTGCGAACTCCTTCTTGCCCTTCTCGCCGCTCGGCGTCCAGTTCGCCGCCGTCTCCACAACGATGATCGGCCGCCGGTACTTGAGCGCAAGGTCATGCAGCGTTCCGCGCAGGTGGCTCGTGTCTCCATGCCAGAACGGATAGTACGAGAGCCCCATCACGTCGAACGGCACATGCCGCTGGATCAGGTTGTCAAAGAACCACACCGCCTCGTCGTAGCTGCCTGAGCGCTCGATGTGAATCATGATCTTTGGCTGCGGCCCTGCCCCCGCACCCGCACGCACTCCGGCAACGCCTGCCTTCAGCAACTCTGCGAAGTTGTCCCAGTTGTCCGGCAGTTTCCCGTCCAGCCAGAGCATGCCGTGCGTGATCTCGTTGCCCACCTGCACCATGTCCGGCTCGACGCCTGCACGCGTAAACGCCGCCAGCGTGTCGCGCGTGTACGTGAACACCTGCTCCACAAGCTGCTTGTGCTTGAGCTTGCTCCACGTTGCCGGCGTGAACTGCTTCTCCGGGTCTGCCCACGTGTCGGAGTAGTGCAGGTCCAGCAAGAAATGAAATCCCAGCTTCCTGGCCCGCTGCGCCAGCGCAATGGTATAAGGCAGATCGTTCGGCAGCTTATCTGCGCTCGTCTCCGGATTCACAAACAGCCGCAGCCGCACCCAGTTGTAGTGATGCGCGCGCAGCATCGCCAGCACGTCCTCGGGCTTGCCTCCGTCAGAGAAAACAATCCCCTGCCTCTCCGCGTCGGCCAGAAACGACACATCCGCGCCTACCGCGTACTGCGCGCGCGCCGTCGTCGCGCCCAGCGCCGCACCCGCAGCCAGCACGCAGATTGCTGCTAGCCTCATCACTCCGTGCACTTTCATCGCGGCTCCCTAAAGAAAGCAGGCAACGGGAAGCCCTGCCTCCCGTTGCCCCTATGTTCGCACCATCAGATCAGAATCAGCTTCCAACTGGCCACTGCCCTCTGACAACTAGAAGTAGAACTTCGCCGCCAGTGAGATCTCCCGGTGCCCGGTCTTGTTGTCAATCGAGCCTGCCGTCGTCGAGCTGGTTGCCCCGCCCGCCGCGCTGTAGCCCATGTACATGTTTGGATCGTCCACAATGAACTCGTTCCACGCATGGTTGAACAGGTTGAACGCTTCGCCACGCACCTCAAGCCTCCGGCTCTCGCCCATGGGGAACGTCTTGAACAGGCCAATCGAATCGTTAATGTACGCAGGTCCGTGGATGTACGGCAGCCGGTAGGTGCCGTTCTCCAGGTAGCTCGGCGCCACAAAGCACGACGGATTGAAGTACTGATCCTTCTTCAGTCCCTTGCGCGGATCGCACACCATCTTGGGCAGCGACACCTCATTCGGTGTGCCCGTCGCAAACTCGCCGCTTGCCAGTGAAACACCCGAGTTCGTCTGGCCGTTCACCGTGTTTGAGATCGTGCCCCAGATTGAGAACGTGTTCTGGTTCACCGCGTACTCTGAGCCGAAGTTGTTGCTGATCGGCCCGCCCGTCATCGCCTGGAAGATGCCCGAGAACTGCCAGCCGTCCGCGGCCTGCTTCGCCAGCTTTCCGCCGCCCAGATACTTTGAGCCGAACGCCGGCATCTTCAGGTAATACGAGAAGCTCACGATCTGCGACCGGTCAAACGGTGCCGGCCCATACCACCGCTTCATGTCGAACGCGTCTTCGGCGTTATAAGCCAGCGTCTTGCCGAACGTGTAACTCGCCCAGTAGTTCAGCCAGCCCTTCTGCCGCGTCACCGTCAGTTGCAGCGCGTTGTAGTTCGAGTTCAGGTTGTGGAAGTGCGTCGAGATGTTTCCGTAGAGCTGGTATGGCCGGTAGAGCTGCTGGTAGTAGGTTCCATACCACGGCCCCGTCTCGCTGCCTTCCGGCACTGCGTTCCGCACGCCGTAGCCCACCAGGTTGTGGCTCGAGTTACCCACGTAGTTCGCCTCAACCTTGTTCGAGCCCCACACCTGCTGCGCCACCGCCGCGTTCCACGAGTACGTCACCGGCGAGAGATGATCCGTCGGATTCGCCGTACCCCACACCGTCGGCACTGTCTGCGAAATGTCCAGTTGCGACACGCCCTTCAGCGTGTTCGGCGTCGAACTCGCCCAGATGTCCACCGTGTTGAAGTTCGGCGGCGCCATGATCGCGGAGTACGCGTTGTTTCCCGGCTCGCTGTAGTAGTTCGTGCCGAATCCACCGCGCACAACGGTCTTGCCTGTGCCCGTCACGTCATACGCCAGACCCACCGAAGGGGCCCACTCGAATCCCAGCGCCTTCGCGCCAGACATCGGCACCTTCGAGTTGGTCGCGTGCGACTCCATTCCCGAGTACGCCGTATAGGTCGAGCTCGGATCGTACGCTGCGGCATCGAAGATCGCGATGCGCCCGCCGCGGTCATACCACCAGCCAATATGATCCACGCGCAGTCCGTAGTTCACCGTCAGCCGCGATGTCGCCTTCCACGTGTCCTGACCGTAGAAGTCGAACCGCTTCATCGCCATGTCCGCGTTGATGTTGTTGCTCGACTGCGCAAACTCCGCAATGTTGCCCAGCAGCAGATCGGCCCAATCGTTGCCCGTAACAGCCAGATAGTTCTGCGTCGCCACTGATCCGTTGTCCGTGCCCGTGGTGCGCAGGTTGTAGCGCCCATACTGCGCATAAATTCCGACCCGCAGCAGGTGCTTGCCCAGCAGCTTTGTCACGCCGTCGTTGAATACGTAGTTGTTCTGCGCGCCCAGGTACGGTGGCGCTTCGCCGCCGCCGATGTACAGCCCACCCACGCTCTTCTCAAACGACACGTTCGGCAGCAGATCGTTCGACGAGCTGAACAGGTTTGCGTACGGATACTCAAGCTGCGTCCGCGAGACTGCGCTCAGGTTCCCCAGTGCCGTCTTCAGCGTGAACCGCATGTAGCTCAGCGAAGCTTCGTTGGTCAGCGTCGGCGTCCACGTATTCGTCAGCTTCACGTTCGCCGCGTTCGACGCGTTCTTCTGCGTCTGCCAGCCCGGATACGGCACCTGGTTCCACGTGTTCCACGGCCCATAGGGTGAAGGCACACTCTCGTTTTCGTGGTTGAAGCGCACGGAAAGATGCGTCGCATCGCTGACCGCATAATCCAGCTTCAGCGTTTCCTGGTTGCGCGGATTCGACGTGGTGTAGTCCGTGATCAGGTTGTAGCCCCCGTGCGTCGAGGGGTCCACGTTCGGCAGCGGCAGCGCATTCAGCAGCACCTTGCCGCCCGGATCAATCGCGCTCGAGCTGATCTGCCCCCAGTTTCCGTCCGCGTTATTGCCGCAATATTTCCAGAACGGCTGTCCGTTGAAATCCGTCGAGCTCGAGCACGGGTTGTTCGCCACCGGCCACATCAGCCAGTTGTTGTTCGCGTTTGAGAGCGCGCTCAGATAATTCGCGTCGCCAAAGTCGCCCGTCCGCATCGCCGCCGTCGGCACCGTCGACTTGCGCGGCGAAAGATCCACCTTTTGCTGCGCCAGCTCCGTCGCCGCAAAGAAGAACAACTTATCCTTCAGCGCCGATGCGTGTGGAATCGCCACCGGCCCGCCCAACTGGAACGCCGGATAGTAAAGCGAGGTCTGCGGCGAAGGCAGCCCATAGTACTTCTGCTGCCAGTCCGACGCGTTCATCGCGTGGTTGCGCGCCGTCAGTTGCGCCATCCCGTGGAATGTCCGTCCACCCGACTTGGTCTCCGTTGAAACCACCACCGGCCCGTTCGGCTCCGCCGCCGAGTACGCCGCCGACTCCACCTTCAGCTCTGAGATCATGTCCACGTTCGGCGTCACCGCAGCCGATCCGGACGTATTCAGGTCCGACACCGAAGCGCCATCGCTCACAATCGCAACCTGGTCAAACCGGTTGCCGTTTACCGTGAATGCGCTCGAATTCTGCGTGAACCCGGCAGATGCGCTGTTGTATGTGCCGTTGAAGTTACCCGTGTTGCCCGACCCAGGAATCAGACCCAGCAGTTCAATCGCGCTGCGGCCCTCGATGTCCATGTTGTGCAGTTGCGCATCGCTCAGTGTGTAGCTCACCTCACCCGAGGTCGTCGGCGTCAGTTCATCGGCCGCCGCCGTCACCACCACATCTGTGCTCGTCGCCGCCACCGCCAACACAATGCCCTTGAGCTCGATCTGGTCGTTGATGTGCAGTGCCACGCCCTTGCGCACCAGGCTGTTGAAGCCTGTCGCCGACACTTTTACGTCGTAGACCGCAACCGGCACGCCCACCAGCGAGAAGAATCCAGCGCCGTCGCTGGTCGCCGCTCTCGCCACACCAGACGCCTCGTCCGTCAGCGTCACCGCCGCGCCCGGAATCACCGCGCCCGTCTTGTCCGCCACCACGCCGGTCACTGTCGCACTGTTGCTCTGCGCACGCGCCACACTGCACATCACGGCCAGCAACATTGCAAGCACGATTACGATCCCGCGCTTCATTTCAAATCTCGACCCGCTCATTGTCCCGTTCATCCTCTGGCACTCCCAGCTTCTCTGCCGCACTCTGATCCGGCTTTCCATTCGTTCCCGGCCTCCGCGCTGCTCATCGCAGACACGCAGACTGCGGGCGCGGCAGTCCATTCCTTACCGCCACGCATCCTATCCAACTCACACAACAACTCGAATCCGTCCAAAGTCGGATCGTCCCACGAATTCCCACTTTTCCACTTTCCACACACCCCTCTGCGGAAAACGTCGCACTAAAACGCGCGGATGACAAAGCGCGAATCCACAACAGGCAAACCCCGTCCCTATTTCAGTTCCAGCCGCATCGCGTACTCCGGCTCCAACCGCACCGGCCCCACGCGCGCCGCCTGTCCAGCCGCGCTGAATTCCACCGGCTGCGCCAGTTCGAAGTACACCGGCGCATCGCGCCGCAGCGGCAGTACACGCAACTCAAGTTCGCGCGGCACAGTCCCGCCAAGCAGCTGCTTCAGACCCACATGCCACGTCTGCCCGTTGAAAAAGTTGTCGTCCACCAGCCGGCCGTTGGCATAGAGGCGCGCCACGTCGCCCGTGTAAGGAATCTCCAGGAACAGCTCGCTCATTCCGTCCGCCGCACCTGCCGGAATAGCAATCTTCCACCGGCCTTCACCCGGTAGCGGCCCTTCCGCTGGAGCCTGCGCCACCGGCTTTTCGCGCCCGTTCAGCGGCCCCAGCTTCACCGGCGCAACCGCACCCGCAGCCTGCTCCAGCTTCACCTCAACCTGTGGCGCGCGCTTGGTCGCCACCGCTACAAACTCCCCGCGCTCGTGCTTCACGGAAACACTCGCTCGCGGAGCCTCGTCCAGCTCCGGCACAAACCGGAGGGCAAACATTGCGTTTCCGCGCTGCCGCAGTTCCACGCCGTTCTCCTCGGGCACCACGTCCGCCGCGGTGATCAGCAACCTCTCCGCACCGTTCGTGCGCACGCGCCACGCGTGCTCAGCCTCGTCCGCCGTCAGCACTGCAAACCGCGTCGTAGCGCCGTCGCGAGCCGTCACTTCGATCCACGTATCCGTGCCCGGCTGCAGCCCCTCCACCATCACCGTCCCGGCTTCGTCCCGCACGGTTCCGCTCGAGGCCTTCACCGCCTTCGTCGTCCGCCGTTCAAAGGCAAACTCCGGTGCAATCCCCCGCACCGCTGCAAACACGAAAGTCTCGTGCGCGCCCGCCAGCCGCGTCATCAGTTGCGCCGTCGCATAGCGCAGGTCCGCCGCGCCCAGCCGCTGCCCGAACGGCCACACAAAGTAAGCGTCCGCCGGAATCGTCACCGGCCGCGCCGGAATCCGCTGCGCGCCGTCCTTCAGCCGCACCTCAAACTGCACCGCCTCACGCCGCGGCATTGCATAGTTCCGCACGTGGTTATTGCAGAACAGGAACCCCGCATCGCCCGCCGCGCGCACTGACGCCCGCACCGGGCCCAAATCCGCTATGCTCTTCGGCTGCACCTCCGGTGAATACACCGCCATCGGCGCCAGCCGCTCCCCAAACGCATTCAGGAAGTACTGGTACACCTTCATTTTTCCCAGCGACGCCCGTTCCTCGCCGAACTCCCCAATAGGCGCCTGGAAGTCATACGACTTGATAGGTACATCGTTCAGATATGCCGTGGCCTGCGACTCCTGCAGGGTTGTCCGCTTTCCGTCCGGGTTCGTGCCGCCGCGGAACATGTACGTCCCATACAGGTTCACGCCCGAGCCCAGCATCACCGGAAACATCGCGCCAATATCGTCCGCGTGGATCACCGGCCGCCGGTGATAGGTGTCCTCAATGCCTCCGCCGATCTCCGCCGTCATGTACGGCACGCCATCACTCTCTGCCGTATGCGCCGCGCCTGTGCCGTGCGCGCCCATCGCGCCCATGTTCGCCGCCACGCGGCTCGCAAACCGGAACGCGTAGACCTCCGGCGGCGGCAGCTTTCCTGTGGACCCATCCCACGGCGCATCCGGATATCCACCGCCATAGACTGGCATCACCGCTGGCGCGGGAACCACCGCGTTATCCCACCCCGTCACAAAGTAGTACGGCGCCTGCAACCCGCTCGCGCGCGCCATCCGCTTCAGCGTCAGAATGTGCTCTTCACCCATTCCCGCGCCGCGCGCCGCGTATTCGTTTTCGATCTGCACCGCCACCACCGGTCCGCCGTCCTTCCACAGCAGCCCCTTCACCTGCGCGCCCACCGCGTCAAACCATCGCGCCGTCGCCGCCAGATACTTCGGATCATTCTGCCGCACCGGCCCCTGCTGGACCACCCAGTCCGGCAGCCCACCGTTGCGCGCCTCCGCATGAGCCCACGGCCCAATGCGCACCTCCAGCAGCAACCCATACTTCGCGCACAACTCCGCAAACGCGCGCAGATCCTTCTGCCCGCTCCAGTCGAACTCGCCTTCAATCTCCTCGTGGTGAATCCAGATCACGTACGCGGCCACAATGTCCACGCCCGCAGCCTTCATCTTTGCGAGTTCCCCATCCCACGCCGCCCGCGGCACGCGCGAGAAGTGCATCTCGCCCATCACTGGCAGCCATGGCCGCCCATCCCGCGTCAGGTACTGGCTGTTCACGCCCACCGTGCGCCCGTCCGGCGCCGTCGCGTCGCTGATCTCATAACGCGCCGCTCCTGGAGCGGCGGCTGGCGCGCTCGCGTCAATCCGCACCACCGTCGTCTGCTGCGCCGCACACACTGCACCGCCCAGCGCGCCCGCCAGCGCCGCCGACAGCATCCACTTTGTTCCGGAGAAAGAAGAGAAAGAAATAGACGAGAACATGGCAACCCTACCCGCGCGCCGGGTCCGGCCGCAGCCGTCCGTTCGCGCGAAGGATCACTCTATAGAACCAGACCAACCCGTGAATCCGTCCAAAGTCGGACTGGCATCATTTTCCTCGTCGGCCTCAGCCAACAATAATTACGTGCAGCGACCGCGGCCCGTGCACGCCCTTGATCCGCGTCATCTCGATGTCCGCCGTCGCACTCGGCCCGGAAAAATACGTCGCCAGCCTCGGCGCAGGCACGCACCGCGCAAAATACTCCGGCAGCGTTTCCACCACCTGGTCCTCACGCAGCACGCACAGGTGCCAGTCCGGCACCAGCGTCAGCACGCGCCGTCCTTCCGCGTCCGTGTGGTGCAGAGCAATCGTTCCCGAGTCGGCGATGGCGCAGAACGCTCCCGTCACCACGCCGTCCGCCGCTTCAATCTCAGCGGTCCCCAGCGCGTCGTCCACCCGCCAATCGAAACCTTCCACGCGCCAGTGCGCAGGAAGCCCCGTCGGCGCCAGCAGCCGCTTCCGTCCCGCGGCCTTTAGCGCCTGCGCAATCGCCCCCGGCAACTCCGCCTCCGTCGTGCGCGTCACTTCCGCGTCGTACTCCCGCAGCCGTTCTTCGAGCAGCGCCACCACGTCAGCATGCGCCCGGCTTCCCTGCGTCACATACTGCGGTGCAGCCGTCGTCGCCGTCTCGCCCCCGGCAGCAATCCCCGCGCGAATCCGTTCCAGCACCCGCTCCCGTGTCGTGCTCATCGCGCCTCCTTCGTGTCTGTGCCGCGCCGCTCCCACCACTCGTGGAACGTCTCCGCCGGAAACCCGCGCAGGTCGCGCGTCAGCGTCCACTTGCCACCCACTGAAGGCAGCCTGTGAATCCACCCGTCCTTCTTCGTAAAGAGCTTGATGCCCAGCCGCCCCAACCTCTGCGCCGCGTGGAACCACCCCACTCGCGCAAACATCAGGCTGGCCGCGCGCATCCCCAGGTAGATGGGGTCCAGAATTCGCCGCCGCTCGCCGCGCTCCTGGTCCATCGCCTCCGCGCGCAGTTCCAGCAGCACCTCCGGGATGTTGATCTTCACCGGGCACACTTCGTAGCACGCCCCACACAGCGACGAAGCAAAGGGCAGCGTCTGCGCATGCTTCATCTCCTGAAGCTGTGGCGTCAGGATCGCTCCAATCGGCCCCGGATACACTGACCCGTACGCGTGCCCGCCCGTCTGCCGGTAAACCGGGCACGCATTCATGCACGCCCCGCATCGGATGCACTTCAGCGTCTGCCGTCTCCGCTTGCGCCCCAGCATCGCCGAGCGCCCGTTGTCCAGCAGGATCACGTGAAACTGCTGCGGCCCATCGCCCGGCGTCACACCTGTCCACAACGACGTGTACGGGTTCATCCGCTCACCCGTGGCTGACCGTGCCAGCAACTGCAGCATCACCTCGAGATCCGCGAACCTCGGCACCACCTTCTCAATGCCCACAATGCTGATCAGCGTCTTCGGCAGCGTCAGGCACATGCGCCCGTTGCCCTCTGACTCCACAATCGACACCGCGCCCGTTTCTGCAACCAGGAAGTTCGCTCCGCTGATCGCCGTCGGCACCGTCAAGAACTTACGCCGCAGATACTGCCGCGCCGCATTCGTCAGCTCCCGTGGCTCGTCACTCAGCCCCGGCAGCCCCATCTTGCGTGCAAAGATCTCTCTCACCTGGCTGCGGTTCACGTGCAGCGCCGGAACCACGATGTGTGAGGGCTCATCCTCGCCCAGTTGCAGAATCAGCTCCGCCAGGTCCGTCTCAATCGGCTCGATCCTCTCCGCTTTCAGCGCCGCATTCAGCTGAATCTCCGCCGAGGTCATCGTCTTGATCTTCACCACTTCAGTGGCACGCTCAGCCCGCAACAGCTCCAGAATGATCGCCCGCGCCTCTTCCGCGTCTGCAGCCCAGTGCACCGTGCCGCCCGCCATCGTGCAGTTCCGCTCGAACTCTTCGAGATACGCGTCCAGATGCTGGAGAGCCTCCTCCCTGATCCCGGACGCTGCCGCACGAAGCGCCTGCCAGTCAGCTTTCTCCTCCACCAGCCGCGCGCGCTTCCCCTGGATCACGTCCACCGCGTGCACCACGTTCGTTCTCAGCTGCGCATTACGCAGCATCGCGCGCGCCGCCTCGGGAAACGGGAGCGCATAGCGCGGGTCCAGCTCCGGCTTGGTATGTGTCACGCTCATCGTGTCGCCTCCGCCGGTGCGCTTTCCGTCGCCGCCAGAATCTCCGCCATGTGAATCGTCTTCATTCCCGCGTAGAGCCGGTGCAGCGCGCCCCCAATGTGCATGAGGCAACTGTTATCCAGCGCCGTACAGTACTCCGCGTTCGTCGCCAACACGTCTTCAAGCTTCGTCGTCAGCATCGCCGACGACACCTCGCCGTTTTTGACAGAGAATGTTCCGCCGAACCCGCAGCAGCGATCCATGTGCTCCAGCTGCAACAACTCCAGCCCCTTCACCTTCGCCAGCAAGCGGAACGGCCTCTCGCCCAGCCCCAGCGCCCGAACTCCGTGGCAGCTCGCGTGGTACGTCACGCGGTGCGGGAAGTACGCGCCAACATCCTCCACCTTCAACACATCCACCAGAAACTCGCTCAGCTCATGCACCCGCGGCAGCAGCGCTTCAAACTGCTCTGTGAGCCGCGCGTCTCCCACCGCCGCAATCAGGTCCGGATATTGGTCGCGGATCATCGCCACGCACGACGACGACGGCACCACCACCTGCTCCGTCTCCGCGTACGCGCGCACAAAGCGAGCCGCCAGCCCGCGTGCCTCTGCACGAAACCCCGTGTTGGCGTGCATCTGCCCGCAGCAGGTCTGTTGCGGATTGAATGCAACCTCCACGCCCAGCCGCTCCAGCAGCCGCACCACCGCCCGTCCCGTCTCCGGATAGAGCGTGTCGTTATAACAGGTGATAAACAGCGAAGCTTTCATGCGCAGCACCCGTGAGGAGCGCATGGATGCGCTCAACTCGAATCCTACTCGCGTCCCGTATGCGCCGTCTCACGCCACGACGCGCAAAAATAGAGGGCCCGGCATCACCGGGCCCCGCGTGAATCACTGATTTTTACGATCAGTTCTAAGACTCTTTCTGCCAATAGACTGAGAACCGCTCGTCCATCACCCGGTACTGCGGCCGCAGCGTGAAGTCCTTGGCCAGTCCGCTCGTCTTGAAGACCAGCGTCTCGCCCGCATCCTTCTTCACCCACTCCGCACCATCGCCTTTATAGCGCGGCAACGGCAGCGGCGGCAGCCGATCCATGTCCGGCCCCTGTCCCGCGTCGATCATGTCCTGGCTCAGCCCCTCGCGGCCCATGCAAGCCACCAGCGTCAGCGGCCCATATGCAACGGAACTCAGCTCCGGACTCCCCGGCAGCGACTCCTGCCGCAGCGCCATCGGCAGTTCCACGGTCACGGTATCTCCGGGCTTCCAGGTGCGTTCCAGCTTCACGTAGCCGTCCGCACCCTTCGCCGCCGCCACATGCTCGCCATTCACGGTGACCTCCATTCCCTCGCACCAGTGCGGAGCGCGCACCTTCAGCGCAAACGCCGCCGTCTCCGTGCCTTCAATGCGCAGCGTCGTCCGCTCTTCCTCGGGGAACTGCGTCTCCTGCACCAGCCGCACCTTCTTCGCGGCCCACCGCACTTCCGACGCCACAAACTGATTCACGTACAGGCTCGCGTCATCGTGGAAGTAAATCGTGTCCACCAGCTTCGCGTACTCCTCCGATCCCGTGCCCGTGCAGCACAGGTTCGCTTCGTACACATCGCCAAACGTCTTCCATCCGCCCGGCACTGTGGGAATGTAATACATCGTCATCGCGTCCACGTTCTGCGTGCCCGCGCGCACGTTCCACAGCAGCTTCTCGTAGTAGTCCATCCACCGCGCTTCCGGCTGCCATCCAAACAGGTGCCGCGTCAACTTCAGCATGTTGTAGCTGCAGCAGCACTCCTGCCCCGCCGACGTCAGATGCTTGCCCTCGGTGTCCGGCTCGCTCCATCCCTCGTTCTCGTTCGACGTGCCGCCCGCCGCGTGGCTGTGATGCTCCACCACCGTATGCCAGAAATACTCTGAGATGTCCTTATACCGCGCGTCGCCCGTCAGCTCGTACCCGCGCGCAGCTCCTACAACCTTAGGAATATTCGTGTTCGAATGCAGCCCGCCAAGTTTGTCTTCATGCGCAGCCAGCGGCTCAAAGAACTTCTTGTGCTCAAACCTGTAGCCCGCGTCCAAATACTTCTTCTCGCCCGTGATTGCGTACAGGTTGAACATCACCTCGTTCATGCCGCCGTGCTCCACCATCTGCACCTTGGCCAGTTCCTCATCGCTCAGCGGCGCAATCCACTTGATCGCCCAATCCGCCATGCGCTCGCACGTCTGCAGCGCCGTCGGGCTCCCGCAGTACACATACATGTCCAGATGCCCGGCCATGATCTTGTGGTACGTGTAAAACGGCGCCCACACATGCTCGTGCTTCTTCAGCCGGTCGTAAAAGCTCTCTGGATACGCACCCAGATACCCATTCGGCTGCTGACACTCCGCCAGCATCCCCACCAGTTGCTCCGCCTTCAAGCGCAGCGACTCATCGCCCGTCGAGGCATACATCAGCGCACACGCTGAAAGATAATGCCCGCCCGCGTGATGCCCGCGCAGTTCGCAGTCCGGGGCCTCCCATCCGCCCAGCGGCTGCGCTGTCGAGGGCTTCCCTGCCGTCAGCCGGAAACTGTGCGCCAGCCTGTCATTCGGCAGCATAAAGAGATAGATCCGATTCCGCTCCTGCATCTCCTTCAGGTAACCAGACCGCAGCCGCACCGCCGTCATCTCAAACGGCACCGCCTTCCACGCAACCTTCTCGCGGCTCGCGTGATCCACCGCCCGCGCCGCATCCACCGTGCCATCTTGTCCCAGCGCCCACAGCCCGCGCGGCAACACACCCGCACCCGCCGCCACCAGCGACGAATTCCGCAAAAATACTCTCCGCGTTACATCGATCATTTCTGCTCCTTTGCCGCCGTCAGGCGCACTGTCACACTCTGTTTTCCCAGCGGAACCACATACGCTCCGCGTTCCTTCGCAAGCTTCCCGTCAGGCGCTATCGCTCCCACGCCATCCACCTTCGCCGTCTGCTCCACATGCAGCAGAGCCCGCGGCGTCCACTGGTCAGCAGCATCCAGCGTCAGCTCCACCGCGCCCGTCTTCGTGTCATACGTCGCCGACGCGATCCGCCCGGCATTCAAGGTGACCCACAGTCCCAGAGGCGCCACAAATAGCCGCTGACGCATCGAGTCCTTCGGCTCCACGTGCACCTTGTCGCCCTTGACCGTCACGTTGCCGCCGAAGCTCAGCCACCCGAATTCCGCATCCTTTAGGAGATACGTCCCCGCCGCCCACGCATGTCCGAAAAAGTTCGGACCGTAGTCGCCCGAGTAGGGATCAAACTGCATTCTGTCGGGATAGCTATGGAACGCGGCCGACGCAAATCCCTCCTGATCGATATTCGTCAGCGCGCCCATATTTCCGCCGTAACCCACACGCAACAGATACTCATCCTTTGGATCGCGCCGATACGCGTCCAGCATCGGAATCGCATTGATCCCCGAGCCGTAGTGATGCAACTGCCGCTCCAACCGCGGATATTTGCCACCGTACAGAAAATCCCAATACCGACGCGCGTTGCCGTTGTAGCCCCAGCTCGGAATCGTCGGCATGTACCCGGTGATCGCGTCCACCGTCACTTGCGCCTTGTCGTCCATCCCGAAGAACCGGCTCCACCCATATACCTCTTCCTGCCCGGTCGAGTCCCACGGCATCTCGCTGCCAAACGGATACGGCTCGTGCTTCCAATTCTCCGCGCGCTCATGCATTGCCGCTTCCAGCTTCGTGGCCTCTGCCGTCATCTGCTCCGCGCGCAAATCGTTCAGCACCGCGATGAACACTGAGCCTTCCATCTGCCCCAGCATCGCCTGGTCATGCGCAAAGTGCATCATCGCCATCGTTGTCTCGTAAGCCTGCGTCAGATACCACCGCGCATCATGATGCGTCGTCAGCCCTTCATGCTCGCGCGCAATCCGATACAGCGCCCAGTACGCGGCCACCACGTGCGGATAGTTGTACGACCGCCAGACGCCGTCCGCGTTCTCCTTGCTCCAGCTCTCCCACGTCGTCCAGTCCACGTCCTTGCGGTACTCAAATCCCGGAACCAGCTTCGGATCGTAGAAGAACAAACTCCGCTTCACTCCGAACTTATTAGGACCATCCTTGAACTGCAGCCCTCCCCACACCACTCCATCGACAAACTCTTCGAGCTTGGCCACTTCGTCCTTCCGAGGCCGCGCAAACTCCTTCATCGCCGCCGCCAGCCACGAGCCCGCACCACCCTCGTCACTCAGCCCCGCAATCCACACGCGCTGATCCTGCGTAACCTGCGCATTCGCTTCGCGATCATAGCTAATGATCGAGGGCGAACGATGGAACGGATCGCTCTTATCGTCGAACCACTGCTTCGTAAACAGAAACCGCCCCAGATCATCGACAGCCTCGCCCGCGGGCTTTATCACGCGATAGTGCACTGTCTCTTCTGTGCCATCCGCGTACGTCACCGTCAGCCGTGCCCGGCCCCACGTCTTCCCGCGCACCGAGTAGCGCAGCCAGCCATGTTCTGTCGTCCCCGCCGCGGTCACATTCATCGCACCAGCCGGCTCCACCGCGATCTTCTCCACCGGCTTGGCGTATTTCAAAAACAGCGACGCATCCACATCCTGCGGCACCACGTACCCCGGCACGCCCACAGCTACGGGCCGCCCGTTCTCGGCAAGCGTTTTCTCAATTCCGCGAATAGAATCCGCTACCAGGAACCGCAGCCCCACCGTGCGCGTCTCCCCCGGCTCCAGCACAAAGCTCGTCGCGTGGTTCCACTCCTCAACGCCCTTCCACTCGTTCTCCTGGTACGCAGCAGACGCAGCCATCCACTCGTAAAAGCCCTCAAATGTCTGCTGCCGCGGCGTCTTCTCCTTAAAGGTCAGATCGCCATCGCCCTTCCGCGAAGGATTCTCCAGCACCCGCCACGCCTCAAACGGTGTCTTGCCGTCCGGTACCACCACCAGTGCTGGCCCATGCCCATCCAGCCTCGTCACCTGCACGTAGCCCGCATCCATCGCAATCGAAGGGTCCGCGAAGTTATTGATCGCATGCGCATCTTCCAGCGTCTTCCCCGTCACTACGTTGTTGAAGACCAGCGGAATCCCCAGCGCGCCCACTTCAATCGCCCGCCGCCCAGGATTGTGCAGCGCAAATCGCAGTGCCAGCTTGCCGTCCGCCACCGCCCAGCTCCGCACCACCTGCAGCGGAAACTCCCCCGGCAGCGTAGGAGCCAGATTGTCCCGTTCCAGTTCTCCCGCTTCCACCGGCAGCGCTACCACCGGCCGCCGCTCCAGCGCCGTTGAAAAGTCCTGCCACGCCGTATTCCCCACCACGCGCAGCCGCAGGTTCAGGTCGCCCAGATGGAAGTACCCGTCCACCGACCGCGCCGCCAGCAGATCATACGGAGTAAAGTCGTAGCCGCCGTCCTTGGCTGGCCCGCGCACCGGCTTCTTTTCAGCCGCAGCCGTTCGCGCCTCGAGCCCCGCCGCCGTGCCTGACGACTTCATTACCGTCAGCTTCAGCTCTGGCGTCTCGTACCGCGCCACACCTTGATCGAAAAGCGGCCCCATCTTTGGCGCACGCCCGGCTGGATACCACTGCGCCACCGCCGGCATAGCCGCCAGTGCCACAACAGCTGCCACACCCTGCCAATTCCAGCATTTCTGCATTGTCAGCCTCCGCCGTCGGTACTCCATGCGTCCACATCCCGCGGCTTGCGCGCTAAAAATTACCGCGCTTTGAGTAGCATGATTGTATCCAAACTCGTATACTTTGCAAAAGGCATTCTCCGCACTCCATTTTTCCTTCCGCGCGGACTTATCTGCCAGTGTCCCCGCACGGTTGCAACTCGTTGATTCTGAACCCAGAGTTCGCGCTAACCACGCGACGCCAGAGCCATTCAACCACTTCTATGACCGCCTCCTTGCCGCGCCGCATCGCCGTCATCGACTCCCACACCGCCGGGGAACCCACCCGCTGCGTGCTGCCCTTTGCCTTCAACCTCGGCCCCGGCACCGTCGCCCAGCGGCTTGAAGTTGCGCGCACCCGTTATGACGCTTACCGTCGCGCCCTGCTCTGCGAGCCCCGTGGCTCCGACGTCCTCGTCGGCGCGTATCTGCTCGAGCCTTCCGATGCCTCCTGCGTCGCCGGCGTCATCTTTTTCAATAACGCGGGCTACCTCGGCATGTGCGGCCACGGCACCATCGGCCTCGTCGCCACCCTCGCCCACATGGGCCGCATCGAGCCTGGTATCCACCGTATTGAGACCCCCGTAGGCATCGTCGAGGCCTCGCTTGCTGAAAGCGGCGAAGTCTCCTTCCGCAACGTCCCCGCCTTCCGCCATCGCGCCGCCGTCACTGTCGAAGTTCCAGGCTACGGCCCCGTTACCGGCGACATCGCCTGGGGCGGCAACTGGTTCTTCCTCGTCAAGGACCACGCCTACGCGCTCACCATCGACCGCGTCGGCCCGCTGACCGACTTCAGCTGGGCCATCCGCGGGGCACTCACCGCCCAGGGCATCACCGGCGCGGACGGCGCGGAGATCGACCACGTCGAGATCTTTTCTCCCGCGCTCGACCCCGCTCACCACAGCCGTAACTTTGTCCTCTGCCCCGGCAAGGCTTATGACCGTTCCCCCTGCGGCACCGGCACCAGCGCGAAACTCTCCTGCCTCGCCGCTGACGGCGAGCTCGCCCCCGGCGCCCTCTGGCATCAGGAAGGCATCCTCGACACCGTCTTTACTGGCTCCTATGAGTGGGACGACCAGGCCACCGGCCGCGTCTTGCCCACCATCCGCGGCTCGGCCTCCATCACTGCCGAAAGCACCCTCATCTTCTCCTCAGGCGATCCATTCCAATGGGGTGTCCCCGAGTGACCCCCTACCCCAGCGCGGACTTCGACGTAGTCGTCGTGGGCGGCGGCATCGTCGGCGCCGCCTGCCTGTTCGCCTGCGCGCGCGCTAACCTGCGCGCCGCTCTGGTTGAGCGTGGACCCCTCGGCGGCGGAGCCTCCGCTGCGGGCATGGGCCACCTCGTCGTCCTCGACGGCAGCCCTGCCGAGTTCGCCCTTTCCAGCCACTCTCTCGCTCTGTGGCACGCCCTCGCACCCTCCCTGCCACAGGCGGCCGAGTTCGCTCCCGCCGGCACCCTCTGGGTCGCCGCCGACGCCGACGAAATGGTGGAAGCCGAGCGCAAGTTCTCCTATCTCCGCGACCGCGATCAGCCTGCTGCCCTCTTCGATTCCGCTGCCGTGGCCGCAGCCGAGCCGAACCTGCGCCCCGGCCTTACCGGCGGGCTCCTCGTCCCCGGCGACTCCATCGTCTTCCCCCCGGTCGTCGCCGCCTTCCTCGTCGAAAAGGCCCAAGCCCTCGGCGCCGTGCTTTATCGTGCCCAAGTCACCAGGCTCGCCCACGGCGAAGCCCGCCTCGAAGACGGCACCGTCCTCCGCGCCCCGCACCTGGTCAACGCCGCCGGAGCCGACGCCCCCTTCTGTACCCCCGGCCTGCCCATCCGCAAGCGCAAGGGCCACCTCGCCATCACGGATCGCTACCCCGACCTGCTCCATCACCAGATCGTCGAGCTGGGCTACATGAAGAGCGCCCACTCCGTCTCCGCCGACTCAGTGGCCTGCAACCTCCAGCCGCGCATCACCGGCCAGATCCTCATCGGGTCTTCCCGCCAGTTCGGCGCGGAGGACCCCGTTGTGGAGCAGGCCATGCTCGGCCGCATGCTTCGCCGCTCGCTCGAGTACGTGCCTGCTCTCGCCCAGTGCAAGATCCTCCGCACCTGGACCGGCTTCCGCGCCGCCACGCCCGACAAACTTCCGCTCATCGGCCCCGTGCCCGCCGACCCCACACTCTTTCTTGCCACCGGCCATGAAGGCCTCGGCATCACCACCTCGCTCGCCACCGCGGAACTCGTTGCCGCCGCCTTCATCGGCCGCACACCCGCCATACCGGCCGAGCCCTACCTTCCCGCCCGCCTTTTGGCCGGCGACTCTCAACTGAACTCATCACAGGAGCACTCATGAACTGGACCGGCGTTATGCCCGCCATGACCACCGCCTTCGCCGCCGACGGCACCGTCGACCACGCTTTCACCGCCCGCCACGCCCAGTGGCTCGTCGAGAACGGCTGCACCGGCATCATCTGCCTCGGCTCGCTGGGTGAAGCACCAACGCTCGCCTTCGACGAAAAGATCGCCGTCCTCAAGACCGTCGTCGCCGCGCTCGATGGCAAGGCGCCTACCGTCGGCGCCGTCTCCGCGCTCTCCACCGCTGAGGCCGTCCAGATCGCCAAAGCCGCCCAGGCCGCCGGCTGCGAAGGCCTCATGGTCCTGCCGCCCTACGTCTACAAGGGCGACTGGCAAGAGACCAAGGCCCACGTCTCCGCCATTCTCAAGGCCACGCCGCTCACCTGCATCCTCTACAACAACCCCGTCGCCTACGGCACCGACTTCCTCCCCGAGCAGATCGCCGAACTCGCCGCCGAGCACCCTAACCTCGCCGCCGTCAAGGAGTCCTCCACCGACGTGCGCCGCGTCTCCGCCATCCGCGCCCTCATCGGCGACCGCCTGGCCATCTTCGTCGGCGTCGATGACGCCATCGTCGAGGGCATCAACGCCGGAGCCACCGGCTGGGTCGCAGGCTTGGTCAACGCCCTCCCCCGCGAGTCCGTCGACCTCTTCAACCTCACCCGCGCCGGCAAAACCGCCGAGGTCTTCGAGCTCTATCGCTGGTTCCTGCCCCTGCTCCGCATGGACACCGTCCCCAAGTTCGTCCAGCTCATCAAGCAGGTCCAGCAGGAAGCCGGCATCGGCTCCGCCCGCGTCCGCGCCCCGCGGCTTGTGGTCACCGGCGCCGAGCTGGCCGAAACCCGCACCATCTGGCAGCACGCCGTAGCCACCCGCCCGGTAGTAGCCATCCCCAGCACCAAGCTCTAAACGCACCACTCGGATCAGGCGTGGGTGTTCCTCCCCATGAACACCCACGCCAATTCCCTCACGAATGTTTTTTTACTGATCACTGACAACTGACAACTGATCACTGTTTTTCGGAGTTCCAAAAAATGTCCCTCACCGGTCTCTCCTTCATCGGCAGCCTCCGCAGCGCCACCGCTGGCAAGCCCACCCACGGCATCAACCCCGCCACCGGCGAGACCCTCGAGCCCGCCTACTACCCCGCCGGCGTCAACGAGCTCGACCAGGCCGTAGCACTCGCCGCTGAAGCCTTCCCCGTCTACTCCGCTCTTCCCGGCAAGCAGCGCGCCACCTTTCTCCGCGCCATCGCCGACGGACTCGACGCCATCGCCGAGCCTCTCTCCCAGCGCGCGCATCTCGAGTCGGCTCTGCCCCTCCCGCGCCTCACCGGAGAAATCGCCCGCACCTCTGGCCAGCTCCGCCTCTTCGCCACCGTGCTTGAAGAAGGCTCCTGGGTTGACGCGCGCATTGATACAGCCTTGCCCGACCGCAAGCCTTTTCCGCGCCCCGCCTTGCGCTCCATGCTGCGCCCCCTCGGCCCAGTCGCCGTCTTCGGAGCCAGCAACTTCCCCATCGCCTTCTCAGCGGCCGGCGGAGACACCGCCTCGGCCCTCGCCGCCGGTTGCCCCGTCATCGTCAAGGCCCACTCCGCACACCCCGGCACCAACGAGCTCGTCGCCGGCGTGATCCAGTCCGCCATCGCGGCCTGCGGCCTGCCAGAGGGCGTCTACTCCCTGCTCTTCGGCTCCGGCGCGGAGATCGGCTCAGCCCTCGTGAAGCACCCCGCCATCAAGGCCGTCGGCTTCACCGGCTCTCTCCGCGGCGGCCGCCAGCTGATGGACCTCGCCGCCTCCCGTCCCGAACCCATCCCCTGCTTCACGGAGATGTCGGCGGTCAATCCGATGTTCTTCCTCCCCAGCGCACTCCAGGCCGGTCCGGAAGCCCTCGCCGCCAGCCTCTTCAACTCCTTCACCATGGGCGCAGGCCAGTTCTGCACCCGCCCCGGCATCGTCTTTTACGTCGACCAGCCCGAAGCCCCAGCCTTCCTCACCAGGCTCAAGGAACTCGTCACCGCCGCGAACCCCTTCACGCTCCTCACCCCCGGCATCGCCTCGGCCTACACCGACAGCACCGCGAAGCGTGCCCACTCCGCCGAAGTCGCCGCCTCTGCCGCGCCCGTCTCCGGTCCCGCCTGCCACGCCGCCGCCCAGCTCTACCACGTCGCGCTCGATGAGTTCCTCGCCCGCCCCGACCTCGCCGACGAGATCTTCGGACCCACCACCCTGCTCGTCCGCTGCCAGAGCACCGCCGACCTGCTCCGCGCCGCCAAAGCCATGCACGGCCAGCTCACCGCCTGCATCTTCGGTAGCGATGCGGAACTCGCCCACCACGCGCCCCTGCTCGAGCAGCTCACCCGCGTAGCCGGCCGCGTGCTGTTCAACAACTACCCCACCGGCGTCGAAGTCTCCCACGCCATGGTCCACGGCGGCCCCTACCCCGCCACCGCAGACGCCCGCTTCACCTCCGTCGGCACCCAGGCCATCTACCGCTTCGTCCGCCCCGTCTGCTACCAGTCCTTCCCCGACGCCATGCTCCCCGCCGAGCTCCAGGCCGCGAACCCCCTCAGCATCCAACGCCTGGTAGACGGCACCCTCACCCGCACCCCCCTCGCCTGAACCCAGGCCCGTACAAAACAAGAAGCCCCGGCACCCGCCGGGGCTTCTTGCATTAACTCGCAACCTCAGTAACTACCGTCAGGCACGAACCCTGACCACTGATCACTGACGACCGACCACTGCCTTTACCAGCTCCCCCGCTCGCCGAAGATATCGATCACCGTAGCCAGCCGCTTGCAGCCGTTCTCCCAGTTCACCACCAGCGCCTTCTCCAGCCGGTCCGGGTCACCAGCCACCAGCGCTGCAATGATCTCCACGTGCTCCTCGACCGACACATGCAGCTCGTTAATGATCGAGCTCGCGTACAGCCGCCAGTAGCGCTCCGTCTGCGGTTCAATCGAGCGGTGCAGCGCCTTCAGCCGCGGCCCCGCGCCCACGTCGATCAGCAGCCGGTGGAATGCGTGGTCCAGCTCGAAGATCTCCGGCCCGTTCAGGCTGCGGTCGTCGGCAATCTTTCTCAGCCGCGCGTTCACCTTTTCCAGCTCCGCGGCCAGTTCCTTGCGCTGCTCTGCGGGCAGCGCCGCAGCCCGCCGTCCGGACAACCCCTCAATCCTCCCGATGATCGGGTACAGATCGTTGGCGTCTTCCTTGGTCACCGGAGCCACAATCATCCGCGACTTGCGCCCGTTGCGCTGCTCCAGCACGTAGCCCTCGCGCTGCAGCAGGTAGAGCGCTCCGCGCACCGGCGTCCGGCTCATGTGCAGGTGCTCGCACAGTCCGCCCTCGACAATCCACGTCCCCGGCGCCATCCGTCCCTGCACAATCAGGTCGCGAATCCGCAGGAATGCCGAATCCACACTCGTCCCGTGCTCAGCCCGTTTGGCGGGCTTCTTTTGTCCCTTGATCTCTGCCTTGACTGCTGAAGTGGCCATCCGCCGTCGCTTTCCGGCCGCGTCCGATCCGAGCGTCCAGTCCGGTTCTCCTCTCTCCTGCACTGAGCGGCGCCTGCGCACCCGCCGCTTCACTCAGCATTTGCAGTCAGAGGTCCGGTTGGGTTCAGAATACATGCTCGCATGCCGTTTTTCATCCCGCGTAGCGCGCTTCCATTGCTTTGCGCACTTACTCGTGCTTCCTTCATGAACTGATAGGCAAACGCCGCGCCCCCGGTCTCCCGGCAGCGCGGCGTGGTTGAGGCGCAGCCACCCCCGGCAACTCGACATCCGTCGACGCGGCCGGAGAGCGGCATGGGCTTAGAACTCGATATTCGCGCGGAGTTCAATCCAGCGCGGATTGTTCGTCACCGTGCCCTGCGCAAACTGCGTTGACTGCACGCTTGAGCCGAACGAGCTCGGCGTGCTGCCGAATACCGGGTGGTTCCACACGTTCAGGAACTCACCCTGCAGCTTGAAGTTCACCTTGTCATGCAGCGGCACCGCCTTCGACACCGACAGATCGTTGTAGAAAGCGTGCGGCCCGTGCAGGTAGATCACGTCGCCGATCGTACCCGGCGTCGTGTTCGCGTTGATGTAGGCCGAGTTCGCGGCACCGCCAGTCGAGCTTGCCAGGTACTTCGGATTGATCAGCATTGCGCGTGAGGTTCCCGCAATCCGGTGCACGCCCACCGCCTTCTGCAGTTGCTTGGCCGTCACGCCGGTCAGCGTGATGCCGCCATCTGCATAGTCGTTGTACGTGTAGTTGCCGCCGTAAATCTGCTGCGCGGCGCCGGACTGGAACACCACCACCGTGCCCAGTGTCCAGTTTCCAACCACCTTGCTGACCAGATCGTTCGAGTTCAGGAACGCCTTGCCCTTCCCGAACGGAAGGTCATAGGTCCCGCTCACGTGCAGCACGTGCCGGATGTCGTACGGCGAAGGACCGTAGCCACGACGCATGTTGCGCAGCGTCATGATGTTGTCACCGCCGCCGGTCCAGTTCCGCGTTGAACCAAGAGCCAGCGTCTTGCCCATCGTGTAGTTGGCGTCAAATGCCAGCCCCTTCCACTGGTGCTGGCGGTAGTCAATCTGCAACGAGTTATAGTTCGAGTAACCCGCCGCCTTCATGTAGCTCGAACTCTGTCCGGCCACGTACGGGTTGGCCTGGAAGAAGTTCGTCGCATAGCCCGCACCTGCGCCCGTGTAGCCTGCGTTGCTCACGCACGGAGCAAAGCTTGAACCTACCAGGTTGCAGAAGTAGGTCGTCGTACCGGAAACGCCGCTCAGCGACGATGCGAACGCGCCAACCTGACCCGTCTGCAGGTAGTTGATGAAGTCGCCGTTGGCAAAGTCCGCTAGCGTGCCGTCCACCGTGTTCGTTGACTCGCCCGCAAACGCTGCAGACATGATTGGCAGGTTGCTCTGCCCAGCCAGTCCATTGTTCGCAAACGATGCAAGTCCTGCAGCCTCGTTCGCCGTCAGGTTTGCCTGCGCCTTCTTGAACTCGTCCAGAAAGCCGTTCTCGAAGACGTTCACTTCGTTCGGGTCAATCGCAATCCACTGGTGCAGTGAGCGGTTGCCCTGGTAGCGCACTTCCAGTGCACCCGGCCCGAACTGCCTCTCGAAGCCAAGGTTCCAGCTCTGCGTGTAGGGCTGCTGAATGTGCGGATCGATTCCCGTTGCAGCCAGCGCGCCAGTGAAGGTGAAGTCGCTCAGCGACTCTGACGTTACGTAGCTTGCCGGGGAGAGTCCATAGGCCGGCATCGTGTCACCGAGCGCCAGAGAGCCCGGCGTAAACGTGCCCGACACGCCCGTCGTGTTTGGCGTTAGGTTGAACGTCTGATAGAAGAACGCACCGTATGCCGACGCGTTGTCCCAGAAGTACTGCTGCGGTACCGTGAACCGGCGCAGGCTGTAGCCAGCGCGCACCACGGTCAGACCGTTGCCCGTCAGCTTGCCCAACCAGCCATCGGCGACCTTCGGCGACCAGGCCAGGCCAAGAGCTGGCTGCGGCGAAACATTCCATCCCGCATACGCATGCGGATGCGCATCGATCGTTGGATCATTCGTGCCCTTGAACGAGCCCGGGTTGAACAGGTTCCCGATACCCGAGGGCCCGTAAATTGAGGCTTCACTCAGGTTGTGATACGCGCCCGTCAAGTCGTAGTTGTCGCCGGTGAAGTCCCAACGCATGCCGTAGTTCAGAGTCAGGCTCGGAGTCATCTTCCATGAGTCCTGGAAGAACAGGCCCCATGCCGTCTGCCGCTCGTCCAGGTTGTATGCGCTGATGGTGCCCGCCTGGCTGTAGCTGTTCGTCGATTTGTTGTAGGTGTTGTTGCCCCACACGTACGAGATGCGGCCCGCTAGAATCGCGTACATCTGCTGCGCCTCGGCGGTCAGAGAACTGCTTGCACACGGCAGCGGTGCATTGGAGCAGCTCGTCGTGCTGGAAGCGTTCGTAATCGCGCTCTCCGCAGGGTCGCCACTGGCAACGCCGAGCGAGATGTACGGGAAGCCAGCCGGCGGATTCCAATAATGATCCTGCTCACGGTAGCCGGAGAAGCCGAACTTGATCGAGTGCGTCCCCTTCTGCCAGCTCAGACTGTCAGAGACGTTGAACACGGGGTAGTAGTTCGTGGTCGGCAGCGTGTACTGCTGGCCAGACATTGCATAGTTATAACCGTAGCTATCCAGACCCCACGCCACATAGGGATCAGTAGCGTAGAGCGCCTTCGCGTCGTTCGCGTACTGGTGCACGTTGTAGAGGTAGCCCACCTTGAACTGGTTGATCAGCGTCGGCTTGATGTCCCAGTCCAGCCCGTAGCTGGCCGTGTAGCCGCGCGTGTGATACTGACCACCCTGATCAGAGAAGCCCGAACCCGGGAACGGCGGTGCGTACGCGCCCTTCTGCGTCTGGTTCGTCATATTCCAGGCAAGGTTCATCCGCACCTTGTCGGAAAGGTTGTAGTCCAGCTTGATCGTCGGGTAGTAGTAGACGTTCGGCGCCGAGGACGACCAGTCCACTTCCCCGATGTTCAGGTCCGAGGTCGACAGCGTCGAGCCCGAACCGATCGCCGTGTTGATGGCGCTGAACTGCGACGAGATTTCTGAGTTCACCGCCGTCGGCAGCGAAGTACCGTTGGACAGGTTGTACTGATGCGCCAGGGTCAGCAGGTTCACCGTGTAGGTGTTTCCGTCTGTGCCCAGGTACGAGTAGTTGCCCGCCTGCATCGCCGACGTCAGGTAGTTATTGCTGTTGTCCAGACCGCCCGGAATTCGCCGCGTCGAAAGGCTGCCGAAGAAGAACAGCTTGTCGTGCTTGATCGGCCCGCCCGCGCTGCCGCCAAAGTCGTTCCAGATCACCTTGGTCCGGCGCTGGCCGCTCACATTGTGCGCATACGTGTTCGCAAACAAACCCGAGTTGCGCGCATCCACATACACGCGCCCGTGGAAATCGTTCGATCCCGACCGCGTCACGTAGTTGACCGTCATGGATGCCTGACCGAAGCCCTGATCCAGGTCAAGCTGATCAGTCTGCACAGACATTTCCGCAATGTTTTCCACGCGAGGCGTCGCCGAAGGCGAAACATCACCCGTGTACTTGCCGCGCGTCGGGCCACCTACCGTGCCGTCCACGCCGCTTGACTGGTTGCTGAACGGCTGGCCATTCCACACACCGTAGCCCAGCGTGCCGCCAGCTCCGCCCGTCACGTTGCCCGTGAAGCCCGGCGTCAGCAGTGCCAGTGATGTCAGGTTGCGCCCGATTACAGGCAGGTCTTCAATCCACTTCAGGTCGATCACACTGCCGATCGAGTTCGTCGAAACATCCAGCAGCGGCGTCATGTCCGCTGAAACGCTTACCGTCTCCTGCGCCTGGCCAACCTTCATCGGCGCCACGATGTCCGTGGTCTGCGAGGCGTGCACTACCACGCTCTCCATCACCGTCGTCGCGTACCCGGCCTTGGTCACCGTCAGCTGATACTCGCCGATGTTCAGGTTCACGAACGTGTACGTGCCCTTGTCCGACGTCACCGCCTTGTGCGGATAGTTCGTCGCCTTTTCCACCAGTTCCAGGCTGGCCTGGGGAATCTGCCCGCCGCTGGAATCGGCCACCGTCACCGCGATGGCGCCCTGTGATCCAGCCTGCGCGTGTGTATACACGCCCGGCAGAACCAGCAGCAGCAGACAACAGAGCCACCGCAGGGTGCTTTGTCTCGAATGCGTCATATTCACTCCTCCCAGAAACTCATGCAAGTCCCGTCGCGCTCCTGTCCGGCGTTCACCGCCGGCTGCGCACCCGGGAATCTCCAACTATCCGGCCCTCGAGAAAACCTATTCTCGAATTCCATTTAGGATCAAACAATAAATGCGATTTTGTATTTTTATCAAGAGATTTTTTCACTCTTTTTTCCAGAGAACGCTTGCTCCCGAAACCGGGCTCCGCCGCCGTCTGGAGCCCCGGCTTCTCACGATCTCTTATCTATCCTTTTTTCTTTGAGTTGACAGGGTTTCGCCTAACGGGGTCTCGGCATTCCACTGCGGTGGATTCTGCCCCGCAAGATTGTATACAAAAAAGTCCATCAACTTGCGTTCGCCGTATCCGCCGCCCGCACCGTGCCCCCCACCTGGCACCACCAGCAGATCAAAATCCTTCCCTGCCTTGATCAGCCGGTCCGCCACCTGCATCGTCGTCGCAGGGTCCACGTTCTTGTCCATCTCGCCCAAGACGAGGAGCAGTTTGCCCTTCAGTCGCCACGCGTTGTCCACGTTCGAGTTCTCCGCGTACCACGGACCCACGGGCCAGCCCATCCACTGCTCGTTCCACCAGATCTTGTCCATACGGTTGTCGTGGCTCCCGCAGTTCGCCACCCCGGCCTTATAGAACTCCGGATGAAACAGCAGCGCCGCCAGCGCATTTTGCCCGCCCGCCGAGGTTCCAAACACCCCCACGCGGCTCACGTCGTACCACGGATACTTCGCCGCCACCGCCTTGTGCCAGAGGATGCGGTCCTCAAACCCGCCGTCCTTCAGGTTCCGCCACGCCACGTCGTGAAACGCCCGCGACCTGTTGTTCGTGCCCATGCCGTCAATCTGCACCACCACGAACCCCAACTCCGTCAGCGCCTCCGCGCGCGCCGTAAAGCTCTTCGGCACAAACGACCCCTGCGGCCCCGCGTAAATGTCCTCCACCACGGGATACTTCTTCTTCACGTCCAGCCGCGCCGGCTTGTAGATCACGCCCCAGATGTCAGTCTTTCCGTCGCGCCCCTTGGCATGGAAGGACTCCGGTGCCTGCCATCCAGCCGCGCGCAGCTTCGCATCGTCCGCCGCGTCCACCTTCATCGCCAGCGAGCCATCTGCACGCCGCACCTCCATCACCGGCGGCAGATCCACCCGCGAGTAGGTATCCGCGAAAAACTTCCCGTCCGGCGAGTAGCGCAGCGTGTGGTCCGCCTTTGCCCCGGTCAGCTCCTTCATCCCCGTGCCGTCCAGATGAATACTGTACGCATGCACGTAGTACGGGTCCTCGTCCGCATTTACGCCGCTGGCCTCGAAGTACACCGTCCCCGCAGCCTCGTCCACGCGGTCCACCGCGCGCACCACCCACTCGCCCTTCGTGATCTGCCTCGTCACCGCGCCAGTCTTGCCGTCGTAGAGATACAGGTGCTCCCACCCATCCCGTTCCGACGCCCACACAATCTGCTTCCCGTCCTCCAGGTCCGCGCGAAACGTCTTCCCATGGTCGTACTGGTTCCGTTCCAGCGGCGGATAGTTCACCACCGTCTCCGCCTTCTCCTCAATCAGCGCGCGCGCCGTGCCCGTCGCAGCATCCACCTCAATCACGCGATACAGCTGATGCCCGCGCTGGTTGTAGTCAAACGTGAACCCGCGCCCGTCTTTCCACCACTGCACCGGCGACAGGTCCCACGGATTCGGAAACAACGCATTGTCGATTGCCACTTCGCGCTTCTCTGCAATTGAAAACAGCACCGGCTGCGGCAGCGGCAACACATCTCCCGCCTTCGGATACACCATGGCCGAGTACTTCGGCTGCAACTGATCGGCCGGCGACGACTCCACGTAGTGCACCAGCCGCCTGTATCCCGGCCGCACACGATACGCCGCCAGGTGCTTCGAGTCCGGCGACCAAGCCAGAGTGTCGAACGCGTAGTAGCTGCCCTCCGACCCGTCCGTGCTCTCGATCAGCGCCTTCGCATCCTTACCGTCCGCCGCCCGCACCACCACGTTGAAGTTCTCAATCGTCGCCGCCCACTTCCCATCCGGCGAAACCTGCTTCTTCTCGCGGCTATTCTCCGCCTTCGGCGTCCAGTCGTACCCCTCGTCCTCCGGATCGCGCGCAGGCTCCGGCGGCATCGCCTCGCCAGTGCACGCATACGCCTTCAGATCGCACTTCCACCGCTCGCGCTCATGCTCAAACTCCAGCGACTCCAGCTTCGCATCCAGCTTGACGCGTTCAAACGGCAGCTTCGCGGCCTCCACCGGCGTCTTCATCTGCTTCGCCAGCTCCGCGGCCAGCCGCTTCGCGTCAAACGCTGGTCCCTTGGTCCCCGCCTCGGCATCCACCAGCACAAACTCGTATCCACCTGCGCCATCCGTCCGCCGGTAGACAAGCTTCTCCGTACCCTCAATCCACTCGGGCTGATCTGGCACATGCGCCACCAGCCCGCGATACTTTTCTCGCAGCCCCAGCGCCCGCGCGTAATCCTCGCGCGAAACCTGCGCACCCGCCACCACCGACAGTGCCATCGCCCCCAGCACAACACCAACCAAAGCCCGCATCCGCCTCACTCCTCAAAAGCGCAGAAAATCTCGTTCAACCACAAATCATGGGTGTCCAGGTCCGGGGTTCCAACGGACATGTCTTTGTCCGTGGACTGAAGATCTCGCATTTGAGACCTGGGAAAGCAAGCCCCTCAACCAACCACGACAAAAACCGACCACTGACAACTGATCACTGATCACTGTCGTGCGCCATCGTCCCTACAGCAGCCGGAAACACAGGTGGCCGCGCGTCGCGCTTCTCCCAGCCCAGCAAAAACTCCGCCGCAGCGCCGCACACCCGGCCCTGGCAGGCGCCCATCCCGGCACGCGTGTGCAGCTTCGCATCACGCCACCCAGCGCACAGCTTCATCTCGCCGAGCGGAACATCCTCGCACCGGCACACCAGCGTGTCCGCATCCGGCAACGTGCGCAGCTCCTCGCGCAGCGCAAACGCCCGTTCCAGCCCACGCGCAAATTCCTTCTGCTTCGCAGTCCGCCCAGCCAGCGCAGCGGCTCGATCCGCGCGTCCCGCGGCAGCCCAGCCCGCTGCCTCGCCTTCGGCCAGTGCTTTGTCCAGACCGCCCACGCCCGTCAGCTCGCCCACGCAGAAAACATCCTCACGCGAACTCCGCTGCTCTGCGTCCACGCAAACCAGCCCGTCCTCCACAGAACAGCCCAGCAGCAACGGCAGCTCCAGATTCGGCAACAGGTTGAACCCGCACGCCAGCAGATCGCACTCCACTGTCCACTCGCGCAGCCCATTCGTCAGCCGCACGCGTTCCAGCTTGCCCGCGCCCTCTGCCCGCGTCACCCAGCAGCTCGTCTTGTACGGCGCAAAGCGCGACTGCCACTGATACTGCGCTCCCTCCACCAGCTTCTTCGGATGCCGCCACAACCCCGCACCAAACCGCACCAACCTACCCAGCGGAGCCTGTTCGTAGATCGCCTCCACTCGAGCGCCCTTCACGCGTAGCGCCGCACCCACGGCCAGCAGCAGAGGCCCACTTCCCGCCACCACCGCACGCCGCCCCTTCACGTCCAGACCCGACTTCAAAAGTGCCTGCGCCGCGCCCGCGCCCATCACCCCCGGCAGCGTCCATCCAGGAAAGGGAAGAAACCGCTCCCGCGCCCCGGTCGCCAGAATCAGCTTTCCGAACCGAACATCGCGCGCACCCTCCGCACTCTCCAGCCGCAACACGTCAAGCTCGGGCGCATCCACTACGCGCAGCCCAGTCCACACCGCAACGCTCGCAGCCTTCACACGCTCAACCAACCGCTGCGCTGGTCCCGGCTTCTCCGCCTGCGAACGCCATATTTGCCCACCGGCAGACGGATTGTCGTCCACCAGGCAAACCGTCCGCCCAGCCTCTGCCGCCGCGGCCGCAGCAGCCAGCCCGCCCGGCCCCGCGCCCACCACCACCACGTCGAACCGGTCCGTCATGCCGTCACGACCTCCATCCCCGGCTCGCACAGGCGCTGGCAGGTCGTCTGCTGCGCCACGCCGTTGATAGTCGCGCGGCACTCCATGCAGATCCCCATTCCGCAGAATGGCCCCCGAGACTCTCCGTGCACCGACGTACGCGCCGCCAGGCCCAGGTTCAGCAGCGCCGCAGCCACCGTCGTCCCCGCCGCCACCTCCACCGCGCTCCCGTTGATCGTCAACCGAACCCGTTCCGCCATTACCGATCCTTCCCAATCCCAACCAATCACATTGCAGCCGCGGCATGGACATGGGTGCCCCATTCTTCGCGGTATTCTTTGCCGTGAAGGGTGGGAAGCCACAACAACATCCCATCCACCGTCCGCTGTGAACTAAGAACTAAGAACTGCGAACCATCCCTTAGTTCGTTATTGCATGCATTTTTGTATATCATAGGCGCAACTCGTTCGCCCCAATCTGTTCCAAGGAGATTCGCGGTGTCCCTGCTTCGCTCCCTTGCTCTTGGCTGCCTCTGCGCACCAGCCCTCGCCCTTGCCGCCTCGCACGCCACGGCCCCCGCACCCAATCCGGTGCAATCCCTCATCGAGCGCTACTCCACCGACCGCAATCTCCTCTACACCGTATATACCGACCCGCTCTCGCCCACCACGCAGGCCCGCTTCGTCCGCCTCGACGCCGACGCCAGGCGCGACCTCGCCGCCGTCCCGTTCTCCTCTCTCGATCAGGAAGGCAAGGTCGACTACCTGCTGATGGAGAACTTCCTCGCCCGCGAAGACCACGCCCAGACCCTCGCCACCGCCCACTGGAAGCAGGTCTCGCCCTTCCTCCCCATCGCCGCCGACGTCTTCGCCCTCGAGGACGCCCGCCGCGCCATTGAGCGCCCCAACGGCGAAAAGACTGCCGCCCGCCTTACCGCCATGGCCGCCACCATCGCCGCCCGCCGCAAGGAGCTTGAGAAGGCCCTCGACTCGCCCTCGCGCCCCGCGCGCATTGACGCCTTCCGCGCCGCCGACGATCTCGACCAGCTCCACGACCAGCTCCGGCATTGGTTTGAGTTCTCCAACAGTTACGATCCCGAGTTCACCTGGTGGGTCGCCGCGCCGTGGAAGCAGCTCGACCAGTCCCTCAAGGACTACTCGGCCTTCCTCCGCGAGAAGGTCGCGGGGATCGCGCCCGACGACAAGGCCACCGTCATCGGCACCCCTGTCGGCCGCCAGGCGCTCCTCGACCAGCTTGCCGACGAGCGCATCCCGTACACCCCTGAAGAGCTGATCGCCATGGCCAAAACCGAGATGGCCTGGTGCAAAGAACAGATGCTCCGCGCCAGCCGCGAGATGGGCTACGGCGACGACTGGCACAAGGCCCTTGAGGCCGTGAAGTCTCACTACGTCGCCCCCGGCGACCAGCCCGAGCTGATCCACAAGCTCGCCCTTGAGGGTGCTGACTTCGCCGAGAAAAACCAGCTCGTCACCGTCCCCGCGCTCGCCCGCGAGGGCTGGCTCATGGAGATGATGACCCCTGAGCGCCAGCTCGTGAACCCCTTCTTCACCGGCGGAGACACCATCAGCGTCAGCTACCCCACTGACACCATGACCTTTGACCAGCGCCTGATGAGCATGCGCGGCAACAACATCGCCTTCTCCCACGCCACCGTCTTCCACGAGCTCATCCCCGGCCACTGGCTGCAGGAGTACTCCACGGCCCGCTACCGCCCCTACCGCCAACTCTTCTCCACCGGCTTCTGGATCGAAGGCAACGCCCTCTACTGGGAGATGGTCTTCTGGGACCGCGGTTTCAACGCGACGCCCGAGGAGCGCATCGGTGCCCTCTTCTGGCGCATGCACCGCTGCGCCCGCATCATCTTTTCGCTCGGCTTCCACCTCGGCCAGATGACGCCAGACGAGGCCATCAACTTCCTCGTCACTGACGTCGGCCATGAGCGCGACAACGCCATCGCCGAGGTCCGCCGCTCCTTCAACGGCTCCTACGATCCGCTCTACCAGTGCGCCTACCTTACCGGCGGCATCCAGTTCCGCGCCCTCCGCCATGAGCTGGTCGACTCCGGCAAAATGACTGACCGCCAGTTCAACGACGCCATCCTCCACGAAAACATGATGCCCATCGAGTTCCTTCGCAACATCCTCACCAATCAACCCCTGACGCCAGACAGCAAACCCTCGTGGCGCTTCCTCGAGAACCTGCCGCCACACGAGAAATGACGGGCAGTTGCCTTTCACACCACGTCACCAGCACGAAAATGGTTGCCCCAGGTCTCGCATTTGAGACCTGGGAAAGCGAGCCCCCAAATCCGCCACGACGAACTGTGAACTATGAATTCGAAGCTTCCCATCCTCACCCTCATCGCTCTGGCCGCCACCCTTCCCGCCCAGCAGCCCCGCACCATCCACGGCTCTGGTAACCCCATCCTCTCCGACGGCTCCTACTACTCCGCCGACCCCGCCCCCGTCGTCGCTGGAGACACCCTCTACATCCTCGCCGGCCGTGACGAAGCCCCGCCCGACGTCAACGACTTCATCATGAACGAGTGGCAGATCTTCTCGACCAAAGACCCTGCCTCGCACACCTGGCAGCACTACCCCGGCATCCTCCGTCCCGAGCAGGTCTTCAAGTGGGCCGCCCCCGGCCGCGCCTACGCTGGCCAGATCATCCAGGGCACCGACAAGCGCTACTATCTCTATGCCCCCGTGGCTGAAGCCGACAGCAAAAACGAAGACCCATTCTCCATCGGCGTCGCCGTCTCTGATTCGCCCCTCGGCCCGTGGCGGGACGCGCACCCCAGCGGCCCGATCATCTCCCAGTCCGTGCCCGAGAAGAACTCGATCCAGAACATCGACCCCACGCCCTACCTCGACAGCGACGGCCGCGTGTATATCTTCTGGGGCACCTTCGGCCATCTCCTCGGCATGGAGCTCGCGCCTGACATGATCACCCCGCGCGGCCCCGAAGTCCCCATCCACGGCCTCACAGGATTTTTCGAAGCGCCGTGGTTCTTCCATCGCGGCAGCTCGTACTACATGATCTACGCCGACAATCAGGCCGGCCCCACGTCTCCCTGCACACCAGCCGTCTACCACGCCTGCATCGCCTACGCCACCGCGCCCGCGCCCTTCGGCCCGTGGACCTACCAGGACGTCATCCTCCCGACCGTCTCCTCCACCACCTCACACCCAGGCGCCATCGAGTTCAAGGGCCAGTGGTACCTCATCTACCACACTGCAGACGCCAAAGGCGGCGGCCACTTCCGCCGCTCCGTCGCCATCGACAAAATGCAATGGGACGACTCCGTCTCCCCAGCGCGCATCCTCAAAGTCCAGCCCACGCGCGCCTCGCAGCCGCCCGCTCCACCCTCGCGCAACCTCGCGCCAGCCGCGCACGCGCACGCCTCCAACGAGCCCATCCCGCTCCAGTATTGGATCGCCGCCCTCAACGACGGCATCGTGCGCGCCAACCCGCTCCCGCCTGACATGTGGTGCACCTGGACGCCCCACAACCCCGCCACCCAATGGGCCGAGTACACATGGGACCACCCCGTCACCCTCAACGGCTCCCGCATCTACTTCTGGGCTGACCACCCCGCAGGCAGCAACGAAGGCGTAGCCCCACCCGCATCCTGGCACCTCGAGTACTGGACCGGCACCGCATGGCTCGCCGTCCCGCACCCAAGCGTGTACACCGCGGCGCTAGACATATTCAACGAGGTCCACTTCGACCCCATCACCACCACTCGCCTCCGCGCGGTCTTTGCAGCCTCCGGCACCCCAGGCCACTACGCCGCCGTAGCCGTTCAGGAGTGGGAAGCCCTGGCCCCGACACCTCTCGTTCCGCTGCAATAAAAACGGCGCGAGCCGCAAAGCCCGCGCCGTTTCACACCCACAACCGCGTTTATCTTCCCTGCGTCGCGCTCACCAGATCCAGCACGTCCGCAATGATCCGCGTCGTCGGGTTATATGCCACTACGTAGCCGCCGTAGTAGCCGTACTGGTAGCCCGCCGGAGGCGGAGCCACCACGTTCACCCACACGGACCGCGGCACCACACGCATCGCGTAGCCGGGCGCAATCGGCTGGCCCACCACGAACGCCGGCCGCCGCCGCGCACGCCACCTGTCCGTATCCTGGTGATAGTACGAGTAGAAGTTAGAGCGATTCTCATCGCGGAAATACTTCTTCGCCTGTCCCGGGGGCATAGCCCTGTCGCTTTCCCCATACTTCTTGGCCTGCCCTGGCGGCATTCCCTTGTCGCCCTTGTCGTGCTTCTTCGCCTGTCCCGGAGGCCCATCGTGGTCCCGGTCCTGTGGCCCCTGCGCCAGCATTGTCCAGCCCGTCGTCAACAAAAGTGCGCCGAGAGCAATATGTCTCAACCGCGGATCGATTCGCATACGTGTCCTTTCGTGATTCCTGCCGCAAATCCTGATGATTGCCCCATCGCAATCGCTCCGCGCGATCACTCAGAGCTTCGGAAGCCGTTCACAGCTATAAGAACACGAATTCCCCCGCGTGGTTGCGTTGATTGGTTTCACACATTGCCTTGAAATCTCTATTCCCAGCACCCTACACTCATCCTGACCACAAAAGGAGAAACTTGCGCCTTGGCGCGCTCGCGATGAAAAAGAGCGGAGCACTTCCCACACTGGAAGAAGTAGCGCGCCTGGCTGGCGTCGGCACCACCACAGTCTCCCGCGTCATCAACGGCGGAGAGCGCGTCAGCCCACGCACCCTGGAGAAGGTTCGCCAGGTCATCGACATGCTCGGCTACCGCCCCAATCAGGCGGCCCGCGTGCTCAAGGGGGCACGAACCCGCACCATCGGCCTCATCATCCCCTCCATCGCTGACCCCTTCTTCTCCTCTGTCGCTGAAACCGCCCAGGCAATCGCCCGCGCCAACGACTCGCTGCTGATCGTCACGGCCACCGGCAATGACCCGCTCGCCGTCATCGACAATCTCAACGTCCTCGTCTCCCATCGTGTGGATGGCCTGCTCATCGCCCCGGCCTCGACCCGCAGCCAGGCGCTCAGCCAGCTCCTCGCCCGCATCCCCATCCCAGTCGTCGCCATTGACCGCCCTATTCACGATTCTTCGGTCTCCTCCATTCTCACGGATAACTTCGAAGGCTCTCGCTCGGCCGTGCAGCATCTCATTGGTCACGGCCGCCGCCACGTCGCCTGCCTCACCGGTGAAACCACCCTGTTCACCATTCAGCAACGCATCCGCGGTTATCGCGCCGCCGTCGCCGCCGCGGGACTGCCTGAAACGCTCAACACCTCCATCCGCGACTACCGCTCCGCCGAGTACGCCATCTCGAATCTCCTCGCGGCGCCCAACCCGCCCGACGCTTTTTTCACCCTCAAGAACAGCGCCACCATCTACGCCTTTGAGGTGCTCCAGAAACTCGGCATCGCCATTCCGGGGCAAGTCGCGCTCCTCGGCTTCGACGACTTCGAGCTCGCCGCTACCGTGCGCCCCACAATAAGCGTCGTCCGTCAACCGATCGAGGAGATCGGCCGCGCCGCTGCTGAGCTGCTCTTTGAGCAGCTGGGAGCAGGCCGCAAGGCTGCGCGCACCCGCCGCATCACCCTTGAAACCCAGCTCATCCGCCGCGCCTCCTGCGGTTGCATCCCCGCCTGACCGCATCCCCGGCTGCCACGCTCCACCCACATCCGCAGCGCAATGCGCCGCAAACAGAAAGGCCCGGCGCATCGCGCCGGGCCTTTTGCCGCCTTACTGACTCGCTACTTCACCGGATAATCCACCCGCACCGTCAGAATCTCGAACGGATGGATCGGCACCGTCACCGTGTTGTCCTTCACCGCCAGCGACGCGCCCTCCGGCTTCTCCATCAGGTTCGTCACCGTGGCTCCGGTCGCACCAGCCGGCACGTGGATCGTCACGTCGCCCGTCTTGCCCGCCCACTCATACATGCGGAAGATGAGCCCGTTCTCGTCCTCGGCCTTCTTCAGTGCAGTCAGAACAACCGTCTCCGGCTTCACCGTCACATACGACGCCTCTGCCGGCTTGGATCCCGTGTGCGCCTCCACCTGCCGCGCATCCAGGCCGTAGTTGTACTCATAGCCCTTCCGCACCGTCAGCGCCTGCTTCCAGTCGCCCGCATGCGGATACAGCGCGTACGTAAAGTGCTGGTGTCCGCGATCCGCCTCCGGATCAGGCCACACCGGCGAGCGCAGCAGCGAGAGCCGCAGCACGTTGTCCTTCGCGTCATACCCGTACTTCGAGTTGTTGATCAGGCTGAAGCCGTGCTTCGCGTCGCCCAGGTCCGCCCAGCGCAGTGCGGGCACTTCAAACTGTGCCTGCTCCCAACTGTTGTTCCGCGTCGTCGGCCGATCCACCCAGCCATACGGCATTTCGTACGTGGCCTTCGGGCCGCTCGCCGCCAGCGGGAACGCCGCCTTCAGCATTACGTGCGTCTCATGCCAGTCGAAGTCGTTGATGACCTGCACTTCGTCCGCGCCCGTCGTCAGCACAATCTCCTGCGCGAACTTCGAGCTCTGCCATGTCCGCGTCACGCGGATCGCCGCCATCAGCGGACCCTTCTCCGTCAGTACAACCGAGTCCACCGTCTCAATCGGCACCGGGTGATCGAACGTGCCCGGATCCACGTTCCACGCGTCGTAATCCTTCGGCAGGTCCTTGAAGGTTACCAGCTGGTTGCCGCATGCACCCGCAGCCAGCGTTTCGAACTTCGTCTTCTTGTCATACAGGCTCGTGATGCAGCCCGTCTTCGCATCCACCGTCAGCTTCAGCGCGCTGTTCTCGAGCGTCAGCCCGCTCGCCTTCAGGTCGCTCACAAACGGCTTCGCGCCCGGCACCACATGCAGCACCTTGTAGCCCAACGAGGGCACCGTGCCTGCATCCACCAGCAGCTTAAAGCTGTGCGTCGCCTTGTCGGCCTTCATCACCTGCGACGGCAACACCTTGCCCGCCGCATCCGTCACGGTCACCGTGTCCGTGGCCGCAGGCATCTGCACATCCACGTGCACCAGCCCGCCGCGCTCCCATGCCAGCGGATTCGTGACCATCACCGGCACGCCGCCCGCCACTTCGGTATTCACTTCCGCGGCCAGCGTCTTCAGCGCCTTGTCTTTGATCTCGTTCGTAGCCCAGTGCACCTGGTCGTACTCTTGCTGGGCTTCCTTGTAGATGATGCCGATGCCCGAGCCCGCAGCCAGATCATGGAAGTCGTTAAACGTGATCTTCTTCCATGCCTCCGTCAGCTCGTCGCCCGGATACTTCTTCCCGTCCAGCCAAGCCAGCGAAGCATACTTCTCCGCATTCAGCGCCCACTCCTCGCTGTTGCGCATGTTCCGCTTGTGGCCCGCCTGCGTCGTCATCACGCCGCGGTGGTATTCGAAATACAACTCGCTGTTCCACGTCGGCAGTGCAACCTTGCCCTCGGCAGGCATCGCCGGAGCCACATAGCCCTTCGCGATCGAGTCGTAATCCCACACCCGTGTGTCGGTCACAATCTTCTTCTCGAACTCGTTGAAGTAGCTCTGTGCCGTGCCAAACTTCATCGGCGGAACCGTCTTCGTTCCTTCCATCCAGTGCTTGCCTTCGTCCAGCATCGCGCGCGTCGGCCCGCCGCCGTGGTCGCCAATGCCGTACAGGTCCATCATGTCTTCCAGGCCCGGCGTGTGATCCCGTGCAATCGCAAAGTCCCGCGCCAGCCGCACCGGATTCAGGTTGTTGTTCGCATAGTCATGCGGGAAATACGCCAGCACCTTCGAGCCATCCGGCGACTGCCACCAGAACAGCTTGAAGGGGAACTGGTTCGTGTCGTTCCACGAGGTCTTCTGCGTCACAAAGTAGTCGATGCCCGACCGCTTGTAGATCTGCGGCAACTGCCACGTGTAGCCAAACGAGTCCGGGTTCCAGCCGATGCGCACATCCACGCCGTAGTTCTTCTGGAACCACCGCTTGCCCACCAGAATCGAGCGCACCTGCGCCTCGCCGTCCGGCATGTTCAAGTCAGGCTCCACCCACATGCCGCCCACAATCTCCCAGCGCCCTTCCTTGATGCGCTGCTTGATCTGCTCGTTCATCTCCGGATACTTCGTCGCAATCCAGTCACTGTAAGCTGCAGCAGACTGCGAGAAGGTATAGTCCGGATACTCATTCATCAGCTGCAGTGCCGTCGCAAACGTACGCTTCACCACGTCGACAGTCTCTGTCCACGGCCACAGCCACGCTGCATCAATATGCGAGTTGCCCGTCAGGTGATACGAGATGCCGCTCATCAGCGGCTTCAGCCCGGCCAGCGTTCCGCCTGCCTGCTTCAGCGACGCATCAAATTTCGTCTGGTCCGCGCTGTCCAATGCCTTCAGGTCCACTTCGGCGATCGCCTTCTCCAGCGTTGCCATGTCCGCGTCCTTCTGCTTTGAGATGCTTGGAACCAGCAGCGTCGCCGACAAAATCTCCTTGCGCAGGTCCTCCGGATTCGGGCGGTCTTCCGTGAAGTCGATCTTCAGCTCCGTGCCCTCGAAGGTCTTCTTGTCCACCGTCTGCAGCAGCTTCACGGCGACCAGAACCTTCTCGCCCGGCTTCGCGTTGTCGAACAGGACGATCGGCTCCAGGTCATCGCCCAGCGCCACACGTCGCCCGTTGAAGTAGACAATCTCCGGCATCGGTCCATTCGCGCCCGCATGCATCTGGAACCACACTCGCGCGCCCGTCAGGTCATAGCCGTTCAGTGTCTTCGGCACTTCGATCCAACGCCGCAGCCACACAGCGTCCGTCGCCATCTCGGCGCGGCCCTTCAGCACCGGCCAGGTCGAGTCGTCCACTTCCGCCCGTTCGCCGTGCGCCATGTCTCCCGCGTGATAGCGCCACTCCGCAGCAGGAAGCTCGTTCAGCCCGCTCAGCCGCTCAATCGTCGCCTTCGCTGCGGCTGAAAGCGGCTTAGCCACTTCCGCTGCCTGCCCGGCCGACTGCGCCTGCGCCACTGTTGTCAGCAACGCCGCCGCCGCGCACGCCGCCACTCCCCACCGCACCGCTCCCCTCAGGAACTTCACATCCATCTCGACTCTCCCGGCTCCATGTACGCCGCGCTGCCAAAGCGCGCACGCGCGAATCATAGCACGCACCCCGCCACGATGGAAACGATACCATCGAGCCTCAATCTCCTGCCCCAGAAACAGAAAGGCCCGGCATCGCACCGGGCCTTCTACCTGCTCGCCTGCGTGCGGCGCTTACACCCGCACCTTCCACTTTGCATTCAGCGCCGCCAGCTTATCGTTCATCGTCAGCGGAGCTTTCGCCGCAACCGCCTTCGCGGGTGCAGGCCCACGTCCCGCCGGTGCCATGAGCGCCTTGATGGAAAGCCCGATGCGCTTGGCCTTCAGGTCCACCGCCAGCACCTTCACCTTCACAATCTGCCCCGTCTTCACCGCCTCCGACGGGTCCTTGATGAAGCGGTTCGACAGCTCGCTGATGTGAACCAGCCCATCCTGATGCACGCCCACATCGACAAACGCACCGAACTTCGTCACATTCGTCACCACGCCCTCGAGCGTCATCCCCACCTGCACGTCGCTTATCTCGCGCACCTCATCCTTGAAGCTCGGCGCCACAAACTTGTCACGCGGATCGCGCCCCGGCTTGCGCAGCTCGTTCAGGATGTCATCCACCGTGTACGCGCCGGCTTTTAACTGCGAACGATCCACCTTCTCCAGCAGTTGCGGCTGGCGAATGATCTCGCTCACCGTCGTCTGGAGCGACTCCGCAATCTGCTCCACCACCGGATACGACTCCGGATGCACCGCCGTCGCGTCCAGCACATTCTCTCCGCCGCGAATCCGCAAAAAACCCGCCGCCTGCTCGAACGTCTTCGGCCCAATCCCCGGCACGTCCAGCACCTGCTGCCGCGAGCGGAACGTTCCCTTCTCGTTGCGATAGCTCACCAGGTTCAGCGCCGTCCGCTCCGTAAATCCAGCGACGTGCCGAAGCAGCGTCCAAGACGACGTGTTCAGGTCCACACCCACGCGGTTCACGCAGCTCTCCACAACGTTCTCCAGCGACTCCGCAAGCTGTCGCTGATCCACGTCGTGCTGGTACTGCCCCACGCCAATCGACTTCGGATCGACCTTCACCAGCTCTGAGAGCGGGTCCTGCAGCCGGCGCGCAATCGAGATCGCGCCGCGGACTGTCAGGTCGAGATCCGGAAATTCCTGACGCGCCACGTCCGACGCCGAGTACACGCTCGCTCCAGCCTCGCTCACTGTCACTGAGAAAATGTCCGCAATCCCCTTATCCTTCAGGAAGCCGCGCACAAACGCATCCGTCTCGCGCGATGCCGTACCGTTGCCGATCGCGATGGCCCGCACCGTGTGCTGCCGCAGCAGCGCCTCCAGCTTCGGCCCGGCCTCATCCATGCCGCGCGGCGTGTGCAGGTAGATCACGTCATGCGCCAGCATCTTTCCTGTCTCATCCACCACGGCAACCTTGCAGCCCGTGCGCAGCCCCGGATCGATGCCCAGCACGCTGATCGCGCCCGCCGGAGCCGCCAGCAGCACGTTGTAGAGGTTGTCCTTGAACACGTTGATTGCTTCCGCATCCGACCGCCGCTTCAGCTCCAGCCGAATCTCCGCCTGAATCGACGAATTCAGAAGCCGCTTCCACGCATCGTCAATCGCCAGTTCCAACTGAGGTGTCCAGTCGCCGGCAAAGCGCAGCGTCTTGGCGCGCATGATTCCCACCGCGCGCTCCGGCTCCACTTCAATCAGGAAGTACAGCACGTTCTCCGCCTCGCCCCGCCGGATCGCCAGCATACGGTGCGACGGAATCACCTTCGCTGGCTCCTTGTACTCGTAATACATCTTGAACTTTTCCTGCTCGTCCTTGGCGTCGGTCATCTTGCGGCTCATCACCACGCCCTCGTCGTGCATCAGCGTGCGCAGCGCCTTGCGCAGGTCAGCGTCTTCGCTCAGCCGCTCAGCCACAATGTGCCGCGCACCCTCAAGCGCTTCGTCCACCGTCGCCACACCCAGCTCTGCATTCACAAACGTCGCAGCAAACTCGTTCAGCGGCGTGCTCGTAGCCTCCTGCGCCCACAGATAGTCGGCCAGCGGCTCCAGCCCCTTCTCGCGCGCAATCGTCGCCTTCGTCCGCCGCTTCGGCTTGTAGGGCAGATAGAGGTCTTCGAGCTCGTTCCGGTCCAGAGTCTTTTCAATGCGCTCCTTCAGCGCATCCGTCAGCTTGCCCTGCTCGGCAATCGAGGCCAGAATCGTCGCGCGCCGGTCCTCAAGCTCGCGGAAATAGGCCAGCTTCTCTTCGATGGCGCGGATCTGCACCTCGTCCAGGTTGCCCGTGACTTCCTTGCGATAGCGCGCGATGAACGGCACCGTGCCGCCTTCATCCAGCAGCCCAATCACGGCCACAATCCCGCGCTCCGGGAGGTTCAGGGTTTCAGCAATGGCTTGGAGAATTTCAGGGGAGAGAGTCTTCGGTTCGCTCATAAGCACTACCGCTTATCCTACCGTCCACCCCGCCCCGGGATTTGCACACGCGCCACCCCACGCAGTGCTACACCGGCACCGTGGACCCGTTCACCAGCTTTGCCGCGTCGCTCGCCAGCCACAGCACCACCTCGGCAATCTCCTCCGGCTTGGGCCACTTCGCAAAGTCCGCGTTGGGCATTGCCTTACGGTTCGCGGCCGTGTCAATGATCGCTGGCGACACCGAGTTCGCGCGAACGCCCGTGCCCTTCAGGTCCGCGGCCAGCGAGTCGATGATCGCCACCGCCGCAGCCTTTGTCCCCGCATACGCAGCCGCGCCCGCCGCATGATCGAACGCCGCCCGCGACGCCACATTCACAATCGCGCCATGCCCGGCCTTCACCATCACCGCTGCCGCCACGCGGCAAAGCACGTAGGTAGCGCGAACATGCAGCGCCACCATACGCTCCAGCACGTCCACGCCCGTCTCCCACAACGGCGCACCGCCCGCGTATCCGCCTACCGCGTTCACCAGCGCGTCCACCCGCCCGTGCTGCGCCACCAGTTGCGAGACGCACATATGCACCATCGTCTCGTCTGTCACGTCCAGCGCAAATCCTTCTAGCGCCGCGTCCGCCGCCAGCGTGTTGAACTCGTCCTTGTTGCGATACGTCACCGCCACGTGCGCACCTTCACGCAGAAACGCCTCCGTCACCGCACGGCCCAGTCCCCCTGTACCGCCCGCCACCAGCACTACCCTGCCGCGAAACCGTGCTTCCATCGTCCGGCCTCCCCCGCTCAGCTCTCCGCGTGCCGCCTGCGTTTCTCTACCCTACACGCTCCCCGCCGCCAGTCCAGATAAATCCAGACACCCGGACCCCATCCATCCTGCCACAGCAAGCCTCACCTCTCCAGACGCAGATCACTGCTGCGCCAGTGACGCGGCCTTTTCGCGCTCTGCCCGCGCTTCCTCCGTGCGTCCCATCCGCTCGTAAGCCAGCGCCAGCTGCTCATGCGGCTTGGCAAACGCCGGGTCTGCCGCAATCGCCTCCTGGTAGCGGCCGATCGCCCCGGCAATCTCTCCGCGCAGCATCATCTGGTTGCCCGCATTCATGGCAAAGTTTGCGCGCTGCCGGCTCACCGCGCCGCGCGCTAATTCAGCACCCTCCTTGCGCAGCGCCGCCGTCTCCTCGCGCAGCGGCTTCATCTCCGCCCGCAGCATCTCCGCCTTCGGCGTGTCTCCGGCCGCCTCAGCAGCCGCGGCCTGCGTTGACAGGTCCCCGGCCTCTTCCGCCAGCACGCCAGCCAGCGTCACCCGTGGCCCCGGCTGCGTCGGCAGCAGCGGCATTGCCTTCCGCAGTGCATCCGCCGCTTCCTTGAGCCGCCCTGCCTGCTTCAGCGTGCTGCCCAGAATCGCCCAGGCGTCGCCGTTTTCCGGCTGCAGCGCGACCGCCTTCCGCAGTTCCACCACGCCTTCATCCAGCCGTCCCATCTGCATCAGCAGAATTCCCAGCGTGTACGGCGGGTCCTCCAGCTTTGGGTCCAGTTCGCCCGCCCGCGCCAGCTCCTTGATCGCCTCTTCGTATCGGTCCTTGAATTTGTACGCCAATCCGAGATCGTAGTGCGCCTGCGGATCCTGCGGATTCAACTCCCGCGCCTTCTCAAATGACCCGATTGCCTCGTCGAACGACGAGAGCTGGATCTGCGCCACACCCAGGTTCTTCCACACGCCGGAGCTGTTCGGCTCCTCCACGGTCGCCGCCTGCAGCCGCGCCATCGCGTCCTTCGCCTTGCCTGTCAGCGTCAGCGCCAGCCCCAAGTTCGTCAGCGCCGTAGCGTTGTGCGGCTCGGCTTCCACCACCTTCTCAAACTCGGGAATCGCCTCCGTCTGCCTCCCCAGCCGCTGCAGCGCCATCGCCAGATCCATCCTCGCAGCCGGGTTCTTCGCGTCCCCCTCCAGCACGTGCCTAAAGACCTCCAGCGCGTCCTCATCGTGGCCCGCCGCTGCCAGCGTCCGCCCGTACTCCAGTTGCGCCTCCGCGTCGCCCGCCTCCGCCACCGGAGACAGCGTCGCAACCGACGCATCGAAATCGTTCTGCGACCGCTCCACGATTCCCAACCGCACGCGCGTTCGCGTCTGTTGCGGATCCAGCTTCAGCGCCTTCTCAAAATGTCCGCGCGCCTCGTCCCACTTCTTTTGCTGCGCCGCCAGCGACCCCAGTGCGTCCTCCAACTCCGCCTTCTCACCCGTCAGCGCTTCTTCAGCAGCCATCTCCTTCTCGGCTGCCGCTGGATCACCCGCTGCAGCCAGCGCACGCGCATACGCATCGTGGAATGCCGCGTCCGGCTGCGTCCCTGCCGCCTGCATCAGCCGCCCCGCCACCGCAAAGTGCTTCACCGCCTCATCCGGCTTGCCCGCCTGTTTCAGCGCCAGTCCAAGATTCATCTCACTGGCCGCATCCGGCTTCAGCCGCGCCGCCGTCTCCAGCTCAGGCACCGCCTCCGCCGCGCGTCCCAGTTCCAGTAGCACCGCGCCCAGCGCCGCGTGCGTCTCCGCCATCTTCGGCGCCTTTTTCACTGCCTCGGCAAACCGTGCCCGCGCATCGTCCAGCCTCCCAGCCTGCATCGCCGCATACCCGGCCCGAAACGCTGCGTCTGCCTCCTTCAGCGCCCCCTTCGGCTGCGACCCCTGCCCCGCCGCCAGCGCTGCCACCAGTATCCAGACCGCAATCCATCCCGTAGCGCGCATCGTCTTACTTCTCCACCGGCCGCGCGTCGCCCCGGTGCTGCAGGCTCACCGCCGTCGTGAACTCCTGCCGTGCCCGCTCCAGCTCGCCCGTTGCCTTGTACGCCTGCCCCAGCAGGTTGTGCGTAATGTAGTTCGAGGGGTCCATCCGCACCGCGTGGTCCAGATAGTGCAGCGCCTGCACCGGTTCGTTGGTCTTCAGATACACCTCGCCCAGCAGAATGAACGGCCCTGTCGCCTGGGGCTCCAGCAACACTGCGCGATTCAGCACCGCACGCGCCTGTGCCCACTCGCCCATCCGCACATACGCGTCGCCCAGCCTGTCATAAACCTCCGCGCTCAGCGGATTAAGCGCGCGCTCGGCGTCGAGCTCCTTTACCGCCCCAGCGAGATCGCCCTCGGCCAGCGCCACCTCGCCCAGCAGCTCATGCGCCAGCGGCAACCCCGGCTTCAGTTCCAGCGCTTTCCGCGCCTCTGCTCCAGCCTGCTCCTTCAGCTCCCGCCGTAGAAACATCCGCCCCGCCGCCAAATGCGCTTCCGCCGACTCCGCCTCAAACCCGAACTGCGCTGCAAACGCCCGCCGCGCGTCGTCGAACCGCGCTGCATCCTCATAGCAGAGTGCCAGCACGTAGTTCGGATCCACGTTCGTCCCCGCTACCTCCGCCCGAGCGCGCTCCAGCAGCGGAATCGCCTCCTTCGCCCGGCCCATGCGGAACAGGCTCACCCCGTGCATCTCGGTGGCCTCGCGGTCTCCCGGATCAGCAGCTTCAGCGCTCGAGTAGGCCTCTACAGCCCGCTCAAAATCTCCGCGCTGATAAAAGATGTTCCCCCGCAGCCGGTCTACACCAGCAGGCTCCGGCACCTGCTTCGCCAGCGCATCCAACTGCGCCAGCGCTGCGTCCAGTTGCCCCTTCGCCGCCAGCGCCCGCGCCTGCTCCATCGTCGGAGCCACATCCGCAGCTGGCGCGCTGGGTGCCACCGCCTGCGCCGCGGCCCCACGCACACTCATCAGCAGAAATAGAAGAAGAAATCCCCGCTTCATCACAAGCAACTATAGCCGCCCCTTCACGGCCTTCCACTACTCTCGATCACGGTGTCACGCGTCAATACAAAAGAAAAGGGGAGCCACGGGCTCCCCTCCAGGTTTATTGCGGCTCCTTGCGTACTAGTGGTTCACCATTGCCGCCCCTTGAAGGTGCTACGCTCAGGTGGCATTTCCCTCGGGAAAATGCCACCTGACGTAACGCCCATGAGGGCTCATACATCGCGGAACCACTCGCTAGAACTGCAAGCGAAGTGAAAACTCCAGCTGGCGGGGCGTCAGGCCCTGAGCCATGCCGGTGATTGTGCCGGTCGACTCAATGTTGCCGCCCGGGTTGCCTGCACTGATGTGGTTGAAGCCGTTGAACGCATCCATGCGGAACTTGGCGATGACGCTCTCATGAATGACGAACGCCTTCGTTAGAGCCAGATCCGCGTTGAACATGCCAGGGCCAACGTAGGTATTCCGGCCAACGTTGCCAATCGTATCCAGGCCCGGGTCCACGAATACTCCGTTGTTGATCGTACCCGGACTCACCAGGTTGTCCACCTGCTTGTCATAGTACGTGCGCGTCAGCGTTCCGCCGCTGTTGGTCTTGGCGCTCGTGAGACTCGTCTTCATGTGCGCTTTGCCCGCATAGCTCGGATAGGTCGGTGCACTGCCCGGAATGTTGTTCGACGATTCACTATAGTTCAGGGTGAACGGCAAACCACCCGCCCAGTTGGTCACGAAGCTCACCTGGTATCCGCCAATCAACAGATCCTCAACCCGGTTGGCGCCTGAGGCAATCTGCTTGCCCTTGCCAAATGGAAGATCGTAGCTTCCGTACCAAGTTAGCTGGTTGCGCCGCACGTTGCTGTCACGGCCACGCGTTGCTGAGCGGCTCCACGTCGCAAAGCCAGTGCCCGGCGCAAATGCCGCCGCCCACTGGTAATTCACGGTATGCGAAAAGCCCTTCCACATCGCCTGCGCCAGCGTTACCTGCAGAGCGTTGAACTGCGTGTTCAGGTTGTCGCCGTAGTAGGTGATGTCGTTCGTCCAACCGCACTTGCCACCGGTGATGTAAGCATCGCCCGTCGGAGTGCTGTAGTTCGGATCCTGGCACGCCGCCAAGGTCGAGCCGTAGTACCGCCGCAGATCGTTATACTGACCCGTTTCGGACTGGTTCGTTGACGAGATGCTCGCACCAGAAACATAGTGCAGCGCCTGACCGGTCTTGCTCAGCGAGCCCGGCAGGTTAATCGCTGCTTCGTTCGGGTTGGTCGTGTTGCCGCTGCCGTCACCCAGGGTATGCGTGCCCTTGTTGCCGACATAGGCCACCGTCAGAGTCAGGCCCGGTGTGAGTGCACGCTGCACCGCCAGGTTCCACGCATCGATCGCGGGGAAACGCAGCGGATTGGGACGCGCCCTGGAGTTCACCAAGTTGCCCGGGTTCGGCAGCAGGCCGTTTGCCGGCACTGAAACCGTCGCCGGCGCTGTCGGACCTGCATCCAGCTTGAACGCCGCTGTGGTCGTCGAAGGCTGCGAGATCTGCTGATTCGAGAGAACCGGCAGGTTCTGCGTCACTGTGTGGCCGAAGATCGAACCGAAGATGCCAATGTCGAAGCTCCGTCCATAGCCGGCACGGATCACGGTCTTCGGGCCCATCTGGTATGCGATGCCGATACGCGGTGCCCACATGTTCTTCTTCGGCGCCTTCGAGTCCATGTTGGTCCCGATGCCGCCAACACCCGCCACATGCAGGTAGCCGTCTGCTAGGTCCATAAGCGAACCATTGCCGGTTCCATTCACGGCCTCCGGGAAGTACAGCTCCCAACGCACGCCCAGGTTGAGCGTCAGGCTGCGAGTTGCACGCCACGTATCCTGCCCGTAGAAGAAGGTGCGCTTCTGGAACTCCTTCGCGTTGGTCGAAACGCTGAAGTAGCGCTGGAATGACGTCACGTCACCCACCATCATCGAGGCAAAGCCCAGGCCACCGGTGGCGGTTGTGTTCGCCGGATCCGACGTCGTGCCCACACCAAAGTTCAAGATGCCGGTGCGGTTGTTGTCCGAGGGCACACGCAGGTTGCGTGCATACCGCAGATCTACACCGAACTTCACGGAGTGGTTGCCCATGACCTTGGTCCAGTTGTTCACAACCTGGCCCTGATCTTCACGCTGCGTCAGCGGGCAGTTGCAGCGGCTGACGTTGAGACCATCGCCGTAAACGGGCTGCGTGCTGCCACCGGAAATCGTGTCGAAGTTGATCGCCGGCGCACCACCCGTAGCATACGAGTACTGGGATAGATTCAGCCCCGGCATACCCCAGAGACTTGTTGCCGGCGTTGCATTCTGATCCAGCTTCGTATCGATTACGTTGTAGCGGTAGTAGCCCAGACGGAAGTCCATCAGCAGCGTAGGCTTGAAGGCAATATCCATACCCGCCGCCAAGCTGTCGTTGGCACCGCTCGAGTTTCCTCCGAAGCCGCCTACACCGAAGCCCGGGCCGCCAGCCGCGCCGAATGCCTGCTTGCCGGTCAGCGTGCTGGTAAACCGCGTAAAGCGGGCGAAGGCGTGCTTGGTCTCACTCAGCGTGTAGTCACCGCGCACCGTCCACTGGTTGCTGTTAAAGCCACCCGTGCCGCTGGCGTTGTAGTTGGTGTCCAAGCCGTTCAGGTTGCCCACGCCGCTGCCCAGCGTCACGTTCGTCGTGTAGGGCTCCAGCGAAGTCATGAACTTCACGGCCGCAGCTGAAAGCATCGTGGACGGAATCACGTTGTTCGTGAATGCAACTGGTGTGCTGCCAGAGTTGTCGTAAATCTGGCCCTTCGCTCCCAGTTGTGTCAGGTACTCGCTGAAGTCGCAACCCTGAACGTCCGCTGCCTGCTGCGCGGCGCTGGTCTTGTTATTGCCCAGGCACGATTCCACCACCAGGTTCGTTGGCAGGGTCGCCGTCGCTGTGGTGCCAATCCGCTGGCGCTGACCTTCGTAGTCTGCGAAGAAGAACGCCTTATCCTTCATGCTCTTCAGCGGAACATAGCCGCCCACTGAACCGCCAAAGCGGTTCTTGATGCCGCCGGCAACTGAATCTTTCGCCTGCGAGTAGGGGTTACGTGCCACGTTCGCGTTGCTGGTGCGGAAGTCATATACGCTGCCGTGGTAGCTCGTCGAACCCGACCGGGTCTGCGCCGTCACCACAGCCGACACCGCCTTGCCCAGCTCGGCGTCGAAGTTCTGCGTCGTGATCTTCGTTTCAGTCACAGCATCCATCGTCGGGTTCACCACGATGATGCCGAGAATCGGGTCCTGATTGTCAGTGCCGTCCAGCTCAAACGCGGTACCCGCGAATGCCTGGCCGTTCACCATGATCTGCTGCGAAGCCTGCGGGTTCTCATCCGCCGCATGCGACCATCCCAGCTTTTGCGCGCCCGGAAGAAGCAGCTGCAGGTTGGTAAAGTTCTGGTCCGCCACCGGCAGGCTCGACACCTGCTGCTGATCGAACACCGTCGCTACGTCCGACCGGTCGGTCTTCAGCTCGGGCTGCGATTCAGCACTTACTGTCACTGTTGTGTTTTCCGCGCCAACTTCCAGTGTTGGATCGATGCGCGGCGCGGTATCAGCCGCAACCTGGATGCCCTTGGTCTCAAACGTCTTGAAACCCTTAGCCGATACGCGCAGGTCATACACGTCCGGAATCAAGTGTGCAACGGTGTAATCGCCCGAAGTATTCGTCGTCACAGTGACGACGGTGCCCTTGGCCTCGTCTTTCACTGTGATCGTTGCATTCGGAATTGCAGCGCCCGTCGTATCTGTCACGGTTCCAAAGATCGAACCGTAGACCGACTGCGCACGGGTCGGGATCGATAGTAGCAAACTCGCGCAGGCGAATAACGCCAGCACAAGTGCTGTACGCACAGTTCTATTCATGCGGTCTCCTGAAAATACTTGCATGGTTCTTCTGTTGACTTGTTTTTTTGCTGCCGGCTGGCAGTTTGTGTTGCGGCTAGTCGGCTACGAAAGGCTCCCCGGCCACGTTGGCTGGTTCGCGAAAATTTCTGGACCGGCCGCCCCCTGAAGTGAAGCTCGAGTAGGAGACAAAAATAGACCGCCCAAAAGCAACGCGAAACAGTACCCAAAACACATCACGACTGTCAACGCCTGAAAACGCTCTATCGATATATCAATTTCCGTAAACCTTTACATGGTGTCGTCAGACCTTCCGTGGCACCGCTCATCCCCGCCTCACGGGATTCAACTTCCTGCTACTAAATCAATTTATGTCGCAGATCCGACTGTCATATCCATACTTCTGACGCACCCTTTGACAAGCTTCCTTCTGCCTGCGAGGTGTCTTTGTATTCGTCGATCAGTAGTCATTATTCAAAAATGAATATACATTTATAGTGACAACTCGCCCTCCCGGAAGGTGCTCGTAACTGTCCATAAGTTGCAATGCTATCTCCACCAAAAGATTGAGGTTGGGTCGGGCTTCCGTCTACCGGAGACTCGACCTGTATCCCGCTCCGCGCTTCCTCTGCCGGTGCTTTCTATCTCCATTTGAAGGGTTTTCCCACCTGCAAATGCACCAGACATTCAGCAGCAGCGCCAGGAAAACTCCGCGCCGCAGCCTGCCGTTTCATGGCGTCGCAGTAGCTCGGCAGATACCCCCGCAAGCGACACTGACTTAGCCACGCCTCTTTGCTGGCACCAACGCCTCGTTCTTAAGCAACTTCCCGCCCTCTTGCACCACATAGAGCCGGTTCACCGCCAGACCCTTCAACGTATCCACCGTCCCGGACGGCCACCGGATCTCTACCACGTCGATCGTCTTCGCCTCGCCCAGCCCGAAGTGAATCCGCAGGTCGCTCGCCGAGTAGTACCCATTCGACGACCGCACGTCCTCAATCTGCGTCAACGGCGTCCCAGCCTTCGAGTTCAACACCGGCGTTCCCGTATCAGCGACGACTTTGATCCGCGCCCCGATCCCAGTCTTATTCGACTTCGTCCCCACGAGCCGAATCTTCACCCAGCTCCGCTTCACCGTCTGGTCGCAGCGCAGCAGTTGCGGAACAGCATTCACGCAGTTCACCACCGCGTCCATATCGCCGTCGTTATCGAAGTCCCCGATGGCAAATCCGCGCGCCTTCACCTCTGCCGTGATCCCCGCCCCGCCGATCAGGCTTACGTCCTCAAACTGTCCATTGCGCAGGTTTCGATAGAGATACTTCCGCTCCGCATAGGAAGCATCCACCTGCGTGCCGTCCACCTCGGGATACACATGCCCGTTGGCGACCAGCAGGTCCAGCCATCCATCATTGTCGAAGTCGATAAAGCTTATGCCCCAGCCCAACAGTCGGGTGTTGATGCCCAACCCGGCTTGATATGTCCTGTCGTCAAACGACCCATCGCCCAGGTTCATGTAGAGCGAGTCCGTGTCGCCGGCGAAGTTCGTCTTCACAATATCCAGCAGCCCATCGCGGTTGTAGTCGCCAATCGACACGCCCATTCCCGCCTGCGGCTTGCCGTCTGGCGAATAGGCCACGCCCGCCTCAATCGCCTCGTCCTTGAACGTGCCATCCTTCTGGTTCACGTAATACGTGGCAGAAGTGGAGTCATTCGCCACATAGATGTTCGGCCAGCCCGAGTTATCCAGATCCGCCGCCGCGCAGCTCAGCGCATACGTGCCCAGCGTGCCCCACATGCCGGCCTTCTCGCTCACGTCCGTAAACGTTCCATCGCCGTTGTTGTGGTAGAGCAGGTTCTTCCCGCCCTCCAGTCCCGGCGGCCCGCACGCCACCACGATGCCTTTGTACGTACAGTTGGCGTCCTCCGGCGTCGGCGTGGTCTTCAGGTCCAGGTCGATATAGTTGCCAACAAACAGATCGAGCCGGCCATCCTTGTCGTAGTCCACAAACGTGCAGCCCGCGTTCCACCGCAGCCGGTCCTGCAGCAACCCCGCTTCCCTGGTCACATCGGTAAACGTCCCGTTGCCGTTGTTGCGGAACAGCGCGTTCTGCCCGTAATAGCTCACAAACAGATCGTTCCACCCGTCGTTGTTGTAGTCGCCCACACAGCACGCCTGCCCCCAGCCCGCGCGCGCCAGCCCCGACTTCAGCGTTACGTCCGTAAACGTGCCGTCGCGGTTGTTCTTGAACAAGCGACACACAGGCACGCCCGCGGCAATCTCCGCCGCCGTAGGGTAGAACCCCGGATCCGTGTGCCCGCCAAATCCCTCCAAGCGCCAGCCGTTCACCAGAAAAATGTCCAGCCAATCGTCCTGGTCGTAGTCGAAGAACGCCGCACCGCAGCCGGTCGTTTCCAGCAGATACTTATTCCTGTGCTCGCCGCCAAAGAGCATCTCCACGTCGAGGCCCGCTTCGTGGCCCACGTCCACAAACTCCACGCCCAGCGGCGTGCCCGTCACCGGTGAGGAAGCTCCCTTCGGGGCAGGACGCGCCACGGCCTCATACGACTGCCGTGCACTGCCTTTGGCCTTCTGCGCACTCTGCTGCGCAGCGGGTTGCTGCTGAGCCCACGGCATCGGCCGTGCCAGGCTCAACACATCCTCCAGACTCAATACCAGTGCGGTCCTCGAAAGCGACTTCAAAAATCCACGGCGGTTCAGTGCCAAAACAGGGTTCTCCCCATGCGTCCCGGCTCGTGCGCGTCCAGGCACGCGTCAACCCACCGAGTATAGCCACCCGAAGCCACAGCGAAGAACTCCAACCCAACTCGCCTGGTAGCACGAACCCTCCGTGCCCCATCCATTGCACAGCCTCATCGCGCAATGAGTGAGAAAGCAAGCCCCCATCCCAGCCCAGATCAATTCCCCCTCAATCATTGCCCTTCGCGAGCGAGCAGCTCGCCACATGCAGTGCCGTTCTACGCTAACCCCACTGCTGTCGCACGCGCCGTCGGAGACTCGATGCAATTTTCCGGTATGCACTACTTCCCCATGGACTGGCCCTTCCTGCTGGCCCTCTCACTGCTCTTCGCGCTGCTCGTCGCCCTGCTCGAGTTCCGCATTCTCCACTACGCCTACGAGCAGCTCGGCATCTCCTCCCGCGTCGCCATGATCCTGCTGCTGCTCACCCTGCTGGGTAGCTCGGTCAATCTCCCGCTCGTCCGCCTCGCCCCGGAAAAGGTGGTCTCCGGCACGGTCGTTCATCATCACGGCATGCGTTACGTTGTGCCCACCGTCCATCGCTGGCCAGCCACGGTCATCGCCATCAACGTCGGCGGCGCGCTGATCCCGATCCTGCTCTCGCTCTATCTGGCGCTCAAAAATGGCCTCTTCGGCAAAGCTATTCTCGCTGTCGTCCTTGTCGCCCTCGTGACTCATGCGCTCGCCCAGCCGGTCCACGGTGTCGGCATCACGCTGCCCATCTTCATCCCGCCCATCGTCGCCGCTGTCTGCGCACTCCTCCTCTCCTGGCGTCAGGCCGGCCCACTCGCGTATATCGGTGGCAGCATCGGCACGCTCGTCGGCGCGGACTTGATGAATCTAGGCAAGGTCCAGGGTCTCGGCGCACCCGTGGCCTCCATCGGCGGGGCAGGCACCTTCGACGGCGTCTTCCTCGTCGGCATCGTCGCCGTACTGCTGGCCTCGCTTATCCAGCCCCGCCCCCGCGGCTTCGCGCGCTAAGCGCCCGCCTGCCCAGTGACTCACTAACTCCCAAACCGCCTGTAAGTTAGTCCGGCTCGGCCCTCATGACTCCCACCTCGGTCACCTCGCATTGGTTACGCCTGCCACCAAACCCCCAAATGGGGGATTGTCTATCCACCTCCGTAACGCTATCCTCCTGCCCATAGTGGACCAATAGACACCAATAAAGCGAGGTTCCCCATGCTCGACATGCACTCGATGGACTATTACGAGTTTCTACAGATCAGCCCCAACGCGGAGGCGGAGACAATCCACCGTGTCTACCGTTTCCTCGCCTCGCGCTTTCATCCGGATAACCCTGAAACATCTGATCCGGAAAAGTTCGCCATGCTCCGCCATGCCTACGACGTGCTCTCTGACCCCTCGCGGCGCGCCGAATATGACAGCAAGTTCTTTTCTGAGGGCCCCGAGGCGCCCCCCATCTCCGCCTCTGTCGATTTCATGGATGACATTGAGGGCGAGCTCAACCGCCGCCTCGCCGTCCTCGCCGTGCTCTACTACCGGCGCCGGCACAATCCATATGCCCCCGAGGTCGGCCTCGCCGAAATCGAAGCCCGCATGGGCTTCCCGCGCGACTATCTCGACTTCACGACCTGGTATCTCATCCGCAAGGGCTTTGTAAACCGCGCCGATAACTCCGACTTCACCCTCACCGCCGAAGGCGTTGACTTCGTCGAGGCTCAGCGCGGCAACATCCCCACCCTCAACCGCCTGCTCACGGACGGCTCTGCCGTGAAGACCTCCGTGCCGCCGCGCGACCCCTTCGCTGAGAACAACGGCCGGCCCGCGCCCGCAGCCCGCGCGTCCGCCGCATCTCATCAGGAGTCTGCCAGCTACTCCGCCGAACAGCCCGCCGCTGAAGCCAGTGACGCCGCCCTCGTTCCGGTAACGGCACGCGCGCAGGATGCCTACGGATTCGACCTCGACGCCATCCGTTCTGCCGCGGTTCGCAATCCACTCTCGTTCGATGCGTCCAAGATGGTCGAGCGCCGCCATGGTCAGGCAGAGCGTCGCACAGGCCAGCCTGACACTCGCCCGGCCTTCAGCCGCGAGCGCCGGCGCCGCCCCGTGGACCGCCGCAACTCCCGCGTCAACTAGCCTTCCCACATATGCAACAAGGCCCGGCTTCGCCGGGCCTTTCCTTTTGCTCTAGCTTTTGCCGCGGCGCCTCCACGGGCAATCGTTCCACCGCTCCCGTCAACCCCTACCTTCCCTCGTCACGCACGGCGTCTTGCGTCGGCGGATCAATCACGCACGCTTCCGCAGCCGCCAATATTCTGCGCCAACCCAGCCAAGGCTCAGCACCAGCATCAGCGCAATCAGCGCCTGCGAAATCACACAGTAGAGGCACCACACCCCCAGCGCAAACTCCTCAATAAACGTCAGCCGCAGCGCAAAGCAGAACGCAGCCCCCACCACCAGCATCGTCAGAAACCGTTGCCGCCCCAGTGCCAGCCCAACCAGTACCAGGTAGCCTGCGATTCCGATCGCCGCCACCGGCACGTGCGCAATCTCCGCAAACGGGCTGTGGTTCACCACTCCACAGTCCCACTGTGCGTTGATCGCGCAGGCCGCCGTGTCTGTCGAATAGTGCACCCGCAGCGCCAGTCCTGAGACCACCGCGCCCGCCAACGCCAACACCGCCAATACGTATCGCATCACCCCTCCATCCTACTGCCCGCCGCCACACTCGGATCTCTGTTCTCTGACTCCTGGCCTCTGTTCCCTGATACGATGGCCATTGGAGAACCAAAAAGTACGATGACCCCCACCTCCGCGCACGAACAGACCCGCCTTATGGTGCAGACCGCAGCGCGCATCTGCGAAGACAAGAAGGGCGAAGACACCCGCATCCTCGAGCTCGATCCAGCCGATTCCGGCCTGTCGGACTTCTTCCTCATCACCTCGGCACGCAACGACCGCCAGGCCGTCGCCATCGCCGACGAGATCGAGCTCACCCTCAAGCGCAACTTCGGCGTTTACGCCAACTCCGTTGAGGGCCGCCGCAAAGGCGACTGGATCCTGCTCGACTACGTCGACTTTGTCGTCCACGTCTTCCTCACCGAGCGCCGCGCCTTCTACGACATCGAGCGCCTGCGCAAGTCCGCGCGCCCGCTCACCCCGGCTGAATTCGACGCCGAATTTGCTGCCCTTCTCGCCGCCAAAACCCGCGCTGTCCGCGCGGCCCCGGTAAAGAAGGCCACTGCAAAGAAGGCGGTCAGCAAGAAAGCCGTCGTAAAGAAGGCTCCTGCAAAGAAGGCTGCCCCGGCGAAGAAATCCGCGCCGAAGAAGCCCACCGCCGCCAAAAAGGCTCCTGCGAAGAAGGCTGCCGCGAAGAAAGTCGCTACCCAAAAGGCCGCGCCAAAGAAAACGGCTGCCAAAAAGGCAGCCGCCAAAAAGAAGAAATAGCCGAGAGCGGAGCCAACCGGCTCCGCTCTTTTATTTGAGCCCCGCCGCCAGCCCGCGAGCTTCCTTGGCGCGCCGCGTGTCGCCCGCCGCCTCACTCGCCTCTGCCAGCTCCGTGTAGAGCGCTGCCGTTGGCGCCTGTAGCTTCAACTGCGCCTCCAGCATCTTCGCTGCACCCTTCGCGTTCCCGCTTGCACGCATTGCCGCACTAATCGCCAGCAGCGTCTGTTGCGGCACCGCATCGTCCGCCAACATAGGCTTGGTTCCAAGCGCAGCCAGGGTCTCTGTCTCTTTCCGCCGCGTCGCCAGATCGGCCAGCCGCTCCAGTGCTCGCACTTCGCCCGGTCCCTCTTTCAGCACCTTGTCGTAGAAAGCCTCCGCCGCGCCATCTTCTCCCAGCGCCTCAGCCGACATGCCGCGCTTCAGGTCATCCACAGCGTCCACGTCTGCTGCCACGCCGCCGTAAGCTGTCCACACCTCCAGACGCTCCTGCGAGCTCCGCACGTGCAGCGTCAGCGTCTGGTAGCTCGTCTGCGGTGCATCGTCCCAGTTCGCACCCACCACCACGCGATAGGTGCCCGGCTCAAGCGTTGACGTATCCAGCGTGTGCCCTGTCAGCAGGTTGCCCGCCGCGTCACGATCCGCCGCATTCACTTCCTCGTTTTCCGTCGTCGCTGCCGCGCGTCCGGCCGCTTCTGCCCCGAAGACATACCGCACGTGCACCTTCGTTCCCGGCTGCGCACCTTCGTTTGCCTTTGGCCCCAGCCAGAGTTGGAACACCAGCGCCAGCTTCTCGCCCTGGCGAATCTCCACCGTCTCCGCGCCTCTTGGCGTGAACCTGTACCGTGACGCGGAAAACGGCAGAATTCCGTGCGCATCCGGCACCGGCGCCGGTGCCGTGTACGCCACCAGCGGCGATATTCCAATGGTGCCGGCCTTCGCCTCCGGCACAGTCACCGCTACGTGCTGTCGCGTCGCCAGATGGTTCAGGTTATTGGTCAGCGTCGCCACCACCACGTACTTGCCCGGTGCCAGCGGCAAACGCGCCTCAGCCCCGAACCGCTTCTGCCGCGCCGCCACTGCCTGCGTCTCCGTTACCTTGCCCGTCAGCGCATCGTCCTGCTCGTAGACGAACTTCCCATCCGCCGTCAGCACGGTCGACTTGAGAGTCAGATCGTAATGCAACGCCTTGTCTGCGCCCTCTTCGATCAGACGCGGATCCCCGAGCCTGTTTTTCACCAGGTAGCTCACCGTCGATGCCCCGGCCGCATCGCGAAATACCGCGTAGCTCATCTCCGGGGCTGTATCCCCCGTAAGGATGCTCGTCGTCACCTGCTCCCGCATCCGGCGCGCTGCCAGCAACTCCTTGGTGAATGGATTATCCTGCAGGTCCTGCACCTTCTGGATCAGCGCCTCCGACTCCGGACTCGGTGCGAACTCGTCCAGGTTTACGTGCTCGCTCGGCAGCAGGCTCACCGCTGTACGCGCCACCTCGTCACCAGCAAACTTCTTCAAAATCCCCAAAGCGCGCACGGGGTCATTCCGGCTCTCGCCCGTCGTCATCAGCTTCACCGGTCCGTCATTCCGTGGCGAGTAGAGCTTGTACGGCTCGCTCGCACTCGGCTTGTAGAACAGCAAGTAGAAGAAGGGCGGCAGCACCGGCGTCTGAGTCTGGTAGAACCAGATCTCCATCGGCCGAATGTTCGCCAGCTCGTGGTAAGGCGCACGCTGTTGCGGCGGCCCCAGCACGATGTACATCTTCCCCATGTCCGTCCGCCAGCCGTTCTCATACTGCGCCACGCCGAAGTGCTCGTTCGCGTATGCCAGCCGCCGGTAGTGCTCTTCCTTGAAGCTGTTCGTGTCCGAGTCCGGATTCGGGTTGCGCACCTTCCAGAACGCGGTGATGAACGTATCCCGTTCCGTGTCGCTTTCCAGCGTCAGAAATTCCTTCCGCTCGTCACTGGTGATGATGTACGGCACCTCCACGTCCAGCCAGTGCCGGTACGACGGCGAGAGTTTCTTCTCTCCCCGCTCTGCCAGAGACAACGCCGGTGCTGCCAGCCGCAGTACAAACACCGCAATCAACGCCCATCGAATCACACGCAACAAGTGCAGACTCCTTCAACCAAAAAGAAGAGGAGGGGCAGCGCCCCTCCTCTCCAGTTTAACTGCTGGTTGACTATTAGAACTCCAGCTTGACGCTGGCGCGCGCGTAGAACGGACCCTGGAAGCTGGTCGGCTTCCCGTAGTCAGGGTTCGACACACCCACCGCCTGGTCCAGGTTCTGGTTCGTGCCCGTCTGGAACTGGCTGTTCGTCACGTTGAACGCGTCGAATGCGAACTTGAAGGTGTACTTCTCCTTCAGCTGCATCGGGTAGTCTGCGTGCATGTCCAGCTGAAGGCTCGTCGGCGTTGTGCCCTTCGTGCCGCGGCCGCCCACCGGAACTTCACCCGTGTTGCCGTAGACTGGGTGGCTCTCATACGCGCTCAGCGGGTTGCCCGTCGAGCCGCGCACCGCCATGCCCACCGTCAGCTTCGACAGCGGAGCAAAGTACGGAGTCGACTTGCTCACCGTGTACGCCGCGTTCAGGTTGGCAACGTGGCGGCGGTCCGTGTTCAGGTAGCCCTGCTTGGTCTGGTCGCCCAGCAGCCCGATGACGCCGTTGGTGAAGTCAAACAGCGAGCTGATGCCAGGGTCTGACTGCCCGTTGTCGTTGCGGAAGAAGCCTTCGTAGTTGCCCCACAGCTTCGCGAACCGGTAGTTCGCACGGAGCACCCAGTTGTTCTTCAGGTTGCGGTTGAATTCGACTTCCAGTGCCTGATAGTGGCGCCGCGGATTCGCGAAACCATCCGGCTTGCCATCTGCGCCGTACGTGCCGGCCGTCGATGCGTTCACCACGCAGGCGCCCGTCGCATAGGTTGTGCCATCATACTTGCGGAAGAAGTCGCCGTTCGCCACGGCCGTATCGTTTGAGTAGGTGCAACCCGCAGCCGGAGCCACGTAATTAGCTTTTGTCACACTGCCCGGCGTGTTTCCGTTGTTGATGCTGACCCAGTCTGACGGCGTGTAGGTCGCGTACTGCTCGTTCTCCGAGATGTCCGTGGCGGCCGTCACGTTGGCGATACCGCCCGCGTAGTTGGCATCCACAAAAGAGCCTTCCGGAGACTGCGAGCCGATGTCTTCAATCACGCGGCCCAGACGGCGGTCGCTGTAGCGAACGCTCAGCACCGAGCCCGGGACGATCTCGCGCTGGAAGCCGAGGACATACTCGTTCTCATACTCCATCTTCGTGCCCGGCAGAATTCCTTCGCCGGTCGAAGAGGAGAAGTTCGGTGCGCCGAAGCTCGTTGCACCGGCAACCGAGTCGGTCGACTGCGACGTGCCGTTCAGCACATGCGCTGCGTCCAACCCTGGAATCACTGCGCCGGTGGCATCAAGCTTCACCGTGCCGTCGCTGTTCGTTTCCGGAGCAAAGTAGAACTTCGTGTCGTCCTGCTCGTTGCCCAGCTGGCGGATGGCCGCATCCAGCGGCAGCACCGACTGGTAACGCGCGTAGTTGAAGAACACCTTGCTCTTCTGGTTGCCAAACGGATCAACGTTCACACCAATGCGCGGCGACCAGTTGTCGTTGAACAGGTACTTCATCAGCGAGCCAGCGTACCACTGCTCTTCCCAGCGCAGGCCGGCATCGATGTTCAGGAAGCGGTTCATCTGGTAGCTGTCGTTGACCCAGCCCACGTGGTAGTGGCTGCTGGCGTTCACGCTCAGACCCTGATAGGTACCGCGATACTCCTGCAGGTACACCTGCTTGTTGTTGTAAATGGCGCAGTAGGTGCAGGTGGTCGACTGTGTGCCGTCGGCGTTCAGAGCGGGCAGCAGACGGAAGGTTGCGTTGGTGTACTGGCCTACCGCCGAGCTCTTGAAGCTGCTGAAGGAGCTCAGGTCCATACCTGCGATGTTCTGACCAGGAATTGCGAACAGGTCGCCCGAGCGTGCAGGCTGATCGAGGAAGTTGGCGTGGTCGTACTGGTAGCCCAGGCCAATCGTGTGCTCGCCAAGGAAGTGGAACTTCTTTTCCGTCTCGATGTTCAGACCGTAATCGTTGTTCTTCGTCGGCTCATAGCCGCCCACGCCGTAGGTGACATAGGGCGAAGAGGTACGATCCTGGATCGAGTAGTTCGCCAGCTTCGGCGTTGATTCGAACTTGTTGAAGTTGAACGTGTAGGCCGCCAGCACAGACCAGGTCGGCGTAATCGCAGCGCTCAGACGGGCAACCGAGTCACGGCTGCCATAGTTGTAGCGAACACCGACGGAGTCGGCGTTGACCGCTGCAAGGCTGTTCGGCGCTTCGTTGTGCTTCGAGGGATCACCAAAGGTCGATGCTTCCAGCTGCATGTTCGGCAGGAACTGGTAGCTCAGCTTAGCCGCCCAGTTCATTGACGTGGTGCTGTAGGCATACTGACCGTGGTCAAACAACGCCACGCTCGGAGCCGCCAGCGCGATGGTCTGCGTCAGGCTCGGGTCGAACGCGCCAAAGAAGAACAGCTTGTCGCGGAAGTGAGGAACGTAGCCGCCGAACTCGCCAGACACGTCATACTGCGGCGTGGATAGCGTGGTCGAGGGAGCCGTCGCGATGTAGTTGAAGTTGCTCAGACGATAGCGCGTTGCATACCAGGCACCCGGTCCAAAGTAGGCCGCGATCGCACCGTGGTAGTTGTTCGAGCCGGACTTGGTCACGATCTCGACGATGCCGCCGTCCGCGCGTCCGTACTTTGCTTCGAAGCCGGCCGTCTTCACGTCGACTTCCTTGATGAACGCAAGGTTCACGCCAGAACCCAGCGAGCCCCAGTAGCGGTTGAAGGTACCCAGACCACCAAACGCCTGGTCGGTGATCGTCACACCGTCCACCATGTACATGTTCTCAAGGCCCGACGCGCCACCAATAGAAGGGTTCGACGTGCCAGTACCGCCGCCGCTCACCACACCGGGAGCCAGCGTGAAGATTGCCGCCACGTTACGCGGCAGAGGAAGTGTCTCGTACAGCTGGTCCGTCAGTGGCGTGTTCAGCGAGGTTGACGACGTGTCGATCTGCACCGCACCCGCGTCCACCTGCACCGTGTCGGACACCGCGCCCACTTCGAGGTGAATATCCAGATTGCCCGTGTGGTCCACAACAACCTGGTTCTGCCTCGACAGGAACTTCTTGAATCCCGGCGCTTCCACCGTGACTGTGTACAGTCCGGGTACCAGCCCGCCCACCACGTAACGGCCGGACGCATCCGTTGTCGCGTTGTAGGTGCCCTGCGGACCGGTGACTGTCACCGTCTGTCCCGCCAGAGCCGATCCTGTCGCGTCATACACTGAGCCACCCAGCGCGCCGCGGACTGCCGAAGTCTGCTGCGCAACCAGCGGCAGCGACACCAGCAACAGGAACAAGCCAAGAACCAAGTTCGCCCTGAACCACTGCTTCATTCAGAATCTCCTTCAGATTCGTCCGAATACGGATGCAGAACCCGGGTGATAAGTACTCTCCCCAGGCATCCTGCTTGATGCCTCCAGCTCCCATTGAAGCCGGATTGAATTCTTTGATCTTTTTGCTGAAACTCGCGATCAGCTTCAGATGGAAAGGATCGGGCAGCGCCGTCGTTCAATTCGCCACGATTTGTGACGGCCGACACACACAGGGCTGCTTGCCCATTCTAAGTATGCAGTTTGCATGCCATTCCAAGGCAAGCCGCTTGCCTTTTTGCAACTTCCGGCTAATCAATCTGTTAACCGCCAGATGCTCAACCACGCAAATCGACCGAAAATATGAAAAAACGGATAAATGCGTGTTTCAATACTAAAAATTGTTCGTGAATACGATTTTCAATATCTGGTTGCCGGTCGTGCGACCCGTTGAGATATCCTTCCTCCCAGATGCTCCTTACCCTCGCCCACGTCGGTCCCCGTTTCGGCCCTAAGGACCCCCTCGATCCCCCCACCCGCGTCTACCTGGAGCGCATCCCGCCCTTTGCTCGCACTCAATCTGAGGCGTTCAAGTCCGAAGCCACTTTCGTTGACTGGCTCGACAAGCAAAGCGGCCGCGAACCCGCTCTTGCCGTTCTCCTCGATTCCCGCGGCAAGTTAATGTCTTCCGAGGCATTTGCCGCCTGGCTCGGAAGCCGCCGCGACCAGGGCGCACAGCATATTGTCTTCGCCATCGGCCCTGCCGACGGCTGGTCACCCGCGGCGCGCCAACGCGCCCAGCTCCTACTCTCGCTTGGACCTTTTACCCTGGCTCACGCGCTCGCCCGCCTCGTTCTTGCCGAGCAGCTTTACCGCGCCGTCACCATCCTCACCGGCCACCCTTACCACTCCGGCCACTAGCCCAACCGGTTCCCCGTACACTGATACCTGCCATGAACGAAGACCCAAGCAGCCGCCGCGGCCTCATCCTTATCAACACCGGCCCGGGCAAGGGTAAGACAACCGCCGCCCTGGGCACCGCCCTGCGCGCCGCCGGCAACGGTATGCGCGTCCTCGTCCTCCAGTTCCTGAAGGGCTCGTGGCACTACGGTGAGCTCGACTCCATCGCTGCCCTTGGTCCCGACTTCGTCATCAAGCAGCTCGGCCGCGGATTCGTCAAAATCGGCGGGGCAGAAACCGATCCCGAAGACCTGCGCCTTGTGCAAGAGGCCTGGGCTGAAGCCAAAGCGGCCATCTTCTCCGGCGAATGGGACCTTATCGTCCTTGACGAGATCAACTACGCAATCGGCTACGGCATGCTCGACCCGCAAGAGGTCGCCGATACCCTACGCCAGCGCCCCGAGCTCCTCCATGTCATCCTCACCGGCCGCAATGCCCACCCGTTGCTCGTCGAGCTCGCCGACACCGTCACCGAGATGCGCGAAGTGAAGCACGCCTATCAGAAGGGCATCCTAGCCCAGCGCGGCATCGAATTCTGAAGCGTTGCAGTCTCCGAAAATGGTTCAGGCCCGCAGCCCGTGGCGCTTGATACGCCGCGAACCGCGAGCCTGAAGTTTGCTCGGTTCAGTTTTGGCAGACGCCGTTGTCAGCGCCAGCGTTTAGAACGCCAATCGAGCACCCAGTGACATCACGCGCGCCTTTGGAGCACCCAGCCCGAACGGCACCAGATCCTGCGCTTTGCCAAAGTTGGCACTGCCCAGGTTGCCTGTCACAGCGTCGAAGTTGGGGTGGTTGGCCACGTTTTGCGCCTGCGCCTTCAGGTCCAGATTGCACCGCTCGGCAAACCGGAACGTCTTGCTCAGGCTCACGTCCATCTGAGCAAAGTCTGGCCCAGTAAAGACGTTTCTGCCCAGCGTTCCATATCGGTTGTAGGTCGGCGTAGATCCCGGATAGTTTGGCGTGACAAATAGCGAGTTGGGGGTCGTGGCGCCGAACCGCGTGTTGCATGCAGCCACATTTACATTGCCCGGAACCCAATCCGCACTGCACCCGATGATGTTGTTGTCTGTGAAGATGCCCTTGGCCGGTGTTGCATGGCTATAGACATTCTTCTTATTGCCGCCGACGAACACTGGCCGGTCGTTAGCCACGCCGTCCAGGTTGTAGTCGCCGCCCAGGTTATACGGAACGCCGCTGGCGTCCAGCACCTTGGCGTTTGTTGTCACGTCCCTCGCCGCATATCGAGTGCGGCCATCCCACACATCCACAGGGTGACCGGAGTAGAACTGGAACAATCCACCCAGCGTCCAGCCGCCCAGCACGTGCCCCGTGAATCCGCTCTGGTTCTTGAAGAACGGCTCCTGGTACACCACGCTCAGCTTGAACGAGTTGCGATGATCAAACGAGCCTCGCCCATACTCCAGCTTGGGGTTGGCGTTGGTCGTGTAGTAGTAAGGTGCGCTCTGTCCGCCGATCGTCGAGCAGCCTGCGAACAGTTCCGAATTCTCATCCATCAGCTTGGAGAACGTGTAGCTGGTGTCGAACTGCACCCCGTTCTTCATGCGCTTCTGCGCCTGCACAATCAGCGCGTTGTAGTTGGACGACACGCTGTTTGAGCGGTAATTGAAGCCGTTGTACAGTGCGTTCGGGTAGACCGGTGAGAGGCTGCTGTTGGCTGCGTCACCGCTCACGCGGTTCAGGTTCTCCAGCATCGGCAGGTGCCGGCCCATTTCGCCCTGATACTGCACGCGCGCCAGAATGCCCGCGGGAATCTCCGACTCGAACCCGAGATAGAAGTTCTGGCCGGAAGAGTCGTGCATGTTCGCATCCATCGTGCGCAGGCTCACGCGCTTGCCAGAGCAGCCTGTGCTCGAGGCATACGGAATCTGACCGCAAGCCCCGTTCGGGTTGTATGCCGCGCCAATCGACGCCGGGTTCGAGTAGTAAATTGCGTCACCCGTGTCGGCTTCAAAGTCGATCAGGGCAAAGTACGGTGGATTCCACGCTCCATTCGACCAGATGTTGTCGAAGATGCGGTCATACGAGATGCCGTAACCGCCGCGGACCGCCATCTTGCCATCGCCCTTTGGATCGAATGCAAATCCAAAGCGAGGGCCGTAGTCGTTGTTTGCCGTAGTCCACATGCGGTCCACGTGGCCCACGCGCAGCGTCGCCAGGCAGCTCGCATCCAGATAGCTGCAGCTGTTGAAGTTGGTGAACTGCGAGATCTTTCCGCTCACTTCGCTCGGCGATCCGTAGCGATCCCAACGGAGCCCCACGTTCAGCGTCAGTCGCGGAGTCACCTTGAAGTCGTCCTGTACAAACCAATACCAGTCATGGTTCGTATAGTGGCGATAGGCATTCGCCGTCTGCCCCGTCGTCGGGTCAATCGACATTTCTTGGTAGTACGGATAATCGCCGGCAAAGTTGGCGTTGGTTTCGCTCTGGACGTTCGCAATCGTGCCGTCGGACTGCATCGTGCCGTCGGTCGAAGCAGTCAGCACAGGGCAGCCGCTCGTCGCGCCGTCCGCGCATTGCGTCGTAATCAGTTCGCCGAACTCGTAGTATCCCGGCTTACCCAGATCCCAGTTGCGGTAGAGAATCCCGTACTGGTTGCCGATGCCGAACTTGAACGAGTGGCGTCCCTTTGTCCACGTCACGTTGTCCAGGAACGACCACCGGTCCTGGCTGAAGTTCTGGATCTGGCTGCCGTCACCCACACCGCCAATCGAGTAGCCCAGTCCGCCTTCGTTCTGGTTGTCGATGTAGATGTTCGGCACCGTCTCCGCTGCATCGGCCGAGTACACGTTGTAGTGCCGGTTATGCGCCACTGTGAACTGGTTGATGATCGAGCTGCCAAACGTGTGCACTTCATTCAGTGACAGGTTGTGGAAGTGGTTCGTCGTGTTGCCGTTGATCGGCCCGTTTGAGGTCAACGGTCCGCCACCGTACTTGTCCACGTTCAGCTCACGCGAAATGTTCGCTGTGAACGACAGCCGGTCCTTCGCGCTGAACGTGTGATCCACCTTCCCGAAGTACGTGTCCACCGTGTCCGTCACCGGATCAAAGAACGAGAGGCAGCCTACAAAGTTCGGCAGCCCGTTCGGTTCTGTTGAGGCCTCCGTACCCGTCGGCGTGCCGTCAATGTTGCACGACTGGTCCGAGGTCAGCGGCGGAAACGCCGCGATGACTGCCTGCGCCAGCGGCCCTCCGTTCGTCTTCAGGTACGCCAGCGCCGCACTGGTCGGCACGTAGTTGTGTGCAGAGGTTGTGCCCGTCACCAGCTTTGACCGGTCATAGGCCGCGGCAAAGAACGTCTTGTCCCGGAAGATGGGGCCGTCTGCCTCACCGCCGAACTGGTTCTTGATGTATTTCAGCTTCGGCGTCAGTGTCCGCTCGTCAGCGGACAGGCCCTGCTGCGCATCGTACTGCTGGTTGTAGAACCAGTCGTTCGCATTCAGGGATGCGTTGCGGTTGAACTCATACACCACGCCATGGAACCGGTTCGTGCCCGACTTCTGGTTCGCCGTGATCAGGGCGCCCATGCCGCGCCCGTACTCGGCGCTCATGTTGTTGGTTAGAACGGAGAAGTCCTGCACTGACTCGAGCGGCGGCGTTACGTTCGCTGAGCCCTCGCCAAAGTTGTCGTTATCCTCGCTGCCGTTCAGCATGAATGACGTGCCGGACTCGCGCGCGCCGCCCGCCGTGATGGTGTTGTCCAGGCCGGGCATCGCCTGCGGTGCCAGCATCGGCAGCGTCCCAAAGACGTCGCGGTCCACCAGCGCCATGTTCTGAATCGTCGTGTTGTCCACCTGCAGGGAAAGGTCGGAGGTTTCCGTCTGCACCAGTGGAGCTTCCGAGGTGACCTCCACCACTTGCTGTTCTGAAGCTACTCTCAGCTTCGCGCTGTAGGGCACCGTCTGGCTTGCCTGCACCAGCACGCCGTTCACCTTCTCCGTGCCGAACCCGGCCGCCTTGAACTGCAGCGTGTAGGTTCCCGGCGGCACCAGTGCAAACCGGTATGCGCCGTTCGAACCGCTGGTTGTCGTCTGCGTCGCTCCCGTTCCAGCGTTCGTCAGGGTCACGGCTGCACCCCCGATCACTGCGCCGGATGGATCAGTCACGCTTCCGGCAATCACGCCGTCGACGGTCTGCGCCACGGATGGAAGAGCGATCAACACCGTAAGAAACGCCAGCATCAGCAGGCGAATCCGAATCCTGGGCATGTCTTTTGTTCCTCCAAAGATGTCCTGTGGTATCGATTCCCGCTTCCGCAAGAGACACCACGGGTGGGACTTTGTTTAAACAAAGCCTCGTGTCAATGCAGTTGCTTACGGCCCGGTACACACTCGCAGCGAAAGATGAGGTCCGCGCCGACTGGGATCGGCCTGGTGTAGATACACTTCAACTGCTCCCGCTCGTCTAAAAGACCTCTGAATGCAGAGGTACGGGCAGGGGTGGGGAAGAGACTGAAACGCTGCGAAGTAGCTGAATCTTAGCGTTCCCGTTACGGCATGTCAATCAAATCAACAATATTGCATAAAAAATTGTTGTCACATGGAATCGCCAGGCCCCAAAACCTCCCCCGTTCTGCCGGTCCCCTATAATTAGGCTTTCCCAGATCACTGAAGCAGCTCTTTCCAAGACCCTTTCGGTCAAAGTGGACAAAGGAGCTCATGCCCAAATCCGCGCCCGGTTCCCCGCTCGGCCAGCTCGCCTCGCACCCAGCCTCCGGCGGCACCTCGCGCCGCGGGTTCCTCCGCTCGGCAATGCTCGCCTCCGCAGCCTTCGCACCCGGCCTCGGTCCCCTGCTCCTTCGCGGACAATCCGCCTTCTCCCGTCCCGCAGGGACTTTTCTCGGCCTCGTCCACTTTGAGGACGAACACGTCGCTCCCGGCAACGTCCCGCTCGGCCAGGAGCTCGACCGCCGTCTCTTCACGGATCTCTCCAGCATCAGCTCCGCGCAAGCCGTTACCGCACCAGCCGACTACTACATCCGCACCGGCGCATCCGCCTTGCTGCCCGCCGCTGACGGCTGGCGCATCCAGCTCGACGGCGCCTCACCCGCCACCGCCGCCGCCCTCGCCCACCGCGCGCGCCCCATGGGCACGCATCTCATGGAGTGCGTCGGCAACGTGCGCCTCACCCGCTTCGGCCTCATCAGCGTCGGCTCCTGGACAGGCGTCCCCATCGGGGACATTCTCGGCGAACTCAAGTCCTTATCCGGTTCCCCCTGGGTACAGGTGGATGGCTTCGACGACTACCAGTCCGAGTCCTCCAGCTCCATCCCCGGCGCCAGTTGGATCTTCCGCGCCGATGAGCTGCGTGCCTCCGGAGCCTTCCTTGCCACTGCGCTCGACGGCCGTCCTCTCACGCGCGACCACGGTGCCCCCGTCCGCCTCATCGTCCCCGGCTTGTACGGTTGCTCGTGCATCAAGTGGGTCAACCGCATCGCTACGGTCCCCGACGGCGCCGAGACCACCTCGCAGATGAAGGAGTACGCCGGCCGCACGCTCCAGTTCGGCACCCCGGCCACCGTCAACGACTACGCCTCCCCCATCGTTGAAGCCGCCGCCATGCCCATCCGCGTCGAGCAGTGGCGCGTCGCCGGCAAAATCGAGTACCGCATCCTCGGCCTCGCCTGGGGAGGAACCTCGCCGATCCGAGATCTCCGCATCCGTTTCAGCCTCAACGAGGACTATGTCCCCGTTGACTCCTTCCACCAGACCTTTACCGATCCCTGGACCCTCTGGTCCCACCGCTGGCGCCCAGCCGCTCCCGGCCCTTACGCCATCGGCCTCTCCATTGCCGACCCCGGAGTCCGCGCCCGCCGCATGGGCCTCGGCCTCTACGTCCGCGCCATCCAGATCAACGAAGCGGGCTGAAACCCGCGCGAGCCCAATCCATGCCGCTATCATCGCCAATCCGCCGCCGCTTCCATTCGTTCCTCGCCCTCTGCCTGCTCGCCGCCTCCGCCCTGCCCGCCGCCGCGCATGATGAAATGCACCAGCCTGGCCACGTCCCTGAGGCCATCCTCGAAAAGCCCATCCCACTGCATCAGGGGCTGGGTCCGGACCACCAGAAGGTCTCCACCGCCTCGCCCCGCGCGCAGGCGTTTTACGACCAGGGCCTCCGCTATCTCCACTCCTACGTCTGGGTGCAGGCCGCCCGCTCGTTCCATCAGGCGCTCCGCCTCGATCCCCATCTCGCCATGGCCGACCTCGGCCTCGCCGACGCCCTCATCGGCCTGCAGGACGTGCCCGCCGCGCGCCATGCCTGCGACGCCGCCCGCGCCCTCGCGCCCTACATGTCCCCCGCCGAAAAGGACTGGCTCAACATCCGCGATCTCGAAGTCGCATTCCTTGAAACCGGCGATCCCGGCAAGCTCAACGCCTACAAGCAGGCCCTCGACGACGCCTCCGCCGCCTACCCCAAAGACCCGTGGTTCCTCATCCAGCGCGGCCTCGCGGAAGAGGCCTCCCCCTTCACCCACGGACAGGCCAGCGGTGCTCGCTCCGTGCCCTATTACAAGCAGGCCCTCGCCTTCTCGCCTGACAATCTGGCCGCCTTCCACTACGTCATCCACGCCCATGAAAACCTGGGCGACATCCGCGCCGCACTCGATGAAAGCGCCACCTACGCGCGTCTCGCCTGGGCCATTCCCCACGCCCACCACATGCGCGGGCACGAGCTCATGCGCATGGGCAAAAGCGAAGAAGCCATCCGCGAGTTCGACCGCACCAACCAGCTTGAAGAAGCCTCCTACCGCGCCGAAGGCATCCCTGCCGAGTACGACTGGCACCACGCCCACAACCTCCAGCTCATGGGCATGAACGAGGAGCTTCTCGGCCGCATGCACCGCGCCGAATCCCTCTTCCGCCAGGCCTTCGCACTGCCCGCATCCACGGAGTTCCTCGCCTACAACCGCCGCGCCTGGCCCGAGTTCCTCCTTGACCGCGGCCGTTATCAGGACGCTCTCTCCGCGTCCACTGAGATGACGCACAGCCCGTGGCCTCTGGCCCGTCTCGCCGGCCACTCTCTCGCCGGAGAAGCCCAGCTCGGCCTCAACCGCCTCGACCTCGCGCAGCAGGAGCTCGGTCTCGCCCAGCAGGAGGCCAGCCACATCGAGCCGCGCATCGCCTCCATGCTGCCTTATCCCGCCGCGCTTGAAGCCGCCATCCTGCTCCGTCAGGGCAGTCTCGATCAGGGCAACGACATCTTCGCCCGCGTCGAGCAGATGTCCGTCGCCATGCCCGGACCCGACGGCTGGATCGCCGCCATCTTCGTGCTCAACTCCATCGCCCGCGAGGCTCGCGAAGCCCAGGACTGGCCGCTGGCCCAGCAAGCCGCCGAGCAGATCATCAGCCACGATCCCTACTTCGCCGGAGGCCACTTTGCGCTCGGCCTCGTCGCAGCTCATGCGGGCGAGCAGGACGGCGCCCGCCAGATGTTCGCAAACGCCATCCAGCTCTGGGCCACAGCCGACCCCGATCTGCCTGAACTCGCCACCGCGCGTGCGGCCGTCAAACCCGCTCCCTGAGCACCCGTTCCCCTCAGCGCGCGGCGTTCGTCGCGCGCGCTTCTCCGGGCCGTCCGCAACCCGTGTGCTAGGATTTCAACCAATCGCTCCGGCCATCCCCTTTCACGGAGACCATGCCATGAAACCTGTCTGCTCCTTGCTCCGCCTTGCGGGGCTGTCGCTGTTGTCTACCTGCGTATGGCTCGCGGCTCAGTCCTCGCCGCCCGCCCCGCCTGCTGACGTCGTGATCCGCAACGCCACCATCATGACCGTCTCCCATGGCACCATCCAGCACGGAGCCATCTGGCTCCATCAGGGCAAAATTGCCGCCGTCGGCGACAAAGTCGATGCCCCCGCCGGAGCCGTCACCATTGACGCCGCCGGAAAGTACGTCACTCCCGGCATCATCGATCCCCACTCCCACTCCGCACTCGGCAACGACATCAACGAGGCCACCAGCCCCGTCACGCCGTCCATGATGATGATCGACGCCTTCGACAACCGCGACAAAGCGCTTTATCACGCGCTCGCAGGCGGCGTCACCACGGAGCTGCTGCTGCACGGCTCGGCCAACATGATCGGCGGCCAGGCCGTCGTCATCAAAAACAAGTTCGGCCTCAGCCGCGACGAAATGCTCTTCCCCAACGCGCCCCGCTCCATCAAGTTCGCCAGCGGAGAAAACCCCAAGCGCGTCTACGGACGCCGCGGTGAGGTGCCTTCCACCCGCATGGGCAACTTTGAGGTCATGCGCCAGTCCTTTGAGGATGCGCGCGCCTACATGGCCTCCTGGGACGCCTACAACGCCAAGGTGGCCAAGGGCGACAAGGACGCCACGCCGCCCAAGAAGGACCTCAAGCTCGAAGCCCTCGCCGATGTCCTGCGCGGCAAGCTCTACGTGCAGATTCACTGCTACCGCGCCGACGAGTTCCTCTCCGAGGAAGCCATCGCCAAAGAGTACGGCTACAAGATCCGCGGCTTCCATCACGCCCTCGAGATGTACAAGGTTGGCGACAAGATCGCGCCCACCGGCACCGGCATCGCCACCTTTGCCGACTGGTGGGGCTACAAGGACGAAGCCTGGGACGCCATCCCCTGGAACGCCGTCATGAGCATGCGTGAAGGCGTGCGCGTCGCCCTCAAGAGTGACTCCAACGACTACATCCGCCGCCTCAACCAGGAGGCCGGCAAGATGATCGACTACGGCGGCGCCACCGAGGACGAAGCTCTCCGCATGGTCACGCTCAACGCCGCATGGATCATCGGCGTTGACGATCGCGTCGGCTCGCTCGACACCGGCAAGGACGCCGACGTTGTCATCTGGAGCACCGACCCGCTTTCCACCTATGCCCGCGCCGAGAAGGTCTTCATCGACGGCGACCTGTTCTTTGACAGCTCGCTCCCCGGCCTCGGCACCACCCGCTTCTCCGGCGTCATGCATGACGCGGGCGGAGATGGCGGCGAAGACGACGAGGAGGACGGCCAGTGAAAATCCGCATCGCGCTCATGATCGCATCGCTCGCCTGCGCTGCAGCGATCACGCTCCCCAACCACGCGCAGACCGCGCCATCCGCGCCCGTCGCCATCGTCGGCGGCAAGCTGCTCACCGTCACCCATGGCGTCATTGAGAACGGCACCGTCATTCTCTCCGGCGGCAAGATCACCGCCATCGGTCCCGCCGCATCCACGCCCGTCCCATCCGGCGCCAAGGTCTTCGACGCCAAAGGCATGACGGTCTATCCCGGCTTGTTCGACGCTGAAACCAACCTCGGCCTCATCGAGGTGGGCTCCGACGAAGCCAGCAATGACAAGGCAGAAACGGCCGACGAGATCGAGCCGCACATGCACGTCGCCGACGCCTTCCACGCTGAAACCGTCCGCATCCCCGTCGAGCGCCTCAATGGCATCACCAACGCCATCGTCGCCCCCGGCAGTGAGGACTCCATCGCCGGCCAGGATGCCGCGATTCAGCTCTGGGGCCAGAGCCGCGATCAGATGATCCTCGTCCGCGACATCGCTCTCGCCATGAACTTCGAGGGCTCCGTCCGCCGCAAGGGCGAGGGCAAAGGCAAGTTCCCCTCCACCCGCATGGGCCTCGCCTCACAGCTCCGTCAGGCCTTTTTGGACGCACAGGCCTACGAGGCCGAGCATGAAGCGGCCGGCAAGCCAGAGCACAAAGGCCCCGCCCCCAAGCGCGACCTCAAGCTCGAGGCCCTGCTCCCCTATCTCCACGGCGAGAAGCCCGTCGTCCTTGCCGCCCGTGACGGATACGAGGTCGAAGTCGCCATGCAGCTCGCCCGCGAGTTCCACCTCAAGGTCATTCTGAATCACCTGACCCACGCGCAGGACGTCCTCGACGAGGTCGCCTCCTACCACGTGCCCGTCATCGTCGGCCCCATCTACGACGCCCCGCTCGCCAACGAGCGCTATGACGCCGTCTACTCGCTCCCCGCCGAGCTCGCCCGTCGCGGCGTGCTCATCGCGCTCTCCTCCAACGGCGCCGGCATGGGCCAGAGCCGCAACCTGCCCTACGCCGCCGGCTACTCCGTCGCCTACGGCCTGCCCTACGATGAGGCCCTCAAGGCCATCACCATCAACCCAGCCAAAATGTTCGGCCTCGACAACGAGCTCGGCTCGCTCGACGTGGGCAAGACTGGCAACGTGGTCATCGCCAACGGCGACCCGCTCGACGTCCGCACCGCCGTCAAGCAGGTCTTCATCAGCGGCACGCCCATCCCCATGGTCAGCCGCCAGACCCAGCTCCGCGACGAGTACATGCACCTCACCAAGCCTGCCGCCAGCAAGCCCTGAGGGACCCACTCCGCCGCGCGTTGCCTCCCACGCAGCGCGCGGCCTTCCTGCCCGGTCTCTCCCCTGTTTCGTCACGGATTGCTGTTCACAGTTCCCCACCGCACCGCGCAGCGCTACCATATCCCCCATGCGCATCGCCTTCTTCGGTGGCAGCTTCGACCCGCCTCACTTCGGCCACCTCGCCGTCGCACGCGCCGCACGCGCAGCGCTCGCCCTCGACCGCATCCTCTTCGCACCAGTCGGCCACCAGCCGCTCAAGCCGGCCGGTTCGTCCGCCTCGTTTGAGGACCGCGTCGCCATGACCCGCCTCGCCATTGAAGACGAGCCCGCGTTCTCGCTCTCGCTCGCTGACGCTCCCGGCCCGCATCCCAACTACACCATCGACACCCTCGCCCAGCTTGCCCACGAGCATCCCCACGCCGAGCTGTTCTGTCTTCTCGGCGCCGACTCCTTCCTCGGCCTTCCGCGCTGGCATCGTGGTGCAGAGCTGCCGTTCGCTGCGCCCCTCATCGTTGCCGCGCGCCCCGGTGAATCGCTCGCCGACCTCGCCTCGATCCTGCCTGACGACCTCGAGCTCGCCTCACCGCCCACGCCCGTCTCCGCACCGCGCGGCATCCACCTCCAACGCGCCACGCTGCAAAACGCCGCTGGCCTCACCGCCCCGCTCTACCTGCTCCCTGACCTCCACGTCGAGCTCAGCGCCACCGACCTCCGCGCCCAGCTCGCCGACCCCGGCCACCACCCCGGCCTGCCTGACCCTGTCTTCTCCTACATCGCCGCGCACGACCTCTACCGCGGCGCATAGCTGGTCAGCCGCTGCACTCGGAGCACGAAGCTCCGTGCCCCATCCTTTTGCGCAGCATCATCGCGCAAAAGGGTGGGAGAGCAAGCTCTGTCCCTGCCACGACCAAGTCCACCGTACGCAGCACGACCCTCCGTCCCTCACCCCAAGCACGAAAATGGGTGCCCCGGGTCCGTGTGTTCGGACCCGGGAAAGCAAGCCAGTATCCCCGCCACGCTCAGGCACCAGCGCCCAGCGCACGGCCAGCGAGCAGCTCGCTGCATGCCATACCACCCGCCACAATCGCCTCTTCCGCCGCCCTCGGCCGCCACCCCAGCACGCGTTCGGCCTTCGCACTGGTCGCATTTTTCCGCACACCCAGCTCCGGCCCCAGTTGCCGCACGCTCCGGTCGCATATCCCTGCCAGCCGCACCAGCCAGTCCGGCAACTCCCGCGTCGGAACCCGCCGCGCCCGCTCTCCCAGCCGTTCCCGCAGCACCGCGCACATTTCTTTCATCGTCAGGAACCGCCCCGCCACCGCCAGAAACCTCTCGCCCTTCGCCTCTGGAGCCGTCATCGCCAGCAAGTGCAGCGCCGCCACGTCCCGCACGTCCACCACACCCATCTCCATCCGCGGCACTGCCGGAATCTTCCCCTCCAGCAGCCAGCGCACCAGCGCCATCGACGTTGCCAGGTCCGGCGTCAGCGCCGGACCAAACACCATCACCGGGTTCACCGTCGCCAGCTCCATCCCGCCGCCCTCGCGCTCCATGAACTCCCACGCCGCCCGCTCCGCCAGCGTCTTCGACTTCGCGTACGCCGTCACCCCCGGCCCGTTCACGTCCGTCCAGTCCCGCTCGTCAAAGTCGCGGTCAATCTCGCCCTTCCCGTATCCGATCGCGGCAAACGACGAGGTCTGCACCACCCTCCGCACGCCCGCCCCGCGCGCCGCGCGCAGCACGCGCAACGCTCCTTCCCGCGCCGGCCGGATCAGCTCGTTCTCATCCCGCGGCGTGCCCGCCGGAAACGGCGACGCCACATGCAGCACAAACTCGCACCCCGCCGCCGCCTCAGCCCAGCCCTCATCCGCCTCCAGGTCCGCCCGCACCACGCGCAGTTGCTCACGGTCTTCGGCCGTCTCCGCCGCCACGCCCGCGGCCTTCAAGGCAGCACGTATCTCGGCCTCCCGTGCAGGATTCCGCACCGTCGTCCGCACCGCGTGGCCCGCCTCCAGCAGTTGCGCAATCGCATGCTCTGCAATGAACCCCGTCCCGCCAGTCACCAGCACCACGCTCATACGTTCTCCTCGCTTCCGCCGTTTACTCTCGACGCACCCATTCTCAGCACGGTCCCAGCTCGTGGGGGTCCCGACTAAGCCGCGGTTTTGCCTTTTCGGCGCAGGGGGCAGCACAAGCCCACCGTGGACAAATCCTCACTCATCATCAACACCCGTGAGCGATCAGCAAGCAGCTCGCCGCATCACTCTCCACTGCTCTTCTCATAGCGCTTGGCCGCCTCACCAAGCTTCTTCACGCTGATCTCCTTGCTCTTCAGCAGAGCCATCACCAGCTCGTCGCTTCGCCCCCCAAACATCCGTTCGATCAGGTCGCGCAGAGCCTCCTTCCGCGCCTTTGCTTCGCTCTCCGCCGCCGTATAGACAAACGCACGCCCCGCGCGGTGCCGCCGCAGCTTGCCCTTGTCCACCAGAATGTTCAGCATGGTCTGCACGGTCGTGTACGCAAGCTCTCCGCCCATTTCCTCCTGCACCACACCCACCGTGCCACCACCCACGCGCCACACGGCCTGCATTACGCGAAGCTCCAGCTTCGTCAACCCGCCTGCCTTCTCCCGATCCTTGCCCTTCTGCTTCTCTTTTGCCGCCATCTTTGCCTCCGAATGTCTTAGGAATTATCGCCGCTACACGCCCGTTGCACGAAGCGGGCGGCTGGCTCCCGGTTCCGGGCGCCGTGACCGCTTCTTCCTCTTCGAGTTTTTGCGTCAGGGAACCGCCTGAACCGTGTAGATAAGATCCCCAGAATCAACATTGTTTAGCCGCGAAGCCCGGTCCATCGCTCTGTACGCTGCAAGGCCGTGCCTTCTCCGCAACGCAGGAAGCGCGCCCCCATTCCGATCCTGCACGCCGCGAACCGTGGATGGGCGTTTCCATTCCCACTCCTCGCCCCCGGCAGCAGCCAACTCGCCTCGCCATGCAACCCGCATTTAAACTAGATACTGATATGACCATCCTCAAAGCCGTCCGCGGCACCCGCGATCTCCTTCCCCCGGAGACTGCTCTCTGGAACCGCATTGAAGCCACCGCCCGCTCTGTCTTCGCCCGCTACCACTTCGGCGAGATTCGCACCCCTGTCTTTGAGGACACGGGCCTGTTCGCCCGCGGCGTAGGTGAGGAAACCGATATCGTCTCCAAGGAGATGTACACCTGGGAGGACCGCGCCCGCGCCGCCAGCGAGAAGCCGCAGTCGCTCACACTCCGGCCTGAAAACACCGCCGGCGTGGTCCGCGCCTATATCGAGCACAAGCTCGGCGAAACCGGCCAGCTCCAGAAGCTCTATTACATTGGCCCGCAGTTCCGCCGCGAGCGCCCGCAGAAGGGCCGCTACCGCCAGTTCTCGCAGATCGGCGCCGAGGTCATCGGCCCGCAGTCGTCTGGCTCCGAGTCGCCTCTGCGCGACGCCGAAGTGCTTGAGATGCTCGCCACGCTGCTCGACGAGCTCGGGATCACCGGCTGGACCCTCCAGCTCAATTCCGTCGGCTCCTCGGCCGACCGCGCCCGCTACAACGAAGTCCTCCGCACCGCCCTTGTCGATGTCGCGCCCAAAATGTGCGCCGACTGCCAGCGCCGCGCCGTCACCAACCCCCTCCGCGTGCTCGACTGCAAGGTTCCCGAGGACCAGCCCTATATCGACGCTCTGCCCAAGATCGCCGACTCGCTCGACGAGGACTCCAAGGCCCACTTTGCAGCCGTCTGCGCCGCGCTTGACGCCGCAGGCGTGCCTTACACGCGCAATCCCCGCCTCGTCCGCGGCCTGGACTACTACACCCGCACCACCTTCGAGTTCACCCACGGCGGCCTCGGCGCGCAGAACGCCCTTCTCGGCGGCGGCCGCTACGACGGCCTCTCAGAGAACATCGGCGGCCCCAAGGCTCCCGGCATCGGCTTCGCCATGGGAGAGGACCGGCTCGTCCTCACTCTCCAGGCCCTCGAATCCACGCCTCCGGCCAAGATTGACGCTTATATCGCGCCCCTGGGCGAGACGGTTAACGCCGCCGCCCTCGCGCTCGCCCGCGAGCTTCGCCGTGACGGCCTCTCGGTTGAGCTTGGCGACGGCTCCTTCCGTCTCAAGAAGTCCTTTGACGCCGCCGACAAAGCCGCGCGCCGCATCGTCATCCTCGGTGAAGACGAACTGGCTTCCGGTATCCTGACTGTGAAGGACTTCTCCACCGGCACCCAGACCAAGGTTCCGCGCGCTGAACTGGCCGCGCACCTCCGCGAGTAATTCATCGGACCGATGGCCTGCGCTTTCGGGATCGTTGAAGTTTTGAAGGGGCACGGCTTCAGCCGTGCCAAAACAGCTCCAGAATTCCAGGGGGCTTTAGCCCCTGAGGGCCGGTCGGCACATCACCTGCCCAAATCAAAGGAAGCAAACCGTGCTCGATTTCCTAGGTACTCTTGAACGCACCCACTACTGTGGCGATCTCCGCGCCGCGCATGCTGGCCAGCAAGTTGTCCTGATGGGCTGGGTCAACCGCCGCCGCGACCACGGCAACCTCATCTTCCTCGACCTCCGCGACCGCTCCGGCATCGCCCAGGTCGTGCTCGACAAGGAACTCGTTCCCGAGGGCCACGCCAAGGGCGAGCAGGTCCGCCCCGAGTACGTTGTCGCCGCCGTCGGCAAGGTCCGCCTGCGCGATGCCGACGCCATCAATCCCAAGATGGACACCGGCGAGATCGAGATTGAAGCCACGGAGATTCGCGTGCTCAATGACACGCGTCTCGCGCCCTTCTCGCCCGCTGAAGAAGCCATCCAGAACGAGGAAGTGCGCCTCAAGTACCGCTACGTCGACCTGCGCCGCGTTGAGATGCAGCGCAACTTCCGTCTGCGCCATGAGATCACGCACGCCATCCGCGAGAGCCTCTCCGGCCAGGGCTTCCTTGAAATCGAAACCCCCATCCTCTGCAAGTCCACGCCTGAGGGCGCTCGCGACTTCCTCGTTCCCTCGCGCGTCCATGCTGGCGAGTTCTACGCTCTCCCGCAGTCGCCGCAGATCTTCAAGCAGATCCTCATGATCTCCGGCTTCGACCGCTACTTCCAGATCGCCCGCTGCTTCCGCGACGAGGACCTACGCGCCGACCGCCAGCTCGAGTTCACGCAGATCGATCTCGAAATGAGCTTCCCGCGCCGCGAGCATGTCTTCGCCGTCGTCGAGCAGTTCTGCAAGGCCGCCTGGACCGCCGCTGGCGTCGATCTGCCCGCGCCCTTCCCGCGCATCACCTACGATGACTCGCTCCGCCAGTACGGCTCAGACAAGCCCGATCTCCGCCTCCCCGGCCTCGTCGACGTCCGCTCCGCGTTCAGTGACGAAGACCTCGGCAAGCTCCTGATTGACCCGGCGCTTCCAGTCGTCGCCCTCCGCATTCCCTCCGTCGGCGAGCTCAGCCGCAAGGAGCGCGAGGACAACCACCCCCTCTTCGATCAGAAGAAGGGCGCAAAATTCATTGACGACTTCAAGCGCCTCGCCAAGGGCTTCCCCGGCGCGGTCGCCAAGATCCACGAGCTCACCGGCGCGGCCGAAGGCGACTTCGTCGTCGTGGTTGCCGGCGATCCCGCACACCCCGTCAAGGCGTCGGACACCAAGTTTCCCGGCCGCCTCAGCGAGCGCGAGATCAACGTCTACTCCGCCGCTGGCAACTTCCGCACCGAGCTGGCCAAGAAGTACGCTGACAAGCACGGCGCCTTCAAGGTCACCGATGAGGTGGTGGCCGCAGCCGCCGCGCGCACCGCAGGCAGCCCGCTCATCGACGGCTCCAAGGCCTTCCACCCCATCTGGATCGTCGATTTTCCGATGTTCGAGTACGACCTCGCGACCGGCCAGTGGATGCCCGCGCACCACCCGTTCACCGCGCCCTACGAGGCCGACATGCCGAACCTCAAGTCCGATCCGGCCAGTGTCCGCGCAGATTGCTACGACCTCGCCATGAACGGCCTCGAGCTCGGCTCCGGCTCCATCCGTATCCACCGCCAGGACGTGCAGAAGCTCATCTTCCAGTCCCTCGGCATCAGTGATGAAGAGGCAAAGAACCGCTTCGGCTTCTTCCTCGACGCGCTCGAGTACGGCACCCCGCCCCACGGCGGCATCGCCCTCGGCCTCGACCGCATCGTCATGCTGCTTACCGGCGCGCCCAGCCTCCGCGAGGTCATCGCCTTCCCCAAGACCGCGAAGGCCATCGACCTCATGGCCGACGCTCCGCAGGCCGTCACCGACGCCCAGCTCAAGGAACTCCACCTGCGGGTGAATCTCAAGAGCTAGGCGCCCTCAATCGCCACGCAACACGGAACAGGCCGCGCCCCGCGCGGCCTGTTCCTTTTTCTGCCCCAACTGCGAAACTCTATGGGTGCGCCACCCGCCACTTCTTCACCCGCCTCTGCACCTCGGCCAGTTCCTCAGCAGTGATCCGCGTCCCCACTTGCTGCCGGTTGGCCGCATACTTCTGCTGGTTCGGCCCCTCGACCTCCGCCGCCACCGCAAACCAGAAGTACGCCTCAGCGTCGTCCCGCTCCACGCCTAGCCCCATCGCATACATCGTCCCCAGCGTGCCCTGTGCCGTCGTATTGCCCGCCTCTGCCGCACGCCGGTACCACTGGGCGGCTTGCGCGGCATCGCGCCCCACACCGCGCCCGTCGCGATAGCACTCCGCCAGCCGCACCTCCGCGGCCACCAGCCCCTGCTCGGCCGCCTTCCGCACCCACACCGTCGCCTCGGCCAGCCGAGCTGCACGTTCGTCCGGGTCCGCCTGCGCAGCCTGTTTCGTAAGCGCCTCGCCCACCGCAAGTTGCGCCGCCGCATCGCCCGCCTGCGCCTTTGCAAGCACCGCCGCATCCGGCCCCTGCGCCACCGCCGCCGTCATCCCCACCAGCAACAAAACCATCCCCACCCAACGCATGCAGCCAGCATAGCCGAGCCGCGCCATGCCCGGTTTTTGCAACCCCCGTTGCCGCCCATGGCCTATCATCGATAGCATGACCGACCGCATGGAATTGACGCTCGCCCAGGCCGACCCCGAAGTCGCCGTGGCTCTCGAACAGGAAACCCTGCGCCAGCACGAAGGCCTCGAAATGATCGCCAGCGAAAACTTCGTCTCTGAGGCGGTGCTCGAGGCGGCAGGCTCCGTGTTCACCAACAAGTACGCTGAAGGTTACCCCGGCCGGCGCTACTACGGCGGTTGTGAGTTCACCGACGTCGTTGAGAACCTTGCCCGCGACCGCGTCAAGCAGCTCTTTGGCGCCGAGTTCGCCAACGTCCAGCCTCATTCCGGTTCCCAGGCCAACGCCGCTGCTTACATGGCTGTCCTCCAGCCCGGCGACACCATCCTCGGCCTGGACCTGGCCCACGGCGGCCACCTCACCCACGGACATAAGCTCAGCTTCAGCGGAAAGCTTTACAAGCCTGCCTTCTACACCGTTCGCCGCGACACTGAGGTCATCGACTACGACGAGCTTGAAGCCACGGCCGAGCGCGTCAAGCCCCGTGTGATCATTGGCGGTGCCAGCGCCTACCCCCGCCTTTGGGACTTCGAGCGCATGCGCCAGATCGCGGACAAGGTCGGCGCCTATTACGTCTTTGATATGGCCCACATCGCCGGTCTTGTCGCCGGTGGCGCGCACCCCTCGCCCGTGCCTTACGCGCACATCACCACGACAACCACCCACAAGACCCTCCGTGGCCCCCGCGCTGGCCTCATCCTCGCTGGCAAGAACCTCCAGATCGGCGAAAAGCCTGAGCAGACCTTCGGCAAGGCCATCGACATGGCCGTATTCCCCGGCCTCCAGGGCGGTCCGCTCGTCCATATCGTCGCCGCCAAGGCTGTCGCCTTCCGTGAGGCACTTCAGCCGGATTTCAAGACCTACGCCGCGCAGATCGTTGCCAACGCCAAGGTTCTCGCCTCTTCACTGCAGGAGCAGGGCTTCCGTCTCGTTTCTGGCGGAACAGACAACCACCTCATGCTCGTCGATGTCTTCGAGAAGGGCATCCTCGGCTCCGAGGCTGAAACCGCACTCGGCAAGGCCGGTATCACGGTCAACAAGAACGCCATCCCCTATGACACCAACCCGCCGCTCAAGCCCTCCGGCATCCGCATCGGCACACCGGCGCTCACCACGCGCGGCATGAAGGAGCCCGAGATGCGCCAGATCGGAGCCTGGATCGCCCAGGCCCTCGACAAGCGCAATGACGAAGCAGCCCTCTCCAAGCTCCGCGGAGAAGTTGCTGAACTGGCGAACCAGTTCCCGCTGTACGCTTGGCGGCGCCATCCGGCCACAGTCGGCGCCTAGCCCTCTGCGGCGTGTGGGCGGTACTCTCCGCTGACGCTTCTACACAGCTTATTCGCTGAATCCATTTATCTTAACGCGGCGGTGCTCATGCACCGCCGCAACACTTTCTGCTCACACGTGTCTCCTTCAGTGCAACTTGAAACGAATACAGGCCGTCCTTCTTTTGTATTCGACAACAAGGAGACATCACGATGAAGCGATCCACCCTCGCAATCGCCGCATTGCTTGTTGCATCACTTCCGGCGCTGGCCCAGCCCTCTCGCGGCAACTCCAGACCGCCGTCTCACGGCCCCTCGGCCTTCCACGGCACACCCCGCGCCGTTGGGCCTGAAAAGCAAGCGCAGCCTCAACACTTCTCTGACAAGACCGGCCACCCCGACGTTCCTCACGTCGACAACGGCAGGACCTGGGTCGGCCATGACACCGGCCGCAACGATGCCCGCCTCCACCTCGACACCCCCTGGGAGCACGGTCACTTCACGGGCGGCTTCGGCCCGTCCCATCGCTGGCGTCTTGTCGGCGGCGATCCCAGCCGCTTCTGGTTCAACGGCTGGTACTGGACCGTCGCTCCCGACGAGTTCGCTTACTGCAACGGCTGGCTCTGGGACTCCGACCAGATCATCATTTACCAGGACCCTGACCACATTGGCTGGTATCTGGCTTACAACGTGCGCCTCGGCACCTATGTCCACGTTGAATACCTTGGATAACTTCCGAACATCTGTGTAGCTGAAAAAGGGGGCAGGCCGATGGCCTGCTCCCTTTCTTTCTGTACACAGGATCAAGGAGCTTCAAACAGGCTCCAGATATACAGCCTCTCCCACGCCGGAATAAGATTGCCTGCGGGCAACAAGCACCTTCGCGCAGCGTCATGAAATCCGTGGCCCGCCCCGGCAGAGGAGAACTTACACATGCAGAGATTCGTTGGTTGGGTAGCGGCGGCAGTGCTGGGCTTCAGCGCGCTGGCACACGCGCAAAGCACACTCATTCTTGCCGGTGCCGATCGCCGCCCCGCAACCTCGCTCAATGGCGACTGGGCCACCATCGTGGACCCCTATTTTTCAGGCCTGTTCAGCTTTCATCACGAGGAGAAAACCAACGGCTGGTTCCTCAACCAGAAGGCACACCCCGGCGACACCTACCCCATCGAGTACGACTACGCTAAGTCGCCTAAGTTGAAGGTCCCCGGCGACTGGAACACCCAGCGCCCCGAGCTCTTCTTCTATGAAGGCCCCATCTGGTATCAGCGCGACTTCACCTACTCGCCCAGGCCCGGCACAAAGACTCTGCTCTATGTCGGAGCCGCTAATTACAAGTCCTGGTTCTGGATCAACGGCAAGAAAGTTTGCGAGCACGAGGGCGGCTACACCGCCTTTGCCTGTGACGCCACCGCCGCCCTCCATGAGGGCAATAACTTCATCGTCGCCGCCGTCGACAACACCCGCCGTGAAGATAATGTCCCCACACTCGAAACCGACTGGTGGAACTACGGCGGCCTCACCCGCGAAATCTCTCTGGTCAACGTGCCGGAAACCTACATAGATCAATACGACCTGCACCTTGATCGCGGTACAGGTTCCCATATCTCCGGATGGGTCCATGTCGCCGGCTCTACCGGCACCAAGGTCGAAGTTACGATTCCCGTGCTTGGCGTCAAGGCCGCAGCTGTAACCGATGCCTCTGGCCGCGCCGCAGTCGCCTTCGACACTTCCAACCTGGTTCGCTGGTCGCCCGAATCCCCCAAGCTCTACGACGTAACTCTCTCTGCCGGTGCGGACTCCATCCATGAGTTACTCGGCTTCCGGACCATTGAAACCCGCGGCACCCAGATCCTGCTCAACGGTAAGCCCGTCTTCCTCCGCGGTATCTCCATTCACGCCGAGGCTCCCTATCGCACTGGCCGCGCATGGAGTGACAAGGATGCCGAAACTCTCCTCGGCTGGGCCAAAGAGCTCGGCTGTAACTACGTCCGGCTCGCACACTACCCCCACGATGAATCGATGCTACGCGCCGCCGACCGCATGGGTCTGATGGTCTGGAGCGAGAATCCAGTCTACTGGGCGCTTCGCTTCGATGACGCAAAGGTACTCGCCAAGGCCACCGCGCAGTTGGATGAAGAAGTCGGCGCCCTGCGTAACCATGCGTCTATCGTGCTTTGGTCCATGGCCAATGAAACTCCAAACAACCCCGCACGCACAAACTTCATCACAAGTCTTGCAGAACATGCACGCAAACTTGATTCTTCTCGCCTTATAACTGCTGCATTGTTAGTGCGCGCAGAAGGTATGACCAAGATCGTGGATGATCCTCTAGGTCAGACCCTAGATGTGATCGGCGTCAACGAGTACATCGGCTGGTATGAGCAGCACCCCGAGTCAGCCGACGCAACCAGTTGGCGTATCGGATATGAAAAGCCGCTGATCGTGAGTGAATTCGGGGCAGACGCACGCTTCGGTCTTCACGGCAGTCCCGACCAGCGCTGGACCGAGGAGTATCAGGCGAATGTCTACCGCCACCAGTTCAGCATGCTGAACCGCATCAGCCAACTGCGCGGCATGAGTCCGTGGATACTCATGGACTTCCGCTCACCCAATCGGGTTCTGCCCGGTGTCCAGGATGAGTTCAACCGCAAGGGACTTATCTCCGAAACGGGCGAAAAGAAGCAGGCATTCTATATTCTTCAAGATGCTTACCGGAAAGAATCCGTCGGCAAGGCTCAATAGTTCCTGCTACCGGACCTCTAAATAAGTTGAGGCTTTAAGGGAACGGCTTTAGCCGTGCCCTTAAAGCCAGCTGAATCAATGTGGGCTTTTGCCTGTGAGGAAATGCTGCTGACTTGGTCAGGGCTTTCCTCCACTTAGTTTCTGCTTTTGAGGCAAGGTAATTTATCATGGCACCAGAGCGTAATGTACGCTATCTTTTCTCGGGCCCCTTCCGGCACAGTAAGTGCGGACAAGTTAAATGATCTAAGAAAGTGAGTGATATCCGCGATGAGTTTTGAGTCGATTGTGGCAGAGATTGATGCTGAAATCGTCAAGCTGCAGCAGGTTCGTGCGCTGTTGGCCAGCACTGGCAAGGCCGTTAAGCTGGCTGAGCGCACAGCCGCCAAGGTAGGCAAGGTTCGCAAGCAGCGCGTCCTCAGCCCTGAAGCCCGCAAGCGTATAGCAGACGCGCAGCGCAAGCGCTGGGCTGCTGTCCGCGCTGGCAAACGGTCAAAGTAGGTCACCGAACTCTGCTCGAACTGGCGCGCCCTGCGCGCGCCAGTGGTGATTCAGCATCGGTGACTGCTCACCACGGGTGGCGCCGCGGGCTGTACCACCGCCCTTACCTCTACCAAGTCTCCACCGCCAGTATGTTCGGCGGCCCGGAGTGCCCTTGGATGATCTCCGTCGCAATTACTGCCTCAACGTTCTTGTTTTCCCATCCTGCCGGCAGGTGCGCCAGCATCGTGTCCAGGTAGACCGGGTTGTACAGGATCTCGCCCGCCGCCTCCGTGCCTTCCTCGGAGATTCCCGCGGCAATAATCACTGGCTGACCGGTCGTCTGATCAAAGATGCGCGCCACAATCGCGTAGTCCCGGGCCAGTTTTGCATAGGGCAGATCCCATGCCGTCGCCCATGAAGCCTTCTGCGGATTCTTCCGGTCCACCAACAGTGCCTCACCGCCCCGCGACTCAAAGCCGAACCGCAGCTTTCGCGTAATTCGCAACGTCCAGATGTTGTCGAATGCTCCGATCAGCACAATCGGACCTTCACGCAGCTCCGTGAACGTAGCCTCTGACGCCGGGACCACACGAAAAGGTTTGTGGTGGCTTTCCAGCGCAGCCACCGTCCGCGTAAGCGTGATCACGTCGGCCAGCGCCAGGTTGCCCGAGTATTGCAGCCGCACAAACAGCTTCTGCGGCGCCGGCTCTGGCGGAGGCGCATTAAAGTCGTCAATCGACGCCGAGTCAATGTTCTTCGCAGGCTCACCCAGGCAGAAGGTTGTCATGGACGGGCTTGCCAGCACCGGAGCCCAGAACCGCTCAATTGCGCTCGGCGGCGGCGGTGGCACCGTCGTACGATAGTGCATTCCGAGCCCCAGCCCGATCGCTCCGGCCAGCAGCCCGGCCGCGGCACCCGCCACCCAGAGCCGCCACATCGGCAAACTCGCAGTCGCTTGCGCGGGTGCTTCTTGCCCAGTGGCTGCCGCCTCGGTCTCCGCAGCCTGTGCCGGTTCCGGCAACTCGGGCAGCCGAAACACAGGCACATAGGAGCCCACCGGCAGTTCGACAACCAGTTCGCCTGCGTGCAACGGGTCATAGTAATACTGCGAAAGCCGCTTGCGAACCTCGCCAGCCGTGATCCGCACCACCGGGTCGGAGTTTGCGTCGTATGCCGGATCGCGGCCGAAAGCCTCCACGGCAATCGAGCGCTCCTTCAGGTCCGTCGAGTGCCCCAGCAGCGTCTGCTCCACCACGTAGGCCAGCAGCGCAGGATAGCGTTTGCTGTTCGCGAAAAGGGGATGCGCCAGCAGGCGCTCCAGCTGCCCGCGAACCTGGACAGGATCAGCAGCCACCGGCATTGGAGACTCTGCTTCGAGCGCATTTTTAGGAAGGGGCATGGTCCGTGCTCCCTGCGTGCGGGTCCTTCAAACGGCCCGTCAGGACCAGAGTGTCGACCTTTCCGGTTCCCGGAAGGTTGCATCACCGTCGGGTCACTGCGAGCCCAGTCAAACAAAGTTCAGCTTGGCCGAGCCCCGGGGGCGCGGTCCTTGCCTACGGAATTCCGGTCCCTCGCCCCAAGCAAAATCCATGCAATTGGAGGAGATTCCGTTCCGTATTGCGTATCATACGTCCGCGTTGATGGCTTGTCCACGCCGTATTAAACCCCAACATTATTGATGTTTAAGTGTATGTACCTCCGCGCGTTACCCGATTAAACCTTACAGCGCCCCGCTTCACCCCCCTATAGTTCTCCTCGGTCCAGAAAGTGAGCACTTTCTGTGTGTCTGAGGAGACGCAAGTCGTCACGGGCGCAATGAGGAAGAGCAACTTTCTTGTGATTGCGGCTCCTCGCCCCTCCGGTTTGCCAGATCTGGATACATCCAGACAGAGACATACCGGGGGGCGCTTTTTTGTAGGGACCGATCTCCGGCATAAACACGGCTTCACAATGCCGCTGACGACCGCGATCTCTCCCTGCAATAATCGCGACCGGGGAAAACATGACCACAATTTGGAAGATCAGACTCCTGCTGCTTGGCTGTGTCCTCGCGGCGTCGCCCTTTTATGCCTTCAGCCAGTCCAGCGCCCACCAGAAGGCCGAGGCCCTGCTGCGCCAGATGACCCTCGACGAGAAGGTCGGGCAGATGACCCAGTCCTCCGGTGTCGTCATGCCCATGCTCGGCTCTGAGAAGCCCGACGCCGCCATCGCCGCTGGCCGTGTCGGCTCCGTTCTCTGGCTCATTGACGTCAAGGAGATCAACCGTCTCCAGCATCTCGCCGTCGAAAAATCACGCCTTCACATCCCCATCCTCTTCGGGTACGACGTCATCCACGGCTACCGCACCGTCTTCCCCGTGCCTCTCGCCATGGCCTCCTCCTGGGACCCCGCCGTCGAGGAGCAGGCCCAGCGCTTCGCCGCTGCTGACGCCCGCGCCGCAGGCATCCAGTGGACCTTCACCCCCATGGTCGATATCGCTCGTGACGCCCGCTGGGGCCGCATCGTTGAAGGCGCCGGTGAAGACCCCTACCTCGGCGCCGCCATGGCACGCGCCCAGGTCCGCGGCTTCCAGGGTGACGACATCACCTCCACCAGCGTCCTCGCCTGCGTCAAGCACTTCGCCGGCTACGGCGCCGCCGACGGCGGCCGCGACTACGACTCCTCCTATATCCCTGAAGTCCTTCTCCACAACATCTACCTCAAGCCCTTCCACGCCGCCGAGCAGGCCGGCGCCGCCAGCTTCATGAGCGCCTATATGGACCTGAACGACGTTCCAGCCACCGGCAACCACTGGCTGCTCACCAATGTCCTGCGTAAGGACTGGGGCTTCCAGGGCTTCATCGTCTCCGACGCCATGGCCGTCGGCTCACTCGTCACCCACGGCTACGCTGCCACGCCCGCCGATGCCGCCCTCAAGGCTGCCTCCGCCGGGCTCAACATGGACATGGCCAGCCAGACCTACGACCACGACCTCGCGGCCGTCGTCCGCTCCGGAAAGGTCTCCGAGACCGAGATCGACGCCCTCGTACTCCCCATCCTCGAGCTCAAATACAAGCTCGGCCTCTTTGACCACCCCTACGTTGACGAGTCCCAGGTCGACACCGTTCTCAACCGGCCCGAGGGCCTCGCGCTCGAGCGCAAGCTCGCCGCCCGCTCCATGGTTCTGCTCAAGAACGACAGCCACCTGCTGCCGCTCAAGGCCTCCGTCAAAAAGATCGCCGTCATCGGCCCCCTCGCCGACTCCACCACCGACCTCGAGGGCGGCTGGACCGTCGAAGGCCTCTTCGGTGGGCCCGCCAAGAGCCACCCCGTTACCGTCCTCGCCGCACTGCGCCAGCGTCTCCCCGCGGCTGAAATCACCTTCGTCCCCGGTCCCACACCGCAGCGTCTCTATCCCTCGCTCTTTGACATGATCCAAGGCAAAAAGCCCGGCCCGCAGACCTCCCCGGCTGAAATCGCAGACTGGGCCGCCAAGGCCAAGTCAGCCGCCGCGTCCGCCGACCTCGTCATCGCCGTCATGGGTGAAGCCGCCGGCATGAGCAGTGAGGCCGCCTCGCGCGCCACCCTCGACCTGCCCGGCGCGCAGCTCCCCATGCTTGAAGCCGCCGCCTCCACCGGCAAACCCCTCGTTCTCGTCCTTGAAAACGGCCGCCCGCTCGACATCCGCTGGCCCGCCGAGCACGCCGGAGCTATCCTCGAGGCCTGGTACCCTGGCACCCAGGGCGGCCTCGCCGTCGCGGACGTCCTGTTTGGCGACGTGAACCCAGGCGGCAAGCTCCCCGTCAGCTGGCCCCGCGCCGCCGGCCAGGAGCCCCTCTACTACAACCACAACCTCACCCACGAGCCGGAAGACCGCCCGCAGTTCACCTCGCGCTACTGGGACCTCAGCTCCAAACCGCTCTATCCCTTCGGCTACGGCCTCAGCTACACGACCTTCAAGTTTGACCACCTCCAGCTCGCCGCGCCGTCCATTCGGACCGACGGCTCCGCCCAGGTCTCCGTCGAAGTCACCAACACAGGCTCCGCCCCCGGTGACGCCGTCGCCCAGCTCTATCTCCACCAGCGCGCAGGCCTCGCCTCCCGCCCCGTTCGCGAGCTCAAGGGCTTCCAGCGCGTCGCCCTCGCCCCCGGCGAAACCAAAACCCTCCACTTCGCCCTCGGCAAAGCGGAACTCGAGTACTGGAACCCGCAAACCCGGACTTGGCTCGTTGAGCCCGGCACCTTCGACCTCTGGACCGGCGAAGACTCGACAGCCACCCTCCACACCGAACTCACCGTCGAGTAAGCCCGCCGCACTCTCCTAACAAACATCAACGGCGGGAAGTCCAGCTTCCCGCCGTTCTTTCTTACCCTCGACGGTGTCATTCCGAACGAAGAGCATCGGGAGCCCCGGGAGCGGCTTTATCGTTCACGGGGTGGGCGAACGCGGTCCCCAGCGGCAGGTCTTCGTCGCTAGGCTGAGGAAGCGAAGAACCTGCTGTTCGCGCATTTCATCCATCCCACTCTGAAACTCCCCTTCCTCTGCCGAAAGTAACGTGACCCGGGTGTGCGCGCTGTACCGTACTGCGCGGACTACCTGTCGGTAATCACGGTACGATGTTACCCACTGTCCCTGCGCCCTGCCCGGCCTGTCCAATGGCCATTTCACGGCAGGTCATTTCCAGGGAAAGGCCCCGGGAAAGACCGGAAGGAGCACGCGTGAATCTGAACACACTCGAGGAAGCCGTGAGCCAGCACAGCGTTGTTAGTGAAACCATGCAGAATCTGGCCGCGCAGGCTGCCGAGTGGCGCGGGCGCATCGAACAGATTGAGGCTGGACAGGCCGTCGATCGTGCCGCCGCGCTCGCCGCGCTCATGCGCCTGCTCGACCTCGGCCAGAACCTCCGTGACGCCATTCTTTCTGAAGACCGTACAGCTGTCTGGCACACCCGGCAGGAGCTCGAGGCTCTCATCAGCCGCCTCGGCGACGCTGCAGCCAAGCGCCAGAAGATGATCGACCTCGCTGGCCGCCTGACCGCCGGCACCGTCACGCATCGCCGCGAGCGCACGCGCGAGGAACGCCTCAGCGAACGCGACGCTGCCGTCTCAGAGCTCATGGAGAGGTCCACCCAGGCGAATGCCCCCGATCTGCCCGGACCCGAGGCTGCCCTATGGCTTGAGTGGGCATGCAGCCTTGAGGACTCCACTGCCGGTGAGGTTCTCATCGCCCTCAACCGCGAGTTCCCGCGCCTTGACGACTTCGTCCGCCAGCTCGAAATCGAGATGTGGCATGACGGTCACGTCGCTGCCGCCGCAGCACCCCCTGCCCCACATACGCTCCCCGCAGCCGAGCCCGAGCCTGAACCCGAGCCCGTCGTTGCCGCCGCCTTCCCCGATATCCTTGCCGAACCGCCAGCCAATGAGCGCGAGCCCGTCGAGATTCCCGCGCCCATCGCGCCGCCGCAGATCGTCGAAGCCTTTCTCCCAGAGCCGGAAACCGTTGCCGTCTCCGAGCAGCCCTTCGTCGCCAAGGGTTTCTTCCCGGCCGACGAGGTTGAGTGCCTCGCCATTCATGCAGCCCGGGCCCGCCGTGAGCCCCACGGCCCCCACACCGTCCGCTCCCTCGTTGCCACCTCCCACTGGCTCTCCCCGTGGGACCAGAACCCCGCTTTCTATCCTGGCGGCGGCATCGCTGAGGACATCGACTACTCTGGCAAACCCGCTCTGGCCGCCACCAGCCCCGCAGACGCTGAGGAGCTCGTCCTGACTTCCAGCGATCTCCAGTTGCTCACCGGCGGTGCCGATCTGCTCCGCTGGAGCCTTGAGCAGGCCGATGCTGGCCAGGCCAGCGCCGTCACCAGCCTCCGTCGCCTCACAGCAGAGCAGATCCGCCACTGGTTCGCAGAAATCTTCAAGATTGAGCTCGCCGAGCCGCAGGTGCAGGATATGTACCGGCTCACCTACGGCATTCCGCTCCTCGTCAGCGAGCTCCATCGCCGTGTCGTGCCGCTCCATGACACTCCGCCCACCTGGATCGGCTACGCCATCTGGACCCAGGTCAAGCTCGCTTATGACGCCCAGTTCCCGGTCGTTGCGCAGGAGCTGCTGGACGGGCCGCCCTCGCTCCGCCTCACCAATCGCGAGATCGAGCTGCTCAAGATGGTGGCTATCGCAAGCGACCACTCGACCAGCAAAACCCTCGCCGCCAATCTGACGGACAGCTGGCACACGCTCGGCCATCCTGAGTTCGCGCCCGTCAGCTCTGCCGACGAGGTGAGCCTCCGCGTTCTTAGCATGCTCGGCCTGCTGCCGGTCACTGGCTCCAGCCTCAGCCGGCCCATTGATGCCCTTGCCGTCATTGACGAAGAGGACCCCATCCGCAAGATCGCCAACCTTCTTTAACAGGGGGGACAGAAACGGGGCGCGTGCCACATCGGCGCGCGCCCCGTTTTTCATCTCTGCCGCCTCTACGCCTTCGCTCGCGTCTCGGCCTCCGCCAGCCATCCCCGCCGTAGCTTCTCTTCGGGAATCGACGACATGTAGGGCTTGATGTCCAGGATCGGCGTCCCATCCAGCATGTCCACGCCCCGCACCCGCAACGATCCGCCCTCGCGCCCCAGCAGTTCCACCACTGTGAGCGCAATCGGGTTCGGCCGCCGCGGTGACCGCGACGCAAACACCCCGTGCGCCCGGTCGTCGGTCGGTGGACGGCTTACCAGGTCATAGCCCTCTGACCGGTCGAACTCCCACAGCACGTAGAGGTGCGAGAATCCCTCGATGTCCGTAAGCCCCGCCTCAAACTCGCGCATTAGCTCCAGCGTCCCCTCTGCCGGGTGCTTCGCCCCCAGTCCCCGTGGAATATCCCCTGTTTCCTTGTACGGACTCCGCACATACCCGATCGGTCGCGACTCAAACATCCCCTCACCTCCGCAGCCATTGTAGGCGTAGAAACCACACTGCCGGGTGCCCCCCGATCCCACCCTCCACGCAATGGGTGGGAAAGCACGCACACAACCGGAACCCACTCCCTGCCACCGCTGCGCCGCACACAGTGCCTACGTCAGCGCCCGGTCCAGATGCGTGTACCCGCCGTCCACCACAATGTGCTGCCCCGTCGTGTGCCCGGACTGCGTGGGCGACAGCAGAAACACCACCGCCGCGGCAATCTCCGCATCCAGCGTCATCCGATGTCCCAGCGGAATCCGCGCCTCAATCCGCTGCAGCTCCGCCTCCGGGTCGCCCAGCGACTCCAGCCACCGCCGGTAGAGCGGCGTCATCACTTCGGCGGGCAACACCGCATTCACTCGCACATTGTCCCGCGCCAGCTCCGCAGCCCACTCCCGCGTCAGCGCCAGTTGCGCGCCCTTGCTCGCCGCATAGCCTGACGTGCCACCCTGCCCCGTCAGCGCCACCTTGGAGCTGATGTTCACAATCGCTCCATGCGTCCGCTTCAGACCCTTCAGCGCCGCCCGCGCCAGCGCGTAGTTGTGGACAAGGTTCTTCTCAAGGCTCCGGACAAACGCCTCCACTGACCCATGCCCCAACCCAACGCCGTCGTTCACCCCCGCGTTGTTCACCAGCCCGTAGATGTCGCCCTCGGCCGCTTCAATCTCCGCAATTGCAGCCTCGCAACGCGCGGTGTCTTCCAGATGTGCCTCCACAAACCGGCACGCCGGATTCCCCTCCTGCTCGTCCAGAAACGCCTCAATGTTCGCCGAGCGCCGTGCCAACACCACCACGCGCGCTCCCTCTGCAAGGCAAGCCCGGCTGATCGCCGCACCAATTCCCGCCCCGCCGCCCGTCACCACAATCAGCTTGTCCCCGAGTCCCAGGTCCATGTTGCGCCGCAGTATATCCGCGCGAACCTGTCTCCCGACAGCCCCCACTCCGCGTGCAAAAACAAACAGCCCGGGACGCACGTCCCGGGCCATCTGATCCCTGATCTATGACAACTGATTTCTGTTAGTAGTGGAGCCCCGACATCACCAGCATTCGCGGCTCCGTCATCTCGTCAATCGCTGACCGGATGCCCTCACGTCCCAGCCCGGAGTCCTTCACGCCGCCATACGGCATCGGGTCCAGCCGCCACGTTGGTGTATCGCCCACAATCAACGCACCCACCTCCAGCTCGCGATACGCTGTCAGAATCCGTCCCGCGTCGCGCGTCAGCAGCCCGGCCTGCAGCCCGTAGCGCGAGCGGTTCACCTCCGCCAGCGCGTCCTCAAAGTCGTCATACGGCTCCACCAGCACCACCGGCCCAAACACTTCCTCGTCGCGGACCTTCATTCCCGGCTGCGTCCCGGAGAGAATCGTCGGCGTAATCACCGAGCCCTTTCGCTCGCCGCCTGTCACCAGCTTCGCGCCCCCAGCCACGGCCTCCTTGATCCAGGTCTCCACACGCTCTGCGGCCGCAGGCGTAATCAATGGGCCCACCTCGGTCGCCTCCTGCGTCGGATCGCCCGCCACCATGTGGTTGGCCATCTCCACCAGCTTCCAGATGAACGTCTGAAACACGCGCCGCTCCACCAGAACCCGCTGCGTTGAGATGCAGGACTGGCCCGCATACGCAAACGCCGCCCGCGCCGTCCGCTCCACCGCCGCATCCAGCTCCGGCCAGTCAGAGTGCACAATCAGCGCCGCGTTCCCGCCCAGTTCCAGCTGCACCCGCTTGCGTCCGGAGTGTGCCTTCAGTTGCCAGCCCACGCCCGCCGAACCCGTAAAGCTCACCAGCTTCAGCCGGTCTTCCTTCTCCGCCAGCCACGCCGTGTCCTCGTGCGTCAGCGGAAGCACCGCCAGCGCCTCTTCCGGCCAGCCCGCCTTCAGAATCACCTCGCCCAGCGCCAGCGCGGTGAACGGCGTCTTCGCCGCCGGCTTCAGCAGGATCGGGCAGCCCGACGCCAGCGCCGGAGCCACCTTGTGCGCCACCAGGTTCAGCGGATAGTTGAACGGCGTAATTGCCAGCACCGGGCCCACAGGGAACCGCTGCACCAGCCCCCAGCGCCCCTCGTTGCCCTCCGTCAAATCCAGCGGAATCGTCTCTCCGCCCAACCTGACCGCCTCCTCGGCCGCCGTCTTGAACGTCAGCACCGAGCGGTCCACCTCCGCGCGCGCCTGCCGCAGCGGCTTGCCCGCCTCGGCCACAATCAACTGCGCAAACCGCTCCTTCTGCTCAATCAGCGCCGCTGCAATGTCTTCCAGAATCTCCCGCCGCTTCCACCGCGGCAGCGCCCGCGTCCGCCGCAGGCTCGCCACCGCGTGTGAAACCGCCTGCCGCGCGTCGGCCCGCGTGGCCACCGTCACCCGGCCCACCAGCCCCTGGTCCCACGGCGACCGGACCTCCAGCGCCTCGCCTTCCGTCCATTCTTTGCCGCACAGCAAAAAGCCCGTCTGCGTTCCCGGACGCATCTTCATGGGGAAACTCCTTACAAGATCTCTCGAACAGATGGTACTAGCGCCGGCTCCGCCGCGTCAGTGCAAACCCGGCGTCTGCGCCGCCGCGCTCGCCGCCGAGGGAACAGCCCGGACCAGCCCGTCCGCCGTGCTGATCTTCCCGTCCAGCATGCCCGCAATCAGGTCGTGCTCTGCCAACTCCGGCACCGGAGCAGTCACATCCACCTGCTGCTGCTGCCCCGGAAACCGAACCAGAAACACCGGCCGTGCGTCAGAAAAGTGCTGAGCAATCCGGTCTTCTTCCTCCGTCCAGAACGGCTCCGTCTTCCATTGCTCAGGCCGCCAGGAATGGTCTGAGGACAGGATGACCGTGGTCTGTCCCGCTGAGGGCGACGCGTCGATGCTGTGCAGCAGAACCGCGAGCGTATCGTCAGCCAGCGTCAGGTTGTCGATGTAGTTGCCGCACGCGCACAACTGGTGCGTGCGTCTGTCGTAAAGCCCAGGCGGATGCGGCACCGGCAGGTGCAAATACACAAAGTGGATCTTGTCGTTCGCCACCAGGCGCTTTGAGCGTTCCAGTACGGTCTTAAAGTCGTCCAGATTGTCCTGCCGCAGATTCTCACTAGGCCCCCTGACACTCCAGAAGCGGCTCACAAAAAATGCTGGCAGCACTAGGGCGTTCTGCCATGCCGGACGGCTCTGCGAAGCGCCCATCATCTGGAGGGGAAGCAAGCTCTGGATCCCGGGCCGCCACGAGCATGACGTCAGAACGCTATGGAAGATGCGGCAGTAGGGGTTGTACCACCCGGCAACACCCGGATTCCAGCCTCCATCCCTCGCCTGACTGAAAAGGGAGTTGCCGGCATCGTATGGGCTCCATTTCCCTGTAGCGACAGAATGGACAAGCAGGTTGCCCTCCGAATCCGTCCGAACCGAATCCAGAAGCGTGCCCTGCAGCAATGACGGAATGATTCGGTCTGTCGACGCACCAACCGGTGCGATCTGGTCGAGCACCACACTCGACGCCCTCAGATGCGCCAAGTTCGGATAAGACGCGCCAGAGAGCGGGTGATCGAAGACCATATCTTGTGAAAGCTCATCCATCAGGATCCAGACAATACGCCGGTGCGAGCCCGCATCGGGGATCGATGCCGAGTGATCGAAGGATCTGATTGGATGCAGCGACGACACGTACAGCAGTTGCGGCACAACCCAGAGCGCGCATGTTGAAAATGCCGCAAGTCCCAGCCGCATCCATCCCGCAATCGCATACACGGCAGCCGGGCGCAGAATTGCCATTGCCGCAAAGAATGCCGGGATCGCGAAGTTGAGGTTGAGCAGCAGTCCCTGTGCCCGGTCTGCAAATTGAACCAGCCCATGCGCCCACGCGTTCGGCGACAGCTGCTCCACCGCGAGGCATGCGCAGACTCCCAGCCACCAGCAAACCAGCCCGCTCAACACTGCAATCAAGATCACGCGCGGCCGCGGTGCGAGTCGCCGCGCCACCAGCATCGCAGCCACTCCCACCACAAACACCGCCAGCGCATCCAGCAGCAGGCCCAGCAGCAGCGGACCAAATGCCAGCCTGAGGTGCAGCAGCGCTGCGTTGTGGGGCATCAGCAAGGGCGCAATGAAGGGCAGAATCAGCAAATGCGCCAGCCCCAGAATCTCGAAATAGGCACGCGGCTTCATGCTGTCTTCTCCACCAGCCGCAGTGTGCGTCCGTTCGTCAGCCGCTCCTCACGCACCACCGTGAACCGGGCTGCCAGCTTCTCGGCAAAGAACGCCTCGTCCAGATGGCCGTAGAGATTCTCGCGCCCGCGGCATAGCCCTGCAAACTGCACGTCCTCCCGCGGAATCCACTCCACCACCGCGTACCGCCGCGTCATCTCCGCCAGCTGATCCAGCACAGCTTCCAGCGGAATCTGGTCGGCCAGCATCAGGTGGTGCACCACACCCAGCATCAGCACGCAGTCAAACTGCCCCTTGGATCGCTCCAGCAGGCTCAGGCTTTCCGCGTTTCGCCAGCCCGCCGCAGGTGTCGGTCGCGCGAAGTCTGCCATCAGCGGCAGAATCGCCAGTTTCTCATGCGCCGCCGTCCGCCAGTTCTGGTCGGCGGCTTCCTGATCCGTGTCCCACGCCACCACCGTCGCGCCACATTCCGCAGCAATCCGCGAATACACGCCCGTGTTCGCGCCCACGTCCAGCACCGTCGCTGGCTGCACGCTCATGAGCGCCTCGCGCACAAACGCCTGCTTCGCCGTCTGCGCCGCGTCGCTGTAGTGGCTTGCCGTCTGCGTGTACTCGCTCCAGCGCGACCCGCGCGGTGTCTCCGCCAGCTGCGCCAGCAGCGTTCGGCAGCGCCGCAGCGTCCGCTTCAGCATCCACATCGCCGCATCCGCCGCCATCGTGCGCTGCTTCGTCCCCGCCCCGGCCCGAGCCTGCACCGCATCGCTCTCCAGCATCTGCGGCAACGTCACCAGCGAGCGCAGCGGATCACGCCACCGTCCCAGCCGTGGCAACCACGGCGCCAGGTCCCGCGGCTCATAGCCATCGCGCCGTGCCGCCGAAGCCGCCAGCGGCCAGCCCAGATACCGGTGCGCCGCCAGCGGCAACAGAAACGTCCGCACAAACTGCGCATATGCCATCCAGACCGGGCTCGTCTCGTCGCGCCGCTCGAATGAGAGCACGTCCACAAATACCGGCTCCGCCCCGCGAAACAGGATGTTCAGTGGCGTCGCGTCCTTCAGAATGTACCCGGCCCCCACGGCCTCTTCGCACAGGTTCAGCGTCAGCTCCGCCGCAGCATGCCACTGCCCCTGAGTCCACTCCCATGGATAGGAAGGGAAGAAGATGCGCTCGTGCTCCAGCAAAAGGCTGCCGTCCGTGCGCTGTTCGCGCACCTCGGTCCCCACCATCCGCCCTTGCTCGCGCCAGCGCTCTGCCGGAGCCGACTCCAGCCACCGCAGGACCTCTCCCGCACTCACCGGATAGACTTCACGCAGAATCTTCGCCCCGTCTACAAAAAGGCGCCCTTGCGGGTCACGAAATGTCGCAGATGGAAGGGCTGATTGCTCAGCGGGTGCCTGCATTGTCTTCGACTTCTCCGTTGCGCCGCGTCAGACGCGCGAAGAACTGACGAACACGATTGCGCACCAGGAACGTGAACCCAACAACCGTGGATCCAAGCACCTGGAATGCGAACAACCCCGATCCAGGATCGACGTATCCGTACGCCGGGCGCGACGTAACCACCAGCGCGGCCAGCACCCACACCGCTACCGCTATGCCGTACGACACCCGCACCGCGAACCTGGCAACCATCCCAAGAACCTCCAGTAAGGACTCACATGGCGTGAGCCATCAAGCGCAACCGCCGATCTCGGTCTCGACGGTTCCTGTCTGTTGAGACTGGATTAAATTGTACGCACAATCATCCACCAAGTCTCTGAAACGATCCCTCCAAGGTAACTGCCCCGTTAGTACCAATTGGGGATGCACGCCTGAGACTTCTGTAGCCTACTGCCCTTCCCCTTCGCAGCGCTACACTGAATCGCCAAGCCGCCAGCCGAAATCAGCAGGTACCGCCCTTCCCCCGCCAGCTAGCTGCTTGACCATGGGCAAATGGGCGTTTTTGTGAATCGTGAATCGAGATCCGGGTAGGAGCCATAGGATGCGATTGAGTCCTCTCAGATACGTTCTCTTCCTCGTGAGTTGCACCATGTGCATTCTGGTGAGCGCAAAACTCCAGATGCAATTGGTCAATGCTCACTCGGATATCCGCCCCCTTTACTACGGAGCCCGGACTCTGATCCAGGGCAGCGATCCATATCTGCCACAGCAAGTGTTCCAGGCATTCCAAGCAGAAAAAACTGACAGCGTTCCTGGTTTCCTTTCTCTGCGCGATCAGGAGACCCGTGTCGTGTATCCGCCCTGTGCGCTTCTTCTGGCAGTTCCACTGGCACTGCTGCCTTGGTCGTTGGCGCACGTCGCATGGGTTATCCTCATCACGGTGTCGCTGGTGTTTGCCGCCTATGCCATGCTCATTCGAGGCAGCCAGATCGCACCCAGCCTTTCGCTGTTTCTCGTATGCGTGCTGATTGCGAATTGCGAGGCAGGCTTGATCGCCGGGAATCCCGCCGCTGTTTCAGTCGGCTTCTGCGTTATCGCAGTGTGGTTTCTGCTTGAAGATCGGCTCGCATGGGCGGGGGTTCTTCTCTTCGCTGTCAGCTTGTGCATCAAGCCCCACAATGCCGGATGGATTTGGCTCTACTTTTTCGCCGCCGGTGGATACCTCCGCAAGCGTGCCCTGCAGACACTCTCCATTGCAGCGGGCCTATCCCTTCCGTCTCTCCTCTGGGTCCACGCGGTGGCTCCAAATTGGCTGCAGGAGTGGCGCGCGAATCTGTCGTCTCTCGCCGTACGCGGTGGGCTAAATGATCCCGGCCCTTCCGCTTGGATCAACGGCAGTCTCTTCCCCATCATCGACCTGCGCGGTATCTTCGCCATGTTTCGCGATGATCCCTCGTTCTATAGCGTGGCCTCTTATCTGGTGTGCGGTGTGCTGTTGGCCATCTTCATCTGGACTACCTTAAAGTCGCGCTGCGCTGCCCGCCATGCCTGGCTCGCGCTTGCCGCGGTTGTTCCGCTCACCATACTCGCCACCTACCACCGCCCTTACGACGCCAAACTCCTGTTGTTAACAATCCCCGCATGTGGACTGCTCTGGCGCCGGCGTGGCGTACTGGGATGGACGGCCCTGTGCATCACCTCTTCGGCGATCTTTCTTACAGCCGATCTGCTTTTGCTACTTTTCAATGTCGGCGTGCGGCGTGAAGCGCCAACCGGCGCCGGCTGGCTTGAAACGTTGCTCACTGTCCCGCTCTCCCGTCCGATTCCGCTCGTCCTGCTCGCAATGAGCGTCTTCTATCTCTCTGTGTATCTGAAGGAGGTCCGCTCCGAGTCAATCTCCGTGCAGGAAAAACTCGAAGATCCGCTCTTCGCCGCTATCGGCGAATGACTTCAACTACCCCCTGCGCGGTCTCACCCATCTCACCGCTGCTGACGTGAAACTCACCACGGTCGTCCGGTGCTTCCCCCACGCTCTATCGCAGCGCCACAGGCAGTACACTCATCTCCAAATAGCATTTCCAGCTTGTTATCGCCTCAAGAAAGCACCGACGTACTCTCCGTCGTCAGGAGATCAGGGAGACTGCATGATTCCGCGCCTCAGCGACAGAACTATCCTGTACCTTTTCTGCTGTTTCCTGTGCGTAGTTCTCAACTACGCCATCGGCGCCTTCTCACCCTCCTCAACATTCGATCTGCGCGCGCGGTTCTACGGAGCACGCGCTCTACTCCATGGCCGTACCCCCTATCAAGCCGCGGTGGTTCTGCAGGAGCTCGCCGCGGACAAAACCGGTCCCGCTCACACTGATCCTTTGGCGATGCAGCGCGAGTATCAGGAGACGTATCCTCCCACCACTCTGGTGCTGCTGGCTCCGTTCGCCCTTCTTCCCTGGAATGTTGCACAGCCGATCTGGGTCGTTCTGAGTGGTGGCAGTCTCGCTCTCGCCGGTTTCCTTATCTTCAAGACTGCATTCGGCAACGCGAGCATCACGGCAAGCCTCTGCAGCTGGGTCATCGCCAACTGTGCGTTTGTCCTGTGTCTGGGCAACCCCGCCGCTCTGTCAGTCGCCGCCGCAGTCATCGCTGTCTGGTGCCTCATCGAAGAGCGATTTGCGACACTCGGCGTCATTCTTCTCGCCCTCAGTCTTGCCATAAAGCCTCAAGATGCAGGCTTCCCATGGCTCTTTCTCCTGCTCGCTGGCGGAACACTCCTGCGCCGTCGCACCCTGCAGAGCCTCGGGCTCATCCTGCTCCTCGCCGTTCCTTCCGCGCTGTGGATGACCCGCGTCTCGCCGCACTGGCCTTCGGTGATCGCCCAAAATGTGGCGTTCTATTCCCAGCCCGGCGCCATCAACGACGTCGGACCCGACTTGCCAATTTCCTCCGAGCTCTTCCCCAAAATCAACCTGCAAACTGATTTGGCCATCCTCTGGAACAACTCCATCTTCTACAGCTCCATCACCTACATCACCGTCGGTGCGCTGTTCCTGGCTCTCGTTCTCCTCGCGCGTAGAGTTACGAATGTGCGGCTGCGTCTCTGGTTCGGACTCGCGTGTGCCGTTCCCCTGGAGATGCTCGTCTCCTATCACCGTACCTTCGATGCCAAGCTCCTCCTGCTCTCCATCCCCGCATGCGCTCAACTCTGGGACCGCGGCGGTGCCCGCCGTTGGCTCTCGGCCAGTCTCACCGGTCTGGCGCTGTTCGTAACTGGTGATATACCGCTCGGTATCCAGAACCTCTTCATTGATCCGCTCATTGACCTGCGTGGAAGCTGGCCGCAACGCATCTTGGGAATCCTCGCAGGCAGGCCGTTTCCGCTTATTCTCCTGGCGCTCGCCGTCTTCTATATCCTCGTGCTCGCGCAGGAGGCAAAAGCGGAAGAAGCACAAAGCCTAGATTCGGAAGCAATCGCAGAAGTCGCCACTTAGCCTCTCAACTCGCACAACCTGCGCATATTCGCTGGCCACTTGCTCGCGTTGACGGGATCCCTTCCTGGAAGCTTGTCTCGGAGTCGGCTCAATTTCTTCACCGCTGCGCTCGCCAGGCAACAACTCCAGGCAAATTCACCCCAATCCCGCTACACTGGTCCCCAATGATCCACGACGGACGCAGCCGCAAACTCCCCTTTGACCCCGACGTCGCCCTCGCCCACCTAGGCGCAGCTGACGCCAAGCTAGCCGCGCTCATCCAGCGCGTTGGGCCCTTTACCATGCGGCTCGATACCTCCGCGTCGCCTTTCGCCTCGCTCGTCGAATCCATCCTCTACCAGCAGCTCCACGGCAAGGCCGCGGCCACCATCCACCGCCGCGTCCGCGACTACTTCGGCGGTGACCCCACCCCCGAGCAGCTCACCGCCGTCCCTGACGAGATCCTCCGCGCCGCAGGCGTCTCCGGCAATAAGACACGCGCGCTCAAAGACCTCGCCACCCGCACCCTCGACGGCACCGTGCCCTCACACGCTGCCATCCGCCGCCTCTCCGACGCTGAGATCGTCGAGCGCCTGACCCAAGTCCGCGGCGTCGGCCCTTGGACCGTCGAAATGCTCCTCATCTTCCGCCTCGGCCGCCCAGACGTCCTCCCCGTCACCGACTACGGCGTCCGTAAGGGCTTTGCCCTCACCTTCCTCCGCGTGCCGAAGACCCGCCCTCTAGCCGCCGAAGATCTCCCCAAGCCTGAAGTCCTGCTCCGTCGCGCACGCAAGTGGGCACCCTACCGCTCCGTCGCAAGTTGGTATCTCTGGCGCGCCTGCGAGCTCAAGTAGCCGCTCCTCCAGCCCCCGGGTTCCAAGCTTCCGGGGATCGGAGATGGACTCGGCAATAAAACCCTCCGTGCCCATCCATCGCGCGGCTTCATCGCTTGCGATGAGTGAAAAAGCAAGCCACTCAGGCCCGCCGCAATCCATCCCAAGCTCAATCCCCGCCGCCCGGCGAGCGACCGGCGCGCCGTATGCAATGCCGCGCAGTGCCCGCAAATCCGCTCTAGAATAGAAAATTCGAGCACTTCCCCGGCCGAACAAAGGAACCCCGATGCCCTCAGGTAAACGTTTTGTCTGCATTCACGGGCACTTCTACCAGCCACCCCGCGAGAACCCCTGGCTGGAAACCGTCGAGACGCAGGACTCAGCCACGCCGTATCACGACTGGAACGAGCGCGTCTGCGCCGAGTGCTACGCCACCAACGGCGCCGCCCGCATTCAAAACAACGCGAATCAGATCACCGGCATCGTCAACAACTACGCGCGCATGAGCTTCAACTTCGGCCCCACGCTGCTCAGCTGGCTCAAGGAGAACGCCCCCCGCACCCACCGCATGATCGTCGATGGTGAGCATCGCAGCCGCCGCCGCTTCAAGGGCCACAGCTCTGCCATGGCCCAGGTCTACAACCACATCATCATGCCGCTGGCCAATCACCGCGATCGCATCACCCAGATCCGCTGGGGCATTGCAGACTACCAGCACCACTACGGTATCGCGCCTGAGGGCATGTGGTTGGCTGAGACGGCCGCCGACATGGAGACACTTGAGCTGCTCGCCAGGCAAGGCATCCGCTTCACTGTCCTCGCCCCCCACCAGTGCAAGCACATTCGTCCTCTCGTCGCGGCCGGCGCCCCTGAGCCAGAGTGGCAGGACACCCCTGACGCCACCGTGGACACCACTCATCCGTATCTCGTCCGCTTTGAGTCCGGTGTCTCGCTCGCCGTCTTTTTCTATGACGGACCCACCTCTCGCGCCATCGCATTTGAGGGGCTGCTCAACTCCGGTGAAGCTTTCGCCAACCGCCTCAGGTCCAGTTTTAAGGACTCCCCTGCTCCCCAACTCGAGCACGTCGCCACAGACGGCGAGTCTTACGGTCACCACCACAAGTACGGTGAGATGGCACTTGCCTATGGTCTCCGTCTCCTCGAGCTGGACAAGTCCGTCAAGCTCACCAACTACGGCTCTTTTCTCGCCCAGTTCCCGCCAGAGTGGGAGTGCGAAATCGTCGACAACACCTCTTGGAGCTGCGTCCACGGCGTCGAGCGCTGGCGCTCAGACTGCGGCTGCAATGGCGGCCGCGCGGGCTGGAATCAGAAGTGGCGCACGCCCCTCCGCCGGGCACTCGACGAGCTCCGCGACGCCCTCATTCCCCTCACTGAAGACGAGGGCTCTCGCTTGTTCAAAGATGTCTGGGCTGCACGCGATGCCTACATCAGCATCATCCTCGACCGCAGCCCAGAGTCCGAGCGTCACTTCTTTGAGCAGCACCAGCACCACGCACTTGATGAGCTTGAGCGCGTCCATGCCCTTGAGCTGATGGAGATGCAGCGCCACGCGCAGCTCATGTACACGAGCTGCGGTTGGTTCTTTGACGACATCTCCGGCATTGAGACCGTCCAGGTCATTGCCTATGCCGCCCGCGCTCTCCAGCTTGCACAGGCCGTCTTCGGTGACCGCGCACAGAGCCTTGAATCCACTTTTGTGGCACACCTCGCTGAAACCAAATCCAACGTCCCGGCCAACGGCACAGGTGCCCAAATCTACCGCGACAAAATCGGCCCCATGAAGCTCGGCCTCGAGCAGGTGGCCGCCCACTACGCCATCAGTAGCGTCTTCTCTTCCTTCGCCGACGAGACAGAGCTGTTCTGCTATCGCGTCCGCCGCATCTCTTACAACATCTACACCTCCGGCCGCGGACGCCTCGCTCTCGGCCGGATCCACCTCACCAATGCCATCACGGAGGCCCGTCAGGCCTTCTCCTTCGCCGTCCTCCACTTCGGCGACCAGAACATCACCGCAGCCGTTCGCGCGTACGACGACTCCGAGGCCCAGGCCTTTGAGCAGTTCGCCGTGGCCGCCGCGGGACAGGTTCAGAAGGCCGACTTCCCCGACGCCATCCGCCTCATTGACCGCTACTACGGACACGTCGACTACTCGCTCACGTCACTCTTCACAGACGAGCAGCGCCGCATCGTCCAGCTCATCCTCAACTCCACCCTCTGGGACATCGAGAACTCGCTCACCACCATCTACGAGGACCACGCCAGCCTGCTCCACTACCTCTCGCAGGCCGGTCTCCCCAAGCCCCCAGCCCTCACCCTTGCCGCGTCTTTCGCCATCAACGCTGGCCTGCGCCGCGCACTTGAAACCGACCCCATCGACGGTGCCCTGCTCAAAAGCTTCCTTCAGCTCGCCGCAGCCGATCAGGTCCAGCTTGAAACCGCGAATCTCAGCTATCTCGCCGATCAGCGCATGAAGCGCGCAATGGTAGAGCTCCAGCTCTCAGCCGGTTCGCTTGAAATGCTTGACCGCGCCCTCACCCTTGCCCGCGCCCTCAAGGAGATGCCCTTCGACCTGAACCTCTGGCAGGCCCAGAACATCTGGTACGAGATCTTGCGGACCTCCACCTACGCGCTCACCGCACTTACTGATGACGAGCGCCCACGCTGGGACCGCGACTTCGCCGAACTAGGCCGCTGCCTCTCCATCGACCCCGAAACCATCACCGCCCAGGAGCCCCTTGCCGAAACCACCGGCGACTGACACCGGTTGCCCCATTCTTCGAGCGTTTTTGTGCGCGAAGGGTGGGGAAGCAGGCCCCAAACCCGCCGCTATCAAGCCTCGCGTCAGGGCACGACTTCAGTCGTTACGAAGAAGCCGCTTATAAGAGAGGGGGCTTCAGCCCCCGTCACAACGCCGCGGCTACCAGCTCAACGTCACCGTCATCCTCTGGAACCCCTCACCCTTGGGAAAATTCATCAGCAGCGGCAGCTTCCTGCAGGCATAGAAATCCGCATCGCACTCCCGATGCGAAATCTGCGCGCTCCCCGCCGAGCTTGACTCCACCCTCGGGTCCACACGCCCGTGCCGCGCAAGCGTCACCATCCCCACGCCACCCGCAGGCCCCTCCACCTCAAGCGTCAACTTCCGCTCTCCGTAGCTCGCGTTAAGAACGTGAAACTGCCCCGGCCGCGCCCCCGGCAAAGGCTCCTTCAGCACCAGCGACACCACCTCAGTCGCCGCATCAGCATAAGGCTCCGCCGTTTCATCCACCTCAATCGCCGGCAACGGAATCCGCAACCCCTGCTGCGGCGCGATCCCCAGCTTCTTCGCAGCCTTCTTGTCGAGATCACCGGAGAGCACACCGAACGTCGCCCCCGGCAGATCGCTCCGCAGATGCCAGCCATCGTCGCCGTTCACAGGGCTCAGAAAGACCTCAAGCTGATTCTCCCGGCGCGTGAGATACAGCGAGGTCACTCCACCGTGCACGTGAATGTTCATCACCTCCGCCCGCTCCCATCCCCCCGGCAGCCGCGGATTCACCGTGATCGTCTTCGTCGTCGCATCCACACTCAACCCGAACAGCCCGCGCAGCGCCGGCGTCACCACCATCGCACTCGACCACAGTTGATGCGACGTGCTTCTCCCCATCGGCACAAAGTAGTCACCCGAGAGCAGCTCCGTGTGCGCGCCCAGGTCCTGCGCCCGCGTCAGCAGCGCATTCTCCTTCAGCAGTTGAAACCCCGCCAGCGGCTGCCCCGCGCGATACTCCGCCAGCGCCGCCCAGCCCGTAAACAGCGGCCACACTGACCCCTGGTGGTAGCTCATTCCGTCGTAGATCGGCTCGTCCGCCGCCACGTCCCTCGTGCCCCAGTCCGTGTTCAGCCCAGACGACACAAACTGCCGCAGGCACCCGTCTCCGTGCTCCAAGACCGACTTGCCGCCCTCCGGGTCCCACCACGCCATCGCCGGATACACAGTCCGCGTCCGGTCCAGCGACCCATCCATATTCCTGCTGAACGCGTAGCACGATTTCTCTGCGTCGTAGTACTCCGCATTGATCGTCTTCGCGAGCGTCTTCGCCCGTTCACGCGCTCCGCGTGCCTTCGCCTCGTCCTTCAGCTGCGTCTCAAGCCACGCATATGCCGCAGAAGCCTGCTGATCCAGCAGCGCCAGATAGATCTCCTGGTGCGGCACCCCGCCTGCCCAGTTCTCCACCCAGCCCGTTCCCTGCGAGTTGTCATACACGCCGTCGTGGTCCGTGTCGTGCGCCGGGTCCGTCTCAAACGCCCATGCCTTCTCCACCGCATCACGCTGCGCTGCGAGGAAACCCACGTCCCCGCTCGTCCTCACGTAGTCCGCCATCGCCAGCAGAAGCAGCGGCGTCGAATCCGCCGCAGCCCACTGATACGGAAACTGCGCCCAGTCCACCACCGCCGCCGTCTGCGAGAACTCGTGCATGATCTTGCCGTCCTCGCGCTGCCTGTGGATCAGAAACTCCAGCTCATCTTTCGCCAGCCTGAAGTCCCCGTAACCGTTCACCGCGTACAGCGTATACAGCGCGTCCCGCCCAAAGAACCATCCAAAGCCAGGCCGCGCAGAATCTGCCGACGAGTAGTACCCCGCCACCAGCGCCGTCTCCGCAGGCTTGCCCTCCAACTCCTTCGGCCGCGCCGTCCACGGCACCGTCGTCTTCAGTTGCTCCATGGAGATCACCGCCCACTCGAACGCCTCATTCAGCGCCCTGTCCGGTGTCTCAATCCGCGTCGCGCTCTCCAGCAGCTTCTTGTAGCCATCCGCCTCTGCTGCATACAGCGCTGGAATCCCCGCGTTCAGTCGCTCCAGCGCCTCGCCCAGCGCACGCTGCGTCGCGTCTGCCCGGTTCATCCCCACCGCCATCAGCAGTGGAAACAGCCGCCCGTTGTCCCTCTTCGGATCAATGCGCAGCTTCAGCTCTACGGGGTACTCCTTCGGCCGCTCCTGATACGGAGCCAGAATCCCCGGCTCTGCCCCAGGAATTGTCACCGCCGCGGCCAGGTCCGGAAAGTCCGCTCCAAAGAAGTAAAACCCGCCCGCAGCGTTCGCCACCCGCGCGTCCGGAGACACCCATCCCACGCCCGGCACGCCCTCGTTCCGCTCCGGCCACATCCACTCCAGATTCGGCGTAAACCGGAACGTGAACTCCGTCGGATGCAGGCAGTCGAACTCAAACAACACCACCGGCCCCACCGCAGGCCCAGCCGCACCCGCCTCCGCCGCCGGAGCAGAGAAGAGGATCTCCCGCACCGTGAACCCGATGTGCGTAAACGTGACCACCGTCCGGTCCGGCCGCACTTCCACCTCTGCCGCCTGCTGGTTCACGTCAATCGGCACCGCGTAGCCTTCCACGCGTGCCTCCAGCCGCAGGTGCGACAGCACCTTCACCGGCAACACCCAGGCCTCCAGCGTCCCGTCCTGCTGCCCCACCAGCACCCCGCGCGGCCCAGCCACCGTCAGCGGCTTCTGCGCCTGCGCCCCAGCGCGCAACACCGGCCCGCCCGTTCCAAACGCCACCGGCCCCAGCGCCTGAAAGCGAGGTGCCGCCGGAGCAGTCAACGCCGCCGGAGCAGCCTGCTCAGCCTCTACAGTAATTGCGGTTCCAACCAAAAGCAGCGCAGCCAAAGCCGCACCGCGAAGCACAACAATTCGCATCATCGATTCTTCCCCCCGATAGAAGCAGGAAGAAGTCTAAGCCATCACACAATTCCCGCGCCAAACCCCGCCAAACACAGAAAGGCCGCGGCTTTCGCCGCGGCCTTTCTGTGTTCTTCCTGCCAGTTTCGGTTTAGAAATCGAAACGAGCGCTCAACTGCGTAACGCGGTGGCCGCCCGAATCTCCAGCATCGCTGAGAGAGAGGCCGTAGCTCGAGCTGTTGTAGTTCGCGTTCGGGTTATTGAAGTTCGGATGGTTGAAGATGTCGAAGAAGCTCGCTCCGAGCGTTAAGCCAGCCCGCTCGTGGAACTGGAACGTCTTGCTCAGGCCGAGATCAACATCCTTGAACGCCGGACCAGTGATCGAGTTGCGGCCAACAGGCGGCTCGCACCACGTCTGAGAGGTCGGGCAGGTGTAGGGACCAAAGTAGTCGCCGCTGGAGATCGGCTTCAGGTAGCCATCTGCCGGTGTTGCGGCGTGCGTGACTGCGTTCCGAGACGAGCCGGTGCCCAAGTACACCGTACGATCAACACCGGTGCGGCCATCCTTGATCGGGTTGTAGCTGCCGGAACCGTCATACGGGCTGAACGGCGTGCCGCTCAGCATCTTGATGATCGGCGAGATACCCCAACCGGCCAGCAACATCTTGTGCGTGGTCGACTTGGTCTCGTAGTTCACCGTCATGATGAAGTTCTGGCGCACGTCGAAGTCGGCCGGACCGTAGTCATACGACGGGTTGTACGAATTGATCGGGCCGGAGACGCTGTTCCGTTGGGTGAACACGTCGCTCACCTGGTCCAGTGCCTTCGAGTAGGTGTAGTTCGCATTGAACTGCAAGCCGTTGGAATAACCCTTGCGCAGGCTTAGCTGCAGGCCACTGTAGTTCGAGCTGAATCCGTTGGTACGGAAGTTGTCGTTGCCGAAGAGGCTGGTCACACGCTTCGTTGTGTAGCCGTTCGGGTAGCCCGCCTCATAGCAAGCCGTGCCGGCTGTGTACGTGGTGCCCGTCGGGCAGGCTGTGCGGCCCGGATATGTATTGATGTTGTTCAGACCCACCAGTTTGCGGCCCAGCGTGCCAATGTAGTCGGCTTCCAGTACATAGCCCTGGCGCACCTGGTATTCAAAGCCCAAGCTCATCTGCTCGTAGTAGGCATTGCGGAGACGCTCATCGATGTGGCGTGGGACCGGCTTGGCGCCAGCCGATGCAACCAGCTGGTTGTAGGCAACGGTCGTGCTGCCAACATAGATGCCCGGCTGCAGCAGAGCTCCAGAGGGCGTTCCGTTCAGGTACGTGCCCAGCTGATTGTCATTGAAGCGGGGCGAGTTGAAGCGGATGTTTTCGTAGACGTTGTTGTAAAGGCGATCGAAGCCGATGCCGAAACCGCCGCGGAACGCCAGCTTGCCGTTGCCGAAAACGTCATACGAGAAGCCGAGACGGGGACCGTAGCTCTTGATGTCCTTGTTCCAGATCTGGCTGTTGCGCTGTTCAAACTGGGCGCCCTGCAGCGCGCCGGCAATCGAAGCCGTCGGCAGGTTAGGGTTGCCGTTGGCCGTCGGGGTGCCAAACGCTCCAAAGTACACGTTGGAGTCGTAGCCATCCTTGAAGTTGTGCGGCGGCCCAAAATATTCCCAACGCAGGCCAGCGTTGATGGTCAGGCGCGAAGTCGGCTTCCAGTCGTCCTGCACGTAGTAGGAGAATTCCTTGGCGCGGTAGCCGCGATACGCATCAGGCAGCTGGTTCGTGGTGGTATCGATTGAGGCCGAAGCATAGTACAGCGAACCGTACGACGCTCCACCGAACGCCCAGTTTTCAAACTGATCGTACAGGGTGCCGTCGGTCAGCAGGTTCTCAACATCGTACGGCAGAATCGTGCCGGCGATGTCGTTGTTGAACACCGAGCCGTTGCGGGTGCGGATGAACTGGAAACCAGCCTTCAGCGTGTGGTGTGCCAGGATCTTCGTGATCGAGTCCTGGTACACAAATTCGTTGTCTGTGAAGAACTGCGGCTCGCCGTTGCTGCCGCCAAAGCCCGTGTTCAGATCAAAGGCCGGCGCAATGAGCGGAATGTTCTGTGTTGGCGACGGGAAATTGCTCACGTGCCGCAGATATCCTGCGCGGAAGATGTTGAGCAGCGAAGGTGAGAAGGTGTGCGTCCAGCTCGCGCTGAAGTTCTGCGAGCCGCCGTAGCTGCCACCGGCCGGGCCAAAGATGCTGCCTCCCCCTTCGTTGTCGTTGTCGTTCTGGTCGCTGTACTGATCGATCAGGTACGTAAAGCTGAGCTGGTCTTTCCCGCTCAGCTTGTGATCGAGCTTGATGCTGCCGCGATTCTGGTTGAAGGCGTCGGCAATGCTCGCCGTGTAGTTCGCATAGGCGTTCACGGGATACGTGATCACGCCGCCGGTATACAGGCCTTCGGCAACCGGTGATGCATTGGCGGTACCCAGAGGGAAAGCAGTGGGCTCAGCCGCATACAGTGCACTGAAGATCGGACCCAGCGTGGCCGCATCGGAGAGGACGCCAGGGCAGGCGGATCCTGTACTACTGTACTGCACGCAAAGGCCGCCGGGATCGCTTTCCATGAAGGTCTCGAATTCGCCCGATTTCACAAAATTCATGAAGTCCTGCGTTGTGGCAAGGCCAGTGAGAGGCTGGCTCTGGCGCCGGTGATGAATCTCGACCGTCGCGTAAAAGAATGTCTTGTCCTTATAGACCGGCCCGCCCACCGAACCGCCGAACTGGTTGCGGACCAGGTGGTCCTGCACGCCAACGCGGTTGGAGAAGAAGTCGTTCGCGGCCAGAGCCTGAATACGGTTGTACTCAAACAACGATCCATGCCAGGTCTTCGTGCCGCTCTTCAGCACCGTATCCGTGGCGAAGCCGCCGGTACGGCCGTATTCGGCGGGAGGAATATGCGTGATGACGCGATATTCCTGAACGGCGTCGGGAGAGATGGTGGTGACTGCACCGCCGCCACCGTTGACGCCGGAACCACCTTGGCCCTGGTCGTTGTTGTCCATGCCGTCGACGAGGAAGTTGCCGGTACCGGTACGGGCGCCGCTTACTGAGAAGCCGCGGCCAGTGCCGCTGTCGGGTGTCGCGCCTGCGACCATTTCCACAAAGGTGTTCTGAGTGCGCTCTTCAAGAGGAGAGCTCTTCCAGACGGTCGAATCAATCAACTGCGAGACCGCAGCGGTTTCCGTCTGCACCTGCTCCACATTCACGTCGCTCGAGACTTCCACCGTCTCGCCCGCCGAGCCAACCTGCAGAGAGACGTCCGCCGAGATCGTCGTGCCCACGCTCGTTGCGATCCCCTTCAGCTCCGCATCCTTGAAGCCGGGAGCCGACACATGCAGAACGTACCCGCTCGTCACCTCAACCGCTACAAACCGGTAAACGCCGGTCGCATTCGAGGAGACCGTGCGCGAGAAACCCGTACCCTTGTTCGTCAGTGTCACAGTCGCGTCCGGCACTACGGCCTTGCTGGGGTCGGTAATCACACCGGTCAGCGTGCTGAGACCAGCCTGGGCGCTCGCCTTCTGTGGGGTCATAAGGCACATCGACAAACCTAAGGCGAGAGAGGCACCGAGCAACAATGCGTGAAAATGATTCGCTCTACGGATCATGCGGTTTCCTTCCGAAGTTGAAGAGTTCAAGAGCGGGTTCCGAATGTTTTTGCACCGGCGGAGATCAGGAGAACCTTTTTACTACGACGTCTCGAAGGGATTTCCGCTGGGACTTTTCTGATACTGCGCTGCCAATAAGCATGCAATCTTAATGCCACTCACAAAGGCACTGGGGCCAGACCGCAGACATCCGGCAATATATATTCAAATTAAACAACTTACAAGGAAACAGCCTAGCTTTCAGACACGCTCTCGATACACCTAAGTCAAGCAAATCTACAAAAAAACATCGATTATTGATGAAAATATGAATTTTTGTAGGCAAACGTTGTGTCTTGCGCGCTAGATCTTCATAAACTCTAGCGCCCTCACCAGATATGCCTTCAACTCGTGCCTCTTCACTACAGCGTCCAGGAATCCCTTTTCCAGTAAGAACTCTGACCGCTGGAATCCCTCGGGAAGCTTCTGGCGGATTGTCTGCTCAATCACGCGCGGTCCTGCGAAGCCGATCAGCGCCCCGGGCTCGGCGATATTCAGATCGCCCAGCATTGCGAAGCTGGCTGTCACGCCGCCCGTTGTCGGGTCCGTCAACACGCAAATGTACGGCACCCGCGCCTCGTCCAGCTGCGCCAGCGCGGTTGAAATCTTCGCCATCTGCATCAGGCTCACGATTCCTTCCATCATCCGCGCCCCGCCTGAGGCCGCCACCACGATCAGCGGCATCCGCCCCACGCGTGCCCGGTCCACCGCACGCGCAATCGTTTCGCCCACCACCGCGCCCATCGATCCGCCGATGAAGCTGTACTCCATTGCGCTCACGACGACCTTGTGCGGTCCCATCTGCCCGACGGCGTTCAGGATCGCGTCGTCCAGCCCGGTCTCCTGCTGCGCCTTTTTCAGCCGCGCCTTGTAGGGCTTCAGGTCCACAAAGTTAAGCGGGTCGGTCGACCGCAGTCCGCCGTCCACCAGTTCGTAGCCCGGCTCCAGCAGCAGGTCCAGCCGCCGCCGCGCGCCAATCTTGAAGTGGTGCCCACACTTCGGGCACACGTTCAGGTTCGCTTCCAGGTCAGCCTTGAAGAGCGTCTGACGGCAGCCCAGACACTTCGACCACAGGCCTTCGGTGCGGACGGACTTCTGGTCGTCAGGGATGCTGGGGGACTCGAGTTCGTTGGTCTCGCGCTTAAACCAGGACATAGCTCAGCCCATTGTAGACCAGCCCGCCCTCCCGCAGGCCGGCTTCATCCAAGTCATAAACGCCACGATTCATTGCTCGTCCAATTTGCGATGCGGATACTTATGATCCGCCAAGCCTTTGCCGTCATGGAAGCCTATGAGCACTCAGATACCTGAGGCAGTCAGCAAACGCCGTTTTGAGTTCCGTTTCGATATGGTCCCAGCGCGAACGTGGCGCATTCTTGGCTTCTCTTGCCAACTCCACGATCTCTTTGAGTTCCGGAGGCACGTCAGAGAGCGCACATAGATGTATGCGAACATAGGTCGCCTCATCGAAGACGTTCGCATGCCCATCATGCACCCTTTGCGCAGAATCGAGAGCAAGCGCAAAACGCGCGCGCTCCTTTGAGACAGGCGCATCCACACCCAACTCGCAGAACGCCTGGTCGATTTCGCACGCCGGAATTTCGTTTTCAGCTACGTCGGTCAGTCCCGCGAGTCGCCGCAGTGCCGGTCCATCGTACCCAAGATCGAGAGCTTGGATCGCAATCCCGGCAAGCTTCCAATACTGCAAATCCCCGAAGTAGTAGTCGATCGTGATCTTTCTGGGATTGAAGTGCATCGGAACCCGTCTCCCCGCTCAAATGAGGATACGTCGCGGTTGGGGCCGCTGGCAGTCCGTCCGTCTCATCTCCTCATTCCGACTGTCCACCGAGTTTCTCTGCACCACTAAAAACTGGACATTCACCCAGTTTTATATAAAAATACCGACCAGTACGTATTTTAACAAGAATCCCCTGGAGGAACCATGTTCCGCATCTCCGAATCCTTGCTCCTGCTCTCCCTTGTGAGCGTCTTCTACTTCTCAGCCCCCACCCCGGCCCGCGCCGCCGCCTTCACACAGCAGCCAGCAGCCAGTTCTGCCGCGCCCTGGAATGCCGTCCACGCCCGCCTCGTCACCGGCCTCCCCGGCCTCAAACCTGGCGTAAAGGGCTCGCTCGACCTGTCCTCCGCCAGCCTTGTCTTCAACTCCCCATCCGGCGCCGTCTCCGTGCCGCTCGCGTCCATCATGGCGGTTGAAACCGGCAGCCAGCGCGTGGAGCTCTGGGGTACCAAAGGCCGCCTTCTGCGCATGGCCATCCCCAACGGCGGCGGAATCCTGCTAGCCACCGTCCTGCATCATCGGGTCGATATGCTCACCGTCGAATTCGTCGACGAGCACAGCGGCTATCACGCCGCCGTCTTCTCGCTCGACTCAGACTCCGCCCAGCGTGCGCTTGGAGTCCTCTCAGCCTCTCCCGCCGCGCCCCGCGAGCGCCCCGCCAACGCCTGCGCAGAAACCCGCGTCCAGCCCGGCTCCGTGCGCATTCTGCGGCCTGAGTGGAAGGATGTGGAAGCGCCGGCCGCCTATCGCGCCCTCATCTACGAGAACCTCGTCCAACGCATCGGAAAAGTGAAGGGCATCGACCACGTCTACCGTGACGGTGAGAGTGCCCCCGCCGGTGCCTGCGCGGCCTATACCGTAGCGCTCGACGCCACAGCATTCCGCGAGGGCAGCCAGGTGCAGCGCGCCTCCACCGGCCCAATCGGCATGTTCTTAGGCACCACGCAGCTCAAGTTCGATCTGCGTATCTCCCCCGCCGGCGGCCCCGAGCATGTTGAAGAGGCACGCGCCACCGTGCGTGGAGAAACTGAGAGCCTCAAGGTCTCCGATTCGGTCGCAAAGAAGGCAGCCAAGGCACTCGAACGGTCTCTGAAGACAAGGAAGGGTGCATAACCTGTGTCCAGCGAACTTCAGGAGGCCATTGCCGCATCATTGCTGCCCTTCAGCCCTGCCTGCCCACGCATTACCATGGGGAGAGTTATGGCAACGGGCAAACCGAACAAGCATGCGCAGCGCACGCAGGCCACACGCGAGCGCCTTTTGCGCGCCGCTGAAGCCATCTTCGTGCGTGACGGCTATGAAGGCGCGGAGCTGGGTGAAATCGCCGCGCTCGCCGGCCGCACCAAGGGGGCCATCTACGCGCATTACAAGAGCAAGGAAGACATCTTCCTCGCCCTCATCCGCGAGCGCGCCCTCAAGTATCGTGAGCGCACCCTCAAGCGGATGGCCGAGTCACCCGGACCGCACGAGAACCGCAACGTCTTCCGCCAGCTTTCCCTTGAAATGGTGGAAGACCCCATCTGGGCCATGCTTCTGCTTGAGTTCAAGCTCTTCGCCATGCGCCATCCCGAGTCGAAACACAGCCTCGATCGCTACTACGCCGAGATGCTTCCTGAAGGCCAGGAGCAGCGCCTCGCCGATTTCCTCGGTCCCGCCTCCAATGACAGCAGCGCTCTCACCCGTTCCGCCGCCGTGCAAATCCTCGGCCCGTTGCTCTCCACCCTCGCCGTTGAGGCCACCTTCGCCCCCAAACTGCTCGATGCGGAAACCCGCAGGAAGGCAGCCCTGCTCGTCTTCGACGCACTTGTGCCGGAGTAAGACTGGACCAGCGCAGCCCTATCCGGAGGGCCGACTCAGCATGCCTATTTCGCGCTTGCTTCGGCTCCCTTCCCGTTACCTGCGCCCGTTCCCCATTCACCGTCCCGCGCTCCCCGTTCGCCGCTTCCCCCGGCGCTGCCGCGCCACGCCCACGGTAAACTTGAACAAACGACATGTTGACCGGACCGTACGCACGCTGGATGTATGACTGGGAGGAACGCCTCACCACGCGCGATGAAAACCGTATCGTGCGCCCCCTCGAGTGGGGTTTTGAGTGGGTTGAGCCCTTCCTTGAGTCCCATGGCTTTTCAAACGTAATGCCCTCGCCCGAGGTCCTTCGTGACCCCGTAGCGGCGGAGCTCGCCATGGTCCGCATTAACGAGCTCATCATCCGCCACAGCGACAAGTTCTTCGGCTACGAGCGCCCCACGGACTTCCGCCTTGAGGAGCGCTACCCGCAGCTGTTCCCCACCAACGTCCGCCCCGAGACCCTTGCGCAGGACGCCGCTCTCAAGGCCAAGGCCGCCTCCGGCCAGCTCGCCAAAGCGCAGTACCTCCGCTTCACCTCGCCCGAGCGCTCGCCCCACCCGGAAAACGACCTCGTCAACGCCCGCTGGTTTCCCGCGCCCGCTCACAAGGACCCGCGCCGCCCGCGCCAGGCCATCGTCGTCCTTCCCCAGTGGAACGCGGACGGTTTCAGTCACGACTCTCTCTGCCGCATCTTCAACAAGTTCGGCGTCTCCGCGCTGCGCCTGTCCATGCCCTATCACGACATCCGCCGCCCCTCAGAGCTCGAGCGTTCCGACTACGCCGTCTCCGCCAACATTGGCCGCACCCTCTCTGCCTGCCGTCAGGCTGTCGTCGATATCCGCTGCTGCATCGACTGGCTTGAAGAGCAGGGCTATCAGGACTTCGGCGTCCTCGGCACCAGCCTCGGCTCCTGCTACACCTTCCTCGCCAGCGCTCATGACAGCCGCATCCGCGTTAACGCCTTCAACCACGCCTCCACCTCCTTCGGTGACGTGGTATGGGCCGGTCAGAGCACCCGCCACATTCGCGCCGGGCTTGAGCAGGCCGGACTCACGCAGCAGCGGCTCCGCGCCCTCTGGGCTGGCATCAGCCCGGTGAGCTTTTATGACCAGATGGCCTCCGACGCAGTGGACGGCAAACGCAAGAAGATCCAGGTTGTCTACGCCGATTACGACCTCACCTTCCCGCGCGCGTACTCGCTTGAAGTGGTCGAAGCTTTCCAGCGCGTCGGCCTCAACTTCCGCGCGCGCGTACTGCCTTGCGGTCACTACACCACCGGCGAAACGCCCTATAAGTACATCGACGGCTGGTATCTCGGTTCCTTTGTCTGGAGCGCCTTCAAGCAGCTCCGCGAAGAACGTGCCACCGCTTCACCACAGTCCGCCGCCGAGCAGGAAACTGTCGTCTCCGGCAGCTAGCACTTACTAACTCCATCTAACTCCAACAACGCGCAACTCTACGCATGCAAAAAGGCCCGGCAACCGCCGGGCCTTTTTCTTCCTGTTCGTGCCACGCGTCAGATCCGCATCGGCATCAGCACATACCGCGACTTATACTCTGCCTCGGGATCTTCCGGACGAATCTGCCCGGCCGATTGTGAGTCCTTAAACTCCAGCCGAACCTCGCCCTCGTTCCCCAGCGACTTCAGAAAGTCGATGATATACGACGAGTTGAAGCCGACTACGATTGGCTCTCCTGCGTACGGCGTGTCAATCGTGTCCTCCGACTCGCCAGACTCCGTTGAGCTGGAGCTGATCTTCAGCTCGTTCGACTCCATCCGCAGACGAATCGCGCCCGACCGCTCGTCCGCAAACTGTGCCACGCGCTGAATCGCCGCACCAAGCTCGCTCGACCGCACCACCACGAACCGCGAGTTATCCCGCGGCATAACTGCCTCGTAGTTGGGGAACTGTCCGGAGAGCCGCCGCGTGCTCAGTGTCCGGTGGCCTACCTTGAAGAACAGCGTGTGTTCGTCGTCGGCAAATTCCACCTTCTCCGCATCGGAGTTTGAGAGCAGTTGCTGCAGCTCCTGCAGTGCCTTGCGTGGAATCAGCACGCGCTTTTCGCCGCTCATGCCTTCCAGCGTCTCTCCCGGCTTCTCCACAAAGCTCAGGCGGTGTCCGTCGGTCGCCACCATCGCCAGCGACTCCGCCTTCAGCACCAGCAGCGCGCCGTTCAGCGTGTACCGCGACTCTTCATTCGAGATGGCGAAGATCGTCCGCGCGATCAGCGTCTTCAGCGCCGCGGCAGAAATCATCGTCGCCGGTCCCGCCGGAAACTCCGGCACCTGCGGATAGTTCGCCCGCGCCATGCCGACCATCTTCGTGTTCGACCGGCCACTGCGGATCTGCACCCAGTGGTTCTCCAGCAGCTTGATCGAAATGTCGCCGTCTGGAAGCAGCTTGATGTAGTCGTAGAGCTTCCGCGCCGGAATCGTGCACGAACCCGGCTTCTTCACCTTCGCCGCTGCGCTTGTCCGGATCGCCTGGTCCAGGTCCGTCGCCGTAATCGTCAGCCGGTCCTCGTCGGCTTCAATCAGGAAGTTTGACAGGATGGGAATCGTGGTCTTGCGCTCCACCACGCTCTGTGTCGCAGTCAACTCCTTCACCAGTTCCTGCCGGCTTACGGTAATCTCCATTGCTGCCCCCTGCGCGGCCGGCTTTTCCACCTCTTCGACGATCGCCATAGCTCCCATCCTCGCTCGTCCGCGCGCCTCTCTGCTGCTGGCGCCGCGGCTGAATCGCCCTGCGTTCGGGCCGCCTCACGCTTGGCCCCACGATACAACAGCCACTGCACCGCGCGAAACGCCTGTCTTTCCCTGCATTCGATTCTAGTCACTTGCAATCACTGGCTGCAGCGTGGAAAACCCTCCCCAAATCTGGATTCCGCGACCATAACTCAGTTTCGGCAGCTCACGCTTTCTGGCTGGGAGCGTGAGCTTGGCACCCCCCGCTGTTGCTCGAGCCACCTGTTGCCGGGTTTCATACGGAAACGTCACTGCGGCGGCCGTGGTGCCAAGGCGAGGCTGTGCGCAGATGCGACGGAGGGGGTGACTTTTGCAAATCAACAAAGAATCATTTCCCCGTAGCCCCCGTAGTGCCCGAGGAAAATTGGAAAACCTGCTCGAAACCACGATCCATGCACCTTTCCGTACCTGTCCGTTTTTCCAAAACTCGGCTGTGGAATTCAGGACAATTGGAAAACGTGCCTCCAATGTGAATCACCTGTCCATCCTTTCCCACGCTTCCCACACCCGCCTTGAAAACCCCTGTGGATTCCCCGGCACCGATGTGGAGACCGCGTCCAAGTCCGCTGTTCATGCGCCTCCGCAATGTACCTGTTCTCCACAGCGGACCGCTCTTCCACGTCTTCCACATAGCCCCGGTTTTCACGAGGAAATCCCGCATGAAACTCTGTTCGTTGACCCGCGCCGTTCTCTCCCTGTTCTGGCCTTTGTCCATGAAGGTCTGCGCATGTGGTCAGCGAGGAGAAAATCTCACGCTGTGTATTCCCATTCCAGTCCACGTCGAGAATTTGTTGTCGTTTCCGTTGCGCGCTTCACTTTCCCAGCCCCTACCCTCGAAGAGAAGGGGAATATTGGGAGTCCACAGCCATGGCCATTGACATCGCGAGCCTCGAGCATCAACTCCTCGTCATGTCTGCGCATGACGCCCCAGGCCGTGAGTTCTGTGAAGCCATCGCGGAGCTGGCCCGCACCAACCGCTTTCCGCAGCTCCGCCCCATCTTGCCCGGCATCGTCTATGACGAACTCTGGGAGCGCTATCGCCAGAACCCCGGCGAGTTTGTTGCTGGCTGGCGCCAGCTCGCGCAGGAGATGCGCCAGGGCTTTGTGCAGCACGCGCGCCAGCGTCTCACCTCACTCACCCGCATCCAGCAGGCCAGCACTGTTACCCCCGCCTGGCAGGAGATTCAGCGCGCCCTCGACGGCCAGCAGAATGACCTGCTCCGTGCCGCTTTTGCCCTCGAGTTGCTCCAGCTCATCGAGCCTGCCGTTGCGCGCGCCACTCAGCTCCGCGAGTGCGTCGTCGCCGCGCCCGCCTCTGAGGACGCTGACCGCTATCTCGACGAAGCCACGCGCTGCTACTTCTTCGGCCTCTTCACCGCCTGCGCCGTTATGTGCCGCTCAGTGCTCGAGGAGGCCATCAAGCAGAAGCTGCCACCGCAGCTCGCGAAGCTCGTCCGCACCCGCTACCGTAACGCCGCCACGCTCGGCAACCTGCTCCACGAGGTCAACAACAATCTCCAGCTCACCGGCATTGACCCCGACTTTCCCGGCGTTGCCAACCAGGTCAACGACGTCGGCAAGAAAGCCGTCCACCAGGGCCTGCTCAGCGAAGACGAAGCCAGTGCCTGCCTCCAGTCCGCCCGGCAAGCCCTCCAGCTCCTTCTGCGCAACTGACCAGTCCGGCTCCTTACCGCCACCACACCGCGTTTTGTGCCGAATATGGCGCAAAGAACGTCTTCAAATCCCGCGGCGTGTGCTTGCATGTTCCGCCAAGGGTGATCACCCCCGGAGTTTTTGCATCATTTCCGCCTTCTCCTGCGTCTCATACTCAGGGCTCCTTATCTCCCACAATCGGCCCTCTTCATCCTCCGCCGGTTTCCGGCGCCGTTTGTCTCTCTTTTTCCTTTGTTGTTTGAGGTACTTCATCATGCAGAACACTCTCACTCTCGATTCCCGCAAGCTTGCCTTCATGGAGCGTGCCGAGCACGAACTGGCCGCCTTTCATCGCGCCGTCGCCGAGCTCTACGGTTCGGCGGAAGCCGAGCGCGCCGCCGCAGACTGGCTGGAGGCTTTCCAGTCCACCCCTCGCGCCGAGTCCTTTCCGTGGCGTCGTGTCTCACAGACCGCTGCCTCGCGCCTGGCCTCGCGCCGTTCCTCCGGAAACAAGCCCGGCCCTCTTGGCCGCATCCGTCAGCTCATGCAGAAGCCGCACACTCCTTGCTTCTGCTCCTGCGGCCTTAAATAGCCCGAAACCGAAGGGTCCCCACCCCAAAGGCCCGGCCCCGCGCCGGGCCTTCGCATTTCCGCTTTGACGAACAACAGGGGCTCACTTGCTCTCAGTCTGTGTTCACCAGGGCTGGTGCGAGCGACCAGCGAGCAGTACGCCGCACGCAGTGCCAGCGACTGCCGCACGCTGAGCCTTCTATACTTGGTAGGTTCATGTCGTACGCCTCCGCTATCGATCAGCTCCGCTCCATGACGCCCGAGCTCGCCACGCACCCCGGCCAGCCCCGTCGCAAGTTCTCCCTCGACCAGGTCCGCACGCTCCTTGCGGCTCTTGGCAATCCGCACCAGCAGTTCCGGTCGGTCCTCATTGCCGGCACCAACGGCAAAGGCTCCACCGCGGCCACGCTCGCCTCCATTGCCACAGCCTCGGGCCTCCGCACCGGCCTCTATACGTCGCCGCACCTCATCCGCCCCAATGAGCGTATCCGCATCGCTGGCGCGGAGATCTCCGACGACGACTTTGCACGCCTCTACTTCCGCGTCCATGACGCAGGCCAGCAGCTCGTCCTCGACAAGAAGCTCGAGTCTCTGCCCAGTTTCTTTGAGACCCTTACCGCCATGGCCTTCCTGTACTTTGCGGAGCAGCACATTGATCTCGCTGTTCTCGAAGTCGGCATGGGCGGCCGCCTCGACGCCACCAATGTCGTCGATCCACTCGTCTCCGTCATTACGGACATTTCTTTCGACCACACTGAGTGGCTCGGCTCCACGCTCGGCGCCATCGCCCGCGAGAAGGCCGGCATCCTTCGCCCCCACGGCACCCTCGTGACTCTCCCCCAGCACCCCGAGGCCAACCACTCCATCGGTGAAGTCGCCGTAGCGCTTGAAGTCCGCGCCATCAGCGCCGTTCCTTACATGCCCGGCTTCGATCCCGGCGCCTCGCTGCCCGGCTCCAACGCCAAGCCCACGCCCGCCGGCGCATATGCGATTGAAGTCCTCGATACCCCGGTCCTGCTCGCCTCGCCGCTCCCCGGCGCGCACCAGCACCGCAACGTCGCCCTCGCCGTCGCCGCCGCCGTCGAGCTGGCCCGCCACCACAATCTGCCCATCACCGCAGCGTCCATCGCTGAAGGTGTTCGCACCACCAGCTGGCCCGCGCGTCTCGAGCGCATCTCCACCCGCTCCACCAAAGGGGCAGCCCCCACGCAGTGGGTTCTCGACGTCGCCCACAACCCCGCCGGAGCCTGGGCCCTCCGTTCTGGCCTCCGCTCCCTCTTTGGCGACCGCATCCCGCCCACCCTCGTCTTCAGCTGCCTCCGCGACAAGCCGCTCCGCGAGATGGCGCAGATCCTCTTCCCGCTCTTCGAGCGCATCGTCTTCGCGCCCATTCATTCGCCGCGCGCCACGCCTGTTGAAGACCTCCTCGCCGCCGCCCAGGCCCTCGGCACGCCCGCCGTCGCCGCCGCTTCCGTCGCCGAAGCCCTCGCCCTCGCGCGTGAAACGTCAGCCCCTGAGGCGTCTCAACGGCACGAACAAGAAATCTCAGACGAGCGTTCGGCTGAATCTGCGTCTCAACGGCACGAACAAGCTGAATCTGCGTCTGAACGGCACGAACAGGTAGGCCCGGGCTTCAGCCCGGGCATCCACACCCCAAGTCCGAACGAAGGGGCTTCAGCCCCTGAGGCGCACGCCATCGTCGTCTCCGGTTCCGTCTACCTCGTCGGAGAAGCCCGCGCCCTCCTTCTTCAGCAAGCCTCGCAGGAAGCTCAATGACCTCGTCCCGCACGCCGCGCCCGTCGCCTCTTCCGCGCCTCTACCGCTGGCGCACCAATCTCTTTCAGGCTCCGGCCTTCTTTCTCTGGACCGTCTTCTGCGGCTCGCTCTCGCTGCTCGCCTCGCTCTTTGAGAAGGATGGCCAGGTCCAGCACCGCATCGCCCGCCTCTGGGCCCGCGGCTCCGTCGCCTGCTCCTTCGCCCCGCTCACCATCCGCGGCGCGGAGAACCTCACCAAGTGTCCCGTCGCCGTCTACGCGTCCAACCACACGTCCTACATGGACACGCCGGTCCTGTTCTCCTCGCTCCCCTTCCAGTTCCGCATCCTCGCCCGCAAGGAGCTCTGGCAGATTCCCTTCATCGGCTGGCATCTCAACCGCTCCGGCCAGATCCCCATCGCCATCGGCGACACCCACGCCTCGCTCACCAGCCTCGGCGCCGGAGCCCGCGCCCTCCGCGGCGGCATGCCCCTGCTCGTCTTCCCGGAGGGCGGCCGCACGCAGGACGGCCACCTCAAGCCCTTCCTCTCCGGAGCCGCCTTCCTCGCCATCCGCGCCCAGGTCCCGCTGGTCCCCATCGCCCTCAGCGGCGTCTTTGACCTGCTCCCCATCCACACCCATCACTTCTATCCCTGCCCGCTCACCCTCTCCGTAGGCGAGCCCATCGACACCAAGGGCATGACCATCCGCCAGGTCAGCGACCTCACCGAAACCCTCAAGCAGCGCATAGAATCCCTCCTCGCCGAATAGCACTCGCGTCCATATGTACGGTGTCATTCTGAGCGGAGCGACTTAGCAGGCTGCGGAAGAATTCTTACCAGTGCTCAGTCTTGAAGGGGCACGACTTTAGTCGTGCCAATAAGCTCAATATGATCAGGTGAGGGCTTCAGCCCCTGAGGGACGGCTTTCTTCTCTCGAGCCCCTCAGTACCGTTTTTTCCGCAGCCTCTTAGGGGCCCCATGAACCGCCTCATCGTTCATGGGATAGGCGGAGCGAAGAATCTGCTTCTCACACCGTCCCCTGCGCAGTGCGTTCTGAAGAATGCTCGCGCAAGGCAGGCTGCGCGTGCACTTCATCTTTCACGCGATCCTTCTGAATAACTTCGTCCCGTGTCGCAATATCCTCGGTGCGAATTAGAATGGCTCGCGAATTGAGATTGCAAGGCGGGCCGCATGCTGATCGCAAAGAGCAGTACATCGTGGGGCAAAGTTCTGGTCGTGCTGTTGGCGCTCGCTGCCGGCCGGATGGATTTGGCGGCCCAGAGCGCCAGTCCTGCTCCCGGCTTCGCACCTCCAACTGTGGACCCCGCCTGGCCCGGCGTTCATCTCAATATCCTCGTGCTCGACAAGCAGGGCGTCCCGCAGAAGGTGGACGACCATGCCTTGCAGCTCTTTGAGCAAAGCGCCGAGCGGCCTCTTCACGTTCTTGCCGCGCCCGACTCGCCCGTCTCGCTTGCGCTGTTGATTGACTCGTCCGGTTCCACGTTCCAACGCAAGGACAGAATCGTCGCTGCCGTGAAGGCTCTCATACCAGCGTTGCCCGACGGCAGCGAGGTCATGGCCGTTCTCTTCCTGAGCGAAGCGTACCTTGATCTTCCCTTCACTCCCGCTTCCAAGGTTGATTTCTCGTTTCTGGACCGGCTTCAGCCTGGCGGTACCACGGCGCTCTATGATGCCGTAGCCGCGACCACGCGCCATGTCATCAATCACGCAAAGTTCCCGCGCCGCGCCCTCGTCATCCTCAGCGATGGTGAGGACAACGCCTCGCATATCTCCAGAGGCGCGGCTTTCCGGGATCTGCAGCAGCCCGGCGCACCCCTCGTTTATAGCTGCGTGCTCTCCAAGGCCAACATCCTGCAGCGTGACAAGATGATCGGACAGATCAATCTCAAGTTCCTCGCCAAAGCCAGCGGCGGAGTCCGGCTCTTTCTTGATCCCGGCCCTGAGGCCGCCGCCTCCCAGATCTCCGCCGACATTCGCAGTCAGTATGCCGTGGAGTTCACCGCTGCCAATCCGGCGCGCGATGGGAAAGCGCGCAAGCTGGCCGTTCGCCTCCCCGTCAAAGACGATGAGGTCCACGTCATCCCCGCCTACTTTGCCCCGGAGAGCTGGACCGCCTTCGCAGGCGTCTCGCCGCATTAGAGTCCGCGGCCCAGCTGCCACAGAGTTTCAACCCTGCGATAGCGTCTCCCTCCCGTCGCCCGATCATTTCCATGATCATTTCCCCAAAAATCGATCACAATTCCCCCGCCCCACCTGCTACACTCGCCCCCAAGCAGGTCCACCCCATCGCACCCGCTTCAGGAGTCGCCGTGATCCGTCGTACGCTTGTCTGTCTCCTCGTCTTCGTTGCCGCCATGAGCCTCCGCGCCCAGCAGCCCGCCCTCATGCCTGAGCCCGCGCACCTCACCGCCGGCCAGGGCCAGCTCGTCCTCGACGCCGGCTTCCGCGTCGCCCTCGCCGGCTACACCGAGCCGCGCCTCACCGAGGCCCGCGACCGCTTCCTCGCCACCCTGTCGAAGCAGACCGGCCTCATCTTCTCCCCGCAGGCCGCGGCCTCCGCCACGCTCACCATCAAGGCCGCCGGCCCCAGCGCGGAGATCCAGCAGATCACCGAGGACGAGTCCTACCACCTCGCCGTCACGCCCTCCGGCGCCGAGCTCACCGCGCCCAATCCCCTCGGCATCCTCCACGGCCTCCAGACCTTCCTCCAGCTCGTGCGCGTCACGCCAAAGGGCTTTGCGGCTCCTGCCGTCACCATTGACGACGCCCCCCGCTTCCCCTGGCGCGGGCTCATGATTGACGTCGGACGCCACTTCCAGCCCATCCCCGTTCTCGAGCGCAATCTCGACGGCATGGAAGCCGTAAAGCTCAACGTCTTCCACTGGCACATCTCTGAGGATCAGGGCTTCCGCGTCGAGTCCAAGACCTTCCCGCTGCTTCATGAAAAGGGCTCCAACGGCCAGTTCTACACGCAGTCGCAGGTCCGCCACATTCTCCAGTACGCGCGCAACCGTGGCATCCGCGTTGTCGTGGAGTTCGACATGCCGTGCCACACCACCGCGTGGTTCCCCGGCTATCCCGACCTCGCCAGCGGCAAGGGCCCCTACTCCATCGAAACCAATTGGGGCGTTTTCGATCCCGCCATGGACCCCACCCGCGAGTCCACCTTCCAGTTCCTCGACAAGTTCGTCGGCGAAATGACCACACTCTTCCCTGACACCTACTTCCACATCGGCGGCGACGAGTGCGATGGCAAGGAGTGGGACGCGAATCCCCGTGTCCAGGCCTTCATCAAGGATCACAACCTAAAGGACAACGCTGGCCTCCAGGTCTACTTCACCACCCGCGTCCAGCAGATCGTCGCGGCGCACAAGAAGATCGCCGTAGGCTGGGATGAAGTCCTCCAGCCCACCACGCCCAAGGACGTCGTTATTCAGTCCTGGCGCGGACCCAAGGGCCTGGCCGCAGCCGTCAAGCAGGGCAACCGCGCGATCCTTTCCAACGGCTACTACATCGATCTGAACCAGCCCGCCAGCGAGCATTACGTCGTCGATCCGCTCGCCGGTGACGCAGCGAATCTCACGCCAGAGGAGCAGTCCCGCGTTCTTGGCGGTGAAGCCACCATGTGGTCAGAGTTCACCACGCCGGAGATCATCGACTCGCGCATCTGGCCTCGCACCGCCGCCATCGCCGAGCGCTTCTGGTCCCCCGCCTCGGTCAAGGACGTGGCCTCCATGTACGCCCGCCTCGAGCCCATCTCGGAGAAGCTTGAGAGCGTCGGCCTCACGCATCGCAGCTTCACGCGCCCCATGCTGGAGCGCATGACAACCGACCCCACTGACCTCGCCACGCTCGCCACGGCCGTTCAGCCGCCCATAGGCTATGAACGCGAGGGCCTGGCCCACTTCACCACCCTCTCGCCGCTCAATCATCTCGTTGATGCGGTCCCGCCTGAGTCCGAGCCGTCGCGCCTGTTCGCCGCGGCCATTGACCGCATCATCGCCGGCACAGCCTCTCCCGCCGACTGGGTCAACACCCGCGTGCAGCTCGCCGCGTGGCGGGATGCCGCCACCATGCTCACCACGGAGCTGCCGAACTCGGCATTCACAACGGAGCTGATTCCGGTGGCGAAAACCCTCCACGCCATCTCCGTCCTCGGTCTTGAAACTCTCGATGACGTTCGCAACCACCGCGCTCCGGCCGCCGACGCCGTGCACGAACGCGAAGCCGCCCTCAAGGCCGCCGAGGCCCCGCAGGCCATCCTTCGCCTCATGCCAGTCGCTCCCCTGGAGCGCCTCCTCGCCGCCGCGCAAAAACAGTAGCCGCGGCGAAGCACAAGGCCCATGTGCACCATCCATCGCGGCGTTCGTTGCCGCGATGGGTGGGAAAGCAAGCTCCTCTTCCAGCCAGCAACAAGCCGTGCAGCAGTGCGTGATCTCAGGGGCACGGGCTGTTGGTGCAACCATTCTCTTGAAGGGGCACAGTTTCCACCGTGCTAATAGCGCCAGTAGATTTGAACGCGCTTTAGCTTAGCCCCGGAGCGACGCGCTCTGCTCAGCTCCCGGCAGGTTCTCCCCTTTTCCTCTCGCCTCCGCCGCTGTGCTGATTCAGGCCTGAGTGATGTCAGGTCTTCAGCCCCGATGAGAGTTCCCTGCCACAACTGAACAATGCCGCGCGTAACGCCGCCGCGCCTGTCATACTGATCGCTGACATTCGGGATCGTAGATCCCGTTCATTGGAACCCGCCATGCCGATTCGCATCGCCATTCCCGAACCCACGTCTTCTGACACGGCCTACAACCAGCGTTCTCTTCCGCCTTATCTCAGCGCCGTGCGTGCTGCCGGTGGCACACCCGTCGTCGTTCCGCTTCATGAGCGCCCAGACCGTGTCGCTCGCGTGCTCGCGACCACCTCAGGCATCCTGCTGCCCGGCAGCCGCTTTGACATTGATCCTGAGCGCTTCGGTTGCGCACGCATCCCCGTGTGTGGCCCTGCAGATCCGTTGCGCACGTCCGTTGACGAATTGCTTCTGCAGGACGCGTTCAATCTCCGCAAGCCGATTCTCGGTATCTGCCACGGCACGCAGGAGCTCAATGTTTGGCGCAACGGCTCGCTCTATCAGGACCTGCCCACTGAGCTCGGCTCAGCCATCAATCACGCGCCAGGGCGCGAGATTGTAGAGGCGCATCTGGTTCAGATCACGCCCGGCTCGCGTCTCGCTGCGCTTCTGCCTGCAGGCGTTGCAGCGCCCCAGGTCAACTCCAGCCACCACCAGGCCATTCGCGTTCCTGGTGACAATCTCCGCGTCGCTGCCGTCTCTCCCGTTGATGGCGTCGTTGAAGCTGTCGAACTGGGGGAGAAGGATCACTTTGTCCTCGCGGTCCAGTGGCATCCTGAGCGCACCTTTGCCGTCAGTGATCTTTCCCGCGCAATTTTCCGCGCCTTTCTTCGCGCCGCAGAGGCGTGGCACCTCCGCCCGGCAGAAGTCTCAGCAGAGGGAGTCATTGCATGAGCGAATTATCAGACGTAAGTGCAGATCTGAATCGGCTCCTCTCTGTTGTCGGGCAAGAAGCTATTCAAGATATAGAAAATAAACAGTTTAGCAATTACCTGTCGCTTTTGTTGCGCTGGAATGCGCGTGTCAACCTCACCGCTGTCCGTGATCCATTGGCAATTCTCAGCCGCCACTTCGTCGAATCCATTGCCGTAGCTCGTGCCCTGCCCCGGCAAATTGCATCGCTGCTCGACTTTGGTTCTGGCGCAGGCCTGCCCGGCATTCCCATCGCCATCTGTCGTCCGTCGCTTGCCGTAACACTCGCCGAGTCGCAGTCGAAAAAGGCCGCCTTTCTCAATGAGGCCGTTCGAACCCTTGGCCTCAATGCACGCGTCCACTCCGCCCGTGCTGAGACGTTGGGAGAGAACTTCAGCTGTGTCACTCTGCGCGCTGTGGATCATATGGAGCTGGCCGTTCGCACGGCTTCCGAACTCGTTGCCCCCTCTGGCTGGCTCGCTCCCCTCACCACGCATGCTGAGTTGGCCGCCATCCAGTCCGCTGCTGGCCCTGGTTTCACATGGAGCACCCCCACCCCCCTCCCCAATTCCGACCAGCGCATCCTTGCACTCGCCCGTCGCCAGCCTTCCGTCTGAGTGCGTTGTAGCGTGGCTTTGTAGAACAGCCGCATGCTGGCTGTAGTCTCTGGGTGGCAAGTGCAGAAATGTTCCACGTGGAACATTTCTGACAGCGCGGCATCTCCGTCCGCTCGTGGCTCCGCCCCATCTTCAATCTCTCGATCAGAATGTTCCACGTGGCACAATCGCCCATTGCACCCGCAACCAGCCGCCACTCGAATGTTCCACATGGAACACTACACCCCCTACCCCCTCCCTCCGACCCCCATACCCCATCCCTATACCCCACCCCGCACACCGCCCAGCCCTAGATGCCACCTGTGCTCTATCGACATATCTCGCCTACCCACACCCACAGACCGCCGCCAGCCTCCAAGTCCCTGCTTCAGCGCTGGATAGCTGCTCGCTAAGCTGGAAAGTTTTCCACCGCTCCATCTCAAATCACAATTTCCCCAAATCTCTGGCTACTGCCTCTAAGTGCAACTATGTTGGTCGCTTACAGACGCGCTATTTTTGCCCGCAGCGAGCTTTCCACAGGCATGGGCAGTTCTCCACAGGCTCATTTCCTGCAAGCTCGCGCCAGCTCTTATAGGCTCAAAAGCCATGGGAAAGATTCTCGGCGTGGTCAACCAGAAAGGTGGGGTGGGCAAAACCACCACCGCCATCAACCTCTCCGCCTGCCTCGCCCTCGAGGGCCTGAAAATACTCCTCGTCGACTGTGATCCGCAGGCAAATGCCTCCTCGGGCCTTGGATTTGCACGGGACGACAACCGCCACTCCATCTACGACGTGCTGGTCGGCAATGCCACACCGGCAGAAGTGATCCTTCCCACGGAAATCGACACTTTGAGCCTGCTTCCAGGCTCAAAGAACCTTACAGGCGCCAATGTCGAGCTCGCCAACGCCGAGAATCGCGAGATTAGGCTCCGGAATGCGCTGACAACCATCAAGGACAGCTACGACTTGGTGGTGCTGGATTGCCCGCCGGCGCTGGATCTGCTGACACTCAACTCCCTTGTCGCAGCCGACTCGCTGATTGTGCCCATGCAGGCCGAATATTTCGCGCTGGAAGGCATTTCGGAGCTGATTTCGACGCTCGAGCGGGTACAGGCGGCCTTCAATCCCGGAATCGTGATCGAAGGTGTGCTCCTGACGATGTACGACGATCGCACCAATCTCGCGCAGCAGGTGACCGAAACCCTCCGCAATTACTTCAAGGAGAAGCTCTTCCATACGGCTATCCCCCGCAATGTGCGCCTGGCAGAGGCTCCAAGCCATGGGAAGCCGGTTGCGCTCTACGACGTGCGTTCCCGGGGTACAGAGGCCTATTTCGAGCTGACGGGCGAGTTTCTGGCGCGGAACAAGATGGAAAGCCCGGCAGCCAAGGAGCGCAAAGCCGCGGCAGCGAAAAAGCCGAAGACTGAGCTGCGCTTCTGGCCATATCGCTAGGCTGCGGGCAGGGAAATCAGCGGAACCAATCGAGAAGACGGACAAAGCCCGGGCCAGAACCGGGAGTTAGGACTATTTACTGATGAGCACACACGCCAACGACTCCAAACGCCGCGCCCTTGGAAAGGGGCTCGATTCGCTGCTTCCCCGGGTGCAAAGCCCGGTTGCGCCCGCAAATACCCCGAAGGCTCCCGAGCCAGAGGGCGGAAAGCCGCGCGAGATCCCGATCAAGCAGATCGATCCGAACCCGTTCCAGACGCGCTCGAGCATCGATCCAACGCTGCTGGGAGAGCTTGCGTCATCGATTGCGGCAAATGGAGTGGTGCAGCCGATCCTGGTGCGGCCAATGGCAAATGGGCGGTATCAGCTCATTGCCGGTGAGCGGCGGTGGCGGGCCTCAGAATTGGCGAAGAAGGAGACGGTTCCGGCAATTCTTCGGCAGGTTTCCGATGAACAGGTCATGGAGATCACGATCGTCGAGAACCTGCAGCGCGCTGATCTGAACCCGATGGAGCAGGCCAGGGCTTACGAACGCCTTTCACGCGAGTTCAAGATGACGCAAGAGCAGATTGCGGTGCGCACGGGCAAGGAACGCGTCACGATCGCGAATTTTCTGCGGCTGATCCGGCTGCCGTCTGAGGTGCAGGGGCACGTCGAAAAGGGCGCCCTGACCTTCGGGCACGCAAAGGCGCTGCTGGGGCTGGCGACACATGACCAGCAGGTCAAGGTGGCGAAGCACGTCATAAACTTGTCACTCTCCGTTCGGCAGACTGAGAGCTATGTGCAGGGCATACTGTTTCCCGAGCCGCGTGAGAAGGCTAAGGATGTCCCTCCGGTGGATCCTAACGTGCGTGAGGTCGCCGACAAGCTGCAGCGTGCGCTGGGACTGAAGGTAACGATCGAGGATAAGCGAGGGCGGGGTAAGGTTGTCATTCAGTACGCCAGCCTCGCTGACTTCGACGAGCTACTGGAGCGCTTAGCGGGCTGAGGCGATCATGCGCCTATTTGTGGCCATCCCGGTGGGAGAAGCGGCTCGGCGCAGCCTGGAGCTACTGGTTCGCGGCATGAGGCGACCTGCGGATGGGCTGCGCTGGACAGCGCCAGAAGGCTGGCACATCACACTGGTCTTTTTGGGCGAGACAGCAGCGGAGAAGTTGCCTCGACTGGTGGATGAACTGAACAGCATCCGAGCCACAGCCTTTAGCGTGGAGTTTGGCGAGCCAGAGGTCTTTGAACGGGCAGGAGCGCTGGTGGTAGGAGTTCAGCCTTCAGCCGGACTCACCGCACTCCAGTCGATTGTGACCAGAGCGGCAGAGGCAGCAGGCTTCAGACGCGAAGAGCGGGCATACAGGCCACACCTGACGCTAGCGCGAGCCAAGCGCGGCGAACAAATCCGAGTACAGCCAGGCAGAGCAACTGTGGCGGGGTTCACGGCACGAGAGTTTGTGCTGTTTGAAAGCTTCTTGGAGCCGGCTGGTGCGCGCTATGAAGCGAAGGCGCGTCTTCAGCTCAAATCCTAACTTATTAGTAGTAACAATTGCAGGATATTACTAACAAGTTAGGAGTTGAGCTGAAAACTGAATCTGGAGATCTTCGGCGCTAATTCGCGGGTCGGCAGCGCTTCCACACTGTGTGCGTGGAAGCCGCTCTAAGGGGGGGGGCGCCTGGCTACTGCATGCGACGGGCACCACACAGTTCGCTCGCTACGCTAGTGATCGCGGTAGAGTCGAGGTCGTGGCGGTGTGAGGCGGATTGTCCTCCAAAGTCTCAGCAGCGAGACCTCAATGCCGAGTGCAATGGCCGCTGCTCGGAACTTTGGACTCAGGCGCGGATGGTACTCAAAGCGATGCTCGCGGAACAGCGACTCATTCGCTTCCGCTCAGAGCCTATGGAACCCCATTCACCTCGAGAAACCTTGCCTGTTAGTGCGCTGTCAGGATGCCTAGCTCAGCAGGGCATGTGTGATGCGAACCCAGAGTTGCGGCGGGTTGGCCCAGATGAGTGTGGTGGCGGTCTGTGCGAGGACTAGCGGGGGTAGAGCGTAGCGGTAAACGGGATGGACGGTGCGATTGACGAGCAGGTCGCGCATCACGCCGAGGGCGATGACTGCATCGACAAAGATGAAGTAGAGGTTGTGATAGAAGATGTAGTCGATGCGGCCGAATGCGGCGTCGAGCAGCCCACAGGTCGCGATGAAGAGTAGGCGGCGGTGGAGCTCAGGCTTGCGGCGCCAGAGGATGGCGAGCGTAAGCAAAGTGCCGAAAGCGAGCATGTCATACAAAGGAATGATCAGAAATGGTTCCAACTGTGGCTGGTGCAGGACGTAGGAGTCAAAATGGCCCATGATGAGGGCGATGGTGATGCCGAGGGGCACCATGCAGGCACCGAGGCCGACTCCGACCCAGCCGAGAGCGCGGTGGATGCGAACGTTGTGGGTGCGCACCAAAGCACTTTGCGCGATGTAAAAGACCACCCAGGAACTGAAGGCGATGCCGTGAATCCAGAGAAGGATGGGGCGGGGGACCGCGGGGTGGAACAGGTTGGCATCCACACTGTGACTGAAACCCCAGACCACAATGCCAGCGATGACGAGCGACATCGCAAAGTAAAAGTAGCGGTCGAGTGCGCTGTTGCGGCCGGTGAAGAGCGGGCGGGGCATCGGAGTCGCGCCCTGGGAAAGAGTCGCCATAGAGACCTCCGGGCCTTGCAAGAGATGGGATATGGGGAAATGTGCAAGGCGGGTGAAATTGTGCACTGCAGGAAAGTGAAGCGAGTGTAGCACGGGTCTGTGCGAGCGGGAAGAACTGAGTTAGAGCGCGGTTGAGGTGTGGCTGGTGGGGTGTGGAAAGTGCAACTTCAGTGCGAGGGAGGCATCCAAGGGGCTATGGAATATCGACTGCTGGGAGGCGCGGGCCTCAAGGTTTCAGAGTTGAGTCTCGGTACAGCGACGTTTGGCGGAACGACGGAGTTTTTCCAGTCGTGGGGTGGTACGCAGGTGGAAGAGGCGCGGCGGCTGATCGATCTGTGCATCGAGGCGGGCGTGAACCTGTTCGACACTGCCGATGGCTACTCGGACGGGCGCTCGGAGGAGATTCTGGGTGCGGCGCTTGAAGGGCGGCGTGAGCATGTGCTGATCTCAACCAAGACGTTCTTTCCGCTGGGGTCGGGACCAAATGACTCGGGCACGTCACGGTGGCGCATTCGGCGTTCAGTAGAAGCGAGCCTTAAGCGCCTGCGCACGGACTACATTGACATCTACCATATGCACGCCTTCGATGCGCTGACGCCGATTGAAGAGGTGCAGGAGACGCTTGCGACGCTGGTTCGTGAGGGCAAACTGCGGTACACAGCGGCGTCGAACTTTTCAGGCTGGCACTTGATGAAGTCACTGGCGGTGGCGGACCGGTACGGGTATCCGCGGATGGTGGCGCATCAGGTGTACTACTCGCTGATTGGGCGCGACTACGAATGGGAACTGATGCCACTGGCACAGGCGGAGAAACTGGGCGCGCTGGTGTGGAGTCCGCTGGGCTGGGGACGGCTCACGGGCAAGATCCGGCGCGGGCAGCCGCTGCCGGAGGTGAGCCGTCTGCACAAGGGCGCAGATCCGGGGCCGCAGATGGAGGACGAGTACCTCTACAAGGTGGTGGACGCCTTGGACGAGGTGGCGGCGGAGACGGGCAAGACTGTTCCGCAGGTGGCGCTGAACTGGGTGCTGAGACGGCCTACGGTGTCGTCGGTGATTCTGGGAGCGCGGAACGAACAACAGCTCAAGCAGAACCTGGGAGCGGTGGGCTGGAAGCTGACTGCGGAGCAGGTGGCCAGGCTGGACGCGGCCAGTGCGGTGCAGCCGGCGTATCCCTACTGGCATCAGAGGAACTTCACAGAGAGGAACCCGCTACCTGTGTAACAGGTGGTGGCCGGAAGAAGGAGAACAGGGGGTGCTGCTACAGCAGCGCCCCTTTCTCGTTCTAGGACAAAAGCCAGGCTAGTCTGTGGCGGGGGTAATACGAACCTGAGAGCCGAAGCGGCGATAGTCGCGGAAGTCAAACTCATGAAGGACTGTGCGGTGCTTAGAGGTAACAAGGCTCATGGAGCCGTGGGCGGGCATGAGGTAGTCGTGTGAATTGATTGAGACGTAGCTGTACTCCACCGCCAGGGCTGCGAATGAAGGAGAGAAGCCGGTGGGGATGTTGTCTGCCTCCATCGTGATGCGACGGACGCCACCAGTCGCCGCGTCGATATAAACGAGGCCGTGATAGCCGACGACGATCTGGCTGTTATTGGAGCCGTCGAGGGCAAACGACGAGGAGGCGAGTGGAACGGAGTAGGCGAGGACTTGGAGAGGCTCACCGTCAAGCTGATCAGACTCCTTCCACTGAAATGATGCGCGAGCCTCGGGCGCGAAAACGGCATGCAGGATGCCGCCGAACTCACCGAGGGACTTGATTCCGGGCAGGTCATCGTGGGTGGCGTGCGTCGGCTGGCCGTCGATCTCGATAGGGGTACGGCGTTCGCGATGGTCACGGTACTGGACGAGTTCGACGATAGTGTCCTCATGCTTCCAGTCGCCGCGGCCCGCCGAGCTGACGCTGCGGCTGGTGGACTCAACGCAGAGAAAGTTCGGCAGAGCGTCAGAGTAGGCAAGAGCATGGCTGCGGGCGGAGTCGAGCCACTGCTGAAGCTGGCTATCAGAGGGACGGATGGCAGGGGTGACAGACGCTGCGATGGAGAGCGCGCTATGTGCGGGGATCGGCAGAACTGCGGGAACTTGAGTGGAGTCCGGTGCCGTGCCGGGAAGGATGAAGTCAACGGCTGATGAGACAGACGCGGAGCCCTGTGTGAGCGTGACGACGGCCTTGTAGGAGCCAGGCTCGAGAGCCCCGGCCTTGATGGTGGTCAACAGCGGAATTGGGACGGGGTCGGCGGAAAGCTCCAAGGGTGACTTGCCGAGGAAGGAGCCCTGCTGGAAGAGCGAGAGCTCAAGCGTTGGTGGCGGAGCACCGGACACTGGTGTGGCAAGGAAGAATAGTGAGACGGGCTCGTGAGCCGAAGAGAGGGTGGAAGCGACGGCGGGAACGACGTCGGTACCCTTGTAGTGGAGCGGCTTTGCGGCGTCAGACGAGGGTTCTGTCCGGCGGACAAGGATGAGATCGCTCAACGCGGGGCCTGCAGCGGGTTCGGCGATATGGAATGGCGTGTGGAGTACTGCGCGCTTGCCGGAAAACTGGTCGGAGATGGCTGACTCGAGAACGTACTCCCCGGCAGGCAGTGCAAAGTGGCGCTGGAATGTCAGGCCAAAGGAAGAGGACAGAGCTTCAGCGGAGCCTCGGCGGGCGATCTCCTGGCTGAAGCGCTGCAGTACTGCACCCTGGGAATCGATGATGCGTGCGGCGACAACAACGTGGATGGAAGACAAGTGCGTATTGTCGTCGGTGCGGATCGCGAGCTGGTCGTATGGGACCTCAACGGCGAACTCGGCGGCGGAACCGGAGGAGAGCGCGCCCAAGCGAAGGATCGAGGCGCGGAAGGAAAAATCAGTTGGGGGTTGGGGTTGGTCAAGCAGAGCAAGCGCTTCCTGCTCGCGCGAGTTAGCCGTATCTGAGCCAGGGGGAAGAGCCACGTAACCAGAGCGGGTATGGACGGTGAGACCGCGGTGGAGAGTGCGCACAGTGATGCGACGGAACTGGCCGTCGTAGCTCTGAATGGATGGGGTGTAGGTGGCGTCGTAATAGGCGGTGAGATTGTCCCGAAGGTCGTCGAGTTGACGGTCAATGGAGGTACCTTCCGAGGTGGAACCGGAGGGATTGGTCCCGATGTAAATGCCGCCGGTGCCTTCGGCAAGATCGGAGAGGGGATTCCAGGTCCAGACGGCATCGTGACCGAAGGACTCCATGCGTCCGGCGTTCTCGCTGGCGGCCATGGACATGCCCTGGGGGACAATCTCTGAGGTATTTCCGAGGTTGGGGGCTCCGGTGACGGGTGAGGCGGAAGCGGTGGAAACAGACGCAGTGGGCGCAACGACGCCCATGAGAGAGATGAGGCGCTTACCAGCACGGACGTCGAGGGCGTTGACGTCGACGGGGAAGATGGTCACGCCGGCTCGGTTAGCTTCGTCGACGACGGACACAATGGCGCTGCGGGTTTTGAATTCGGAGCTGAGGCCCTGTGAAAAGTAAACGATAGCTTTACGGCCGGGGATACGTGTCTGGGCGCGGGCAAGCGCGGTGAGATCAGAGAGGGATGCGACAGCACGCTGGCTTTGGACGAGTTCCTGAGACTGCTCAATGGCAGCAATGAGCAGGCGCGCACGCGCGGAGAGATCGGGGTCAGAGGACTGAATGTCGGCCACGACCTGCTTTTCCGCCGCGGTGATGGTGTCTTGAGTTTCCGAGGTGGAGGAGTGGCTGACATGGTCGAGGGCGTGGTCAAGAAGCGCGCGGTCAGCGGTGTAGGGCGCTACAAGCATGAGCCGGCTAGAGGCGAGGAAGACCGCAATGGAATCATGGCGGCCTAGGCGGAGGTTGAGAAAGCGCTCAGCAATGGTGCGGGCGACAGCAGCTGCGGTGGGCGATAGGCGGTCAAACACAAGCGTGATTAGACGTTCGCCGCCATCGTTGGACGAGACCTGGTGCAGAGAGGTGAGTGCGACGGGTTGGCCGTTGTCAGTGACGGCAAGGTCGCTGGGACGAAGATCGAGGACGGGGTGGTGGTGCTTGTCCGTAACAACGAGATAGAGAGAGACTTCTTCCGCCTTGGAGTGAAGGTTTTGAATCGGTTGTGGCGGCGCGGCTTGGGCTGTGTGCGACTGGGCGCGGATCAGCGGAACGCAGGCAGCGAGGAGGGCCAGCACGCCGAGAGCCGCGTTGATAAGGCGGAAATACATGAGATGAAGTCCTTGTGCGCGCCGGGAGCCAAACAGCGGAAGCGGCGGAATTTTCCCTGGCGAAATCGGCGAACAGATCACTATAGCGCGAAGTGAAACGATTTTGCCGGGGGCTGCCGGAGATGACAGGGGAATCTGCAACCGGCGGGCACGGCGACACGATAAACTGGCTCAAGCAAGGGCCTGTAGCTCAACGGTTAGAGCAGGGGACTCATAATCCCTTGGTTGGGGGTTCGAATCCCTCCGGGCCCACCAGATTACAAGCACAGCAAAGCACGAAAAATAATACAAATATGTACACCGGATAAACGAGTACTCGAATGGAATAAGCGCCCATTTCAACAAACGGCTAGACTCGTGACCAAACACACGTAAGACAGCCCAAGGCGTATTTGCGAAAGCGACGTTCGCATGGAACGCGGATTGCACTCACGTAAAAAGCTTGTCATCTTGAGCGCTTGACGTTTCTGCAGGATTGCGATTGAATCAGACCATGCACTTCTTCCTCACCAGCTGTTGTCGATAGCTGCCTAGGCCGTCCTGGCCGTTCTGATTCCCTGACATTCAGGTTTTGTTGATGCGCATGGCGCCGTAGCATCGCTGTCTTGGTGCTCCGCAATTGCAGCCGTCCCTTCCATTCCTGAAGTCTTCAGTAACTTACACATACCCACATTGCTTCTCTATGGAGGATCTATGCGACTGCGAATTGCAGCTAAATCGCTGTCACTTTTGCTTCTGCTGTTCACGACTATTACTGCCAACGCGCAGGTTGATCGCGGTTCCATTGCAGGGCTTGTGACAGATGAGTCAGGTGCCGTAATCGCCCGTGCGGCAGTAACTGCGACAAATACCGGTACGAATATTTCCCGCAATACAATCACCAGCGCGAACGGAACTTACCAGATCGACAATCTCCCCCCAGCCGTCTACTCAATCTCTATCGTCTTTTCTGGATTTAACTCCTTTCAAGGCGCTGCAGAGGTCACCGTGGGTGGACATGCATCCCTCAATGTCAAACTCTTGGTGCAGGGAAGCAGCTCAACGGTGGAAGTGGTTGCTCTAGGTGGCACTCAGGTAGACACCTCATCACAGGAGATCTCGGAAATCATTACGCCCGAGCAGGTACAGCAGCTTCCCAGCCTGACGCGCAATGTATATGACTTTGTCGGCTTGTCAGGCAATGTATCGCAGGGCGACTCGGCGCAGGGGCATGCACAAAACTCAACAAATCTCGGAGTCGGCTACTCCATCAATGGCCAGCGGTCGTCAGGTACCGAAATTCTGCTGGATGGTGTTGAGAATATCGAACTGTTCGGCGATGTGGTCGGTCTGCGTGTTCCCATCGACTCTGTGAGGGAGTACCGAGTACTTACGAGTAACTTTGAACCGCAATATGGGCGCGCATCTGGTGGAGTAGTCAACGTTGTTACTGCAAGCGGGACAAACCAGTTCCACGGTACATTGTCTGAGTTCAACAGAGTGGCTGCTTATACGGCAAATACTGTGACGAATGCGCAGGCGGGCAACTCGAAAGGTGGCTACACCCGCAACCAGCCAAGCTTCTTCCTGGGCGGGCCAATTATCAAGAACAAACTGTTCTTTGCCGCCGGAGCGGAGTGGCTGCGTGTGCGCAGCACGGCCATTCAATCGGGCTGGGTTCCAACGTCCGAACTCTTGGCTTACGCGGCTCCCGCCACGCAGGAGTTCCTTTCGAAGTACGGCCAGAACCTGAGCTTCACGAGCACAATCACAAACAGTGCTGCGGGGACTCCTTTCCAGAGCGTGCCTGCAGATACACCTGTGTTCGGGCTGGTAACGTATAGCGTGCCGCAGGACGCGGGCGGAGGTCTACCCCAGAACACATATAACTATACGGCGCGCGGGGACTATCAATTCTCAGACAAGACACAGATCTTTGGCCGCTATGTTGGCTGGAAGCTGGATGAGCCCCTGGGGACCCAGTATTACTCGCCTTACTCGAATTATGACGCGGGAGAGCTAGACAAGGACTTTGCGGCGCTGGGCGGATTCACTCACACATTCACTCCGTCATTGCTCACGAGCGGTCGTGTGAGCGTCAGCCGCATCAATCTTAACGAGAACACAACGGAAGCTGGGCTGAAGACGCCTGCCCTCTATTTCTCCGGCTCAGCTCAGGTGAATGGCTACAAGGTATACCTGCCAGGGAACGGTCTGGGCCTGCCATTTGGCGGACCGCAGAATGTGATTCAGTGGAATCAAGATCTGGACTGGAGCAAGGGGCGCCATTCGATCAAGGCCGGTGGACAGATTATCTATATTCAGGCGAACCGAACTTTTGGCGCATATGCACAAGCAAACGAAGCATTGGCAGGCTCTACGGAAGGCGATTCGAAGGGCTATCTAGGCTTCATCTCTGGAACAGTGGGAACATTCTCCACTGCAGTCGATCCGCAAGGGAAATTTCCAGGGCAGACGATTAGCACACCGCTCACACAGCCCAACTTCGCACGGAGTGATCGCTTCCATGACTGGGCGGTATATGCACAGGACTCGTGGCGGGCAACGCCGCAGCTGACCTTAAACTACGGCATTCGGTATGAGTATTACGGCGTCCAGCACAACAACAATGCCCGGTTGGACTCGAATTTTTATTATGGCAGCGGCTCCGATCTGGCAGCCAGAATTCGTTCCGGCCAGGTGTTCATTGCGCCCGATAGTCCCATCCACGAGCTATGGAAGCCGAGCTACGGAACTGTAAGCCCACGTGTGGGATTTGCTTACGACGTTACCGGAACTGGCCGCACTGCCATCCGCGCAGGTTGGGGTGTGAGCTATGAGCGTAACTTTGGAAACGTCACATTTAATGTGATTCAGAATCCGCCAAACTATGCGGTGATTGTGCAGAACCAAGTGCCTGTGACTACGTCAAATCTTGGCACGCTGGGTGAGGCAAGCGGCGAAGTTACACTCCCTGGGACCAGCCTGCGTCACGTCGCTGAAGACATCCGCACTGCGCAAACGCAATTCTGGAACGCAGCCGTTGAGCATCAAATCACGCACGACTCAGTGTTCAGCGTCGAATACCTGGGCGCGCGAGGCCTCCATCTTTACGACATCAAGAATATCAACGGGCTTGGTTCCGGAAACTACGCCGGAGGTGACGACTACAGCACAACCGGTTTGACTCGCCTGAACGCTGGCTATAAGAACATCAACAGCCGCGGATCGAACGGCGACTCTTACTATGAGGCGCTGAATTTACGATTCGCCACGCGAAACATACATCGCTCAGGGCTGAGCGTCACCGCGAACTACACGTGGGGGCATGCGATCGACGATCTGAGCTCAACCTTCTCCGAAACCAATGCTGGTGGTGGCGGATACAACCTGGGTTATACCAATCCGTTCGATCCAGGGTATGACCGCGGCTCAAGTGATCTGGATGTGCGGCAGCGATTCGTGATTGCTCCGATCTACGAGACGCCTTGGTTCAAAGGCAGGCATGACCTGGGTGGCGAGACACTTGGCGGATGGACTGTGACTGGGATCTACACTGCTCGATCGGGAGCACCCTTCACGTACTACGACTCCACCTACAATCTCGGCGACTATTACAACATTGCGCGCTATATTCCATCTACTCCGATCAGTAAGTGGAAGTACAACAAGTCCACTGGATCTGTGCCGGGAGCAATCAACGAGTACTATCTGAATTCAGCACTTCCGGCAGGGCAGGCCGCCGTTAATGACGCGATTGGAGGCTATTCAAACTGGGTATTTCCAGCCAATGCTCCTGCTCGCAATTCATTCGTTGGTCCGGGGGCGTGGAATCTTGACCTGGCTGTGACGAAGCAGTTTCCTGTGCGGGAGAACGTACACCTGGAATTGCGCGCAGAAGGGTTTGATGTGCTGAACCACCACAATCTCTACGTTGAACAAGCGTTGGCCGATGCCGCCAACTTCTATCCAGCGGCGCCGGTGATTACCGCAAAGAAGGGCGGCGTAAACGGAACGTCGAGTGAGGAACGCCGGTTCGGGCAGCTCGCTCTCAAAGTGACCTTCTAACGCACAGTAATACGGAATGGAGGCGGGCACTGCGCTTGACATGTGTGGCGCTCCGCTTCCATTCCAACGTGGAGATATGACATATGAATCAATTGGGCAGGATCTTAGTGTTGCTCGGAATCGGCATAGCCACATCCGCTGGGTACCAAGTGCATGCACAAGGTGGTGACAGTGAATGGCGGCACGAATTGGAGAAGTGGAGGAGTAACCACGCTGCCGGTCTGACTGCTCCTGACGGATGGCTGACAGTTGTGGCACTGGACTGGCTGAAAGCTGGCAGGAATACCGTAGGAACCACCGAGCAGGATGATATTCGACTGCCCGGGAAGGATCACCTGCATTATGTCGTATTCGAATTAGAGAAGGATGACATCTGGCTACGTGCACCTGAAGGCGGAATCCCGTCATCGGTGCGCGTGGATGGGCATCAAGCACAGGAGCGGGCCATGATCCTCGAGGGCGCGCATCCCACGACCGTCTCCGTTGGGACCTTCTCCTTCTTTATTATTCGACGCGGCGATCAGTTTGCTGTGCGCGTGAAGGACACCAATGCTGAGGCGCGGCTGCACTTTAGCGGGTTGAATTGGTATCCACCAGATCCTGGCTACAAAATTGAAGCGACATGGATACCATTTCCTGAGTTGAAGAAGGTGAACATTCAGAATGCCGTGGGCATTACGACGCAGGGATATGTTCCTGGCATCGCAAGGTTTCAACTCCACGGTCAGGAAGTCGAACTGGAACCGTTTGTGTCCGATGCGAATGCCAAGTCAATGATGTTTGTGCTCCGAGATGCAACAAGTGGGAAGACAACCTATCCAGCATCACGGTTCCTGCATGTTGCGCTGCCCGACCATGGGCTTAATGCACCCGGGAGAATCATCCTTGACTTCAATCGTCTTGAAAATCCTCCGTGCGCATTTACTGCATTCGCAACCTGCCCACTTCCACCCGCAATGAATCGCCTGCAAATTGCGCTGGAAGCGGGCGAAGAGCGCTATGGGCATTGAATGTAAACCGTGCAGAGGCATACATTGCACTGCGATCCTCTTCAGAGCTGTCGCGTTCCAAGTCGATTTCACTGTCATGCAGCAGGGAGTGGAGCGCCATATTTTCCACGGACTTATTCTGAATCCAGGAAACTCGTGAAGTTCGTGAACGGCTACTCAGTCGCGCCGACGCCTCTTGGAAGCGGAGTTCGTTACGCGGTGGTCGGCACGATCTTTGGACTGGTGTGGACTCTCACCGGAGCATGTATAGGTCCTGTCGTTGGGCTCATCTGCAATGGTGTCACCGTAATGCTCACGTCGCTGCTCTGCTGGGAACCTGGGTGTACGGCTGACTCAAGCCGTACTATCCACATCAATTGCGAATCCGGTGGGGTCTGTAACCGAGGCCCCACGCCGGCTTACAGTCGTCCCGAGCCTGCTAGAAATGTTCGATTGCGCCCAACGCGTAATTGACGCTCATTTCAAGCTTCTTCTACAATTTTGTTATGCGTTTGGCGCATCAGTATCGCTGCTGTTGTTGCTCCTCCCGGTGTTGTCCCGGTGAGTTGAGCACTGCTGAGCGCACGCAACTTCTCTAAGTCTTTCTCGACGTTATTCTTCATCTAATCGGCAGAGAGCATGTTTGGGATTGGCATTCCCCTTTTCACCTTGCCAATCATTGGATTAATTCACCACTCGGTTCTGCAAGATAGGAAGACAAAGGCGGCAGCTTGTCGGCGACAGCCACAATTCGCCCTAGTATCCACGGTGTCTCATTAACTGACCGCATCGGTGGAACACCGCTGCTACGCCTGGAGGCGCCTGTCCGTGGGCTGGATGGAATCACACTGCTCGCCAAGGCGGAGTGGCTCAACCCGGGTGGAAGCGTGAAGGACCGCGCGGCCTGGTCGATGTTGCAGGATGCTCGGGCAAAAGGGCGGCTGATCCCCGGCAAAACCATTCTGGATGCAACCAGCGGTAATACAGGTATTGCGCTGGCAATGCTTGGCGCGGCGCAGGGGGTTCCAGTTGTGTTGGCGATGCCCTCGAATGTCTCGCCGGAGAGAAAGCGAATTCTTCAGGCATACGGCGCGCAGATCGAGTGGACTGATCCTGCGCAGAGTTCCGACGGAGCAATTCGCAGAGCGCGTGAACTGGCAGGCAATGATCCTGAGCGGTTTTGCTATCTCGACCAGTATGCGAACGACGCAAACTGGATGGCGCACTACAACGGTACAGGGATCGAGATCTGGCAGCAGAGCGGCGGCAAGGTGACTCATTTTGTTGCAGGGTTGGGCACGAGCGGCACCTTTATGGGGACAGCACGACGACTGAAGGAGTTGAATCCGGCGATTCAAGTTGCCAGCATGCAGCCCGACTCTCCGTTTCACGGTCTGGAAGGACTGAAGCATATGGCCACGGCGATCGTGCCTCCTATCTATGACCCGAGCCTTGCGGACAGGGAGCTTGAGGTGGAAACCGAGGCAGCCTACGAGATGGCGAGACGCCTGGCGCGCGAAGAGGGTTTGCTCGTTGGGGTTTCAGCTGCTGCGGCGGTTGTGGCCTGTGTGAGAATTGCACGCGAAGAACATGCTGCAGGACGATCTGCGACGGTCGTGACAGTGCTTCCGGACTCGGCAGATAAATACCTCAGCGAGCGCTTCTGGGAGGAGTCGTGAGCGTACTGCGCATCACTGCGGCCGTGTATGACGAAATTCGTGCACACGGCGAAGAGACATATCCGTACGAGTGTTGCGGTGCGCTGCTAGGCTCCGTTTGTGCAGATGGCTGGTTGATTGTGGCTGCAGTTCGAGCGGGCAATACGCGCACCGATTCAGCGCACAACCGGTACAACATTGCTCCAAGCGAGTTGGTGCGTATTGAGCGTGAAGTTCGCGCGCGCGGGCTGAGTATCGGCGGCTTCTATCACTCACATCCGGATCACCCTGCACAGTGGTCGCAAACAGACTTTGCAGAAGCGCACTGGATTGGGTGTTCTTACGTGATCACCGCAGTTACGCAAGGGAAAGCAACCGTAACCAACTCATTTTTTCTTGCGGGCACGACTGAAGAAGACAAGCGATTCGACACAGAGCAGATTCAGATCACTGGCGAATGCTGAACAGCAATGATGAATGCACGCAAGAGAGCTGAGATCGTCGCGGAAAGGAATCAAAAATGAGAGTATTTATCCCGACTCCGTTGCGCGCTTTCGCAGGCGGTAGAGATACGGTTGAGATCAGTGGTGCGACAATTGCATCGGCGCTCGACGAACTCACTGCGCAGTATCCAGACCTGCGTAAGCAGCTGTTTACGCCCGAGGGGAAACTTCGCGCCTTTGTGAATGTTTATCTGAACGATGAAGACGTGCGCTATCTGCCGGAGAAGAACGCGACGGCGATCAGGGATTCCGACACGCTCTCGATCATTCCATCCATCGCAGGCGGTGCGCCGGTACGTGCGTAAACCTTCGCGGCCGCAAAGAGAGTTGAGCCCATGCCGATACTCACTGAAACAAGCACATTGCCTGAACTGACTGCGGACGAGTTGTCACGCTACTCGCGCCATCTGATCCTGCCGGAGGTGGGCACCGAAGGACAGCGAAAATTGAAGGCTGCGCGAGTGCTCTGCGTTGGCGCGGGCGGACTTGGGTCGCCGCTGGCGTTGTATCTGGCCGCGGCGGGCGTGGGAACGCTTGGACTGGTCGACTTCGACGTGGTGGATGCAAGTAATCTGCAACGGCAGATCATTCACTCAACGGCGGACATCGGCCGCAAGAAACTGGACTCCGCCGAAGAGAAGTTGAAAGCGCTGAACCCCGCGCTGAATGTGGTGAAGCACGAGACGCTGCTTTCGAGCGCGAATGCTCTCGAGATTCTGAAAGACTATGACGTCGTAGCCGATGGTACAGACAATTTCCCCACGCGCTACCTGGTGAATGACGCATGCGTTCTTCTCCGAAAGCCCAATGCGTATGGTTCCATCTTTCGCTTTGAAGGACAGGCGAGTGTCTTTGCAACAGAAGAAGGGCCATGCTATCGATGCCTCTACCCGGAGCCACCACCGCCCGGCCTTGTGCCCAGTTGCGCGGAGGGCGGCGTACTGGGAATACTGCCTGGACTTGTTGGCGTGATTCAAGCGACTGAGGTCATCAAGCTCATTCTCGGAAACGGTGAGCCTTTGATCGGAAGACTTCTTCTGATTGACGCGCTTAAGATGCGCTTTCGCGAACTCAAGCTACGCAAGAATCCAGAGTGCCCGGTTTGTGGTCTGCATCCGACGGTGACCAAGCTGATTGACTACCAGCAGTTCTGCGGAATCAAGCCAGAGTCAAGCGAAGAGCAGAAGGTCAAGAATGGCATTCCGCAACTCAGCGTGAAGGAGCTGAAGAAGCGGATTGACGCGGGTGAGGACCTGTTCCTCCTCGATGTGCGCGAACCATTCGAGTATCAGATCTCGAACATTGGCGGGACGCTGATTCCGCAGAATGATGTTCCGCAGCGGTTAAGCGAGATTGATCGCAGCCGGGAGATCATCGTGCAATGCAAGTCCGGCGGCCGGAGCCAGAAGATTGCTGAGTTCCTCAAGCAGTCGGGCTATCCGAATGTCGTGAATTTGGCGGGCGGAATTCTGGCGTGGGCTGATCAGATCGATCCACGCGTGAAGAAATACTAGGCCTGTGTGAAGTCCGCGGAGAATGGCGCCGACAGACATTGTGCCTTCATGTTCGCGCCTCTAGGGCTCTCCGCGATGCGAGTGAGTCTTAACCGTACTGGGACATATCGAATCGGAAAGAGTTACAAGTCTGCCGTGTTCACCATTGCGAATCACTCAGCATGAAGTGCAGTGAGCGAACACCCAGCTTTACACAGGTGGAGAAGACAAGAGCGAACCAGCCGACGCGCACTTCTATTTCCCGATGCAGAAGGTGGAAAAAATCAGATTGAGAATGTCGTCGGGTGTGGTTTGGCCGGTGAGCGAGTCGAGAGCCCACAGTGCGCGGTAGAGGTCCAGAAGGAGCATCTCGTGCGGGATGCTGGAGGCGTTGGCACGGGCGGCGTCTGCGAGGGCTGAGCGAGCGGACTCAATGGCCTGCTGTTGGCGAAGGTTGGTGAGCAGACCGGGTTCAGGTTGCGCGCCGCCGGTGGCCAGCGCGACGATGGCGCGGCGTAGATCGTCGATGCCCGCTCCGGTGAGCGCCGAGGTGGCGACGGAGGCGATTGAGGGCTGCGTTCTCTCTTGAGCTGAAGCGTCTTTCTCTTCTTCAGCACCTTCGGCACAACTGACGTCGTGCCCTGCGGATGAGGTGCGCTCGGCAGCGCGGATATCGTGCTCGGTTGCAATGCGATGGATTGGGCAACTGGCGGTGTCGGCGAGGTCGGACTTATTGAAGGCGACTAAGGCGGCGCGGCCTTCGAGGGATGAGAGCAGGGTTTGCTCCTCGTGATTGAGGGGCTGGGTGGCGTCCAAGACGACGAGGACGAGGGCGGCGTCAGCGAGCGCCTCGCGGCTGCGCGCGATGCCAAGCTGCTCAATTTCCTCGCTGGTTTCGCGGAGACCTGCGGTGTCGACGAGTTCCAAGGGGATACCGTCGAGGGCAATGTGCTCGGAGACCAGGTCGCGGGTGGTGCCTGGGGTGGCCGTGACGATGGCGCGGTCGCGCTCGACGAGACGATTGAAGAGGGAGCTCTTGCCGGCGTTCGGGCGGCCGACGATGGCTAGCGAGAGGCCGTCGCGGACGACGCGGCCGCGCGCGAAGGAGGCGGCGAGCGAATCGAGCGGAGGAAGTAGCCCTTCAATGCGGCGGGCGATCTCGGCTGCAGGCGTGACGTCAACGTCGTCTTCGGCGAAGTCGATCCCTGCTTCAAGCAGGGCGATGAGCTCAGTTAGATCGTGCTTGACGGGGAGGACGCGGCGGCTCAGCGCGCCGCCGAGCTGGCTTGCGGCCTGGCGGGCTTGTGTGAGGGTCTGGGCCTCAATGAGGTCGCGGACAGCTTCTGCCTGGGTGAGATCGAGCTTGCCGGCGAGGAAGGCGCGATGGGTGAACTCACCGGGATCGGCCAGGCGCGCGCCGAGCGCGAGGGCGCGGCGGAGGAGCAGGTCGAGGATGACGGGGGAGCCGTGAGCGGCGATCTCAACGAGGTCGTCGCCCGTGTAAGAGTGTGGGGCGGGGAAGAGCGTGACGAGAGCCTGATCGATACGGGAGCCGTCGTCGTCGAGCACTTCAGCAAAGCGCGCGTGAGCGGGCTGGAGGGGTTTGTGCAGGGAGATGAGCTGGACGGCTAATTCCGCTGCCTGCGGGCCGCTGAGCCGGACAATGCCGATGCCACCGCGTCCGGGCGGTGTGGAGATGGCGGCGATGGTGTCAGTGGGCACGGGCTTGATGGTCGGCAACAGGAGTGCAGGCTGGAAACGGCCAGCATGTCTTCTCACAATTGTGACGCGGAGGGCTGGGAATCTCCAAGCCGGAGTGCGGGGACGAAAGCCGGAGCCAAGGGGTGTAGATGGAAGGAGATGGCTCAGCAGGAAATTCAGCTAAAAGGTTTAAGCAGACGTTTGTCTGATGCTGTGGATATAATGCACGCGAACGCGGAGCGGCAGGTCAAATTGCGGTGAATCGGGGAGGCTGACTCGGCGTATTACGAGCGAAGGGTTCGTGATCCAGTGGAAAACAGGGTGCGATGCGTGCGAGAGCAGGGGCGCATGAGCAGAGGCGCTGCGTTACGGGTGTGGCTTGTGCTGGCGATGCTGAGTATTGCGACGTGTGCAGCGGAGGCGCAGACGGCATGGCAGGGTGTACTGCGCAATGCAGGTGGTGCGCCGCTCGATGGAGCGCGTGTGGAGCTGGCCGGTGCGGCTGCGCACGCGGAAGCCACAACGGGCGCAGATGGACGATTTGTGCTGGAGGCACTGCCTGAAGGGGCGTACCGGCTCGCGATTGAGTCCGCAGGTCGGCACGCGGAGTATGCGGTGCCGATTGAACTGACGGCGGGTGCGCCGGAGGTGGCGATCACGCTCTCGGCGCGCGGCGAAATCACGGTGAAGACACAGACGGCTGCAGCGGCTGCGGCAACTGGTGGCGAGCAGCTCTCCAGCCAGGCAGTGAGTGAGCTGCCACTGAACAAACGCGATTTCTCATCGCTGCTGCTGCTGGCGGCTGGCACCATGACGGACTCGAATGGCGCAACGAACTTTACAGCACAGTTTGCGATCAACGGGCAGCGTGGCGTGGAGGCGACGTTTGCGATGGACGGAGCCGACATCAGCGATCCGGAGATGGGCGGCTCAACGTTCTCAAACTTCAACGTGGACGCGGTGGAGGGGATCGACTCGAGCTCGGGCTGGCTGCCGGCAGAGGTAGGCCGCGGCGCGGCGGGATTCACGAATATCCACACGCGCTCAGGAGCCAGTGGATTTCACGGCTCGTTCTTTGAGTTTGTGCGCAACTCGGCATTTGATGCGCGGAACTACTTTGACCACGCAACGGCTGCGTATCCGGGGCGCATTCCGCCATTCCGGCGCAACGAGTTCGGATTCACGAACGGCGGGCCGGTGTGGATTCCAGGGGTCTACGACGGGCGCAAGCGAACGTTCTACTTTGTGGAGTACCAGGGGTTCCGGCAGGTGCTGGGCACCACACAAGTGATGCCGGTGCCGACGGCGGCGGAGCGGCCGGCCGGAGCGGGCGGCGTTGTGGAACACGCGCTGACGTTCGCAGACGGCACCACGGACACCCTGGCGGTGCCGGTGCAGGCGGGCGTAGCTGCTGTGTTGGCGCGCTATCCGCTGCCGAACCTGACCAGCGGATCGTATGGCGCGAACACGTATGCGACGGCGTCGAAGGTATCGACAAACGCTGACCAGTTCTCCCTGCGCATTGATCAGAAGTTCTCGGCGAAAGACCAGTTCCTGGCGCGGTTCACGATGGACAACCTGACGGGGCCGACGACAAACCCGGACCAGACCGCGATCGATCCGGCGTTTGCGGTGCAGTATCTTGACCGGCAGCGCAACGTGATGGGGTCGTATACCCGGGCGCAGTCGGCGCGGCTGGTGCTGGAGTCGCTGGTGAGCATCACGCGGTCGACGCCGGGATTTCCGACGACAGACTTCACGGATCCGGCGGTGAAGTTTGGTGATGGGTTGTTCGAGGCGTTCAACAGTGCGGCAGGTTCGGTGATGCAGGCGTACGGCAACCTCTTCCAGGGGCGGCAGACACTGGCGTACACCAGGGGGCGGCATGCTATCCGCGCGGGCTTTGAGGCGCGCCTCAATCGCGACACGACGTATTTCGGCACGAGCCCGAACGGCGAATACACGTTTGGCGGGGGCACGTCGTACGCGACGGAGGCGATTGCTTCGACGAGTGGTATGCACGACATTGCGGTGGGCGCGCCGCTGCCGGATACGCTGACGAGCTTTCTCTCTGGCAGTCCGTTTTCCTACTCGGTGGCGTTGGCGGAGAGCTTCATGTCGGGCGGTGAACATATAGGACCGGCGGCGGTGAATCGTGAGGGCTACGGCGCGTGGGTGCAGGACACGTGGAAGGTGACGCCGCGGCTGACGCTGGACTATGGCATCCGCTGGGAGCTGTATACGCCGATCAAGGAGCGGGCGCGGCGCACATCGGCGTTCCGCGTACTGGATGGCGTGAAGCGCTACGTGGTGAATCCGCAGCCGGGTTACCGCACGCCGTGGAATGGCTGGATGCCGCGCGTGCAGGCGACGTGGGCGGCAACGCAAAACCTGACGGTGCACGCAGGCGGATCAGTGATGCTGATCCAGCCGAACATCTGGCAGGACAATTTTCTGACGGGCGCAACACCGTTCGTGATGTATCCGCGGCGTGTGTCATCAGCCGCGGCGCCGTTCAATTACGGCTTCCAGATCACTGCGGGCCAGTTGCCGACGGCATATACGCCATCGGGCGCGGAGATCTTTCCGACGGGAAAGACGAATACTGTGGCGGCGAACACGCCGTTCGACGTGGACCGCTACGAGAAGGATTTGGCCACGCTTACGGATGCAACCGCGATCAGCGCGCTGAACCTGCAAGGCATCGATCCAAATTTCAGCAACGGGCACCTGTACACGTGGACGCTCGGCCTGGAGCGCAAGTTCGGCAACATGACGGCAGACGCAGCGTATGTGGGCACGGCGGCGGATCATCTGCCGCGGTATGGATTTCCGAATGCGTACCCGGGTGCGACGGCGGAGTTCGCGAAGGACACGGACTTTGACAGCGCGGGCAACGTGCTGGGCGGGTTCGGCGTGGAGAACGTGATCACCGACGATGCGCACTCAACGTATCACGCGTTGCAGGCTTCGCTCTCCGGCACGCTGGGGCACGGCGGGCCGGGCATCCAGGCCAGCTACACGTTTTCGAAGTCGCTGGACACAACGAGTGAAGTGATAGGCGGTACGGGCTCGACGGGTGCGGTGGCCTCAGGGCTGGCGCAGAACCCGTTCGACATGCGCGCGGAGAAGGGGCCTTCATCGTTCGACGTGAAGCACGGTTTTGGGCTGAGCGTGGCACAAGATCTGCATCTGGAGCAGGCGGCGTGGCTGCGGCCGGTGAGCCGCAAGGTGATGGACGGCTGGGAGCTGCTGAGCATTTCGAGCATCAGCTCGGGCTCGCCGTTCACGGTCTTCTCTGGTGTACAGCAGACCGGCGCGGGTTCGAACGGTGTGGACCGCCCGGACCAGATTGCGAAGCCGAAACTTTCAACGGCGCGAGCGGATCGCAAGGACTACTTTGGCGCGGGCGTGGAGAACGGAACCAAGTACTTCAGCATCCCGGTGTTTGTCGACGGTGGTACCGGGCCGAACCAGGGACGATTTGGCACGCTGGGGCGCAACACGTTTCGCGGGCCAGCCTACTACAACTTCGATTTTGCGCTGATCAAGGACACGCCGTTCGGGCGTCGCAGGAGCGGAGCCGAGCGGATGGACCTGCAGTTCCGTTCGGAGTTCTTCAACCTGTTCAACATCGTAAACATGGGGTTGCCGGCGAATATCTGCACGACGAATGGCTTTGGTGAGATCAGCAAGACCGCGGGAACGTCGCGGCAGATTCAGTTCTCACTGAAGTTGATTTATTGACACGGGCGCGCACGGAAGGCCGCACCCGCGCTATGACGGGTGCGGCGTTCGTTTTTGCTGATGAAGACGGAGGGTGGAATGCGGAGTTGGGCAGCGGGAGCGGCGGTGATGATGATGACGGTGGGCGTGGCGATGAGCGTGGCTCAGCAGGCGCCCGCGGTGGAACTGACGCCCGTGAAGCCGGAGTCAGTGGGCTTCTCAAGCGAGCGGCTGGAGCGGCTGCACGCGCTGATGCAGGGCGCGGTCGATCATCAGGAAGTGGCCGGTGTGGTGACGTTGCTGGCTCGTCATGGCAAGGTGGTTGATTATCGCGCCTACGGCATGCGTGACACGGAGACGAAGACCGCCATGACGCGCGACACGATCTTCCGCGACTACTCGATGACCAAGCCGGTAACGGCCGTGGCGATGATGATTCTCTACGAGCAGGGCAAGTGGCTGCCGACGGATCCAATCGCGAAGTATATTCCGGAGTTCGCGCACCTGAAGGTCTACAAGGGCGTGGATGCGGACGGGAAGATGATCCTGGAAGAGCCGAATCATGCGCCGACGATGGCCGAACTGATGAGCCACACGGCGGGCTTTACGTACGGCATCTTTGGCGGAACGCCAGTGGACAAGATGATTCGCGAGGCAAACCTTTTCCAGTCGAAGGACCTGCACGAGTTCGTCACGAAGCTGGCGGAAATCCCGCTGCTGTATCAGCCGGGGACGAAGTGGGTCTACTCGGTGTCGATGGACATCGAGGGATACATCGTGGAGAAACTCTCAGGGCAGACGCTGCCGGAGTTTATGCGCGCGAACATCTACACGCCGCTGGGCATGAAGGACGCGGGGTTCTACGTGCCGGAAGACAAGCGCGCGCGCTTTGCGACGATGTACTGGGTGGACCCGAAGGGCGGGCTTTCTGCGACGGGGCCGCAACTGGTGAACAAGCGCGACTACGATCACGAGCCGACGATGGCCTCGGGCGGCGGCGGTATGGTGTCGACGATCGAGGACTACTACCGCTTTGCGCAGATGCTGGGGAGCAGCGGCGCGCTGAACGGCAAGCGCGTGCTGGCTCCGGCAAGTGTGCGGCTGATGAGCTCGAATCACGTGCCAACAGCGCTGCTGACAGGTGAGTTCGGCATTGGCTACCAGACGATGCGGCCAGGCTTCGGCTACGGCTACAACTGCGCGGTGGTGTTTGATCCGGGCGCGGCGAATCTGCCGGAGGGCAAGGGCACGTTCTTCTGGGACGGCGCGGCAGGGACGTGGTTCTGGATCGATCCGGCGAACGACGTGGTGTTTGTGGGCATGATCCAGCGCATGGGCGCTGGACCGGCGAGCGAGAACCTGCAGTACCTGAGCCGTGGTGTTGTCTACGGTGCGTTGACCGATCCGGCGAAGTGAGCGGAGAGGCTACTGCAGCAGGTTCATCGCCATGGCAGTCATTGCGGTGACACCGGTGGGGATCGCCAGCGCGGCGTCGGGTGCGAACAAGGGCGAGTGTGGACTGGGCAAGGCCACGCCGGTCTTACGGCTTTCGGCTACCTGTGCGGGATCGCCGGCACCGAGCCAGATCATGACTCCGGGGATTTTGCCGTCAAGCGTGAACGAGCCAACGTCCTCGCTGGCCATCACGGCAGTGGCATCAAGGACGTGCTCCTTGCCGAGCGCAGCCTCGAGCGGCGCACGCAGACGCCCCGCAAGTGCGGCGTCATTGATGGTGGCGGGCGAGCCTTCGTCGGTGGTGACAACCGGCATGAGGTCGGCGGGGATGCCGTACGCTTCTGCGAGACCGTTGGCGGTGCGGCGAACCGCAGTGACGATTTGATCCTGCACGGCGGGCGAGTAGGTGCGGAGGGTCATGCCGAGCGTGACTTCGTCGGGGATGATGTTGTTCTTGGTGCCGCCGTGGATGGTGCCGACGGTGAGCACGGCGGGCTGCTGCGGATCGACCTGGCGGCTGACGATGGTCTGCGCGACGAGAATGAACTCGGCGGCTAGGACGATGGGATCTTTGCCGGATTGCGGCGCGGAGCCATGGGCGCCGATGCCTCGGATGCGGACGTTAATGGACGTGACACCGGCGAGCAGCGGGCCGTCCTTGATGGCGACCGAGTCGGCGGGGATGCCGTTCCAGTCGTGCTCAGAGACGATGAAGTCAGGACGGCCGAAGCGCTCGTAGAGGTTGTCCGCGAGCATGGCGGTAGCGCCCTGCACCGTTTCTTCAGCAGGTTGGCCGATGATCATCACGGTGCCGTGCCACTGGGATTTGCGCTGGGCAAGCTCGCGGGCTGCGCCGAGCAGAGCGGTCATGTGGAGATCGTGCCCGCAGGCGTGCATGACACCGATGGACTGGCCTTCAGCGTTGGTGGTTTTGACCGTGCTGGCGAAGGAAAGGCCGGTCTTCTCAACGACAGGGAGCGCGTCCAACTCAGTGCGCAGAAGCACGCGCGGGCCGGGCCCGTTGGCGAGCAGGCCGACGACACCGAAAGCGGGCGTGCCGTCCGAGAAGCGGCCGACGTGATCGGTGACGGTGTAGCCGAGTGCCTTTAACTGCGCGGCGAAGAAGGCCGCGGTCTGCTCCTCATGGCGAGAGAGCTCTGGGTGGCTGTGCAGGTGGTGGTAGGTCTCAGTGAGCGTGGGGAGTTGCGCCTGGGCGGAGGAGAGCAGGTCAGGCTGTGCCTGGGCGAAGGGTGACAGAGCAGCGCAGGCGAGTGTGGCGAACAGGAAGCAACGCGGCATGTGAGACCTCCGGTGGCGGCAGTGGTATGGCCAAGGCTACCACGCTGCGCTGGCGAGGCCGGGGACTCGATTAGAGAGAGTGTTTGCGGCCGATGCGGCCCAGATGTGTGGACTCAAAGTTGTCGGCGTGTTTGAGTCCGTAGCCGAACATGCGGTCAATGCCGATGTGGCTGGCCCAGATGAGCGCGGCGGCGACGGCGAGGTGGCCGTGGAGCAGGAAGCCGACGAGACCGAGCGTGGCGGGCGTGACGTAGGAATGAACGACGTTATAGACGCGGGAGCCGAAGTCGGCGCTGCGCAGATAAGCGAGCAGGGCGAGATCGGGCACGAACCAGAGCGCGGCAAACAGGGCCCAGCCTTGCCCAACGCGCGCGTATATAGCGATGGCAACAGCCGCGACGGCCAGCCCTTCAAGCCGCAGCAGGATGCGCACGGGATGTGCGACCGCGGGCCGGACGGGAGCAGAGGCGTTGAGCGGGATCGAAGTTGCCATATCCGATTGGACGCGGGGGAAGTGCCGGGAAGTTCAAAAAAATGGTGAGTGGGTGCAGAAAAAGAAAAGGGAGAAGCCGAGTGGCTTCTCCCTGTGCGTGCAATCTGAAAGCTACTTCTTCGGGGGAGCGATGACGTCCTTGGCGGCCTTGGCCACGCGGAACTTCACAACCGTCTTCGCCTTGATCTTGATGGCGGCGCCGGTCTGGGGGTTGCGGCCGATGCGGGCCTTGCGCTCAGCCTTGACGAGGCGGCCGATGCCGGGGATGACGAACACGCCATTCTTCTTGGTTTCCTTGATGGCGGTCTCGGAGAGCAGGTCGAGGAACGCGGCAACCTGCTTGTTGGTCAGTTCGAGCTTCTCGGCCAGGTGCCGGGTAAGAGCGGTCTTGGTCATGCCAGTAGCCATTTGGATAATTCTCCTTCTGGGCGTGCCCTCGGGGCAGCCGTTGTTGCCTGGGTTCCGCCGCTGAGCCCACTCCAGGGGCAAGCCCGGAGCTAACGAGCGATCCGCATGCGGGGTGAAGTACGAGTGCGTGAAACCCCTGTATTCATGCGGGTTTTTTAAAACCCGACGTTGGTAACAATGCGGCTTGGGGGCGGGCAAAGTCAACCGAAAAACACGGGTTTTCCACAAAATTCTTAGGGTTTTATGCCATTTATACCGAAAATTGCCGATTTTGCCCGGTTTTTGACCATTTTGGAGCTATCGCCAGGTGAAAACTACGGCGCAGAGAGCACTTAGCGTAGGGCGAAGAGTAGAGGCTTTTTCGGCTTCAGTGTGGCTACCAGGGGGGTGTTCAATGCGTCGACCAGAGGCGCGGCGAGCCGTAAATGGCGGATAACGGCGGCGGCGAGCTTGGGGTCAAGCGCGGCGGAGGTGGGCAGCGCAACGGAGAGGCCCCACTGGCGGTGCTGGATCAAGTCGATGCCGGGGTGGTCTGCGGGGAAGCCCTTGGGCGGGCGGGTGAGGGCATTGCCTTCAAGCTCGTTGAAGACCCTGCGGACGGCGGGCTTGCAGTAGATCTTGCGGAACTCGGCGTGGTGGTCGAGAAGCCAGTGGCGGATCGCGGCGAGCTGCTCCTTCTCCGGCATGTAGGCCCCGGCGGCGATGATGACTTCTTTCGCGTCAACGTGAAAGTAGTAGCCCGCGCCGGAGGTCTTATCGAGGCCCTGGTGCGACCACCATGCGGCGATGTGCGTCTTGTAGGGGCGCTTGTCGTGGGAGAAGCGCGTATCGCGATAAATACGGAACAGGCTTTTTTCCGCGGGGCGCACGTGGTCGGGTGCGAAGTCGAGCATGGCTTCAGTGATTTTGCGAACGACAGCGAGCATGGGCTCGCGTAGTTCGGCGTCGAACTCGGGCTTCCGCGGCTGGAACCACTCGCGGTCGTTGTGACGCGCGAGATTGCGGAGGAACTTGAGGGCTTCGGGTCGGAAATACGGCTGTGCGGGAGCAGGGGAAGAGACAGGTTTCTTCGTTGCCATGACAAGTGCAAGTGTAGCGCGGGCAGACCAAGGGCAGTTATCAGTGATCAGCGGATAGTGCAGCCTGTGCAGCTATCTTTTCGCGATGCTTGCGAATATAGTGCGCGGCGATGTCGGGATAGAACTCGCGCACCGCTGAGAAGGCGACGTCGCGCATAACCGAATAGCTGAACTTGGTGGCCAGTACGCTGAAGCTGGTGGCGCTGGAGGGGTAGTACTCACGCGAAACCACCTGCGTCAGCACCTTGCCGCCGAGTCCGGCAATGTTCGGCGTCGGCGTGCCCCCATAGCTACGCGCCACTGCCTGCCGGCTGATGACATAGAGCGATCGCGTAACCACCTTGTGCCCCGAGCCCAGCGCATAGTAGCGCGTGTCCTCATGCAGCAGGCTGGGCAGCAACCATGCAGAAAGATAGGTGCCGTCGGTCTTATCAAGAAAGCCGCGCCACGTGTACGCGTAGAGGCCACCGATGCCCTTGCCAAGCGCCGGGTGCGCATTCATGCCTTCTGCGGTGAGCGACGTGATGCCAAGAAAGACAAAGGACGAATAGTCGGTGGCCTGATGTGTGGCGACGACGAAGTTGTACTTCCAGCCAGGCGGGTGCGGTTTGGAGCCGCCAGAAACGGAGCGGAAGTTGGGCATAAAGCCCAAGATGCGCTGCGGCTGCTGGCGCTCGAGCGGGATGGGGTTGCCTTCGGCGTCGACGGGGCCAACAGCAGGGGGGTGCGCGTTGCACAGGCCGGCGTCGGCTGTCGATGCGCACACCGGCTTCTGCTGTACGACGGCAGGCGTGGCCGTCTGGCTGGGTTGCGGCGCGTCGGGCAGTGCCGCAGTCTGGGCAGAGCAGTTTACGGCAATCCCCAGGCAGCAGAGAATGAAAAGGCGGTGCAAAAGGCAATCCTTGGCGAGGTGGAAAGCGCGGAACTCGCGTCGCGGCAGTGGGTTTGCGTGAATTTGATGGATCGCGTGAGCGGAACCATTAGCCGCGGCGGGACGGCGATTGCTCAGAAGGCCGCGGTCAGAACTCAGGAACAACACATTCCAGTATCGCCGAAGAGTGCCTGCGCGGCTTATCGGATCAGTTTCAGAGCGGCGCGGAACAGGGCGTCGAAGTCTTCGACTGCAGACTTCTCCTTGGCGGCGGCCTGCTCGATGGCCTTTTCCGCGGCTGCGCGCTGGTAGCCCAGATTCACCAGGGCGGAGAGCACATCGTCCACGGCTGCTCCCTGAACGGACTTTGGTGCGGGGGCCACGGCAAAGTCGTCGAGCTTGTCTTTGAGCTCGAGCACCAGCCGCTCGGCCAGCTTCTTACCCACGCCGGGGATGCGCGTCAATTGCGCGTGGTCCTGCGCACGGATGGCCTGCACGGTGCGGTCCGCAGAGAGGCCGCTGAGCATCTTGATGGCGAGCTTGGGGCCGACGCCGCTGACGGTGATGAGACGCTCAAAGAGGCGCTTCTCCTCGCGGTCGAGGAAGCCGAACAGGGCGATCTGGTCGTCGCTGACCTGCGTGTGGATGTGCAGCGCCACTTCATTGCCGAGCGAGGGCAGCGCCGTGAAGCCGGGAACGGAGATGGCAACGTCGTAACCGACACCGGCGGCCTCGACGATGGCCTGTCCGGGTTCCTTGTGAATGAGCTTTCCGCGCAGGTGAGCAATCATGCTGGGTTGATTGTAAGGCCGCGCGACTCGTGCGCGCGATCCGCGTCTATAGAGGCAGGACGAAGGAGCAGATGTGCGCAAAATTTCTATGTTGTTCTTTGCTGTTTTAATTGCCTTGAATTGCGCTGTGGCAGAAGCGCAGACGGTCGAGTGGTTAGTAAGCGAGCAGGGCAAGCAGGTGGGCTCGGCACGTTCAACGGTCGTGCAAAGCGGTGTGGGTTACACGGCCACGAGCGTGGTGAACGTGTCGATGGATAGACTCAAGTACGCACTGTCAAAGACCGAGACGCTGAGCGCCACACATGCTCTGGAGCACGCCGAGTTGAGCGCGGTGGTCAATGGGCAAGCTGTACGCATGGTGGCTAAGCCGGAAGCTGCAAAGCTGCAACTGACCGTCTCTGCGAATGGCCGCGGAACGAGCACGCCTCTTGAACTGCACGAGGCAGCCGTGCTGCTGCCGGACTTTGACGCAGGTGCGTGGGAGACGCTGTTGGCGCTGGCTGCGGCACGGAGCAACCGCGACCTGTGGGCCGTGATTCCGAAACAGGCGGGCAGTGTGCTGGCGGTGACGCTGGCGACGTATGCCGATGAAAAGGGCACGCTGGGCGGCAAGCCGATTGCGGTGCATCACCTGGTGGCAACGATCGGCGGCGAGCAGACGCAACTGTTTGCCGGGTCGCATAACGAGTTGCTGCAGGCGGAGCTGCCGCAGCCGGGCTTCGCGCTGGTGCGCAAGGACTTTGTGTTGACGCCTCCGGCAAAGGCCGGTGCGGCGATCAGCCAACCGTGACGTGAGCTAAAGCGCGCGCGCTGCGGCGACAGCCGAAGACCATGCCCACTGGAAGTTGAAGCCGCCGAGCCAGCCGGTGACATCCACCGCTTCACCGATGAAGAAGAGGCCGGGAACGGCGCGGGCCTGGAGTGTGCGGGCTTCGAGATCGGCTGTGTCCACGCCGCCAGCGGTGACTTCGGCTTTGGCGAAGCCTTCGGTGCCAGTGGGGCGGAACTCGTACTGATGGAGCCGCCGTTCGGAGGAGTCGAGCGCGGCGTTGTTGAAGCCTGCGAGGGAAGCTACATCAGCGAGGTGTGAGGCGAGCCGCTGCGGCAGCGCTGCGCGCAGGGCCTGGCGCAGCGCCGAGACATCACGACGGGCGCTCTGTGCACGAAGCGATGAAAGCAGTTTCGTCTCTGGGGCGAAATCAATGACGAGCGGTTCGCCTGCGCGCCAATAGCTGGAGGCTTGCAGCACGGCGGGACCGCTGAGACCGCGGTGGGTGATGAGAAGTTTCTCGCGAAACTGCGCGCGCCCTGCACGCGCGATGACCTCCGTGGAGACGCCTGCGAGCGAGGTCCATGCGGCTTCTTCACCGCCGAGCACGAGCGGCACCAGGGCGGGGCGCGGCGCAACGATGGCGAGACCAAACTGCCGCGCGAGGTCGTAGGCGAGGCCTGTGGCTCCGAGCGTGGGAATGGAGAGGCCGCCGGTGGCGACGATGAGAGCTTCGGCGCGGAAGTTGCCCTGTGACGACGCCACGTGGAAGCCGGTCTGATCGCGCTCAACGGCGAGGATGCGGGTGTTGAGGAGCAACTCGACGCTGCCGTTCTGTTGCGCGGCACGGTCGCACTCGGAGAGCAGCATGTTGAGCAGGTCGTGTGCGGAGCGATCGCAGAACAATTGGCCGAGCGTCTTCTCATGCCACGGGATGTTGTAGCGTTCGACAAGCTCGAGGAAGTGCTGCGGACGGAAGAGCGCGAGTGCCGACTTGGCGAAGTGGGGATTTTCCGAGAGGAAGTTGGCCGGCGAACAGTGGATGTTGGTGAAGTTGGCGCGGCCGCCGCCGGAGATGAGGATCTTGCGACCGGGTTGCGCGTTGTGGTCAAGCACAGCCACGCGGCGGCCACGCTGACCGGCTTGTGATGCGCACATCAGGCCCGCAGCACCGGCTCCGAGAATCAAGGCATCAAAGCGGCGCGGTGGATTGGACATGGGGATATTGTCGCTGAACAGCAGGGATCAGAGGACAGAGAACGGCCTGGTTATGGCTGGGATGGGGAAGTCTTTCCCAGGTCTCAGAAGCGAGACCTCCACCCCACGAACGAAGACCTGTTCGTGGGGGCCCCTGACCTGGGGCACCCATTTTCGTGCTGAGGTCAGTTGCTGACCATTGCTCAATACGTGAGGTTAGTTTTCGTCGCGGAACATCGGATGCGGAATCAGGCGGCGGTAGTCTTCTTGTGTGGCACCGTCGAGGCAGGCCTCAATGATGCGATGACCGAGCGGATCGAGCTCGGGGACCTGAAACTGCTTGAGCTCGCGGGCGAAGAACTCGCGCCACTGCCGCGCGCCCTCTTCGTAGACCTCTGCGCCGCCCTGGATCTGTTCGTCGACACGCAGAAAGACGCGGGGAATCATGGAGCCCTCAACGCGGATCTGGTTAGGGATGTAGCCGAGGAGCGCAAGTGGAGCTTCGCTGACCTGGTCGCGGGCGAACTTGGCGCTGCCACGGCGGGCCAGGTACTCACGCGAAATCCACTCCGCCATGAAGCCAACCTTCCACGCACCGATGTACTGGTTGGGAATGAGCATGTAGCGGGTTTCCGGTGTGGCGATGATCTGCTGGAGCAGGAGATTTGCCTGATCGACGCGGCGGCCGGTGGCGAAGGCCCAATAAGAGCCGACGCCCTCGGACTGCATGCCCTTGCCCTTTGAGTCCTGAATGCTGGGGTTGGCGTGGCCGCGCGGAGCGACGAGACGCCAGAGCCAGGCTAGCGCGGGCGAGAGCACGTGCATCATGGCGAGGATGCCGTAGAGGCGGCTCTCCTTGTGCGTGGGCGGGCAGCGCACGCCGAAGCTGCGCACGTCGACTCCCTGCGGTCCACCGATAATGTCTTCGATCATGTGGCGCGGCAGGATAACGCGCGGATTGGGACAGAGCTTGCCGGGTGCGTCCTCAATGTGCTCCCAGGTGAGGCAGGTGCCGCCGGGAACAATGTAGTGATTGAGGAACAGGAGCGGCTCAGGCGGATCAATACAGAGGCGCTCAAGCGCGGGTGCGGTGCCGTAGCTGTGGATGTGGTCGACGCGCACAAACCAGGCGTTTTCCGCGTCCGCAATGGTCAGTCTGCGGCTGGTTCCCTGGTAGCTGGGATGTGCGCAGGCCATGTCGTCGGCGATGGGCTTGAGATGGCAGGCCTCAGGTAGATTCAGCGTGCGCTGCTCATGCGTAATGATGTTTTCACCAATAAGCAGGCGGCCATCCTCCATGCGGTGGATGTGCTCAGTCATCTCGCTCTTGCCGCCGCCTGAGGCGCCCTCGTGCATCAGCACCATCTGGTTCTCATAGGGCGTGACCACGGCGACGGCGGAGCAGTGATTGGTCGTCCAGTTCTCGCGCTCGCCCAGGTCCAGCAGCATGGAGTAGACGCCCTTCTTTGCGCTGGGGCCGGGGTAGAGGTTGTAGGCGTAGACCTCCTGGTGGGTGCCCTGGCGGTCGTGGACGACGATCTGCTTGCCGCTGAAATGGGTGTGGCGGAAGGGCGGCGCGACGAAGAGCACGCCGCCGGTGATCTTGAAGTCGGCAGGAACCTGGCTGCGCGGGATCATGCCCTGCAGGTCAGCCAGCGCGGCGGCGAAGAACGCGGCCTGGCGCGGGATGATCAGCAGCGAGCCGTATTGAAGGCCGTCGGGGCCGGCGTAGAACGGCATGGCGACCAGTTCCTGCGTCTTGAGCCAGTCGAGCGTCTGCTGCCGCGTATTTTCAAACGGCTCACCGAAACGCTCTGAGTAGCGCGGCTTGTCCGTAGGCAGGTCGTCGCCGATCACCATCGCATTGGGGTCGCGGCGGCGCATTGCAGGGTCGGGAAAGTTGATCGCCAGGCCGTTGCGAGCCTTTGTGACGACAGCCTCAACAACGCGTCCGATGCCCTTGGCCTGAAAGATGGCCTCGTAGACGCCGTGGTCGATGCGGTTGCCCAGCCGCCAGTCGGTGGTGCCGCTGGGCCGGCCGAGCGCCCAGTCAAGAAGCTGAGTTCGGGTTTCCGGAGTCTGAACCAGCGGCGCAGCGCCCAGCACCTCAAGCGCGTGTGCGGGCAGGTCGAACTCGGCCCAGCTTGTCTGGAAATCGATGACGGCGGCACTTTCGGCGGAGACGGTCATGGCAACTCACTTTCCGGGGGACACAAGGCCCGCGGACACGCCGCGGGCCAAGAGAAACCACACACTCTTTATCTTACGACCCAGGAGAACTGGCAGTGAGCGGGATCACGGGTGGGCATTCGCCGGACCAAAATGCGCACGCACCAAGGCCAGTGCATCTTCAAGCGTGGCGACGGCGCCTTCAAGCTGAGCGTCCTCTGCAGCGCGGAGCATGGCTTTGAACTGCGGGCCGGGAGCGTAACCGGCGGCAATGAGCTCGCGGCCGGTGAGGAGCGGGCGGGGGCGCACGAGCTCTTCGGGCAGCTCCAACTGCTGCTTTCGCACGAAGTTCCAACACTCGAGATTGCCGTGCGCGGCGAGGCAGTCCATGCGGTGCAGCGCCAGGTGCTCGTCGAAGCTCTCAAGACGCAAAAAGCGCTTGAGTGTGGAGACGCGCATGCGCGGCGCGTCAGCAAAACGCATGTGATTGGCGACGAGGGCCTCGATCTGCTGTGTCTCGTCATTTGAGAAACGGAAGCGCCGACAGATCTCACTGGATAGCGCTACGCCCACCTCGACGTGGCCGTCGAAGCGGATGCGGTCCGGCGCGCGGCGGAAAGTAGAAGGCTTGCCAACGTCGTGGAGCAGCGCCCCCCAGGCGAGCGTGGCGGAGCTGCCGGGTTCAAGCTGGCCGAGCAACATGAGTGTATGGGTCCAGACGTCGCCCTCGGGGTGGAACTGTGGGGGCTGGGCGACGCCGATCATGCGTGCCACTTCCGGCAGCACTTCAGCAAGCAGGCCGCTTGCGTGGAGCAGTTCAAAGGCGCGGCGGGCGCGGCCTTCGGTGAGCATCTTGGTTAGCTCGTCACGTACGCGCTCGCGGCTGACTGCTGCAATGCGCGGAGCAAGTGCGCGCATTGCAGCGAAGGTGGCGGGCTCCATCTCAAAGCCGAAGCGCGCGGCAAAGCGTACGGCGCGCAGCAGGCGGAGCTGATCTTCCTCAAAGCGCCGGGCTGGCGTGCCGATGGCGCGGATAAGGCCTGCGTCGAGGTCCGCAAGGCCATCTACGTGGTCCACAACAGCGCTGCGCAGTTGCTGCGGCGAGAGCTCCAGCAGGTTGGCGGGGGGATCGAGGAGGAGGCCGTTGATGGTGAAATCACGGCGCTGGACGTCTTCGACGGCAGATAGGGTGTAGCGGACCTGGTCGGGGTGACGGCCGTCAGAGTAGACGCCGTCAGAGCGAAACGTGGCGACTTCAGTCTTCACCACCTGCGGTGAGGCCGATTCTTCATGCGCCGTCTCCGGCTCAGAGACCACGAGCACGACGCCGAAGTGTGCGCCGACGGCGAAGGTGCGCGGAAACAGGCGGAGTACCACGTCGGGTGTGGCGCTGGTGGCGACATCAAAGTCCGCCGGAATGCGACCCAGCACCAGGTCGCGTACGCAGCCTCCGGCGAAGTAGGCGCTGTGGCCGGCCGCACGCAGCGTCGCGACAACGTGGAGTGCTGCTTCGAGTTGGGGTGTGCCCGCCATGCAGCCCTATTGTCTCGCGGTGCGGCTGCTGGCGGGGAACTTGCTGCCGCTACACTGGAAGTATGGGCAGCGGCCTGATTCTCGGCATTGAAAGCTCCTGCGACGAAACTGCAGCGGCGGTTGTGGAGCGCGGGGTGCGCACGCGCGCCTCGGTGGTTGCTTCGCAGATTCCCACGCACGCACGCTATGGCGGCGTGGTGCCGGAGTTGGCCAGCCGCGAACATCTGCGCGCTGTGGTGCCGGTGGTTCGCGCGGCGCTGGCGGAAGCGGGCGTTTCCCTGTCAGACCTGGATGCCATTGCGGTGACGAGCGGGCCGGGGCTGGCAGGCGCGCTGCTGGTGGGCATTACCTATGCAAAGGCGCTGGCCTTTGCCGCCGGGCTGCCGCTGGTTGCGGTGAATCATCTGGAGGGCCACATCCACGCCGTGCTGCTGCAGGAGGCCGCCACGGGCGCAAAGCCCGCAAGTGAAGATGAGCCGACACTGGCACTCGTGGTTTCCGGCGGGCATACGCATCTGTATGCGGCGCGCGCCGAGCACGGTGCCTGGCACTATCGGCTGATGGGGCGCACCGTGGACGACGCCGCCGGCGAAGCCTACGACAAGGTGGCGAAGCTGCTGGGGCTGGGGTATCCCGGCGGGCCTTGGATTGACACGCTGGCAAAGTTTGGCAACCCGAAAGCGGTTCCGTTTGCGTTTGCGCAGATCAAGACCAAGGCGCACCTGGCGGGGAAGGCCCCGCGGACCAAGGCTGCCAAAACCGCGCCGATCGCCGAGCTGGATCCGCACCTGCTGTTCTCGTTTTCCGGGATCAAGACTGCCGTGCTGCGGCACGTGGAGCTGAACGGGCTGCGAGCGGGGACCGAGGCGCGGGCGGTCGAGGTGCTGCGGAATCCGAAGCCACCGCAAACTCGCGAGGCGGCGCTTGAGCTTTGCCCGCAGCCTGTGCTGGACCTGATCGCAAGCTTTCAGCATGCGGTGGTTGGCAACCTGCTGAAGAAGACCTTTGCCGCGGCTGAAACGCTGGGCGCCGGGAGGATTCTGGTAACGGGCGGCGTGGCAGCTAACCACGAGCTGCGTGAGCGTTTTACGGCGGAGGGTGCGCGGCGCGGCGTGCGCGTGGCATTCCCCACGCTGGCCCTCTCGACAGACAATGCGGCGATGATTGCCGCTGCTGGCTGGTCGCGCTTTATGGCTGGCGAATTGGCCCCGGTGGATCTCTCGGCCGACCCGGCGTTGGCGCTAGGGTGTATCCACCTATAGGAGCTGCCCCGCTGGGCGAAAATTAATAACAGCCTCTAGGCCGGTGAGACTCAGGGCCGTGTAATTCCGACACAGCCATGTAAGAACTTCCCTGCAAAAATGCCGTCTTACCCAGTACCTGAGTAGGTGCATGTATCCAGAGAGGCACTTATCTGCGAGAGTCCAATTTGGTTATGTACATGCAACAAGATCAGCAGCGGGAGCGCATCGATGGCAACCCACGTTCTGTTGCATCTGCATTTGAAAGAATCATTTCAGCTCTGGCGGCCGGATACAGGCGATAAGCAGGGCCAGATGGACCTGTTGCGCCAGGAGCGGGGCTTTGTGCACGGCGAAGACGGCGTTTGCGTCCTGACGCGCGAAGGACTGCGAGGAGTGCGCGGGCTGGCTGCCGCGCTGCTGCTGGAATTGCTGGCCTTAGCGTGCTTGTACAGCGTTTGGATTGCCTGGCGCTCGTTGCGCTAACCTTCAGCAGTCCCGGCCAGAGACTCAGGCCTGGCGGTCCTGTGCAGGTTCGCGCGGCACGCGGAAGGTGAGACACTCCAGCGAGCTGTCGCCCAGAGTATGGGTCTCAATCTCTTCCATTTCTTCAGGCACCCAGCTGGCCAGAGCGGCTTCTCCAAGCGCTTCAGCAACGCCGGGGCGCCTGGCGGGCTCGGCCGCACGCTCCACGATCACGATGCGCGCCCCAGGTCTCGCCACCCAGATCATTTCTCGAACAGCGCGGGCCGGTGAACTGAACCTGCGGATACCGCAGGTATGAAAGACGCAGTCAAAAGCCGCCGCACGAAAGGGCAGACGTTCAGCTTCTGCCTGGAATAGGTGGGCGGTGCCCCCGGAACGCCAAAGTTTCTTGCTGCAGATGTTCAGCATTCCCCAAGACAAATCCACGCCGTAGATATCGATGTCTGCTGGCAGGTAGGGTAGGTTTGCGCCGGTGCCGACACCAACCTCAAGCACGCGTGCGCCGGGTTGCAGCTCAAGCGCGGCGATCCAGGACGGGCGGGCGTCAGAAGCCTGGCTGAGCCAGCGCCAGAGACGCTGGCCGAAGTCATAGAAGGGGGCGACGCGGTCGTAATAGGCCTGCGCACGCAGGTTGGCCCCACTGAGTGAGCTGACGAAGAGAGGAACGCCGTGGCGGATTGGGTAAACGCGTCCGGTCGCCACATTGCGCAGCGTCGAGCCATCCTGCTCGAACGAGTAGCGCGTGTCTGGATCGCACAGCAGGGACAGCGGATCGCTTTCCATAATTCTGGCAGTTCCGTATCTTACAAGGTGCCTGATTCCACTATAGCGACCAGACAAAGCAGATGGCAGTGGTCTTTTGCGCCAAGCGGGAGTGACTGATAAGTTGCACTGCTACAATCGGAGTGCCCCGTGAGCACAGATCGATTGGAGCGCCGGGAGACGCAGAACGCATGACTCTCAGACTTTTTAATACCCTTTCCGGTCAGATAGACGAACTGGCGCCCTCCGAGGACAACACCCTCCGCATGTATGCCTGCGGCCCAACCGTGTACGACTATGGGCATATCGGGAACTTTCGCACGTTTCTGCAGGTGGACGTGCTGCGGCGCACGCTGGAGCTGATGGGAGTTAAACTGCGCCACGTCATGAACATCACCGACGTGGACGACAAGATCATCCGCAACGCAGCAGCCGCGGGCGTGCCCATTGGCGAGTACACGCCGAAGTATGTGGACGCTTTTTTCGAAGATCTGGATTCTCTGCGCGTGGAGCGGCCAGAAGTGATTGCCCGCGCCACAGAGAATATTCCGCGGATGGTGGAGCTGATTGAGAAGCTGCACGAGGCGGGAGCGGCTTACAAGGCTGAAGATGGTAGCTGGTACTTCCGGCTTAAGGCTTTCCCCGAATACGGCAAGCTGAGCAAGAAGGACCTGAGCGGGATGGAAGACGGCGCGCGGGTGGACGTGGACGAGTACGAGAAGGACTCGGCACGGGACTTTGCGCTGTGGAAGGCAGTGAAGCCGGGCGAAACCTCCTGGGAGACGGCGATTGGCCGTGGCAGGCCAGGCTGGCACATTGAGTGCTCGGCGATGGCCATGGCGTACCTGGGCGAGAGCTTTGACCTGCACGCGGGTGGCGAGGACCTGATGTTCCCGCACCACGAGAACGAGATAGCACAGTCAGAAAGCGCCACGCATAAGCCCTTTGCGCGCCACTGGATGCACGTGCGCTTCCTGCTTGTGGACGGGCGCAAGATGTCCAAGAGCGAGGGCAACTTCTATACGCTGCGCGACCTGCTGCTGAAGGGCTACAAGGCTTCGGCGATTCGTCTGGCGCTGATCTCGGTTCCCTATCGCCACCAGCTCAACTTCACGTTTGAAGGCCTTGCCGAGGCAACGGCTGCGATTGAGCGGTTGCGCACGTTCTCAAACCGGCTGAAAGCAGGCACGTTCGAATCCGGTGAAAGCGCCGAACTGTTGGCGGCGGCGAAAAAGGCTGACGAGGAGTTTCGCGCGGCGCTGGCCAACGACCTGAACACGGCTGAGGCACGTGCGCCGATCTTCGATCTGGTGCGTCTGGCAAACACCGCCATAGACAAGGGCCAGCTGAAGGCTGGTGACCGCGATGCAATCCTCAAGGTGTTGGAGGCTTTCGACGCGGTGTTCTGCGTAATCGAGGACCACGACGCTGCGGCCACCGCACACGCGCTGGCATGGGCGGAGCACGCTGGACGCATGGATGAGGTGGCGCCCGAGCTCAAGGCTGGCATGGGCCTGACTGACGAGGCCATCGATGCCCTGGTGGCCGAGAGGACGCTGGCCAAGAAACAGCGTAACTTTGCGCGTGCCGACCAGATCCGCAACGAGCTGGCGGAAAAGGGTGTGGTGATCGAGGACTCCAAGGACGGCGTTCGCTGGAAGCGTAAGTGAGACTCCGCGGCGCCGGAGACTTGTCGGGCGCCGCGTCGTACCATTCCACAAGAGGTCATTCCCCATGGAAGCCAACGAAGCTCAGGAACTGCAGGAGCACGCCGAACACGGCGCGCACGAGTCGGCCATGCGGCCGGTTGCCTTTACGATGAGCGTGCTGGCCGTGCTGGTGGCGATTACCACCGTGCTGGGCCACCGCACCCACACGGAGGCCGTGCTCTACCAGAACAAGGCCACGGACCAGTGGAACCTCTATCAAGCCAAGAAGATCCGGTCGAGCGACACATCACTGATGCAGGATCTGCTGAAGGTCGTCACCGTCAACAACAAAGACGCTGCCGCGCAGGTAGCCAAGTCCTACGCCGACCACCAGGAAAAATGGACTGACGACCTGAAAGAAGAGCAGGAGAAGGCGAAGCAGCTTGAGGAGCGCGTGGAGCAGGCTGAAGCGCGCGCCAACCGCTTCGATCTCGGTGAGGCGCTGCTGGAGATCGGTCTTGTTGTCACCTCGGTCACGCTGCTCACGCGCAGCCGCGCTTACTGGTACTTCGGCTTGCTGTTCGCGCTGGGGGGTGTTCTGTCGTCGGCCTCTGCGTTTCTGCTGAAGTAGCTCCGGCCGGACGTTATGCCTGGGTGGTAGACTTGCGGGCGAGATGAGAGCCCTGATCCTCGCAACTTTGCTGGCTGGTGGAACGCTACTGTGTGCGCAAACGGAAACGCACTCGAGCCCGCTTGGCTACAGCTACTCGACGCCTGCCGAATGGGAAGTGGTGGACAACTCGGCCACCCTAGCTGGTGTAAAGCAGCAGGCACAGCAGAATGCCACTGAGGATATGGACAAGCGCGGCGCAGCCTGCGTGGACGTGCGCATGACGGCGCGGCACGGCACTCCGTCCTCCGTGATCGTCATCGTCGAGCTGCCTTTCGACTGCCTGGGTCAGATTGCCACGGAAAAGGACCTGCCGGGGTTTGCGCAGGGCGCTGGTGAAGGGCTCAAGCAGCAGTTCGACCTTGCCGAGCCAGTCTACGGCTCCTATGCGCTGGGTACGCACTCGATGTGGGTGGAGCGCGCACAGGGCAGCCCCAAGGGGCATCCTGAAGTCAGCTACACCATCGAGATCGCATGTAGTCTGCTGAAGAAAGGCGCTGTCTGTTGGATGGCAATGGCATCCGACACTGAAAGTCTAAAGGCCTTCGAGTCCGGCACGGTCGCGCTCGAAGGTGATTCGGCCACTCCGCTGGTTCCTGCAACAGCATTCCAGAAGAAGCCCTCGGAATAGAGATTTCGTACTGGCAGGAGAGCCCTCGGTCGCGTGCTGCCCCGAGGGCTTTTGCTTGTGATCGGTGATCACTCGGCAGGCAACTGGTCCAATTCCTCGGCTGGCGCGGTTTTCGCGCGGATCTGCGACGTGGTCAGCAGAAACACGGACACCAGAATGGCGGCCATGCCTGCAAACTCCGCAGCGGCGGGACGTTCGCCCAGCAGCACGATACCGAGCAGCACGGCGACGACCGGGTTCACGTAGGCATAAGAGGCGACCTTGGCCACGGGCACGCGCTCAATCAAGTAGACAAAACTGGTGTAGCCGAGCAGGGAGCCGCCGACCACGAGGTAACCGAGAGCGACGAGTCCACGCGTGGTGGGATGGAACTCGGGCCACTCGCCCAGCACAGTGCCCAGTGAGAGATTGACGAGTGCGGCGACGATCATCTGCCACGCCGCAGCGACGAAGCTGTTCATTTGCAGCCGTGCATGACGACCGATCAGACTGCCCGTGGTCCAGCAGAGCAGGCCAAAGAAGACAACGACGACGGCGACGAGGCGCGTGGTGTCTCCGCTGAACCCTGCGCGGAGCGAAGGAGAAAGCAGCACAGCAAGTCCCGCGATGCCCAGGCCGAGACCGAGCCAACCGCGCCGAGGCAGCGGCTCGCCGTGCGGCAGAAGCATTTCAGCCAACGCGATGAAAAGAGGAATGGCGGCTGAGATGAGCGAGGCTAAGCCGCTTGGAATGTATTTCTCCGCGTAGACAAGTGCGACGTTGTTGCCCGTGAGCAGGAAGACGCCGATGAGCGCGGTGATGGCCATGTCGCGCCGTGGCCACCAGAGGCGTTCGCCGCGCAGAGCGCAGAACAGCAACAGGATGGGCCCGGCCAGGAAGAAGCGCGCGCCGGCAAGCAGTAGCGCTGGCATCTCTGCCACGCCCACGCGGATCGCCGTGTAAGTGGAGCCCCAGAAGAAGTAGAGGCTGGCAAAGGCAATCACGAGCGCCGCCGTGGTGGTGGGCTTGTTGCGGTCAGAACTGTGCATCTGGCTCATGGGGTGACTTCATGGTAGAGCACGCGGAGATGGTGGCACGGCTGCCGCCTCGTGCTATGCTCTTACCCAACGGGTTTCTCCCATGCACAAGTTAGAGGTCAACGTCGCGGTTGTGGTGCCGGCGTGTAAGCGCTGGTCGCTGAACCGTGCGCGGATCATCTGCCCGCGCCGCCACCTGCGCGTGCTGCCGACCCGTACCCGACCTAGTCTCTTCGGCGGTGACTAAGCTTTCTGTCCGCCGAAGATCCTCGCCTTCCCTTGGGCCCGCTCGTGGCCCGCAGATTGGAAACGGCCCGTTCCCACGGGCCTGCGGCTGCATACCCACATCCTGACGCCGGTTCTGCCGGCACTTAACGGGATGGAACGCCGCACAACCTCTGCCGAGGAGATAAAGAGATGACCAAGCAGGAAATGCACGCGAAGTACGGTCCCAAGTTGGTGTGTACGCTGCCCGGCCCCAAGGCCAAAGCCGCTGTTGCGCTCGACGACAAATTCATTTCGCCCAGCTACACACGCTCTTATCCGCTGGTGGCCAAACGCGGCCGAGGCATCCGTGTTGAAGACGTGGACGGCAACGAGTTCCTCGATTTTGCGGCGGGCATTGCCGTCACGTCCACCGGGCACTGCCACCCCGAGGTTGTTGAGGCCATTCAGAAGCAGGCAGGCGAACTGCTCCACATCTCCGGCACGGATTTCTATGACGAGCATCTGACGGACCTGGCTGCGGAACTCTCGCGCATTGCCCCGATGGCCGGCCCGCACAAGGTGTTCTATGGCAACTCCGGCGCCGAGGCGATTGAGTGCGCCATCAAGCTGGCGCGTTATCACACCGGGCGTCAGAACATCATTGCTTTCCTCGGCGCATTTCATGGCCGCACCATGGGCGCGCTGTCGCTCACTGCGTCGAAGCCGCAGCAGAAGCGCCGCTTTGCTCCGCTGATCCCCGGCGTGACGCATGTGCGCTATCCCTATGCGTACCGCGGCTGCACGGGCGGCCCGCAGGAAGAGGAAGCCTTCGCGCTGGGTTGCGCTCGCTACATCGAGGAGAAGCTGTTCAAGACGATTCTGCCGCCGGAAGAGGTTGCGGCCATCGTCGTGGAGCCCATCCAGGGTGAAGGCGGCTACGTGGTGGCGCCAACCAACTTCATGCAAGAGCTGCGCGCCATTTGCGATCGCCACGGCATTCTGCTGATTGTGGATGAAGTGCAATCCGGTTGCGGCCGCACGGGCAAGTGGTGGGCTGTGCAGCACACCGGCGTTGAGCCAGACATTCTTTGCACTGCCAAGGGGATCGCTTCTGGCATGCCGCTCGGCGTGTGCATGTCCAAGGCCAGCGTGATGGACTGGGTGCCCGGATCGCACGCGTCAACCTTTGGTGGCAACCCCGTTTCAATCGCAGCGGCGCTGGCGACGATCAAGGTGCTGGAGCGCGAGGCTATCGCCAATGCCGCCAAGGTCGGCGCGATGGTGAAGGAGAGGTTGGAGGGGTGGAAGAAGACGCATCCCTCTGTCGGCGACGTACGCGGACGCGGGCTGATGATTGGCGTTGAGCTGGTGAAGGACAAGGCAACGCGTGAGCCTGCTGCGGCGCTGCGCAATCGCGTGGAGCAGCTTGCGTTCGAGCGTGGCCTGATGATCCTTGGCTGCGGCGAGAATACGTTGCGCTTGTGCCCGCCACTGGTTATTACGGCGGAAGAGGCAACGGTTGCGCTCGACATTCTGGAGGACGCGCTGACCGAGGCTGAACAGGAGCACCTGCCTGCTGCTGAGCTTGCGGCCGCCGCTGTGGGTGATGGCGCATAGAGAGCGCCCCAACAGGATGCAGTGCAAGTGCCGCCGCTCGCAGAAGGGGCGGCACTTGCATTTGCTAAAGAGATAATCTCCCGGAATCGCCCGTTGCGTGCCGCTGCACCTGCGGCGACAATGATAGGGATGATCGCGCGACACAACTCAGCGCGTGGACCGCTTGAACGGCTGCTTGGAGCACTTGACTGGCTCGCAGAACGGCGCGGTCGGGTTCGTATGCCTCTGCATCTCCGCGTGGGCTGGGCAGGCGAGGATGTAGCCTTCCACCACCTGCGCGCAAAAGGGTATCGCGTCGTTGCGCGGCGATGGAACACGAGCGGCCTGCCCGGCGATATCGATCTGATTGCCTGGCAGGGGGAGATGTTGTGCTTCATCGAAGTGAAGACACGGAGTGTGCGTGACTACACGCCTGCGGAAGCCGCGATTGATACGCATAAGCGCCTGACGCTGATGCGGCTAGCGCGCCGCTATGTGCGTCTGCTTCGCCGCGAGACTCCACCGCCGGTGCGATTCGACGTGATGAGTGTGTATCTGAATCCGGGGAGTCAGCGGAGTATCGATCATTTTGAAGCGGCGATTCCGTGGAGCAGGCCGCGCTGATTACGCGCAAATTCTTCCCTGAGTGAGGTCTCTATGCACCGTGTCGTGACGTTTCTGCTGACTGCGAAGCCGGAAGCGGCGCTTGCGTTTTACCGTGACGTACTGGGACTCCGTTTTGTTCGTGACGATTGCTTTGCGCTTGTGTTCGATCTCGACGGCGTGATGCTGCGCGTTGCGAAGGTGAAAGAGCACGTTCCTCTGCAAAGCACAGTGCTCGGATGGGAGTCGCAGGATATTGGCGCGGACGTGGCTGCGCTGGCCGCAAAGGGCGTGCGTTTTGCGATCTACGAAGGCATGGGGCAGGACGCCGCCGGGATTTGCACGTTTCCCGGCGGTGATAAAGTAGCGTGGTTCAAAGATCCTGACGGCAACGTGCTTTCACTCTCGCAGCACGCATGAGATCTATGGTCTGCCGGGCAACATCTTCTCCGCCAGCATCCAGTTGAGAATTTGCGCTGTCCAGTATTCCTGCGTCGTCCGGTTCGGATGGCCGTTCGGCGCGGCATCGCACGCATTGAAGTTTGCCGGATCATCCTTGACTGCGAGGAAGTGCACCTTGCTGCGCGTGGCCTCGGGCAGCAGTTGCATGATCTCAAGATATGCCGGACGCCAATGTGGCAGGTTCGGATCGTCGTACTCAAGCAGGCCGAGTTGCGCATCCGGATTCTGCGCAGTCACCTTCATGATCTGGTCGTAGATGCCCCGCTCAAAGACGCTCAGGTTTGTGACGTTGACCGGCTTCCCGCTGGCCAGCTCACCGCCAACGTTCTTGTCGTTGGAGCCGCCCCAGAATAGAACGACTGCCGCATGGCGTCCGCCCGGATAACTCGTGAACTTGTCGTCGCTCCAGAGCGGCGCCGCCTGGTCATATGTCTCTGCTTCGCTTGTGGCGGTGGAGCCGCTCAGCGCAAGATCCGCAACGATTGCGGGCTTGTCGAGTGCGGCCAGGTGTGACTCCAACAGCGCTGGCCAACTGAGTTGCTGCGAAGACCACGCAGATGTGACCAGGTTGGCGGGCTTTGCGGTGTTTGTCGGGCCAAGATCGCAGATGCCGGTTGCGTCGCTGTCTTCAATCACTTCAATGATGGGGCGCGTATCTGTGAAAGGTTCCCACGTGCCGCCTGCTTCAAGCGTGGCGTGGCCCACGAGAAGCGAACCAAACAGTGGCTCCTGATCGTAGCGGACTTCGACCGTGTGCACGCCCTTGGTGAGATTCTCTGCCAGCACGAAGCCCGGATGCGCGCTGCGCTCAAGACCGATACGCTCTGGCGCGCCGCCATCGACGATGACGCGGATATAGAGCTTGCTCGCGGCGTCAACGTCTTTGACTGGCTTGCCCGCACTCAAGTCCATGCGGACGGACGAGGAATTGCGGAACTTGAGCAGCACGGCGGAGCCACCGTAGGAGGTCATGCGTGCGCCTTCGGAGCCTGCCCAGCGGCCGACGTATTCAATGCCGGTGAATGATGTTTGCGCCCAGCCGCCTGCGGTGAGCAGGACTGCTCCCAGCAGGAGAACGCTACCACGGTATGCTGCCTTCAGACTCCCAAACCGATTCAAGGCAATCCCCTCCATGCGGCCACATCTCTGATGTGAAGAGATCACCTTATCATCTGCGGAGCGTGGAGGGATGTGACTAGAGAGGCCTGCAAAATCGTTTTGGTGAAAAAACGAGAAAGGGCCCGCACGTGGAAGATGCGGGCCCTGATGAGGAGAAAGCGGACGATGCTACTTCGCGTCCTCGTATTCTTCGTGCCAGGCCATCTGGATGGCCTCGAGCTTAGACTCGTTCGATTTCGACGGATCGTCAGCGAAGCCTTCGAGCTCTGTGACATAGCGATGCAGATCCGTGAAGCGCACGGTGAGCGGGTCAAGGTCAGGGAACTTCTCCTGAAGCTGGATACCAATCTCTTCTGCGTCAGCCCAATGGATTTCACGCGGCATTGCTGTCCCTCGTTTTGCTACTTGTTCTCAGCGAGCGTGAGCGGCTTGCCTTCTGAAGTGTAGTTGCGATTCCACGTGGGGATTTCGACAACGTAATTGCCGGGCTTTGTGATTATGGCCTGGCAGCCTAGGCGCGAGTTGAGCTGTTGATCGGCGGCCATGTCGAGCCGGTCAAGCTCGTCGTCCTCAGCGTCGCTGATGCCGGCGTCGCCTTCCTTGATCCAGAGATGGCAGGTGGTGCAGGCACAGGAGCCACCGCAGGCGTGATCGAGAAAGATTCCGAAGTTTTCGGCGACATCGAGGAACGACATCGGCTTGCCGTGGTGATCGTAGGGCATGGTGCCGAACTCGAATTCGACAACGCGGCCCTCGGGGAGAAAGGTGATGCGCACCAGCTTGTCGGGAGGAATATTCTTTGTGTTCGCTTCAGTCATCTCTGTCATCCTTGCGTGTGCGCTACTTGAATTCAGCCGGCGCCATGGGGTGCGGCGCGGTAACGTTGTCGTCAAGCTCCTTGCCGGCGTCGGCCATGGTTTTGCCGCGGATGGCGCTCGAGACAGCGGCGTCCATCATGAGCTCAGCCAGATGCTGCGTGGAGCGGTCGAGCGCGAGTGTGGCCTCGCGGATAGCAGTGAAATCCTTGCCTGGCTTTACGGCGGCCAGATGATCGACTGCGGCGGTAATAGCAGCCTGCTCCTCGCCGGTGAGCTGCGCCCAAGCTGGGTTGGCATGCGCCTGTTCCACCTTGGCCAGAATGGTGTCGGCCTCATTGCGCGCCTCGATCAGAAGACGTTTGGCGAAATCGTCTTCGGCGTGGTCAAAGGACTCGAGGATCATGGATTCGACCTGCTCATCGGTGAGGCCATAGGTCGGCTTCACTTCAATCTCCGCGGCCTTGCCAGAGCGCTGTTCACGCGCAGAGACGTGGAGAATGCCGTCGGCGTCGATGAGGAACTTGACCTCGATACGCGGTAGGCCTGCGGTCATGGGAGGGATGCCCTTGAGGTCAAAGCGAGCGAGCGAGCGGCAGTCTGCTGCAAGCTCGCGCTCACCCTGTACAACGTGGATGGCGACGTTGGTCTGCCCATCGATACCGGTCGTGAAGAACTCCGTTGCCGAGGCGGGAATGGTTGAGTTGCGCTGGATGATCTTGGCCACGACTCCGCCGAGCGCCTCAATGCCGAGCGAGAGCGGCGTGACGTCAAGCAGCAACAACTCTTCGGTTGTCTGCGATGAGCCGGCAAGGATGCTGGCCTGCACCGCGGCACCGAGCGCGACAACTTCATCGGGGTTCAGGTCGGTGTGTGGCTTTTTGCCGCGCGCGCTGAGTTGGAAGATCGAGTCGACGAGCGCGCGGACTGCGGGGATGCGTGTTGAGCCTCCGACGAGAACGACTTCATCAATCTGATCGGGCGTGATGTGGGCGTCGGCAATTGCCTGCTTGCACGGGCCAGCGGTGCGTTCAAGGATCGGCTCGATCAATTGTTCAAAGACATCGCGCGGTATCTCGCGCTGATAGCGGTCACCGTTCGGCAACTCAAGATCGAACTGCGCACTCTGGTCGGCTGAGAGCTGTATCTTCGCGTCAATCGCGGCCTTGCGCACGGCCTGCACGGCGTCAGGGTGCTGGCGCAGGTCGATACCATGCTCGGCGTGAATCTCGTCGAGGGCGATAGCGAGCAGCAGGTTGTCGATGTCGTCGCCGCCAAGATGCGTGTCACCGTTGGTGGACTGCACCTCGAAGATGCCGTCGTTGAGTTTGAGGATAGAGATGTCGAAAGTGCCGCCGCCGAGGTCGTAGACAGCGATGGTGCCAGATTTGGCGCGGTCGAGCCCATAGGCGAGCGCTGCGGCTGTTGGCTCGTTCACAAGGCGCAGCACGTCGAGCCCAGCCATGCGGCCTGCATCCTTGGTGGCCTGCCGCTGCGCGTCGTTGAAGTAGGCGGGCACGGTGATGACGGCTTGCGTGACTGGATCGCCGAAGTAGCGCTCGGCGTTGCGCTTGAGCTGGCGCAACACGTAGGCGGAGATCTCGGGCGGCGTGAAACGCATTTCGCCAAGCTGGATGCGGGGGACTTCGCCTTCCTGCACGTCGTCGGCGAGATGGAAGGGGAAGAACTTGAGTTCCTTCTGCACTTCACTGAGACCGCGGCCCATGAGGCGCTTGACGGAGTAGACGACGCGCTCGGGCGTCTCAATCAGCGCACGACGTGCGCTATTGCCCACGGTGACGGTGGGACGCCCGCCAGCAGACAGCGGGTCGAGAGCAACGACAGACGGCACGAGGTTCGAGCCATCGACGCCAGGAATGACTTGGGGCGCATCGCCCTGCATGTATGCGACGAGGGAGTTGGTGGTTCCCAGGTCAATGCCAACTACGCGGCCTTCAGACATTGTGTGTACTTACGCTCCCAGGGTTTCAGTTACGTCGCGGACAAGATTGGCGAGATAGCGGCGGCGGTCAAGCAAGGCCACCATGGTCTTTTGCGCGGCGGTGCGAGCGGCTTTATCGCCAGCGTCCCACGCAATCCACTGCGCACGCAGATCACTGTCCACGTCGTCCATCAGCCCATCAAATTTCTTCTTAGCTTCAGTGAGCGACTGCTGCAGCTCAGGATCCTTGACGCCTGCTTTGCTGGAGGCGCGCATCTCCTCAAGCTGCATGTTGAGTTCAAACACTTCTTCAAGCAGGTCGGGGGGCACGCGGGATGGGTCCTTGCGGACTGCACCGTCGGTTTTGCCGGCGTGCTCTTCACCGATCTGTGCGCCGGAGAGCTTGAGCAGGTACTCGGTGCGGCGGATAGGGTCCTTCAGCGTACGGTAGGCGTCGTTGAGCAGCGCCGTGTCCGCCAGGCTCCATTCGCGCTCGGTGTCGCTTGAGCGGGCGTAGCGGTCTGGATGGAGCTTGCGACTCAGCTTGTGAAACTGGTGCTCCAGCATGCCGAGATCAAGCTCGAGGCGTGGTTCAAGACTGAAGACGGAGAAAAAATTGCCCCCTGAAGGGGGCTGGATCTTGCTGCAATGCGGACAGAACAGCGTGGACGGCTGATGCGACACCGAACACGACCAGCACGACACTGGAACAGCGGAATTAATTACGTTCAGCATGAGAATTAACCCTTGGCGGCCGCTAGGCAGAGAACGAAGAGCCGCAGCCGCAGGAACGCGAGGAGTTCGGATTGATGAAATTGAATCCCTGGCGCATGAGGGTCTCTTCATAGTCGAGCGTCATGCCGTGGAGATAGAGAAACGATTTCGGGTCAACGAAGATGCGCACGCCGTCGAACTCGTAGATGCGGTCGCGCTCGCGGGGATGGGTGTCGAACTTGATGGAGTAAGAGAGGCCTGAGCAGCCACCACCGAGAACGCCAAGACGCAGTCCGCCTTCAGTCGGCGAAATGCCTTCTTTGGCCATAGCGATGCGGATGCGCGCGATGGCCTTTGGCGTTACGTTGAGCCCCTGCGATGGCGGTGCCTGTGGCGCAGACGACTGCGGCAGACCGGCGACAGCGCCGGTTGCGGGCTTGGATTCGATATTCACCATGTTCGACATTGCGTTCTTCTCTCTTGCTCAGCCTTTGGGTTCTACCTTCCCCGGTCCCCAAATGCGAGAGACCGGGGTACCCATGTTCTTGCTCGCGCGACTACTGCGCGGTGGTGGCGGCCGGAGCGGCTTCGGCCACATTGTTCTTCTTCTTCCAGTCGCCGATGGCGGCGCGGATGGCGTCTTCAGCCAGCACTGAGCAGTGGATCTTGACCGGCGGCAGCGAGAGCTCCTTGACGATATCGGTGTTCTTGATTGCCAGGGCATCGTCGACGGTGCGGCCCTTGATCCACTCGGTGGCGAGCGACGAGCTCGCGATGGCCGAGCCGCAGCCAAAGGTCTTGAACTTGGCTTCCTCGATGACCTGGGTCTCGGGGTTAACGCGAATCTGCAGGCGCATGACATCGCCGCACTCTGGAGCACCGACAAGGCCAGTGCCGACCTCCTGCGCGCCCTTGTCGAGCGCGCCTACGTTGCGCGGGTTGTTGTAGTGATCAACTACCTTGTCGCTATATGCCATCGGTTCGTCTCCTCGTCGCGGGGGAAGCCGCGTCTGTTCCTGAATTTTGATGCGTCGGCCCGACTAGCCGGTGCGAATTCCTTAGTGCGCTGTCCACTCGACTTTGGACAGATCAATGCCTTCTTTTGCCATCTCGTAGAGCGGGGAGAGCTCGCGGAGATGCTTCACAATCTGGATGACTTTCTCGCCCACGTAATCGACTTCGCCTTCAGTGTTGAAGCGGCCGAGGCCGAAGCGGATGGAGCTGTGCGCCACATCGTCACCAAGGCCCAGCGCCTTCAGCACATAGCTCGGTTCGAGCGTGGCGGAAGTGCAGGCAGAGCCGGAGGAAACGGCAACGTCGTTAATGCCCATCAGCAGCGACTCGCCTTCGACATAAACAAAGCTCATGTTGAGGTTGCCGGGCAGCCTGTGCTCCCAAGAGCCGTTCACATGCACGTAGTCAAGTGCGGACTCGAGCTTGTGCTTCAACCGGTCACGCAGGGCCGTGAGGCGGGCGATCTCGGCTGGCATTTCAGCCTGTGCAATTGCGCATGCAGCGCCGAGGCCGACGATGCCGGGGACGTTCAGCGTGCCGGAACGCATGCCGCGCTCGTGGCCGCCGCCGTCAATCTGAGCAGCGATCTGCACGCGGGGATTGCGACGGCGTACGTAGAGAGCGCCCACGCCCTTCGGTCCATAGATCTTGTGAGCCGAGATCGACGCCACATCGACGTTGTCCTCAATCACGTTGAATGGCACCTTGCCGAGGATCTGCACGGCGTCGCAGTGGAAGATCACGCCCTTCTCATGACAGATCTTTCCGATCTCGCGGATAGGCTGGAGCACGCCGATCTCGTTGTTGGCCGCCATGATGGAGACAAGGATGGTTTTGTCATCGATGGCGCGCTTCAGGTCTTCGAGGTCGATGAGGCCGTCAGCCTTCACTGGCAGATAGGTGACGCGGTAGCCGTACTTCTCGAGCCGCTTGCAGGTATCGAGCACAGCCTTGTGCTCGGTGACCTGCGTGATGATGTGGTTGCCGCGCTCGCGATACATCTCAGCGATGCCCTTGATGGCGAGGTTGTCGCTCTCAGTGGCGCCCGAAGTGAAGATGATCTCCTTGGCAGAGGCGCCGATGAGCCCTGCAATCTGCTCACGAGCCGCCTCGACAGCCTGCTCGGCTTCCCAGCCGAAGCTGTGGTTGCGGCTGGCGGCGTTGCCGAACTTGCCCGTCAGGTAGGGCATCATCGCCTCCAACACGCGGGGATCGAGCGGCGTGGTGGCGTGATTGTCCATGTAGATTGGCAGCTTGACGCCGTCTGGCACTGCAACGTGGGTTTCGAATGTGCTCATCGTGATCTCATCCTTGATCTGCTGCTCGGCCGCCAGTGGCGGCGGGGAAGAAACATTACAGCGTGAGAGAGACCAGGCTGTGCGCCTGGTGTGCGTTGCCGGGTGGATTCTCGTGCTCGGCCAGATCTTGAATACTGATGCTCTTCAGCACGCCGGCGATGGTTTCATTCACGCGCGCCAGCGGCTCCTTGATGGTGCAACTGGGCGTAAGATCGCATCCGTGTGCGCCCTTGCTGCAACTGGTGATGATGAAGGGGCCATCAATTGCGAGAATCACCTCGTAGGCCGAGATGGCGCGCGCTTCACGCGCCAGCGCATAGCCGCCGTTCATGCCGGCAGAAGACTTCAGCATTCCAGCCTTGGTCAACTGCTGCAGAATCTTGGCCAACAGCTGCGCAGGAATACCGTACGCGTCGGCGATATCTTTCGCGCTCGACGCGGACGTCTCCGGGTGCTCGGCCAGAAACTTCAGCGCGATCAATCCGTAATCGGCTTTCTTGGTGAGTTTCAGCATTGAATATGCGACCGCTCCGGTCCGCATTTAGTATACGACCGGATTGGTCCGTGATTCAAGCAGGGGAGGGTTTGTTTGGTGAGCGCACACCATAAATTGCCACTTTGCCGCTTGAAATTACGCGAAAGCTCGCTACAATCGGCGGAAAGAACCACCAATTCCAATCGAATCCAACCCGATGCCAGCCCCCTGCAAACACCCGAGCGTACGAATCGTTTCCCGGCATGATGACACAGAATTCGTCGAGTGCCTGGAGTGCGGCGAAGTTTTTGATTCAGAAGAATTTCACGACATCGCCCTCGAAGAGACAGACCAGAGCGAGCCGGAGGAACCTGCCGAAGACGAGTAATTCGTCTGGAAGGCACCGCGCCCTGCGCTTCTCTCGCGGGCGGAGTTATTGTGTGCGGCTCTCGCACCGCGATACCCCTTACACCCCCGGTTCGTGACGAACGCTGACCCGCATCCAGTGCAGCGCTCAGAGTGCTCGCGCCCAGTGTGTGTGTCGCCCTGAGTGCGTTCTAATGAATGACAGGCTGAATCCGGGAGCAGCCCGTCGCCTCTGATGCGCACCGCGCTTTTCTCAACGAATATGTATGCGCGCTTGCGCAGCCGCGGGGCTGCGGCTGCCGGATTGTTTCTGTGCATTGTGTTTCTGCTTCCCTCGCTGGCGCCGTTGGCTCTGTATGCGGAGAATTCTGCCCGGACCACCTGCTGCTGCAAGGGGGTATGTCACTGCCGCCTGTGTCTCACGCACCATCGGGGCGCTCAGCAGAACCAGCCCGGGGCGTACTTCGATAGCCGAACACCGCATTGCCCTTGCTGCCCGGTGCAGTTCCGCGCGCAGTGGCTCCAGCCGAATGCTCTCATTGCGCAGTTTTCAGCAGCAGCTGTGCTGGAAGCGCATCCTGCGAGAATTCCGCAGACGCAAGCGCGGCAGCGTCAAAGCTCGGTCCGCACACGCCAAAAGCGCGGTCCACCAACTCTCCTTCTTCACAGCAACGCATGATGAATCGCATCACGCAAGCCGCAGGCACAGCCTGTGGTGCGCGCGCTTGTTTCCCGCGTGATTCAAGTTGAAGGAGAACTCTACGTATGACCTTATTTACCAAGGCTGCGGCCGCTCTGGCTGCCGCAGCTCTTGTTCTTGTCCCCCTGTGCCTGACGGCGCAGGACCCGTCAGCGGGGGCTCATCTGACCGGTAGCCTCGCCGACCGCTCCGGTGCTGTGCTGAGCGGCGCCACCATTACCCTGCGCACAGCGAAAACCGGAGTCAGCTGGACGACAAAGACCGATTTGACTGGACGCTTTGCCTTTACGCGCCTTGCTGCAGGAAGTTACAGCGTCAGTGTGCAACAGGGAGGTTATTCGACACTGGTGCGGGCCGTTGAACTGCACCCGGGCGAGATGCTTGAGATGCCGCTCGTACTTAGCATCGCGTCCGTGGTGCAGCAGGTGGATGTGACAGGAGAACCGACAAACGACGGACTCGACTCAGCGTCGATCCGCGAGAGTGCTGCGCGCGACCTCGGCGAAGCGCTCGACGGCATTGCCGGCGTAGATAAGGTACGCAAAGCCGCCATCGCTAATGACATCGCCATCCGTGGCCTGCTTCACAACGACATCGCCTTGTCGTTTGACGGTGCGCGTCTCTACGGCGCCTGCACTGGCCAGATGGACCCGGCCGCGTACCATGTGGATCTTGCTGAAGTGGATCATGTTGATGTGGTGAAGGGACCCTTCGACGTTTCAACCCAAGGGGCGCTCGGAGGATTCGTCAAAGTGATCACACGCACGCCGGAGTTGACGGGACTCGCGTTCGATGCGAGCGTCGCCGCCGGGTCCTATGGATACTACAATCCTTCGGCGGTTCTCGAAGGAGGCAACGCCGTTTTGCAGGTGCTCGGCGGCTATTCCTATCGCACATCTGAGTTTTACACGGACGGGAACGGCGAGAAGGTAAGCGCACTGGGCGGATATCGCAGCGATGCGGAGAACCTGCAGGCGTTCCGCACGCAGAGTGGATGGACGCGAATAGCATTTGCGCCTGCGCACGACCAGCGCGGCGAGATCACTTATGCGCGCCAGCAGAGCGGCATTGTGCTCTATCCCTACATGATGATGGACGGAGTCTTTGACAATGCTGACCGCTTTACCGCGCGCTACGACCTGCTCCGTTCACAGGGAACAGTGCGGCGCGCGCACGGCCTTGCCTGGGTGGACAAGATCAATCACCTGATGGATAACCGGCTGCGATCAAGTTCGGGTTCTCTGCCCGCGTCAATGCTCGCACAAGTCGTCTCGTTCTCAAGTGGCGCTCGGTTTGACATGGATCTTACTGGCGGCATCACCGGCGGATACGAGTTTCAGCGGCGCTACTGGAACTCAAACGGATGGATGAAGATGAGCATGATGGGGACAGTGAAAACCACCGCGTCAAATACGCTTCCCGGTATCACACAGGATGTACAGGGCGCCTACGTGGCTTACCGTCGTCCAGTCGGCTCACGTTTGCTCGTAACTGCAGGTGGGCGCTTTGACCATGCCTACACAAACGCATCGCAGGCTGATCCAGCGCTCTATCTTGCCTATCACGGAACCAGCGCAACCACGGCTTCAGACTCCGGTCTCTCCGGCAACGTGCAATTCTCGTGGCAGGCTCAGCCCGAGCTTTTGGTCTTTGCCGGCATTGGTGGCAACATTAGGTTTCCCGATCAACAGGAGCTCTTCTTCCACAGTGATTCCTCGATGGGCAATGGCTGGGTAGGGAATCCGCTGCTCACGCACCCGCGCAACACTGAGTACGATCTTGGGATTACTGCGAAGAGCGCGCGCTTCAGCCTGAGCCCACACGGATTCTTCAGCGCGCTTGGCAACGACATCGTGCTCTATGCAGCCACGCGTACGCAGGCTGTCAGCGGTGTGCAGTCGGCTCAGGCGCAGAGCTATGCGGGTGTCAGTGCACACAGGTGGGGCGGTGAACTTGCAGCAGCTGCGCCACTCGGCAGCAGGTTTGCCGCTGAGGCGACGCTCAGCTACGTCCGCGGCACCAAGGTTCCGCAGCCTGCCAACAACATTCGCAGTAGCAATCTATTCCAAGTACCACCGCTGCGTGCGCAGTTCAACCTACGCTACGAGCGTGGTGCCTTCCATGCCGGTGCGTTGGCCCTTGTGACCGGGCGCCAAGACCACGTCGATGCAGACGAGAACGAAAAGCAGACAGCAGGCTTCTCAGTGTTTGGGCTGAGCGGAGGCTATCGAGCAAAGCGCATCCGCGCTGAGGCAGGCATCAATAACGCCTTTGCACGCGAGTACTCGGAGTACCTCTCATATGCTCGGAATCCCTACACAAATGGCGTGAGGCTACCTGAGCCGGGACGCAACTTCTTCATCAACCTGTCTTATCGGGTAGGCCGCGCCCCTGTAAATAGTGAGCGACACTGATTCAAAGCTAGTGACGTCGCCTCAAGCACCTAAAATGGCACCACTGACGTGACCGAGCGCTCATAGGGCATCGCATTGAGAGGGGCAGATGAAGTATATCCCTCCGCTGCAACTGCGGTTCCTCGGACGGAAGGGAATTGTAGGAAGTTCGGAGCTAGGCGCTATCGGATCGCTGCCGCGGGCGCCGTTTGGCGACGTGACGCAAGCCAGGCATAATGCAATCCGGAAACCACCGTCAGCACCATGGTTGCCCACAGTGCGAACTCCCGCAGCACCGTTACCCAACCGCCTTGGACTGACTGGTGAAGAAGGACAACTGCCACAGCCAGGATCTGCGCTGCGGTATTGGCCTTGCCGAACAGGCTAGGCGGGAACTCCCTGCGCCCAGCTGCCGCATACAAGATCGCAGACACCAGCAGGATGCACACGTCGCGGCCGAATACAAGAACCGTGACGCGCACAGGCATTAGCCCTTCGTGCAGCAGAACCAGAAAGAGCGTACTCAACAGGAGCTTGTCTGCCACAGGATCCAAATACTGGCCGAGCACTGTTCGTTGCTGCAGAAGACGCGCGAGAATGCCGTCGAGTGCATCTGTTAGCCCGGCGATCACGAATAGGAGGAGCCCCAACTTGAACCGGCCTTCCAAAATGGCCGAAACCAAGACGGGCGCCATGCAGATGCGTGCGAATGTCAGCAGATTAGGAGCCGACCGGAGCGGATTGAGCTTATGGTTGATGGCGTCGGTCATGACAGGAGTAAGCCTGCAGCGCCCGTACTGCGGCTCCCTCGTGCGCTGTCATTGCTCCCGATGGTACAGCATGAATTGCATGCATAGGCAAGTCGGATGCGGACTGTGACTGCAACGGCTTCGTTCGCGGAGCGTCCAGGCAAATTCATCTCTGGCGGCGTTGCAAAGGACCTGCAGCATTCGATCTCTTTCCTGCCAGCCACGATCCTGATAGACTACTTAAAGTTGTTGAAATAGGCGCGTAGCTCAGTTGGTTAGAGCGCTTCCTTGACACGGAAGAGGTCGTTGGTTCGAATCCAATCGTGCCTACCATTTCCACTTTAAAATCAAGCACTTAGAGGCTCGACCTTTTCCTTCGCCTCTCCCGATGGTGCTGAATAGTGCTGAGATTTTCCCCCTCTTTGTCCAGCAGGGAGAAGCATCTCCACTACCCTCGCATTCGCGTCCCGCTTTTGTGACGAGATGGCTTGGGTGTACAGGTCAAGGGTAATTTTGGCATTGGCATGCCGGAGTAGCTCTTGAGCGACCTTAATATCCACCCCAAGAGACCTCAGGTTTGTTCCGAGCGAATGCCGGAACGTATGCCATCCGATTGTCTTACCGCGAATCCCCGCACGCTCCGCCGCCGGTCGGATGACCTTCTGGAGGAGTGTGTCCGGCCAAACGGGCACTCGTCCATTGCCTCGAATCGACGGAAACAGGAAATCGGAGTCCTCCTTGTACTCAGTCACCTGCTGCCAATCCCTCAGCACCTGCGCTACGTCCGGGTGGAGAGGAACCGGCTTTGCACTTGCGGTCGTCTTCGTCTCCCCGATTTGACCGTGGACGCAGGACTTGTTGATGGCGATTTGAAGATTGCCAAAGTCAACGTCCTGCCAAGTCAGCGCAATCAACTCTGACCGTCGCAAGCCAGTTGTCCCAGCTATCATCACCATCACCCGCTCCCGCAAGGGCAGTTCTTCCAGCAGCCGTTGGAACTCGACTGGAGTGAGAACGTCCGGTTCCCTCAGGCGCTTCGCGGAACAGCGAACAGCCTCAATGGGGTTTGAATGAACCATGCCATACCTCTTTGCGTGGGCAAACATGGCCGACATGATGTTCCTGATTTTCGACTTGGAAGCAGGAGCGTATTTGAGTGAGCGCAACCACCGCTCTACATCGACAGCGCGAATTTGCCCTAGCGGGACTGAACCCCATTTTGGCTCAATCTGGCGGTCGAGGTATAGCTCGTAGACGGCGCGAGTAGAAGTCCGCTTCTCGCAGTCTGCTCCGAGTTCGAAATTCTTGTAGTGTGCAATCAGTTCGCCGACCGTCGCGGGGATGCGGACTGACGAGTTAATGTTCGCCCGAAGTTCAAGAACGGCCTTTTGCGCGTCCCGGCGATTCGGCAGTTCCTTGATAGTGCCGATTCGCTGGTTGCGATACGTGCGGCGACCATTCCGCTCCTCATAAAAGCGGAAGTACCACGTCGCCGGGGCCGTCTTGTGTCTGAGCAAGGTAAGGCTTCCATTTTGAAATCGCGGTGCTCCAATCATTGGTCGTACCCTCCGGTCGGAGCATCGGCGGCTGGATTGAGTGTATCCGCTGTACCCGTTCGTCGCGAGAGCATCCATTGCTCAAGGTCATGCTCAAGAAAGCGCCACAGCCGCCGCTTACCCTCGCCGACAGGAATCGCTGGGAGGTAGCCTTCCCGTGCCCATCGAGTGATCGTTCGAGAGTTGAGACCACCGAGGAATTGAGCGGCCTCCGCAGGGTCCAAAAATCGCCGTGGCCTGTCTGGTAATTTCTCAACGAGACCGTGGGTGTTGGAATAATTCATACTGGCAAATTCTCTACGCATCATCGCCCTCTCCCAGCGATAAATACCCATATTCGGGGGAAGTTCCCCCCCGAGAAAGAGGTTCCGGCGCAAAAAAAACGGGATGGCGGAGAGGCGCCGGACTGCTCCAACAGACCCTGAAGGTGCCTGAAAGAGATAGAATCCGCGCACGACTTGCCGAAATCTAATCTGGGAGGGTGTATACTCCAACCAACTTCCAGACAACAAACACCATCGGTTATACTGTGTATCCCGATGGAGAGAGGACTGTAGCCATGCGTTTGCGTGTAATTGATCTTGCAGACTACATCCTGCGCAAACTCGGCCCGATGTCGGCGATGAAGTTGCAAAAGCTCGTTTACTATTCGCAGGCTTGGTCCCTGGTCTGGACGGAGAAAGAGCTATTTGCGGACAGGATTGAAGCATGGGCCAACGGTCCTGTAGTGCCGTCACTGTATGCGAAACATCGGGGAAACTTCCGCTTATCCAAAGGATTCTTTGAAGGCGACCCTGAGCGTCTTTCTGCGGAACAGCGGGATGTGGTTGATAAGGTGCTTGCCTTCTATGGAGACAAAGACCCACAGTGGTTGAGCAACCTTACTCATCTTGAGAGCCCGTGGCAGATGGCAAGAGTAGGGCTCGCACCCGGTGAGAGAGGTAAAAGCCTCATCGCAAGTGAGTCCATCCTGGAATATTACGCAAGTCTTTAATGCCCGTTCCCACGGAAGACCGCAATCCCAAGTTCAAGAACGCCCCGGACGACCGGAAGATAAAAGCTGGTGCCGATCCGGAGTCCTTGGACAAGCAGACAATCGCGTGGCATTTCCATGCTCTCGATCGGGAACACAAGGATTGGGGCTGGGATAAGCTGAAGGCCCACCAATGGAAGGACATCCTCCGGCACCTGATTTCCTTTGAAGGAATGACTTGGGCAGCATTGAAACAGCAAGCCGGTGGTAGAAGAAGGGGAACGAACCACCACAGTCTTGATGTTGTAGGATTCAACAAAACGGCCCAGGATCGGCTGAAGCATTTGAAGCTGGACGACTACGAATCGCTTTTTTCCCTCCGAATCAATAACACCCTTCGCCTCTATGGAATCCGTGACGGTCGTGTGTTGCGCCTTTTGTGGCATGACCCGTTCCACGGAGAAAAGAAAGGCTGCTATCCGACGGCAAACTCCTAGAAACACAACAGCTGGCACGCAGCGGAGCTGGATATTATTTAGGGGTGAAGTACAGGTGAAGAACGCAGTTCGAAGAATCTCTATCGAACTCATTCGGTCATTCGTCACGCTCGGGCGTAGTTCCTTTCCGGTGCCCAAGAATGCAATCTCTCCAGGGCCCTCAAAAAGCTTTGGGCCAGTAATGTCGATCGGAGGTAATCTATGCAGCTGGCAGGTGATTCAGTGATTTTCAAACGGTACATACTGCTTGATCCATGCATCGACCTCTGACTCGAGCCAGAACGCGCTGCGACCGCCCATGTGCAGCGGCTTGGGGAACCTTCCATCAGCAATCCATTTGTAGATTTGGCTGCGGGAGATCGGGATACGCTGGAGGAGGTCTCTGAGTCGGATGAACCTTCGTGAACGCGGTGCAGCGTCGGTTCCTACTGCTTTGGGGGCAGGAGGCGGCGGCGGAGCAGGTGATCGTGCAGTTGTAACCGGTGGAAGTGGTGCCTGTCCGATTAGGCGCTGTAGGTCTAGACGAGTGTTGTGATCGCGCTCTTCGGCGGCCAAGCGTTCTACAAATCGGTAGCACTCTTCTGCCGTCTGTCGCAGACTCTCTGCTCGGTGGATCACCTGGGACTTTCGAGGGTTCGAACCCCTGAGCTTGGAAACGGCCTGCTCAAGTAAGAACGCGCGGAGCCAAAGATCGTCTCCGTCGTGCAGAATCTGTTCGGCGAGATCGATCGTGGAAGTCTTATGCGTTGACTCGACGCCAGGTGTATCTGAATGACTGCTTGTCCAAATTGCCCGTGGCATTAGGCTGTCCCCCCTGATTCACAGATGCGATGTCGAACGATCGTCCCCGGGATGTCGATGTAGGGCTGTGCAAAGTTACACATGAAGAAGTAGTCTACCGACCTGGCAGTCCCAATCGGTGCACAGGGAAAAACGATAATGTGCACCCCAGCTGGCAACTTAGTTATGCGTTCTCAGCGCCGCTGGCTCGATCGTCATGTTGTTGGCGTTATTCGATGCCTTTCAGGCTGTGGCGTTCTCCAAATCAATGCGGTAGGTATTGATATTTGAGTAAAGACGGCGTCCTAAATTAGAAATTTCCGCCTTCTTCTGAACATTCGCAGTCTGCGTTTCAATTAAGAGTCGAGATTCTAGTAGTCGGGAAATGTGGAGTTGGACAAGCTCCATAACGTCCATTCCGGAAAGGGATGTCAGTTGCGCGAGCCATTGACCGTACTGTAGCTCGCCAAAGTGATGGTCTTTCTCGTAGAAGGTCTTCAAAAGCAACAAGTCTCCCGAGTTTAGTTGCTTTGTGATCCGCCAGAGCTGGTACGCTACTACACGGTCTTGATCGTCAGCATTGACTTTATTGACCGCGTAGAATATCGCCTTTAATGCTTCCAGGCGGTCTACATCGGGTGACTCTTCGTCGATGACTGTCATTAGATCGACCCAAGTTTGGAATCCGTACTTCTTCTCGGCGAAGTCATCAGGAATCCTTCCTGCATCTCTGAGGGCGCGAAACTCTTTCCCCCACTGCTTGAACGTCTGCCCCTTTAACAACGCTTGGACGATTCGGCCACCGGCGACCATAGCACCAGTTTTCCCGACTGCGAGAGCCCCGGTGATGGTCTCGGCGATGAAGGTCAGCGGTTCCTTAAGGAAGTCATCCAGGACAGTAGCGTCCTGCAACTGAATGATGTCTGCGTAATCTCGTGGGCGCACTATGAGGCTTGTCTCGTCGTTCATGCATATAGGTATATCAGTGGGCTGAGGAGCCTGCCCCGTTAACTTCGACTTCCAGAGCACTATCGTCTGTGTATTTACCTCGCCCCTGACTCCCTGAAGCTGCCGTCTGGATTGGCCTTATTCATGCGTCCCGAGGTTCGTGGAACTTGAATTGTTAATCTAGCGAGTAGTGCAGCCTCCGGTAAGCCCATCATCGAGCTTTGCGCCCTCTGCGCAGATGGCACGTATCGCTCGGGCCACTACAACGACTACACCGGGCTGGCTTATACAGCCGTCTACCTGGAGTGCTGCGAGAATGCTCGTGCGCTCTACTACGGATCAACCCAATCATCCCCGAAGCTACCGCACGCATCTCTGGCTGCAAGGTGAATACGTTCTGTCCCCTGCGTAACCGTTGCCCACGGTGTGACGGCAACAAGGATGTCGAGCACTCCTTGAGACCCGCCCGCGGCTAACCTTTCCCCGCGGGCGTTCACCCGTTAGCTCTTCCGCAGATTGCAGGCTACGTGTGGCACGTAGATCTTCGAGTCCACATTTTGCGATCTGCTTCGTAGTTTCATCGTGAGGAGATCATAGTGGCGACCACGAGCTTGAACCTGGTTACACCCCCAAAGAAATTGGTTAAAAAGCGGAGTTCACGCTCGAAGTCGGCGCCCTACCGGACCGCCACCATGACCGCGGAACAGTTCGAGCGCCTCACGGTGGTGCAGCAAGTGAAGCATGCGTTCAAGCCTGGTGGTCGAATTGCTGCCTGGATCGGCCTTCTGATGGGTGGCTGTGCTCCCATGTTCACGTTCGGCGTCGTGCATTTTGTAATCCCTCACCACCCCGAGCGTTCGATCACTCTCTGGGCAATCGCGGTAGGCGGGCTGCTTTTCAGCGCACCGAAGGTGTACAAGTGGGGACTTTCAGCTTGGGGCAGCAAGGTCGAGGCCCTTGGTGCGGTGGTGTTTTTGGAAGGCATCTTGACCTCTGTTCCTAGCCTGTATCTTCCCCTGGCGGCCCTGGCTATCCTGGTCTTCGTCAATGCAGTGTACTCGGCCTGTAAGCTTCAAATTCGCAAGCAGTCTGGTGAGTAATCCCACATTCAGTCAAGAGCGGCGAAGGTGAAGCCGCTGCGTCGATGCTGGCCGGAACTGTCTCCGCTCGCCTTCGACTTCGACTGGCTCACGCACGATACAGACCGGCACATCCGCTATTTGACGAGCCTTTGGGCGGGCTATTGCAAGGAACTGTACACCTGAATCTCTAAGCTTACAGTCGCCCTGGCAGCGGGAGCTGAACCTTATACGGGTGGCACGTATATGAAACCTTTATATATGCAGCGAATTTACGCACGACTGATCCGCGACATCTTCCGTCCACGCCTAAACGACAAGCTGGAACTCATTGCAGAACTTCATTTTGCGAAGGACAGCCATCTCCCTGAGGGACACATCGTGCGGGAGAAGAGCACTGGAACCTATTTCATGCATCGTGGAGGCGGGATTCTGATCGCTCTACCACAGGACGCTGTGATCGGGAGCCTTCACGACGCCGGGCTCATCCCTGGAGAGAGTACAGATGCGAAGGTGAAGCGTGAGTTGGCAGAACTGATGAAGAGCTGGCGCCAGAAAGCGCACCTCAACACAACGGAGGCTGGTGCACGACTGGGAATGTCACCACGCACCGTGGAGTGGGTCGAGCAGAGCCGAGGATTCCGGTACCCTAACCTGCTAGTGTTGGCTCTGCTTCAGTCTGTCAAAGGGTGAGGAGATTATGTGCCGATCATGGTGGAGATGAAGGCACGTAAGAAAGTCTCCCTCCGCATCCCACATTCCCCTCTTACCTCCGTAGGTTGAACGCATGAGACGGACCATCAAAGCTCTGGCCGCACAGTTGCGGTCAAGTCAGACCCAGAAAACTCTCAACCTGCTCGGCCTCATAGACGCCGTCAACGGAAACATCGAGTGGCGTGAACCCCTCATCATCGACAGCGGGGACTCCCATCGATATGGCTGGTCGCGTCTCACGTCCGCACATGGAGGTCTCATCTTCCACCGCTTTCATTCGGCCAACTTGAACTCCAAGTTCGGTGACTCGATCGAGGTCGACTATCTGGAGGACTACAACTCCCGACAATTCAACCTCCGGCACCCTGAAGATCGATACATGGTCGATTCCTTGCTCGCCGCCCGGGAGGCGCAGCGCAAGGCATTCGAGCAGGAAAGCAAGTCCGAAGAAGGGCCGGAGACTGTCGAAGTAACACCCAACGAACCCACAAACCGCACCGACGAGACGTAGGTTGGAAATTGTAACGACAATGCGAGGAGGAAGACGATTTTGAAAACCACGTACATACGCGACGGCCACGGACAACTGATTGGAACGAAGACTTCCGGATTCAGCAATGGCGATGTGATTGCCCGCGATGAGCACGGCCAGCTTGTGGGGCACTCGAGTGAAATGTTCCGCAATACACGCGATGCGCAGGGACGCCTGGTTAGCCGCAACGAGGCGGACGTCAATCTTCTGTTCCGCAGAAAGTGACGGCGGGCCGCTCGGCAAGCCACATCCGTAATGCATCAATGGACCGGGCGGCCACCTCGCCTGCAATGAGGCTCTGCCCGGGCCGTTGTTCAGGTCAGGAGTGAGGAGCACATATGGTAATCGATGTTGAGATCGGCTTCGTGGTCAACCTGCGTACCTTAAAGGAGGTTCTGCAGACATTGAAGGTCGAAGGAAGACGGTGGTGGCTGGCCTGCGATCCTGAAGACGCGATTCATCAGCGCTTTGTCGAGATCGGCTACGGCTACCCCGGCTGCGATGATCGCCTGAATGCTGTTATCTATCGCTTTCCTGTGCTAGACGGCTACCTGCCCAAGTACCGCAGGCCTGACCTGATCGTTGGCATCGACCGCGCATTGGCCGATTTGAGTTACAGCCGCCCGTCGAAGGGCGAGGTGATGGACAGCGTGTCCTATATGGAGGAGTTCTCGGAGTTCTTTGCGCCGCTCCGGGGCGCCCTGATCGCTAGGATGGCTCCTGACCGATGAGAGGGAGGTCTCTCCAGAAGCGCAGGCGAGGATTGAGGCAAGCGTGCATTCGACGCGCTCCGGTAACGGGCGATCTCGAACGATCGTTGGGCCGCCTGTAAGGTCGAGTTGTGAAAGGTGATGGAATGGCCGAAAAGAGCCTTGTTTTGGTGTTGATCAGTGATACGCACGAGTTGCACCGTGAAATCTCCGTTCCGAATGGCGACGTCCTGATTCACGCGGGTGACTTTACGATGTTCGGAAGGAGCCTACAAGCCTTAAAGGATTTCAATGGCTGGCTCGGAGAATTGCCACATCGGCACAAGATCGTGATCTGCGGGAACCATGAATACGCATTCGACGACACCCTCCGATACTACCGGCTATTGACCAACGCTGTAGTGCTAGTCAATGAGTCCCTAGTGATCGAGGGGGCAAAGTTCTGGGGTTCCGCATTTTCAATGCTGGATGAGAGCGGACCCGCTCGGACCCGGGAAGCAGAACGCCAACGTATCTATGACGCGATTCCGCTAGATACCGACGTGGTGATCACGCACGGTCCTCCGCACGGAGTTCTCGACACAACGGTCGAATACCAGGGCCACACTGGCGACCGCGAACTGCTTCGGGCGATCAGGAGGGTAAAACCGAAGCTGCATGTTTTCGGGCACATTCACGCCAGCTACGGCGCCAGAAACACGAGAGACACGCTCTTCATCAACGCCGCGTTACTGGACTGGGATGGAAGTTTGGCCAAACTCCCGATCGTTGTGCGGCTCACGGAATTCAAACACCACGAACCCGGCGCGTGACGCCCCGGCAACGATGGGAGTACAGGGGCCTACATGAAGAATAAAAGTGAGATTCTGGCGCTCTATGAGGAGACCCTCGCGGCCTCTCTTCAGAACGGGACCATGGACGAATCTTCGCTGCGCGGAGAGGAAGCGTTCAATCGGAAGATGGTTGCGTACATAGACGACCAACTTGGCGACGGGAGCTACCTGACATGCGAAGACTTTGGCTATACCGGCAGACAGTGCTGTCCCGTCTGCCATGAAGAGTATCCCGACGAGATGTGCATCGAGCGCCTTCCAGATGGTCGGAAGGCCTGGATATGCTGCGCGATCAGACGGGCCGTTTATCACAATCCGCAAAACGCTCCGGATTTGTTCGAGAAGATGCTCGTCGGCGCAAGTCCGGAGATTGAGAGAGGCCTGGAGAGGTGATCATGGACGCAGGTGACCTAAAGCGCGGCTCCAACGTTTGTTACAAGCTCAAGACTAACGACGGATGGACCGTCCGTCTGCGCTATATCGGCGAGACACGCAGAGTCTACGTGTTCAGGGCGTGCGTGGACCCAAAGCCTGTCGGGCTATTGCAGACTAGCGAATTTCACTTGGTTCCCAAGCCGCTAACGGACGCAATTCGTGAATTTGTACGTTGCAAGTCTTCTGGCGCCTGGCAGGAAGCTCCTCACGTCTGCGGCAGGAACTGCGAGGCGCGGTGCCGGTAATCATCTTTATCCCTTGCCACGCAAGGCGCTTTGTTTCGTGTCGCTGGAACACCATGGAGACGTTTCCGAGCGATCGACTGTAAAGGAATGAGCGTCCTGCCGATAAAGTATTGAGCTGCTCGACCAATAATGGACTGGTGAGGTATGGTTCTCTCTTCGATCGTTTCAACCCCTCCTTTTGACGCGCTTCTCAACGAGATTCAACTGATCAAGCCACTCTGGGTGCTTGTCCTGCCGTTAGTGGGTCTTTTCTTTGGTCTGATTGGAAAGAGTTGGTTGTGTCGATTCGAACTATTCGAATTCATGCGAATCGCGAGTCACTTCCCTGATTTGGAGCAGAAGCTTGCAAACAACAACGTTCGAGTGTGCTTTGCCAAGCTAATCCATAAGAAGGCACCTCGCCGTATTCCTTTCGTAGATAGGGACAAGTTCGGCGAGTTGTGGACTGCGCAGTGCGTGGTTGAGTCCTACATTGAGGTACTACTTCAAGGTCATGAACCTACGATGCACAGCAAGAGGTTGGAAAGGAACTCGCGGCACCTGCAGCGATGGAGGAGAGCGGTCGCTGTGCTGCTCCTTGTAACTGCGCTATCCATATCTGTGGCCTTCGTTACGGGAGTGGTCGTGATCATTGAAGGCGGGAAGAGTCCAGCGTTCTTGCTTCTTACGACCCTGGTCTATTTTCTTACGTTTCTACTCCTCTGGTTACGCAATGCTCTGCTGTTTCATGAATATGTGCCCGCTTGTTGTGATCTATTCACCAGTGTCGCTGACTTATCACAGGCCAAGTAGCTGACTCATGATTGTGCAGCTAGGAATGCGCTAGTAGCGAATCGCGACCTCCAGACCTCGTTCATCTAGTTCCGGGGGGGAGACACTCTGGGCAATTCCCTCATGTATTCGCAGCGCCGACCACGCCGCTGCTGCAGCATCGAGGAGATCGTCGACCCCGACGTGAGGAGGGCGGCGGAGAAGGTGCTCGCTGACGCCCGGGAACACCGTGTGCAACAGTTCGAGACGTTCGGCTTTTCCTTCTCTGCTCTTCTTCCCGTGGGGCATAGGCCTGCAATAATTCATCGCACAGAAGCTGACTTCCGGATGAACTTCGAATGCCCAATCGTGACTGGCGGGAGTAATCGCGTCGTCGACTGCCTTGATCTTCGGCCCAATGCACCACGCCTGCCTGCTCAGTTTCCGCCCGCTGAGTTGTTGGTTGATTTCGCAAGCCAGCCGGTACCCCGGAGCCTTTAGCGCTGCTCGGCACGGCGAAGGGAAAACGCTACACCCGCGCACCGGACCGAGTAGCATCCTGGCTGCGCGATCACAGGCGCGAGGGCCGTCGAGCAGGCCGATCGGAATGTCGATAGCAATTACGGTCAGCCCATCCGGCTGACTCCGAAGCATGCGTGGCAAGTCTACCAGTTCAACATCCGTGATGCGCGAAGTGAGGTTGACCTTAAAGGCGACCCAACCGCCCGGGCAGCCGTCGACACCAGCAACCATCGTCGTCGTTGATCCGGCCATCAATTCTACCCCTTCAAGGACTGCTAAAGTCTCCGTGTGTCGCGGAGAGGCGCGTTCGAATTAGTGATCGGGCACGTGTGAACGAACTCCGTTCTGTCGTTCGTGAACCGGGCGTCGGTGGCCCACATCATTCCAGAGGTGAGGATTCCTTCCAACCCCACGAGAGTGGTGTAATGCCAGACCCGTTCAGGGATTGGCATGCTGAAGAGTTCTTCAACCGGATTGCACATGGTGTCTGCCTCAATCCTAACCCCGCCTTGCTGCCCGTTGTCCTGTAGCCTGTACCTAGCTGGGTTAGCCGGGAAGGAGCGAGAGCTTGAACGCCCTTCGGCAACTCACTTGCTTAGCTGTAAACTATCGGTCATTCACGAAACTGTGCCTAAACAGCAGGGGGATTTCAAGGGCACGGCGATGGATATCATTGCCGTCAGTTGCGATTCTGATCCTTCGCCCGCTGCCATCCCGCTACTGTGCTATTCAGTGCCTAGACAGGGGAATGCTGCCATAATGCGAGGTCCTAAATCGAATGACAAGCAGGTTCTCGACTCGCTGCTTGAGTCCTATCCCGGGTTTCTACGAGATGGTCTGAGTTGGCATCCAGGTCCAGACCCGCCAGATTTCATTGCAACCAGCGCAAGCGGCGAGCGGCTCGGTCTTGAAATGACAGAATGGCTCCACAAGACGCAAACTGGCGTCTCGATCAGTAATCAAAAATCCCGAATTCATTTGCTGAAGTTGCTTGGCAGTGAGCACCGTGAGCGCCCTAACCCACTGACACGCGTGATAATTACGGACCGTCTAGACGTCCCGTTTCGTGCAGGTGACCACCGGGCGTATGTTGATGAGGTTTATCAGTTGGTCGAGGAACACGCAGTCCAATGGGAACAACAGCAGGCACTCGGAATTTACCGGGTTCAGAATTTCGCACGCTATCGAACACTTGCGAAATACTGCATCAGTATCGGCCTCTACGGCCCTCCGCGATTCTGCGATGATCCGAACGTAGACTGGTGTGCTCCGGGTATTCCTTGGATTGCTTTCGAGCCGATGGGCGCATTGTACGATCCGCAATGGGCGGTGGACGCGTTGATCGAATGTATCAGGGCAAAGACCCTCAAGTACCGAGATTTTCATCGTGTCCACTCGCTGGACGAGTTCGTTTTACTTGTTCATTACGGAATTCGCGGTATCGTTCATAACACTCCATTCAGGGGACGAAACGCCAAACTGCACGATGCCGAAGTGCAGGCGCATGAATGGCTGCTGAATGAGCACAGCGAGTTTGACTCGGTGTATCTCTACATGAATTTCAATGGCGGGAAGCTTGTCCAGCTCTTTCCCGAACAGAGAACAATGTTGGAGTTCGCACACCAACCGGAAGTTCAGTAGCCCACACGAGTGGCTTCGGGAGCCCGATAGCTGGCGCCGCGCTGTGAGCAGCGGTGGGGAGTTCCGACTACCCGTTCGGATTTATGGACTGAGCGTTCATAAAACTATCAAACTGAGCCAACTCCTCAGGACTCTGAGGCTCCCCTTCATGATCGATTGCCCTGATTGCATCGGAGATGTCACGACGGCTGATATAGCCTTTGACGTCTCGTCCGTTGCCTAACTCGTATATAAGAGAGCCGGTGAAGTGATCTATTCGGGCATACCCTGGGGCTACGGCAATCATGTTCGGTCGCCCGCTTACTTCGTGTTTCGCTAATGCCACCCTCAAAAACTCAAGTTGGGCGAACACGATGTGAGTGCGTCGTAGGTCCTTCTCAATCTTTGCGGCAAGCTCAGGATTCGCCTGCACCTCGCGAAGTTGCGCAACCCTCAGTTCACGCCCCATGTGTTGGTATCCGAGGTCCTTCTCAAGTGCTTCGATCTTCAGTTTCAGCCCGCCATTTTTCACGAGCTTTAAGACGTCCTTCGCCCGCTGGCGCCACGTCCGTAGCAGTTCGTATGTCGCAAACAGCCACATCTGGGTCAAGGCTGACAAGAACATGGCACCACGTGGCGTGCGATCTTCAGCGATAAGCTCTCGTTGAACCTCCCGCTCCACCCCAATGAGCCAATGGTCGATCAATCCGAGATTGGTGGCCTGCATGGTGAGAAACGGATCGGCATCGAACATCGCAAGCTTCTCCAATGATCGAGGTAGCCCCCACATATCGACTTCTTCCGCCGATCTGTACACCGGCTCCTCGTCGCCTTGGATTTCTATGTCGAGCCCTTCTTCGCCCCCGCTTGTTTCCTTCGACGTTTCCATACAGAAAGGATAAATCTAAGCCAACAAGGCGTTTCATTCGAGGCATTCGATCTCACCGTTGGCGTCGAAGAGTTGCTGCGCTGAGGCGACGCCCTCATTGACAGGATCACTGTAGGACCGTTGCCTCCATGTACGTTACCGATCGGCTAAAGCATCCTGGCGACGATGTGTCCAAGCCGGGTACACCCTCGCTGGACGCTTGCTGCTTTACACTTCGGCGCCCCAAAAGCGTAAAAATAGGGTCCTTCCCGTCCATCCCACATTTGTCGTCACCAAACGTAGATTCATATTGGACAGTTTCAGGAGCGGAAGCATGATTGCAGCGCAACGGGGTGGGAAGCGTATCGGCTACATTCGGGTGTCGTCAGTCGGTCAAAACACAATTCGTCAGCTAGACGGCATTCAGATCGATAAGGTATTCACTGATAAAGCGAGCGGCAAGGATGTTAACCGTCCTCAGCTACAGGCTGCTCTCGACTACCTTCGGGATGGGGACATTCTGGTCTGCCATTCCATGGACAGATTGGCGAGAAACATCACCGATCTCCTCCATACAGTGGAGTCGCTGAATAGCCGCGGAGTTGTGGTGGAGTTTGTGAAGGAGTGCCTGACATTCACAGGAGATGATTCAGCAATAAGCCGGCTGACTTTAACCATCATGGGTGGTGTCAGCGAGTTCGAACGGGCCATGATCAAAGAGCGCCAAATGGAGGGGATCGCCAAGGCACGCGAGGCTGGCAAATATCGGGGTCGCCAGTCCACCATGACTGCTGCCCAGGTGCAGGCGATTCGCGAACGGGTTGCGAAGGGCGCCAACAAGTCTAGCCTCGCTAGAGAGTATGGAGTAACGAGGCAGACCATCTACAACATCCTCGCCGCCTGCGGAAGCTAGACTCTAATTAGATCATCCCGGATTAGTTTGGAGACGGTGAGGTGGTACGTTGCTACTGTGAGACGACCGTTACCGATCCATCCTCCTCGGTAGCTGGTTTTATGGACATTCATCCTCGATCCATTGACAGACTGCTTCGACAAGTGCGGTGAATCCCGTGCTCCCAACCGTAATCCCGGGATGGCATTCTATCCCGTGGTACGCTGTCAGCGCCGTGGCCCCACCAGCGAAACCAGTCCTTCGCGCAACCGCATTAAAGCTATGTCGGTTCTCATTCCAGTACGTGACGCGAGCGTTATAGAAGGCATTATTCGCAGGGCTTCCCGGATAGATGCCCATAGTTGGGGGTGGATATGGGTAGTACCTTTGGTGTGCATACAACACCGTTAAGTCATAAAGCCGAGCGACAAACGTGCGCATCTCGTCGACTGAACCAGGCTGTCCCACGTCTTTGCATTCAACAGCAACACGAGGTCTACCGAATGGCGTACCTCCCGAAACACGCAGGGTATCGCCGACTGTACCCGGGACTAGCGCTATATCGATTTCATGAAGCGCACCGCTGCGGCCACGAAATTGAATGCCGTTCCACAGTTCCCAGCGATCACCGTTCGGTCGCCTCAATACGATGACACTCGCATTACCAGGTCCGGCTGATGCGGGGGGTACGCTTGTTGGTGCCCCGCCGCGCTGGACAAAAGTTCGATTGGTATCGCTAGGAAGGATACGTGTCCCATCAGACCTCTGCAGCCAAACTTCGAACCCTCGGCTTTGCATCTCCGCCGCAATTCCAGTCAGTACATACAACTCAAATACGCGACCTGCGCCCATCGCATTATTGAGCGCTGAGAATGCACCAAGAATAGAGTTCAATGCATTCTGTACACTGTTGATCATTCTTCCCGCTCTCCTTGGCGCACTGAATGTGACCAAGCTGAAAGGGCTCTCCTCAGCTCAGGCAGCCTGCCTTGCGCTTCTTCAGCCTGGCTTTGACTTAAAACCAAATTGTTGTCTTCCAGCCTAATTTGGATATGCCCGCCGTGTTCGAAATCTCCGCCAAGGGGCCCCGAGCGCCCGTGTGATCTAAGAGCAATCTGATCGAGTTGTTGAAGCGCTAGCCTCGCCATCTCGATTGCCTGAGATGTTCGATCAATCACGTACGCGGCAGCAAACTCGATTTGTGCATCGCCGACAAGCGGCTCCACGAAGGTTTCTCTAACCTTCGACTCTAGCGGCGGGGCTTTGCGCTGCCGGAACGAGCGCACCGCGAGACGTGCCTTTTTCGCCTCCTCTTCGGAATCCTCTGCGGGTCTGCCAGATCGTATCCCATCGAGAATCTCAAACGCGAGCCAGTCGGCTCCTGAGACCATCAAAGTTTCAATGAGTGGAAGAAGGCGCGGATCGATCGTTGCCATTTGCTGTTCCTCTACTCCCTCAAAGTCATGCGAGCAGGCTATTGTTGATGACGCTCAGACGTTGTCTTGGGCATTCGCCGAAGCTGGCGCATAGAACCTCAGCGTTGCTCTTGGGGCTTGTTTGAGAATTCACTATCCATTTTTCATCAAGGAACCCCAAACCAGGAATCGCTGTCTTTCAGCCGCTGCGCCTCATTCCGTCCGAGCAAGAAGCGACCGATTTTAAAGAAATGCTGACGCATGGCTCCGGGATCGGAGAGTTGTCCAAACTGAATCTCGATCACTTCGTAGCCCTGGCTCCGCAGCTCCTCGCGAATCTCCCGATCTCGCTGCTGCGTTTCAAGTGCGCCGTGGAGACGCGCCGACATGCCATCCAAGTAAATGCAGAGTCCTGCATAGATGTCGGGATTCTTCGATTCGAAGAAGAAATCGGGAACGGTTGTGCCAAGAGGACGTCCTAGTTCGATTGGACGCTGTGGGATGTAGTCATGTAGTTGGGCCCGATCCAACATGGCGCGTAGGGTCAATTCCGGATCATTCACTGGAACCGCCTCAGATGCTGGCGCCGGAAGCCGCGCGGGGATGTCGTGAGCGAAGGTCAACGAGCTGCCCCATGAATCAAATCGATTTAAGGCAGTGATCCGGTTGAGGTGACGGTGGTAGTAGGCGTTCCGGAAGCGCAGCAGACAATCAACGCACGCGGATTGGCACCGCGAAGGACACTCTTCAACCAAACGTCGGGCGGCAACAACGACCTCAGGCCACCTGGAAATCATCTGATCCAATATCCCCGACCCTCCAGGCATCGGATCGTAAAGAAGCATACTCAAGCCTTGCCCACCTGCTTGCGCTATAGCGAGGAGTTGAAGGTCTTCGATTTCCATATCCAGCACCTTGGAGGCACCCATACGGAGGGCCTCCATTACGCTATACGCCTCTTCTCGATCTACCGCACCATCCAGCGATATTGCGTCTGCAATGATGTCCGCGTAGAAACCGATTCCCGCGACACGCTTCCCACAACGATCAAGATGATCGTCTGCAAAAGCCTGCAAGTCAGCAGCAGACGCGAGTGGCGACCGACTCTGCCCGCAGACCAAGCAAACCGGGTAGCCTAGATTCCCCCCATTTCGAGTCTGCGAAGCTGCACCAACGTTCACAAGTCGCAGGCGCACAGCCGTTCTGTGATTCAAGGTACGATCGCCCCACCGATATTGCTTGCCTCCTCCGTGCTGCGGCTGTTCATAACCGTAAACGGCCACCGAAAGCTGGAACCGGTAGTCCTCATCGTCTGAAATCATCGAATTGTGCGGCAGGCCGACATCGCAAACCGGAACCGCCGAGATGAATTGCGCACCAAGGCCTGCACTCTCAGTCATCTCAAGTTCGGCCACTGCTTGATTGGGAGCATCCACAAAGAAGCGCACAGGCTGGCCTGGCTCCAGCCGGAAAAAGCGTGGAATGAACCGCTGGCCGTTCGCATATATAAGGTTGCCCGGAACGTATTCTCGCAGGGCAAGCGCGGGGTTTCGGCGCAGTTCCCAATCACGAAAACTCATGTTGTGCTTCGGCGCTTCGTATGTACCGACCACCCCGCCGGTGTCTAATCCGTAGCCGGGCAAGAAACTCTCTGCTGCCAAAACACTGTACGTGTTCGTATCGTCGAACCCCTCGGCTTCACGCTGACGGCGCCTGTCGGTGCCCTTAAGCCGCTTGACGTATCGATCACAGCGGTTGCGTAGAGCGTCCTGTTCAGAATCAAGAGTGCCTCGCGTGCGTCGAATGGCATCAAGGCGATTCATCTGATCAAGCGCCCAATCGAGACGGTGTTTCAATCGCTCGATCACGCTCTGGAGCTGTTCTGGCATCTCGGAAACGTAGCCGTGGAGACACTCCGGCTCAATGACGCGGCGATCTTCTTCTGGCCATCCCTGCTGGAACGCCGCCACCACCGAACGACCTATCGAGTCTTGGTGCTTGCTTAACTGGGTCGCGAGCGGAGCAACGTCTAGGGCCTGAAGTCGCACCTGGCCCGCAGAGTCGAACAGATAATCGCGGATACTCAGGGGGAATACCATCCGCAAAGTGTCCGCAAGCTCCGTCTGATCACCCGCGGCTAGGGTGGAGTCGGGCCGTGCCAAGCGGTGCAACTCGGTCAGAACGACGGCATGAACATGCTTCCTCACCATCACTTCGTTCCGCAGGTTGAAGCCGGGTGGATCAATCTCACCCTCAAGTAGCTTTAACGGCTCATCGAAATACGGCCTGTCATGGGAGTGCGTCCGCGCGTATGTCAGATTCACCGCCATCCGGTGCCGGCGACCGGCGCGACCAGCGCGTTGCCAATAGTTCGCCGGCAACGGCGGGACGTTGCGCATCAAAACCGAGTCGAGCGCTCCGATATCAACTCCAAGTTCCAGAGTCGGCGTGCATACGAGCGTGTTGACACGATTCCCTTCACCCTTAAACGCCCGCTCTAGTTCCTCGCGATCCGTGGCAGGAATCTGCGCCGAGTGTTCCTTGGGTCGAATCATGTCAAAGCGGCCATCGAGAACCATCAGATCGTAATTGTCAGGATTCTCCCTCTCGCGTACGAGTGTTCCGGTACAGCGCCAGGCAAGGCACATCATGCGCGGTGTGGGACGAAGATGCACTCTATGACACGCTTGGCAGCGCCATAGACCTTGACTGGCCCTCAACAACAGTCTGTCAGCATCAATCTGATGTGCTCCCTGAGCGCCGGGCAAAGGTCTCCCTCGGAAGCCGGTCAATGTCACAGGGGTTATTAGTCGTAGTTGATCGGTGAGCAGTTCCCATAATTCCCGCAGGAAGCCAGGTACATCCGCAGGGTTCACTCCCCACTTCAAAGCAATCTGCATCATCGTAGTCGAACGAGTTCCGATCCACTGCTGGATTCGCCCCGGTTCGTCGCCTGGATCGCGCTGAAGCTTCAACCCCTTTGGTCCGCCACGAAAGAGCGGGAGATACCCGTTCGCGATCTCGCGGTCCCCCTCCTGCCAGATTCTGCTAAAAATTTGTCCATCGCGGTCAAGCAGAATGCGATTTCTTCTCGTGAAGTCGAGAACCGCCGCAATACCTTGTTGCAGTTCCTGCGCCCCAAGACCTAAGCGAATACCCCATGTTTCAAAGAACGGCAGTTCAGGGACAAGCCCGTCGTAGTCCACGACCAAGCGTCCCCAGGGCTCAAGGCCGATGCGCTGGCGAACACCGGTTGCCACCTCTCGCAGAGCCAAAATGCGCAGGTACTTCCTGCGCTCGGCTCTGTGGCCCTCCAAGTCTGCAGCTTTACGAGCAACGTTCCAGACCTCAGGCAGCAAAGCCTGGGAAAGATCGTTGTCCTGGTCGAGTTCATCATCAAGCTGGGAGACCAGAGTCTGAAGTTGCAGTGGCTCGTCGCTCAGCCGCGCATACATCAGCGCTCTTAGCCGATACCGGCGGGCGTGGTCCTGCATCCAGCCGGCCTGAAAGGCTGCATCCTGCCGATTGTCAGTAAATACGAGCAGGCGTTTTCGCTCAGCGCGGTGGATCATGCTCTGGGCGAGCACATGAACATCAGAGACTGCACTCGCTCTGACGGGCCGAGCAGGCTCTCTATACCCCCCAAGTTGAACACGTCCAATTGCGCTGCACGCGACGCATGAAACAAGCTTTCCGAGGTTCTCCTGCTTCTGTCTGACCGCGTACAACTCAACGAGGGGCCCGGGACTGCCACATCCGTCACATTGCTCCACTCGCTCTGCGTGCAATGTCCCGCACAACCGGCAAAAATAGAGTGGAACTGAATTTCTCGGTATCAGCCTTGGCTGTGGTGCGGGGTGCTCTTCCTGATCCTCGTCCGGACCGTCATCATCAGTCGCATCAACGACCAGGCGATCAAGCAGTACCACTCGGGCTCCCCCAAGCGGCTCCTCAAGAGGGCGCCAGATGATGCGGTTCTCCACGGCCTCGCCGCCGCCAGGAATACGATCCGTGAACGTGAAGTCTTTCACGTGGTGGATGAAATAGTGCTGGCCGCAGGTCGTACACGTCATCAATGGGAGCCGAAAGAGCCCTTCATCATCCGGCCCGACCTCATCTGCGGCAAGCGCCAGGCGCGGATTGGTCAATGATGCAGGAAACGTGACAACACCACCGGAAACGCCGCGCACGAACGCGTGAACAACTGGACGCAACAACGACCTGCCGTCCTTTTGTGCCGCCGCACCCAATGCGAGCCAAATAAGAGCTTCCTCTTCCGGAACGGGTCGCCCAAGCCTTCCGGCTAAATCCGCCATTAGATCGCCCATTGGAGCCGCGTTGCAGCGATATAAATGTCACGGGGTGCAGCGGGCTCTCCCTCCGCGCCGAACTTGTCAATGATCTCTGCAGAGCTATGAATCACCTGCTCAACAGCGAGCCGCACGCGTTCACCCAAGTTGGCGGAGAGTTCTGCCTGTCCCTTTCGGGTGTCCTGAATCGCAGCGATGAGCCTTGAAGGCTTTCCTTCTGTGGGAGGGGTAAGCGCATCGGGATTCAGGAGGCGAATCAGCGCATCAACCTGATCGCTCGGCTTCCCTTCTTCAAACCAGAGCCCAATTTCCCACTCGCACCATGCTTCGTAATCTAGTCCGGCATGAATGAGCCGCCACTGCACTCCATTGGTGAGCAACGCGACTTTTTGTTGGCTCTTGCGTAACCACTCGACAACCTTTGCAACACTTCGCCGTCCTGTTCCAACTCCGACCTGCCTCACATCGTCGGTAAACACCGGCAAGATGGCATCGTGGGGACCTTCCCACAGACGTCGCGGACGGAGATTCTCACCGCTAATCAGGCGCTGGCCCCAGGTTGAGGGGACCGCACTGGCCTTTTTCCAATGCTCGGGCTTGAGTCCGAGAACTCCTTCAAGAACCACGTCGAGAAGGGCGGTCTGAACCTTTCCCTCTTCAGAATCCTGTTGGGCCTGGATCACAGAGCGAAGCCTGTCCGCTTGATAGTGGGGGATATCGGGGCGTGCCGAGGGAAAATGGTTTGCCAGGCGAGCAGGAGATATCAGTAAACCGCCATGTTTAAGACTGGACCACCAGGCGAAGTGATTAGGTAGATCGTTCTTGGTCGTCATTGCGCTGTCCCTGGAAGCCTGATCTCGATTGCGACTGGGAAAACCTGGGCATTCTGGCGCAATTCATAACGCATCGGCAGGACCTTCGTTATCACTCTCTCCTGCTCTGCTCGCAGGCGAGTTACTAGTTCCTCAAAGTGATTCGAACGACGCTGGAGTTCGGCTTCGAGATTCCGCAGACGATCTTCCTGCTCGCGACGATCGGTATCAATGAGCGACAGTTGACGCATGTCCTCGACCAGCTCATCGCGCTCCTTCTGAAGCTTCGCCAGAGTGTTTTCGCTCATTGCCCTTTCGACCTCCCTGAGCCGTTGGCGGAAACGTTCCTTTTCTGCCTCAATCGCTACCTTGCCGACTTCAGTTAATCGGCTACGAAGCGCCTCAGTTAGAGTCGAGGAGCAGGCTTGAACAAATTCGCGCAGATCAGCCTCAATGTCCTCCCATAACTCGCGAGCCTTTGTAACTCCCGAGGCGTATTCTGCTCCATCGTCGGTAGGTGGCTCATACGGTAGCGGAGCTTTCGGTTCGCCACTCGCGATCGGAATCCGATAAGTCCTGGTCCAATGGTGGAAAGGCTCCCGGAGTTCATTGATCCCAAGTTCCTCGACCGTGAGAAGAACCAGCGCATCTGCCCCTTCGGGCACTGTGCCGGTCCGCACGATCCAGCGGCTAGCCTTAAAATCGCCGGTTCGTGCTCCGGCTCCAGGAAAGCGTAGGCGAGCAAGCGTGGAGATCGCGTAGTGGAATACTGGATGCCCCAAATGCAACAACGTTGTGTCCGGCTTAGGCCGGAACACGGCCCTCTCCTTAGAGGTGTCTACAAAGTACTGGGGATCGAAGACTAGGCTGGGCAACGGACCTTGAATCCCCTTACGATTTAGGCGAAGAGAGTCATCTATGAGTGACTGCCACTTCGACGGAATAGGCTGGGCAAGAGACATGCGGCCTTTTGCATCTGGGCCATCCAATCGTGGATAGCCGAATCCGGCGCCCATCGCGACTTCGAGCGTGTCCCGAAGAGTGTTTGGTCTCAAGTCGACGTGTTGCGCGAACTCACTAAGGCTCTTGGCGTATGCTGCGCCATTCACTTCCTTCCGTGCATGCGGAATTGATGCCCGCCCTTTTCTCTTCTCGACATCATGTTCCATGCCCTCAATGAGGAAGTCCGCGTCCTCCTGGTCTAGGAAGCGCCGCTCGAATGCGGCGTCGAACACTTCGCCCATGGACCCAAGGTCTTCGCGAATCTCATGAACTTTCTGAACGACCTTACCAACGAATTTCAGATCGGCATCATCTTCGCTCGTAAAGTGAAAAACTGTGACGTCCCGAGCCTGTCCGTGCCGGTCTAAACGGCCATTACGTTGTTCGAGCCGGGATGGATTCCAGGGAATATCGAAGTGGAAGACCAGCCGTGCAGTCTCTTGAAGATTAAGGCCCTCGGAAGCAACGTCTGTAGCGATCAAGATGCGAATCGGGTCATCGGGGTTATTGAAAGCCTCAATGACTTCTGTCCTGTTGAGTTGGCCTGTCTGTGTCCGACCGCCGTAGAGAACCCGCACACGTTCGAAACTATCTTCAGAGAATTCCTTTTGCAGCCGCCCGTGGAGGTAGTCGAGTGTAGTCTTGTACTCCGTGAAGATGATGAGCCGTTCGTCAGAACGCCAGTTATTCGAATCCCGCCTCTCCTTCCTTATCAATAGGTGCTGACCGATGACCTCCATTAAGCGATCGAATCGGGAATCTTTAGTGGGTACGCGCAAGGCTTCATCATGCCGGACCAATCCAAGATGGTTGAGTGCGCCATCGACACCTTCCACCTCAACCCTGAGATTTGGCAACAATGGCTTTAGCCACGCGCCGACTGTCTTCGCTGCATGATTGGTGCGGCTCTCAATCTCACCGTCATCGTCGAGGTCCTCCTCCAGGGATCGCTGGGCCGCTCTGACAGCAGCGGCATCTGTTGCCTCACCTTCCGCGCCATCGAGGAAACGAAACCATGACTCCGCGAATGTGAAAGGACAAGAAAGTAATCGTTTCGACAGTATCTCGACTGCAAAACTGCCCGCCATTTGTTCGATCTTCTGGGATGAACGGATAATCGCCCTAACTCTTGTACGGAACTCGTCCACCGCCAACGAGAGAGAGCGCTCCTCCTTAGTCAGGTAGAGGGGTTTTGAATCGAGAAAGCGTTGAGGGAAGCGTGTCGGTCTGCCATTGTCCGCATCAAGCTTGTTGATCTCGCTCTTCAGTCGCCGCACCAGTACTTGTTCAACCCGTTCCCGTTCAGCGGGTTTGAATTCGCTGGTCTGAGTGAAACGCACTGGATCAAGGACCTCAAGCAGTCCAGAGAAACTGCGCGTATGGCCATTGTGCGGTGTTGCTGTCAGGAACAGCTTGTGCTCGAAGAGGGGGCTGATCTCTCGAAGGGTTTTCACTAATTGGTTGTCTTCGCCGAACGACGAGGGCAGTAGATTATGTGCTTCATCAACGATCAGGAGGTCCCACGGAAGTTGTGCTCGCGGCCCACCGCCTGCTTGCTCCGCTGTTCCGCTCGCCGCCAAGAACTGTTGGAGTATGTCTGGCTGCCGCAGATAATAGTAGGAAGAGATAATTCGCGGATAAGTGCGCCATGGATTGGCGTCGAGGCCGACACGACGCTGAAGCTCATGTGTCTCGGCGCGGTCAACGACATCAAAGCTCAATGCGAATTTTGTCTTCATCTCGCGCTGCCACTGCTGCGTAAGAGAGGCGGGCGTCAAGATCAACACCCGGCGCACGCGGCGACGAATTAAAAGCTCCGTTAGGATCAGTCCAGCCTCGACCGTCTTGCCCAAGCCAACGTCGTCGGCGAGGAGCAGCGATATGCGTGGCATCTGGAGCGCCTTGAGCAAAGGAACCAGTTGAAAATCGTCCACCTGTACTGCCCCGAAGAATGGAGCTGCAACTGGCACCTCGGGAGACCGCCCGGAACCGTCTGGATGCAGAAAGGGCGTCAGCGCTGACCAACGTGCAGCCCGCACAACTGCGTCGAACTCCCTTGGCTCCATGGCAGGGTCCGTGTCAACACGGGGCAAGGCATTCGGCTGCAAAAGGTCACACCCGTGTTCGCGCTCCCATAGGACCGTGTCCTCTGGTGCGCCGTCTGCGTCGGTGTATTCGATCCTGACCAGATGTAGTCGCCCCTCTGGTGAATCGGAAGCGAACGAATCCACTGACGATATGATTCCCCGTCGATTGCGAACGGTGGCAAGCATACCCGGACGAGGGTATTGGAATGAGGGGCCTGGCATGATTGCTGTTTGTTAATCCCCTTGGCCTTTATTCCCCCGCCCAGAACACACTCGACCGGTCTTTTCCAAGTCGGCTGTCCTCCGGAATCGGGAGAAGGTCCATTATCGCTCATAACACCATATCTGGTGGGTAACCCGGAAGTGCTTTCGAGTGTGTTGAAGACTAGGCACTCGCCCGAAGTGATGGCCAGAGGTCCAATTGAAGTGCCGATACGGGCGTTCGAGCTTGTTCAACTGGAACCGATGTGAGTTCATTTCTCGAAGACTCTGGGCCAACTTCCCGCAGCGAAGCGAATCTTCCTTCGACATATCTCGTGTACGCCGTTACATTATCTTCCATCAATTGATCGAGGAACTCACCATCAGGCGTCGCATGCCGTTGCCACCTTCCCTCTACGAGCCTTCGACGCATGTGGGTTTTGACGAAAGGGTTTGCGTCGATGATCGTGACAGCGGATAGTTCGATCAGTAAAGGGAGATGTCGCCGCCCTCCTGCCGCGATGAGTTGTAATCCGCGACCGATGATTTGTTCAATATTCTTCATCTGGTACACGTGCCATCGCGCCCGCTTCCCGCTGGCCAAGCCGGTCTGGAACTCTTGACAGACCATCGAAATATGAGGGTGATCCCGCAGGAAATCTCGCCAACAATTCCAATCTCTTTGATTGAAGGCATTCACATGCGGTATGACGCTCAATCCCGCAGCGGCCATTCGCTCTGCCTCGCGAAGTGATCTGCTTCGGTTGACGAGATGCTCGGGTCGTGGCTCGTTCAATGCGAATGAGAAGTTCGGAGCTGTGATGTGCGAGATTCCAAGTGCGGCTAGGTACTGAGCTAGCCTCTGAGATTCGCTGTACCGCCAGTGCTGCTCTAAGCGGTTGTCCTTCGCGACGGAAAGAAGCAATACCTGCGCGTCATCGGATAATCCGAAATAGCGACGAAGGTGGCTCGGACTGCGAAATCGAGTTTCCGAATTTGGGGTCGATACGTCGAATGTGGTGATTGCAACGAATCTTGAAGACAGTCGACCTGACCGGCAAGAACCATGAAGAACGTGAGGGATGTAGGCTGGGAGGCTCTCGACCCGCTGCTGTATTGCGTACTGGTCCTTCATCCTCATGCCACCGGCATCTTGCATTGTCCTGCTGAAGCCGTGCGCACGAGGGCACGCAAGTGTGCACCGGGCAGGGTTGCCGCAGCAATTCGCGTAGCAGTCGAAGTCGGTTGTCCCACCGCAAATATCCAATAGTTCGCATCGCTGACACCCTAGACCCATGGGCGTGCCAAGCTCAGAAAAGGAGGTCGGACCGAGTGCCCTCAGGATCATCGTGCGGCCCTCTTCCCTTTTTTGTTGTGTGCCACACGTTGCACATAGAAGGGCTCAGTCGCCTGGCGTACATCCGAAATGTACACGGACATGCAGTTCTGCATCTCTGGGTATGTCCGGAACAGCTCCTGGATATCTCGGGCTGCTTCACCGCGAACCTCAGCGACGGCCATACTCCCCTCCATGACCGCGATTCGAGCTTTTTCGCCACGTTGGAAAATTGTCAGTCGCGTGCCGACAGCAAACGTTCGATCCTCGTGAAGCCAATGGCACGGATATGTCACCGTGGCCTCTTCGTCCGTGTCGAAAAGCGGTGTCGGCTTAAGGTTCCGATGCGCCGCTTCTTGGAGTTGGTGTTTGAAACGTTCCTCGCTCTTTCGAATCCAGTCAACACCCATGGTTGTCTCCTAGTTCAATGCTTGGAATTTGTACTCCCTACCCACCCGTTCCTTTCGAATTAGCCGCAATCTATGAAGGTTCGATAGACGGTTGATCCATCCCGTCTTACCAATCGCTGATTTACCCCGCTGAGCCGAGTACAGCTCTGTTGCAGAGGTGCTAACGAGCTTCTGAACCGCTTCCAGTGTCGATGCGTATGGGGCCTCAAGCAGCCCAAGCACTTGCACCTTCCGAACCTGTCCTCTGTCCCATTCGCCAGCGAGGACAACAAGTCCTTGGAATTCCAGAACTAGCTTCAATTCATCAAGGCAAGTCTTGTTAAGGTTAGCCACGATGAAATAACGATCCAACTCCAACGCCATCGCCATTCGAATAAGGGCAACCAGCGTCGTCCCAAAATAGCTGGCGGTGGCGATTTCAATTCCTCCCCAGTCCAGAACCACCGTGTCTCCGGGCGGTGTTTGCTCAACCGCATCAAGGAGCTTCGGGAAATCCCTCAATCCGTCGGACTTTCCTGCAAGTATCTCCCTGCCGGTGACCTCGCGAACTGCTATGCGTGTCATAGCCACCCCCGCCAGTAATGCACTCTCACCATGTTCACCAGTATCAGTGAACGTGGTGAGAGTTGTCAAGCGAGCTTTGGAGAGGTGGTCTATTGGTGTGAAGTTGAGGGGGGATCAAGTGCGCAACGCACCGAGATGTGGACCCCCGGGAGGGGAGGCAAGTAGACGCTGGCTTTGGACCGTGAATCGCGAGTGTGGTCAATTAGAAGGGCTGCCTCGCCGCTCCGAATGCGGGCGGTACCCCATAGGGATGCTAGGGCGTGAAAGAGCGAAGGAAACCCCAGACCGCCGCCGTTTTCATAGCGCGAGACACCAGGCTCGATCGCCAGTGCGATCGCTTCCATTGAACTTGAAAGGTATCTGTATCTAGTGTTCTTACGGAGGCTCTTGAGTACGCCGACACCTGTGTCGATGACGCTAAAAGCGAATTTCCTCCGGCGAATCTGATATGCCAGGAGCCCCGGAGCCGCTGCTTCGCTGTGAAGCCAGATGTTATCAACCATCTCAATCACCGCTCCGGCTAAGGCACGAGCGAGCGGAGATGGGAATCTATTGGCTTCAAGGCAGTCAATTAATCCACTGACTCGCTGCGTCCACCATGAAGCATCGTTTGTGGCCGGGAGGACGATTAAGGTCGTATCTCCGTCACTTAAACTGGTGCATCCTGTGCGCAACGGCCACTTAGCTTCTTTGATGAGGCCCCAAATCGGGTTCCTTCCAAGACGAACTCTGGGAACGAACTCATCGGTGTTCGCTTTTCGGCCCGCAAGTATCGACGCCAATTCGATCGCCGCAGCCAGGGATATCCCGCTTCCGTTGGTGACAAAAGATACCGGGCATTCAGACTCTGAAAGTTTCCAGTGGAAGTGCTCCACATCCTGAATTTGGACAACGCGTTCGCCCATGCTTCTAGTGAACCACGGCGGTATCGGGAATCTGGTTCCAGTTCAACGATTTACGGTGCACGTTGTGGAAATTCAGGGACCTTCAGATTGTTATTGATCACGAGACGCCGATTCCGTTGGAGCATGATACCGCCACACACCTCACCGTACGGCCAGTAATTGGCCGAGATGATCCGCCAGTCCTGCTTCATCTTCTTGCGCGGCTCAACATACTCCGCGTAGTTGTACGCGCCAGAAACGGTGCTGCGCTCAAGGTGCGCGAGTTGCGTCTCGATATGATCACCGTTGCTCTGTTGCTCATACAGGCACGTTGAAGCGAGTCCGCGGAAACCGTGACCGGTCAGCCGGCCCTTGTATCCCATCTTCTCCAGCGCAGCGCTTCTGGGTTCTTCAATGGCTTCCCGCTACTCGTGATTTGCCGAGGTCGCTTATCCAACTTCCGGTGCGAAATCAGGCTCTGCCAGCTTTTCTTCCGTCCAGTATTGCTCAGGCAGATCAATCGCAATAACCTCCTGCTCATTGCGATCGAGTTTCAATGCGGCGACGCGTGTTTTGTTGATGATAGTAGTCAACAATATCGGCTCATCCACGTAGTACCGGGTATTGAACGGGAACTTGATGGCTGTGTCACGATCGAGTGTCCACGAAAAGCCAGACCTGTTGCGGCGCCCGCAACCGCGGTAAATCTTGATTTGATCCGGCAGCGCATCCAGAGCCATCCGTTCTTCCGACGTCATCAGCTCCGGAATGACAGAATGGGGATCTTCGACCGTCTCGGTCAGTACGTCAAGAAGATCGTCACGGAAAGGCCCGAAATTGTCGATGCTCGTCCAGAATTCACCCAAGAGGGGAAGCCAATCGGTGTCCGCTCCAGTCGATTCGAAGAGGTACAGCAGAGCTGGGAGCTTTTGGTATGAATCGCAGTTCTCGAAAATCCACTCGCGGGCTTCATCGGGATCATCACTCAGTTCGTTTACCAGTCTCTCTTCCCATTCATCCCAGCGGCGGGAATCAAGGATGGATAGAGGACAGTTCATTTCGTTGGTGTGCATCTTCAATCCAGAGTTTGGAATTAGGACGATGCCATACTCATTGAGTCCGACATGATCCCCACAGAGAAATACCCATCGCGAATGCTTCCTCCACCGATTTCTTAGTGATTGGTCAAGATTTCTGTGGAAAGCTCTCAGGGGCCAGGGCAAACGTTAGAAGCTTCAACGCCTGCCCTTACTCGGCTTGACGCCAAGCCACGCTCTCCCCCTTGGCGCAGCGGAGGTGTCGAAAATAGGTGGCCCATTGTGCGTGCATGCTGGACTGCAAGGTTTTTTTTTTGCGGCGCATGGCAATCGAAGCGGCGAAGGACGGCGAACGGCAAAATGACGTGGCCGTAAACCTCTGGTCTCGACATGGAGCATTGGCTCAACAGTCCGCAACCACCCTCTCTTTTTTTTTTCACGGCCGATCTCAACAAGGGTGAATTCACCCCGAAAATGGGTATTTCACTGTGCGGGGTTCTCATTACCCGCTAATCCATCAACGACGAGGCTTCAATGTCACCAACATCTGACAGCAACAATCCTCGCTTCTGGACTGTGGCACAGCGCCGAGAGGCATTCCTCCGTTTCAAGCAGCGGGAGACGCAAACCGAGGCAGCCATGAGGTCAGCTCTGGATGACGTCTCTGCATCCATGGCGCCAACTCTGGACGAGGTCCCTCCGAATTGCGAAGCGCAATCGACAGAACCGGCAGTCGCTTCCACAGTAACTCCTGCAACCACCGAGTGGTACGTAATCGAAGACAACAACATGCCCATCGATCCGCTTCCGCGTAAGCATGCACAGAACCACGGTCGCTCAGTTGATCTTTGGGTGCGGTACTACCATGTCGGGCGACACGAAGAGGTGGTGGCACTTGGCCACATGGATTTTGAAGGATGCGGCTGGGTGGCCCTTCGCGACAAGACCAATGATGAGGACCGGCCATATTGGGAGGTTCGCCCTTTGGCCTGGGCCTATATCGCGGAGGGAATCGAACCCTGGGACGGGCTGGTACTGACGTAGGTCTGTCTCGGGTAGGTGTAGGTTCGACGGAGATGCGGGACGGATAGGCGCATGCAGAGGGCAGCGCCTATCCGTTCCGCCATTCGCATGCCTGGTGACCTCGATGCGAATGGTAGGCCATCACCTTCCAGGGATACATATACAGGCTTGCTGTAGGCATGCCGGTCTATCCTTTGTCCGTCTGTCACTGAATCCGTAGAAGCTCGTCAGAGCGATCCGGTTTTTGCGGCTGGATGGGATACTTTAATGTTTCTGACTTTTGTTGTGGATTGATGAGGAATTATTGGATAGCCAGTCAGAGTGACCGGGGGCCTGACCTACCAGACCGACCTGTTGCTCTCTTTGACGCTAACCTATATCCGGATGGCAGATACTTTGTTCATGCTGATTAGGTATGGGAGCGGATCGCCCAGAGGTGGTCTTCGCGTTGACTGCATCCTTGCACAGTGTTCGTGGCTCGTCGTCGACGACGCGATACGGCCTGCACGATATCAGACCGTGCGGCTCTCCTTCCGACCGATCTGGACGTTCTGGGTGAGTACCGCTTCCCTGCAAGGCCATGGCCCACGTTACTGATTGCCGCATATCACGCTCAGAAATTCTCCCTATATTCCGATTTTCGCCGCCTACTTGGGTATTCCTCTCAGGGGCTTGTTCCAGTCATTACGAACGGCCCCGACATTCTATGAGGAGTGCAGATAATGCCCAAGGAAAACAATGGACCCAAGCCAGCCTGGTTTAACGTCGTTCGTGCAGCCCAGGCCGCGGCTCTCTGGAAAGTGATGAGCGAGGACTGCGGTGCTTCTGAGCGACTTGTTCTATCGCACATAGCGCAGAACTTGGACTCGCAGATCAACGCTGAAGGATGCTCTTCCCGCACACTCACTTTATCCACGATCTCGAAGGCCACCAGACTTAGTGTTAGCAGCGTGCAGCGTGCACTGAAGCGGTTGGAGGCCGAAAACCTGATCCGGCGGGAGAGGGTGACAGTAAAATCCTGTCTCCACAAGCTGCTCAGTTTCTCGTCGACGCCACGGTGGGGTGAAGTGCTGACGCCGTTTCCTGTCAAGGAAGCAGCGGCGGCAACTGCCCAGGCCGACTCTGACCGTAAAACTGATGCCATTGGCGATATCACCTTCAACGGCGACACCAAAAGCAAGTCCAGCGAGGATGGCTTCGAGACGCTCTACGCCTTCATCGAAGCCTTTTTGGGTGATCACCCTACCCTGCAATTGCCCGACCCTCGGAAGGAAATGCGGACCAGTCTCTTACGCGCCATCGAAGTGGCCGGCGATGCACTAACTGCGATGGGTACGCTTGCGCAGCTCATGGACGGCGATGGACACGCAATCAACAAACTGCGCGAATCCAATCATCTTGGGCGTTACTTGTACAAGAGCTTCCCTTCATTCCTCGAAAAAGCAAGGGGCCTGTGGGCAACTGCCGTACAGGACGATCTTCTCTACCTTAAAGGGGGCAGAGTCCACGGAAAGATGCTCGTAAATGGTCAGGTATATCGCCGCTACGCTGTTGAAGCCCGCTTGCGCAACGAATTGGGCGATGCTCTTGAAATTTGCGAATGGGTCAGCCTTCGGCTTGACGAAGACGAAGATGATTACGGAGCCTTGGTGATCGAGATTTCGCATGATTATTGGCGGGATTGGTGCCGGGCACACCCGCAGGAGGCTGAAGAATTCGATCGCGAATTCTGCCTTGATGGTGTTGTTGACAGTGATGACGATGGTGAAGATTTCGGTGATGACGATGGCGAGGATTTTGGTGATGACGACGGCGAAGATGACGCGGATAGTGCTGCGTTGGGCGAGTCGTAGGACGTCGTCGCACGGAAGTCCGTGGGTTGGGAGCGTGCCCGACCCACGCACCAACTTTTTCATGTCGGTATCCACTCTTTGCTTTCGCGTTTGGGTATTTATCTGTGCTGCACGACCACGCGCAGCAGAAAGAGCATAGAAATGGAAATTACCCGCAACACCCCACCTCCTGACTTGCAACGCAAGCAATGGGAGTCAAAATATTCCGATTTGTTTAATGCCGTCGTCGAGTGCGATGGCAACTGGGTATCTGTGGCGCTGGAGGATATTGCCGGTACCAACCAGAACATGAAACGGACGAGGCTGTATTGCGTCGCGAGACGGCGGAATGTGAAGATCAACACTGCCGTGCGGAGTGGTCGCATGTATGTCAGGCTAGCCGCCTCCAAGGCGCCATGCCTGAGTAATTTCGCTCCTCGTCTGAGTGATTTCGCGATTGCGCGACCCCACAAGGGTTGACGTCGTTCAGCAAATGGCCTCCCCGGTCCCCGATCCACCCCACACCGGTGGATCGGGGACCGGGGAGGCAAGACCCAAAACATTTTGCCTGTGCGCCCCGGACACTTCGTATTGCCAGGTCCGTCGAGGCCACGGCGGGTAGCGACGGCGTCGAACGGTATTCGGTCTGCAGGAAGTGGTGTTCACGTACGCGCCCCTGTACAAACATGCGTCGGACGTGACGTCGGGGCATGCACGCCCATCCTTGAAACGCAGCGCAGCCAGCATATCTACGCGTGTCGCGTAACGGGACTAGCCTCTCATCACGGAAGTCAACTGGCTTGCAGGTGACCAGGGACACCGGCGTGCACTCTGACCCTGCGCTGCATCAATCCTTGCACCCGCAATTCTCGCGATTACAACGTCAAACCATTCTCGGTCGTGTCTCGCAGCAGCCTGACTCGTGTGCGCCCATAGAGCCTCTCCGAATACTAGTTCTGCACCCACTCCTGAATTTCCCAGAGTCATATTGGGGTTTTCACGTCAGCTCGGGGTATTTATCCCCAGATCATGCGCACGATGCGCAGGAAAAGGAGAATAGGAATGAGCAAGAAAGCGGAAAGACAGGCTCACACTTTCCAGGTGGGGGACATCATCAAGCAGAGCAACCTGTGGGGTGCACATACCAAATTTTACGAGGTCGTGAAGCGGTCTACGTACTACGTATGGCTCCAGCAGCTCGACCAGGACACCCACCAAAGAGATGCGAATTTTGAGGTCACGAATCCGGTTCCGGGCACTCGCCATGGTGAGATTAGGCGGTGTTACGCGTACTGCGATCAACGCCAGAGCAGCATCATGAGGTTTGGTCCTCCCAGAAGTGGTCCATGGGGGTACTTGTGGGATGGCAAGCCAGTCATAGATATCGACCCACGCAGTTTGTAGACAGATGCAAATCCCAGTCAACTGCGAACAACTACGGCCAGTACGCCTGCATTGCTGGCCGGGCAATCTCTTTGTGGTCCCGCCTGTGCTGTCGCTGCTCACCGCAGGCGATGCAATCTCTGACGCGCCAAAGCTGGAGAACCCGAGAACAGTCATCGGGAAGTCGGAACTCCTCGCTGGCCGAGGGCGACGGAAGGCGAAGTAGCGTTTCGGACCGTCCACATCTGGCTCAGCTCAGTGAGTTCTCTCCTAGCTCTATACCTGCTTTCTCGCTGAGGGGCTTTTGCGACTCTCTGCAATCCGGTTAGCGACCCATTCGTCGACTTCCGATTCAAGCCAGCCTACGGCTCGACCTCCGAGGGAGAACTGTGCAGGGAAACTGCCAACCGCAACCCTGAGGTATATCGAAGAACGGGAGAGCCCCGTTCGCATCTTTACTGCTGGGAGTCTGAGAATGATATTTGGCATGAAGGCAATCTATACCCCCTCGCCAGCTAGCGATTCGCGGCGATTCCAGACCTTTTCTTTTTCGATTTTGATGGTGCTGACGATGGTGCTGAGGCTTGATTTTGGATGTCTTTGGACGTCAATCGGTGCCGCCGATGCTCCTAGAATCAATGGGTTACAGGTATGTGGAAATTTGACACGGAAGAGGTCGTTGGTTCGAATCCAATCGTGATCAAGCTACTAAGTTGTTTGCAATGATAGATATGCGCGCAATCGGATACGCGTAACATGGGCAGTTAACCGTTTCGAACTTGCTCGGGCGAGGACTGGGATCGAGTCTTGTTGCACGAAGGCCAACGATTCGGAGGGAGGCCCGGAATTGGGCGGCGGCGGACTGCGGCGCGACACGACCGGATCAGGCAGGGGGCGAGCGCGATGCGAAGCACGAGAGAGTTGAGTTGGAACCGGCCGGGCTGGCTCCCGGTGTTCTTCTGCCTGATGCTGCTGCTGGCGTCAGCATGCCGGCTGGTGGCACAGGGAACGCAGAGCGGCGAGATGCGCGGGATGGTGACAGACCGCACGCACGCAGTGATTCCTGACGTGACGGTGACGATTACAAACACGGGCACCGGTGTGAATACCGTGTTGCGGACCAACTCCGCGGGGCTCTACGATGCTCCGTACGTTACGCCCGGCACGTACTCGGTCACGTTTGAGAAGGTCGGCTTCAACACGCTGAAACGGAACGGAATCACGCTTCATGTGGGGGCGATGACGATTGATGCTGAGCTGGAGGTGGGCTCAGTGGCGCAGACGGTAACGGTGACGGGTGATGAGCCGCTGCTGCAAACAGAAGACAGCGACAAGGCAACGACGCTGACGGCAGAAGTGGTGGCGGACGCGCCGAGTATTAACCGGCAGTGGTATGACCTGCTGGCGGTGATGCCGGGCGTGAATCCCGGCGGGGGCGAGGCGACGAGCGGGCAGGGTGTAGGTGTGAACGGTCAGCAGTCCTACAACAGCTCATGGAAGATTGACGGCGGTGTGGCGATGCTGGGGCAGTCGTCGAACCCGGACAGTATGGCGCCGCCAATTGAAGACATTGAAGAGGTGAAGCTGGACACAGCGAACTTTGGCGCAGAGCACGGCAGCGGCCTGTCAAGCTTCAACGTCATCACCAAGTCTGGCACGAACACCTTTCGAGGCAGCGTGTATGAGTACATTGAGAATGACGCGGCTAACGCGCTGAACCGCTTTGCACTGAGTAAGACGCCGCTGCGCTGGAATGAGTATGGCTTTACGCTGGGTGGCCCGATACGCCGCAACCGCGCGTTCTTCTTTGTGGGCTACCAGCGCAATCCGGTGAATGCTGCGAGCCCCACGTATGCGTCATTTCCAACCGACGCTTACCGCAACGGCGACTTCTCAGCACTGCTTGGCGCGCCTGCCGTGGACAACTACGGCAATGCGATTCTGAATCCATGCACGGGAACGCAGGTGATGAGCGGGCAGATCTACGACCCCGCGACGACGCAGGTGGTGAACGGGCAGACCTGCCGCATGCCGTTTGAGGGGAACATCATTCCCGCAACGCGTTTTGATGCGGTGGCGGTGAATATCCAGAAGAACTTTCCGCAGCCGAACTTGGACGGACTCTCAGAAAACTACTACAAGAACCTGACCAGTCCGGTGGTGAACACGTGGACGAATGCACGTGTAGGCTTTGACATCACGCCGAAGAACCGGCTGACGGGATCGTTGCTGTTGGCAACGTGGGACGACGTGTACAACACGACGATTCCAACGATTGACGACGCTTCATGGACGGGCAACGAGCCGCAGGGGCAGATCACAGATGTGTGGACGATCAGCCCGAAGCTGGTGAGCGAGTTCCGCTTCTCACTGAGCCGTGAGTACGGCACGAGCAAGGTTCCAAATATGGGCAAGGGCTGGCCCACCACGTTGGGGCTGAAGAACTCCGCGGGGGATATGTTCCCTTCAATTTCGATTGAAGGCACGACTACAACCAGCATTGGCTACACGGCGTTTCCTGCGGCGATTGACGCGGAGACAACCTTCTATCCGGCGGAGGTGTTGACGTATGTGACCGGCAAGCACGTGCTGAAGTTTGGCGGCGAGTTCGGGCGCTGGTGGGTAAACACGGGCTGGGGAACCGCAACGGAAGGCGCGTTTGACTTCAACGGCGTGTTTACGCAGAACCCGGTGGACCAGGCTCTGGACAACGCACCGATTCCCTCAGAGGGTGAGGGCTATGCGGACTTTCTGCTGGGCGCACCGGAGTGGTGGGGTGTATCGATCAATCCTGAGACCGGCGGACGGATGTGGAGCGCGCAGTTCTTTGCGCAGGATGCTTACAAGGCCACGCAGAATCTGACGTTGAACTTTGGGTTGCGCTACGTGATCCAGAGCGGATGGAGCGAGGTGCAGAACAGGCTATCCAGCTTTCAGCCGGACATTCTGAATCCTGCTACGAATACGCAGGGAGCGCTGTGGTATGCGGGAGAGCGCGGACACCGCGCACTGACCAACACGGTGCCGGACTTCTTTGCGCCACGGCTCGGCTTTGCATGGTCTGTACGAAACAACCTGGTGGTACGCGGTGGCTACGGGCTTTACACGATCATTGCAGGACAGAACGTGCTGGGTCCGGCTCAGGCGTGGGGGCAGGGTTGGGTTCCATCAGGCAATCTGTATGACACCAACGAGCCGGTTTTTCAGCTTGCTGACGGGCCACCGGATGGCGCAACAATCTACCCGACGCGCACGACGCGCACGCCAGATCTGCTGAACGGCACAAGTGTGAACTACTCGCGATGGAACACGCCGCTGGAGTTTGCACAGGAGTATCAGCTTGACGTGCAGGCGCAGTTCAAGGGCGGGCTGGTGCTGGACGTTGGCTACGTGGGTAATCACGACGGAAGGCTGCAGTTTACGCGTGACATCAACCAGGTGCCGGAGAATAAGCTCGGCGAAGGCCAGGATGCACGGCCTTATCCGCAATACATGAATGTGAATGCGGCTCTCTTCGACGGTCACTCAAACTACAACGCTCTGCAGGTCTCACTCAAGCAACAGGGCTTTCACGGACTACAGCTTGCGGCGAACTACACATGGTCAAAGTCTCTGGACTCGATCACCAGCGCGGGCTGGGGCGGATCTGGCGCAAGCGACCGCGCGGGCTACCAGAACGCGAACGATCCGGGTGCGAACTACGGCCGCTCGTCGAGTGACATTCGCCAGATGTTCAACGGTAACGTGGTTTATCACTTGCCGTTCACGACGCACAACCCCGTTGCACAGAACCTTATTCGCGGTTGGGAGCTATCGTCGATCTTCATGGTGCGGACGGGGATTCCGTTTGCGCCACTGGTGGGGACCAACAATAGCGGCGCTATCTCTGGAAGCTGGTTTCCGAACCTGGCCGGCGATCCGTTCGCCGGAACCTGCTCAAACGGCGCGCGTGTGCACACGGTGGCATGTTGGTTCAACGACACTGCGTTCACGACCCCGCAGGCAAACACGTTTGGGAAGCTGGGACGCAATGTCTACTCCGGCCCGGGATGGGAGAACGTGGACCTGGCCCTGTTGCGCAACATTGCACTCAGCCGCTGGCGCGAAGGGATGAGTCTGCAGATCAAGGCAACAGCATCAGACGTGCTGAATCATCCGAACATCGGTCTGCCTGATGCAACGCTGGGCGATGGTGCGTTCGGTCAAATTCTCTACGCAAACACGAACCGGTTGATGCAGCTCGGAGCGAAGCTGAGCTTTTAGAGCAAGCCCATCCTTTCTGTGGACGGGTCAAAATGTGCCAGTCGCCGCTTGCTGGTGGTTGCGTCGACTGGAGTCCGTGCCTCCGGGATACGCCGAGGATGGTTTTGCTGTACGTCTTGTGCGGCTTGAGGCTGATACGGCCGCGCCCTTTCTCCCGACGGCGTTCTACGCAGCACTTATGCGTACTGCATGGAGTGTGGCGGAAGACGCCGTCCTTTTTTCGCAAATCAACTGAGCCGCGGAATTAAAGCCATGACGCGTAGAACACCTTTCATCCTGACTCTCATTGCCCTTCTCTTTGCTCCGCTGGCGTGCGCGGGACGGCGGCCGGTGTGGACCATCACGTACAACCGTGCAGTGGACATGCGGATCACGCGCGAACTGAAGGAACTGGCGGCACGGAACGGCGCGCGTGTGTGCAGTAAGGATGCCGCAAACAGCACGCACCCCGGCGACCTGCAGATTGAGCTGGACTCGACCGCACGAGCAGAGGAGCTGGCTGTAGAGTTGAAGGAAGCTGCTGCGAGCGCTGCAGTGGCTCCGACGGCGGAACTGGCTAACGAGGGTTATCTGCTGCATGCGCGTTACTCGCCGGAGCATCGCCTGACGAGCATTCGCATTGTGGCGGCATCTGCAGCGGGAGAACACTACGCGCTGCTGCGCATGCCTGAACTGCTGCGGCTGCGACCGGCAGAGTTGGAGGCGGGTCTTGTACCGCGACCGCAAGGGATGCGTATGGCGGGCGATGGGCTGGAGGCAACGCTGGCCGACTATCCGGCATTCCCTGTCCGCGGCATCGTGGAGGGTTTCTATGGGCGGACATGGAGCCACGGGGACCGCACCGATGTGCTGCGGTTCGAAGGACAGCACGCGCTGAATGTCTACTACTACGGGCCGAAGGACGATCTGTATCAGCGACAACTGTGGCGGGAGCCTTATCCGCACAGAGAAATGAATCGGCTCGCTGCGTTGATTCGCACGGCGCAGGAGAATTTTGTCAGCTTTAGCTTTGCGGTGAGCCCCGGCCTGTCAATGATCTACTCGAGCGATGCAGAGTTCCGCAGGCTGACAGAGAAGTTCGACAGCGTGGAGCAGCTGGGCGCGCGGGATTTCGCGCTGTTTCTGGATGACGTGCCGGAAGAGCTGGTGCACCCAGAGGACCGGGAGCACTACCGAACGCTCGCGGCGGCGCATGTGGACCTGATCAACCGGCTCTATCGCCATCTGCAGAACATGGCTCCGGAGAGCCGCCTGATGGTGTGCCCGACGACCTACACCAACGCATGGGGAAGCCGCGATTACGTTCGTGAGCTAGGCGCGGGCGTGGGCCCGCGCATCGATATAGCGTGGAGCGGAACTGATGTGATCTCACCGGCGATCACCGCGGAGCAGGCACGGGAGTGGGGCGAATTACTGCGGCGCAAACCTGTGATCTGGGATAACTACTTCAGCAACGACGAGCGTGCGTGGCTACTGACGCTGCAGCCGCTGCGTGGACGCGCGACGGATCTGGCATCAGCCGCGCACGGGCTATTTCAGAATCCGATGAACCAGGCGCACGCGACCCTGCTGACGCTGGAGACGTTCGCGGACTATGCATGGAATCCGGCGGCATACGAGCCGGATGCTTCGCGCGCGCACGCGGCTGCAAGCCAATTTGGCACAGACGCGCCGCGCACGTTGGCACCGCTGTTTGATCTCTATGACAAAGGCGGTGATGGGGTAACACTGTTCCCCTCGATCTTTGACGAGACTGCGGCTACGGTGGAGATATCGAAGATTGAGGTGCGCACGACGGAGCTTGAACACCTGATGGATATGCTGAAGCATCAGGCAGGATATGCTGCGCTGGCTGCGGAGATTGCAACGGTGCCCACCGCGCTGCGGGAACAACTGAAGCAGATTCTGGCAGACCAGAACTTTGCGCATCTGGCGGACGGGAAAATTCAGCGCGACCCAGCGCGCGATGCGCTGGAGGCGACGCGTGCCACGGCGGGTGCGGTGACAGATGGAGACTTTGCAAAGTGGACCACTGCGCACGTGTATGCGCTGGAGAGGCGCGTGCAATTGGCTGACGGCGAGAAACTGTGGACCGGGCCATCTCAGTTCTCCGCCCGCGTGGCGCTGCGGTGGGATGAACAGCATCTCTACATTGGCGTGCAACTGACTGACCCCTCACTCTATGCACCGGCGAGTGGAAAGGCGATTGAGAAACAGGACGCGTTTCACTTGATGTTCGACGTGGATTCCGTGGAGCAGATTGGCCACGAACGCTCGGCGAGCGTCTATGATCTGTACTTCAGCCCAGGCAACTTTGCAGACATTCCTGCGGGCGTCTACCGCGAGACGGAGTTCTTCCCGTCTGGAGTGGACTCAAGCGACAGTGTGCGCACGATCAGAAGTGTGTGGAAGAAGACGGCGACGGGAGCCACTGGGGACATTGTGGTGCCTGCCGCTTTATTCAAGGATGGAACGCTCACGGCAGGACAGCGGATTGCGCTGAGCTTCGATGTGCAGAAGAGCTTTCCTCATGGGAATCCGCTGACGGACGATCCCGACTTGATCCGCCTGACATCGAAGGAGGACATGCTGTTTCCAATAAGCTCAGAGAACCCTAGAGCGCTGCAGCAAGTAATCCTAAGAAAATAGGATGTTGGGGCACGTCAGTGCACGACCCGGGCGCCACAAGGCGGATTGTATAATCGACCCACTGTTATGCACCCTGCTGACACTTCTGCGAAAAGCCCTGCTGTTGCCATCGATTCGCCCCGCGCATCCGATGAGGTGGTTCGGCGGGAGCTTGGACGGATTGTCGCGAGCAGCCAGTTCCAGTCAAGCCGGCTGTGTCAGCGATTTCTCGAGTACGTGGTCAGCCAGACGCTGAATGGCGATGCAGACAGTATTAAGGAACAGCTGATCGGTATTGAGGTCTTTGGAAAGTCTGCCGACTATTCACCTGGAGAGGATGCCGGCGTCCGTGTAAAGGCAGGCGAGGTGCGTAAGCGGCTGCGTTCGTTCTACCAGGAGCACGACGCAGAGTCCGTGACCATTGATCTACCGGTGGGCACCTATGTTCCTGTGTTTCGCAATGCGCGGCCTTTGCCGGAGGCTCCTGATACAACAACGCGTAAACATCTTCGCTCACGCTGGCTGTGGATTGGCGTGGGCGTGCTGATTGCAGCGGCAGTTGCAGGTATTTATGCGCAGATAAGCCGCGTGGCGGTTCCCGCATCTCTGGACCAATTCTGGTCGCCCGTATCTTCTGGCAAGAAACCTGCGCTGCTGTGCACGGCACCAGTGCCGGTATTCTCTCTGCTGCACGATGCCACACCAGATCATCCGACGACGGTGAGCGACTATGTCGCAATCCCAGATCAGTTCGTGGCTGTGGGCGATCTGACGGCTACGTCACAGATTGCAGACATGATGACGCGGATGCACTGGGCGTATCGACTGCGCATTGCCAACGACGTGACGTTTCGCGACTTTCGCTCGACGCCGGTGGTGCTGGTGGGGTTCTCGTATACGCGTTGGGACGATCTTAACCGCGGCCAGCGCTACTCGATTGATCTGGGGCGCAGACCGCTGGGGATTCTGGACCGCGGTCAGACGACAAAGTGGACGATTCCGACAAATCCGGACGATCCGCAATTAAGCGAGGACTATGCCATCATCTCGCGCATCTTCGATCAGGACACGGGCAATATCCTGATTGAAATCACTGGCATTTCGCACTACGGCACCGAAGCGGCAGCGGACCTCGTGACCAATCCTGACCTGTTGCAGAAGGCGTTGGCTCCGCTTCCAGCAGGCTGGCAGCGGAAGAATCTTCAGATTGTGTTGCACGCGTCTGTGATTGCAGGCGCGGCCGCGAACCCATCCGTTGTCACAACACAAATCTGGTGAACCTGCGCCCGATTTGGGGCCAAGAATTCTTTCGGTGAGCGGCAGCTGAAGCGATTCTGTTGTACAACGTGACTTGTCAATAACTTACTGTGCAATTGGTGCGCCTGACTCGCGGACGATGCTCGAATCCAGCCTTTTACATGCGTATCACTCACGCCAGATTCGAAATCCAGCGTTGTTGCTGAGGCAGGCAGAGAGCAACTCTTTCGCGTGCTCAAAGCTCCATGAAACGTCGAAAAATGTTGCGTTGAAACGTCTGTATTTCTAGATCTTGTGAAGGCCAGAAACGGAGCGGTTAAGGCGCGGCTATGAACCTTGGCCAGCCTGTGCATTTGCAGATAATGCCAGGTTCTCTATTCAGTGGCGGATATCTGGCGCAATGGTGCCGTCATCAGCACAAAGACGTTCCCGTCTCCGGCAAAGCGGCCGACCACGCAGTGAAGGTTCGGATGCGCTTCACATCTCCATCAATTGCTGTCAGATGTCCACACATGAAGTGTTATCTATATCAAGATTAAGGTCTCCTGCCTGCGTTTTGGATGCGGTGCTGCGACTGGTAGTCATTAATCAGCACGGAGTGCTGGAGCATCGAACGCCTGATTTCTTTCGTGTACATTTTGCCAGCTGACAGGAAATGAACGGTTCCTTGGACGATGAGTCGGTCGTAGAGGCAACACGCGAATGGATGCCAGACTGGTGCCGCTGTGCCATCTGAAGTCAACCGAAAGGTGGACGACGGGGCAATGCGTCTGTCGATATTGTCATTCCGAGCTTTCCCCCGGCTGCACCAAATTCGTTTCCTCCCCTATGTTCAGTTCCGCGTGGGTTTCCCCTCATGGGACAAAAGAACTGAGAAACGCAGATGGACATCCAGCCGGCTTCTCAGGAGCGTCATGATGCGTCGAATCCTCACCTGCTCGTTGTGCCTATTTCTGTCTGCAATCACGTTGCACGCACAGAGCAATTACGCTGTCGTGCGCGGATCGATCTTCGATCCGGCGGGCCGGCCCATCGCCGGTGCCGTTGTGCGGCTCGTTGCCGTTGAGACGGGGGCAGGCCGCTCGATAACGGCCAACAGTGCCGGTCTGTATGAGATCGCTGGCCTTCACCCCGGCGCGTACCAGCTCTTCGCGGAAAGCCGTGGCTTCGAGCAGGCCACTCAGACCCTCCACCTCGAAGTCGGCCAGCAAGCCACCATTGACGTGCACCTCCGCGTCGGCAGTGATCGCGAGACAGTCACGGTTGAGTCCAGTAGTGAGCTGCTCAAGACGCAGGATGCCAGCGTGGGAGAGGTCGTTGACCAGCACTCTGTCGAGTCGTTGCCGCTCAACGGCCGCATGCTCATCGACCTCGTGCTCACAGTGCCCGGGGCACATCTGAGCCACGGCGCAGCCACCGGTGACATGAGTGCGCTTTACTGGCGTCCCGGCCAGCGCTCCGCAGTCAGCATTGGCGGCAGCCGCCCGAATGCCAACTACTTCCTGCTTGATGGCGCCACCAATACCGACCCTACCTTCAGCACGCAGAACCTCTCGGCATCACCTGACGCTGTGCAGGAGTTCCAGGTGCAGACCGGCAGTTATTCGGCCGACATGGGTGGCGCGGGTGGCGGACAGATCAACATCGTCACGCGCTCTGGAACAGCGCATCTGCACGGCACGGTCTATGAGTTCCTGCGCAACGGGGCCATGGACGCTCACGCCTTCAATCAGATGGACAGCGGGAATTTCCTCATCCAGAACAACTTTGGTGCGGCTCTCGGCGGCCCCGTACCTCACGGCGGAAAGACCTTCTTCTTCGTCAACTACGAAGCATTGCGCCACGTGCAGACCGATGCCATGGTCGATACTGTGCCCACTGCCGCTGAGGCGTCTGGTGACTTCAGCCAGAGCGGCGTCGATATCTACGATCCGTCAACGACCGCGGCCAACCCGAGCTACAATCCTGCGTTGCCCATCAGCACGACCAATCCCAAATACATTCGCCAGCAGTTCAGTTACAACGGCGTTCTCAACGTCATCCCGCCGGACCGTCTCACGCAGGCGGCGTCCATCATGCTTACCAAGTACACGCCGCAGCCCAACGCCATGGACATGGGCGGCATGACCATGATGGGGCAGCCCACCGTTGTCGGCGCTGGCAATGACGCCAACAACTATCTGGACGCGCGCAAAGAGCACATGACTGACGACCAGGGTACTGTGCGCGTCGACCACAACTTCGCCAACGGCGATTCGGCCTTCGCGCGCTATTCCGCAGCCAGCCAGTATGGTTTCATGCCGTGGGGTCTGCCGGGCTTCGGCATGTACCACGAGAATTTCTCGCAGCACTTCACCCTCGCGTGGAACCGCGTCGTCACGCCCTCGCTCGTCAACTCCGCATCTGTCGCGGTTTCGCGCCTTGCCATGTCGCATACCACTGAGAGCGCAAGCAAGAGCGATATCGTGGACGAGCTCGGCATCACGGGTACCGGCTTCGGCGGGCCGAAGGCCTGGGGCGCTCCTTACTTCACCGTGCAGGGCTTCTCGCCTCTCGGTGACAACTACCTGGCCACTCCCATGGAAGCCTGGGACACCGTCGTTGAAGGACGCGACACGCTCAACTGGCAACTCGGCCGCCACAGCGCCAAGTTCGGCGGAACATACCAGAGGTTCATCTGGCCCATGTGGGGCTTCTTCCAGAACCGCGGCTATTACCAGTACACCAACGGCTTCACCACGGAGTACGCGCTCAACGACGGCAGCACCGGCTCGTCGCTGGCCAGCTTCCTGCTGGGTCTTCCCGCAGCGCGGCAGGGCCAGGCCGGTGTGCCGCAGATGAATCTACGCCAGTGGTACGCCAACGCCTACGCGCAAGACGCATGGCGCCTCACCACAACCACTACGCTCACCTATGGCCTGCGCTATGAGTACATGAGTCCGCTCGTCGACATCCGTTACGCCAACAGCAACCTAGTGATCACCGACGGCACGCCACAAGTCTTCATCGGTGGGCAGAACGGCTATCCGCGCGGCCTCATGTATCCCAACCGCGCAAACTTCGCGCCGCGTATCGGACTCGCGCAGTCCATCCCGCGTCTGGGCATCGTGGCGCACCTGGCATACGGCATCTTTTACACGCCGGTAGACATGAACACCTGGTGCAACCAGCGCCACAATGTGCCGTACGTTTTCCCCATGACCTCGCAGAGCGATCCGTACACGCCCAGCATCACGTCGCTCAACTTCCCCTCACCAGTGCTGGGCACCACCGTCGTCAGCTTCACCTCTCTGCAGCTCCATGCGCCCGCGCAATACGTCCAGCAGTGGAGCGCTTCGCTTGAGAAGCAGCTCGGCGCATCCACCACGGTCGAAGTCGGCTATCTCGGCGCCGGCGGCTTCCACCTGCAGCGCTCTCACCTCATCAACAACGCGCAGCCGGGCGCTGGACTCATCCAGCCGCGCCGTCCGCATCCCAAGATCAGCTTCGTTGACAACACCACCTTCCCCGCAACAGTCACCGTCGCCAGTACTACTTTCCCGGTCAGCACCATCAACCTGCTCGAAAACTCCTCGCAGAGCTGGTACGACGCGGGCTACGTGAACGTTCGCCGGCGGTACGCGCACGGCTTGAGCTTCCTCGCAAACTACACCTTCGCCAAGTCGCTCGAAAACGCACCGGACTTCCGCTCGCCCATGTTTGAAGCGGCCATCCCGCAGAACAACGACGACCTCAACGCGGAGAAGGGGCCCGCCTGTGACATCCGTCATCGCTTCGCCCTGAGCACGGTCTATGAGCCGCCTGCCTATACGCGCAATCACCTCACCACAGCGCTCACGCAACACTGGCGTGGCTCGCTCGTGTACCAGGCGCAGACTGGCTTCCCCATGACCATCTCCGTCTTCGGTGACACGGCAAATGCTGGCACGGTTGTGGGTGAAAATCCCATCCGCGCCAACGTGACAGGACAGGAGGTCTTCCCCTCCGGCACACGCAAGTCCGCCAGCTGGTTCAATCCCGCCGCTTTCTCCGCGCCCGCCGCTTACACCTTCGGCAACTCCGGCCGCAACTCCGTCTACGGCCCCGGCCTGGAGAACGTGGACTTCGGCCTGGTGCGCGAGTTTGCCGTCGCAGAAAAGACACACTTTGAAGCGCGTGCAGAGTTCTTCAACGCGCTGAACCACACCAACCTCGGTACTCCCAACCGGTTCGTCAACACTTCAAGCTTCGGCAGCATCACGGAAGTGGCAACGCCGGGTCGCGAAATCCAACTCAGTGCACGGCTAAGCTTTTAAACCGACGAGCCGCACAGTCGGCTAGTCCGCTTTCACCTCTATGCGAGAGGATGGCCCACCACTGAGCGCCGGAGCCGCGTTGCATTTGGATCCGGTAACGGCGGATTGTGAAAACGCTGTGGGTCTCTGGCCGAAGCTCTCATTCGCCGTGCATGTGGCATGCGACGACGGCTCTGAGAGACGGCGCCGTTCATCGCTGCTGTCCGCAATCGGCACTCGCAGTGTGGCAGGATGGCGTGACTATGCGTCCATGGAGCAAGCTGAATGTCAAAATCCGTACGGCGAGTGACGAATTCCGCGGCTGCGTGTGTGTTGGCGAGTGTAGAGCCTTGTACAACGAGGACATTTCCGTTTTCGTTAAGGTCCAGAAGGAAGGCGATCTCTGCGAATCCTCTGTGCAGGCCTCTATTGCCGTCGTCGACGTAAACGCTTTGCTCGCCAGTTGACGAACCGTGACGGTGGAGAATAAGTTTTGCTTGCCGGGCAAGAGAATTCTGCCTGCTCCTTTCCGTATGCGCTGCGTGCGGCGAGAGCACTGCAGAATGGCAGAGGTGAAGGTCAGCCTCCGATCCGTGAGATCATCCTGCGCTGGCAAGGACACAACCCATTGAATCAGCGATTCCTCCTCGCTTGCGCGTTTTCCATTTTGATACAAACAGCGGGTGCGCAGGCCCCCGCGAACTCGTCCGGCGCACCTGACGATCCATTGGCAGAGGCGCGTCGCCTGCTCGAACGCGACCAGCCAGGCGAAGCTTTGAAGCTACTGGAGCCGCTGCGCGCGCACACGCCCGCAATCAAGGGGCTGGAGCACGAGCTGGGACTTGTCTACTACCGCAGCGGCAAGTTGGTGGAGGCTGAGCGCGCGTTTTCAGCGGCGATCAAAGACGATGGCGGCGACCGCGAGTCCGTACAGATGGCGGGTCTGACACTCTACAGGCTGGGGCGGCCGGGCGATGCTATCCCGTATCTGGAACAGGTGCGGCAGTGGATGCCGGGTGCAAATGCCGATGCAACCTACGTGCTGGGGCTCTGTTACCTGAACGCACGGCGTTATGATGACGCGCGGCGCGCGTTCGCTCTGCAGTTCGGGCTGCCGGAGGACTCCGCTGGAGCGCACCTGCTGATGGGGGTAATGCTGCGGCGCGCTGGGCTGCCGGAGCTGGCGGAGGGTGAGGCACAGAAAGCAGCGGAACTCGCCCCGAAGCAGCCGCTGGTGCACTTCATGCTGGGTGAAGTGGCGCTGCTCAAGGGGGACGTGCCGCGCGCGGTGAATGAGTTGGAGGTGGAGCGCCAACTGAACCCTGGTTACGCGCCGCTCTACGACAGGCTAGGGGATGCATATCTGCGCGTGGACAAGCTGGATGAGGCGCAACAGGCGTTGACCAAGGCGATTGCGCTGGACAGCACGCTGACCAGCGCCTTCATCAAGATGGGGAAGGCGCTGCTGCGACGGCAGGACGCGATGACCGCAGTGATGTATTTGAAGCACGCCGAGACGATGGACCCGGGCGACGCAGTGACGCACTCGCTACTGAGTCAGGCGTATCACCGGCTGGGTAGGGACGATGAGGCGCGCCGGGAAATGGATCTGGCGGCGAAGATTCACGGTGCGCAGCAGCCGGCGCAGGGGGAGAATAAGTAGCGCTTGGAGCGCTAGTGGACTCGCAGTGTGACGAGGCGGGTCTGCATGGGAACGCCACCGGCGATGGTCGTTTCCAGCACGGCTTCAAAGGGACGAAGCTCGCCGTTTGCCGTTGTGATCTGACTGAGAACGCCGCTAGCCGAGTCCGGGCTGCAGAAGAACTCGACTGCGGCTTGGGTGCCGAACGTAGTGAGTCCGCTGAAGAGCAGGATGCGTTTGCCGGGCTGTACGCCAGGCAGCAGGGCCACGATGGCATAGTCGCGCGTGAGCGGGTGCTCTGGCCGCAGGTATTGTGCAGGTTCGCCGGTCTTGGGGTGATGGTTGACGATTCCGGCCTGCTCGGGCTGGGCCACCATCGTGAAGTCAGAGGTCGTCGGCAGGACGCGGAGGGAGGGGTTCTCCGCCCATGAGCCAATAAAGATCAGGTTGCGTGACTGCGCCTCATCCCAAGTGACAAGCAAACTGCGCTTGAGCACAAAGCCACGGTGCTGCGCGTCGAAGAGCCGGGTGAGCTGGTAGACGGAATTCAGCTCGCCGATGCCGGTGTAGGTGTCCACGTAGGGGAGCTGCGAACTCTGGTTCGCGGTGGGTGGTGCAGCGTAGCGCAGGCCGTTGGTTGAGTCGCCGGTAAACAGCGCATTGCTATAAATAACGATCGGCGGATCGCCGGTGAGGAACGGCTGCCACAGGGGGCTGATCTGGGGTGCGCTGACGCCGACGCGGGTCCACGGATGCCAGGCAAGCAGAGCGGCGAGCGCCAGCACGGGGAGCATCAGCCAGACCAGGCGGTGCACCACAAACCGGGGTGTGCGCACCGGTTCGGGCGTAGCTGGCTCTGCTGCTGCTGCTGCGGGTTCTGCGCTGGTGCGAGGCGTGAACTCGGGCAGGTAATGTCCCTTGGGCACGTCGACAAGAAGCGGCTCGTCGCGGCCTTCATCCGCAAAGTAGGCTGCCAGCTTCTGCCGCAGCAGGCGCGCATGGGTGCGCACGATGCTGTCCTCGCTGGAGTTGTACCCGGCCGAGCGTCCGAATATACGAATGCCGATCTGTTGCTCAGTGGCGGCTTCCGGCTGTTCGCTGATGGCGCACTCGGCCACATAAGAGAGGAACTGGCACAGTCGAGCCGAGTTTCTGAAGTGCTGGCTTTCAGTAATTCGCTGGATCAATGCCCAGCGGGGGTCGCTCTGCAGATTTTTATCGGATTTATCGGTGAGTCCCCCTCGAACAGCCACAGCCAGCCCTTTCTTATTGAATTTACGATGGTTACTGAAGCGAATTCACAGGTTAAAAAGCAGTATAAACGCTTTCTGCACCGCGAAAACACCGTGAAAAACATTGCCGGTCGTTTCAGCGGGCAAGCAAGCTGTGTGGCGGTCAAGGACTGGCAGAAAGATCCGCCGTCCGGGCTGCCAGTACTCTTCGGGACCGGGCTCCGACTTCCCCCAATAAGCCTGAAGGAAGAGGTCAGGGCGGTACGGGTCAGATGAAACATAGACGCGCGAGCACCAACCAGAGACTCCTCAACGTGAGAAGTTCCGGAGTGTCGCAAAGCGGCAAGTCAACGCAGGTGAGCATTAAGGAGCCAGTGAATATGTGGAATAAACAACAGGAGCCGTCCAATCGCAGTGGCGGTCGCGGGCTGTTTTTCGCGGTCGTCCTGGCGGCGGTTTGGTGGGTGGGCAGTGCGCCAGCGCTCGCCCAGGCGGTCTACGGGTCGATCTTCGGAACGGTGACGGACAAGACCGGCGCCGTGGTGCCCAACGCCACTGTGACGGTGGTGGACGTGAGCAAGGGGACCAGCGTGACGGTCATTGCCAACGAGAGCGGCCTGTATCGCGTCCAGCATCTGATTCCGGATACGTACCAGGTGACCGTTGAGGCGGGCGGGTACAGCAAGTCCATCGTAGAAAACGTTGTGGTCTACGCCGACACGGCTCCAGAGGTGGACGTCAAGCTAGAGGTGGGCGCCGTAAGCAATAGCGTCACGGTCACCTCTGCCATTCCTCTGCTTGAAACCGATCGCGCCGAGGTCAGCACCATCTTTGACTCACGCGCCGTGGAGAATCTCCCCAACTTCAACCGCAACTTTACATCGTTCGAACTGCTGACGCCGGGTACCAGCTACATCGGCTGGAGCGTGGGCGAGGGTAGCGGCAACCCGCAGCGTAGCCAGCAGATTGAAGTCAACGGGCAACTACCGTTCGCGACCGGCTACGAGCTGGACGGCACCGACAACCAGGAACCGATCAACGGCGTGGCGGTCATCAACCCAAACCTGGATGCTGTTTCAGACATGAAGGTTCGTTCGCAGAACTACGACGCGGAATTCGGCAAGGCGGTTGCCGGCCTGGTGACCGCGCAAACCAAGTCGGGCAGCAACACGATGCACGGCACGGCTTTCGAGTATCGTCGCTCGGACGCGCAGCAGGCTCGTGATCCGTTCTCCAATCAGTCGAGAAGTTCGCTGACCGGGCGGTACCTGGCTCCGACATTACACAACCAATTCGGTGGCTCGCTGGGCGGTCCGATCATCCGTGAGCGCCTGTTCTACTTTGTCGACTACCAAGGCTTGCGTGAGAAGACCGGCTCATCGACGCTGACCACCGTGCCTACGGCGGCCGCACTGAATAGCTGCACAGCCAGCACCGGATACTGCGACCTGAGCGACTACATCTCGGCGGGCCTGCAGGCCTACAAGCCGAACAGCATGACGGACGGCAACAACAGTGGCCGCACGGCATACTCCAACAACCAGATTCCAGTCTCTGACCTGTCTTCGGCGTCAGTGGCGTTCTTCAAGTTGCTGCCGAGCCCGAACACAGGCAGCACGGGGCAGATACTGAACAACTACTCTGCGTCCGGCGCGGGCACCTTCTCAACCGATCAGCCCGATATCCGTATCGACGACCAGACGACGGAGCATCTGCACCTGTTCGGCCGCTACACCTATTTCGGCGGATCGCTTTCGGGCGACCCGTATTTCGGCCAGGCTGGCGGCGCGGGCTTCGGCTCGGGTGGGTTTGCCGGCAGTGACGACTTCCACTATCACAGCGTGGCGGCGGGCGGCGATTACATTGTTTCGCCGACATGGCTGACCGACTTCCGCTTCGGTTACTACCGCATTTACAACAACACCGCGGGGCCTGACTCGACCTCGGCGCTTGGCAACAATCTTGGTATTCCCAACGCCAACCTCACACCGCTCTCGCTTTATGGCGGAATGCCGCAGTTCAATATCGACAGCCCAACAGCGTCGGGCGTGAACGGCGGCTCGAACCTGGAGTACGGCACGTCAGCCAACGCCGGGTTGCAGCAGACCAGCCAGTATCAGTTCGTGAACAACTGGTCGCACCAGATTGGCAACCACAACATCAAGTTCGGTGGCGACTACCGCTACGGCAAGAACAACTCGCTTGCGCTGAGTGGCAGCGGCAACGTGCTGCGCTCGGGAACGTACTTCTTCTACGCAACACGCACCTCTGGCACTGCAGCTAGTAGCGGAACCACGGCTACCTCGCCGGGCCTGGGCTTTGCCACATTCCTGCTGGGTGACACGAGCGTCTACTGGCGTACGGTTTCGCAGACCGTGACGGGGCAGACGCATCAGCATCGGTTCTTCCTGTATGCGCAGGATCAGTGGCGCGCCACACCGAAGATGACGGTCAACTACGGCATACGCTGGGAGTACTACTCGCCTGAAGCCGTGGACGGCAAGGGGCAGGGCGGCCTGCTCAACATCGACGAAGGATACGTAGCCATCGCAGGCTACGGAAAGTTCAGCAACTCACTGGGTGTGGAGGCGAACAAGAAGGCGTTTGCTCCGCGGCTCGGCGTCACCTATCAGCTCTTCCCGAAGACGGTGGTGCGTGCGGGCTATGGCCTGGTCTATGGTCAGGGATGGTCAGGCAATACCTTCGGCAGTGTGCTCACCGGTTCGATTCCGCTGCAGGTGGAGCAGGACATCGAGCCGAGCGCATACACGGCCTCGGTCTTCAACCTGAGTGCTGACAAAGACAGCATATCTGCCGGTCCACCGACCTACACGTTCCCGACGCTACCTTCCGACGGTCAGTACACGCTGCCCAACGGCGTGTCGCAGACAGCGCGCCCGATGAAGATGCGGCTGCCTACCGTGGCCGGCTGGAACCTCACCGTGCAGCATGAGTTGACGTCCACGCTTTCCGTGCAGTTGAGCTATGTCGGCAGCCAGGCGTACCACAACATGTTTGACTCCTCAAACCAGTTCAACGCCAACGAGGCGACGCTGACGGGTTATGCACCGATCGACGGAACGACCTACACGCTCAACCAGCGGCGTCCGTACTACGACGGCACAGCGCAGCAGTACCTGGGCGTGAAGGGCGGCGTGGCGCACGGGTGGACGCAGAGCATCTCGTACAACTACAACGAAGCGACAGAGAGTTACAACGCGCTGCAAGCGGTCGTGAACAAGCGCGTGAGTGCTGGTCTTTCGTTCCTGGCGCATTACACCTGGTCGCACGCGATCGATCACGAATCGTACCAGTTCCTGATCGACCCGGCGATCGGCCGGGGCAACAGCTACTACAACCGTCGCCAGGCATTTGTCTTCGCAGGCGATTACGATCTGCCCTTTGGGAAGGACAAGATGTTCGGGTCCAACCTGCCTCGCTGGACACAGCAGGTGGTTGGCGGCTTCCAGTTGAACGGAACGCTGAGCCTGATGGGCGGTTTGCCATTTACACCCAGTTACAACGAAGGCAGTGAGGACAACGACGTGGGCGCTGCCGATGGCGCTGTTTTCCTCAATAAGACAGGGTCCGGCTTCCACGCCAAGAAGGGATCGTACAACGCGACAGGTAACTATGTTCCCTATCTGCCGACGTCGCCGTATTCACTTGGCCAGTCGAGCCTGGGAGAAGGCAATCCGAGCTCGTGGGGCGCTTATTCGCGTCCGGCGGTGGGCACCTGGGGCAACCTGGGCCGCAACTCGCTGTGGGGCCCGGGCATGATCAACGTGGACAGCACGCTCTCCAAGAATATCGATATCTGGGAGAAGGTGAAGATGCAGCTTTCTGTCCAGGCGTACAACACGTTCAACCACACGAACCTGGGCAATCCGAACACGTGTATCGACTGCCAGACGGATACGGCAGGCGCAATCACGAGCACGGTCGCCTCGCAGGATGGCACCTCAATGCGGCGTCTGCAGTTTGCGGCTCGGTTCACGTTCTAACACTCGAACTTCAACTTCAACCTTCCGGGGAGACGGACTCAGGTCCGCCTCCCCGGCTCTTCGATTGCCCACGGAGGCGGGCTTTGACGCGCCGACTGATTGCTCTTCTCGCTGCTGCTGGTTTCCTTTGCATTGCGCATGGCCACTTGGAAGCCCAAACGACACTTGCTCGGACACTCGACGCCCCCCACCAGTTCTCTCTCGAGCGCGATCCGGATCTTCCCGTGATTCGCCAGAACATTCTCGCTTCCGAACCTTTTTCTGTTTCAGGTCCCCGCGGCGCTGTGCTGGGGCAGCAGAACGGCGTGAGTGAAGTGTGGCTCTATCCGTGGAAGATTCTGAGCCACCTGCAAATCAGCGCGCAGATGGACGGCTACGGCGTCTCGATCCCGGTGAATGATTTCGCTGCGTCGATCGAAGTGCGGCCTGAAGCGACGATCATTACGTATGCGCACGCCAACTTCACAATCAGGCAGGTGATGCTTGCGCCGCAGCAGTCGCAGGCTGGCGCAGGCGCACAGATTTTTTTCACGGTCGAATCCATCCGGCCGATGACGTTGACCTTCAGCATGACGCCTGACATGGAGCGCATGTGGCCGGTTGCCAATGAGGTTCCCGTGCAGCCGGAGTGGGTTGCAACCGCACCGGCCAGTGGCTACTACCTACTGCATCTGAACACGGCGCAGAGCACTGCTGCGATTGCCATGCCTGCGGCGGAAGGTGCGCCAAAGCGGCCCTATCAGGAGCGAGCACAGGCGATGCCGCTGCAATTCTTGCTGCGCTTTGATCCGGTACACGACAGCGGCAAAATCTATCCGCTCCTGATTGCTCTTTCGGATACTCCAGCGGCTGCGGCCAACGTGGACGTGCGCCTGCAGGCACTGGACGCCGGAGTGGAAGCTGACTACGCTGCGAGTCGTGCCTATGCGAAACAGCTGCTTGCGCGGAGCCTGACTGTCGAAACGCCTAATGCCGCACTGAACGATGCCTTCAAGTGGGCGATTCTATCAATGGATCAACTGCGCGTTGAAACCGGCTCGCATCCAGGGGAGCACGCTTACACGGCAGGTGTGCTCGAGTCGAGCGACTCGATACGTCCGGGTTACGGTTGGTACTTTGGCCGGGACGCACTGTGGTCGATCTATGCGCTCAACAGTCTTGGTCAATACAAGAATGTGAAGGACGAGTTGGAATTTTTGTTGCGCCGCGAGAACAGTGAAGGCAAGATTTTGCACGAGTGGTCGCAAACCGCTGACCTGGTGAACTGGCGCGCTCTTCCTTACGCTTACGCAGAGGCCGATTCCACCCTGCTGCTGCAGATGGCTGTGCGCGACTATCTACACGTGAGCGGCGACACGGAGTTTGCCCGGTCACACTGGGCCGAGCTCGAGCGCGCCTGGAGCTACCAGAACACGCATGATGCAGACGGTGATGGTATCTACGACAACGCGCAGGGAACAGCGTGGGTGGAGTCCTGGCCCGGCGGCATGCCGAAGCAGGAGATCTACATTGCACTGCTCGATGAGCAGGCCAGCTTGGCCTTTGCAGATCTTGCGCGAGCGACCGGGCACAATGAGCTGGAGCAGAAGGCCCTCGCTCGCGCAGCCAAGATTGCGCCGGTGATCGAGCGAGAGTACCTTGCGGCGAACCATGGCTTCTACGCTTTCAGTTGGAATGGACCGCAGGGTACAGATCAGGCAGCGACGATCTTTCCGTCGGTTGCCTGGTGGGATGGAACCTACGCGCTGCCACACGCAGAGCCGATGTTCGCGCGCTGGGCGTCAGAGGAGTTTTCGACGGACTGGGGCACGCGCCTGATCAGCAGCAAAGAGAATATCTACGATCCGATCAGTTATCACCAGGGCTCGGTATGGCCGCTGTTCACGGGCTGGGTGTCGCTTGCCGAATACCGCAGCGGGCATGCGCTGGCGGGCTACACGCACCTGGTGCAGAACGCGAACCTGACTTGGGCGCAGGATCTGGGCAATCACACAGAAGTGCTTTCCGGCGCGTTCTTCAAGCCGCTGCAGTGCAGCTCAGCGCACCAGTTGTGGTCATCTGCAATGGTGATTTCTCCCGCGCTGCGCGGACTCTTCGGTTTGGAATGGGATGCCGCGGCGCATACGCTCTATGTCGCTCCGCAACTGCCCGCAGCATGGAATGAGGCCACGGTGCGCAATGTGCCGTTGGGTAGCGAGCACGTGGACCTTCACGTGGCGCGCACACCGCGTGGGTTGGTGGTGGACGGTGTTGGAGCCGCAAGCAGTATTAAGCTGCGCTCGCGAGTAGAAGGCGCACACGTTGAGGCGCAAAAAGTAGTGATTCCGCTGCCGCCGGTCGAGGTGGGCATTGATACGCCAGCACCTGAACTGGGGCAGGCGACCAACGATCTGAAGGTGATTGAAGAAAAGCAGCAACCGCACCGGCTGGAATTGACTGTGGAGGGAGCAGCCGGGCGGGATTATCTTCTCTACGTGCGCGAAAATCAGCCGCAGCCGCGCCTGCGCGCTGAGGGCATCACGCTGGGCGATGTGCAGCAGGGCGTGCGCAAAGCGAGGATTCATTTCGATGCCGGTGAGGGGTATCAGCGGCACGTTCTTGTGGTCACCTGGTAAGTCCCAGAGACGAGGTTGAACGTATGCAAGCGGAGACAATACCGGTTGCATGGCCGGCGCGCAGAGTAATGCTGATGCGCGCGGTCGCGTGGACGGTCGTGCTGGCTGCAGCTGTGACCGCTAAGCCACAGCAGGCTGGTGGACGCGAGGGCGGCACGTTGCAGTGGAGCACACGTGCCGTTGGTCCAACACGCACGCTTTCTGTGCACGGGCGACGCGGCATGATGATTGGCCAAGCGACCGGGGGATTGGAAGCGTGGGCATATCCGTTCGAGCTTTTTCGCGACTATCGCATCTCGATCCGCGTGTCGTCGACTGGTCAGGTTTTTCGCGGGGAGGAACTGCTCGGCCGCATTGACGTGGAGCCTGAGGCAACTACACGCGTTTATCTGGGGCCGGGCTTTGTGCTGCGCGAGCGAATCTTTATTCCGCTTGATCAGCCCGCCGGGATCGTCACATATACAGTGACCGGCGCAAGCGATCTCGAGATCCGCGTGCAGGCAGCGGCGGTCTTTGACCTGATGTGGCCCGCATCGTTAAGCGGGCAGGGCATGCGCTGGGACCGCGTGGCGAACACCTACATATTCAGTGAGCCTCAGCGCAAATCGCGTGCGCTGGTCGGCTCGCCGGACACGATTGCCCACGCAGATGCGTTCAATACTGTTCGCGACCGCGATGGCATCGGAGATATCGATCTGACGCTGATTGCCGCGCGCAATTCCGAGGCACATTTTGCATGGTTGCTTGTACCAGCAGACGCTTCGGAAGATGCAACGACGTTGGGAAAGTTGATTGCCGAGCGAGGCAGGCTTGAGGCGCAGAGCGCCACGCACGTGCACAGCGTGCTCAAGACGGTTGTGCGGATTGAGACGCCGGACGAGGATGTGAACCGCGCACTCGACTGGGATGCGCTGGCGCTCGACCAGGCATGGGCGTGCAATGACGACCTTGGCTGCGGTTATGTGGGCGGTTACGGTGCGTCGCATGCGCAGCGGCGGCCACAGTATGCGTGGTTTTTTGCGGGCGATGGACTGGTGGCCGCCAACGCAGCGGTGGACGCAGGCGCGCTGGAGCAGGCGCGCGCCGAGCTTGAGTTCATTCTGCGCTATCAGAACGCAGCGAACGGGATGATCTGGCACGAGCTCTCGCAGAGCGCCGGCTGGGTCGATTGGTCGGGAAAGTATCCGTACATGTTTGCGCACGTCGACATCAGCTTCGATTTTCTGACGACGGCTGCGCGCTACATTCGGGCGTCTGGGGATCTCGCGTTTCTTCGGAAGCATAGCGACGGTATTGAGGCTGCTTATCGCTACTGCGCTTCGCTTATCGACCCTGCCACCGCGCTGCCTCGGATTCCAACGGATAAGTTGGGCGGCAACGAGCAGCAGGCGCTGCGTGACGATTTGGGACTGAGCACGAACTGGGTGAGCGCGGTAGAGGGCTATGCGGAGATGGCCGCGTTGTTGGGCGAGCGCGAGAAGAGTGAGCAGGCGAGGCAGATGGCGACGCGCGCACGAGCCGCGATTGCTGAGCGCTACTGGGACGCGGGGCGCGGCTTCTGGATCAACGGGCATCGCGGTGATGGCTCGGCTTTTACCGAGAAGCGCAGCACGAATGCCGCAGCGCTCGAATTGCGTCTGTTTACTGCGGCGCAGAGAGACAGCACCATGCGCACAGTGAGCGGGGCAGACTTTCAGACGGACTGGGGTCTGCGCAGCGTATCGGCGCAGAGCCCGGGCTATAACGCTGAGTCATACGCGCAAGGGAGCGTGTGGCCGGTGAACACGGCTGAGTGGGCTACGACGCTTTGGCGTGCGGGACGCTCGGCGCAGGCGTTTGCTTTGTGGCACACGCTGATTCCGCTGCACCAGTTGGACGCGCTGGGGCATGTGCACGAGGTGCTTTCCGGTGATGTGTTTCGACCGCAGCGCGAATCGGTGCCGGAGCAGACTTGGTCAACGGCCGGTGTGCTGCAGGCGACGATCGTAGGGTTGCTGGGAATTGAAGTGGATGGATTGCAGCGGACGTTGCATTTTTCACCGCGTCTTCCGGCACAGTGGAATTTCATGCGCGTGGAGCAACTGCAACTCCCGCGGGCGGACGTTGCACTCGATTTTGAACGCAAAGAGAACGGGTTGGCTTTGGCGATTCGAAATGGCGGTGAGCCGTTCACGATGGAGTTTGCGCCGGAGCTGCGGCTGGGCGCGCAGCTCCGGCGCGCAACGCTGAATGGCCGCGTGGTGGTGGCGCAACAGGAGAGCGACGCGTACCACACGCAGGCGCATATGCATCTGGACGTTCCGCACGGTGAGAGCCATCTGATGGTGGAGAGCGAGGGCGGCGTGCAGGTGTGGTGGCCGGAATCGGAGTTGCGAATTGGCGACGCGAGCCACGGAATGTATATGACTGACTTGCGGCTGGACGGCGGGCAGCTGACGATGGAAGCTGACGTGCCGGGCGACCGGGAGAGCACCGTGTATATCGATACACCCGAGGCGCCGCTCCGTGTAAATGGCGCGACGGTGCAGAGCGATTATGGGCACGTGAGCGCGCTAAGGATTTCTGCGCAGCACGAGAGCACTACCGCCTATCGTCACGTGACCGTGACAGTGCAGCTCGACGGGCGCGGCAGCGTGCGCGTGAAGCGATGAGGACGGGTGATCGATGCACAACAGCGTGATCCACACTTGCAGTGCGGCGGTGATGCTTGCACTCGCAATGCTGCCGTACTCGTGTGCCGCGGCACAGGCCTGCGATCAGCAGGCATTGGTGCACAATCGCGATCTTTCACTCACTCTCTGTGCGCGTCGCAGCGCCCCGCGCCTCCTGAGCTTCTCTGCAGCGGACGGTGATGCGTGGAGCAATCAGAAAGAGGAGATGCTGCCGCAGCACGTGCGTGACGGCGCAGGTGAGCGGACGATTGCGTGGACGCTGAACGCGCAGGAAAGCCGCGTGGATGCGGCGCATGCGACGTTTGTCTACGTGTCTGCGGAGCCGCATCTGCGCGCGGAGTGGACGTGGGAGTTCCGCTCCGAGCATGGTCCCGCGGAGCATCGTATTACGGTGCGTAATCTGACCACGCAGGCGGTGCAGCTTCCGCTTATAGAGAGTCTGCGTCTTGAGTCGTCAGTAGCTGCTGAAGACTTACTGCATAACTTCTACGTCGAGAAGGGCGCGGATACGCCTTCAGCTGATGGCGCACATCTGAGCAGCGTGGGCGAAAGCTATCGGTGGATCGGGCGCGCGTCGACCTATGCGCATCCGGTGGCTGGCGAGGAGCGCGAAATCATTCCGGTGGAGTTCATCACGCGCGGAGAGGAAGAGCAGACGGGGTGGTTCGCAGGCATCGAATTCAGCGGACGGACACGAATTCTGCTCGAACGCGAGATGGGTGTGCTGCGCTCGGTGCTGGGCCTGAATGAGGAGCGCGGTGCATTCTGGACACGCGTGGAGGCGGGCGGCGAGTTTGTAGTGCCGACGGCGTTTCTTGGAGCATTCGGGGGCGGCATCGACGGCGCGGGAAATCAGTTGCGCCGCTGGGTGCGCGTGGTGCTGGGCCATCGTGAAGCGTGGGCCGATCCGCAGTATCCGCTGCTGGTGAACAACAGTTGGGGTAGCGGAATGCAAGTGGACGAGCCGCTGGCATTGCGAATGATCGCAGACTCAAAAGAGTTGGGGTTCGAGATGTTTCACCTGGATGCTGGATGGTTCCGCGGTGTGGGCGACTGGCATCCGAGCCCTACGAAGTTTCCGCATGGGCTGGCTCCGATTGCAGATGCTGCGCACAAGGCGGGGCTGCGGTTTGGGCTGTGGGTGGACTGGACGCAAGCGGGGCAGGACGCGGAACCCGGCGCACTGAATGTGCGCGACCCGCGCGTACGTGAGTGGTTGATCGACAACGTGCCGCCAGACTGGAAGCCGGAAGAGTTTAAGGGGCAGCCGATCGACATAGGTGTCCCAGAGGCCCGCGCGTATGCGCAAAGCGAGGTCGAGCGCATGGTGCGCGACTACAAGCTGGACATGCTGGAGCATGACGGCTACCTGGTGACGCAGGGATGCACGCGTAGTGACCATCCGCATGCGGCACCGGGACCAGAACTGCGCATTCATCACGATGCGGGTTTCGAGTTCGCGATGGGCGCAAATTCGACAGACGTGAGCTATCATGCGGTGCGCGCGTACTACTCGATCTACGAGCAGGTGCGGAGGGAGCACCCGGGTCTGCTGTTTGAAATCTGCAACGACGGTGGGCGGATGGTGGACTTCGGGTCGGCGGCGCATGGAGACTACTTCTCGATCACGGACACATACGATCCGCTGTCGAACCGGAGAGCTTTTTACGACGCGAGCTTTGCGCTGCCGCCCGCGATGCTGGAGAGCTACGTGGAGCGGTGGCCCGCGGTAAGCGACGAGAACTTCCTCTACATGCTGCGCAGCGGAATGATGGGCTGGATGAGCCTGATGATCAACACGACCGCTTGGGACGCGGAGCGGCACGCGCTGGCCAAACGGGCGTTTGCTACCTACAAGGAAAAGCTGCGTCCGCTGATCCGCGACGCAGACTTGTATCACGTGGCCGAACGGCCGGATGGCGTGCACTGGGATGGCGTGGAGTACTGGGACGCGGCACGGGGCAAGGGCGTGGTGTTCGCGTTCCGCGGCTCCACGCGTAACGAAAACGTGCATACGTACGTTCTGCACGGGCTCGAGGTCGGAAGGAAATACTGGCTGCATTTCGAGGACGGGACTGCGGCAGATAAGGTTGCAAGCGGCGAGGAGTTGAGTACGAGAGGTGTGCAGGTGAGCTTAGGCAAGCCGCTGAGTTCGGAGCTGGTTTGGGTGGAGGAAGCGCACTAGAGCCATCGGGTCTAGTAGCGCGGAGCATGGGAAGGTTCAGGCTGAGAGCTGGACTATAGTTGAAGGATCATGTCTCCTGCAGACCCTAGCAAGGCCGTTCTCATTCATTTCGCCGGCCACGACCACCCTGGCTTGACGGCGGAACTCACGGGCACGCTCGCACGGCACCAGATCCAGATTCTGGATATCGGGCAGGCGGTTGTGCATGAGTCGCTGTCGCTGGCGATCCTGATTAAGCTGCCGGTGCAAACCCGTTTTGCGCCGCTGAAGGCGGAGTTGGTTGCGCGTGCGCATGAGCTGAACCTACAGGCACGATTCACCGTGGTGCGGCAGGATGCACTGGCTCACTGGTTGACTGGGCGGCAACAGAGGCACTTCATTATTACGATGTTGGGGCGCGCAATTACCGCGGAGCACCTGGCGCGGGTGACGGCGATTCTGGCTGCGCATGAGATGAACATCGACCGCATCGACCGGCTCTCTGGGCAGATTGCGCCAACGGAAGCGCCGGGGAACGCCTGTGTGGAGCTGGCGGTGAGCGGCTCGGGCGCGCGTGAACCGGAGATGCGCGCTGAGTTTCTGGCGGCAGCACGCGAGCTCACAATCGACATCGCATTTCAGCGGGAGAGCATCTTCCGGCGAAACCGGCGGCTGTTTGCGTTTGACATGGACTCCACGCTGATCCAGGCCGAGGTGATTGATGAGCTTGCAAAGATGGCCGGGGTGGGTGAGAAGGTTTCGGCGATCACTGCGGCGGCGATGCGGGGCGAGCTGAATTTCGACCAGAGCTTCACGAAGCGCGTGGGACTGCTGAAGGGACTGCCCGCGGAGAAGGTCTACTCGCTGCTGGACACCATCCCGATGGCGGAGGGCGCGGAGCGGTTGATCGGCACGCTGCGTATGCTGGGCTATAAGATCGCGATTCTTTCCGGCGGCTTTACGTTCTTTGCGCACCACCTGCAGAAGCGGTTGGGTATCGACTACGTGCATGCGAACGAGTTGGAGATTGCCGATGGTGTAGTGACGGGCCGGGTGATTCCGCCGATCATGAACGGGGACCGCAAGGCGGCGCACTTGGAAGAGATTGCGCGCAGGGAAGACATCTCACTGGAGCAGGTGGTGGCGGTAGGCGACGGAGCGAATGACATTCCGATGCTGAAGCTGGCGGGAATGGGTATTGCATACCGGGCCAAGCCGCTCGTGCGCGAGAAGGCACCGCAGTCGATTTCGTCGCTGGGGCTGGACGGACTGCTGTACCTGATCGGCGTGCGGGACCGGGACCTGGAAGCACACGAACCAAGCGCGACCTAGCACGTCAGCGAGTCAGCGGAGGCCCGGCGGTTGCCGGGCCTTTGTGTTGGCTGGAGAACTACTTGTCGAGGTCGGCAGTGAAGATGTTGACGGTGGGGGTGCGTGCGCTGACGATAGGCAGGTCGCCGGGCGCGAGGCCGATGAGCCGAAAATCAGCGGCCGGAATAGGACTAAGGCTGCGGATGTTGGCGACCTGCTCGATGGTCCCCGTCTGGACGTCGATGCGGTAGATGGGCTTGCCCGCTTCGAGGAAATCTTGGAAGTAAAGCGAACGGCTGTCGTGAGACCAGGTGGGATCTCCGACATTATGCGTGCTGAGCGTGGTCCAGCGCTGGGTAGCGCGGTTGAAGAGCAGCAGCTTGTGCTGGTCGAGCGTGATGGCGGCCAGGTAGCGGCCGTCGGGCGAGAGACGTGGGCTAAACAGGCCGCGGGAGCCGGGAATCTCCGACAACTTGTGCGTGGTGAGGTCGAGCAGGTAGATGCTCTTGGGGCCGACGCCGTCCATGCGGTCGGGCGGGCGGCCAAAGACGAGCGCGCCGCTGCCGGCCCAGTCTGGGTCGGCCTGGTTGCGGGGCTCTTCGAGGACGGGGAGGGGCTTACCGCCGTCGGCGTCTATGATGTAGACCTTCCAGGGTTTGCCGGGCTCCTCGGCCATGAGGGCGAGGCGGGAATCGTCGGGCGACCAGCGCATGCTGAAGATGCGCATGGGCGGGGTGGTCAGTTCAATGCGCTCAGTGCCGTCGAGACGGCTGCGCCAAAGCGATCCGTCAGAGGCGTTGAGCCAGGCTACCCACTGGCCGTCGTGGGAGTAGCTGGCGAAGGCCGCTGAACTCAGGCTTTCTTCCAGAGGAAGGAAGGCGGAAGAGCCGGGCAAGGCGCGGAGCAGCTGGATGCGTACGTCGGCGCCGATGAAGTCAAGTTGATGGCCGGTGGGGCCGGTGGTGGGGGCTTCATAGCTGAGCGGACCGGCGGTGATGGCGTAGGGCTGGGTGCTGCGGCGGAACCAGGGACGTTCGCGCTGGGCCCAGATTTCGCTGTGTCCGCTGTGCCAGGACTGGAAGACGAAGTAGGCGCCATCGGCGGTCCAGGAGCCGCAGCACTCGGCGGAGGGGCGGCTCCAGCCAGGCAGCAGGGGGTGTGGATTGTCGCCGTGGGCGTCAGCCTCCCAAAGGGCGGTGATCTGCTGGGTGGAGTCGCGGAGGGTGAAGCGGAGACGTCGGCCATCGGGGGACCAACGCATCCAGAAGGCCCGGCCGGGGAGGGTCATATAAGTATGGGCATCGCCGCCGTCGGCGTTGACGATCAGCAGGGAATTTCCGTTGGCAACAAGGATGCGCTTGCCGTCAGGCATCCAGGCGGCGTCGTGTCCGAGGATGTTGGGGACGCGGCGGGCGTCGCCGCCAAAGGTGGGGACGATCCAAAGGGGCTGCTCGAGGGCGGACTGGGAGTAGCTGCGGACGACGAGATTGGCGCCGTCGGGCGAGAGGCCGCCGATGAGTGGGACGGAGATCTCCGAGGGGAGATGGAGTTGACGGATTTCACCGTTGGAGGTGAGTGCCTCGGAGAGCTCGGGCGTGCCGTTGTGGAGCTGGGAGAAGTAGATGCGGGCGCCGTCGGAGGCGGAGCTGGAGAGGCTTTCGAGGTCAACGTCATTGGTCATGACGAGGCCGGTGTGTGTGACCTCTGCAACCCGCCAGGGGCGCTGGAGGGGTGGACGCAAGAGCAGAGCCGCCGCGAGCAACAGGCAGAGAGTGGCGAGAACCGCAGTGGCGATGGACCAGGGGGGTAGGCGGCGGGGCGGCGGCAAGGTGACAGCCGGCTCGGCCGGAGCTGGGGCAGGCTGAGGAAGGGGAACGGGTTCATCGACGATGGTGACGGGAGCGATGAAACGGTAGCCGCGGCGGGCGAGGGTCTCGACGAAGCGTGGGTTGTCGGCGGAGTCGCCGAGGGCCTCGCGGAGTTTATTGACTGCGATACCGAGGCTGTGGTCGAAGTCGACGTTTGTGCCGGTGCTCCAGAGCTGCTGCTGGAGCTCCTCGCGGGTGACGACAGCACCGGGGTGGGCGAGGAGGGCGGCGAGGACCTTAAAGGGTTGCGTTTGGAGGCGTACGCGTACGCCGGAGCGGCGCAGCTCCCAAGCCGCGAGATCAGCCTCGAACACGCCGAAACGGAGACGCCGGGGGCCCATTTCCTGTGAGTCAACCATAACCAGCGATGCCGTGCGACGTTCCCCGGCTCTTCGAAGTGTACTGCAGAAGCTGTCTCCGGGTTGGATAAGAAGCGCGGGCAAGGCTCGTCGATGGGGAGATTCATATCGCTAAATTGCTGTAAATAATTACGTTATTCGGAGACTATCAAATGAAGCGGGGTAGGTGGCGGGTAGGTTGACCGAGGTAGAGCGTGAGGAGTTTCTTGGTCGGTGGCCGCGCGGAAGGCTGATTGACCGACGGATGCGTGGCTGGCTTTACCCATGCCGTATTTGGAGGACCGCGTTGTATGCAGAGATTGATTAGGTTATTGAAGGCAGAAACAGTCCAGCGGCTTGTGCTGGGACTGCTGCTGGTGGGGCTGATGGCGCCGGGAGTGCTGGCGCAGTCGGACCTGGGCAGTGTCCGCGGCACGGTGCTGGACGCGACGGGAGCAGTCATTCCGGGAGCGGCAGTGCAACTGGCGAACACCGAGCAGGCGACTACGCTGTCGGCGACGGCGGACAACGCCGGCCGGTTCCACTTTGAGGCGCTGGTGCGCGGATCGTACAAGGTGACGGCGAGCGCGGCGGGTTTTTCCACGGCCGTGCAGGCACTGACACTGCAGGTGTCGCAGGTCCAGGAGGTGGTGTTCCGGCTGCAGCCGGGGACGGCCACCGAGGTGATTACAGTGACGGACGCGGCGCCGATTGTGGACATGGCGAGCTCGTCGAGCGGCACGGTGATTGAGAACTCACAGGTGCAGCAGCTGCCGCTGAACGGACGCAACTTTACGCAGCTGGCGCTGCTGGCGCCGGGCGTAACTCGTGGCGGATACGGAAGCGCTGCTTCGGGTGGCGGTGGCCAGTCAGAAACCTGGCGCTACAGCGACACGGGCGGCGCGGCACTCTCAGTGAACGGACTGAGGCCGCAGGCAAACAACTATGAGCTGGACGGACTGGACAACAACGACGCGCTGGTAAACACGATCGTGTTCTTCCCGCCGGTGGAAAACACGGAAGAGTTCCGCGTGACGACGGCAGTGGCCCCGGCGGAGTTCGGGCAGGCCGGCGGTGCAATTGTGCAGACCTCGATCAAGTCGGGCACGGACAAGTATCACGGCTCGGCGTTCTTCTTTGATCGCGACCAGATCTTCGACGCGAATCCCAATTACTCGTTCGGCAAGTCGGCGCAGACCAAGCCCCCGTACCGGCGGCAACAGTTTGGCGGCACGCTGGGCGGGCCGCTGCCGTTCCTGCATCACCGGCTCTTCCTGTTCGGCGGCTACCAGGCACTGCGCATGACCACGCCAGAGGGCGAAACCTGGCAGTCTGTGCCGACCGATCTGATGCGCCAGGGGAACTTTTCTGAATTGGTGACTTACAGCACGGCGAATGGCGGCTACAGCAGCGTGAGCCCGTCGCCGAATCCGAACGTGACCGGCTGCACCAAGGACACAACGCAGGCGATGGGCACGATCTATGATCCGACGACCTGCAAACCGTTCCCGGTGGTGGACGTAAACGGCGTGCCGACGCCGAACGTGATTCCGACGAACCGCCTGAACCAGGCGGCGATCAACTACTTCAACGCGTTTCCTGAACCGAACAACACGAACGGAAGCATCGGCAGCAACTACTTTGTGAATCCGCAGGAAGTGCAGCACTTCAACGACTTTGATGTGCGCATGGACTGGAAGCCGACGGACAGGGACTCGTTCTTTGTTCGCTACAGCTACGGGCAGGACATCCAGATCAAGCAGAGCCTGTTCACAAAGCTGCCGGCCGGCTACGGCTCGGGGTACAACCCGATCCACCCACGCGGTGAGGCGGTGGGTTACACGCATGTGTTCGACGCGAGCATGGTGAACGAGTTCCGCTACGGGCACATGTACGACTTCTACGGTTACGTGCCGCCGATGGACAACATCCCGGTGTCGGCGAACCTCGGCATCGCAAACGCAAACCGCAACTCCCTGTTGGGCGGCGGCGCGGCAATCAATGGCGGCTGGGTGGCCTACACGGGCGACGGCGGTGCATACACGGTGCCGCAGTCGGCGAACCAGTTTGTAGACCAGCTCTCGTGGACGCGGGGCAACCACACGTTCAAGTTCGGCACCAGCATTGAACGGCGGCAGGTGAAGTTCTTCCAAGGGCAGAATGCGAAGGGATACTTCGGGTTCGACGCGGGCGACTTCACGGGCTTCTCGGGCGCGGACATGATGGCCGCGTTCGTGAACAACTACAGCATCGGCGTCTCCAGCGGCTACTTTGTGACCAACAACTGGCAGACGGGATACTTTGCGCAGGACGACTGGAAGGTGACGCCGCGGCTCACGTTGAATCTGGGCGTGCGCTACGACCTCTATACGTACCCCGTAGCGGAACACAACTACCAATCGGACTTCATCCTCGATCCGTCGTCGCCCTACTACATGCAACTGGTGCAGGCAGGGACGAACGGACTGGCAAGCAGCGTGGTGAAGACCAACCACACCGACTTTGCACCGCGTGTGGGCTTCGCTTACAACCTGTTCGGCAACGGGAAGACCTCGCTGCGCGGCGGCTACGGAATCTACTACTTCCTGGACCGCGGCGGCGTTGGGAATCAGCTGAGCAACAACCCGGACTTCAACGGCTCGGCCAGTTATCAGGACCTGCCGGCGCAGGGCGGCTACCGCATCAACTTCACGGGGCAGGGAGCGCAGTGCAACGGTAACTTCGCAAGCTGCGACGAGAGCATTGCAAATGCAACGGGCGATCTGCCGCTGCCGACCTTTGGCAGTACGGTGAACCGTGCGTATCCGGTGAATGTGAACCTGCTCTCGCTGTCGACCTCGCAGCCGACATCGATGATCCAGCAGTGGAACCTGCAGCTGGAGCGTGAGCTTACGTCGAGCATTTCGCTGACTGCTGCTTATGTGGGCACCACGGGTCGGCACCTGATGACGTGGATCGGGCCGAACGCGCAGGTGCTCAACGAGGCGCCGAACGCGAAGCAGTATCCGGACTTCAACACCATCACGCAGGGCGTGGCTGAGGGCAGCTCGAGCTACAACGGTCTGCAGGTGTTCCTGAACAGCCGAATGTCACATGGCGTGCAAATGACCGCAGCATACACGTGGTCGCACGCGCTGAGCAATTCGGAAGGCGCGTTCGGCACGGGCTCGAATACGTACTTCGTGTTCCCGAAGGCGGGCTTCACGGGTGCGATGCCGACTGTGGGCCAGACGCCGACAACGACGGTGAGCCTGGACCACAACTACGGCAACTCCGACCAGGATCAGCGGCAGGTGTTCACGTTCAGCGCGCTGGCGCAACTGCCTTTCGGACGCGGGCGGATGTTCGCCTCGCACATTGCGAAGCCTCTGGACTACGTGATCGGCGGATGGCAACTGAACACGATCACGAGCCTGACTTCAGGGCAGCCGTTCTCAATCACCACCGGCGAGTACTACTACGACGGCGGCGGTTCGGGCACGCCTTCACTGGTGAGTGCGAGCCTGACAAACTTTGCAAATCGCTCGGGCAGCACGCACTACACAAAGAGCCTGCATCAGTGGTTTGATACGTCGAAGTACACGCATCCGGAGGCGGTTACGCCGAACGGACAGACGAGCACGTTTGTTGCGCCGGGCAACATGCACCGCAACGACATGTTCGGACCGGCATACCGCAATCTCGACGTGTCGCTGTTCAAACAGTTCGCGCTGATTGAGGGTGTGACGGGTGAGTTCCGCGCGGAAGCCTTCAACCTGACGAACACGCCGAAGTTCACTAACCCGAACGGCAGTCTGGATAGCTGCGCATCAGCAGTGGCGGCAACCTGTGCCAGCAGCCTGACAGGAACCGACAACGGCACCTTCGGACAGATTGAAGGTGTGCGCTCGTCGTCAGAACGGCAACTGCAGCTGGCGCTGCGCTTCTCGTTCTAGAGCAATTGCACTACTGTGCGCTACGATGGCTGTCCGCTGTCGTAGCGCATTTTCATGTCACGAGCCGCGTGCGAGAGCACGGTGTATTTCAGAAGGGAAGAAAGATGGAAAGGAAGCTGCTGCGAGGGCTGCTTGCTCTTGCTGTATCGTTGGCCGCAGTTGCGGCGCAGGCACAGCTCTCAACGGCGTGTGCAACGGAGACGGCGGACACGAAGCCGTGCGTTGACAAGATTGATCCGCCGGGATGGTGGGCAACACTGCCGGATCCAATGCTGCTGGTGCATGGGGCAAACCTGCACGGAGCGACGTTGACTGTGGCTGGCGAGGGCGTCACGGTGGAACGCACCGAGAGCTCGGCAAACGGACATTGGGCGTTCCTGTGGCTGAGCACGGCGAAGGCCGGAGCGCAGACGTTGACGATCCGTGTAGAAAATGCGCGTGGAGCCACGCACGTGCCGTTTGCGCTGGCAGCACGAAAGAACGAGCCCGGTGCGCATGGCGGGTTTTCATCGGCAGACGTGCTGTACCTGATCATGCCGGACCGCTTTGCCGACGGTGACGCCGCGAACGATCCGCAGCCGGGCGAGCGCGGGCTGGTGCGCGGCTGGCACGGTGGGGATCTGAAGGGAATCGAACAGCACATCGGTTACCTGCATGAGCTTGGCGTGACGGCGGTATGGCTGACGCCGGTGGTATCAAACGCGGGCATGAACGAGTCATATCACGGCTATGCGGCGACCGATCTGTACGCGTTGGATCCTCACTTTGGCACGGTGGCAGACTACCAGCGGCTTGCGCGAGAGTTGCACGCGCGGGGAATCAAGCTACTGTTTGACGAGGTGCCGAATCACATTGGCGTGCATCACGCGTGGGTGGCCGATCCGCCGGCGCCGGAGTGGTTGCACGGAACGCGCGAGCATCATCCCCACTTCAACAGCGATTTCTATGCGCTGGTAGATCCACATGCGTCCCGCGCGGCGTGGCGGGATGTGACAGAGGGCTGGTTCACGGATGACATGCCAGACCTGAATCAGGAGAACCCGCTGGTGAAGCAGTACCTGATTGAGAACGCGATCTGGTGGGTGGAAACAGCGGATCTGGATGGGCTGCGCATTGACACGTTTCCGTATGTGGGCCGCGCGTTCTGGCATGATTTTCACGCGGCTCTGCATGGGGTCTATCCGCAGCTGACGACGGTTGGAGAGATTCTGAATCCGGACGCGGAGGTGACGTCGTACTTTGCGGGCGGTCGCGCGCATCAGGGAATCGACACGGGGCTGGATACTCCTTTCGACTTTCCGACATACTTTACGCTGAAGGACGTAATTGCCCACGACAAGCCGATGACAGAGCTCGCGAAAGTGATGCGGCAGGATGCACTCTATCCGCACCCTGAGCGGCTGACACCGTTAATTGGCAACCACGACACGGAGCGCTTCTTAACGGCAGCGCAAGGTTCGGTGCCGAAGCTCAAGCTCGGGTTGGGCCTGCTACTGACGCTGCGCGGCATGCCGCAGCTCTACTCCGGCGACGAGATTGCAATGGCCGGTGGAAATGATCCGGACAACCGGCGAGACTTTCCGGGAGGCTTTTCAGGCGATGCGCAAAATGCGTTCAGCGCAGCAGGACGCACGACAGAGCAGCAGTATGTGTTTGCGTGGACGGCAGGACTCGCAGCATTGCGCACCACCCACGCGGCTCTGCGCATGGGGCTTCAACAAGACCTGGATGCAACGGACACGACGTTTGCGTTTGTGCGCGCAGAAAACGATGCCGGGTGCGATGTAAACACGGCGCAGGACCGGCTGTTGGTTGTCGTGAACAAGGCTACACAGAGCGCGACGGTGAAGCTTGAGACAAACGCAACGGCGCTGGCCGGGTGCACGGAGTTTCGACTGCTGAAGCCGACGGCGGGCGGAGCGGTGGCTCTGCACGATGGAACAGTGCAGATTGAAATGGCACCGCAGTCGATGACGGTGTATGCAGTGCGATAACAGCGCTGAGCGTGCGGCCTGCACCGTGGGTGGATCAGGGCCGCACGCGATGCTCTCGGCTATGATGGGCAGCGTGAACAGAGCTGCCATCATGAAGCTGACGTGGGTGTTGGCGCTGCTGACCAGCGTGAACTGGAGAGCGCAGGCGCAGCGGCCGGAGATCCAGCTACCGGGATACACAGTGCGTTTGTGGGAGGCGGCCGACGGGCTGCCAGACCAGACGGCACAGGCGTTTGCACAGACGCAGGATGGAAGCCTCTGGATTGGAACCAAGGGTGGTTTGCTGCGCTTTGATGGGGCACGTTTTTTTGCCTATGGCCGCGATATGGCTCCGCAAGCGCTGGAGCGCGGGGTGAACTGCCTTCTGGCGGCGCGGGACGGCAGCCTGTGGATAGGCACCGAAGGCGGCGGCGTGATCCGCCTGCGGCGCGGCGTGTTTCAGAGCATCTCGACGGTATCCGGACAAGCGAACGAATTTGTGCGCGGGCTCCACGAGGACCGGCACGGCGTGGTGTGGATAGGCAGCGACCAGGGGCTGTATCGCACCACAGGCGACCGGACGATGGAGCGCGTGGATGGGCGCGGCGGCGTGCCCGCGGTGTTTGTGCGCAGCATTGTGGAGGACCACGCGGGGCATGTGTGGGTGTCGGGCACGGCGCTGCTGGAATTTGTCGACGGCGCACTGCGGCGAGAGATTCCGTTGCCGGGCGGACCGAGCAGGAACCTGGTGATCAGCCTGTGTGAGGCAACAAACGGCACGCTATGGGCGGGGACAATGTCGGGCCTGTATCGCGTGACGGCGCAGGGGCGTCTGGAGCGTGCGGAGAAGATTGCGGCACAGGTGAGCGTGATTCAACAGACGGCAGACGGTACGCTGTGGATTGGCACGGTGAGCAGGGGAATCTACTACCGGCCGCACGACCAGCTGGTGCACGTGTCGTCCGCGAACCTGGACAGTCGCACGGTGAATGCGGTTTTTGAAGATCGTGAGCGGAACATCTGGCTGGGAACGCAGTCTGGCATTTTGCGCCTGAGCCGGGCGCCAGTGAGCGTGGTGCCGTTTCCGGGCGGCGCGGATTCTGAATTTGAAACGCTGTTCTACGATCGCGATGGATCGATCTGGGTGGCGGCGTCGACACATCTGTTCAGGATTCTCGATGGCGCGGCGAAGCAGTACGTGATTCCGGAACTGCGCCAGACGCGCGTGCGGACGATGATGCGCGGGCGCGACGGAAGTCTGTGGGTGGGGACGGACGGCGAAGGCCTGATCCACCTGGACCACGGAAACATGCAGCGCTACGACACGCACCACGGCTTCACAAACGACTTTGTGCGCACGATGGTGGAGGCTCGCGACGGCAGCATCTGGGCGGGTACGGATGGCGGGCTTTCGCATATTTCGCATAACAACATTCACACATACAGCGTTCCCTACGGGCTGGCGTACTTCAGCATCACGGCGCTGCTGGAGGATCGACGTGGCGATATCTGGGTGGGAACGAGCCGCGGTCTGAACCACATTGTGAAGGGCAACATTGTGCAGGACAGCGTAACCGCGATGCTGAAGCAGGAACAGGTGTGGAGCATTGCAGAAGATGGCGCAGGCGGAATCTGGTTTGGCACAAGCAACGGGCTCTATGGCTGGAAGAGCGGTACACTGGTGCACCTGACGCGCGCGCAGGGACTTGCGAATGAGCGCGTATATCAGATTCTCGACGACCGGCGCGGCAACACGTGGCTGGCTGGGCCGAACAGCATCGCACGGTTGAGCAGCGCGGCGCTCGAGCGCTTTGCTCCGGGCGGGCGTGTGGAGCTGAACTACTATATCGATTCGCATGATCTGAATTCTGCAGGACTGTACAGCGGCATGCAGCCGGGCGGGGCGATTGCGCCGAATGGTGACGTGTGGCTGCCGAGCAACAAGGGTGCGATCCACATTGATGCGAGCCACATAACCACAGAGTCGCGGGCCGCAGTGGAGATTGCGCAGGTGACGGCGTCGGGGCAGGCGGTGCTGCTCGACCGAGAGATCGTACTGCGGCCGGGAAACGCGCGATTGGAGATTGCGTACAACGCGGTACGCCTGCGCTCGCAGGAGAACCTGCGCTACCGCTACGAGATGGAGGGACTGGAGGCGTGGAACGACGCGTATACGCGGCGCACGGCGTATTACCCGCACCTGCCTGCAGGACGCTACCGGTTCCGCGTGCAGGTGTATGCAATCGACAATCCGGGCGTGGTGTCAGAGGCCTCGATCCTGATTGTGCAGAAGCCACACTTCTACGCAACGTACTGGTTCATCTTCATCTGCGTGGCGGCGCTGGTGGCGGTCAGCGTACTGATCTATCGGCTGCGGCTGCGTCAGATGAGCCTGCGCTTCCATGCGGTTGCGGAGGAGCGCTCGCGGCTGGCACGGGAGATGCACGACACGGTGATCCAGGGATGCGTGGGTGTTTCGACTCTGCTGGAGGCGGTGCTGGGTGTGGAAGGTGCAAACGCGCCGCTGCGCGAACGGCTTCTGAACTACGCTACCGACCAGATGCGCGAGACAATCGAGACGGCGCGCACCGCGGTGTGGGCGCTTCGCAATGATTCGGCGGCAGAGACAGACGCGGGGACGGCGTGCGCGGAGCTGGCCCGCCAGTTTGATAAGGAACATGACGCGAAGATTGACGTGCGCACGCAGGGGACGCCGTTCCGCGTGGAGAAGCCGGCCATGCATGAGCTGATGCGCGCGGTGCGCGAGGCACTGACCAATGCGGTGACGCACGCGCACGCACAGCACATCTGGATCGATGTGGAATTCGGCGACCAGCATCTGAATGTCGAGGTCGGTGACGACGGCTGCGGCTTCCAACCGCAGGAGACCTCGCTGCACGGACACTTTGGCATTATCGGCATGCAGGAGCGGGTGCGCCTGCTGCGCGGGCAGCTGAAGATCGATTCGGCTCCGGGGCGCGGAACACACGTGCGCATACGCATTCCGCGCAAACAGCGGATGGAAAAAGTACACTGAACAGACGATGCATTCCGAAACAAAGATCAAAGTGCTTGTCGTGGATGACCATCCCGTGGTGCGAGTGGGAATCAGCACGATCATCGACACGCAAGAGGACATGACGGTGGTGGCCGAGACAGGCAGCGGCGAAGAAGCCGTGGAGCTGTTTCGCGCGCACACGCCAGACCTGACGGTGATGGATCTGCGACTGGAAGGCATGAGCGGCGTGGAGTGCATCCGGCGAATTCGCCAGGAGTTTCCAGCGGCGCGCTTCATCGTGCTGACGACCTATCGTGGCGACGAAGACATCTATCAGGCGCTGGAGGCGGGAGCGAGCAGCTATCTGATCAAGGGGATGCCGCGTCAGTTGCTGCTGGATGCGCTGCGGCGTGTTCATCGGGGCGAGCGTTTTCTGCCGGAGAGTGTGTCAGAGGCGTTGGCGGCGCGGCGGCCAGAGGGCGAGCTGACGGCGCGCGAGCGTGAAGTGCTGGCTCTGCTCGCAGTGGGCAAGTCGAACAAGGAAATCGCGGCTCAGCTTCATATTGCTGAAGTGACTGTGAAGTGCCACCTTGGGATGATCTTTCTGCGGTTGGGTGTAACCGACCGCACGCAGGCGATCATCGTGGCCGCGCAACGCGGACTCGTGAATCTCCTCAAGCAGGCCTAAGCCTACATACGTAACGAAGATGCGGCGTGCAAACGCGTGCCGGCGAAAACCCGCGCCCAGAGCGGCTAAAACTCGCATTGCGAGAAACTCAAAGAACTATACGTTTGTATGATTGTCAACCGTCTTGAAGCAGACTTAGGCTTCTGGAGGTTGAAGCGAAGCCCCGTGCGTGGCAGCGAAACGCGAAGGATTGTAGACAAGCACCGGGCAAAATCCAGCCACAGCAAGAGATCAACGAGAGAAGAGAATCGACAGGGTATTTGCGGCATTGATGGAGGATCAGGACGAAATGACGAGTAAACCTTTACATCTGGCTTTGCTCCTGCTCGTGCTGCTGTTCGGAGTGACAGCGGTGTGGGCGCAGAGTGATCGCGGCACAATCACCGGCACGGTGACGGACAGTTCCGGTGCGGTGATTGCCGATGTGGATGTGGTGGCAACGCAGGTCTCGACGGGTGTCGAGCACCGGGCGGTGTCCAATCATCTTGGCTTCTATGCGCTGGTCGAGTTGCCGATCGGGCCGTACAAGGTTGCGTTCAGCAAGGCGGGGTTCAAAGATTTTCAGCGCACAGGTATTCAGCTGGCCACGCAGCACACGGTACAGGTGGACGCAGCGCTGCAAGTGGGTACGGCGACGGAGACAATCACCGTCACCGGCTCGCCGGTACTGGAAATCCAGACCGAAGTGGGCACGAACATGAACGCGCAGGAGATGACAGACCTGCCGCTGACGGTGAGCGGCGGACGTGACATCACCAGCTTTGCGTTCGCAGTGACGCCGAACGTGAGCGGTTCGTCGTGGTACAGCACGATTGGCGGCTCACAGGCATTCACCAAGTCAGTAATGATTGACGGCACTTCGACCGATGCGGGCATCGTGGGACAGATCGGCGAATCGGAACCGAGCATGGACGCGATCCAGGAGTCGCAGGTGGACACGACTGGCTTGCGCGCCGAAGACGGCCGCTCAGGTGGCGGCGCATTCATGTATGAAATGAAGTCCGGTACTAATCAACTGCACGGCTCTGCATTCGGCTTTCTGGCGAATGAGTTTCTGAATGCGAACTCGTGGGACAACAACTGGTGGCTTTCACAATGCGCCGGCGATGCAACGTGCAACAAAGAGTATCGCCGTCCGTACAACCGGTTCCAGGATTACGGATTCAGCGCGGGCGGGCCGGTATGGAAGAAGCGGAAGATGTTCATCTTCGGCGCGTATGAAAAGTACATGCAGGCCGACTGGCAGACGAGCGCGACCAGCGGAACCGTGCCGACAGAGAAGATGCTGACAGGCGACTTCAGCGAACTGCTGACAGCGGCCGCAAGCGCACGGGGCAGCAAGTGTACGACAAGTCCCTGCCCGATCATGAACGGTTCAACACCGTACACGGACGCGGCGGGCAACACGATCTACTACGGCTCGATCTTCAGTCCGCAGGGCCTTGCGTACACGAACAACGTCATCACCGATAGCATCAGCCCGATTTCGCAGAAGGTGGCGGCGCTCTATCAGAAGTACTATGCTCCGACCACGACGGGCGTGACGAATAACTATCCTGCGCTGGCAAACAACGAGCCGTGGTTCCACCAGAACCAACTGAGCTTCAAGTATGACTGGGCCGTGCGCGACAGTGACCGCGTTGCAGTGTCGTATATCTACAACCTGCGCAAGCGTACCTGCACAGGCGCGTGCGGCAATTCGGCAAACTCAGTTCTATGGCAGGCAGGGACGCAGGATGGCGGACCGCTGACGTTCGGTTTGCAGCAGACGGTGATCAGCAACCAGTATCGCGGCTCGGAGACACACACGTTTTCTCCGTCGCTTCTGAACGTGCTGGCTTACACTTTCAACCAGTTCCAGAACAAGAGTGTGCCGATGACGTCCGTGGCCGGGGGAACGAACTGGCCGGCGGAGATCGGGCTGGACAGTGTGGACTCGCTGAAGCTGTTCCCGTACATCACCTTCAGCGGATCGCCGAACGGGCTGGGAGAAAAGGCAATCGGCAACTACTACGACACGTCAGGCTATGTGGCCTACAACGCGATTCTGAACGAGTCGCTGACGTGGAACAAGGGGCGGCACTCGCTGAAGTTCGGCATGGAGTATCGCGCGCTGGGCTTCAACTCGGATGAGTACGGAGGCGCACTGAAGTACTCCTTCTCAAACACGACGTTTGCCCCGACTAACTCGTCGATCCAGCCGTATGTGGGTTCCGCGTTTGCGAACTTCCTGCTGGGAGATGTGCAGAACGCGAGCAAGAACGTGGCGTTCAACCTGGACAGCCGGCGCAAGGAGCTTTCCTTCTACGCGCAGGACGACATCCGCATCAACAACCGACTGAGCCTGAGTGCAGACGTTCGCTGGGAGTTGACGCGCCCGCTGCATGTGCTGCATGGCTACTGGTCGAACTTCGACACGAATGCGACGAGTGAGGTGTTCGGGGTCAAGGGTGCGATCTCGTGGCTGAACCATCCGAACGATAGCTTTGAGACATACACGGACTGGCACCAACTGGCGCCTAAGGTTGGCGCGTCATACATGGTGACGTCGAAGCTGGTGGCGCGCGGTTCGCTTGGCATCAACTTCGTTCCGCTCGGTTGGAACGGCTACTCAGGCACGCCGTATGGTTCGGCGGTTGGATTCACGGGCACGAACCAGGTGGACAAGGTGTCGGACTCGGCGCCAGCGTTCCAGTGGGATGCAAGCAACTATCCGGGCGTGTACACGGCGCCGACCGGGGCCGATCCAAGCTCGTCTTACATACCGTGGGGACCGGCAAGCGTCGATCCGCACTCACGCCAGCTTGGCTTCACGGAGAACTGGTTCGCGGGCCTGCAGTATCAACTGCCGGGCAATGCGAAGGTGGAAGTTAGTTACATGGGGAACAGTGGGCGGAATCTGCACGACGGCGCGCTGAACCCGACGAACTATCCGAAGTGGAGCACTTACCAGGCTCTGCTGCAGTCGGGCAAGCAGTGGAACTGGGTGTGGGATCAGGCCTCGGCCGATGCGGCCGGCGTGCCGCTGCCATACAGCGGGTTCTCGGGCTACTCTTACATGGCGATCAATCCGTATCCGCAAGTGCAGGCGTGCTGGTGCGGCGGCGTGTTCTTCACAAACTCGCCGATGGGTAAGTCGGGATACAACGCGTTCACGGTGGAAGGCACGAAGCAGCGCGGAAGCCTGAACTTCGACTTGAGCTACAACTGGAGCCGCTCGACGGGAAATACGGGCAGCGCGTTTGTGGATACATGGTCGATGAGTCACTCATGGCAGGATCCCTACAAGTACAACTCGGAGGCGCACTGGCCGTACACGTCGCAGGTGGTGAAGGGCTACCTGACATACGGGCTGCCGTTCGGCAATGGACGGCGGTGGCTCTCTGGCAGCAACCGGCTGGTGAACTACGCCGTGAGCGGATGGACGGCGGGCACCATTGTCTCCTATGGCACAGGCGGCCAAATGGGCGCGGTGGGCTCGACGAACTACTACCCAGGATGGAGTGCGGTGTATACGGACGTGGTTTCGCGTCCGAACTTCAAAAATAAGTTCAAGCGCTACGACCCGTCGTGGAACCCGACAGCATCCGGCGCACAGGCAGACCCGGACAGTCTGTTTGTGGATCCGTCGAACTTCTCGGATCCAACCTATGGACAGTTGGGTAACAGTCCGACAATGTTCACCAACTGGCGCGGCTGGTCCACGCCGTCAGAGGACGCGAGCTTGTTGAAGAAGACGCGCTTTGGAAGCGATGGGCGCTACACGCTTACGCTGCGTGCAGAGTTCTTCAACGTGTTCAACCGGCACTATTGGGATGCGCCGAATACGAGCTTTTCGAGTGCGTATTTCGGCCACGTGACCGGTGTCTGGGGATACCGCACCGGACAACTGGGCGCGCGGTTCGAGTGGTAACTCAAGTAAGCTAACTGCCGGGAGGGTGCAGCGGCACTCTCCCGGCACATTCATCTTCGGCTGCAGAATGCAGTCATGTTCCGGAGTGTTCCGAGTGAATCGATTCTGGCCCGCTGGTTTCTCCCTTCTGCTCTTTTCCGCGACGATCAACGCCGCGACTTACTACGTAGATTCACGCAATGGAGACGATGTGCGCGACGGGACATCAGAGACGCGCGCGTGGCGCTCACTGGACAGGGTGAACCATGGAAAGTTTCAGCCGGGCGACCGGATTTTGTTGCGCTCCGGTTCACGATGGCAAGGGGAGTTGAAGCTGCCCAACTCGGGAGCTGACGGTAAGCCGATCATCGTGGACAGCTACGGAGAGGGCACACTGCCACGCATTGACGGCGAAGGCAAAGTGGAAAGCGTGCTGCGGATAGAAAACGTGGAGTACGCGGAAGTGCGGCACCTGGAAATCACCAATCATGGAGCCGAGGCGGCGGTGCGGCGCGGCGTGCTGATCTCTGCGGTGAACTGCGGAACGCTGCATCACGTGCAGGTTTCGGACCTATACATTCACGATGTGAACGGCAGCGAAGCAGTGAAGGAGAACGGCGGCATCCTGTTCCGCACCGTGGGCAGCAGCACGCCGAGCCGTTTTGACGGGCTGACGATTGCGCGGAACATTGTATGGAAGGTGGACCGCTCAGCGATCTCCGGGCAGAGTGACGAGACGGACCGAAGGCGGTGGTTTCCCAGTCTTCACGTGACCATTGCGGACAACTACGCAGAAGACATTGGTGGCGATGGAATCGTGCCGTGGGCGACGGATGGAGCCCGGATCGAACACAACGTGGTGCTGCGCTGCAACCAGCGCGCGGACAGCTACAACGCAGGGATCTGGCCGTGGAGCACGGACAACTCAACCTTTGAATACAACGAGGCGGCGTTCACCCACTCGACGAAAGATGGGGAGGGGTTCGACTCAGACTTTAACTCGCGGAATACGACGTTCCGGTACAACTACAGCCACGACAACGATGGCGGCTTTCTGTTGATGTGTACGCCGGTGAAGCGCGACGCGAGCGAGAACGTGGGCAACACGGGAACGCTGGTGGAGTACAACATCAGCCGCAACGATCACTCGCGAATCTTCAATTTGAGCGGCGCTGAGCGGACGGTGGTTCAACATAATGCGATCTACATTGCCCCTGCAGACGATGTGCAGATCCTGCTGGTGAGCCAGTGGGACGGATGGTCAAAGGATGCGGTGTTCCGTGCCAACCTGTTCGACGTGCACGGCACAGGCCGCTATGGGCATGAGGCGAAGCGCGGTGAAGATGGCCGCTACACGATTGCCGCGGGCTGGGGCGGCGCAGAGAATATCCGTTTTGAAGGCAATCGGTACCGAGGATTGCAGGTGGGTGCTCCCGTGGAGGCGGCTGGCGCGGCAGCTGGGGCGCCCGAGCCAGTGGAACTGGATTGGAGCGAGCCGATCTTCAATCCGGCAGAGCCACAGCGCTTTGGACAGTATCTGAAGGCGCACCGTGCATGGTTGGGGCGGCTGTTTGCCGAACAGTTCAAGCTAGCGCACAGCCCGGCAAACCCGTAAACGAAGCCGGCAACCGGCGGCGGGGCAGGGTGTGGAGCTATTCTGCAATTTGCCGAAGAATTAGCCGGGAGGCATCATGGCGACGAACGCGACGGTATCCGCCCCCGCCGTCCTTTCTTATTACACGCTCCAGAAAACGGTTGGCATCATAGCGCTCTCACTCCCCTTTATCCTTGCGGGCGGAACCATTCTGGAGTCAGAGCTGCGCCCGGCGCACATCCTGCCGAGGCCAGTGGTGCAGCGTTCCATCAGCGACTACTATTACACGCCCGCGCGGAATGTTCTGGTGGGAAGCCTGTGCGCGATCGCCACGATTCTGATCTGCTCGCGGGGATACGAACTGCGCGATGAGGTGACCGGCTGGGTGGCAGGGCTTGCAACGCTGGGGGTGGCGCTGTGCCCGTCGGTGAATCCGCAAGCTAGTGGACGATACGATCACCTGGAGCTGGGCCTGGGACTGGCGCACGCGGCGTTTGCGTCGGTGATGTTCCTGGCCTTGGCTTACTTTTGCCTGGTGTTGTTTCGCAAGTCAGCACCGGGACGAAAACCGACGCGGGCCAAGCTCAGACGTAACAAACTGTACACGGTGTGCGGCGTGGTGATCATGCTGTGCAACGTGGTGATGGCGAGCCAGCTGTCACCACACATCTACCGAATGCTGATGCCCTACTATCCTCTGTTCTGCAGTGAGACGCTGGCGCTGGCCGCATTTGGCGTGGCATGGCTCACGAAGGGCAATGGCATCCTGAAGGATCGGCCGCCAAGGCTGCCTGAGCTATGACAAACAGGGGGATCACCTTGCGCCTCGATTCCGGGTTGCCTGTGCGATTTACGGGGTAAATTCCGGGCGCAACGAGCCGATTTACGACGTAATTTTCTTACCTTCAGGGCTGAAAATGCTTGAGTTGCTCTAAGGGGGATCCCGGAACCGGGTGGCAGGCCGTGTGATAGCGCAAGCGACTGGGGACACCCTGGACGAGGGCCGCAGAGAGTCCGACGTGTAGCTGAAAACCTCAAAAAGCAGAAGCAGGGCGGGCTCAGGGAAGACAGACCGGGTCAAAACCGAACCGCGGACAGCCTTCGAGCGGGAGCCGGACCTGGGTGCGAAAAGCGCATCGCGTACGACCACGATGATGCTGTGGGCAGGGGTACAGAGCACAGCGGGAACGGCTTGTGGTTAATTTATCCATCGGTTACGTATTCAGCCCAGCAAGCTCGCGTATTGAATACCGGCAGTTCAAAAAGGCCGAAATCGAGAGCGTTCTGTGGCGGCGGTTCGCCGGGATCGCGGAACCGGTCTCGCAGCTGGATTGAACCAGAGAAGAACCAAGGCAGTAGATGAACCGGAGGCCGGGACGGCCGGGCGGCTCGCTGATGGCGGGCGCACCGGGTGACGGCAAGCCGGAAGGAGACGTGTGCGCTTCCGCAGATGGATGCGGGAGATAGCGCAAAGGTGGCGGTGCGGCGGAGAAACCGGGATGACCGGATCCGGTGCACGGCCGGGAACAAATCTGGGGAGGCTTTATGCGCAGACTGTTTACATTGCTCTTCCTCGGGATCTGTGCGGCGGCGATGAGCTGGGCACAGGTGGACCGCGGGTCGATCACGGGAACCGTGACGGACTCGACAGGCGCGGTTCTGCCGGGGGTTGCAGTAACGGTGATTGAGACCCAAACGGGCGTGCACTATCAGGGCGATACGACGAACGAACAGGGCGTGTATCGCGTGCTGAACCTGCCGGCAGGCAAGTTTGCACTGTATTTTGCAAAAGATGGCTTCAAGTCGTACGCGCGCGGCGGGGTTTCCGTGGCAATGTCACAGAACGTGACGCTGAACGCGAAGCTTGAGGTCGGCAACCGGACCGACAGCGTTACGGTAACGGCGGACGCGTCGCTGCTGGATACGCAGGATGCGACGCTGGGGTCGACGGTGACGGGCGAGGTGCTGACAGACCTGCCACTGACGGCCGACGGTGGGCGCGACATCAGGAACTTTGCGCGTGCGATTGTGCCGACGTTCAGCACGGTGCAGGGTTCACAGCTTGGCTACAACAACAGCGTGGCCGGTTCGCAGATCACGTCGCTGGCGACCTCGATTGACGGTGTGAGCGCGGACGCGGGCTTGTTCGGCATTGTGAACGGGCCGGGCATGGACGCCGTGAACCAGTTCCAGGTGCAGACAAGCGGCATTTCGGCGGCGTCGGCGCAGACTGGCGGCGGCGAGTTGATGTACGAGATCAAGTCGGGCACCAACTCGATTCACGGAAGCTTCTACGGATTCCTGGCGAATGAGGCACTGAATGCAAACGGCTGGGACTACAACTACTGGCTTGCGGACTGCGCCTCGGGTGACACGAGTTCGCAGTGCGATGGCGACTACAAGAAGAACTACAAGAGACCGCTGAACCGGTATCACGACTGGGGATTCAGCGCGGGCGCTCCTATCTGGAAGAACCACACGTTCATCTTTGGGTCGTATGAGCGGTTCCACAAGCAAAACATGACCTATTCGGCGAACGGCGCGACGGTGCCGACGGCGAAGATGCTGGACGGCGACTTCAGCGAGCTAATGAATGCTGTGACGACGAATCCGCTGACAGGCGCGGCCTGCACGGCACCGTGCCCCACGGGGCAGGTGGATGCTTCGGGGAATCCCATCTACTACGGCGCGATCTTCAACCCGCTCGATCCGGGCAACGTGTTTCCAGGCAACATCATTCCTTCCGGAGACATCAGCTCGCAGTCGAAGAAGGTTCTGGAGATCTTCAAGAACAACTACGCGCCGCAGAACGGCAACCTGACGAACAACTACTGGGGATTTGCGACGTTCGGCAACTTCCCGATCAACACCACCTATCACCTCGATCTGAAACTGGACCACAACCTGAGCGAACGGCACCATGTGAGCGCGTCGTACAACCGCTACCAGGAGACGCCGATCGAGACCAGCGGCCTGTGGCAGCACGGCAGCAATGATGGCGGGCCGTTCACGCAGAGCTACGTGCAGGGGACGTACAACTGGGGCATTCGCGTGCAGGATTACTACACGTTCTCGGCAAACCTGGTGAACTTCTTCTCGGCAGGCTTTAACTATTGGCTGCGGTGGGACGTGACATCGCACACGGTGGACAACTCGGCGCTGGGCTTCCCTTCGTCGAGCTCGGGCGCGAACAACTTCCCGAACATGAGCTTCGGGGGAAACAACAACTACGGCGAGCCCTCGATCGGCGCGAACAAGGCCGACCATTTGCCCTACTACCAAGGGCACTACAAAGATGAGTTGACCTGGGTGCGCGGCCGGCACGTGTGGAAGTTCGGTGGCGAATTTGTCGCATACGGCGCGAATTCGACAGAAGCCGACGGCTACCTGAACTACGGGTTCAATTCGAATACAGGCGAACCGCTGGCGATCAACAATAACTCGCTGGTCTCGCCCTACGTGGGCTTCGGCTTCGCGAACTTCGAACTGGGCGAAGTCGGGTCGGCGTCCAAGGCGGTCGGCGGGCACCTGCGTGGACGGCGCAAGGGCCTAAATTTCTATGCCGAGGACACGATCAAGCTGAACCCGAAACTGACGCTGGACGCAAGCCTGCGCTGGGACTTCAACACGCGCTGGAAGGAGACCAACGGGCAGTGGTCGGATTTTGTGCTAGATGCGACGAACACGAGTTGGGCACCGCTGCAGGGCGCATTCCAGTTCCTGAAGAACGGCAGCCAGTCGTTTGAGAAGAACCAGTACTTCGGGCTGTTCTCACCACACTTCGGCGCTTCGTACCAGATCACGCCGAAGCTGGTGGCGCGCGGATCGTATGGATTGTTCTATGTTCCGCTGGGCATCAACCAGTGGGGTGGCGCGCCGTTCGCGGGCGAGGCATCATTCGGCTACACGGGGCAGGACATCATGCCGGCAGCTTCGTCGCCGGTGAACGCGATCTACCAGTGGGATTCGGGATCGGTGTATCCGGGTAACTACACTGCGGCGACGCAGGACCCGAATGCGAACACGAGCTGCCCGTGGTGCGCGGTATCGGTCGATCCGGACAAACTGCACCTGGGGCACACGCAGAACTGGAACGTGGGCGTGGAGTACGAGGTGGCCAAGAACACCGTGGTGGACCTGAACTACATGGGCAACCGCGGCGGTCATCTGCATGACGGTTCCAACGATCCGAGGAACTCCGCGAAGTGGAGTGACTACGAGCCTCTGCTGGAGCGCAACTGCGATACGAGCGGAGGTTACAACTCGTGCGCTGGGCAGTGGATCTCCGACCAGACGGGGGCGACGGCGGCGGGAGTGACGTGGTATCCGTTCCTGGCGACGATGACCAACGGCTGGGGCGGCTACTCGTCTCCAGTGGCTCTGCTGCCGTATCCGCAGACGTTCCAGGGCGGCATCCTCTTCACGGACTCGGCGATCGGCTCGAGCAAGTATGACGCGATGGTAGCGGAGGTGAAGCGCCGCACCAGCGCAGGGCTGAGCGCTGACCTGAGCTACACGTTCTCGCATGAGGCCGGCAACGTGAACCGCGCCAACGGCAATTTTGCGGAGAACTGGGGCGGGAGCGATCCGTACCAGGACCCGTATGCAATGGACAAGATGAAGGATCTCATCTCGCCCAACGACGTGCGGCACGAGGTGAAGGGATACGTCTCGTACACGCTGCCGTTCGGATCGGGGCGGAAGTGGCTGGCAGGCAGCAACCAGGTAGTAAAGCAGGCAGTGAGCGGCTGGACGGTTTCGACCGAGGTGGATTACCACGCCGGTCAGCCGATCTACGCGGTGCGGCCGAGCTTCTGGAACTATCCGAACTGGTCGGCAAACACGTTTGCCAACGTGGTGAAGACGTCGGGTGCGCTGAAGAACAACTTCAAGCACCTGGACCTGAAGGACCTGAGCAACACGAGCAACCAGTTCGTGAGCCCGGACAGCTTCACGGACCTGTTTGCGAGCGACGGCCTGCACTACCTGAACACGCAGGGCAACCAGCTTCCGTATAACTCCAACTGGCGCGGCTGGGCCTACTACAACGAGGACCTGAGCATTTTGAAGAAGTTCGCATTCCATGACTCGCGGTATCGCGCGACGCTGCGTGCGGAGTTCTTCGACGTGTTCAACCGCCACCACTACGACGGACCGAACACCGGCAATATAGGTGCGGAGTACTTCGGCAACGTGACGGGAGTCTACGGCAATCGCACAGGCCAGGTGGGCGCGCGGTTCGAGTGGTAGGGACAGTCGACCCTGCTCAGAGATTGGAGATTACTGAGCAGTGAACTGAACACAGCCCCATCCGGGCGATACGAGCAGGAACATCGCGCGGATGGGGCATCCATGTAAAGAATCATTCTGCGGAACACGGTCGGAGACACGGATGAAAGGCAGCACGAACCAGCTGAACGATGTCACGCGTTGTCACGGACGCGGGGCCACGTGCTTGCTGGCGGCGGTGCTGCTGACGGTGTGCGTAGCGGCGGCGCAGACGAAGGCGCCGGATGAACTGACGCGGGCACGGGCGCTGCTGGACGGGCCGCGGTGGCGCGACGCCGACGCGGTGGTGAAGAAGTTTGTCGCGGATCATCCCGACTCGGCAGACGCACATGCACTGCTGGGTGTGCTGCTTTATCGCGAACACCAGCCGCGGGCATCGATGGCTGAAATCCTAAAAGCTTCAGAGACGGCGGAACTGACGGCGTTCGATCTGCGGATCTTCGCGCTGGACTGCGCGGCGATTCCAGACCTGCCGGAGGCGGAGCGCTGGTTGGGGCGGTCGCTCCAGAAAGACGACAAGGACGCGGGGACGTGGGAGGCGCTGGGGCATGTGCGGTTTGCGCAGCAGGAGTACACGGCCGCGATTGAAGCACTGAACCGGGCTCTGGAATTGAAGCCGCGAACAGTGGCGTCGGAGGCTCTGATCGGACTGGCGTATGAGAGACAGGCGCAGCCGGAGGCGGCCGAGAAGGCATATCGTGCGGCGATTGCGTGGCAGGCGGACCGCAAAGAAAAAGATCCGGTGCCCTATGTGGGCATGGGACGGGTGTTGCTGGGGAACGATCAGGCGGCTGAGGCTGCCCCATGGCTGGCGGAAGCGGTGAAGGCTCCGGTGGCGACGGCGGAGGCGCACGAGCTGCTGGGGCAGGCGCTGGCGAAGACGGGGAAGAATGCGGAGGCCGCGAAGGAACTGGAGACGGCGATCCGGATGGAGCCGGAGGCGGCGCGGCTGCACCTGCTGCTGGCGCGGGTGTACCGGGCGCTGGGCCAAGCGGACAGGGCGAGGGCCGAGCAGGAGCGCTATGCGGCGATGAAGGCGGGCGTGGCGCAATGAGGTGGATGGCGGCGGCGCTGGCGGTGTGCGCGGCTGCGGCCGCGGCGCAGAGCTGCGACACGGGACTGGGGATTCGCTTCGAGGAGCAGGCGGCGCGGGACGGAATTGTGTTCGAGCACCGTGCGCACCACACGGAGATGAGCTATCCGCTGGAGGTGATGGGCTCGGGCGTGGCGGTGTTTGACGCGGACGGCGATGGGCGGCTGGACATTTTCTTCGCGAACGGCGCTGGATTTCCGGTGCCGAACCTGGAGAAGGCCGCGCCGCGCAAGGAGAAGGCGGACTGGAACCGGCTATTCCGGCAGAAGGCGGACGGTACGTTCGAGGACGTGACGGAGAAGGCCGGGTTGCAGGGCGAGGGCTACGCGATGGGCGTGGCGGTGGGGGACTACGACAACGACGGGCACGAGGACCTGTTTGTGGCGGGGTTTCCGGCGAACCACCTCTACCACAACAACGGGGACGGGACGTTTACGGACGTGACGGCGCAGGCGGGCATGACGGAGGGCGGCTGGGGCACGAGCGCGGCGTGGGTGGACCTGGACGGCGACGGGCGGCTGGACCTGATCGTGCTGCGGTACTTAGTGTGGAACTTCGACGACCGAGACTGCCCTACGCCGGACGGGAAACGGAGCTACTGCGATCCGAAGATTTTCCCGGCGATTGCGCCGCTGGTCTACCACAACGACGGCGGAGGGCACTTCACGGAAGTGGCGCGGCGAATCGGGATGGGGAAGCCGGGCAAAGGGCTGGGGATTTCGATCGGGGACTACGACCGCGACGGGAAGATCGACGTGTTTGTGGCGAACGACGGGATGGATGAATTTCTGTACCGGAACAAGGGCGACGGGACGTTCGAGGAAACGGGCGTGGCGGCGAACGTGGCGACGGACGACAACGGGCGGAATTTCGCGGGGATGGGGACGGTGTTTGCGGACATGAACGGGGACGGGCTGCCGGACATCCTGGTGGACGACCTGGCGCTGCAGACCTATTCGCTCTACCTGAACCGGGGGGACGGGTCGTTCGACTACGCGAGCGCGGGAACGGGGCTGGGACGGCTGACGATGGGGCACTCGGGCTGGGGACTGGGGCTGCTGGACGCGGGGAACACGGGCGAACTGGAGCTGGCGGCGGCGCGGGGACACGTGAACGTGGATATTGCGAAAGACAATCCGCAACTGAGCTACACGGAGCCTCCGGCGCTGCTGCGGATGACGGGCTCGGGCAAGACGGGGCGCGGATTCGAGGAGATTTCCGGGTGCCTGGGGACGGTGGCGACGGAGGCGTTTGCGGGGCGCGGCGTGGCGGTGGGCGACCTGGACAACGACGGGCGCGAAGACGTGGTGATGACGGCGAACGACGGACGGGCTTACGTGCTGCATAACGAGTCGGACAAAACGCGGCACTGGGTGACGCTGGAACTGGTGGGGACGAAGAGCAACCGGGACGCGATTGGCGCGGAGGTAAAGCTTGCCACAGTGGGAAAGACACAGTGGGCAGAGGTGACGACAGCGGGGAGTTACCAATCGTCGCGGGATAAGCGGGTGCACTTCGGGCTGGGCGCGGAGACGGCGGTGAAGACGGTGGAGATCCGGTGGCCGTCGGGCGCGCGGGAGACGGTGGCGCTGCCGGCGGTGGACAGGCAGTACACGATCACGGAAGGCAAGGGCGTGACAGGCGAGAAGTGCGGAAACGGGCAGTGCGCGGCGGGGAAAGCGAACTGATGCAGGAGAGGAATCAGATGACGACAGGAACGATGACGCGGCGGACGGCGCTGGGTGGCTTGACGGCCACGGCTGCGATGGCGGCGATGCCGCGGATGAGCTGGGGACAGGTCACGGGCAAGTCGCAGGAGGAGATCGAGGCGCTGCTGAAGCCGCTGTTCGTGACCGAGGACCCGGAGCTGTGGCGGTTCACGGTGGACGTGTACCAGAACTGCATCTTCGGGCGGACGCAGTCCGCGGAGCCGCCGCTTAAACACGCGTGGCTGATTCCGGGCGGAATCTACGTGGGGCAGTGGATCTGGGACACGACGTTTCTGACGGACCTGGTGGCGATTCTCCCCGGGCAGCAGGAGTTTCTGCGGGGGATTTACCAGAACTACTGGGACTTTCAGGCGCGGTGGAACGCGGAGAAGGCGGAGTACGCGCACGGGATGGTGGCGAACTTCATTGCCCCGGATCGTGGGCCGCAGGGATTCACCGGGAAAGACTGGCTCACGTTTCCGGCGTACTCGCAGGCACCGCTGCTGGCGTGGGGCGTGGAACGTGTCTACAGGCGGAACCACGACATCGAGCTGGTGAAGCAGTCGCTGGCGGGCCTCGAAGCGTTTCACGACTGGTACTGGCGGGAGCGGGACCTGGAGGACGTGGGGCTGGTGACGGTGGGCTCGTACAACGGGATGCTGCAACATGCGCGGTACGAGACCTATGACAACGAGGTGGACCTGGACACGCTGAAGCTGACGCCGCATCCGAAGCGGAAGCCGGGGGCGGAGAACGGGGCGTGGTACGGGGACATTTATATTCCGGCGAACACGGGGTATCTGCTGCTGTCGGAGCAGAGTTTGATCCACCTGGCGGAGGCGGCGGGCGACGAGGCGCTGGCGGCGCGACGGAGACCTATTCTGGCCAAAGGCACGGCGGCGATGCGCGAGCACATGTGGGACGAGGAGGCGGGGTGCTTCCTGGCGGTACGGCGCGGGAGCCTCAAAAAAGTGCGTCCGGCGACGGTGGGCGGGATGGTTCCGCTGCAGGGAAGGATTCCGACGGAGAAGCAGGCTGCGCGGATGGCGGAGGTGTTGACGGGGCCGCACTGGAGCACGCCGGTTCCGCTGCCGTCAGTGGAGGCGAAGGACAAGGAATACCGCAGCGACGGGTTCTGGCGCGGCGATGTGTGGCCCGCGTCGGTGTACCAGACGCTGGAGGGGCTGAAGAGCTACGGGCACGATGCGGTGGTAGGGGCGCTGGCCGGGCGCCTGCTGGACGACGCGCTGAAGGTGGGCATCAGCGAGCACTACGACTCGCAGAGCGGTGCGCCGCTGGGGGTGAAGAACCTGGGAATGTCGGGGGTGCTGCTGACGATTGCGCTGGAAGGGCTTAGCCCGCGGCATCGGATTCGGGTGGCGTGAGGGAGCCCTCAGGGGCTAAAGCCCCCCCCCGCCGATTTTACGGGCATTTTCGGCACGACTGAAGTCGTGCCCTGTTACAAAGCCTGGTCGCGGCGGGGTTGGGTTCGTGGTGAGTCAGAAACGGCAGGGATTGGTTCTTGGTATCCCAGGTGCCCAAGTGCTAGGCACCTGGGGCAGCCATTTTCTGTACTGGGGTGAAGGATGATGGAACCCCACCCTAGCCGCAAGAACAAAGGCGCGGTGAGGGTGGGGCACTCCGGGATGGTGCAGAGGGTGGAAGTGGGCGGGATGGAGCTTTGCTTTCCCAGGTCTCAGAAGCGAGACCTGGGGCAACCATTTTCCGTGGTGAGGGTGGAAGCGGGTGGTGTGGGAGTGACGGGATTGGATTTGAGATTGGGAGTGACGAAGAGGATGCGGGCGATGCAGAAGGTCTGGTGGGTGGTGGCGCTGGCGCTGGCGGCTGCGATGACGGCAGGGGCGCAGGCTCCGGTGGCGGATTCAGCGGCGATCGAGCAGCGGGCTGAGGCGATGGTGAAGAAGCTGACGCTGGAGCAGAAGATCCGGCTGCTGGGCGGCGAGGACAGCGTGTGGGCGAAGGGCGAGCCGGCGGTGGGTTTTCCGCGGCTGAAGATGTCGGACGGGCCGATCGGGGCGCGGTTCTGGGGCGCGACGACGGCGTACACGGCGGGCATCGGGATGGCGGCGACGTGGGACCCGGAGCTGGCCGAGAGGGTGGGCACCGCGATTGGGAATGACGCACGCTCGCGAGGGGTACACATCCTGCTTGGGCCGGCGGTGAACATCTATCGCGCGCCGATGACGGGGCGGAACTTCGAATACTACGGCGAAGACCCATATCTGGCGGGGCGGCTGGTGGTGGGGTTCATCCGGGGCTTGCAGAGCCGCGGTGTGATGGCGACGGTGAAGCACTTTGCGGCGAACAACCAGGAGTATGACCGGCACAACGTGAGCTCGGACATGGATGAGCGGACGTTGAGGGAGATCTATCTGCCAGCGTTTGAAGCGGCCGTGAAGGAGGGCGACACGGGCGCGGTGATGAACTCCTACAACCTGCTGAACGGCGTGCACGCCACACAGAACGCGCACCTGAACAACGAGATCCTGAAGGGCGAGTGGGGATTCAAGGGCCTGCTGATGTCGGACTGGTGGTCAACTTACGACGGGGTGGCGGCGGCCAACGGCGGGCTGGACCTGGAGATGCCGGACCCGGATCACATGAACGCGGCGACGCTGCTGCCCGCGGTGAAGTCGGGCAAGGTGCCGGAGAGCGTGATTGACGACAAGGTACTGCGGCTGTTCCGGACGGCGATCCGGTTCGGGTTCCTGGACCGCGAGCAGACGGACTACTCGATTCCGGCGTACAGCCAGGATGGCCGTGCTGTGGCGCTGGACGAGGCGCGGGAAAGCATTGTCCTGCTGAAGAACGAGGGCGGACTGCTGCCGCTGAATGTGGAGAAGGTGAAGACGATTGCCGTACTGGGCCCTGATGCGTGGCCGGCAGTGACGGGCGGTGGAGGCAGCTCTCAGGTGAACCCGTACGCAGCGCAGAGTGTGTTGACGGGGCTGAGCGACGCGCTGGCGGGCAAGGTGAAGGTGCTGACGGCGCGCGGGGTTCCGCCGATGGACGAGATGCTTTCGAAGACGGAGTTCCGGCTGCCGGATGCGGTGAAGGCGGCGAAGCTGGCGGGCGCGGAAGGGCACGCGGTGGTGGTGGAGCCGTTCGACAACGCGGAGTTTCACGGGAGCCCCGTGGCGACGCGGTTCGTGGACCACATCGACACGTTGGTGAACCAGGAGTGGGGACAGCCTCAGGCAAAGGCGCTGCGGTACGAGACCGAGGTGTACGCAGCGAAGGCGGGTAAGTACATCTTTCTGGCGAACGCGGGCGGCGGCGGGGCATACAAGCTGTACGTGGACGGAAAGCTCGAGATTGACCAGCCAGTGCGGGAGGGGATTGAGCCGCAGTGGGTGGAGCTTGAGCTGAAAGCGGGGCAAACGGCGGCGGTGCGGCTGGACTACATACCGGGCGGCGGAAATCCGCAGGTCGGGCTGGCGGTGCGGCCGGTGGAAACGTTGGTGACGGACGAGGCGCGGGCGATTGCGAAACTGGCAGACGTGATCGTGGTGGACGCGGGTTTTGACGCGACGACGGAGAGCGAGGGCTACGACCGGACCTACGCGTTGCCGTGGGGCCAGGACGAGCTGATCGAGGCGGCGGAAGCGACGAACCCGAAGACGATTGTGCTGCTGACGGCAGGCGGAGACGTAGACACGCGACGGTGGATTGCGAAGACACCAACGCTGCTGCACCTGTGGTATCCGGGGCAGGAGGGGCCGCGGGCGTTGGCCGAGATCCTGACAGGAGCGCGTTCGCCAGAAGGACGGCTGCCGATCACATTTCCACACAGCTGGGAGGAAAACCCGGCCCACGACAACTACTACGCGGCTCCGGTGGCGAAGGGGGAAACTCCGCACGTTGCGTACAACGAGGGCGTGTTTGTGGGCTATAGGTCGTTTGTGACGACGGGGAAGAAGCCGCTGTTCCCGTTTGGATTCGGGCTGACGTACACAACGTTCGGATTTTCGGGGTTGAAGGTGACGCCAGAGGTGAAGGACGGGCACGCCGGAGCGGCTGTGGAATTCGACGTGAAGAATACGGGCCGGATGGCGGCGGCGGAAGTGGCGCAAATCTATGTGGGTGAGCCGGGCGCAAAGATTTCGCGGCCACGAATCGAGCTGAAGGGGTTCAAGAAGGTTCGGCTTGAGCCGGGCGCGACGCAGCACGTGAAGATCGCGCTGGATGAGCGGGCTTTCAGCTACTGGTACGGGGATACGAGGGCGAACGGCTGGAGGTGGGACGCAGGAAAGTTTGTGATCGCGGTGGGCGACTCGAGCGAGAATACGCCGCTCGTGACGGAGATCGAACTGAAGAAATAACCAGGACGCGGTCGGAGGGCTGAGCAGGAAAGCCAGCCTTCCAGCTTTTAAGGGGCGCGGCACACGAGAGCAGCGCGCCCACGGGGATGTCTTGCGCGAAAAACCGTCGCAGAGCGGAGAGGGAAGAGAACGGATGTTGACGAAGAGGGGCCGGAGCGTGGCGGTTGCATGCGTGGCGGTGTGGTTGGGAGCAGCGGTGCAAGTGGCAGCAGCACAGGCAAGCGGCGCGGCGGAGATTGCGCCGGCTGGATGGACACTCGTCTGGCACGATGAGTTCAACGGGGCGAACGGCAGCGGGCCCGATCCGGCGAAATGGCGGTTCGTCACAGGTGGTGACGGATTCGGGAATAACGAGCTGGAGTCCTACACCGCGCGGCGGAAGAACATTCACGTCGAGGATGGGAAGCTGGTGATTACGGCACGTCGCGAGCGCTACAAGGGGACGGATGGGCAGCGGCGGCGGTACACGTCGGCACGAATCGAGACGAGAGGACTGTTCGAGACCGAGTACGGACGGATGGAGGCGCGAATCAAAGTGCCGGCGGGTCAGGGTCTGTGGCCAGCGTTCTGGGCGATGGGCGCAAACTTCGACCAGGTGGGCTGGCCGCAGTGCGGTGAGATGGACATCATGGAAAACATTGGGCGCGAGCCAGACCAGGTACACGGAACTCTGCACGGTCCTGGGTACGCGGGCGACCAGCCCCTGACAGGGACCTACACGCTGCCCAGAGGGGAACGCGCGGCGGACGGATTTCATGTGTACGCAGCGGAATGGGAGCCGGGGGCGGTGCGGTTCTATGTGGACGGAATCCTCTTCGAGAAGCGGACAGCGGCGGAGGTAGAGGGCAAGCCGTGGGCATTTGACCATTCCTTCTTTCTGCTGCTGAACCTGGCGGTGGGCGGTAACTGGCCGGGGCCTCCGGAGAAGAAGACTGTGTTTCCAGCGCGGATGCTTGTGGATTGGGTGAGGGTGTACCGGAAGCAGAGTGCAGAGATCAGTGCTCGGTGATCAGGAGCTGGCGGCGGTGCTCGGAGGGAGTGTGCTGCGAGTGCTATGATGCGAGGACAGAATCTCCGGGCGGATATCGTCAACGCCAGCTTCGCATGCAGCCGGGAAGGCTGTTTTGCAGATTGAGCGGTTGAGTGGGCGATGCCGCTGATGCGCGGTAAACAAGCATGCATTCTGAAGTATCAGGCCAGTGGCTGGGCAACTCCGATGCTGCCGCCAGTCCAGATGCGCGACATGACGGCGCTCACGGGCAGGACGATGCCGCGGAGAAGGCCGAGCTTGAGTGGGTGCTGGCTCATCCGGAGATCAGCCGCTCGAACAACCTCGTTCGCTTTCTGACATTCATTTGCACAAAGTACTTCGAAGGTGCGACGAAGGAAATTCGCGAACAGACGATTGCGACTGAAGCGCTGGGACGCAAACTGGCGAACTTTGATTCGCACGCTGATCCAATTGTGCGTGTGACGGCGCGGACGCTGCGCAAAAAGCTGGAGGCGCTCTACCAGACCGATGGCAAGGACCGGCGGCTGCAGATCGTTTTGCCGGTAGGCCATTACGTGCCGGAGTTTGTGGTGAGGCTCGAGACCGCGCTGCCGGAGACGGCTGCACCCGAGGCGGCTGCCGTGCCGGTGCCAGACGAGGCCGAGGCGGTGGAGATGCCGGCCGTGCCCGCGCAGAAGAAGGCAGTTCGCTGGCTTCGCTGGTGGAAGCCGGCGGCGGTGGCAGTGGCAGTGCCGGCACTGTTTTTGGGCGGATATTTTCTGGGGCGGCAGCAGACGCAGCCGGTGAAGTTGGCGGGAGATGGGCTGAAGTGGGGCGAGCCGGCGTGGACGGACGAGTTTGACGGCGCGCATCAGCAATTGCCGGACCCCGCGAAGTGGACCTACGAGACAGAAGACGATGCGAGCAACAGCACGGCGCGCGAGAAGCAGGTGTACTGTTCGCCGCGTGGTGGAGGTCCGCGGGAGTGTGATCCGCGGCGGCCGAATGCATTTCTAGACGGCATGGGCCACTTGGTGCTGCGTGCGCAGAAGAACTCGAACGGCGTATGGACGCTGGCGCGGATTACGACAAAGGGGCTCAAGAACTTCGAGTACGGCAGGATCGAAGCGCGGGTCAGGATGCCTGTGGGCCGGGGCCTGTGGCCGTGGTTCCTTCTGGTGGGTGCAGATCGGGACGCGGTGGGATGGCCGGCGTCCGGGTCGATCGACGTCGCGGAAAACGTGGCACTTACGGCGACTTCGAACGGACTGGGACCAACGATGATCCGTTCGACGCTGCACGGTCCGCGCTACTCCGGGGCGAACGGATTGTGGCACGACTTCCGGCTGCCGAACGGCGGGCGGGTAGACGACCCGGGGTATCACACGTATGGAGTGATCTGGTCGCCGGGAATGGTGCAGTTTTACGTGGACGATCCGGCCAACGTGTACCTGGTGCACGACGTGACAGACGTGCCGGAAGGTGGGGCTTGGGTATTCGACCACCCGTTCTTCCTGATGTTGAGCCTGTCAGAGGGTGGTGACTGGCCGGGAGACTCCGACGCGACGACACCAAATCCGGCGGACATGCTGGTGGACTACGTGCGTGTGTACCGGATTCCGCCAGTGCATGCACCGGCCATTAGCTGGCAGTCGGTGGAAGTGAAAACGGGGTCAGCGACGGCAAGCACAGTGGCGCTGCGCGCGCAGACCTACGCCGGCCGGGTGCGTGTGGGATGCACGACGGACTCGCCCGTAGTGTCGTGTTCACTGGCAACGCCGGTGCTGAATTTTTCTGACACGGTTTCACAGCAGGACGCGCTGACGCTCTCGACGGACTCATTCACGGAGAAGGGGAGAGTGATTGCGCCGCCAGGCCGTTACCACGTGACGATCACAGCGACGACGATCAGCGGCGACCGCTCGCAGCTGACCATGCCGTTCGATGTGAAGAGCAACGAGTAAGGCGCGCCGCGGAACTTCGCGCCAGGCGCGCGCGTATCTGCTGGCATCATGCTCAGCGATGTGAAGTACGCCTTGCGTCAACTGGCGAAATCTCCCGGCTTTGTGGTGACGGCCATCATTACGCTGGCGCTGGGGATTGGCGCGAATGCCGTGGTGTTCAGCGTGATGAATGCGCTTGTGCTGCGGCCGCTGGACCTGCCCGGCGGCGAGAATCTCTACCTGGTGCAGCGGTTCCAGTATGCCTCGCAGTCTTACCCGGACTACAAGGACCTGCGCGACCGCAACCGCAGCTTCGATGGGATGATTTCCTACGACATTGTGGGGCCGGTGGGCGTGGCATCGGGCGGCGCGTCAACGACGGCATGGCCGTACATGGCGAGCGGCAACTACTTTGATGTGCTGGGTGTGCGGCCACTGCTGGGGCGTGTCTTTCACGCCGGCGACGAGAAGGGGTACGACAGCGCGCCGTACGTGGTGCTGAGCTATGCGTACTGGAACAGCCGCTTCCACGGCGATACGGGAGTGGTGGGGCGCGCGATTGAGGTCAACAAGCATCCGTTCACGGTGATTGGTGTGGCGCCGAAGGGATTTCGCGGCACGGAGCTGTTCTTTGCGCCGGACTTCTGGATTCCCAGCGTGGACCGGCCGATGGTGCAGGGCGTCAACGACATGCAGTGGCGCGGAAACCACTCGTCGATGGTGATTGGGCGACTGCGCGCGGGCGTAACACCTGCGGCGGCAGCGGCTGATCTGAACGCGATTGGCGCGTGGCTGGCGAAGACCTATCCAAACGACGACGCGGGAGTACGGTTCTCTCTGGCGAAGCCGGGGTTGATGGGCGACATGCTGAACGGGCCTGCGCGGGCGTTCATGGCAGGGATGATGGTGCTGGCGGGGATGATTCTGCTGGCAGCTTGCGCCAATCTGGGCAGCCTGTTTGCGGCGCGTGCGGCGGATCGTGCGAAGGAGGTTGCGCTGCGGCTGGCGCTGGGCTCGCGGCGGGTGCTGGTGGTGCGGCAGTTGCTGACGGAGGCGGTGCTGGTGGCCGTGGCTGGCGGCGCGGTGGGCCTGGCGGGGAGTGTGGCGATTCTGCATGCGCTGAGCCTGTGGCATCCCATTCCAGATACGCCGATTAATGTGCCGGTGAACCCGGATTTGCGCACGTATGCGGTGGCGCTGGGGCTGGCGCTTGCAAGCGGATTGCTCTTCGGGCTGGTGCCGGTGCGGCAAGTGTTGAAGGCCGATCCGTGGCAGGTGATCCGGACCGGCTCGGTGACGAACGGACTGCGCCGGTTCACGCTGCGCGACGTGCTGCTGGTGGGGCAGATCGCAATCTGCGCGGTGCTGGTCACGTCGTCGTTCGTGGCGGTGCGCGGGTTGGAGCGCTCCGTGCACTCAAACTACGGATTCACGCCAGACCATGCGCTGGTGGTGAACAGCGACCTGCAGATGGCGGGATACTCGAAGGACGCGATTCCGCGGATGCAGCGGCGGATGCTGGACGCCGTGGCGGCAATTCCGGGCGTGACGTCGGTGGGTTACGTGAGCCAGATTCCGCTGGGGCTGGGCGGTGGCGACTCGTTTGTTTACACGGACACGACAACGGACTTCCGGCCCGACAACTACGCTGCGGACGCGATGACGTATCGCATGTCAGCGGGATACCTGAAGGCTGCGGGGACCCGGCTCGTGGCCGGGCGGGAGATTACGGAGCAGGACAACGCTAAGGCGCCCAAGGTCGCAGTGGTGAATCGCAAGTTCGCGGAGAAGGTATACGGATCGGTGCAGAAGGCGGTGGGCCAGCACTTCAAGTTCTGGGGCGGGAGCGAGCGGGCGGAGATTGTGGGCGTGGTGGAGGACGGTAAGTATCGCTGGCTGACAGAGGAGCAGATGCCCGCGATGTTCTTCAGCTATCAGCAGTACCAGGACAGCGGAACGTGGCTGGTGGTGCGGTCAGACCGCGATCCGGGGGAGATTGCCGGGCAGGTGGAAACCACGCTGCGCGGTCTGGACGCAAGCCTTCCGTTCACGGCTGGGCGGTGGAGCGAGGAGATGGCCTCGGCGCTGTTTCCGGCGCGGGTGGCGACGGTGGCGCTGGGAGCGCTGGGGCTGCTGGGCGGCATGCTGGCGGCGACGGGGATCTTCGGAATGGCGTCGTATGTGGTGAGCCGGCGGCTGCGGGAGTTGGGCATCCGCGTGGCACTGGGCGCGGGCAGGCGGCAGGTGCTGAACAGCGCGCTGGGACGGGCAATGCGGCTGCTGGCAATCGGGTCTGCTGCGGGGCTGGTGCTGGGCGTGCTGGCTGCGCGCATCCTGGCGCACATTGTGTATCAGGCAACATCGCGAGACCCGCTGGTGCTGGGCGGCGTGGCAGTGACGATGATGGCGCTGGGGCTGATCGCGACGTGGATTCCGGCGCGGCGCGCGCTGGCGGTGGACCCGCTGGTGCTGCTAAGGGAAGAGTGAGGGGAGGCTTGGGGCTAGGGCACAGTTGTCTACAAATCGCTTTTGCTACTCCCAGCATTGGTGAAGCCAGATCCTTGTTTTGCGATAACCCTTTTGTAACTCTGAAGGTTCAATGATGCATTTCGAGGAAATGTATAAAGGACTAATATATTACCAACTTTCTTATCGGAGACTGACATGCGCTTTTGGCCCATCATGTTCGTGTCAACTCTTATTGCTGCACTATCGGCCCAATCTATCGACTCCGCGAAACAGGTATACAGAGATTCTCAGAACGCAGTTTTTCTAATCTACCTTAACGGCGCGGACGGCAACCCACAGGCACTTGGCAGTGCTTTCCTCGTTGCTCCTCGAATGCTTGTAACAAACGCGCACGTCGCGAATGCTGGTAGTCCGGTTCTTGCCGTGGGGCCCGTGAGAATTCCGCTGAAGGTAATTCGCACCGACGAGAAGAACGATCTGGCTATTTTGTCCGTGGACGCCGACCTGACAAGTAAACCTCTCTCTCTGGCAGTTGAAGCGGTCGATACAGGAGAGGAAATTTTCGCAATTGGCAATCCTGAAGGCTTGGAGAAGACATTCAGCCAAGGAATTGTGTCAGGGATACGCAACTATCAAGGACGCGAACTTATTCAGATCACAACGCCGATTTCCCACGGATCTTCAGGTGGACCTATCTTAAACAGTAAGGGGCAGGTCATAGGTGTCGCAGTCGGGATGCTAGAGGGCGGACAGAACCTTAACTTTGCAGTCCCCATCGTGCTTGTCAAGGAGTTGATGGCTGACGGGCACAGCGATGCACGCCAGCTGAATGCCTCGGATGCGCTAAATCGCCTTGTAGAGATTGAAAGCGAAATGTCTAACGAGGATTATTCAGACGATGAAAGCTCTTCTTATCAAAAACATCTGCACCAGAAGACTGAGATTGCGAGCACATTGGCATCGACCTCAAACTCAACAGAACTCTTGAATAGAGTGACATGCCTAGGCACGAACGACTTTGACTTGAGTGAGACTGCCACCGTTGCAGCTCGGCGGCTCTTCCAGTTGTCGCCTACAGGAGATCATCGAGCGTTACTTGCTTATGCACTGCTCCAGCGATCAAAACTTGAACAGCTACGTTCGCTGTTTATGGACGATGGTGCCGAAAAAGATGCGGCTGTAGCGTCGACCAAGAACTTAAGAGAGCAAGCGACTAAAGAGGCATCCAAATCCACAGTTGGTGAAAAGACGAAGACCATGCTGCTAGCGGATTATGTTATCGCTTCCAGTGAGGACGACAGCGGTGACAACACTTCGGCTGTGCCATTCCATACCGCAGTAGCTAATGGAGGCCTCCATGTTTGTGACAGCGACCTAGCTGAGCGCTCGATTCGTTCACTCATTAGCGACTATCAGACGATGAAGAAGTTGGACGAAGCCGAGAAGTGGTTCGGACGTCTAGCGGCGCAATATCAGCCAAGTGCAAACGACTGGGATTCTGAAGGTGATCGACAGCATTCGATGCGATCATTTTCGAAAGCAGCGGATGCATATGAAAAGGCGGCACAGGCCGAGAATGGATATGGGTACGACTACTGTTATGCGGCGAATGATCGCTTCATGCAAAATAATGCGGATGATGTACTTGCTGATGGGAAGAGATGTATTGAAGCGTCAACTAGCAACACCGTAAAGAGTGATCAGCGCCATTTCGATAATACTTTGCCCTTAGTGTATCAATACATGGCAGGAACTCTTCAAGGAAGAGGCGTCTATGATCAAGCACTAGCTTATATAAACGAATCGCTAAGGCGTAGTCCTGATAATAGCTTTTCAATGATCACGAAAGCGGAGATTCTGGATGGTCTCGAGCGGTACTCAGAATGCATATCAGCTGCACAAGCAGCAATTAGGCTTTCGGATGGAAAATATGGCTGGATGCATTTTGATTTAGGCAACTGCTACTTTGCGCAATCCGATTGGACACACGCCGAAGCAAGTTTCAGAATTGCAGCTGAGTCAGACAAGACTAATGCAGCCGCTGCATTCAACCTCGCGCTTAGTCTATCTCGGCAGGGGTATTCGTCGGATGCACGCACTTGGTTTCGTGAAGCGCTCAACCGAAACCCTGACTCTGAATTGCGCTCTAAGATTGTCAATGTCTTGCAATAGGCATCAATTTTCGGCTTCCCGAAAGCATAGAGCATGCCGAAGATTTAGTCCGCGGCCTGGGCGGCGGCCAGGCGGCGTGCGCGCGGGGCGGCGGTGAGCCAATAGAAGACGGGGCCCAGCAGGGCTACAGCGAGGGCGAAGAAGAGTGCCGGAACCGAGCCGAGCTTCTCGTCGCGCGAAGCCCAGAGAGCATAGCCAATGAGGACCGTGGGTCCGAGTGCGAGGGCGCAGGCGAACGCCAGCGAGCCCGCCTTGAACGGGCGCGGGAGGTGCGGCTCGCGGATACGCAGGACAATGAGCGCCACGAACTCAAGCAGAAGGCTGGAGCCGTAGAGGATGAGGTCGATGGAGATGAGGCGCTCGAAGGGGAGCTTGAGGGCGAGAGCCCAGGCCGCTCCGCAGACGAGGACGCTGACCCAGGGCACGCCGCGGCCGTTGCGCCGCGCAAGGACGCGGGGGAGCATGCCGTCTTCCGCCATTGCCATGGGCAGACGCGTGTAGCTCATCACAAGGGCGTTGAACATGCCGATGCCGGTGATGGCGCCGCCTGCAACGATGGCCATGCCGAGCAGCGGGCCGCCAAGCGAGCGGGCTGCAACCATCCAGTCTCCGGTGGAGAAGCCGGCGGTGGGCAGGCCGGTGAGGGCCATAGCGGCAATGGGCAGCACGTAGGTAACGGCGACGAGGAGAGTTGCGCCGATCATGGCGCGGGGATAGTTGCGCTGCGGGTTTTCAACCTCCTGCGCGACCGTGGAGGCGTTGTCCCAGCCCATGTAGTTCCAGAGCGCGACCAGGACAGCCGTGGAGAGCGTGGCGTCTGAGATGGGCTGACCCCAGGAAACGGTGGGGTGAGCAGCGAAACCGTGCCAGACCGCGAGCACCATAAAGACGGCGAACGGGGCGAGCAGGAGAAAGAACATGCCGACCGAGCCCTCGCCGACGGCAGGAGCACCGCGGAGGTTCCAGAGACAACAGACAGCGACGACGGCGAGCGACCAGCCGTAGCCGTACCAGCCGGAGGTGAGCGCTGGGGCAAGCTTGCCGAGATAGAGGACGAAAATGGCCGGGTAGATGGCCATGTCGAAGATGGAGGCGGAAAGTGAGAGCCAGCCTTCTTCGTACCCCCAGAATGGGCCCAGAGCCCGCCGAACCCAGACGTAAAAGCCGCCTTCGGCGGGAAGTGCGCTTGCCAGCTCGCCGATCATGAGCGCCGTCGGAAGAGACCAGACGAAGGGCAGGACGAGCAGGATGATGATGGCGCGCGCAAAACCGGCGCCGCCCAGAATGTCCTCAATACCGTAGGGACCGCCCGACACCATGAAGTATGTGGCGGCGATCAGGGGCAGGATGCGGAGCTTTCTGCCGGCCGGTTTGAGGCCGAAAACCATAAATGTGAGACTAACAACTTTTGCCCCTTGCACAAAGGGAAAAGTGACCCTCGAAAACGATTTAGGAAAAGTGCGTTTTCTCCGCGACTGGCGCGGGTGCGGCAGTGGTTGGTGCGACCAGGAATTTGGGCAGCCGCGACAGCTCAGAAGGGGCCAGTCCGCGTGCTTTCCGATTGCCCTCAGAAAGCGCCGAAAGCATTTGAAACCGGCCCGTGGAGAGGTGCAATCGTAAGAGATTCCTGGAACGTGCACGCGGACCGAACGAATTTCGGTATAATCGGCGAAGAAGCCGGAGAGATGGCCGAGTGGCTGAAGGCGGCGGTTTGCTAAACCGTTATAGGGCCCTAAAGCTCTATCGGGGGTTCGAATCCCCCTCTCTCCGCCAGCCCCCCTCCGCAATTCACTCCAATTCCCGCTGAATAGTCCATTTACTTCGCACTGCTGGATCCTCTGCCTGTCCAGAAGTTCCGGCCAGTCTGGCCACATCCTCCGGCCTTGGATGACGAAGTAAAGGGAATGCGGCAGAGACTCCCGATACATCATTGCTGTATCGCCGGGACGCGCTGTGTCTCGCCTGAGACTCCCGCGCCGCGGCGCCCCATCATCGCCGAGTCACCCTTTGCGGCGATACGGAGGGTGACTACTCGGTAGAAGCACTGGTACACGGAGCCGCCGTCTGGTCGCGATAGGCGATCACCTGTGTGTCTGCGTAGCCGCCGGGAAGAGACTTGATCTGAATCAGCGCTTCAAAAGGCGTGACGTCAGTGCCGGGCTGGTGGTGAATTGCCTGCAATAGCGATTTCAGGCCGTGCGCGTCAGTGACCAGCTCTCCGGCTGCCTCAGTGGCTTGCATGTTCAGACCCTCAATCAAGACTGCGAAATGTGGGCTGTTGCAGGGATGAAGCAGGGCGACCAGGCCGTAGCTGCGGAACTCCTTCTGCTCTCCCCCTTCGACATCGAGCGTAGTGGGGATGCTGTAGCGGGGGAGCTCGCCTGACCGGGGTGCGCGATTGAGGAGAGATGGCGAGCCGGTGCTCGGGTCGCGGTCAAGGACGAAGTTCAGCTGCGGCTCAAAAACTTCCACCCAGGGATTGGAGCGATGGCTGCCGAGGATGGCGACGTTGCCATTCTGGAAGCTGCGGGCGTCCAGGTCGCGGGCGTACTGTAGGACCGACTGCCCACCGAATGCGCGGGTGATCAGAGCGAGCCGCGTGCTGACCACCACGTCGGCTGGACTGGTTGATCGCCGCATTGCGACTTCGCGAAGCCGTCCATCGGCGAGCGAAAGAAAATGCCGGCTGAGGTAGTCGCCGAGGTTGACGTTGTGGCCGCTCAGGTCCTGCCAGAGGGCAAACCCGGTGTCGGCGGGGATGATCTTGAGGTCGTGATCGGAGCCACGGAAGACCTGCAGCCAGAAATCCCGGAATGGCGGGGATGTGAGCGGGTCATCAGCCTTGACCGCCGGCTTGCGAAGAAGAACGACGACAGCAGCTATCAATATAAGGTTGGCAACGAGTGAAACCGAAACCCAGAACCAGTATCGACGCGGGAAAGCGGCTGCCTTGGCTGGCTGCGGAATTTCGGCAGACGGCTTGGCCTCAGTGGGTTGGGGGATCGCAGGTAATTCTGGTGCGGGGCCCGGTGTTGGCGCGGGCCCGGGGCGAAGAGCGAAATCGGGCCTATATGTCCCTTTGGGGATAGTCAGGACGATGTGCTCGCCAGCGCCGTCGGTGGTGAAGTATTTTTCAAGGCGCTGGCGGAGCTCATGAGCGCGGACCCGGACGATGTTGTCCACGGAGGGATCGTAGTTTGGGTTGCGACCCAGAACGGTCACCCCGATGGCCTGCTCCTTAATAAGGTCCTGGCGGTTGGCGAGCTCGTTTTCCGTAATGTAAAGAAGGAAAGCGCGCATGGCCGTGGAGCGGGCGAAGATGGGATTACGCACGATCCGCTGGACGAGGTCGAGCTTCTCCTTCGTCGTGATGGGCGGCGTGGGCTTTCCAGGGTCGGCCAGCTGAGGCAAAACGTCTTGCGACATACTTCACTTTCTGCCATTTCTGTGTCCCCACTCGCGAGCGCCACAGCGGATGGAGTCACGGCGGACGAGCAGAAGATTGGCAATCGGGCTGAATTTTACTGTAAAGAGAACGGCACTTGCAAAATTTTTGAAGCGCAGAAGGGGGAGCTTGGAGGAGCGCCGCAACCCGCTCATGCGGCATGGATTCCCCCACGAGATTTTGACGGCCGTCCGTAAACTAAAGATTTTACAGAGGAATTTACTGTGAATTGACTCCACAAGCTTGCATCGCGCGAGGATACTTCTCGCTGGCTGAGAGAAGGCCTCTTCGGAAGACCGCTGGAATCATGCTGGATTGAGCCGGTTCTACTGGCGCGGTCGAATTCCGCAGAGCAAGGAAAAATCTCCCAGTCATCATGTGGAGGCAGTTCATGAAGAAGACAGCAATTGGATGGCTCGGGACATTTCTAATGTTCTGGGCGGTTCTCGGCGCCAGAGCGGGTTATGGCCAAGGCGACCGTGGAACCCTGGCTGGAACGATCACCGATTCAACTGGCGCGGCCATTGTGGGTGCCACGGTAACAGTGTCGAACAGCAACACGGGGTTCAGCCAGGTGGCACTGTCGGGAGGGCAGGGGCAGTACCGCGTTCCTCTTGTCCCGATGGGTACCTACTCGATCACAGTGGATCGCTCGGGCTTCCGGAAGTGGATGACCGAGGGTGTGGTGGTCAACATCAACACCGTCGTCACGCTGGACGTGGAGATGGTGGTGGGCACGGCGAATGAGACCGTGACCGTAACCTCGGCGCCGCCGCTTCTCTCGGACGAGGGCTCGAACCTCGGCCAGGTGATGACCAACCGGGAGATCACAGAGCTGCCGCTGAGCCTGGGCGGCGGACCACGCAGCACCTACGCATTCATCGCGCTTACGCCAGGTGTTTCAACCCCGGGCGGGAGCACGCGCATCGCCGGTGGCCTGATCCAGGGCACCAGCATCCTGATGGACGGTGCGGAATCGATGAGCCAGCGGCGCAACGACGAAGGCATGAGTGGCGTCAGCGTGGAGGCGATCCAGGAGTTCAAGGTACAGAGCTCGTCATATTCGGCCGAGTTCGGTCGCCTGTCGAACGGCATCGTGAACTTCGGCTTGAAGTCAGGCACAAACCAGTTCCACGGAACGGCATTCGACTTCTTCCGCAATGAATATTTTGACGCCAACTCCAGCTCCTGGTCGCCTTCGGCGAAGGGGCAGCGGCGGCAGAACAATCCAGGCTTCAGCCTCGGCGGGCCGATTCTGAAAGACAAGCTGCACTTCTTCACGGCGTATGAGTACGCCTACTGGGTCAACCCGCAGCCCACGAACCTGGTGACGGTGCCGACCGAGGCGATCCGCACAGGCGATTTCAGAAACTACAAGGACTCGAGCGGCAAGATGATTCCGATCTTCGACCCGTTCGACGCAAATGGAAACCTGATCACGGACCAGACGCTGCGCCAGCCGATGCAGTGCAACGGCGAGTACAACGTGATCTGCCCGAGCCGCATCAGCAGCTCGATCATCAACACTCTGCAGTCGATGCTGCCAGCTCCTGAGCTGACAACGAGCAACGACCGCGACAACAACTACCGGGCCATTTCGCAGACCAAGAACAAGCAGAACGTGTTTTCAATCAAGGTGGACTACAACCTGAACAAGTCGGACCGCATGAGCTTCTCGTTCGGACGCACGTTCAATCCACCTTATCCGTCCATTGGCCCGGTGAAGGGCGTGCCCACGAGCAACTTTGGCTCTGACAGCATGATCCGTTACTACCGCTACAACGAAGACCACATCTTCACAAACAACCTGATCAACCACTTTACGTACGGCCTGGACCAGCGACGCATCTTTGAAGGCGGCGCAGGACTGACCGACATCTCTGACAACCTGCGCGACTCGGTGCAGTATCCGGGCACGGCATCGCGGCAGGGCATCCAGCACGGCGCAATCACTGAGTATGCGACGGAGTTCACGCAGTGGGGCAGTGAGGTGCTGACAGATTCGCGGCAGCGCTCTGAGAGCCTCTACGACACACTGATCTGGACGCACGGAACGCATACCATCAAGACCGGCTTCAACTACTATCACTGGCTGTATCGCCGCATCGACTGCATTTCGTGCAACGGCACAATCCTGTTCGATGGCTCGGCGACGGGCAACAGTGCGTACGATTACTCTGGCACACTGCCAGGCTCGACAGGCCAGTTCTCAACGTCGAACCAGGGCGCGAACTACGCTTCGTTCCTGCTTGGCCTTACCAGCACGGCGGGCTTCAACTGGGGTGCCGACCAGGCATTCTCGGCGCCGTACTATGCATGGTTTGTGCAGGACGACTGGAAGGTGTCGCGCAAGCTGACGGTCAATGTTGGCATGCGTTATGAGATTCCGGTTCCCAAGGTGGAGCGGCATCGCAACAACAGCAACTTTGATCCAACGCTTGCGAACCCCAATGCTGGCGGTACGCTGGGCGCCATCATCTTTGCCGGACACGGCACGGGCCGCAGCGGCATTGACCACTTCGGCGATACGCGCATGAATGCGTGGGGACCGCGGTTGGGCTTTGCCTATCAACTGCAGCCTTCCACGGTGCTTCGCGCTGGCGGCGGCATTTTCTATCAGCCTGTTCGTGAAGATGGCAACGCCGACAACGGCAACATGGGCTTTGCGGGCCGTTACTGGGCTCCGGGCAATGAGCTGACGCAGGGTGTCAACACCGTCATTGACAGCACCTCAGCCGGCGGACTGCTGACGCCCTTCTATGAGGCGGACATTGCAAGCCAGAAGCCGCCGACGATCAACCCCGGCATCCTGATCGGGCAGGGCGTGTTCTGGTACCAGCCCAAGGCCGGCCGCACGCCGTACTTTGGCACGTGGGACCTTACCGTCGAGCATGAAATCGGCAAGAACTCAGTGGCGCGCGCAAGCTACCACGGCAATGCCGGCATCAAGCTGCTCTACAAGAAGCCAAACTACAACCAGCTCAATCCGGAATACCTGTACAAGTACGGCAACGACATGCTCGTAAAGAGCGTGAGCGATCCGGCCGTGCAGGCGACAGGTTTGGTGCCGGCGTGGACGCCGAGCAACTACCAGTTCAACCAGGTGCTGCGGCCCTATCCGCAGTACTCAGACGTGAACATCAACGCTGGCGGCGCTGCCGACGGCCACTCGCGGTGGCATGCCATGGAGCTGAGCTTCGAGCATCGCTACGCGAATGGCTTGCAGACGCTGTTTGCCTACACCTTCTCGCGGTTGGTGGGTGACACCGACGGTGAGGACGCGAACCGCGGCGACGGCGCTGCGCAGAACACCTACAACCTGCATGCGGAGAAGTCGATCGACCGCGATGACCAGACGCACATCCTGAGCTGGAATTATGTGTATGAGCTCCCGGTGGGCAGGGGTAAGCATTTCCTGTCAGCCTCGCCTCGCGCAGTGGACCTGCTCATCGGCGGCTGGAAGTTGTCGGGTGTCGAGCGCTTTAACTCTGGCCGTCCGATGCAGATTGGCGGCGGACTGGACTGGATGGGTGGCGCGAGCAGCAACTCGCGTGCAAGCTGGGCATCTGGTTACGGGCCGCACAGCAAGCTGAAGAATGACCACTACAACAAGTTCGATCCGAACTCAAAGTACCTGAACACCGCTGCTTTCATCCGCGCCCCGCGCGTGGAACTGGAGAACGGTATCCGGTACGGAACCTACGGCACAACGCCGCGCTATATCTCGCAACTGCGTGGGCACTGGGACATGCAGGACGACATCAACCTGATGAAGAACTTCCCGGTGACGGAACAGAAGTCGATCGAGTTCCGCGCCTCGGCGTTCAACTTCCCGAACCATCACTATCCTTCGTACCCAGATACGGGTGTGGATGATTCGAACTTCGGTGAGGTTACCAATCCACAGGGGAACTCGGCGCGTTCCGTGCAGTTCGCGCTCAAGTTCATCTTCTAACCAAATGACTGAAACCGGGCCCATCAACAAACGGCGTGGAGCCTGAGTGCTCCACGCCGCAAACAAAGCGAGCGGCCGCGTGCAAGCGCGGCTGCTTTCTCCCGCATCAGGACCAGCGCTGGATGCGCCGGTCCATTTTTACTTTTCAGCGTTTGGCGCGAGGCGAGAACCGCGCCACTCCACCCAAGGAGAAGTTCCGCAGTGAAGATCGCGAAAGAGACGAGCAGGCGCCAGTTTTTGAAGAGCGCCGGAGCAGGTGTGGCATTGGTTGCCTTGAGCCAGGCAGAACAGAAGGCCGCGGCTGAAGAAACGGCGGGAGGGACACGGAAACACCTGCGGGGCACAGTGAATGCGGTGCATGAAAAAGCATCCACCCGGCTGCAGAGAGTGAACCTGTTGCAGGGAACAAATTCAACAAGGGCATTTTCACGCGGAAACACACTGCCCATAGCGGCGATGCCGTTCGGCATGGCGCACTGGACACTGCAATCGAGCGTCGCGCAGACACCATGGTTTTTTCGCCCAGAAGATCAGCGGATCGAAGGGCTACGCTGTACACATCAACTGAGCCCGTGGCTGAGTGACTACGGATATGCGACGTTTCTTCCGTTCAGTGGCGAGACAGGCTTCACGCCGGAAGCGCGGGCAAGTTCGTATGCGCGTAAAGATGCTGTTCTGCTGCCGCACCGGCTGCAACTGGATCTTCTGCGGTACCGCTGCCGCTTTGAGCTCACTCCGACCGAACGCGGTGCGCTGCTTCGCATGCGTTTTAAAGATCGTGGCAGCGCAGGCCTCATTGTGGACCTGCCCGGAGAGGATGCGGAGTTTGTTGATCTACGCGAGAATCGCATCCTTGCAGGGGGCACGCATGCCAACGAAGGCGGTGTCCCTGCGGGCTTCACAGCGCACTACGTACTGAAGTTCGATGTTCCGATTAAGGCGTGCGAGATTCGTAAAGCCGACGGGCGGCGCATCGCGGTGGTGCGATTTGACGTACCGGCCGACGGTGCGGTGCAGTGCTGGGTTGCGACGTCATTTCTCTCTCGCGAGCAGGCGATGACGAACCTGCGCCGCGAGCTGGAAGGGAAGAGCTTCGACGCGCTGTGCACGGCGGCAGAAAAGGTGTGGGAGGCAGAACTGAGCCGGATCGAAGTGAGCGGCGGGAGCGAAGAGCAGCGGCGCATCTTCGACTCGTGCATGTACCGCGCATTTCTGTACCCGCGGATGTTTCACGAGTACGACGCAGATGGCAACGCCGTGCACTACAGCGCCTACAGCGGCCAGCCAGCCAAAGGCGTGATGTATGCAGATCACGGCTACTGGGACACCTATCGGGCGTGGTATTCGCTGATGTCGATTGTGAACCCGGCGCGGTTGGGTGAGATTCTGCAGGGGTGGGTGAACGCAGCAAAGGATGGTGGTTGGCTTCCGCAGTTTCCGGCGCCTGGCTACCGCTCATGCATGACGGGCAGCCTCATCGATTCGGTCTTTGGCGATGCGGCTGCAAAGAACCTTGGCGGGTACGACACGGCCAGCGCGTATGCGGCGCTCTACAAGCACGCGATGCAGGTCGGCAATCCGGACCGGGGGTATGGACGGCGTGGCATTGAAGACTATGTAAAGCGCGGCTACGTGCCGTCGGACAAAGTTGCCCAGGCTGCTGTTGAAACGCTGGATTCTTCGTATGGGGACTTCTGCATTGCACAGGTGGCGCGGTCACTGGGCAAAGAGAGTGATGCAGCTCTGTTTGAGCAGCGCGCTCAGAACTGGCGAAACGTGTGGGATGCGAAGACGCGCTTTCCGCGGGGCAAAACGAGCGCAGGTGCATGGGTGGAGCCATTCGATCCATTTGCATGGGGCGGAGCGTATGTGGAGGGTGCAGCGTGGCAGCATCGCTTCTCCGTGCCGCATGACGTGCCAGGATTGATGGAGGCAATGGGCGGACGAGCATCGTTTGTGGATGCCCTCGAGGAGATGCTGCGGACCGAACCGCGTTTCGGTGTAGGCACGTACGGATTTGAGATCCACGAAATGTCTGAGATGGCTGCGGTGAATTTTGGGCAGTATGCACACAGCAATCAGCCCGTGCATCACGTCCTCTACCTGTTTGCACTGGCAGGGCGGCGAGACCGCACGCAGTACTGGGTGCATCGCGTGCTGAACGAGCTCTACACGGTGCAGGATTTTCCGGGCGACGAGGACACAGGCTCCATGGCAGCGTGGTACATCCTGAGCGCGCTGGGGCTGTATCAGGTTTGCCCAGGCAAAGCGGACTACGTCGTGGGAGCGCCGCTGTTTGATGAGGCTACAATCCGGTTCGAAACAGGTCGTTCGACGACGATACGGGCACGGAACAGCAGCGAGAAGAATTTCTACGCGGGCGCACCGTTCGTGAATGGAAAAGTGCATACGGGCGCGGAGATTGCTCATAAGACCATCGTCGATGGCTGCGAGATGGTCTTTGAGAAGAGCGCACAGGCCAAGGCATAAGAACGGACCAAAGGATATGCTCCGCGGAGGCGCGGAGAAAGGAACGCATGAATGAATGAGCAGAAGCGTTGGATCAGTGGAGCAGTTCTACTGCTGCTGTGCGGAACGGCATGTGCGCAGCAGGTTGCTGTGACGAAGGAACGCAGAGACGAAGAGAGGCTGAGCTTCCAGACCCACACACCGTGGTCGGCGCGCATCAATCTGAACGGCGACGTGGCGATGGCTTACGGGATCGACTCGACGCTGCCGGAGCGGCTGGAAAGCTGGCGCGCACGTGGGTATAAGGTGCAACTGATGACCGGCGTAGCGTGGGGCGAATACCAGGACTATCTTTACGGCCGCTTTGACGGAAAGAACCACTGGGATCAGGCGCAGAAGGAAGCCAACGGCTCGCTGGTGCAGCACGGCGTGGACGTGCCGTACATTTCCCCTGGCATCGATTACGGCAACTACCTGACTGTCGGTATCAAGCGCGCCCTGGATGCAGGCGCGGAGGCGGTGTACCTGGAAGAACCCGAATTCTGGGCGCGAAGCGGCTGGGAAGACAACTTCAAGCGAGAGTGGAAGGCGTATTACGGTGAAGAGTGGCAGGCGCCGAATTCCTCGCCAGACGCTCAGTATCGTGCATCCAAGCTGAAATACATGCTGTACCGGCGTGCGCTGGAGCAGATCTTTGAGTTCGCGCAGTCATACGGCAAAGAGCATGGGCGCACCATCCGCTGCTACGTGCCGACGCACTCACTGATCAACTACGCGAACTGGCGAATCGTGAGCCCTGAATCGTCGCTGATCAACGTTGGTGCGGACGGTTACATCGCGCAGATCTGGACCGGAACAGCGCGCGAGCCGAACTACTACAAGGGCTCGCTGAAGGAACGGACATTCGAGACAGCGTTTCTGGAGTATGGCGCAATGCAGAACCTGGTGCGCGCATCAGGCCGGCGCGTCTGGTACTTGAATGACCCTATTGAAGACAACGCGAACCACGACTGGACCGACTATCGCACCAACTGGGAGAGCACGCTGACTGCGTCACTGCTGCAGCCAGAGGTGTGGCGCTACGAGATCATGCCGTGGCCAGAGCGCATCTTCAACAGCAAGCATCGTGCAACGAAGACCAATGAAGAGTTGGTGCAGATTCCGAAGACCTACGAGACAGAACTGCAGACCGTGATCAGCGCGCTGGGCGATATGAAGCAGCCTGAAACGCACTGGATCAGTGCGGGCACGGAGGGCGTGGGAATTCTGGTTTCCGACACGATGATGTTTCAACGTGCCGACCCGATGATCTCAGATGAGAAGCTCGGATCGTTCTACGGATTAGCGCTGCCGCTGATGAAGCGCGGCGTGCCGGTGGAGCCAGTGCAGGTTGAAAGTGCAGGAGCGCCGGGACTGCTGGGGCGCTACAAAGTGCTGTACCTGACCTATGAAGGGCAGAAACCACCGAAGCCGGAGTTCCACGCACTGCTGGCTCAGTGGGTGCGGGCAGGCGGGTCGTTGGTCGTGGTGGACGATGATCGTGACCCCTACAACGCAGTGCGCGAGTGGTGGAACACTGCTCCGTATTCGTACAAGACTCCGCGGCAACATCTGTTTGAGCAGCTCGGCGTCAAGCCAGATGCCACGGGAGTGACGAAGGTGGGCCGCGGTACGGTGGTCTTTGCGGCCAACTCCCCGGCAGCGCTCTCGCGCGACGCGGGCGGAGACGCGGTGGTCGAGAAGCTTGGCCAAGAGGCAGCGCGGGCCGCAGGCGTGCAGTGGAAGGAGTCGTCGAGCCTGGTGATGCAGCGTGGGCCATATGTCATTGCGGCCGGGTTAGACGAGGCCAGCACACAGACCAGGCCGTTCCAACTACACGGGCGCTTCATTGATCTGTTTGACTCTGAGCAGAGTGTGAAGGTCAATCCGGAGGTCCGCGAGGGCGAGCGGATGTTGCTTGTCGACCTTGCCGATGCGGAGCGCAGTGGAAAGCCGCGCATTCTGGCTGCTGCCTGCCGCATTACGGATGAGGTCAACAGCGCGCAGCGGCTAAGCTTCCACGCGGACGGCATCGCGCAGACGAGTGCTGTGGTCACGGTGTATCTGCCCAGGGCTCCGAAGCAAGTGAAGCTGGGCGGCTCTGTGGCAACGCCGGATCAGTACCGCTATGAAAACCACCTGCTGCACATCAAATTCAATAACTCTATCGACGGGATCCTGGTAGAGCTTGATCTGAACTCGTAGAGCAGCGTCGGGCCGGGCGCAGCAAGAAAGCCTGGCCTGACTGCTTCCCCTTGCTGGTCGCGCCACGGCAAGCGGCTTCCCCGGATACGGCGACGAGCCGCAGCAGGAAAGATCAATCACTTAAAGAAGGCGATTCTGCACACGATGTGGCGCAGAGAGAAGGCAAAAGATTTCGGGAGACCGATTCTGCGCGCCGCAATGTCTTTTGATTCGGATGCAGCGGCCTGAAGCCTCGCCAGTGCGCAGTTGAAGTGCAGCGCAATAAGCTGGCGAGAGCCAGCAGAGAAGCTGCGCTCTCTAAAGAAATGAACTTATATGGATTTGGTGCCGAAGAAGGGACTCGAACCCCCACACCCTTGCGAGTACATGGACCTGAACCATGCGCGTCTGCCAATTCCGCCACTTCGGCACGGGACACAAGACGGGCGACTGCAGCCACGTCCGGCAGTACTTTTGAGTCTCGCAAATGCGAGGCGTTGTGTCAAATGCGCTGCGTGTGCCATGCGTTTTGCCGAGTCTTGCGCCGGACCGGATGAAGTGTGCGGTGAGCGAGCGGTTAGCGGCGTTTGAGGGCTTCCAGCTCGTCGAGGGTGCGGGGCCAGTCGGCGCCCAGGAGGCGGGAGAGGCCGCGGTCGGCGAGGAGCTTGCCGCTGGTTTGGCAGGCGGGGCAGTAGTTGGTCTCATTGTCGGCGTAGCGGATGCGCTGGACTGGGGCGCCGCAGCGCGGGCAGGGCTGACCGAAGCGGCCGTGGACGGCGAACTCTGGGCGGAAGGCGGTGACGTGCTCCGGGAAGCTGGCGCGGGCCTCGGCGGCGAGGCGGTTGAGCCACACGGTGAGAACGGATTGCGTGGCGGCGAAGAGGCGGTCCCAGTCGGCGGGCTGGAGCTTGTGGGTCTGAGTGATGGGTGAGAGCTGCGCGGCGTGGAGGATCTCGTCGGAGTAGGCGTTGCCGATGCCGGAGACGATGCGTGGGTCAGTGAGGGCGCGCTTCAGCGTGCGATTTTCGGCGGTGAGGGCGGCGCGGAACTCGGCCTGCGTGGCGGTGAGCGGCTCTATGCCGCCGGGATCGAGCGAGCGGAGACCGTCTTCTCCGCGGACGAAGTGGAGTGAGGCGCGGCGCTTGGAGCCGGCCTCCGTGAGGACCAGGCTGCCGGAAGGAAAGTCGAAGGCGGCGAGGGCGTTTTTGCTGCCGATTTTGGCGGCGGCAGGCGTCCAGTGGAGGCGGCCCGCGATCATGAGGTGGAGCACGAGCCAGACGTCTCCCTCGACGCCGATGCAGATGCGCTTGCCCAGGCGGCGGAGGGCTGTGACTGTTTTTCCTTCGGCGGCGGAGACGGGTGGGTCTGCCGTTCGCAGGAGGAAGACCGAGGCGATGCGGACCTGCTGGAGCGGCTGGTTGAGGACGCGGGGCTCGAGCGCGGTGATGTAGGCGTCGATGTCGGGCAGCTCGGGCATGCGAGGTCAGGATGCGATGGGCGGGCGGTGGATGGCAAGGGTGCGGCTGCCCGGTTTTGCACCGTTTGTGGTGCGTGAATTGTTAAAACACCCAGGGGGGTGGGGGGTATGTTTTTTGCCCCGCCTTCCGGTGGGCGGTTGGAGATGCCCCTGAGAGCATTGTGGCGCGAAAGGGGGAAATTTATTGCAAAAGACAGGGAACAGATTGTTGTGGCGGGGTTGGGGGCTTGCTTTCCCACCCTTTCGGCACAGAACGCCGAAAGGATGGGGCACGGTGGTTCGTGCTGCGTGAGGCTTCCATACCCGGTCCCCAAAGGCTAGGGACCGGGGCACCCGGTGTATGGCAGTTGCGGCTAGCCGAGGATGGTGTTGTCGATGAGGCGGGTTTGGCCGACCCAGGCTGCCACTGCGAATAACGTGCCGGGGGCGGCGGTGGGGACGGGGTCGAGGGTGTTCCAGTCGACCAGCTCGACGTAGTCGATGCGGATGGTTGGCTCGGCGGCGAAGGTGGCGCGGGCGGCGGCGAGAAGGGTTTCGGTGCTGCGCTCGCCGGACTGGACGAGGGCCTCAACGCTGTGGACGGCGCGGCTGAGGACGAGGGCCTGCTGGCGTTCGGCTGCGGAGAGATAGGCGTTGCGGGAGCTGAGGGCGAGGCCGTCGGGTTCGCGGACGATGGGGCAGACGACGAGCTCGACGGGGAGGCGGAGATCGCGGACGAGGCGGCGAAGGACGGCGACCTGCGCGGCGTCTTTCTGGCCGAAGAAGGCGAGGTCAGGCTCGGCGGCGAGCAGGAGCTTGGTGACGACGGTGGCGACGCCGCGGAAGTGGCCGGGGCGGGAATGGCCGTCGAGGCGGTCACTGAGCGGGCCTACGTCAATGAAGGTGTCGGCGTGGGCGGGGTAGATCTCGTCCACGGCCGGGGCGAAGACGGCCTCTGCGCCGTTGGCGGCGGCGAGCTCACAGTCGGCGGCGAAGGTGCGCGGGTAGCTGGAGAAGTCCTCATGGGGGCCGAACTGTGTGGGGTTGACGAAGACGCTGACGACGACGTGTGGCGCGCGGGAGGCGGCGGCGCGGATGAGCGAGGCGTGGCCGGCATGGAGCGCGCCCATGGTGGGGACGAGGGCGACGGAGTTGGGGGCGTTGCGGTGGTGCTGGCGCGACCAGGCGCGGAGGTCTTCAACGGTGCGGAGGATTTGCATTGGGATGGCTTTCTTTTCGCGAGTCAGCTAGTCAGCGGGTTAGCGAGTTAGCGTGAGATTGCTGGCTGTTGTGGTTTCCCACCCATCGCGCGGTGAGGCTGCGCGATGGATGGGGCACGGGGGTTTGTGCTGGGGATGCTTTGCGAAGAGCAACTGCAGGTCCTTCGACTCCGTTTGGCCGAAAAGACGGCCAAACTACGCTCAGGATGACAGCAGTGTTTCTGCTGCGGACTTTAGAGACAGGGGCCCTAGCTGACGGGCGGGGACTGGGCGGCGCGGGCGGCGGCGGGGAGGTGGTAGCTCTCCTCGTCGGAAGGGAAGGCGCGGTGCTCGACGTCTTCGCGGTAGTGCTCGACGGCGGAGCGGAAGAGGGCGGCGGCGTCAGCGTAGCGGCGGACGAACTTGGCCGCGGGGGCGAAGGTGAGGTTGACCAGATCGTGAAAGACGAGGATCTGGCCGTCGCAGCCGGGGCCTGCGCCGATGCCGATGGTGGGGACTTCAAGCTTGGCGGTGATGGCTTCGGCGGCCTCGCGGGGGACGCCTTCAAGCACGATGGCTCCGGCTCCTGCTTCGGCGAGGGCGAGGGCATCGGCCTCAAGCTGGCGGACGGCCTCAGCGGTGCGGGCCTGGACGCGGTAACCGCCCATGCGGTGGACGCTTTGCGGCGTAAGGCCGAGGTGGGCGATGACGGGGATCTCAGCGGCGACGACGGCGCGGACCAGCTCGGGGCGGGGGCCTTCAATTTTGACGGCTTCAGCACCGGCCTCTTTGACGAAGCGGACGGCGTTGGCGACGCCCTCGGGGATGGAGCCGTGATAGCTGCCGAAGGGCATGTCTGCGACGACGAGGGCGCGGCGGACGGCGCGGCGCACGGCGCGGGTGTGGTGCAGCATCTCGTCAACGGTGACGGCGAGGGTGTTGTCATGGCCGAGGACGACCATGGCGAGCGAGTCGCCGACGAGGATGAGGTCGATACCGGCCTCGTCAACCAGACGCGCGGTGGCGTAGTCATACGCGGTGAGCGCGCTGATGGGCTTGGCCTGGCGCTTCATCTCTGCCAGGGCGGGCATGGTGACTTTTGTGAGGGGATTAGCGGGCGAAGATACGCTGCCGCCGGAGAAGTTGGTGAGACTCATCGATACCTCCAGTGCCGCTCCGAAAACCCAGGATGCAGCCCGAACCAGAGCCAGTATACGCCGGGTTCGGCTTGCGGGGGGAGGGGGAAGGGGCGGAGACTGGAGGCAGGATGCTTTCTGCAATGGAAACCGGGGTGACGGCGGCGCTGGGCGCGGCCGCGGTGGCGGGGCTGGCGGTGGGTGGCTATGCCTATGCCGCGATGTGGCCCGCGTCGCAGATTTTTGGGCGGACGATGACGGCTCCGCGACGGCCGGGCGAGCTGGCGTTGACCTTTGACGACGGGCCGAACCCGGCGTGGACGCCGAAGCTGCTGGAGACGCTGGCCGAGCACCAGGTGAAGGCGACCTTCTTTATGGTGGGCCGGTTTGCGGCGGCTGAGCCGGAGCTGGTGCGGCGCGTGGCGGCCGAGGGGCACCTGATTGGAACGCACTCGTGGGACCACCCGAACCTGGCGCGGACCCCGAAGGCGGAGGTGGACGAGCAACTGCGGCGCGGCCTGGAGACGCTGGAGCAGATTCTGGGGCGGAAGGTGCGGTTTTTCCGTCCGCCGTTTGGGGCGCGGCGGCCGTATGCGCTGAAGGCGGCGCGGCGGATGGGGCTGGAGCCGGTGACCTGGAACGCGATGACGAACGACTGGGAGGAGCGCAACGCGGAGACGATTGCGGCGACGCTCAGCCACATGATCGAGGTGCATGAGCGGCGGGGCCGGGCGGCGAACATTGTGCTGCACGACGGCGGGCATCTGGCGCTGGGGATCGACCGCGGGCCGAGCGTGGCGGCGGCGGGGCTGCTGCTGAAGCGGTTTGCGGGGACGCACCGGTTTGTGACGCTGGAGGCTTGGGGGTAGCGGGTCGGCGGGTTAGCAAGTCAGCGAGTCAGCGAGTCAGCAAAAGGTCCGGCGGGTGCCGGGCCTTTTCTGTTGGCGGGATTGGGGGGAGCGAGGAACGTGCTACCCCACCCTAGCGGCAAGAACAAAGACGCCGCGAGGGTGGGGCACCCGGTGTGTGCTAGGCGCTGGCTTTTACGGCGGCGAAGGCGTTGCGGGCGGTGGCGATGGTGGCTTCGACTTCGGCGAGGCCGTGGGCGGTGCCCAGGAATGCGGCTTCGAACTGAGACGGGGGCAGCCAGATGCCCTGCTCGAGCATGGCGTGGTGGAAGCGGCCGAAGGCGGCGGTGTCGGACTTGGCGGCGTCTGCGTAGTTGTCGACAGGGCCGGGGGTGAAGAACCAGGTCCACATGGCGCCGACGCGGTTGAGCGTGAGCGGGATGCCTGCGGCGCGGGCTTCTGCGGCGACGCCTTCGGTCATGGCCTTGGCGGTGGCTTCAAGACTGGGGTAGATCTCGGCGGCGTGGTCCTGGAGATGGGACAGCGTGGCGAGGCCTGCGGCCATGGCGAGCGGGTTTCCGGAGAGGGTTCCGGCCTGGTAGACGGGGCCGAGCGGAGCCAGCATATTCATGAATTCGGCTTTGCCGCCGAAGACGCCGACGGGGAGGCCACCGCCGACGATTTTGCCGAGGGTGATGAGGTCGGGGTCGAGGTGGTAACGCTCGGTGGCGCCGCCGAGGGCAACGCGGAAGCCGGTCATGACTTCGTCGACGATGAGCAGGGCGCCGTGGCGGCGGGTGAGGTCGCGGAGGCCCTCGTGGTAGCCTGCGGCCGGGACGATGCAGCCGGCGTTGCCGACGACGGGCTCGAGGATGATGGCGGCGATTTCGCCGGGATGCGCGGCGAAGGCGGCTTCAACGGCGGCGAGGTCGTTGTAAGGCAGGGCGAGGGTGAGGGAAGCGATCTCTTCTGGCACGCCTGCGGAGCCGGGGATGCCGAAGGTGGCGACGCCGGAGCCGGCTTTGACGAGGAGACCGTCGGCGTGGCCGTGGTAGCAGCCCTCGAACTTGAGGATGCGCTTGCGGCCGGTGGCGGCGCGGGCTAGGCGGATGGCGGACATCGTAGCCTCGGTGCCGGAGCTGACGAAGCGCATCTTTTCAATGGCGGGATAGATGGCCGTGACGCGCTCGGCTAGCTCGGCCTCGGCTGCCGTGGAGGCGCCGAAGGAGGCGGAGCGGCGGGCGGCGCGCTCGATGGCCTCGACGACGGGCGGGAAGGCGTGGCCGAGGATCATGGGGCCCCAGGAGCCGAAGTAGTCGATGTAGCGATTGCCGTCGGCGTCGGTGAGATAGGCACCCTCGGCGGACTCGACGAAGGGCGGCTCGCCGCCGACGGAGCGGAAGGCGCGGACGGGCGAGTTGACGCCGCCGGGGAAGAAGCGCTCGGCGCGCTGCTGGAGGGCGTGGGAACGGGTGTGGGCGAGGGTCGGAATCGAGCTCATGGCCTGTTCAGTATAGAAGGCGGCGGGGTCTGGAAGGCTGCTCGTAGCTGAACGTTGCTTGACATTGTTTCGACAGATCGAACGAAGTGATACACGCTGAGGAACGCTAGGTTAGCGAAGGAATAGCTTTGTACGTAATTAGCTAAAGTCATGCGGCACTGTGGGACAGTAAGATTGGGGCGTGCACAGAGAACAGCGTATCCCAGCTCTCGACGGTTGGCGTGGCATTGCGATTCTGCTCGTGCTTATTGCGCATTTCTATCCCAGTGAGTATCCCATCGAGGTTCAGGCTTTCCTCAATCGTCTCGGCCAGCACGGTGTCACAATATTCTTTGTTCTCAGCGGGTTCCTCATAACATCGCGCATGGTTAGAGAGTATGAAGAGACCAGGAGAATCAGCTTAAGCAGGTTTTATGTCCGGCGATTTTTCCGATTGATGCCCTGTGCATGGCTCTATCTCCTGTGCATGGGAGCTATGCACATACTTCAGCCTCATGAGGCACTCAGTTGCATCTTGTTCTTTCGAAACTTCGTGGATTTCGGGGGACATAAGGCGACACAGCATTTCTGGTCATTGTCAATCGAGGAGCAATTCTATCTGACTTGGCCGTTTGTTTTGATTCTTGCGGGGCGTCGCCGCGCCCTTGGTATCGCGGTTCTCGGGGCATGCAGTGCTGCTCTTTGGCGCTTCTCCATAGCGCACTCTCACGCTATTACGTTTATGCAGAGCGTCGCCACTCCGATGAGGGTGGATGCGCTTCTGATCGGGTGTGCCGCCGCACTGATTCCCGCGCGTCGCCGGCTCCCTGGCCAGTTATTCTTGCTGTCTGCAGGCATTGTGGCGATATGCTGCTGCACATTTGAAACGGTGGCGCCATTCGGCGAGTCGGTGTTGCAGGGCTTCCTGATCTGGAGCACTGTAAATGGGGCTCCGGCAGCAGCAATCAGCTTGCTCGAATCCCGGCTTCTGACTGCTGTGGGTGTTCTCTCTTACAGCCTGTATGTCTGGCAGCAGTTCGTGGCACAGTTTCATTCTTTTAGTGTGGCGATCATCTCCATTGAGGTTCTGGTTGTATTTGCGCTCGCCTTCCTGAGCTACCGCTATGTGGAGAAGCCTCTTCGGCTGCTCGGCAAACGCCTGGCTGGAGCCGCGAACAACGGAAACGCGTGTGTGCCCCGGAAGGCCTAGAGGGGAGCAGCATTTCGAGAAAAAGTACACCAAGCGAGCAATGCCAATCATCTTTGGTAGAGATGATGGAACAGGCGGGACTGGGCGGGCGGGTGCTGGTGGTGTTTGACGGGCGGTGCGGGTTCTGCACGGCGTCTGTGCGGTGGCTGGCGCGGCTGGACCGGCTGGACCGGCTGCGGTTTGTGGCGGCTGGGGATGAGCGGGCGGAGCGGCTGCTGGACCGGCATGGGTTGGGGGCGGTGCAGTTTGCCGTGGAGCCGAGCACGCTGGTGGTGGTGCGCGGGGAGCGGGTTCTGGTGCGGTCAGAGGCTGTGGCGGCGGCGCTGGAGGAGTTGCCGGGGGTGTGGCCCGGGGTGGCGGCGGTGTTGCGGGCGGTGCCGCGGCCGGTGCGGGATGCGGGCTACCGGGCGGTGGCTGGAATCCGGCACCGGCTGGGCGGGCGGCTGGGGGCGTGTCCGCTGCCGACGGAGGCGGAGAGGGCGAAGTTTCTCTAGGGAAGCTCTGCGCAAGCGCGTTCTCTCTCAGGAAATCGTCGCTCAAGGGGAAAGCCCCACTCAGATTGCAGGGCTGAATGTACGGGCAAAAGAGGCTGCGGAAGAGCCCTGTACTGAGGGCTCTAGAGAAGAAAACCGTCCCTCAGGGGCTAAAGCCCTCCCCTGATTTTATGGAGCTTATTGGCACGACTAAAGTCGTGCCCTTTCAAAACTGTGCGCCAATAAGAGTTTTTCTGCGGCCTGTAAAGCCCGTACCGTTCCATTGGGAGTTTTGAACAGTTTCCACGGGCAATCCTTTGGGGCCTTTGAGTGTGAACCCTGCTAAAATCAACCTTTCCGGCGAGTTTTTTCGGCGTCGAATCCATCCGCAGAAAGCTGCCTCATCGTGCCTGAATCCTCCAAATCCAAGTCCATCACCTATGCCGACGCGGGCGTTGATATTTCCAGCGGCGACCGTGCCAAGGAGCGCATCAAGTTTCTGGCGCAGAAGACCTTCAACCGCAACGTGCTGGGCGGGATCGGCGGGTTTGGTGCGCTGTTCCGGCTGGACCTGCAGAAGTTCAAGAGCCCGATCCTGGTGAGCTCGGCGGACGGCGTGGGGACCAAGCTGAAGGTGGCGTTTGAGCTGGGGATGCACCACACGGTGGGCGCGGACCTGGTGAACCACTGCGTGAACGACATTGGCGTGCAGGGCGCGACGCCACTGTTCTTTCTGGACTACCTGGCCAGCGGCAAGCTGGACGCCGAGGTGACGGAAGCTGTGGTGACCGGGCTGGCCGAGGCCTGCAAGGCGAACGGCTGCGCGCTGATTGGCGGCGAGACGGCGCAGATGCCGGGCTTTTACACGGACGGCGAGTACGATCTGGCCGGCTTTATTGTGGGTGCGGTGGACCGCGAGAAGATGGTCACCGGCGCGGGCATCAAGCCGGGCGACGTGCTGATCGGGCTGCCCTCGACGGGACTGCACACGAATGGCTACTCGCTGGCGCGGAAGCTGCTGTTTGAGGTGGCGGGCTACAAGCCGACGCAGTACGTGACGGCCATCAAGGAGAAGGCGGGCGCGGCGCTGATGAAGACGCACCGCAGCTACCTGCACGTGATCCAGAAGCTGGTGGGCGCGGGGCTGACGACGGGCATGGCGCACATCACCGGCGGCGGCATCACGGAGAATCTGCCGCGCATTCTGCCCAAGGGCACGGCGGCGCAGATTGAGATCGGGTCATGGCCGGTGCTGCCGATCTTTGAGCACCTGCGCGAGCTGGGCAAGGTGTCAGAAGAAGAGATGATGCGCACCTTCAACATGGGCGTGGGCCTGATCGCCGCGATTCCGGCGGAGAAGTTTACGCGGGCGAAGAACACGCTGGATCGCGCGGAGGAGAAGTTCTACGTGATTGGGCGCGTGGTGAAGGGCGAGCGGCGGGTGCAGTACATCTGATTAGTGGTCAGTTGTCAGAGATCAGTTTTCAGTTTTGTCGTGGCGGGGTTGGGGGCTTGCTTTCCCTCCCATTACTGCGGCTGAAAGAAGCTTCCCTCAGGGGCTCAAGCCGTGCCCTTTCAAAACCAGGTATGAGATAAGCCGTAGTTGCTTCAGCGATCGGAAGAGGCCTGTGGAGATTCGCTCAAAGAATAGTTTGCTGCGGCTGGGCGTGCTGCTCTCGGGGCGCGGGTCGAACTTCCGGGCCATTGCGCAGTCGATTGCCGAGGGGCGGCTGAAGGGCGCGGAGATTGCGGTGGTGATCTCCAACGCGGCCGAGGCTCCGGGGCTGCAGACGGCGCGGGAGATGGGGCTGCCTGCGGTGGCGCATGTTTCAAAGGGCCGCAAGCGCGCTGAGCATGATGCGGAGATGATTGCCACGCTGCGCGAGCATGGGGTGGACCTGGTGGTGCTGGCCGGATACATGCGGCTGCTGTCGCCGGAGTTCATCGCGGCGTTTCGGGATCGCATCGTCAACATTCATCCGTCGCTGCTGCCGGCGTTTCCGGGTCTGGAGGCGCAGACGCAGGCATGGGAGTACGGCGTGAAGGTGGCGGGGTGCACGGTTCACTTTGTGGATGAGCATCTGGACCACGGCGCGATCATTCTGCAGCGGATGGTGCCTGTGCTGGACTCGGATGACGCGCACGCGCTGGCCGAGCGGATTCTGGAACAGGAGCACGTTGCGTACAGCGAGGCGCTGGCGCGCGTGGCGAGCGGGGAGTATGAGATTCGCGGGCGGCGGTATGTGAAGCGCGCGGAGTGATGTGTCAAGTGCGCCGCGCGGCGTCATGTGCCTAAACTGCTGAAGATGGACGCCATAGCCGTGCAGGCGGATTGCGACGAATTACCTGAAAACTTCTTACCCTTGAAATAGCTGCCAGACAAGCGAAATGGGCAAGGCCCGGTGTGCGGATCAACCTCCGTGCGGCCGGGCTTTTTTGCATGCGTGTCTGGACCGGCGGCGTGCGCCTTTGGGCTGCTGCAACCACGGCAGCGGCGCGCGCCGCTCTCTTCTTCTGCCCGAATCAGGGCAACACAGAGACAAGCGACAAGGAGCGGTGGGATGAATGTATTTGGCAATATGTGGAAGCACCCGCGGACGACGGCGACGGGGCTGCTGATTGGCGTGACGACGGTGGCCGGGGTGCTGTCGCAGCAGGGGCTGACGCTGGGGCATGCGGGCAGCGGTACGGTGGTGACGCTGGTGGGTGCGGTGGCGAGCGCGCTGCTCGGTCTGATGGCGCGCGACCCCGGCGGCAATGCGGGATCGAGTGCGGAGACGGACTCGTCTGCCTCATCGTCTGGCACGACGCAGAAGCTGGGGGCGTGGGCGCTGATTGCGCTGCTGTTGCCGGTGACGTTTGCCAGCGGCTGCTCGGGCAAGTCTGTGGCACAGGACATTGTGAACTGGACACCGGCGCTGCAGCAGGCGGTGGCCACGGTGGACTCGACTGCGGCGGTGCTGGTGCCTGCGGACGCGGCCATCTTTACGACGGCGACGGTGGGCTTTGACGCGCTTTCAACGGCGCTGGTGGCGCAGGCGAAGGTGTATCTGGCGAATCCTTCGGCGTCGACGCTGGAGCAGTTGCAGGCGCAGATTGTGGCGTTTCAGCAGCAGGTGAACACGGCACTGCTTTCAGCGGCGCACATCACGAACACGACCAGCCAGCAGCACGCGCTGACGGCGATCCAGGCAGTGGCGACGATTGCGGCGACGATGCTGGCGCTGGTGCAGTCGGTCTCAAGCAAAACGGCGGTGGCGCAGATGGCGGGGCAGTCGACGGTGAAGCTGGCGATGGTGGAGCCGTACTTTGACCGCGAGGCTGCTGCGGCTGCGCTGGCGCGGCACTATGACGAGCCGGTTGCGGTGGCGCGGGTGCAGGTGGAGGAGACGGCGACGGAGCTGACGCAGGCTGGGTTCTAGGGCTTTGCGGTGGCCGGGTGAGGGGCTTGGTTTCCCACCCTTCGCGCGGTGAGGCTGCGCGAAGGATGGGGCACGGAGGGTTTGTGCAACCCCACCCTAGCCGCAAGGACAAAGACGCGGCGAGGGTGGGGCACCTGTGTGGCTGGGTAAGTGGCTTGCTGGCCCCGGTCCCCAACTGCGAGGGACCGGGGGCACCCGGAGTGTGTGGCTGGGATGTGGTGGAACGAGCGTCTCTGAAAGAAAAATGCCGGGCGGTCCAGGGATGGGCTGCCCGGCGATTTTTTTGTTTTGTGCTGGGGATTACGTGGTCTGTGCTTCGCCGAGGATGAGCTTGAGCGTGATCTGGCGGCGGGCGCGGAGGACGGTGACGGTGACGGTGTCGCCGGCCTGGTGGTGATTCATGATCGAGTCGATGTCCTGCGTTTCGGTGACCTGTTTGCCGTCGATGGAGACGATGAGGTCGCCGCCGAGCATGATGGGCATGTTGCCCAGATAGGCTTGCTCATTGCCACCCTTCAGGCCGGCGCGCTCGGCTGCGCCGCCGGGGAGCACGCGCTGGATGAGGACGCCATAGTCGGCGGCGAGGCCCATCTGCTGGGCGAGATCAGGGCCGATGGCGAAGGAGACAATGCCGAGCGAGGGGCGCTTGACGCGGCCGTAGTGGGTGAGGTCGGCGAGGACGGCTTTAGCGGTGTTGATGGGGATGGCGAAGCCGATGCCGGAGCTCTGGTCCGCGCCGTTGGAGGCGATCATGGTGTTGATGCCGATGACCTCGCCGTGGGAGTTGAGCAGCGGGCCGCCGGAGTTGCCGGGGTTGATGGCGGCGTCGGTCTGGATGGCGTCCTCAATGGGCGCGCCGTCGCCGGTCTTGATGGAACGGATGGAGCTGATGATGCCGCGGGTCATGGTGCCGTTGAGGCCGAAGGGGTTGCCGATGGCGTAGACCTGCTGGCCGACGGAGAGGTCAGAGGAGTTGGCCAGCGTGACGGGCTTGAGATTGGGCGCGCTGATCTGGAGCAGTGCCAGGTCATGCGAGCGGTCAGTGCCGACCACCTTGGCCGTGTAGGTCTTCTTGTTGCTGAGCATCACCTGGATGCCGCGGTTGGCGCCTTCGACGACGTGGTAGTTGGTGAGCACGTGGCCGGCGGTGTCCAGAATGAAGCCGGAGCCCTGGCCCTCCTGCGGCACGGCGCCGTAGAAGAAGTTGAAGACGACTTGGCGCGAGGTGATATTGACGACCGAGGGAAGGACGCGCTTGTAGACGTCGATGTTGTTGATCTCGTCGGCGTTGTAGGCGGGCGCAGCGCTGGCCTCAGTGAGCTGGAGCGGCGAGTTGCTGCCGCGGGTGAACAGCTCGCCGATGCGCGAGGGCAGGCTTGAGGTGAGGAACCAGAAGCCGCCGACAAAGACGGCGACAAGCACGAGCGTCCGCAGGCGAACGTTCACAGTGCGGGGGGAATTCTCCATAGCCTTTGCACTCCGCCGCGCGCCATGAAAGACACGCGGTATGCAGTTTCTATTGTAGAGAACCACCTTCGGCGCGTTTGTTGCTTTCTGCCTGAAGGCGGGCCCAGAGCGCGCTGACTTGCGCGGCGAGCGCGGCCTCGTCGCCAGCGTTTTCAATCACGTAGTCGGCACGGGCGGCCTTCAGATCGTCAGGAATCTGGTGGGCGATGCGGGCGCGGGCGTCGGCTTCGGCAGCGGCGCGGGCTTCCGGCGGAACGCCGAGGCGGGCGATGTAGCGCGCGATGCGCAGGTCCTCTGGCGCGGTCACAACCACGACGCGGTCCATGCGGCGGCGCCAGTCGGCCAGCAGGTTGCCGTTTTCACCGCGTGCATGGGCGTCGCGCTCCACCTCAAAGATGAGCGCGGAGACGACGACGGCGACGGCGGCGGGGTTGTGCGCGAAGAGCTGGTGGGTCCACTGGCGCTGCGCTTCAATGACGGCGGGGTGGACGATGGCGTTCAGCTCCTGCAGGCGGCCTTCAGAGAACGCGATTTCAGCGAGCCTGCGACGGTTGAGCGAGCCATCTGCGGCGACGACGGTGGGGCCGAAGGCGCGGACGATCTCGGCGAAGACGGGCTGGCCCGGCTGCATGAGGGCGCGGCCCTGCTCGTCCGCTTCAAGCACGTGCGCGCCATGCGAGGCGAGCAGGCGGGCGACGGTGGACTTGCCGCTGCCGAGGCCGCCGGTGAGACCGACGCGGAGCACTAAAGCCCTCTCCGCATCTGGGCGGCGCGGACGGTGTTGGCCATGAGCATGGCGATGGTGAGCTTGCCGACGCCGCCGGGGACGGGCGTGTAGGCGCTGGAGAGCTCGAAGGCCGCGGGGTGCACGTCGCCGACGATGACGGAGCCGCGCTTGGCAAAGGCGGCTTCGCGCTTGGCGTTGCCCTTGAAGAAGCGGTCGAACTCCTCACGCGTGTTGATGCGGTTGATGCCTACGTCAATGATGGTGGCGCCGGGCTTGACCATCTCCGGCGTGATGAAGCCGGGGCGGCCGATGGCGGCGACGAGAATATCGGCCTGGCGCGTGATAGCGGGCAGGTCGCGGGTCTTTGAGTGGCAGATGGTGACGGTGGCGTTCTGGTTGAGCAGCAGCATGGCGGCGGGCTTGCCGACGATATCGCTGCGTCCGACGACGACGGCGCGCTGGCCGCTGATGGGGATGCCGCTGCGCTTGAGAATCTCAATGACACCGGCGGGTGTGCAGGGGGCGAGCGCGGGGCGGCCAGCCTGGAGACGGCCTGCGTTGATGGGGTGGAAGCCGTCCACGTCCTTCTCTGGCGCTACGGCGTCGAGCAGGCGTTTGGTATCGACCTGCGCGGGCAGCGGGAGCTGGATGAGAATGCCGTCGATGTCGTCGCGCGCGTTGAGCTGGGCTACGAGGGCGAGCATTTCGTCGGTGGTGACGGTGTCGGGCGGGGTGATGAGGTCGGAGTAGATGCCGAGCTCGGCGCAGGCTTCCACCTTGCTGCGGACGTAGATTTCTGATGCGGCGACGTGGCCGACGAGTACCGCCGCAAGGCCGGGGCGGATGCCCTTTGCGGCGAGTGCGTGCACGTGTGCGGCGACTTCCTGCTTGATGGCGGCGGCGATGGCCGTGCCGTCCAGAACTGTGGGCATCAATGCCTCCTGCCCTCATGGTATCGTCCACGGGCTGCGGACGGTGCGGCGTGGCGATTTCGCTTTCTCGCCATGAAAAGCGGGCGTATGCTGGGGCATGCTTCCCCGCCGGCTTCCCATCTGCGGCCTCTTGTTGTGCGCGCTTTTTGCTGCTGTCACGGGGCAAGCGACGGCTGCGGAGGTGCGTTCAGGGCAGGCGGGATTCGTTGACACCGTGCAGATTGATGGCCTGGGAAAGGGCACGGTTCCACTGGATGGCGCGTGGGAGTTTCACACCGGGGATGACGCGGCGTGGGCCGCGCCCGGCTTTGACGACTCGCTCTGGGACCGGCTGACAGCCGACAGGTCGTGGGGGCTGCAGGGCTATGAGAGCTACGAGGGCTTTGCGTGGTACAGGCTGCACCTGAAGCTGCAACCGGCGCAGGGCACTGCAGGGCAGTTTGCGTTGTTGATCCCGGCCATGGATGACGTGTACGAGGTCTACTGGAACGGCCAGAAGATTGGCGGACTGGGCACAATGCCGCCCAACTGGACGGCGTACAGCGCGGTGCAGGCCAGAATCTACAACCTGGGTGTGGCGCGAGAGGGTGTGCTGGCGGTGCGCGTCTGGAAGATGCCGCTGTTCTCCATCGACGATGGCCGGACGGGCGGGTTTGAAGGAGTGCCGCAGGTGGGCAGCCCGGAGGCGATTGCGAGCGCGCGGGCGCACCTTGACTACGTGTGGTTGCAGGGCCGGCAGTTCCAGTTTGGACTCACCTCTCTGTATGCGCTGGTGATGCTGCTGAGTGCGGTGGCGTGGCTGCGTGACCGGCGGGAGTGGCTGCTGCTCTGGACCGCATTGTTGTCACAGACGCTTGTGGCGAACCTGTTTATCAATGGACTGCGGCTGCATATCCCGGTCACGATTCAGGTTTGCCTGACACAGATTGAAATCGGCGTGCGCGAGATTTCACTCTGGTTTCTGCTGCTGTGGCTGCTGCGGCTGCAGCGCAACCGCAAGCTGCTGGTGATGGTGCGGAAAGCTGCGCTGATCAGCATGACGGCCAGCTTTCTGGACGGTGTGCTGATCTTCTTTTATCCGTCGCCTCTGACGGCTCAGCAAACGCAGATTGTGGATGCCGTGCTGACGCCGGGCATGGTGTTTTTTGAGCTGTTGCCTCTGATCCTGGTGAGTTATGCGCTGCTGAACCGGCAGCGGCTGGACTCGGCGCGGTGGGTGGTGGCGGCCGTGGCGTTTGCCAGCGGGGTCACGCATTTTCTGCAGAACGTTACGGCGCAGGGCGTCCGCTTTACGCACTGGGATTTCGCGGACGGCATCGCAAAGCCTCTGTTCACGCTGGGCGGAAACCCGTTCAACGTGCTGGTGCTGCTGCAGACAGCGCTGTTCTTCTCAATCCTCTATGCCGTCATCCGCGCGTTTCTGGATCATCGCCGCCGCTCAAGCGCGCTGGAGCAGGAGTATGAGAGTGCGCGCGAGTTGCAGCGCGTGCTGGTGCCGGCCTCGCTGCCGGTTGTCCCCGGCTTTACGCTGACCAGCGCGTACCTGCCGGCGCAGCAGGTGGGGGGAGACTTCTTCCAGATCATTCCGCTGGAAAGCGGAGCCACGCTGATCGTGCTGGGCGACGTGAGCGGCAAGGGGCTCATGGCGGCCATGTCGGTTTCACTGATTGTGGGTGCACTGCGCGCGCTGGCAGAGGAGCACCCCGACCCCGGGCAGCTAATGACGCTGCTGAACCGGCGGCTGTGCGGGCGGTTGCAGGGCGGCTTTGCCACCTGCGTCATTATGCGGCTGGCGGCGAACAGCGAGTGCACGCTGGCCAGCGCCGGGCACCCGGCACCGTTTTTGAACGGCCGCGAAATCGAACTGCCGGGCGCTCTGCCGTTGGGAATCACGCCTCTGGGCGAGTACATGGAATCCAAGGTGCGGCTGGAGATCGGCGACCATTTCTCACTGTACACAGACGGTCTGCTGGAGGCGCGGAACACCTCCGGCGAGCTGTTCAGCTTCGGGCGGCTGGGGATGCTGTTTGCGACGCGTCCCAGTGCCGCGCAGGCCACGCAGGCGGCGGTGAACTTTGGCCAGGACGATGACATCACCGTGCTGACGCTGACGCGGCTGGCCGTGGATGAGGAAAAACTCACACTTGAGCCGGTGAGAATGCCAGCCTGAGCCATCCTGGACGGAGGCTCATCCCCTGCGGATTTGTGCCGATGAACCCCCTCGTGAACTGGAGTGCCCGCTAACGCCGGCCCCGCGCAGCGGGCGTGAGCGCAGCGGGCTGCGAGGGAATCTGTGTCAACCGTGTGCAATTGGGACGATGCGAAGAAGGAGCCGTGGGCGCATCTGCGGTTGCCGCCTTTCTCGCCGGTGGCGCTGCGCGTGCTGCAACTGGCGTCCAAGGAAAACGTGCAACTGCACGAACTGAGCCAGCTGATCTCGTGTGACCAGGCGCTTTCGTCAGAGATTCTGGCCATTGTGAACTCGCTTGCTTATGCGCCGCGCGTGCCTGTGGCCAGCATTCTGCAGGCCATTGCCATGATGGGCGCGAACCACCTGCAGGGGCTGTGCCTGACGGTGGCCATTCGCGGCTATCTGGGCAAGTCCATTGGGCACCCCATCATGCAGGGGCTGTGGCGGCACAACATGGCCTGCGCGACGATTGCCGAGCAACTGGCGGCCATCAGCTTCATGGACCACGACGTGGCGTTCACCTGCGGCGTGATGCACGACATCGGTCGGATGGCGCTGGCGACGGTGGGGCAGAAAGCGTATCTGGAACTGCTGGCGAACCACGTGGGCGATGCGCGCAGCATTCTTGAGAGTGAGCATCGGATCTTCGGCAAAGACCACTGCGAAATTGGGCGGCAGCTGATCAGTGAGTGGAAGCTGCCGGAGGACTTTGAGCCGATTGTGGCGGAGCACCACGCGGACTTTCCCGAGAACTGCACCTGCAACCTCTCGTCGCTTGTGAAGATAAGCTGCCAGCTGGCAGATGCGGCGGGGTTCCCGGCGTTTCCGGGGTGCCACACCGCGCCGTATGAAGAACTGCTGCAGTTGCTTCCTGAGCGGGAGCGGCGGCTGTTCTTCTCAGACTTGGGGTCGCTCGTCTTCGAAATCAACAAGAAGATTCACGCGGTGGAGTCGATCTGAGCGCCGGTGCGCGAACACTGCCGTGGCACAGCCATCGCTGAGGTTGTACAAAAGTAGCAGGATGGCAAAGCAGATTGCGTACAGCGCAGCGGAGCAACATGGGCATGGTGCAGCGGCGGACCCGTATCTGCGGCCGTCGTTCTCGCTCGGCAACCGGGGCAGGCGCGCGCTGTGGAACGCAGTGTGGCTGGTGCTCTACCGGCCTTCACCGAGGCCGCTGCACGGCTGGCGCACGATGCTGCTGCGGCTGTTTGGCGCGCAGATGGGGCCGAACTGCCACTTCTATCCGGGGTCGCGGGTGTGGGCGCCCTGGAACCTGCGCTGCGCGGACCAGGTGACGGCGGGCGATGGCGCGGAGATCTACAATCCTGCGCCGATGGAGTTCGGCTCGCACGCGATTGTCTCGCAGCAGGCCTACATCTGCGGAGCCACGCACGACTACGATGACGCCGCGTTTTCGCTGGTGGCGTATGCGATGAAGATCGGCGCGTATGCGTGGATCTGCGCGCGGGCCAGCGTGGGGCCGGGCGTGGAAGTGGGTGAGGGCGCGGTGCTGGGGCTGGGTTCGGTGGCCTCACGCAACCTGGAACCGTGGGGCGTGTATGCGGGATCGCCGGCGGTGTGGGTGAAGGAACGGCGGCGGGGGATGGAAGCAGTGGTCAGTGGTCAGTGATCAGGGATCAGTTTTGTCGTGGCTGGTTTGGGGGCTTGCTCTCCCGGGTGCGAACACACGGACCCCCACCCCACGAACGAAGACCTGTTCGCGGGGACCCCGGAGGGGCACCCGGCGGAGTCAGCAAGTCAGCGAGTTAGCAAAAGCCCGGCGGTTGCCGGGCTTTTTTGTCGCGGCCAGAGTTTGCCGTAGCTAGAAGAGGTCTTTCTGCGGCGTGCCGCCGGTGAGGGCGATTAGCTTCTGGAACGCCTTCGCCATCTTCTGCTGGAAGCCTGCGGTTTCGTCGGCGTGGGACTCGGAGAAGAGGAAGCGGGCGCGGTTGCCGGGCATCAGCGGGTTCTCGTGGCCCTGCTGGTCGTAGCAGACGCGGGCCGTTTTGCCGCTGACGGAGACGAAGGTGAGGCGCAGCAGTTTCTCGCGCGTGCGGTAGGTGTCAGAGGGGTCGAAGAGGTCCCAGACGAGGGCGTTGGCGTTGAGCGCGGCGAGCGAGGTTTCACAGCGGCCGCCGGGGCCGGTGACGGTGAGAACCTTGGTGCCAGCGTTGTAACTGACCTCGGCGTTGTCATTGATGCCGTCGGCAGGGCTGAGCGCCAGAAGCTGGCCGCGGATGTACTCGGCGAGCTCGGGCTCCGTGGGCTCGGGCTTGGGCGCGGCCTTGGCGTGGTGCGGGCGGGTCTGCGCCGCGCAGGGCAGCGCGAGGGCGAGAAGGGCGGCGGCGAGGGAGATGCGGCGCATGGTGAACCTCGGTGTGTTGGTGGTCTTGATCGTCAAGTAATGCATGCCCCGTCGAACAACATACCCCTCAGGGGCTAAAGCCCCCGCAGATTAAAACAGGCTTTATCGGCACGGCTGAAGCCGTGCCCTTTCAAAACTGCGCCTTTCGTTCAGGCGTTTCAGTCATGCCACGCTGCGATTTCCTGATCCGGAAAGACAGATGGTCAAGGACGACTGGCTGCAAGTATAGACGCGGGAATCAGGCGGGGCGGAGGGTGGCGAGGGGGCGGGTGCGGTCCGTTCGTAACGTGGGCACGGCGGCCAGCAGGGCGCGGGTGTAGTCGTGGCGCGGGTGGGCGAGCACGTCGCGGACCGGACCCATCTCGACGATGTTGCCGTGGCGCATGACGGCGACGCGCGAGGCTACCTGGCCGACGACGGCCAGATCGTGGGAGATGAAGAGCATGGCGACGCCGTGGCGCTGTTGCAGCTCGGCCAGCAGGGCCAGGATCTGCGCCTGTACGGTGACGTCGAGCGCGGTGGTGGGCTCGTCTGCAATGACCAGGCGCGGGCGGTTGATGAGGGCCATGGCGATGAGAATGCGCTGGCGCTGGCCGCCGGAGAACTGGTGCGGGAAGTCGGCGTAGCGGGCCTCGGCGTCAGGCAGGGCAACCTGCTCGAGCGCTTCAATGGCGCGGCGGCGGGCCTCGCGCGCGGTGGCGGCGCGGTCGTGGGCCAGGACGCACTCGGCCACCTGGCGGCCGATGGACATGACGGGATTGAGTGCCGTCATTGGCTCCTGAAAGACCATGGAAATGGCCCGGCCGCGCAGGCGGCGCAAGGCTGCGGGCGGCTGGCGGAGCAGGTCGACCGTGCCTTCAGCGCTGTGCCAGAGGATTTGTCCAGTGACGCGGGCCGAGGGCGGATGCAGGCCGGGAATGGCGAGTGCGGTGGCGCTTTTGCCGGAGCCGGATTCACCGACGAGGCCGAGGACCTCGCCCTCGTCAATGGAGAGATCGATGCCGTGGACGGCTTCGGCGGGCCCGAAGGCGATGCGCAGGCCGCGCAGCTCAAGCAGAGAGGGCATGGGTCCATGGTACGGCAGAGGTCAGTGGTCAGTGATCAGTTGTCAGAGAACAGTAGTCAGAGGGCAGAGAAGAGAGAACAGAGATCACTGCGGCGGCAGCGGTTTGACGGTGCGGCGGAGGGCGGCGTGGTCCTTCTCCGTCTGGTCGGCGTAGGCGGAGCCGAAGCGAGCCAGAGACTCGGCGAAGCCCTCGCCGGAGCCGAGATAGCCGGCAAGAATCGCGGGGTCGCTGGAGCGCGCGTGGCCGCGGGCCAGCAGCTCGCCGCAGATCTCAGCGAAGGCGGTGAGGCCGCCGTTGGCGAAGTCGGCGAGATCGATGGAGCCTTTGTGGTCATTGAGCTGGCGGACAAGGTAGTCGCGGCCGCCCATGCGTGTGTAGCCGAGGAAGGGGTCAGACTGCACCTGCATGGCGCGCTGGCCTTCAACGACGCGCTGGCCGTTGTGCGCGGGCGGGTGCGCGTCCGGCAGATATGGCGCCCAGCAGGAGGGCGCTTCCTCCTTCATCTGCAGAAAGAGCGGGTCGCCGGGGCCGTTGCCTTCGAGATAGATGCAGTAGTCGCGCAGGCCCACGGAGCCGGTGCCGACAACCTTGAAGGCGACCTCGACGGGGCGATAGAGCGAAAGCAGGTGGCGGCGCTGCGGCTCGAGCGATTCAGTGTACGCCGCAAGCGCGGCGAGCACCTTTGCGGCCTGCGCGGGGGAGACGCGGGTGAGCATCGGCGGCTGCTCGCGGAAACGGCGTGCGGCCTGGCTGGGCGTGGGCTCGGTGAGCTGCTCCAGCGCGTGCTGCGGCGTGGCGCGCTCGGCTTTGAGCAGCGCGTCGTGGACGGGCTCGACCGAACCGAGGCGGTGAACCGGGAAGCGCGCGACCTCAATGAGCGGCATCTTGGCGAAGGTGCGCATCTGGGTGCAGTAGCGCTCGATGGAATGGAAGACGGCGTCGTGCGCGGAGGCTTCCTTGTGGCCGGACTCGCGCCCTGCAAGAACCAGCGAGGCGGCCATGCGCTTGAGGTCCCACTCGAAAGGGCCGCGAATAGTTTCGTCGAAGTCGTTGATGTCGAAGACGAGGCGGCCGTCGGGCGCGGCGAAGGCGCCCAGGTTGCGCACGTGGGCGTCGCCGCAGAGCTGGGCAATGAGTCCCGTGGAGGGCACGGCGGCAAGGTCCGCGGCCATCACAGGCGCGGCTCCGCGGAAGTACGCGAAGGGCGAGGCGGCCATGAGCTGGTGCTTGAGGCGGACGAGCGCGGGCACACGGCCACGCTCGATGCGTGTGAGCAGTTCAAGTGCAGGGGCGGTGCGGGACTTGGGGTGGATCTCGTTGTGTTCCTGGCGGCCTACCTGCTTGCGGCGCGCCTGGCCAAGGCGGCGACGATCTTCCGGCGTGCGTTCAGGCGTGGACCAGTGCATACGCCGGAAGATACAGCAGAATGCCGCGCGATGAACAGCGGGCTGTGGGGAAGGAGAAGCAGGTTCTTCACTTCGCCTACCCCATGAACGGTGGAGCTGTTCATGGGGCCCCTGGGGCGCTCCGTTCAGAATGACACGGTTGCGGGTGGGGGAGAGACGTGGGCACGGGATGCTGCGTGGTCGAGGCTGGGTGCGGGCTTGCTTTCCCACCCTTCGCGCAGAGTGCGCGCGAAGAATGGGGCACGGAGCAGATGCGGGGGGCGAGGAACGATTCGGTGAGATGCGGTGATTTAAACTGCAAAGCGGGAACCCGGCACTGCATTCGAACACTCGACGGCTTGCGCGCAGCGGGCTCCAAACCTTTGTGGAGGATCCTGTCCTGATGCGAGCTTCTGCCCGGCCGATCGTTCTTTCCGCCGTATTCACAGTGCTGGCCCTGCCCTCTGTGGCGCAGAAAGCGCCCATTCCGCTGACGGTTGAAAAGATCTACGGACACGGGCCGCTCATCGGTGCGGTGCCGGCGGACGTGCGCTGGTCACCGGACTCGAAGCACCTGACGTACCTGGACGGTGGGCAACTGATCGACATTGATCCGGGCTCTGGCAAGCCGCATGTGATGATCAGCCGCGAAAAGATCGCGTCCATCCAGGGCAGCGCGGGCAGCGAGCAGGACCGCGACCACCGCAGCCGCTACGGCATGGCGAGCTACACCTGGGCCCCGGACGCCAAGCACCTGCTGTTCGACACCAACGGGCGGCTGTGGCTCTATGACCTGCGCAACGGCACGGGGCTGGAGATTGGCGCCAGCGGGCAGGCTTCGGGCGACGATCCCAAGTTCTCACCGAACGGCGAAAGTATCTCGTTTATCCGCGGGCATGGGCTGGCGGTGATCCACCTGAAGACCCCCGGCACGCCAGCAATCGCTGTGGCGGCTGCGCCGAATGAGACCACGCTGAACGGCGAGGTGGACTGGGTTTACCAGGAAGAGCTGGACGTGCGCAGCAACTACTTCTGGGCGCCGGACTCAAAGCGGCTGGCGTTTCTGCAGATGAATGAGGCGGATGTGCCGAAGTATCCGCTGACGGACTGGATTCCGACGCACGCCACCGTGGCTGAGCAGCGCTACCCGAGCGCGGGCGATCCGAACCCTGCCGTGCGCGTGGGTGTGGTGAGCGCGCAGGGCGGCAAAACCGTGTGGGTCAAGTTGCCCATCGTGGCCGGGCAGGACTACATTCCGCGCTTTGGCTGGGCTGACGCGCGCACGGTGTGGGTGGAGACGCTGACGCGCGACCACCAGCACAAGGCGATCTGGCTGGCGGACGCCTCCACTGGCGAGTCGCACCGCGTGCTGGAGCTGACCGACGACAAGTTCTTCGACGAGAGCTATGCCGTGTCAGTGGAAGACGGCAAGATTGTGCTGACGCAGTGGAGTGACGGGCACAACCACATCTATCTCTACTCGTTCAATGCGGGCGACGCGGCGGGAGAGGCGAAGCTCGAAAAGCAGCTCACCACGGGCGAGTGGGAGGTGAGCGACGTTTATCGCGTGGACACGGCGAAGAAGCTCGTGTACTACGCGTCGAACGAGGGCAATCCGCTGGAGCAGCAGATCTGGCAGGTGGGCTTTGACGGCACGCGGAAGCAGCTCAGCGCGGGCGCAGGACGCCATGAGGCAACGTTCGCGCCGGAGGGAGCAGTCTACAGCGACAAGTTTTCAACGCGCATGACGCCGCCGGCGCTCTCACTCTGCAGCGAAAGCAAGTGCGCGGCTTACTGGCAGACGCACGCCACTGAACCCTACGGCCTGCAGCCGCCGGAGGAGCTGGCGGTGAAGGCGCACGACGGCTCAACGCTCTACGCCACACTGCTGCTTCCGGCTGGAGCGAAAGACGCGGCCAGCGTGCCGCTGATCGTGAACCCGTACGGTGGCCCGGGCGGGCCACAGGTGGCGAACAAGTGGGCAGACGGCCTGCTGTTTGACGAGTTGCTGGCCCAGCACGGATTCGCGGTGCTGCACGCGGACAATCGCGGCACCGGCATGAGGGGCCGTGCGTTTGCGCAGGCAGCGTTCCGCAACTTTGGGCCGGTGCAGTTTGAGGATCAGATGACGGTGATCGACGCGGCGCTGGCGAAGTATCCGCAGCTGGACGCGAAGCGGCTGGGCTGGTGGGGCTGGAGCTGGGGCGGCACGTTCACGCTGTACTCCATGACGCACTCGGAGCGCTTCCGCGCAGGCGTCTCGGTGGCTCCGGTGACGGACTGGCGCAACTACGACTCGGTGTACACGGAGCGCTTCATGGGGCTGCCCGCCGACGAAGCGAAGAATTATCATGACTTCTCCGTGGTGAACTCGGCCGCAAATCTGCACGGACATCTGCTGCTGGTGCACGGCACGGGCGACGATAACGTCCACATGGAGAACTCCATCCAGTTTGTGCAGAAGCTGATTGAAGCGCAGAAGCCCTATGACCTGCAGCTCTACCCGCGCAAGACGCACTCGATTGCGGGGCCGGACGTGCGGACGCACCTGTACACGCGCATCCTGGCGCATTTTGAGCAATACCTGAAACCGGCGGTTCAATGAGTGCACGCAGTGACGTAAGCCGTACCGTTGCAGCAGAGCTGTTGTATTGCGAGCTGCAACTGATGTCGCCTGTGGTGCGCCGCGACCGCCAGCGTGTCAGCGGCCTGCTGGCGCGCGACTTTGTGGAGTTCGGCGCCTCAGGCCGGGCGTGGAGCCGCGAAGAAACGCTCGACGCGCTGCAGCGCGATGGATTCGAGCCGCCGATTCTTGAGGATTTTCGCTGCCGCCAGTTGGCTGAGGGGTTGGTGCTGGTGACCTACCGGGCCATGCGCGGTGACACCGGCGCAGACCCGCGCTCCATTACACTGCGCAGTTCCATCTGGGCCAGGCACGCGAAAGGCTGGGTGTTGCGGTTCCATCAGGGAACACGGGCGGGCGGAGCCTCTGTCCTCACACCCCGTGGTGCTTGAACAGGTCATCCTTGTCCCGGCCGGAGCATTGAGTGCAGCCGAGGCAGCAGACCAGCAGCACCGCGACTCCGATGGTTGCTAGCAGCGCGAGAACGTTTGCATTTTCCGCAAACCATTGGAAAAGCTGGCTCATCTGCGTAACCCTGCGCCTCTCTGGGAGATGCCGTCACAACCGGTTCCGCAGCCCAGACGGCAGGCTGTGCGGGAACCGGATTTCCGCGACAACAGTCTACCAAACCAGAACAGATGCTTGACAGCAGATTTCTGTTGCACGTAATACGAATAAAAAGCGAAAATTAGGAGGATGGCGGGCGCTCCCAATCCGGTTCCCGTGGACGCCGGTGAAGACGTGCGGCTGGAGGACTGGCCGGTAACGCTGCCGGCGCAGGTGCAAGCCCCGCGCGCAGAGCAGGATGCCGTGGAGCGGACGAGCCTGAACTGGCTGTTCGTCGACCTCAACTCCTACTTTGCGTCCGTGGAGCAGCAGGTGAGGCCGGAGCTGCGCGGGCGGCCGGTGGGCGTGGTGCCCATGATGGCGGACACCACCTGCTGCATCGCGGCCAGTTATGAGGCCAAGGCCTTTGGCGTGAAGACGGGCACCATCGTGGCCGACGCGAAGAAGATGTGCCCGGAGATTGTGCTCGTCGAGGCGCGGCATGAGATTTACGTGGACTATCACCGCCAGATTGTGGAAGCGGTGGAAAGCTGCGTGCCGGTTTCAGCGGTTATGTCCATTGACGAGATGGCCTGCAGGCTGATGGGGCGCGAGCGTCCGCTGCTGGCCGCGCTGGAGCTGGGGCGCAAGGTCAAGCGCACCATTCTGCAGCAGGTTGGCCCCATAATGCGCAGCTCCGTGGGGCTGGCGACGAACCGCTTTCTGGCCAAAATTGCCAGTGACATGGAGAAGCCCAACGGGCTGGTGGCGCTGCCGCTGGACATTCTGCCGGAGGCGCTGAGGCAGCTCTCGCTGCGCGACCTGCCGGGTGTGGGTGCGCGGACTGAGAAGCGGCTGAACGCGAAGGGCGTCACCACGATGGAGCAGCTCATGGCGCTGGACTGCGAGCAGGCTGGTGAGCTGTGGGGCTCGGTGTGGGGCGAGCGGCTGTGGCACTGGCTCCGCGGCGAGGACTTTGACACCAGCGAGACGGAGCACCTGAAGTCCATCAGCCACTCGCATGTGCTGGCGCCGGAGATGCGCTCCACCGAGAAGGCGTGGGCCGTGGCGCACAAGCTGCTGCACAAGGCGGCCATGCGGCTGCGCACGAACAACCTGTGGGCGGCGGGGATTGGGCTGGCGATTGGGTTTGCGGTGCCGCGTGGCGAGAAGACGCCGGTGAGCCGGTTTGGCGTGCCCACGCGCGGCTGGCACAACGATCTGAAGCTGAGCGAGTGCCAGGACAACCAGACGCTGATTGCCGCGCTGCGCCGCCTGTGGGAGAGCCGTCCTGCGGGTGGTGAGTACGATCACCCGTACTTCATCGGCGTGCAACTGACGGGGCTGGTGCCGGACCGGCTGCACTCGCTGAACCTGTTTGACGGGCTGGACGATACGGAGAGCCGCGCGCGCCTGCTGAAGGCGATGGACGCGCTCAATCACAAGTACGGCATGAGCACGCTGGCTCCGGCGACGATGCTGACAGCGTTCAAGGCTGCGCCGACGCGGATCGCATTCCACAGTATTCCGGATCTGTTCTGACGACAGTTCACAGTTGTCAGTGATCAGTTGTCAGTTTGGTCGTGGCTGGTCTATGGCTGAGGGGCATTGCGAAAGGCAACTCAGGATGACAGTGCCTGAGTGATGGAGCAGCTCTCCCTGGTCTCAGAAGCGAGACCGGAGGCACCCGTGCTGCGTGAAGAATGAGCGCCGGCGTGGGAAATTTAGCCTGGAGGCCAGGCCATGGGGCGGCCGCCCAGCAGGTGGACGTGGAGGTGGTCGACGGACTGGCCGCCGTCGGGGCCGGTGTTGACGACGGCGCGGTAACCCTTGCCGAGGCCCTTGTCGCGGGCGATGAGCGCGGCTACTTCCAGCAGGCGGCCCAGCAGCGGCGCGTCTGCGGCGGCGGCTTCAGCCAGTGAGGCGATGTGCGTGCGCGGCACGATGAGCACGTGCACGGGCGCCTTCGGGTCAATGTCGGCGAAGGCGTAGCAGTCATCGTCCTGATAGACGGCGGTGGAGGGAATCTCACCGGCGACAATCTTGCAGAAAAGGCAGCTCATAACGGGTCCAGTTTACAGGAGCGGCGGGGTGCAGACCGCGATCAACTGGTGTGGTCGAGGAGGATCTTCCAGCCGTGGGGGCCTTTGCGCCAGACGAGCGAGAAGATGCCGTCGTCTTTGGCGGACTCGCCGTGCGCGGTGCGGGCGAGATGGAAGTGGCCGGTGACGACGGCGACCTCCGCCGCGCCGCAAGCGGATGGAAGCAGACGGACTTCGAGGCTGGAGTAGGTGAGTGTGCCCATCTGCTCGCGGGTTGCGTAGCTGGCTTTGTAGCGCTCGAGGATAGGCTGGTAGCCCTTGCGCAAGGCGAGGCCGATGAAGGTGGTCTCCGGCGAGTCCTCGTAGACCTGCATGAAGGCGGGGATGTCGCCGCGGTTCCAAGCCTCGGCCTGCGCGGTGAGCGCGGCGCGGATGGCGGTTTCATCTGGGCTGGACGGAGCGGCGGCTGGCGCCTGCGCGTACAGCGTTGAGGCGGCAAGCAGAAGGAGCGGCAAAAGCAGGCGGAGAGGGGACTTCATCAGGCAAACCTCCGGCGGGAAATTTCAGCAACCAGCTTACAATGACTCCATGGCCGCTGCTTCTTCCCCTTTGCGCGTCGTTCATGCCGTGTGTTCGCACGATTGCCCGGATTCCTGCGCCGTGCACGTCACCGTGGACGAAGCGGGCCGAGCGGTGAAGGTGCAGGGCGACCCGACGCATCCGGTGACGCAGGGCTTTCTCTGCGGCAAAGTGGCCAAGTATCTGGACCGCGTGTATGCGCCGGACAGGATTCTCTACCCCATGCGCAGGAAAGCGGGGGCAGAGAAGGGCCCACGGCCCCGCGGGCGCGAGCACGAGGCCTTTGAGCGCGTGAGCTGGGATGAGGCGTTGGATGCCATTGCCGCGCGGCTCAAGGCGACAGCAGCGGAGTATGGGCCGGAGTCGATTCTGCCGTACAGCTATGCGGGCACCATTGGCGTGCTGGGCTACGGCTCGATGGACCGGCGGCTGTTTCACCGCATGGGCGCAAGCCAGCTTGACCGCACCATCTGCGCCGAGGCGGGTGGCGTGGCGTGGAATCTGGCCTATGGAAAGAAGTTCGGCACGCCGACCGAGGACGTGCGTCACGCGAAGCTGATCATTGCGTGGGGCGCCAATATCCACGGTAACAACATCCACCTCTGGCCGTTCATTGAGCAGGCGCGGCGAAATGGTGCGCGGCTCATCGTGATTGACCCTTACACGACGCGGACGGCGGCGCTGGCAGACTGGCACATTCCGATTCGTCCCGGCACAGACGTGGCGCTGGCCCTGGGCATGATGCATGTGATCCTGCGTGACGGCCTTGAGGACCGCGACTACATTGCAGCGCACACGCACGGCATTGCGGAACTGGCCGAGCGCGCGCGGGAGTACACGCCAGAGCGCGTGGCCGCGTGGACGGGCATGGCGGCGGCAGAGGTGGAGCAGCTGGCGCGCGAGTACGCGACCACGCGGCCCACGATGCTGCGCATGAACTACGGCGTGCAGCGTGGAGAGAATGGCGGCACGGCTGCGCGCGCCATTGCAATGCTGCCCGCGCTGACGGGCGCATGGAAGTATCGCGGCGGCGGTGGACAGCTTTCCACTTCAGGCGCGTTTGCGTGGAACAAGCAGGCTGTGGAGCGGCCTGATCTGGCGCAGGCTTCGCCGCTGGGCCGGTTGGCGCGCACCGTGAATATGTCGCAACTGGGCATGGCGCTGAACGCGGAGGATGGCGACACCGAAGTGCTGAACGGCGGACCCGCTGTGCACGCGCTGTTCGTGTATAACTCCAACCCCGCAGCCGTGGCACCGAACCACAACGCGGTAACGCGCGGGATGAAGAAGCCGGGCTTGTTCACGGTGGTGCATGAGCTGTTCTTTACGGACACCACGGACTACGCGGACTATGTGTTGCCGGCGACGACGTTCCTGGAGCACACCGATATTCAGGGCGCTTACGGGCACTACTTTGTGCAGCTCTCGCAGCAATCCATTGCGCCGCTGGGCGAGGCGCGGCAGAATGTGTGGCTCTTTGGCCAGCTTGCGCAGCGCATGGGCTTCACGGAGACCTGCTTCCGCGATACGGCGGAAGACATCATCGCGCAGGCGCTTGCCATCGGGCCGGATGGTTTTTCGTCCAACCAAGGGATGGAGCATATTTCTCTGGAGGCGCTGAAGCGTGACGGGCGTGCGCCGCTGGCGATGCACCGCGCGCCGGAAGAGCGACCGTTTCTGCCGTACACGGACGGCGCGTTTGCAACGCCGACGGGGAAGATCGAGTTTGCGTCAGAGGTGTTGCGCGCGCGCGGTGAAGATCCTCTGCCGAAGTTTGTTGCGCCGGTTGAGTCGCGCTGGAGCGAAGGCGCAAAGCGGTTTCCGCTGGAGTTTCTGAGCCGCAAGGCGGACAACTACATGAACTCGACGTTTGCGCAGCTTGAAGGCCACAGAAAGATGGAAGCGAAGACACGCGGACGGCTGGAGATGCATCCAACGGATGCAGAAGAGCGTGGAATTTGCGACGGCGATGCGGTGCGCGTGTGGAACGGGCGCGGCGCTCTGCGGCTGACGGCGCTGGTGAACGGGATGGTACCGGCCGGTGTTGTGGCCGCGCGCATGGATTGGGCAAAGTTGAGCGAGAGCGGTGTGAACGTGAATGCGTTGACCGGCGAACGGCTCACTGACCTTGGCGGCGGAGCCACTTTTTACTCCGCGCTCGTTGAGGTGGAAAAGGCGCGCCAGGGTGACGGCGCGCAGAATGGATGATGAGTCACAATGCCACAGACGGGTTGGATCATTTATTTTGTTGCATTTGCGTTGCTGCTGGCATGGATCTGGATGCGGCGCAGTGGGCAGGTACCTGCAAAGCAGGCGCAGGATATGGTGAAGCAGGGTGCATTGATCGTGGATGTTCGCAGTCCGCAGGAGTTTGAGCGCGGGCATCTGTCGCAGGCCTTCAACATGCCGCTGGATGAGGTCACCGGGCTGCTGCCAGAGAAGGTGAAGGACCGCGAGCGCCCGATTCTGGTGCACTGCCAGAGCGGAATGCGCAGCAAGATGGCGAAGGACCGGCTGGGGCGCATTGGCTATACCAACGTGCACAATCTTGGTTCCTATGAGCGCGCGTTCAAGATTGTGAGCGGGCGGAACCTGTAAGAGCGCAATGACAGAAACGTTTGCACTGCGGCTGGCAACCGAAGAGGACATCCTTGTGCTGCACGCGCTGATTGAAGCCTCTGTGCGCGGGCTGCAGATGAACGACTACACGCAGGCACAGATGAATGGCGCTCTGGGCACCGTGCTGGGGCTCGACACGCAGCTCATTCAGGACCGCACGTACTTTGTTGCCGAAGCAGGCGGAAAGCTTGCGGGCTGCGGCGGCTGGTCTCGGCGCAAGACGCTGTTTGGTGCGGACCGCGGGCCGGGGCGCGAGCCTGAGTTGCTGAACCCGGCGACGGATGCGGCGAAGGTGCGCGCCATCTTTGTGCATCCGGAGTTTGCACGGCGGGGGCTTGGCACGCTGATTCTGAAGCGCGTGGAAGACGAGGCCGCTGCGGAGGGCTTTACGCGCTACGAGATGGGCTCAACGCTGACCGGCGTCGCTCTCTACCGGCTGAAGGGATACACCGAGGTGGAGCGCATTGCCGTGCCGCTGGCGAATGGCGAGGCGCTGCCGGTGGTGAAGATGGTGAAGGCGCTTTAGCGATCAGCGATTGAGTGCAAGAGTGAGGCACGCGCCGCGGTCGGCTTCGCACTGCAGCATATCCTGCGCAAGCAGATTCCAACCGACAAAGCCTGCGAATTTTCCGTTGGGCGATTGAGCGGGCGTGGGCGCGAGGCCTGCGCCCGTTTCTGCGTCGTAGTCCTCGTGCATGGAGCCCCACTGGGCAATGTCGCGATGGAGCGTGGCGGCGAGGGTGAACGCAAGCTCACGTGCCTCGGCGTGGAAACCGTAGCGGCGCAGGATGAGCCAGTCGAGGAAATTGGCATTGATCCAGACGGGGCCGCGCCAGTTGGAGTAGGGGTTGATGATGGCCTCGTTGCTGTAGGCGGGGTCGGACCTGGAGAGGCTGCGGAAGCCGTAGGGCGAGCGCATCTCGGCGGGGTTGAGCAGGTGTGAGCGGATCATGCGGCGCGCGGCTGCGGGTGGCAGAAGGCCGTCCAGCAGTGGCAGAAAGCTCGTCCAGTTTTCTGCGCGGACCCACGCGCCGGTGTCGCGGCGGCGGTTGAGGAACAGGCCGTCGGGCGCGGACCACAGATGCGCCAGGATGGCGCGGCGTGTTGCCGCGGCCTCCCGACGATAGCGGTGTGCTGCGCGCGCATCGCCGAGCCGCGCGGCAAGCGCAGACATCGCCTCCGCTTCGCGCATAGCCCACACGGAGGCGTCCACGGCGAGAATCGCGCTGGGGTCTTGGGGATCGTTCGAAAGCGCTGCGTTGTTGTCCGCGCCAGACTGCATGGCGTTGTCCCAGAACCAGAGCTGCCAGTGTTCGTCGAACTGCGTGCGGCGGCGGTAGGCGTAGATGCGTTCCAGTGCGGGCCACGCGGGGCGCAGCCACGCCGTGTCGTGGAGTTGGTTCGCGGCGACGAGCGCGCCCTGCGCGAGGAAGGGCTTCATGACGAACCTGCCAAACAGCGGGCGGGGCCCGGCGGGCGTGATGCAGCCGGCGACGTAGCCATCCGCATCAGCAGAGGCGGCAAAGCTCAGCGCCCAGTCGCGGAGATAGCTTGCGTCCGCAGCGTTCTGGTTGGCCCAGTGCAGGCCGATGAAGAAGCCGTCCCAGTCCCACATCTGGTTGTAGTAGCCCGCGGGGATGAGGTACGGATGCTTGATGTAGCCGTCGGCGGGGCGGACGGTCTGCGGGGCGAGCCGGGCGAAGTCGGTGGTGAGGGTGCTGGCGAGTGTAGCGGGTGAGTCCTGCGCGGAGCAGAGCGGTGCGAGGACGAGAAGCGCAGCGGCGAGATGCGTGAGTGTGCGCATGCGGAGAAGGATAGCGCGGCGGGGCACTGCGTGCGAGCATGCTGCTCGCTGATCGCTCGCGGGGCAGTTGGGAATGAGCGCAGGATTTGCCGTGGCAGCGTGAGGGGCTGCTTTCCCACTCATCGCGCGATGGAACTGCGCGATGAATGGGGCACGGCGGGTTCGTGCTTTCCCCACCCTAGCCGCAAGGACAAAGGCGCGGCGAGGGTGGGGCACCCGTTTTCGTGCTTTGGACGCGGCGAGTCTGGTTGTGGCTGGGTGAGGGGCTGCTCTCCCATGCTTCGCGCAGAGAACGCGCGAAGCATGGGCACTCATGATCGCGCCCCTTCAAGACGCTGGCTTATTCCGAGTTGCTTAGGACTCGGAGGGGACTTCGCCGGAGAGGACCTGCGCAGGCGTGAAGCCGCGTTCGCGGAGGGTGCGGAGGGCGAGGGCGTCGTGGCGCTTGGCGAGGCGGATGCCGGCGGCGTCAGTGACCAGGGCGCAGTGGAACCATGCGGGGCTGGCGATGCCGAGCGCGCGGGCGAGCAGGATCTGGCGCGCGGTGGACTTGAGCAGGTCGGCTCCGCGGACGACTTCAGTGATGCGCATGGCCTCGTCGTCGGCCACGCAGGCGAGCTGATAGCTGGGCACCCCGTCGCGGCGCCAGACGACGAAATCGCCGAAGTCGCGCCCGGCGATGAAGCGTTGCGGGCCGAGGTTGAGGTCAGTGAACTCGACGGGCTCGCCGTCTGGCACGCGGAAGCGCCAGTTGCTGCCAAGCAGAAGATCGTCTCCGGCATCAGCGGCGATGAACGGCGCGGCGGGGCGGCAGGTGCCGGGGTAGAGGGGCTCATCGTCGGCTTGGAGCGATGCGTCTGCGGTGGTTGTTTCATGCGGGGCGTGGAGTGCTGCGGCGAGGTCTTTGCGTGAGCAGCGGCAGGGATACAGGAATCCGCCTGCGAGCAGTGAGCGCAGTGCGGCGCGATAGACGCCGAGGCGCCGGCTCTGCGCGTAGGGTGCGCAGGGGCCGCCGACGTCCGGGCCTTCCTGCCAGGTGAGGCCGAGCCAGCGGAGGTCTTCAAGTGCGGCCTCAGCGTAGACGGGGCGGCAGCGGTCGGGGTCGAGGTCTTCCATGCGGAAGACGAGGGTGCCGCTTGCGGCGCGGGCGCGACTGGCGGCGGCGGCGAAGGTGCGTGCGTGGCCGAGATGCAGAAAGCCGGTGGGTGAGGGCGCGAGGCGGCCGCGATAGGGCGGAGTGGGCACGATGGTTCTAGTTTAGGCACTGCGTGCGACGGGCTGCTCGCTGATCGCTCGCGACGCATTGGAGATTGAGCGGGAAGGGGATGGGTGGGGCACGGAAGGTTTGTGCTTTCCCCACCCTAGCCGCAAGGACAAAGACGCGGCGAGGGTGGGGCACCCGGAAGTTCGTGCCGGGTTAGGCTTCCATCCCCGGTCCCCGGCGCTCAGTCGCTCTCGTTGTCCTTGCCGCCGTCGTCGTGGTGGGAGTAGCGGGTGATGCTGTCGTTCAGGTGGTCGGGATCGACGGAGAGCTGCACCACGTCGAGTTCGCTGCCATCGTGATCGACAATGAACAGGCCCATGCGGGAGCCTTCGGGGCGCATGTAGATGAGCGACTGCTCGCCCTGGCCGCGGCGGCTGGTCTCTCGGATGACGAGCTGCCACTCGGGGCCGAGTTTCCCGGCGACGAGCGCGTCGAGATCGGAGCCTTCAACGGGGACGTTGAACTGCTCGAACTCGGCGACGTGGAGGTTGGCGACGCCGCCGTGCGAGGCGCCGCGGGCCATGAAGCTGACCAGGCCGAGCAGCGGAACCCGCGTGGCGTGCACGTTGTAGCGAGCCTCAATGGAGCCGATGACCGAGCTGAAGCCGCCGCCCGAGCCGTTGGCAAGCACTGCGACGGGAACCAGCAGGGAGAGGACGCAGATGGGAATCCAGAGAAGTTTACGCATCACTTGTCTCCTTTGCTGCCCTTGCCGTGGTGAGAGGTGCCGGGCAGGCCACTGAGTGCGCCGCCCAGGCCGCTGAGGCCGCGCAGCTTGCCGAGGTCTTCCAGGCGGATGGGGCCGAGGATGAGCACGAGGGTGAGCTCGCGCGGCTCGGCGGTGAGGATGAACAGGCCGTGCGATTCGCCGTTGATGAGCTTGACCATGACGTCGGTCATTTCGCCGGAGCGGCGCTCGTTGGTGCGGACGACGGGGGACCACTCGGGTGTTTCAAAGGCGCGGCGGAGCTGGTCAATCTGCTCCAGCGAGTACTGGCCGTCCTTGTCGAACTCGTAGCTGCGGACGTAGATGCCGTCAAGGTTCTGGATGAGCTGGCGGACGGCGGCGTCATCGCCGGACTTGCCGTCCATGACCTTGGCGGCGAAGGCGAGGGTGTTGCGGTTGAGCGAGACCTCCGTGACGTCAGCGGCGCGCGTGGCCAGCTCTTTCTCTAGCGCGGGCGGCAGGGGCAGCGGGCTCTGCTGTGCGCAGGCAGGCAGGGCAAAAGCGAACAGGGCAAGCAGTGCTGCGGCAAGACGGTGTTTCATGGCTGGGGTCTCCTTATTCGTTCTGGCTGGCGCGGTCGCGGGCGGCCAGGCGTGCGTTCACTTCATTGAGGGCGCGGTTGGTGATGCGCAGAGCGTCAAACACCTGGCGGCGGGCTTCTTCAGCGCGGCGCTGCTGCTGTACGTGATGCCAGGCGAAGCCGCCGCCGATGGACGCAGCCAGCACCAGGGAGGCTGCCAGCCGCTGCCACAGCACCACGCGGCGATGAACGCGCGCAATGCGCTGGCGGCTGTGTGCTGCCAGAATGCGCGCCTTCAGCGATGGCGGTGCGGGCCGGCGCACCAACGCCTGGCGCAGCTCGCGCTCAAAGGCATCAATCTGTTCCGGCGGCTCATGCATGGCGGATGAACTCCTTCAAGTGACTGTGAGCCTTGGCCCGCAGCAGTTTCAGGCCGCGCTGCAGGTGGCTCTTTACGGTGGCCAGCGGCGCCTGGAGCGTGGTGGCAATCTCTTCCGGCGTCAGGTCCTCCTGGTAGCGCAGGGTGAGCGCGGCGCGTTGCTGCTCAGGCAGCGTGAGCAGCAGTTGCTCCACCCGCGCACCCAGCGGCGACGCGTATTCCTCAGACGCAGCGGCGTGATTCTCAGCCAGCTCAACCCACAGATCCACGCCCCGCACGTGACGCCGGCGCAGCGCGTCCGCCGAGCGGCTCATCGTCACGCGGCGCAGCCAGTGCAGCGCGTGCAGCGGCGATTCGATGCGGTCGAGATGGGTGTCCAGTTCCAGAAACACGTCCTGTGCAATTTCCTCGGCGAGCCCGCGGTCCCCGGTCATGCGCCAGGCCAGCGAGAACACCATGGACTGGTGTTCGTCGACGAGTCGTTCAAAGTCTGGCTGCCAGTCGCGGGCCATAGGGTTCGCTTCTATCTCCTTATCCGCAGGAATGCGTGCGCGGGGATGCAGAAAGTTACGCGCGGAGCGAAGGAAATGTTCAGGCGGGATGGACGATGGCGCGACGCAGGCCGCGCACGGCGTTGGCGAGCCACACGGCGCTGGCTCGGGCAAGGTCGGCTCGGGTCAGGACGCGCTCTTTGATCTGTGGCCGTGTGGCCAGCAGATGGCGGCGATAGACGCCCGGCAGCAGGCCGCAGGAGACCGGCGGCGTGTACCAGCGCCCGTCAAGCTCGACAAACACATTGCTGATGGCGCCCTCGGTGAGTTCGCCGCGCGTGTTGAAGAACAGCACGTCTGCGTAGCCTGTGGCGGCGGCCCGGGCAAAGGCGCGCGCGTAGAGCGGCCGGTGCGTGGTCTTGTGATAGAGAAAGCGGTCGGTGGGGTCGGTCGGCTCGCTTGAAAGCGCAACGTGGACCGGAGCGGAGGAGGGTGTGGCGAGCTGCTCGTGCGTGATGCTGAGCGCGCCTTGTGCGTCGAGCAGCAGGCGCAGCTTGTGCGGTGTGGAGGCGGGCAGCGCGGCGGCAGACTCGTTGAGCGCAGTGCGGGCGGCGTCGCGGTCGAAGGGAAAGTCAAAGTAGGCGGCGGAGTCGGCCAGCCGGTCAAGGTGCAGCTCAAGCAGCGGAAAGCCGTTGTGCCAGAGCATGGTTTCGACGAGCGAAAACGGCTCGTCGGCGCGCGTCAGGAATGCGGTCTTCAGCAGGCACTCGCGCAGTTCGTCCTCGGCACTGGAGTCAATGACGATGCCGCTGCCGACGCCCATACGGGCGCGCGTGCCTGCCATCTCCAGGGTGCGAATGGCGACGTTGAACATCGTGCGCTCGCGGGAGAAAAAGCCGATGGCGCCGGTGTAGACGCCGCGCGGGCGGGCCTCAAGCTGAGCAATCAGTTGCATGGCGCGGATCTTGGGCGCGCCGGTCACGGAGCCGCAGGGGAACAGCGCGCGGAGCACGTCTGCGAAGCCAACCTCGGTGCGCAGCGTGCCGCTCACCGTTGAAGTCATCTGCCAGAGCGTGGGATGACGTTCAACAGCAAACAGGTGGTCCACGCGGACGCTGCCGAAGGTGCAGAGGCGGCCCAAATCGTTGCGCAGCAGGTCGACGATCATCACGTTTTCAGCGCGGTTCTTCTCGCTGGTGCGCAGTGCTTCAGCCAGCGCGGCGTCCTCGGCTTTGGTGCGGCCGCGCGGCGCGGTGCCCTTCATGGGACGGGTGACGATGCGGCGCTCGCCTCCGGCCTGCTCAATGCGGAAGAAGAGTTCCGGCGACAGGCTGAGGATGTGGCGGCCGGGGTGCCAGTGCAGGAATGCCGCGTAAGGCACAGGCTGGCGCGCGACGAGCGCGGAGTAGATGCTGGCGGGGCTGGAGCCGACTTCCAGCTCGAGCGGCCAGGTGTAGTTGAGCTGGTAGATGTCGCCTGCGCGGATCCACGAGTGAATTGCGTCGATGGCTGCGGAGAAGGCCTCTGGTGCAGGCGTAGGGCCGGGCGCAAGATGTGGCTGGCCGGTGGGCGGTGCGGTGGCTTCGAGGCCGGGCGGTTCGCCGCCTGCAAAGCGTCCGGTTCGGTGGTCGAAGACATAGCAGCGATCGTAAAAGCCGAACCACGCCAGAGGCGTGTCAGAAGCCGCGCACGCAGCGGCAAACGGGCGCGCCGCAGGCTCAAACGCGGCACCGCACTCGTAGCTGAAGAAGCCGGCTGCAAAGCTGCCGCGTGCCACGGCGTCGTCAATGGCGGCAAACAGGGCAGGCAACTCGTCCGCTGAGTTGACCTGAAGTGTGTGCGTGGGATGGAGAAAGAGGCGGCTGAGAGCGGGGTCCGCGCCGGGGCGCGCGGTGTGGAGCAGAACAGTCCCCGAAAAGCACTCCGCCAGCGCGGAAACGCTGGCGGGGAGGGGGAACCAGTGAGGCATGGCGCAGCCGGTCGTGGCTACTGAACAGTCAGGGCCAGCGACGTGGTGTGGGTGGTGGCGGTGACGCCGTTGCTGGACTGCCCGGCAATGGAGATGGTGTACGTGCCGGTGGGCGTGGGCCGGTTGGCTGTGGGCCCGTGGTTGTTGTAGTTGTACAGAGGATTGCAGCCCGTGGTGCCCAGCACGGTGACCAGCGCGAGCAGACCGAGCAGCGAAACGCGGCTGAGCCAGGCGCGGCGACGTGCGCCAAAGGCCAGTCCGGCAAGGCCAAGGCCCGGCAGCAGCAGCGCCCAGCTGATGGGGCTGGCCGTGCGCGCGGCGGGCGGTACGGACTTGGCCGTGGTGCCGCCGGAGTTGCCGGAAACGGTGGTGAAGACCACTGAGCTGGTAACGGCGGCGGTGGCGTTGGGCAGGATTTCAACGCTGGTGGGTGTGAACGTGCAGGTGGACTGATCCGGCAGGCCGGAGCAGGAGACGGTCACAAACATCGGCGCGGTCAGCGAAGTGGCATTCAGCGGCGTGATGGAGACAATCGCCGTGCCGGACTGGCCCTGCGTCAGCGTGAGCGAGGCAGGCGCGATGGAAACCGAAAAGTCCGGCGTGGAGCTGGTGGTGGCGTTTACCGCAACCGTCTGCGAATTGGAGGCAGCGAGCGCGGAGGAACCGGCATAAGCAGCCGTCAGCGAGTGGCTGCCGGGCGCAAGTGTGACGACCGCGGTGGCAGCGCCTTCAGTGCTCAGCGCAACGCCAGCCAGGGGCTTGCCATTGTCTTTGACCACCACGGCGCCGGAAACGGGCTGGCCGCTCTGGTCTGCGACGGCGACCGAGAGCGTGGCCTGCGTGCGGCCGTTCACGTCACGGGTTTCGGCGGCAAGCGAGGTGGTCGTGGGCAGGGTCTGCGCGGTCTGGGCCGCCAGAGACGCGGTGAACGCGAATGCGAAGCCCAGTCCTGCAACCAGCTCAAGCCGCAAGCGGCGGCCGATGAAAGATGTCACGTGCACTACTCCAGATCTCGAAGAGAAAACGTCGGCTTGCGCCGGTTCGTCGCTTGGCCGGGACGCGGACACACAAAGACCCGCAACTCGGCTGAGCGTGCATTCATTGTATCCGGCGGGGGCGCGGCGAGGCCAACCGAAGGCCGCACTTTAACGGGCCGGAATCCGCCGGAAAGGGCAGTTGTTGGACGCCCGCGCCGCGGAACGGTCAACCGCGGTCAGCGGGCAGCGCCCGGAGTCGTGCCGTGGCGCAGCGCATTTGCGGGCACGGCGGCCAGTGGCACGCTGGGGCCCTCCCACAGCAGGCGCGGCAGGTCGTCACTTTCTGTGCGCAGGCCTTCCAGGTGAATCGCGTGCAGGCCCTTGCGCAGGCCCAGTGCGCCCACGTCATAGCGGACGGCATTGCCGGGTGCGCCGCAGACCTGGGCGAAGGGCGGGCCGGTGCGGGCCACCTCAAGGCCGTCGATGACGAGGCGGGCACCGTCGCGGGCCATCAGGTGGAAGCTGTAGCCGCCGTCGGCGGGCACGTCGAGGAAGCCGTCCCAGGCGGCGGCGAAGCGCGTAAAGCCGTGCGTATCAAGCGTGAGCCCGGACGCTGTGCCGGAGAAGGCGGCTTCATGGCGCGCCAGATCGGGCAACTCGGCGAAGGCGCCGGGGTAGAGCCGCCACTCCAGGCCCTGGGCGGGAGCGGCAGGAGCGGCGGCGGGCGGTTGCCAGTGGTCGACAACGACGACGTTCTCGGCGGCCCAGTCCTGCTTCTGGCCGTTCTTGTCGCCGGTTTCCACGTGCAGCAGCACGCGGAAGCGGCCCGCGCCGTTGCGGCCGTCGAGCGCGGTGCCCCTCGCGTCCGCAAAGCTGTGCTTCACGCGGCGTCCGTGCGCGCTGGTTCCATCGCCGAAGAGCCATGTGTAGTCCGCGTGCGGCGCTTTGGCGGCGGTGAAGGTGATCTTGCGGGCGGGTTCGATCGGTCCGCCGGAGACGGTGAAGGCGGCGACGGGGCTGGAGGGCGCGGGGAAGGTGGGCACGGCGGCGCCTTCAGTGAGCGTGAGCGGCAGGGCGGCGGGCGAGTCGAGGCGCGTCTGGCCGAGCTTGATGTTGTCGAAGACGACGCCGGAGACGCTGCCCTCAATGGACGACGGAATCAGCGGCGGCTGGTCCAGCGCCCAGATGTTGCGGAAGGTGATGTCGTGGATGGCGGGCTTTGGCTGCTCAATCTGCACGAGCGAGTACCAGTCGTCGAGGAAGAGATTCTCAAAGGTGTAATGCGTGTGGAGGCCGTGGGCGCCGCTGTTGGCCCACATGCCGAGCAGTGCGAAGGGCTGCACGCAGGCTCCGATGCCGGCGTGCAGAATGTCAGAGTTGCGCAGCGTAAAGTCCGACGAATTGAAGATCTTGCGCGGCCACCCGGCGCGGACGATGTTCGAGATGGAGGTGGAAAGCTCGGTGTTTTCGATGGTGATGTTGCGGACGTCGCGGCCGGGGCGCAGCATGTCGGCGTCAGAGTAGCCGTCCCAGTTGCCCATCAGGGCGATGCTGTCGTCAGAGGTGCGGAAGAAGGAGTTGCGCACGAGCCCGTCGGAGGAGCCGATCCAGTCGATGCCGTCCTGATTGGCGTTGCCGGGGTTGCCGCCCAGCACGCGCAGGTCGTCAAAGCCGATGTGGTCGGAGTCCTTGAGCTGCACGCTCCAGGTGCGTGAGCGGACGACGCAGGTCACGCCGTCCACCTCAACATTGGAAGCGTTCATGGAGTCGATGCAGTGCCAGTCCGGCTTCTGCATCCAGCCCTGGTCGTCGTCCGGCTCCTGCGGCCCGTCATAGACAATGAGCCCGCGGCCCATCACGCGGACGTCGTGGACCTTCCAGAGATTCAGGCTTCCATAGAAGACCGAGCCGGGCGCGAGATAGAGCGTCGAGCCGGATTGCGGGTTCAGGCTCTCGCGGTAGATGCCTGCGGGGTAGATCTGCGCGCCGTGCAGCGGCGGCGGAGGCGGCGTTCCGGCAAAGAGAAACAGCATCGCAGCGTGGTTGAGGAAGTCGCGCGGGCGCGAGAGGACGAGCTTGGCGGGCGCGTCGAGGCGGAAGCGGATGGTCTGGTCCTCACGACGCGCGCGCAGGCCGAGCCGCCACGGCTGGATGTCCACGCCTTTATCCCAGAAGCCGGGTTCGGTGGCTGTGATGGCGACGTCGACCGGGCCGGTGATGTCAAAGGATGCGAAATCGAGGCTGGCGGCGGCGTGCGCCACGTCCACGGGCTGGCCGTTCACGGTGAGGGTGTAGGCGGTGGAGTGCAGCTCCTCAGGAACGGGGACGGGTTGAACGCGCGGCGCGGCCAACAGCAGCGAAGGAATGGCGAGAGATAAAAGGACAAACGAGCGGAACCCGAGCAAGGAACGTGACCCCGCGAGGTGGATTAAGAACAAATCACACTAAACCGGTTCCAGAATAGTCGCACCCGGAGAGGGTGCGTTTTGCGCTGCGGCGTTCTGCGTGCGTGCCTGTGCCTCAGATGCCTTCGCCCATGGAGACGTAGTCGCTCAGCCGGTCGAGCTCTTCACGGTAGGCGGTGCGCTCGGCTTCTTCGGTGGCGAACGGCACGGTTGCGGCGCGCTGCGCCCCGAGCTGGTCTTCGAGCTGCTCCACGCGGTCGGCCAGGGCGATGAGCGCGTCAGAGAGCGGGTCTTTGATGTCGTGCGGGTCTGTGATGAGCACGCGCTGGCCCGCGCGGTAGACGATGTGCGCGGGTACGCCGACGACGGTGGAGTTCGGCGGCACGTCATTTAGAACGACGGAGCCAGCGCCGACGCGCGAGTTCTCGCCGATGGTGATGTTGCCCAGCACGTTGGCGTTGTTGCCGATGAAGACGTGGTCGCAGACGGTGGGGTGGCGCTTGCCGTGCTGCTTGCCGGTGCCGCCCAGCGTGACGCCCTGATAGAGCGTTACATCGCTGCCGACGATGGCGGTTTCACCAATGACCACGCCGGTGGCGTGGTCAATAAACAGGCGGCGGCCAACAAGCGCGGCGGGGTGAATGTCCACGCCGGTCAGGAAGCGTGCGAACTGCGAAATCAACCGTGCCAGCAGGCGCAACTTCATGCGCCAGAGCCGGTGGCTCACGCGATGGAACCACACGGCCCACAGGCCGGGGTAACAGAGCAGCACTTCCACGGTCGAGCGCGCCGCGGGGTCGCGCTCGAACACGGACTGAACGTCTTCACGAATGCGGTCGAACATAACAGGGGTCAGTCCTCAGTGTTCAGTGGTCAGAGGGAGCCGGCTGCATGCAGCCGATCACTGACCACTGATCACTGAACACTGTATTACACCGCGATGGGTTCGGTTGGCAGCGCGAGAGCTTCCTGGCGCAGCGACTCGAACAGCACGGTGGAGAGGTAACGCTCGCCAAAGTCAGGCAGCACGGCAACGATGAGCTTGCCTGCATTCTCAGGCCGCGCGGCCACCTTGAGGGCGGCAGCCACGGCGGCGCCGGAGCTGATGCCGACGAAGAGGCCTTCTTCCCTGGGCAGTTGGCGAGAGGTCTCAACGGCCTCGTCGTTGGAGATCTGGATGACCTCGTCAATGAGCTTGGTGTCAAGCACGCTGGGCACAAAGCCCGCGCCGATGCCCTGAATCTTGTGCGGGCCGGGCTTGCCGCCGGAGAGCACGGCGCTGTCGGTGGGTTCCACGGCAATCGCCTTGAACCCCGGCTTGCGCTCCTTAATGTACTTGGCAATGCCGGTGAGCGTGCCGCCGGTGCCGATGCCGCTGATCAGGATGTCGACCTTGCCGTCTGTGTCTTCCCAGATCTCAGGGCCGGTGGTGGCGTAGTGGATGGCAGGGTTGGCCGGGTTGTCGAACTGCTGGAGGATGACTCCGTTCGGCGTCTTGGCCTGAATCTCATTGGCCTTGGCGATGGCGCCCTTCATGCCGTTGGGGCCGGGGGTGAGGACGATCTCCGCGCCGAAGGCCTTGACCAGCACGCGGCGCTCCACGCTCATCGTCTCCGGCATGGTGAGGATCAGCTTGTAGCCTTTGACGGCGGCCACAAACGCTAGCGCGATGCCGGTGTTGCCGCTCGTGGGCTCAATCAGCACGGTCTTGCCGGGGTGGATGCGGCCAGCCTTTTCGGCATCGTCAATCATGGCAAAGCCCAGGCGGTCTTTCACGCTGGCGGCCGGGTTGCGGCTTTCCAGCTTGACGACGACGGTGGCCGGCAGGCCGGCGGACAGGCGGTTGAGCCGCACCAGCGGGGTGCGACCGATCAGCTCAGTAACATTAGCGGCAATACGCGCCATCTCTTCTCCTTTGTGTGAGTACGGAAAACGGCCCCGCGGGCGACTACAGCGGATGTCTTCGGGGGGTGCGGGCAGACCGGCAGTGCGGTCAAGCCTTGAGAGAGGGGGAAATGGGGTGCGCTGGTTGAGGCGCACCACCGCGTCGGAGCATACACCAGAACGGCGTTAGCGACATCGACGCATGACAACAGCCTATTCCCAGCGCGCCGCCCGTGGCAAGCGGCGGCGCGCCGGATTTTTGGCCCTACGCAAACGCGTGGAAGCAGTTAGGTCGCCTGACCGAGGCCCGCGATCAGTGTCCGCGCGAAATCCACCTCTTGCTGCAGGATGGTGTGCGGACGGTCGGGGTAGCGGTTCAGGGTGACCTCGGCGCCCGCCTCGCGGTAGAGGTCGGCGGACTGCTCAATGCGCGGCCATGGGATGTACGGGTCGGGGTCGCCAGCGCTGAACAACGCGGGCGTCCCGTTCAGCGGGCCATCCACTGTGAGCGGCGCGCCGGGCGAGCCGATGAGCGCCCCGGTGAAGGCCAGCAGGGCCGCATAGCGGCGCGGATGCCGCGCGACGAACTCGGTGGAGAGCGACGCCCCCTGCGAGAAGCCCGCAAGCGCGATGCGGTCCACGGGGATTCCCGCTGTCTCAATCTCGGTGATGGCGCTTTGGATGCGGTTGAGCGCCGAGGTGAGGTAGGGCTCGTTCTGGTGGCGCGGGGCCAGCAGCGAGTAGGGATACCATGTGTGGTCCGCCGCCTGCGGTGCGACAAGCGCCACGCCCGCCGGGGCCAGCGCTTCGCCGAGACCCAGAATGTCCTCGGCAGAGGCGCCGCGCCCGTGCAGCAGCAGCAGCGCGCCAGAGGCCTTTGCGAGCGGCGTGCCCGCAAAGAGCAGCGGCTGGGCGGCGTGGGGATCGAAGTTGTTCACTTTACCTCCGTTGTGGCAACTGCTTTGTGAAGCGTGATGGGGGCAAGCCGCTGCTCAATCTCAGTCCGGTGCGGCTCAAGCCACGCCGGAATGCGCAGCGCCTCACCGAGCGCCTCCGCGGACTCATCGACGCCGAAGCCCGGCGGGTCAGTGGCGATCTCATAGAGCACGCCACCCGGCTCGCGGAAGTAGATCGAGTGGAAGTAGTTACGGTCGCGCACGTCGGTCACAAAGACGTGCTGGCCCAGCTCCTGCTTCCATGCAAGCTGCGCGGCATCGTCCGCAGCGCGGAAGGCGATGTGGTGCACAGACCCCGCGCCCATCTGGTGCGGGTAAGCCTTCTCGTCAATCTCGAGATCGACAAAGCGGCCGAGAGCGTCGCCAGCCGGAGCAAAGCGCACGCGGTCGCCTTCGTGGCCCACCTGCGCAAAGCCCATGATCTCCAGCAGCGCGGCAGAGCGGCCAAGGCTCAGCTCCAGCAGCGTCACGCCATAGAAGCCCTGGATGGCGTAGGCGGCCGGAACGTCTGAGGTGCGCGGCGGCACGGAGGGCGCAGCCTCAGCGTGCTCCACCAGCTCAATCCGCATGCCATCCGGGTCGTCAAAAGCGAGATACATCGCGCCAAAGTGCGCCTCCTTGGCGGCAGAAACGCCATTCGCCGCAAGCCGCTGCTTCCAGTAGCCAAACGAGCCCTGCGGCACAGAGAAGGCGGTGGCGATGGTCTCGCCCGCACCGCGTTCGCCGCGCTCGGCCCCGGCCCAGGGGAAGAAGGTCAGCAGCGTGCCGGGGTGGCCGGCGTCGTCGCCAAAGTAGAAGTGGTAGGTACCTGGATCGTCAAAGTTTACCGTGCGCTTGACCAGGCGCAGGCCCAGAACCTGAGTGTAGAAGTCGAGGTTCCGCTGAGGGTCCGAGGCAATGGCCGTCACATGGTGAAGGCCAACGATTGGGGAAGCCATGATGCACTCTCCTGGCGCGGGGATAGGGAAGTTCGGTCCAGCCGCAGCCACTTTTGCAGTGCTGAACAGCTAGATTCGCGAGTTGCAAATTGGATGCAAGGCGGCTGGTGTGGGGCGCCGCGGCGCGGAAGCCGCTCGACGCAGCCCGCCGCAGACCACTATCCTGTTGAGTTACGCCACTGACAACTATGAGCACGCAAACAATCTCCATCCATCTGCCTGACGGGGCCGTGAAAGAGGTGCCGCAGGGCACCACGCCCTTTGAGATCGCCAACTCCATCTCGCCGCGCCTGGCTGCGGCCAGCGTCGTCGCGCGCGTCACCCCGCTCGCTGCTGCTGCCACCGCCACCGCCGCGCAAGAGGACGAGTCCGCCGAAGCCGCCATGTACGCGACCGAGAACACGGCCGGACCGCGCCTCGTCGACTTGGGCACGCCGCTGACTGAGGACGCGAAGCTGGAGCTGATCCGCGAGAATGACCCTGAAGCGCTGAAGGTGGTTCGCCACTCTGCCGCGCATGTGCTGGCCACCGCCGTGCTGGAGCTCTTCCCAGAGACCAAGCTGGGCCACGGCCCGGCCACGGACTCGGGTTTCTTTTACGACTTCTACCGCGAGAAGCCGTTCACGCCGGAGGACCTCGCCGCCATCGAAAAGAAGATGGCTGAGGTGATCGCGCGCGATGAGAAGTTCGTCCACGAGTTCGAGCCGCGCGAGCAGGCGCTGGCCGAGTTCGACAAGGACGGCGACTTCATGAAGACCCACTTCGTGACCAAGTTCACCGCGCCCGGCGATCAGGTCAGCTTCTATCGCAACGGCAAGTTTGAGGACTTCTGCCGCGGTCCGCACGTGCCCTCCACAGGCCGTGTGAAGGCCGTGAAGGTCACCAAGGTGGCCGGAGCCTACTGGCTGGGCGACGAGAAGAATCCGCAGCTGCAGCGCATCTACGGCACGGCGTTCTTCTCACAGAAGGAGATGGATGCGCACTTTGCGCGGCTGGAAGAAGCCGCCAAGCGCGACCATCGCGTGCTGGGCAAGCAGCTTGACCTGTTCAGCATTCAGGAGCTGGCCGGAGCGGGCCTGATCTTCTGGCACCCCAAGGGCGCCATGATCCGCAAGGTGATGGAAGACTGGATGCGCGACGAGTGCCTGCGCCGCGGCTATCAGCTGGTCTACACGCCGCACGTGGCGCGCGTGAACCTGTGGCAGACCTCCGGCCATGAGGGCTTTTACGCGCAGAACATGTTCACGCCCATGGAACTGGACGATGCGATGTATCGCATGAAGCCGATGAACTGTCCGTTCCACATCCTCATCTACAAGAACTCGCCCAAGAGCTACCGCGACCTGCCAGCGCGCTACGCCGAACTGGGCAACGTCTACCGCTACGAGCGCTCCGGAACCATGCACGGCCTGCTGCGCGTGCGCGGCTTTACGCAGGACGACGCGCACATCTTCTGCATGCCGTCGCAGATTGAAGATGAGGTCGTCGCCTGCATCGACTTTGCCGAGGCCGTGCTGCACACCTTCGGCTTCAAAGAGTTCAAGGTCGAGCTCTCGACGTGGGACCCGAACGACCGCGCGCACTACGCGGGCTCGGACGAGAACTGGAACCTCGCCATCAGGGGCCTGGAGCACGCGCTGCAGCGCAAAGGCATCGCATACAAGACCATCCCCGGCGAAGCAGCGTTCTACGGGCCGAAGATCGATGTGAAGCTCGTGGACGTGCTGGGCCGCCTGTGGCAGCTCTCCACCGTGCAGTTCGACTTCAATCTCCCCGCACGCTTCGAGCTTGAGTACGTGGGTGAAGACGGCGAGCGGCATCAGCCCGTCATGGTCCACCGCGCGCTGTTTGGCTCAGTGGAGCGTTTCTTCGGCGTGCTCATTGAGCATTACGCGGGCGCGTTTCCGCTGTGGCTGGCACCGGTGCAGATTGGCCTGGTGCCCATCAGCGAGCGGCACATCGAATACGCGAAGAAGGTGGAGGCCGAACTGAAGGCCGCCGGTCTGCGCGTGGAAATCGATGAGCGCAACGAGAAGATGAACGCCAAGATCCGCGACTTTGCCAACCAGAAGACGCCGTACATCCTCGTCTTCGGTGACAAGGAAGCCAGCGCGAACGCAGTTAGCGTCCGCACCCGCGGCAAAGGCGACCAGGGCTCCATGCCGCTGGCCGACTTTATTGCCAAGGCCAAGCAGATCGCGGAGTCCAAGTCTGTCGAGCTTTAACTTGCGTTTCTGACGGTGAAGCCCCGGCTGTGGCCGGGGCTTCACCGTTTGCAGCGTGCGATGAGTTCATGTCGCACGCTTCTTCTCCGTGTAACTCTGCTATCGTTCCAGTTACCGGGGACCCTATCCATGCTCAGCGCGACTCTTGCACGCAGGCATTCTGTTGCCGTCAGCGGTGCTGCCGCTGTAACTCTGCTGTTCGCTCTCAGCCTTTCCGTTGCGCAGGCGCCGAAGACCGCGCCGCCTGCCGCCCAGCCCGCTGCAAAGCCTGCCCCACCGGACATCTCAAAAGAGGCCGTGGTCTTTGACCAGATGATTACGCGCATCCGCGTGGAGGCAGACGGCACGGGAACGCGCGTGACAACGATGCGGATTCGCGTGCTGGCCGACGCGGGGGTGAAGGAACTGGCTGTGCTGGCGTTCCCGTACACGTCATGGAACCAGCAGATGGAGATCAACTACGTGCGCGTGCGCAAGCCCGATGGCACGGTGGTGACGACTCCGGACTACAACACGCAGGACATGCCGGCGGAGGTGACACGCGAGGCGCCGATGTACTCTGACGTGCGCGTGAAACACGTGACGGTGCGCGGGCTGGCCGTGGGCGACACGCTGGAGTACCAGGCGACCCTGCGCACAACGAAGGCCGAGGTGCCCGGCCAATTCTGGGTGGACTACGACTTTCAAAAGAACCTGATCACGCTGGATGAACAACTCGAGCTTGACGTGCCGTTGACGAAGACCTTCACGGTGGCAAGCGCGGACCTGCAGCCGAAGGTGAGTGAAGCGAACGGGCGCAAGATCTACCACTGGGCCAGCACGAACATGCAGCGACCCGATCCTGATGCGCCGCCGAAGTCGACCAAACACCGCAAGCCAGCCGTGCAGGTGACGACGTTTTCAAGCTGGGAGCAGATTGGCGACTGGTATAACACGCTGCAGAAGGACGCGGTGACGGTGACGCCCGCGATCAAGGCGCGGGCCGATGCGCTGACAAAGGGGCAGGCGACGGACGAGGACAAGCTGCGCGCGATCTTCAACGAGGTGGCGCTGCGTGTGCATTATGTCGGGCTGGATTTCGGCATCGGGCGCTACCAGCCGCACGCGGCCGACGATGTGCTCGCCAACGCCTACGGGGACTGCAAGGACAAGCACACGCTGGTGGCGGCGCTGCTGAAGGCAGAAGGCATTGAGGCCTGGCCTGTGCTGATTGGCAGCGGCCGTGAGCTTGACCCGGCGATGCCCTCGCCAGCGCAGTTTGATCATGTGATTACACTGGTGCCGTTCAAGGGAAAGCTGCTGTGGATGGACGCGACGGAGGAACTTGCGCCGATCGGGACCCTCATCAGCGCACTACGCGATAAGCAGGTGTTGGCGATACCGGTGGCCAAGACACCTTACCTGGAGCGCACGCCTGCGGATCTGCCGTATCAGCAGAAGGCGAGCTTCGACGTTAAGGGCAAGCTGAATGACCAGGGAGTCTTCACAGGGCACTTTGAGCAGAGCTACCACGGCGACGTGGAGATGATGATTCGCGCGGCGTTTCGGTCGGTGCCGCAGTCGCAGTGGAAGCAGCTGGTGCAGAATTTCTCAAATGCGACGGGCTTTGCGGGCGAAGTGGAGACGCCGCAGGTTTCGGCGGTGGAGCAGACGGGAGAGCCGTTTCACTTTTCTTACGACTACAAGCGCGAGAAATACGGCGACTGGGACAACCACCGGATCACGCCGCCGATGCCGCCGGTGGGCTGGGAACTGGCGCCGGGCGTGAAGCAGACGAAGCCCGCGGACGACGTGGATCTGGATTCGCCGGGCGAGCAGGAATATCGCGCGGCGGTGGAACTGCCGAAGGGCTGGACGATATTTCCGCCGCCCAGTGTGGACATGAAGGAAGACTGGGCGGAATATCACGCGACATATGCGTTCAAAGACGGTGTATTTTCCGCAGAGCGGCGGCTGCTGATCAAGAAGGACAAGGTGCCGCTGGCAGACTGGGACAAGTATCTCGCATTTCGCCGCTCCGTTTATGACGATGAGGCGCGCATGACGCCGCTGCTGCCGCAGAACGCGATTGACGGCGGCACGATTCAGTTCAACGCGGACGGCTACTGGAAGACGGACGCGGTGCGGGCGAAGATGGGTGATCTTCTGCAGCCGCTGAGGGAGGCGTTGGCAACGCTTGCTGGCGCATCCGCGCCGGATGATAAGGCGCGGCTCGAAGCGAAGAAGACATGCTACACGGCGCTTGCAAACGCAGAAGCCGAATCAAAGGACCTGATGCAGGAGGATGCGCACTCGCTCTATTACGCGCAGTCACTGGCGGCGGTATGGACCTGCACCGGCTGGTCCGAGATGGAGGAGGGGCATGGTGCGGAGGCTGAGGCGTATCTGCGACCGGCATGGCGGTTGAGCCAGAGCCGCGTCGCGGGTTACGCGCTGGCGCGGACCTTGGAGCGCGAGGGCAAAAAGGCTGAGGCTGCGCATATGTACGAGAAGGCGCACCTGGGGACGATGGACAACCTGATCGGCTCGGCACTGCCCTCTGAGTTCGATGTGAACGCGAAGATCGCGGAGGGCTACAAGCGCGTTGCAGGAAAAGACCTGGCCGCGACAGGATTGAAGGGCGGGCAGTACACGGGCAGCCTGCGTGCGGAGCTGGATGGTGAGGAGGAGATTCGGCCATTCACGCGTTCGAGCAAGCTGACCGGCTCGGGACTCTACGCACTCAGTTTTGAGGCGGGCAAACCGTCAAAGGCAGTGCTGCTCTCAGGCGATCCCGGGTTCGGCAGCATGGAGCCTATGCTGACGACGCATGCGTTTCCGCCGGAGCTGCCCGTGGCTTCCAAGGCGCGCGTGCTGCGGGAAGTGCGGCTGATCTGCACGCCGTGGGCGGGGTGCGACGCTTACCTGCTGTTGCCCACCTCGATCGAGATGCCGTCGCACGTGTTTCACGTGACACCGGATTCGGCGAAGAAGAACGTTAAGGTGGATGGCAAGGACGTGCGAGTGATTGAGCTCAAGCAGCAGCCCTGAGACAGAAAGGCCGCAGCACTCGGTGTGCCGCGGCCTCTCTGCATGGCTGCGGATGGGCCTATGCGTTGATGGCCTTGCCTTCGACTGCGGCGTAGGCGTCCAGCATGGCTTCGCTCAGCGTGGGGTGGGCGTGGATGGTGAACATCAGTTCGTCCACGGTGCCTTCGAGCTCCATGACGGCGACGGCTTCGGCGACAAGCTCGGTGGCCTGCGGGCCGATGATGTGCACGCCGAGGATCTCACCGTACTTGGCGTCGGCCACGATCTTCACGAAACCATCGTGACTGGCGACGATGGTGGCCTTGGAGTTGCCCGCGAATGGGAACTTGCCGATCTTCACTTCGTAGCCCTTCTCCTTTGCCTGCGCTTCAGTGAGGCCAGCGGAGCCCACCTGCGGCTCGGAGTAAGTGCAGCCGGGGATGCGATCGCGGCGCACGGGGCGGTACTTGCGCCCGGCAATGTGCGAGACGGCAACGATGCCGCTCATGGAGCCGACGTGGGCGAGTTGCGGAAGTCCGGCAACGATGTCGCCGACGGCGTAAACACCGGGCTCGGCGGTCTGCTGGGCCTCGTCTACCTTGATGAAGCCGCGCTCCAGCTCGATCTTGGTGGCCTCAAGGCCGATGCCCTCGGTACGCGGTGCGCGGCCCACGGCGACGAGGACTTTCTCGGCTTCCTTCTCGACGGTCTTGCCGTTGGCGGTGGTCCAGGTGACCTTGACGCCGTCGGCGGTGCGCTCGATCTTCTCGACCTTGGCGCTGGTGTTCACGTCGATGCCGCGCTTCTTGTAGAGGCGCGTGAGCTCCTTGGAGATGTCGTCATCCTCGGGCGGCAGGATCTTGGGCAGGAACTCGACGAGCGTCACCTCAGAACCAAAGCTCCTGAAGATGGACGCGAACTCCACGCCTACCGCGCCTGCGCCGATGACGATGAGCGACTTGGGCGGCTCGGGGATGGAGAGGATTTCAATGTTGGTGAGGATGCGGTCGTCGGGCTTGAGGCCGAAGATCGTCTTGGCCTCGGAGCCGGTGGCGAGGAGGACGTTCTTCGCTGTCAGCGCGGACTTGGTGCCGTCGGCTGCGGTGAGCTCGACGGTGTGCACGCCGTCCTTCGCGGGGCCGGTGAGCTTGCCGTAGCCGGAGACGATGGTGACCTTGTTCTTCTTCATCAGGAACTCAAGGCCCTTGGCGTGCTTCGCGGTGATGGCGTTCTTGCGCTTGAGAATGTTCGCCCAGTTCAGCTTCGGCTCTGTCACGCCGTCAATGCCGAACTCCTCGGCGTGCTTCAGGTGGTCCCACAGCTCGGCGTTGAAAAGGAGCGCCTTGGTGGGGATGCAGCCCACGTGGAGGCAGGTGCCGCCGAGCACGTTGACCTTCTCAATGAGGGCGACCTTGAGGCCGAGCTGACCGGCGCGGATGGCGGCCGTGTATCCGGCCGGGCCGCTGCCGATGATGGCTACGTCGTACAGTGTGTCTGCCAAAGCGAACTCCGTTTCCGCGCGCCGCGTGGACGCGCACACGTTCTCAAGTTTAATGGATGCCCCGCTCGTCCAATTCCACGCACAGAAAAAGGCCGCAGCGCTGAGGCTGCGGCCTGTGCTTTCCCAGGTCTCAGAAGCGAGACCTGGGGCACCCATTTCTGTGCTGGGTGAGAAACAGAGTTACATTTCCTTGACGCCGTCCACGAACGCCTTCAGCTTGCGGCTGCGGCTGGGGTGGCGCAGCTTGCGCAGCGCCTTGGCTTCGATCTGGCGGATGCGCTCGCGGGTGACCTGGAAGCTCTGACCCACTTCCTCAAGCGTGTGCTCGGAGCCGTCTTCAAGGCCGAAGCGCATCTTGATGACGCGCTCTTCGCGCGGCGTGAGGGTGCGCAGTACCTGCGAGGTGTACTCCTTCAGGTTCACGCTGATCACGGCCTCAGAAGGCGACACGGCCTGGCGGTCTTCAATGAAGTCGCCGAGGTGCGAGTCTTCTTCTTCGCCGATGGGCGTTTCGAGCGAGATGGGCTCCTGCGCGATCTTGAGGACCTTGCGGACCTTGGCGACCGGGATGTCCATGCGGCGCGCGATCTCTTCGCTGCTGGGCTCGCGGCCAAGCTCCTGCACAAGCTGACGAGAGGTGCGGATCAGCTTGTTGATGGTCTCGATCATGTGCACCGGAATACGGATGGTGCGGGCCTGATCGGCGATGGCGCGGGTAATGGCCTGACGAATCCACCACGTCGCGTACGTGGAGAACTTGTAGCCGCGGCGATACTCGAACTTGTCCACGGCCTTCATCAGGCCGATGTTGCCTTCCTGAATCAGGTCGAGGAACTGGAGGCCGCGGTTGGTGTACTTCTTGGCGATGGAAACGACGAGGCGCAGGTTGGCTTCAATGAGCTCGCGCTTGGCCTGCTCGGCGTCCATGTCGCCCTGGATCATCTCGCGCTGCGTGCGCTTGAGCTCGGCAATGGAGACGCCCGCGTCGGCCTCGGCCTTCTCGAGATCCGTCTTGCAGTTCTTCTGCTGGCGGCGGTACTCCTTCTTCAGCTCCTCGCTCTTGGACGACTCAAACTTCTGGTCGAGCGAACGGATCTGCCGCTCCAGCGTGCGCATGGTGTCGACCGTCTTGTTGACGCGGTCCAGCAGGCGCTTGCGCTCCAGGCCGGTGTACTTGATCTCGCGGACAATGCGCGAAACGTAGACCTTCTCGCGGGCAATGGCCCAGCGGGTCTTGCGCTGTTCACGCTGGCTGGTCTTGCTGGTGGCCGCGGCCTGCTTCTCTTCAAGCGCGGCAATCTTCTTCTGGTGCTTGAGCAAGGAGTCAATGCGCGTGACGGTGGAGCGCACACGTGCCTGCACCACGTCTTCGGTCAGCTCTTCCTCGTCGAAGACCACGACTTCCTTGACGTTGCGCACGCCACGCTTCAGGTCTTCACCCAGCGCCACAATCTCGCGAATCACAATGGGCGAGCGGGAGATGGCCTTCATCACGCGCAGCTGGCCGCGCTCAATACGCTTGGCGATTTCGACTTCGCCCTCGCGTGTGAGCAGCGGCACGGTGCCCATCTCGCGGAGGTACATGCGGACGGGGTCGTTCGTCTTCTCCAGCGTGCCCGGCGTCAGATCCAGCTCAACGTCGTCGCTTTCGTCGAGCTCGAATTCCTTGTCGTGCCCGAACTTCGGGCTGTCCAGCAGGTCAATGCCCTGGTTGCCGATCGTGGTGAGCAGGTCGTCCATGTCGTCGGGCGAGCTACTCATGTCCTCCGGCATCATGTCGTTCACATCGCCGTAGGTCAGGTAGCCCTTATCCTTGCCCGTGTCGATGAGGTTCTGAATGTCGTCGTCAAACTTCTCGTTGGCCAAAGTCGTCTCCAGCGCGATCGCATCATTCTGCACCGTGTCGCGCGACGGTGCGGCCCCTGGTTTGCGCGCGCTCGAAATAGATTTCGAGCCGAGGGAAATCCCTGCGCATACAGGCGCACTGCGGTTGCCCGCAGCAAAAGCAGCGGAATCAATTCTTCGCTCGGAACAGGATGCATGCGCTTCAGGTTCGGCCTGGTCGCCCGCGAGCCGCGGCTCATATGTGGGGCAAAGGGGCGCGCATCCTCACAGAGATCAATAGATTACCACAAGCCACCCCGTTTTTGGGAGACAAATCCGCTTGACCGAACCACGATCGTCAGCACTGTTTGTCTTCCCCGGATGCGCCCGGGCCGGGTGGAACTCCGCCGCCACCCGCTCTGCCGTTCCTTTGTTTAGACGCGGAAACCGGCGCAAACGGCGCAGGAAAGGCGGAGGAAGCGGTCAGTTGTCAGTGGTCAGAGATTCGGGGCGGGGGAAGCTGATGGGGTGCCGCAGGGCGCGCGAAAGCAGGCGAGCCTCAGCGAGCGTGCAGCCCACGCAGGGTGCGGTCCAGCTCCATCTTCTTCTGGCTCAGCACGGCCACCTCGGCGTGGTCCGCGCGCCGCTCGGCCTCGGCAATCTGCGCGCGCGTGTCGCGGATCTGGTTTTCAATCAGTCGTTTGCGCTGGCTCAGGATAGCTCCCGTCACGGTGGTCTCAGGCGGCGGCTCGGTCTCGCCCATCAGCGCCTCGGCCAGCAAGCCGCGCTGCGCCTCATCGGTCACGGCCTCCATGGGGTCGCCGGAACCGCGGGCGGCCAGCGCCTGCAGTGCCGGAAAGGCGTCCAGCCGCTCGAACCACTCGGGGTGGGCGCTGACGGCTTCCACGGCGGTGCGGCGGGCGTCCTCGTGCTCGGGGTCGGTGATGGCCAGTGCGCGCAGCAGCATGCGCTCCACCTCAGTCAGCGCGCTGGTGCGGACCTCGATGTGGTCGTGGCGGCGCAGCGCGGCCTGGCGCAGCTCCTCGCGCAGCACGGCGGAGTCAATGCCCAGCTTCTGCGCGGCGTCGGCGGCGAACTGGTCGCGGGTGAGCCTTTCCGGGATGCGCCGGATGTGCGGCAGCAGAAAGTTCATCGCCTTGACCTTCTGCTCAGAGGTCTGGCCGGGGAACAGCGTGCGTGCGCGCTCAATCAGGTAGTCAGACTGCCGCCGCGCCGCCCGCACGGCCGCAATGTAAGCCTCCACACCGCGCTCGCGGATGTAGCGGTCCGGGTCCAGCCCGCCGTCCAGCGTGATGATCTTGATGTTGAAGGCTTCCTCGGTGAGCAGCGAGATGGACTTCTCCGCGGCGTTGGCGCCGGCAGCGTCGGGGTCGAAGTTCACCGCAACGTTGGAGGTGTGACGCTTGAGGATGGCCACCTGCTGCTCCGTGAAGGCCGTGCCGCTGGTTGCAATCACGTTCTGGATGCCGCGCAGATAGAGGCTGATGCAGTCCATCTGCCCTTCCACGAGTAGAGCGAACTCAAGCTGGCGGATGGCCGTCTTGGCCTTGTCCAGATTGAAGAGAACGAGGCTCTTGGTATAGAGCGGCGTCTCCGGCGAGTTCATGTACTTCGGTCCCGCCTTCTCGCCCGTCTCCAGCGTGCGCGCGGTGAAGGCGATGATGCGGCCGCTCTCATTGGCGATGGGGAAGGTGATGCGCTTGCGGAATCGGTCATAGATCGGCCCGAAGCTCCCGTCCTCATGCTGCTTCTGGCTGAACAGGCCAGAGGCGCGCAGCGCGTCGCCGTCGGCCATGCCACTCAGCCGGTCACGCAGCCCGTTGAAGCTGTCTGGCGCATAGCCAATGCGGAATTTCTTGATGCCCTCGGGTGTCATGCCGCGGCCTGCGAGGTATTCGCGCGCCACTGCGCCCTCAGGCCCGGCCAGTTGCTCCTCAAACCACGCCGTCGCTGCCTCATGCAGGTCCAGCAGCCTGCCGCGCAGCCGCGCCTCGGCGGCCTGCTCTGGAGAGGAGTACTCGCGCTTGGGCAGCGGAATGCCGCACTTCTGCGCCACAATGCGCACGGCCTCCGGGAAGCTGACGTTTTCAATCTTGCCCACAAAGGTGAACACGTCGCCGGAGACGCCGCAGCCGAAGCAGTGGAAGAACTGCCGCGTGGCATGCACGCTGAACGAGGGCGACTTCTCCTTGTGGAACGGGCACAGGCCGGAGTAGTTCTGCGCGCCAGCCTTGCGCAGGCGAATGTAGCTCTCGACAATCTTCACGATGTCGGCCTGCTGCTTTACGGTCTGGGCAAAATCACTCACCGGCGGGTCCACTGCCTCCATCACCAGCATACGGCGCGCGCGCGGCCTTCCTTTTCTGGCGGTTTTGCATCCAAGCAGAACAGACCGCCGGAGCATGTGTATTCACCGGCGGCACTCCACACTCCCTCTGGAGGAAGTACGCATGTTTTCTGAACGTTTTCGCACAGCGCGGTTTGTAACCGCGTCGGCACTCGTGGCTGTTTTCGCCGCGCCCTCTGCGGTGATGGCTGAAACCGGGGCCGATCACCTTGTCTCACCCTCAGCCCTCAACCAGGCTGCCGTCAGCGCCAGCGCCCAGCGCGCACAGAACCTCGCCTCGCTGGATGCCTTCTTTGGCAGCGCACGCGCGCGTCAGGCCATGGAGTCGGCGCACATGAACCCGGCGCAGGTCGCCAAGGGTGTTGCCAGCCTGAGTGACACGGAGCTGGCCCAACTGGCGCAGCGCGCCAACAAGGCGCAGGCTGACTTTGCCGCTGGCTATATCGGCGACCACGACCTGCTCCTGATCCTGATTGCCATCGCCGCCCTGGTGCTTATCATCATCGCGGTGCGTTGAGGCTTTCTGATGCGGCGTCGCCTCTCTCTTGTCCTGCTTGCGCTCGCGCTGGCCGCGGGCTGCTGTGTTGCAAAGGCACAGCAACCCGCTGCGTCCGGCGCGTGGATTGACGTGCCTTTTGTGGCACAGCAGGGCGAGGGGTGCGGCGCGGCATCCATCGCCATGGTGATGCAGTACTGGAACCGCCAGCGCGGCCAGGCCTTTCAGCCTGAGTCCGGGTACACGACCATCGACCGTGCGCTCTACTCGCGCACCGCGCACGGCGTATACGCGTCGGCCATGGAACGCTACTTCCGCAAGAATGGCTACCAGACATTTGCTTTTGCCGGTCAAACTGCCGACCTTGCGCAGCATGTGTCCAAGGGCCGTCCGCTGATCGCCGCGCTTGAGCCCGGTACCGGCCAGCCGCTGCACTTCGTGGTGGTCGCGGGCGTCGATCCAGCACGGCATCTTGTCCTGCTCAACGATCCCGCCCAGCGTAAGCTTCTTGAAGAGGACGTCACGCGCTTTGAGCAGGAGTGGAAGGCAGCGGGCAACTGGACGCTGCTTGCCCTGCCTGCGGCAGACACGCCAAACACCCATTGATCCGTCGATTCCTTGCCCTGTTGCTCCGTTGCCCTGTTGCCCCATCGACATGCTCCCCCTTTGATCGAAATCCCCATGCGCGCGACTGTTCGTTTGCTCACGATTGCTTTGGCGCTCGCCGCGCCCACGCTCGCATCTGCGCAGGCCGCACCCGCTGCGGACGAACAAGTTGCGCGCGCCACAGCCCTGGCTCGCGCGGGCAACACGGCAGAAGCGGAGCGCGTCTTTGCCCAGGGCCAGCGCAGCTTTCCGCAGGACGCGCGTTTCCCCACAGAGCTCGCCGGTCTCGCCTTCCAGCAGAAGCGTTATCCTCGCGCGGCCAGCCTTCTGCACGCGGCGCTGCGGCTCGCGCCCGGTGACACCTACACCAACGATTTCCTCGCCACGGTCTACTTCCTTGAAGGCAACACGGAGGCCGCGCTGAAGTATTGGAATCGCGTCGGCAAGCCGCGTGTGGAGTCCGTCCGCGCCGAGCCAGAGCCGCGCGTTGCCCCGGCGCTGCTTGATCGCGCGTTCGCCTTCGCTCCAGCGTCCGTGGTCACGCTCGCGCAGTACCGCGACTCGCAGGCTCGGCTGGACGGCATGGGCATCTTCCCACGGCCGCAGCTCGATCTGCGCGCGCGCGACGATGGCAGCTTCGATCTCGTCCTGCGCACAGCGGAGCGCGACGGCTTCGGCTCTTCGCGGCTTGAGGCGCTGTTCAACGTGCTCCACGCAGCACCGTTCCAGGCCGTGCACGCCGACTACTTCAACGCGCGCGGCCACGCCATCAACGTCACGTCCGTGTACCGCTGGGACGCGAACAAGCGCCGCGTGCTCGCCGAGCTGAGCGGCCCGCTGGACCGCCGTGCGCGCTTCCGCTACGAGCTGGGACTCGACCTGCGCAATGAGAACTGGGCCGTGCGCAATGGCTTCTCCGGGGCCGCTCCCGTGCTTGCCAGCCTCAACCTCCGCCGTGAAGCGGGCAGCATCGCCGTGCGGTCTGATCGCAGTGACCGCCTGCGCTGGCGCATCGGCGGCGAGCTCTCCGCACGCGACCTGCGCAGCGTGGATGCAGGCACCATGCTCACGCCGCAGTTGCGCGCCACAGGCACCGCGCTCAAGCAGTTCGCTGAGGCGCGCAGCACGCTGCTCAACGTGCCGGAGCGCCGCTTCATACTCGCAGGCTCGGCGCGCGAAGATGCCGTGCGCCAGTGGAGCACGCCGCAGACAAGCTTCACTCGCCTGCGCGGAGAGCTTGTCGCGCGCTGGCTTCCGCAGCCGCAGGGCGACGACTACGCGATGGAGGACCATCTCCGCGCGGGCCGCACATTTGGTGCAGTGCCGTTTGACGAGCTGCTGATGCTGGGCCTTGAGCGCGACAACGATCTGCCGCTGCGCGCACACATCGGTACGCGCGACGGCCGCAAAGGCTCGGCGCCGCTGGGCCGCAACTACCTTGCCAACTCATGGGAGCTGGATAAACGCCTCTGGGGCAATGGCCTCATGGCTGTGTCGCTCGGCCCGTTCCTTGACGCTGGCGCCATCGCAGACAATAACCCGGCGCTCGGCTCGCACAAGTGGCTCGCCGACCCCGGCGCGCAGGTCAAGCTGCGTGTCTTTTCCACGGTCGTTGGATTCTCTTACGGCAAAGATTTACGCTCGGGCAGCAACGCGATCTACGTCACCCTGCTACCGTAACGGGGCGCGGCGCGCCATCCAGCGTAACCAGGCTGGGGCCGCAGCAGGCGCGTTCCAGCCGCACGCGCTCAGCCTGCAGCGAGTAGTCCGTGCGCAGCGCAGCCAGTGCGGCATCCAGCAGCGCAGCCGTCTCCGGTGTGGCGGCAGATTCCAGCCGGTAGTGCATCCACTTGCCCTCGCGCCGTGCGCGGACCAGGCCTGCGCGGCGCAGGTAAGCCAGGTGCCGCGAAATCTTTGGCTGGCTCTGCCGCAACACATCCACCAGGTGGCAGACGCAGACCTCACGGCCGTCGATCAGGTTCAGCAGACGGAGCCGCGTGGGGTCGCTCAGGGCAGAGAAGACCTGTGCAAGAGAGGCGACATGAGAGGCGCGTGCCATGCCTCGATCTTATACGCGTTGACAGATGTTTCCAGCCGGAATATATTCGCTTAAGCATATGTGAAAGGGGTCCGAATGATGGAAGGCAATGTGAAAGAGCAGGTGCAGCAGAAGTACGGCAGCGCGGCGCGGGCGGTGGCTGAGTCGGGCAGCGTGCAGGCGTGTTGCGATCCGGGGCTGCGTTGCTGCGACCCCATCACGGCAAATCTCTACAGCGCAGGCGAGAAGGGCGATCTGCCCGCCAAGGCCGTCCAGGCCTCGCTCGGCTGCGGCAATCCGACGGCGCTCATTGAGCTCAAGCCGGGACAGGTGGTGCTCGACCTTGGCTCCGGCGGAGGCATTGACGTTCTGCTGTCTGCAAAGCGCGTGGGGCCAACTGGCAAGGCCTACGGGCTGGACATGACGGACGACATGCTCGCTCTGGCGCGCGAGAATCAGCGTCAGGCCGGCGTAGAAAACGTCGAGTTCCTGAAGGGCGAGATCGAACACATTCCGCTGCCGGACAACTCCGTTGACGTCATCATCTCCAACTGCGTCATCAATCTTTCGGCAGACAAGGATCGCGTGCTGCGTGAGGCCTTCCGCGTGCTCAAGCCCGGCGGCCGCTTCGCAGTGTCAGACGTGGTGACGCGCGGCGATGTGCCGGAGAATGTGCGGCGCAGCATGCTGCTCTGGGTGGGCTGCGTGGCGGGCGCACTGGAGGAGAAGGAATATCTTGCCAAGCTGCACGCTGCGGGCTTTGAGGCAGCCTCCACTGAGGTCACGCGCGAGTACAACGTGGAAGACGCGCGCCAGTTCCTCACCGAGGCAGGCATTGACGTGGATACGCTGGCACCGCAGGTCGCAGGCAAGTTCATCAGCGCCTTTGTGCGCGCCACCAAGCCCGCCGCTGCCTGCTGCGCGCCGGGTTGCTGCACTCCGGTGCAGATCGCGGAGCGGTACTGAGCCATGCCGAACCCATACAACGTGCTCATTCTCTGCACCGGAAACTCCGCGCGCTCCATCCTCGGTGAAGCGCTTATCAACCATCGAGGCGCGGGCCGTTTCCGCGGCTTCAGCGCGGGTAGCCATCCCACCGGCAGGCCGCGCCCAGAGGCACTCGCAGCGCTGGCAGAGCAGGGAATTTCAACTGCAGGGCTGCGCAGCAAGTCGTGGAACGAGTTTGCCCAGCCCGGCGCTCCGGCCATGGACTTCATCTTCACCGTCTGTGACAACGCAGCCGGAGAAACCTGTCCGCTGTGGCCGGGGCACCCCGTTACCGCGCACTGGGGTTTGCCAGACCCCGCCGCTGTTCACGGCACGCCTGCGGAGATCGCCGCAGCGTTTCGCGCCACGCTGGCCGCGCTCGATCGCCGCGTCAGCCTGCTGCTCGCGCTGCCGATCGAACAGCTCGAAGCCGCCGAACTGCGTGCGCGGCTCATGGAAATTGGCCGCGCCTGAGCGCGTGCCCCCCTGCATTGCCCGGAGTACGGAAAGGAAGGCCAATGCCTGTCTCGCGACGGCTCTCGTTTCTCGATCGTTATCTCACCGCGTGGATCTTTGCGGCCATGGCTGCAGGCGTCGCACTCGGCTGGCTCGCGCCCGGCGTTGTGCCGTTTCTGAACCGCTTCAGCGTCGGCACCACTTCAATTCCCATTGCCGCGGGCCTCATTCTGATGATGTATCCGCCCTTCACGCGCGTGCGCTACGAAGAACTGCACGAGGTGTTCCGCAACGGTCGCGTGCTGGGCCTCTCACTGGTGCAGAACTGGGTGATCGGACCGGTACTCATGTTCGTGCTGGCCATCGTGTTTCTGCGCGGCTATCCGGAATACATGGCGGGCCTTATCCTCATTGGCCTCGCGCGCTGCATTGCCATGGTCATTGTCTGGAACGAGCTCGCCAGCGGTGACACGGAGTATGCGGCCGGGCTCGTCGCCTTCAACTCGCTCTTCCAGGTCTTCTTTTACTCGGTCTACGCGTGGGTTTTCGTCACCGTGCTGCCCGCAAAGCTGGGCCTGCGCGGAGCCGCGGTTCCTGTCTCCATGGGGCAGATCGCAGGCAGTGTCTTCATCTATCTCGGCATCCCGTTTCTCGCCGGATTCCTCACGCGGCTGGTGCTGGTGCGGCTGCGCGGACGCGCCTGGTACGACCACAGCTTTGTGCCGCGCGTCTCTCCGCTCACGCTCGTGGCGCTGCTGTTCACCATCGTGGTCATGTTCTCACTCAAGGGCGCTTACATCGTTCGCCTGCCGCTGGACGTGCTGCGCATCGCCGTGCCGCTGCTGATCTATTTCGTGGTCATGTTCCTCGTCTCGTTTTTCATGGGGCGCCGGCTGGGCGCGGACTACTCCAAGACCACCACGCTCTCGTTCACCGCAGCCTCCAACAACTTCGAGCTGGCCATCGCCGTGGCCGTGTCGGTCTTCGGTGTCAACTCCGGAGCGGCGTTTGCGGCGGTGATCGGCCCGCTGGTTGAGGTGCCGGTCATGATCGGGCTGGTCAACGTGGCCTTTGCCCTTCAGCGCCGCTGGTTCCCGAAAGCAGAGGCCGCGGAAATTGAGTCTGTCTGCGTCGCGCGTCCACTCTGACGGCGGCGTTTCACGGCCTTTTGCGCGAAAATAGATCAATGCAGTTTTCAAAAGACCGGCTGGATGCCGTCGGCTTCGACTTCGGCACCACCAACAGTTCAGTTGCTTTTTTGCATGAGAATTCAGAGGTCGAGCTGGCCTCCTTCCCCGCATTCGGAGCCCGGACCGAGTCGTTCCGCTCCGTCCTTTATCTGGAGCAGGCACGCACGGGCACGGGCCCACGCAAGGCGCTTGCGCTCACGGGACCAGCCGCCATTGAGCGCTATCTTGAAGCCGAAGAAAAGGGCCGCCTTGTCCAGTCGCTCAAGTCGCACCTTGCCAGCCCCACGCTGACGGGAACAGAGATCTTTGGCCGCCGCTACAAGCTCGAGGAGCTCATCGCCCGCATGGTCGGTGACATCCGCACGCAAGCCGCGCAGCAGTTCGGCCGTCCCGTCCGCTATGCCATGGTGGGCCGCCCCGTGCGTTTTGTGGGCGCGGAAAGCACTGAGGAGGATGATTTCGCCGTTGAGCGCCTGCGCCAGGCATTCCTCACCGCGGGCTTTGAGCATGTGGACTTTGAGATGGAGCCAGTGGCCGCCGCCAGCGCCTATGAGGCCACTCTGGACCACGACGAACTGATCCTGATCGGCGACTTCGGCGGAGGCACCAGCGACTTCTCGCTGCTGCGCGTCGGCCCCGGAATCCGCCGTGGCCACACCCCGGAGCATCTGCTGGGCAACAGCGGCGTGGGTCTTGCCGGAGACGCTTTCGACGCACGCATTGTGCGCAAGCTGGTTTCCCCCGCGCTTGGCTCGGACTCTGAGGCGCGCTCGCTCAACAAGATTCTGCCTGCCGTGCCGGCGTGGATCTACGCGAACCTGGAGCGCTGGCATTACCTGTCGTTCCTCCGCACCAACAACGTGCGCGGAATCTTGAAGAGCGCCCACGCGCGCGCCCTGGAGCCGGAGAAGATTGAGGCTCTGATTGCACTCATTGAAGAGGATCTCGGCTTCCAGCTTCATCAGGCCGTGCAGCGCGTCAAGTTTGAGCTGTCTCGCAGCCTGAAGGCCGAGTTTCGCTTCCACGAGGGCAGCCTCGACCTGAAGATCCCCGTCACCCGCCGCGAGTTCGAGTCGTGGATCGAGCGGGACCTGGCGTTGATTGAGAACTCTATTGACGGGCTGCTGCGCGACTCCGGCGTGGACGCGCGCGCGGTGGATCGCGTCTTCCTCACCGGCGGCACCTCCTTTGTGCCCGCCGTGCGCAGCATCTTTGAGACGCGCTTTGGCCGAGACCGCATCCGCAGCGGCAATGAGTTCACCTCCGTTGCCCACGGCCTGGCCCTGCGCGCGGCAGAGAAGCTCCGCGAGCGCCCGTAAGTCCTGTTCCAGCTTCACTGAGGCAAAATAATCTCTAAAAAGATAATACTTGTTGCAACGAATATTGTTGTTGCGCATCTATCTAGGTAAAAGGAGAAACACCCCCATGACCACGACAACAGCCACCCCCGCAGCCATCACCACCTGGAACATCGACCCCGCCCACTCCGCCGCCGAGTTCAAGGTCAAGCACATGATGATTTCAAACGTGAAGGGCAAGTTCACCGGCGTCAGCGGCAAGCTCTCACTGAACCCGGCCGATCTTACGCTTTCTTCCATTGAGGCGACGATCCCGGTCGATTCCATTTCCACGGGCGACGCCCAGCGCGACGGTCACCTGAAGAGCGCTGACTTCTTCGACGTGGAGAAGCTGCCCACGGCCTCGTTCAAGTCCAGCACCGTGACGGTGAAGGGCGACGAGGAGCTGGATGTGACCGGCGAGCTGACCCTGCACGGCGTCACCAAGACGGTGAAGTTCGCAGTTGAAGGCCCGAGCGCTTCAGCCAAGGATCCCTGGGGCAACACGCGCATCGGCCTGACGGCCACCACCAAGCTGAACCGTAAGGACTTTGGCCTCACGTGGAACGCGGCTCTGGAAACGGGCGGCGTGCTGGTGGGCGAGGAAGTTACGCTGACGCTGGACGTGGAATTCATCCAGGCGTAAGTGCAACCTGAGGGTAAGTTCAACCACTGTTGACGCGGCTTCCCCTGCCGTAACAACGTTGAAGTGAGTCTCCCCGCGCCTGAAAAGCGCGGGGAGCGGGGCGGCCGGAGCACGGCTCCGACTTCTCTGAAGGAGGTTCCCCATGTCGCTTCGCGCGGTACGCGAAACGTTCGACACGCAAACCACCATCGAGGGCGCAGGCGTCAAGCTTGAGCGCGCCTTCGGCTTCGGCAAGACGAAGGAGTTTGACCCCTTCCTCCTGCTCGACGACTTCCGCAACGACAATCCGCGGGACTATGTTGCCGGCTTCCCCTGGCACCCCCACCGCGGCATTGAGACCATCACCTACGTCCTGGCGGGCGAGGTGGCGCACGGTGACTCGCTGGGCAACAAGGGCCGCATGACGGCCGGTGATGTGCAGTGGATGACCGCCGGCTCCGGCATTCTGCACCAGGAGATGCCGAAGGGCGACGAGCGGGGCCGCATGCACGGCTTCCAGCTCTGGGCCAACCTGCCCGCGTCGCTCAAGATGACCGATCCGCGCTACCAGGACATTCCCTCGGCCGCGATCCCGGAAGTGACCGAGGATGATGGCACGAAGGCACGGATCATCTGCGGCACCTTCTGGGGCAAAACCGGCCCGGTGGAAGGCGTGGCAGCGGACCCGAATTACATCGACATCTCCGTGCCGCCGAACACGCGGCGGCGGATTGCGGTGGACGTGACGCGGAACGCCTTTGCCTACGTATTTGCAGGGGCGGGCACCTTCCGCGATGCTTCTGCGCCGCAGGCGGTGCTGACCGAGTCGGCTGTGGATCCGAATGCAGCGGTGAAGTACGACGCGAAAAACCATTCGCTGGTACTGTTCGACCGCGGCGACGAGATCGTGGTGCAGGCCGGGCCGGAGGGCATTCGCTTCCTGCTTGTCTCAGGCAAGCCGCTTGAGGAGCCGGTGGCGTGGTACGGGCCGATTGTGATGAACACGGATGCCGAGCTGCGGCAGGCTGTCAGCGAGCTGCAGTCAGGCAAGTTCATCAAGCACAAGTGACGGTAACAGTGGTCAGTTGTCAGTGATCAGTGGTCAGTTGTCAGTGACCAGTTGTCAGTTGCTGATGGGAACCGTATTTTGCACTGGAACTGGTGCGGGGATTGTTAAAACACCCAGGGGGGTGGGGGGTATTTCTCTGCCCTCCCCCTTCTTCTCTCGCTCGAACACGGTTGGGGTGTGCCCTGTACTGATTGTGCGCTGACGGGCGGAAATGTTCTGCAAGGGATGCCGGCTTTTCTTGCGGCGCGTGCCGGGTGCGGGGCAGGATTTCGGGTCACGGCGCGGGCGTCAGCTCGATGTAGTCGAGCGCGGCCCGGTCGGGCCCATCAGGCGTGGCGGCCACGCGCAACACATCGCCGGAGTGCAACTCCACAGCGGTGAATGTGCGGCGCGTGGAATTGTCGCCATGGGGGCGGCTCGTGGGCAGGTCAGCATCGGCTGCCCACGAGCCGATGATTTTTCCGTTGACCGAGAGCGTGAAGCGGGCCACGCTCCCGGCGAGGTCGAAGTACTGTACGGCGGTGTCGAAGCGGCCTTCAGGGCCGGAGTAGGTCCACTCGGCGGTGCAGTTGCTTCCCTCTGGGGCTGAAGCCCCATCGTTTGAGGACACTTCTTCGGCACGACTGAAGTCGTGCCCTTTCAAGACATTGCTCTCCACAGGGTTTGAAGCCTCTTCGGAACGTTGTTGAGGCTGGGTTGGGGGCTTGCTTTCCCACCCTTCGCGCACAAGACGCGCGAAGGATGGGGCACGGAGGTTCGTGCTGAGGGCGGGAGGTGGCTGGGGGTGGGGCTTGGTTTCCCAGGTCTCAGAAGCGAGACCTGGGGCAGCCATTTTTGTGCTCTGAGTTAGAGATTCGGGGCAGGCGACGGCGCGGCCTCGGGAGGCGTCTTCCCACGGGGTGACGTTGATGGTGTTGTAGCCGGAGAGGCGGGCGTCCTCGGCCTCAAGGCGGCCGGGGAAGGAACCCGCGCGTCCTTTCTCGTCCGGAATTCCACTGAGCTTGAGGAAGTACTGCACGATGGCGTCGCGCCAGACGATGGCATGGCCGGCCTGATAGACAAGCTGCGCGTGCACGTTGTCGAAGAGGGCGGGGTCGATGCGGCTGCGGAGGGAGTCCCAGTCGCGGACGAGCTGTGCCGCTTGCGCCGCGCCGTCGTAGTGGGTGTCGTAGAGGGTCTGGATGATGGTTTTTCCACTGCGTAACCGCCATGTATACGGCAAATGGTGGAAAAACAGGGCTAATTCATCCGGCGTCGTCGCGGCTGCCTCATACTGCGCAGCCAGCTCCGGCGGATACTGTCCGGCGAACCCGGTTCCTGTAGCCACGGTGCGGTCCATGCCCACGCCGCTGCTGTCCGCGCGGTGCCACTGTCCCCAGCCGTTTTGCTCACTGGACTCGATATTCGGTCCGTAGTGGCTACCTGTAATGTCTGTAAGGGTTTGCAGGCCGAGAGGGCCGGTATAGTCCTCATAAGCGGGCCAACTTTTCAACAGCATATCCACAGCGGTGTGGACAACTGTGGAATCCGTGCCGAGGGTCTGACGGGCCCACTCTTCGGCAACTGCCGCAGGCGTCAACTCCGGGTCCCAGGCGAGGCGGCCGAAGGCGTAGAGATTGGCGAGGGCGAGGGGCGAACCCAGCCAGCGGTCGCGCCCCACGCCCGCCACGGCCACCAACCCGCCGCTCTGCGGAATCAGGCTCTGAACGCGAGTCACCTTGCCGCCCGCCCGCAGGTCTGTGTCCAGCACCCACTTCCACATGGGGGCGAGGAAGACGAGGTGGCGCTGCTGGCCGGTGTACTCCTGCGTAATTTCCAGCTCTACTGCCTTGTCCGAGTGCGGCAGCCCGGCCAGCAATGGGGAAACCGGCTCGCGGGCCTGAAAGTCGATCGGCCCTTCCTTGATTTGCACGATCACGTTGGCGGCGAAGTTGCCGTCGAGCGGGTGGAAGATGTCGTAGGCGGAGCGGGCGCGGTCGGCCTTTGGGTCGCGCCAGTCCAAATGGTGGTTGTAGACAAAGGCGCGATAGAGCACCAGCCCACCGTGCGGGGCCAGCGCCGCGGCCAGCGTGTTGGCGGCGTCGGCGGGGGTGCGGCCATAGCTCGCCGGACCCGGCTGGCCCTCGCTGTCAGCCTTTACGGTGAAGCCCGCAAAGTCGGGGATCAGGTCGTAGATCGCGTCGGCCTTTGCGCGCCACCACGCCTGCACCGCGGGGGCCTGCGGGTCAAACGTGGTAAGGCCGCCGATCTTCTGGGGGCTAGCAATATCCACTGAGAGCGCCAGCCGCACACCCCAGGGCCGCAGCTCATCGGCCAGCTTTGCAAGCTCGCGCAGCATCTCTGGAGCCAGAAACGGCGCGGCGTTGTTCACGTTGTTTACGCAGACGGCGTTGATTCCCACGGAGGCCAGCAGCCGCCCGTACTCGCGCACCGGGCCGAGGTCGTCGCGCACGTGGCCGCCGTCAAAGAAGATGGACCGCCCAGCGTAGCCGCGCTCGATGGAGCCGTCGAGGTTGTCCCAGTGGTCCAGCCAGCGGACGGTGTAGGCGGGTGCGCTCAGCAGGTCCAGATGCTCGGGGTCCGCGCCGGTGCGCAGCGCCCGCAGGAAGGCGAACGCACCGTACAGCGCGCCCCGCTCGTCTGCGCCCGCAATTGCGACGACTGTGCGGCCCTCGCTGTTGCGGGCGGACTTGACCCAGTAGCCCTCCGGCCCCGGCGCACGCGGAGGTGCAAACCCTGGGGACGCCTCTTCGACCTCAGCCAGCGTTCCAACCACGATCGGAATGCCCGCGTCCTTGTTGCCAATCACGCGCGTCGGGCTGGAAAGCCCCAGAATCCCCGCGCGCAGCTCGGCCGCAGCGGACCGCACCAGCGCATCGTCGTCCAGCGTGCGGATGCGGACGGAGAGCCGGTCAGCGGCCGCGCCCGGCAGCGGCTTGTAGCCCAGCCAGGCCTGATCTGCCGTCTGCGCAGAGGCGCAGAGGCAGGCGCAGAGCAGCGGCAGGGCAAGCAGACGCATCGCGCGGCAGGTCCTTTCCAGACCACACCGTTCTATCACTCGCGGCACAAAAAGCGCTCGATAAATCGCTCTAGTAGCGTCTGGTGAGCGCCGCCGGAGCGGGACCGGATCTGCCCGCCAGCAGCCAGTCCAGAGCGGTGCGTACGTCGCTGTCCCGCGCCTCGCCCATCACGCGAGCCACGGCCGCGCCGTCCGCATCCAGCACCAGGGTGCCGGGAACAATGTTGCCAAGGCCGAAGCCGTCCAGCGTGTCCGTGTCGGCTCCAACCCACGTCTCGCTTTCTACGTGCAGCCGCGTCAGCACTGGCGCAATCTTGCCGCGGTCCTTCGGCTCGTCAATGGAGATGAAGACGAACCGGACGGGCTTCTCCGCGTAGGCCTGCGCAAGCCGCTCCAGCCGCGGCAACTCCTTCTGGCAGGGGCCGCACCAGGTGGCCCAGAAGTTGATGACGACAATGCTGCCGCGCAGCTGCGAGAGCTTGCGCTGCTGGCCCGAGAGCGTCTTGAACGCCGGGTCTGGCACGCGCCGGGCGGCTGCGGGAATGGCGCAGGAGGCAGCCAGCAGAAATGCAGCGAGGGGAAGGGAACGGCGGAGCATGGTCCTCCGAGACTAGCCGTGGAGCGCTGCCGCTGGCTTCCACCCACGGGTGGAGAAAGCTCTCCGCCCGGCGGAGGAAGCCCGCAGCGCTGCGGCGCTGTTACGTTCGTACGCATTGTTCCCGCGCGGCTTCCCCTGCCGTGGCGGGAAATTTGTGAGGTCGGTCCAAGTCCGTCACAAACCGGAGGACAACAAGATGAAACACTTCCGCCTGCCGGGAGCGGTGCTGCTCGCACTGCTGTCCGCTGCTGTCCCATGCCTTCAGCGTGCTGCACACGCTCAGGGCTGCGTTGCCGCGCACTCGCCGCAACCTGTGATCTCTGGGCTTGACCCTGGCTCAGAGGCCAACGCACGCCACTATGCCAGCACGAACCTGCTGCACGGGCTGACGATCACGACGGGCTATCGCGTCTACAACTCCTACAGGCACTACATCGGCACCGTCTACCAGGCGCAGCGGCAGGCGAAGCACAACGCCATCGTCAACCACGTGAACCTGGTGGAGCTGGACGTGAACTACCAGCTCACGCCGCGCCTCAGCCTCATTGCAACCGTCCCAGGCATGGAGGCCTCACGCCACGGGCAATCAAGCCCGCTCAATGTCTATCGCTCGGGCGGCATCGGCGACGTGACTGTCGGCGTGCAGTCTTGGATCTTCCGGCCGCCGACCGAAAACCACGGCAACATCAACTTCTCCGCGCAGTTGAAGCTCCCCACCGGCATCAACGACGCGAAGGGCACCAAGACATCCTCAACCGGCACAAAGACGGTGATTCCGTTTGACGAGTCCATCCAGCCCGGCGACGGCACATGGGGCTTCAGCCTGGCCACGGAGATGTACCATCCGGTGATCTGGCGGACCTCGGCCTACTTCACCGGATCGTGGCTGTTCAGCCCGCAGGACACAACCGGCGTGCTCACCTACCGCTCGGCACCGGGGGAGAATGTGGTGTCAGCAACCGACCAGTACCTCTGGCGCGGAGGCTTCTCGCGCCCGGTCACCGGAGTGAAGCTGCTGCGCGGTCTTGCGCTCAGCGCGGGCGGGCGGATGGAAGGCGTGCCCGTGCGCGATGCCTTCGGCTCCAGCAACGGCTTCCGCCGTCCGGGTTACGTCATCTCCATTGAGCCGGGAATGATGTATGAGCGCGGCCGCACCACGGTCTTTGCCAGCGGGCCGTGGGCTATGGAGCGCAACCGCAAGATCAGCGTCACGGACATTGCAAACCACACGCACGGCGACGCGGCGTTTGCTGACTACACCGTCATCACCGGGATTTCGCGCTCGTTTTGAAGCTCGCTTTGGCCAGGTGGCCCGCGCCCGGGTTGAACGCGAAGGGAAAACTCCGCGGGATCCGTTTCAGAACAGCAGGAGGTCTCGGGCCCAGAACCAACTGACCTCCACCCCCGAAAAAGACAAAGGCCTCATCCGGCTGGATGAGGCCTTTGTCTTTCTGGCGCACTCCGTCAGCGGTTACACCGGCTGCGGATAGTACTCTTCTTCTTCTTCCAGCCCGTAGCGGCGCAGCAGGTTCGGCAGCGACTGCGAGAACGCCGAGCGCGGCATCACCGTGTCGCATCCGGCTTCCAGAGCCTTCAGCTTCAGGTCGCCCTGCAGGTGGTTCAGGAAGCCCACAACGGAGGTCGACTTCTTGAACTTTGACTTGAACTTCGGGATGAGGCTCAGCGGCTTGGCGCTCAGGTTGTTCAGGTCAAAGACCACCAGCGCGGGCCGTTCAGCCTCGGGCGCCTCGGCAAAGCGAGCAATCAGGTCATGCTCGGCCTTGGCGAACTCCACCTTTACGCCCAGCTTGCGCGCTGTCTCCTGGATCTTGGCCTGGAAGAACAGGTCCTCGATGTAGCAGTAGATGCGCGTCGGTGCGTCCTCGCGGATGGGCGCCGGGGTGGACTGGTAGGAGTCCGGGTAGTAGTTGCCGTTGCCATTGCCGTTGGCGTGGACAGGGATGGTGGAGGGCGGCGTATCGGCCACGTTGCCGTTTGCGACGCGGTAGCTGTGGTCCATGGGACCGACAAAGGTGCGTGGCCCCTTCTGCCTGTCCTTCCGGCGGCCTTGCGACGGCGGAGCAATGCGGTTGCCGATCTCCGGCTGCTGGCCTCCACCGCTCTTGAAGAACTTCTTCTTCTTGCGGGCGTGGCCTCCAGCGTGTCCTGCCGCGTTCTGCCTCGGCTGCTGCTGGAAGTTCTGCGGCGGCGGTGCGGGCTGCGCTGGCTGCTGCTGCGGCTGGCTCTGCTGGGCCTGCGGTGCTCCCTGCTGGCTGGACTTGTTCTTGCGGCGGCGGCGGCGCCGCCGATGTCCTTGCGACTGTCCCTGGCCATTTGCCGGGGCCGGCCCCATTTCTGCCTGGGGCTGCGTCGGTTCTGTTGTCATGCGTGCACTTCCTGGCACATTGCTTTGTTGTGCTTTGTGTTGCCGGGATCAGCCAGCCCACGGCGGGCGGCGAGAGCCCCTGATGCCGGTCGCAGGTTCCGGCCTCAGCCGGACCGCCCGCGAAGGGCAAAACTTGAACCGGGGAAACCGGCCAGCCTGCGGGGCATCTGTGCCCAGCGCGCAAGCTCACCTCGGATTCCCAAAACCTGCATTGCGTTCACAGCACGTTAGCCCCGAGTGACCGGCTGCGCCCGTGGGCGCTACAACAAACGGCGGCTGAATTCACTGGCTCCTGGGGTACGGCTGCTTAACTTCGTGCTTCGCGCCCTGAACGTGCTCGAGTTTCCAGCGGGACGGTCCGTGCAGTGGAAACCGGAGCGATGCGGCGGCGCTTTTCCTCGGGTGAATGCCCCTTCTCCGGGCCCTTCGCTTCACACGGAGCCCGCAGCGGGGCAATCCGGGGGGTGGCGAGGGTACCCTTGTGCGGCGAGCTTTCACTTCCCTTTCGGGTGGTCCGCATCAGCCGCTTGTCAGGCAACTCCGATACTACCGCGTGCCGGACCACTGCGCAAGTCAAACTCCGGCGCCGGGGGCATCCGGGAAGTCAATGCAGGAATGGCAGGGACGCTGCCCGGAATGCAACAAGGGCGTCGCTCATGGAGCGACGCCCTTCGTTTTCTGCGCTGGTCACTGGCCTCCCAGCTATATGGGTGGAGGTTTTTACCTCTCACCTGTCAGGCTACCTCGGCCGGTCTCCCTTGTTTCAGGGCCGCTCCCGTTTTCGGGGCGGATGCTCTTGCCGGGTGCCTCTTTTGTCTGGGTTGGCCGGAGTTCTCTCCAGCTCCCTGTTTATCACTGGCGCCCTCTATATAGCAATCGCCGTGCCAATCTCCCGGTGTTGATAATGCGTGGTTTAGACGAGGCCCGGTGCGCTGCGCTTCTCAAATCCAATACTCTGCGGGGCTGAAATCTACGGAAACTCATAGAAGTTGCCCGCTCCATGCACCTCAGTGCTGGCACGCGGGGCAGAAATGCGTGCCGCGCCCGGCCACCAGAATGCGCCGGATGGGCGTGCCGCAAACCAGGCATGCGTCGCCTGTCCGCTGGTAGACGCGGTGCTCCAGCTGGAAGAAGCCGCGCACGCCGTTGGCATCCACGTAGTCAGAGACAGACGAGCCGCCGCGCTCGATGGCCCGCGTCAGCACGCGGCGCAGGGCCAGCCGCAACCGCTCCAGCTCGGCACGGGAGAGCCTGCCCGCTGCCCGGCGTGGCCGAATGCAGGCGTGGAAGAGGCTCTCGTCCGCGTAGATGTTGCCCACGCCGGTGAGCAGTGTCTGGTTGAGCAGCGCGGCCTTGATGGCCAGCTTGCGGCCGTGGAAGAGCGCGGCGAATGGCTCAGCCTCAATGGTCAGCGGCTCGGCTCCGGCGGCAGCAAAGCGAGGCTCCCGCGCAAGGTCGCGGACCGCCAGCCGGCCAAAGCGGCGCGGATCGACGAACCGCAGCTCGCGTCCGCCGCAAAGGCTTGCGCGCATGTGCGTGTGGGCCACGACCTCGTCGCCGGGCGCACACACCAGCAGGCGGCCCGTCATGCCCAGGTGGATGACCCATTCGGCGTCCGGCTCAGCGGCACGCGCGCCGCGCGCCAGCTCAGCCACAATGTGCTTGCCGGTGCGGTGGACGGCCAGCACCGTGCAGCCCTCAAGCAGGCGGGCCTGCCGCGCCGGTGCGGTCAAAAACGGCTGTTTGTGAGAGCTGAACCAGACCTCAGTGATCTGCTGGCCGCGGATGCGCTCATGCACGCCGCGCGCGACGGTCTCAACCTCGGGAAGCTCGGGCATGACACTATTTTAGAGATCAGAGATCAGAGATCAGAGATCAGAGATCAGAGATCAGGGATCAGGGAGTAGGGAACGGGGGGCTGCGGCTTAGCGGTGGTCGTCGTCGTGAATGCGGCTCGCCTCAAAGCTCACAATCTGCCAGTTGCCCTTTGCTGAGCGCGCGTAGACGTGCGTGTAGCGGTAGCTGCCGGACAGGTCGCCTGACGGGCCGGAGCCCGCGACCTCAGCGCGCGAGGTCACCAGCGCAGTGGATCCGTAGAAGCGGATCTTGCGGTCAGAGGCTTCAATCGAACGGAAGCGCAGCGAGCCGTTGCGCAGAGAAAGCAGCAGGTCGTCGCGCGTCTGCAGCGTGCCGTTTGCGGTGATGCCGATGTAGTCAGCGGCCAGCAGCGCATTCAGCGCGCCCGTGTCGGCGTTGACCATCGCGTCGCGCCAGTGTTCTTCCAGTTGCTCAATCTCGTGGCGAACCTCGTGACGCTCGCCCCGCGGCATGGCAGAGGCCGGCGCATTGCCCCAAAACAATGCAAACGCCATGAACGCCGCGGTGAGGTGGAAGAGAAGTGCGGAGCGGAAGCGGGCGGGCTGGCTCATGGGCGTAAGGGATAGTAGATCGAATCGCTTGTGCGGGTCAACGGACGGCTGTCTCGAGTCTGTGACTTGTTTGCGTACGGCGAAATCGCCTGATTGCAGCGCCGGGCAAAGCCATTGCTCGATTGGACTACGGATTCGCTCATTTGTTGCCGATAGAAAAGAAGATCACCGGCAGCAGGCATACCAATGGGCGAAACACAGCAAATCCTCTTCGACACAGTTGTGGCTGCACTGTTCGTTATCTTCTTTCTCTTTGTGCAGCGCGGGCGACGAGACAGTCGCCTGCTCTGCTGGCTCGCGGCCTGGGCAATGGTTGTGGTCCACTTTCTGGCTGAAATTTCTCTGTCGCTGTCACCGCGTGGCGCGCTGGCCTTGAACGTGATCAGCACCAACGCGCTGGCCATGGCCGCCATCTGCTTCATCGTCTCAACCATGGTTCTGGCAGAGGGGCGCAGGGTCGCGCTGCGTCTGCTTCTGGGCCTCACTCTGGGCACTGTACTCTGCCTCACGCTGGCTGAAATGGGCGCCAGCGCGTGGCTGCTGGCCGCAGCCATCCTGGCGCGGCAGGCGCTGGCCGTGCTGCTGGCCCTGCGCAAAAGGCGCCGCCCGCGCGCTGTCGGCGCGGCTCTCGGCACCTTTTTCCTCTTTACCGGAACCTGCATGGTGGCGTGCGTTCTGTACGGCCATTCGCAGCTTGTCCCCGCCGTTCTGCTCGGCGAACTCTTCCTGGCGCCTGCGTTTGGCTTCTGGGCGAACGGATGGAACCGCACCTTTGCATTGCGGCTCATGATCGGTGGCCTGGTCGCCTGGGGGCTGGTGTTCCCGGCCGGTTATCTGCTGGCACAGTCCTGGCCCGGGTCGGCCATTGACCGCGAACTCTGGAATCTGCCCAAGTTCTTCGTCGCTGTCGGCATGATCCTGGTGGTCTTTGAGGAAGACGCGCGCGCCTCACAGTTGCTCAACGCTGACTATCGCCTGCTGTTTGAAAGCAACCCGGTCGCGCTCTGGATTCTCGACCGCAACACGCTGGCGTTTCTTGCGGCCAACCAAACCACGTTGAAGATGCTGGGCTATGCGCGTGAGAAGTTTCTGCGCATGCGGCTGCCGGACATTCTGCACCCTGACGCGAAAGACGAGGTGCTGTCGCAGGTGGCCACGCGGCAGGCACTGCATCACAGCGCAACGCACCACATCCGCAAAGACGGCAGCATGGTGGCGCTTGATCTGCATGCCTACGGGATCACCTTCCGCGGCCGCGAGTGTCAGCTTTTTATGGCCGTGGACGTCAGCCGGCAGGATGCGCTGGAACGGCAGATTGACGAGCACATGCGCTGTGACCACCTCACCGGGCTCCCCAACCGCGCCTGCTTTCCTGACCTTCTCACGCGGACGGTGGAGCAGGCTGCCGCGGCCGAGGAGAAAGTCGCCATCCTGTCGCTCGATTTTGACGGCTTCAAGCACGTCAACGAGATGTATGGCCTGCGCGTTGGCGACGGCTATATCCAGAAGATCGCGGGCGTGCTCTCATCGCGGATGCGCGCGACCGACGTGATTGCACGCACCGCCGGCGACGAATTCACCATCGTGCTCACAGGGTTGAAGGGCGTTGAGGCAGCTGAGCAGATGGCGCACGAACTGGTGTCAGTGTTCCGCAATCCGCTGCTTGTTCAGGGATACAAAGTGCAGCGCCCCATCAGCATTGGCGGCGCGGTTGCATCTGGCAATGGCACGGACGCCAACACGCTCTGGGGCGGCGCGGAGACAGCGCGCCTGCAGGCCAAGCGGCAGGGCGGCGACCGCGTCGTATGGGTCTCACAGGAGCTGTTTCGCTCCGCAGACGAGAGACGGCTGCTGGAGGAGTGCCTCCGCGGCAACCCGTGCGAGAGCGGCTTCCACCTTCACTATCAGCCGCTTTATGGAATCGACGGCACCATCCACGGGCTTGAAGCGCTCCTGCGTCTCGATCACCCCGTGCTTGGCGCCATCAGCCCCATACGCCTCATTCCCATTGCTGAAGAGACCGGCCTGATTCTCTCTCTGGGCCAGTGGGTTCTTGAGGAGGTTTGCCGTCAACTGCTCAAGTGGAAGTCCGAGGGCGTCACGCCCGTTCCGGTGGCCGTCAACGTCTCTGCCCTGCAGTTGATGCATGAGGATTTTGCGCATGACCTGACTGCCACGCTTGAGCGCTACGCGATTGAGCCCCGGCTGATTCACGTTGAGGTGACCGAATCGGTCGCGATGCAGAATGTTGCTGCAATCTCTGAGCGCATGGCCGCGCTCACGGCGCTGGGAATCCACTTCTCCATCGACGACTTTGGAACCGGCCACTCATCTCTGGCGCGGCTCAGCCAGCTGGAAACTTCGGAGCTGAAGATTGATCGCTCGTTTGTGGAGCCAGCGTGTACGCAGACCTCGCACTCCATTGTGCAGGCCATTGTGACGATGGCCCATGCACTGGGCCACGTTGTGGTGGTGGAGGGGGTGGAAACTGAGGCGCAGCTGCGCTGCCTGCGCGAACTGCACTGTGACCTGTACCAGGGCTTCCTGCTTTCCAGGCCCGTCCCTGCCAGCGCGGTTCCCGCGCTTCTGGAGACGCCTCATCCCTTGCTGGCCCCCAACTGCGGGCCGCTCTGGCATGAGATACCGCGTCCGCAACTGGTGGGCTGAGCGCGCGCCAGTTGCGGCGGGTGGAGGTTGTTCTAGAGCACAGCCGCCAAGTCTTCGCGCGCTCGCTCCAGCATCTTCTGGTAGAGCCCGCCCACGGCATATCGCGCAAAGTGCGCCGACTGCCGATGCGCTGCCTCGGCCGCCGCGTCGGCATACTGCTCATAGATGAGGACCGTGTCAGGCGTGCCTTCAACGCGGTGCGGAATGTAGGCAATGCAGCCCGGCTCCTGCCGCGTGGCAGCAGTCAGCTCGCGCAGGATTTCGTCAATCTCAGCGCGATCCTCGGCGTTGAACTTCATCCGGATGGTAAAGCTGATCATGGTGGGTCGAGTCCTCCCTGATCGGGGTGGGCGCACCGGCCGCCTTGGCAGCCGGTGCACGCCGGTGTTTGGAGCGTTTGGCCCGAACAGCTTAAGCGTGGATCTGGTTCAGAGCTGCCTGAAACTCCGGCAAAAAGATGGTTTCGTCACGGTCAGGGCCGGTGGAAACCATGCCGACCTTTGCACCGCTCTCGCGCTCCTGGAAGTGGAGATAGTCCTTGGCAGCCTGCGGCAGCTTGTCGAACTCCACAATCCCGGCCGTGGACGACTGCCAGCCCTTCAGCGTGGTGTAAACCGGCTTGATGCGGCTCAGGCCCTCCACGTCGGCGGGAATCTCGTCCGTGATCTTGCCGTCGATGTCATACGCCGTGCAGATGGGAATCTCGGCCAGCTCATCCAGCACGTCCAGCTTGGTAATCACCAGCCACTCCGCGCCGTTGATCTGGTTGGAGTAGCGCAGCAGCGGCAGGTCAAGCCAGCCGCAGCGGCGGGGGCGGCCGGTGACAGCGCCGAACTCATTGCCGCGCTTGCGGAGCACTTCGCCCGCAGCGTCGTGAATCTCGGTCGGGAACGGCCCCTCGCCCACGCGCGTTACGTAAGCCTTGGTCACATTGATGACGTTGTGGATGGCCGTTGGCCCCACGCCGGTTCCGGTGGCCACGCCGCCCGCAGTCGCGCTGGAGGAGGTCACAAACGGATAGGTGCCGTGGTCAATGTCCAGCATTGTGCCCTGCGCGCCCTCAAACATCACCGAGCCGCCGGAGGCAATCAGCTGATGCAGCAGACGGCCCGTGTCGGTCACAAACGGGCGAATCTGCTCTGCTGCCGCAGCGTACTCGTCATACATCTTGTTGGGGTCCAGCGGGTCTGTGCCGAACAGCGCGTGCGCGATGGCGTTCTTTTCCGCGCAGGCGGCCTCAATGTGCGTCTTGAGCAGATCAGGGCGGAGCAGGTCGACGACGCGGAGGCCGCTGCGGGCCATCTTGTCCACATAGGCGGGGCCAATGCCGCGGCTGGTGGTGCCAATCTTCTGGCGGCCCGGCGCGCTCTCTGACGCCAGCTCAATCATGCGGTGATAGGGCAGGATGACCTGTGCGCGGTTGGAGACAAACAGGTTGCCGTCCACCTCAACGCCGAGGCCGCGCAGGCGGGCCACTTCCTTGAGGAAGGCGATCGGGTCCAGCACCACGCCGTTGCCGATGACGCCCTTGCAGCCCGGACGCAACACGCCGCAGGGGATCAGCTGCAAAACAAACTTCTGGCCGCCGTGGATCACGGTGTGTCCGGCGTTATGGCCGCCGGCGTAGCGCGCCACGGCGCTGAACCGCTGGCTGAGCACGTCGACGATTTTGCCCTTGCCTTCGTCGCCCCACTGGGCGCCGAGCACTACCGCTGTCTTTGCCTGCATCTTGGACCGCATCCCACACGTATGCCCACGACAGCCAAAGCTGCGCGGGCCAAAGTCGGACGCAGCCAACAGGCCGTGTCCCAATCAATGATAAACCCTTGCCAGTGGTCAGGGTTCAGGGCGTTACGCCCTGGCGTGCGGATATGCCCGAGGAAGGTAGCGCAGTGTGGGAGAGCAAGTCCCCCAGTTTGAGCGCGATGGCGCGCATCGCCGCAGCGTTCGGGTGGTAGGGGGCAAAGCCGTTGGCAGGCGTGCCGGACGGCACGTTATACGGCGTGGCCCAAGGGTCTGCGGAGCATACATCGTGCCCCACTGACAGCTCAGATGCCTTAAGGACGACGGCGCCATTGGCTTGCGCAGCTTCAGCTGTAAGCGCAGCCAGTCTCTTGGCGACCGAGCGGGCCTGTTCCATTTGCGCCGCCGTGAGCGGAAGGCGAGAGGGGCAGGAGCCCGAATCGGGGATGAGGCGGATGTAGTCCACAAACACCACAAGCGCCTGGGGCGACCGAGCATGGACGCGCTCAATGATCGAGCTCATCCGCTCTGGCAGCGCCGCAAAGGCGGCTTCTACCTCGGCCCCGGACATGGGGCTGCTGCACGTGCTGGGATTGGAAGACTGGTTCAGGCAGGACCAAGCGTAGAGATTACGGATGAAGCCCACGTCATTTCCGCCGATCGTTACTGTCACCAGGCTTGTCTCTGGCGTGACAGCATCGAGCTGCGGCGGAATGGCGGCGGAGCCGTCCAGAATGTCAGCTGTGGTGGCGCCAGGGCAGGAAACATCTCGTAGGTCGAGATCGCGTGCGTGGGCTAACAGATGAGCATAGTTCTCTGTGGAATGGGTGCAGTGCGCAGTGCTGTCGGAAGCGGCCTTGGCGATGCCTGGCCCGGCAGCGAATGAGCTGCCCATGGCCGCGTACGGCGAATTTGCCCTGACGCAAGCCAGCGGAGCCGCAACGAAGACTGCGATGAGCAAGAAACGGCGCATAAGAATCCTGTGGAAAAGGTCTTTCCATGATAACGCGACCGTCACCAGTCAATGTTCGATACTCCATGGCAGGCCCGGCCTGTTAACCAAAGCCTGGCCCCGCTCGTTGTAGAGGCAGAAGGGAATCGCGGAGACGGTTCCCTGTGCGAAAAGAGGCTGGGCGATGAGGATGAGGCGGAATGTGTGGCGTTGGGTGATGGTGGCGGTGCTGGTGCTGGGGGGCGTGGCGCTGATGGCGCAGCAGGGGAGGCCCGCAGCCCCGGCGCAGGCGCTGAATGAGAAGGATGTGGCGGCGACGCAGACGGAGCTGATCAAGCTGCTGAAGCTGAGCCCGACGCTGACGACGGTGGTGGCGCGGGACCCCTCGCTGCTTTCAAACCAGGACTACGTTACGCGCAACAATCCGCAGCTGGCGCAGTTCCTTGCCGCACATCCTGAGGTGGCGCGCAATCCGGAGTACTTCCTCTTCTCACACCTGCAGGCGGAGGGGCAGCCCGACCAGGCGCTGGAACGGGCGGTGTGGCCGGGGATGGTTCCGGTGCAGCATGAGCGCTCTGGGTGGGATGAGCTGGGGAGCAATACTGCTCCGGTGCTGGCGCTGGCCATCTTTCTGGCCGCCGTGGTGTGGCTCACGCGGCTGTTTATTGAGAACCGGCGGTGGAACCGCGTCTTCAAGCTGCAGAGTGAGGTGCACGGCCGCTTGATCGACAAGTTCAGCTCGGCGCAGGAACTGGGGGCTTACATGGAAACCGACGCGGGACGGAAATTTCTTGAGGCTTCGCCGATTGCCGTGAACGCCGAGCCCGAGCGGCGCGTACCTCAGGTGGTGGCGCGGGTGCTTACCGGCGTGCAGGCTGGCACCGTGATGGTATTGCTGGGCACGGGCTGCATATCGCTTCGCCACGCCAGCACGGAGTTGGACGTTCCGATGCTGGTGCTGGGAACGCTGGTGCTGATGCCGGGTGTGGGCTTTATTATCAGCGCGGGAGTCACCTGGCTGCTGGCCGCGCGGCTGGGCCTTATGCCTGAGGGTGCGGAGCAGGGCAGCGCGCTGGCAACGACGAAAGACCGGCTGTGAGCGGCGCGGGACCGGCCGGTGACAAGGAAGCAGAGACCGATGCAGGGTGAAACGGCCATTTCGGCGGTGCTGGCTGGCGGCGCAGAGGCGCTGGCCGGCCGCGCCGCGTGTGAGCCGCTGGAGGCGGATGCCTTCTCCGGCTTCTACGCGCGCACAGCGCGTCCGCTCTGGGCCTATCTGGCGCGCGTGGGCGGCGATGCGGCGCTGGCCGATGACCTGATGCAGGAGAGCTACGTGCGCTTTCTCTGCGCCACCGCACCGCAGGACGGCGAAGTAGCCGCGCGGCGCTACCTGTTCCGCATTGCCACCAACCTGCTGCGCGATCACTGGCGGCGTCCGCATGCAGAGTCGCTGGACGCCATGCCGGAAGAGGTTTTTGCGGCACACGGCGGCGGTGCTGAAGCCGCGTTGACGCTGGGCCCTGCGCTCAACAGCATGAAGCCACGTGAGCGGCAACTGCTGTGGCTGGCGTATGCGGAGGGCTACTCCCACCGCGAGATTGCGGAAGTCACCGGCCTGGCCACGGCCAGCGTCCGTCTGCTGCTGTTCCGCGCCCGGCGGCACGCTGCAAAGCTGCTGCGGGAAGGTGGTGCCGCATGACAGGTTGCGCGCGGGAAAAGGAAGTGGCCCGCCTGCTGGAGCTGGGCCAGTGGCCGCAGGCCAGCCCGGCGGATTTGCGCGCCCACGCGTCCGTCTGCCGCGTTTGCGCGGAGCGCGTGCTGCTGACGGCGCGCCTGCACGCCGCACGAACGCAAGCTATGGCCGCCGCGCAGTTGCCCTCGGCTGGAGCGCTGTGGTGGCGCGCGCAGTTGCGCCGGAGAAACGAAGCTCTGGCCCGCGTCAGCCGTCCCATGCTTGGTGCGCAGGTGTTTGCGCTCGCCGTGGCGGTGATGATGGCAGCGGGCGCGCTGGTGTGGGCGCTGCGCGCCGGCGTGCTCTTCGGTACCAGTCCAGCGGCATGGCTTCAGGATATGGGCCGCAGTCTGCACTGGAGCGTGCTCGTGCCAGATGCGCTGTCTGCTGGCGCGTGGTGGTGGGTTGCGCCGCTGGCGGCGGTGCTGGCGCTGGCGGGCGGCATCATCGTGTATCTCGCGACGGAAAAGCAGTAAGCAGCAAGACAGTGGTCAGTTGTCAGAGATCAGTGGTCAGAGGGCGTTGATCAGAGCGTCGGCTGTGCGGGCGGCTTCCACTGCCGGGCGGACGCTGTGGACGCGGACGATGGATGCGCCTTTGAGGATGGCGGCTACGAGGGCGGCGAGGCTGGCGTTTTCGCGCGCACTCACTGGCGCTGGCATTCCGCCGTGGAGGTCTGCGAGCGTGTGGCCGAGGAAGGACTTGCGGCTGAGTCCGGCGAGTAGCGGGCGGCCGAGGGTGAGCAGGCCGTGCTGGCGTGCCAGCAGGGAGAAGTTCTCATCGCCGCGCTTGCCGAAGCCGTAGCCGGGGTCGAGCACGATGGCGTCGGCGAGGATGCCGGCGCTCGTGGCCGCGGTCAGTGATGCGTCCAACCCCGCGCGCACCGCGGTGAACAGCGCTTCGGGCGTTATCGGAGGCTGCGTGGACCACTCGTCCGGCTGACCGCGCGTGTGCATCAGCACCAGCCCGCAGCCAGACTCGGCACACACCGCAGGCATGGCCGCATCCCACGCAAAGCCGGAAACGTCGTTGATGATCTCGGCTCCTGCGGTCAGCGCCGCGCGCGCCGTTGCCGCCTTATACGTGTCGATGGAGATCAGCGTGCCGGGCCGCTCGCGCAGAATCGCTTCCAGCGCGGGCAGCAGCCGGTCCTGCTCCTCGGCCGCGTCCACTGCCGCATCCGGACCGCCCGCATGGGAGCCGGGCCGGGTGCTCTCTGCGCCGAGGTCGAGGATGTCGGCGCCCTCGTCGAGCAGGCGGAGGGCGTGCGCGACGGCGGCTTCCACGGTGGGGTGAGAGCCGCCGTCAGAAAACGAGTCTGGCGTCAGGTTCACGATGCCCATCACCAGCGTGCGGCGGCCCAGCTCCACCGTGCGTGAGGGCAAACGCCACAGGGCTGCGGAACGTGCGGGCTCAAGTGCAATGGGCATGGCGACGACTTCGATTCTACGCGGGCGCGCTCCTGCTACACTCCGGGCATGATGCTGGGCATGATGCGGATACGAGGGATGCGCGCGCGGAGCATGGCGCTGGTGCTGGCGGGGATTTTTGGGTTGGTTTCAGGCGGCGCAGCGCAGGCGTCCAGGCCGCATGCAGCCGCCAGCAAGGCAGGGCTGGCTGAGAGGATCGACGCAATCCTGGCCGATCCTGCGCTGGCGCACGCCACTTGGGGCATCAGCGTCGCCACGCCAGAGGGCCAGCCGCTCTACGGCCTCAACGAAGGGCGCTTGTTCACGCCAGCCTCGAATGTGAAGCTGACGACGACGGCGGCGGCCTTTGCACTGCTGCCGGTCGAGACGCTGACGTGGACCACGAATGTGGTGGGGATGGGTGAGGTGGACGCGGGCGGCACACTCCACGGCGATCTTGTATTGCAGGGCGTTGGCGACCCCACGCTGAGCATGCGGAAGTATCCTTACGAGGCTCCGAAGCCGCCCGAACCTGCCGCCGCCACCACGACGCCGGAGTTGCAGCCTGCTGCGCCTGCTCCCGCGCCGGAGAAGCCGAATCCGCTGACTGTGCTGGACCTGCTGGCGCAGAAGATTGTGCAGGCAGGCGTGCGCACGGTGGACGGCAACGTGGTGGGCGACGACAGCTTCTTTCTGAACGAGCCGTACGGCGTTTCCTGGGCCTGGGACGACCTGCAGTGGGACTACGGTGCGCCGGTCTCCGCGCTGAGCTTCAATGACAACCGCACGGAGCTGAGCATTGTGCCAGACAGCTCAGACCCCGGCGGTATGGCTGCCTCTTGGAGCCCGAGCGTGGACTACTTCACGCTGGAAAACCGCATGGCGCAGGTTGCGGCCGGGCAGGCAGCGCGGCCGGGTTTGGAGCGCATGCCGGGCTCGCTGATGGTGCGCGCGTGGGGCACGGTTCCCGCAGCAGGCTTTCACGCGGAGCTGGCGATTGATGAGCCCGCGCAGTTCACCGCAACCGCCTTCAAGCAGGTTCTGCTGGGACGTGGCATCAGCGTGACAGGCTCAGCCGTGGCGGCGCACCGCACCACGCAGGACACGGGCGACTTCAGCACCGAGCGCGCCGAGCCTGTGAAGCTCACGCGGCAGACGCTGGCCAGCGTCACGCCGCCCGTCCTGGGCAAGCGCGTGCTCGCCTCGCACCTCTCCGTGTCCATGCTGGACGACCTTACCCTGACTAACAAGGTGAGTGACAATCTGCACGCCGAGCTGGTGCTGCGCCTGCTGGGCAAGCTTGAGGGCAAGGACGGCAGCCTGGCGCAGGGAACGCGCGTGGTGCGGCAATTCCTGGTGGATGCGGGCGTCAGCGACGGGGACTTCTTTCTCTATGACGGCTCCGGCATGAGCATGGACGACCGCATTGCACCGCGCGCGCTCACTGCGCTGCTGGCCCACGCCGCGCGCCAGCCCTGGGGACCGCAGTTCAAGTCCACGCTGCCCGTTGCGGGCGTGGATGGCACGCTGGCGCACCGGTTTCTGAACTCGCCGCTGAAGGCGAAGCTCTGGGCCAAGACCGGCACGCTGAATGAGACTGTGGCGCTTTCCGGCTACCTGACGGCTGCCAGCGGCAAGACGGTTGTCTTCTCCGTGATGGTGAACGGGCGGCGGCCGGGGAGCCTGGCGGAATCGGCCGCAGTGGAGCAGATCTGCGAGGCCATTGCGGCGGCGGAGTAGTTGCATTCCCGGCAGAAGGTGGGCGAGATTCCGGCACTGGCGGATTTTGGAGCCGGATTCGCCGTCGCGGAAGCGCTTGGATCAGAATGACATGCCTGCGCCCATAAAAAATGGGTCAGATGGCAGGTTCGGGGCTTGCGCGGTCAGGGTAGAATGTTGCGCGATGACGACCCGTGCCGGAATACGTTTTCTAATCGCCTCTCTTGTGCTGGCGCCGCTGGCGCTTGCTGCCCAAACCTCGCAGGCTCCACTGGTGATTCGCGTAGACGCGGCGCATCCGGGCGCGCAGATTGCGCCGGGGGAGTTTGGCATCTTCTTTGAAGACATCAACTTTGCGGCGGACGGCGGGCTGTATCCGGAGCTGGTAAAAAACCGGTCGTTTGAGTTTACGGAGCCGCTGACGGGCTGGCATGAGGTGATGGTGACGGGCGCGCGGGGCATTGAACGGCCCAGGGGTGAGCTGGATGTGCGGACGGATGGGCCGCAAAATCCGGTGAATCCGCACTACTTGCGGGCGCGGGCGTTCAAGCCGGGATACGGTTTCTGGAACGGCGGCTTCCGCGGCATGGGGATCGAGGCCGGCAAGGACTACCGGCTCTCCGCCTGGGTGCGGACGGGCGGGCCGAAGGCGCTGGAGGCGGTGCTGACGGACGAGAACGGGCGGGAACTGGGGCGCGGCAAGCTCGAAGGGTTTACTGAGGGCTGGAAGCACTACGAGATGGTGATTCGGGCGACGCAGACCTCAGCAAAGGCGCGGCTGAATCTCTATATCGGCGAGACGGGGCATGTGGATATGGACTTTGTCTCGCTCTACCCGGTGGACACCTGGGCAGGGCGGCCGAACGGGCTGCGGAAGGATCTGGTGCAGCTGCTGGCGGACATGCATCCGGGTTTTCTGCGCTTCCCCGGAGGGTGCATTGTGGAAGGCCGCACGCTGGCCAACCGCTACCGGTGGAAGTCGACGGTGGGCGACCCGGCGGAGCGGAGGACGCTGCTGAACCGATGGAATCTGGAGTTTGACGCGCGGCCCACGCCGGACTACTTCCAGTCGTTCGGGCTGGGGTTCTATGAGTATTTCCAACTGGCGGAGGACATTGGGGCCAAGCCGCTGCCGATTTTGAACTGCGGGATGGCGTGCCAGTACAACTCCAGTGAGACGGCGCGGATGGAGGAGCTGAAGGACTACATCCAGGACGCGCTGGATCTGATCGAGTTTGCGAACGGAGCGACGACCACGCCGTGGGGCAAGATGCGGGCGGAGATGGGGCATCCGGCACCGTTCGGGCTGGACCGGATCGGCATTGGGAACGAGCAGTGGGGCGACCGGTACGTGGAGCGCTACACGGCGTTTGCCGATGCGCTGCGGGCGAAGCATCCGGAGATCAAGCTGGTGGCGGCGGCGGGGCCTTCGCCGAGCGGGGAGCTGTTTGACGACCTGTGGGCGGCGTGGCGGAAGCTGAAGCCGGACTTTGTGGATGAGCACTACTACATGAGCCCGGAGTGGTTCCTTGAGAACACGCACCGCTACGACGGCTACGACAGGCAGGGGCCGAAGGTGTTTGCGGGCGAGTACGCGGCGCAGACGAAGGGCATGGCGCGACAGGACAATCGCAACAACTGGCGCGGGGCGCTGGCTGAGGCGGCGTTTATGACGGGGCTCGAACGGAACGGCGACGTGGTGCAGATGGCGTCGTATGCGCCGCTGATGGCGCATGTGGACGCGTGGCAGTGGACGCCGGACGCGATCTGGTTTGACAACCTGCGGTCGTATGGCACGCCGAACTATTACGTGCAGGCGGTGTTTGCTGGCAACACAGGGACGCGGCTGGAGCCGGCGACGCCGCGCGAGCAGGACGGTGTCTACACGAGCGCGGTGCTGGACGAGCGGACGCATGAGTGGATTGTGAAGGCCGTGAATTCGACGGGCGTGGCGCGGCGTGCGGAGATTCACGTGGAGGGCGCGGCAACGGCGGCGACGGCGAAGGTGACGACGCTGGAGGCGGCGCCGGACGCAGAGAACAGCGTTGAGCATCCGAAGGCCGTGGCGCCGGTGACAGGGACGGCGGCGGTGAAGGGCGGCGTGATTGCGGCGGAGCTGGGGGCGTACTCGGTGAAGGTGTATCGGATCAGTGCTCAGTGACCGGTTGCGTTGCGGCGAGTGGGGTGCTTCCCCGGCGTCAAAGGTGAGTGTTCAGTGCCACGGTATGACTTACACATTGTTCCGGGACATGCTTTACACTTCGGCGCGAGTGCAGGCTTGCGCGGAGGCGAATCCATACTTGCTTTCGGTCAAGTGTTGCGTGGCTGGTAGCGTGAACAGTGATACGACAATTTTTTGCGCCCGAGATTGAGATTCACAGGGGGTCAGAGATCCAAAGGCAAATGAACCCGTCGCTGGGGTGGAAGCCGGATAGCAGTGCCTGCTCCGCGTGCGTGCAGGGCGAAGCTCAGTTGAGGGAATGTGCCTTTCAGATGAAGTTACGGGCGCGCGGGCTTGATTGATATTTTAGGTGACGAGTTACTGGTGTTCAGAAGAAGCACGTCCCAGTACTTCAGGGACGGCACGGTGAACTCGGAATAGCGGCGGCCATTTGCCGCGCCGGTGTGGACATCAAGAGTGTGGTACCGTCCGCCATCGTCGGGCGAGGCCCAGCCTGCGGAAAGAATGGGTTGATTCGCATAGATGCGAACGCGTACATCATGCAGCAGCGGAGCATCAGGCCGGTCCGCATCGATGTCGCGCCAGCGATCGCTGCTCGATCCGAGCAAGTTGATCAGGTGCAGGATGAGGCGGTCATTGCTCTGGCGGCCGAGGCACCAGACTGTATCCGGCTTTGCGTCGGGGCTGCTCTTCACTCCTTCAATCTCAACTGCGAAACTGGCTGGCGTGACGCGGTCGCGCAGGATGTTTTCGTAGGCGGTGAGGAAGTCGTAATAGGGGCGGAGAGCTGCGCTCAACTGCGGCGTGACGGCGAAGGTGGAGTCATCGGGGAAGTATTCACTCGAGAGCATCCTTTGCCCGTCGCCAAGCTCGATGTGTGCGGCACCGGAGGCGAAGATGGCGGCGTCAGCGAGCAGAACGCTGGGCATGTTGAAGGTGCGTGAGCCAGCAGGCGCGGATGGCCGGTTGGCGAGTCGGTGCAGGTAAGCCGCCATGACGAGGCCCATGTTCGGGTTCGAGCGATGTACGCGGTCGGCTGCGGAGAGGATGCCTGCATAGGTTTCGTTCTGATCCCAGAGCTCGGAGTAGACAAAATCCGCCTGCGAGAGCGCGGTCTGTTCTTCACCGAGCGTGCCGACGGTGTTGAGAACGATGGGTTTGCCGAGAGCGGATTTGGCGCGGTCAATGAATGGCCGGAAGCCGGCGATGAAGTCGACGGGCGAGCCGTCGTAGGCGAAGGCTTTATCGTCGCCGAAGGTATCAATATGCCAGCCGTCGAATGGATAGACGCGGAAGAGAGTATCCATTTGCTCATACAGATAGTTTTGCCAGGACGCGGAGTTTTCATTCATGAAGATGAGCCTTCGGGTCTTCCAGCCGGTATCGGGGAGGTTCAGAGACTTGGCCGTCTGGAGTGTGCGCGGGCCGCTGGGGGTGGGCCAGGTGGCCCACTGGAGCTGCACGGGCGAGCCGTTGGAAAAGGCGTCCTCGTAGGCGCTGTAGCTGGCGTTATAGGCCATGGTCATCATGTTGCGGTGGTGGGCCTGGGAGAGGAACTCGTTGACGATGCGGCGCTCGATCAGCCGTCCGCCGACGTCGTACCACTGCGAGGCCGGGGCCTGGACCGTGCCGGCGAGCGGCTGCTCGTGGCGGTTCTGGAAGTCGTAGAACTCGAGCCCGTCGATATGGAAGCGGTTGAGTTCGGCGACCCATGCAGCGGGGTCGGCGCCTTCCTGTGAGGAGTAGTGCGCCAGGTAACCGTAGCGCGGGAACCGGTTCCACGTGGAGGAGACATCGACCGCGGTCTGGGAGCGATCAAACTGGCGGCCACCGGGCGCGGTGAGCCGCACATCGACGAAGTAGCCTTGGAAGTCGGCGACAGGGGGCTGCCAGGGAATGATGATGCTTCGGGACTGACTGGAGGGCAGCAGCACAGATTTTGTGATGTCGGCCCCGGCCGGGGCGCTAAGGTGGCGGAAGCTGAGGCGCAGAACGGCGCGCGACGTGGAGCCAGCGCCGGAGAGGGCGATATGAATCAGCACCTTCTCGCCCGGAGCATAGCGGGCCTTGTCCGTGGTGACATCGAGAATGCCAGGCCTGGCTGGCGGCTGCGCGGCACTGAAGCGCGAGCAGCAAAGCAAGAGAAAGAGGGTGACTCCGGTAGCCACAAAACGCCAACGTATCATGCGAGTACGCTAGCGACTTCAGGGTGAAGAAATACTGGATTCCCGCCGAGGTTTTCCTTAAGTTCGGCCTCAGCGGAAGTTTTCAACAAGCGTGATGTTGCTGTTGGCTTCGGTCATGGATGAGTAAATCAGCCAGCGCCCGTCGGCGGAGATGCTGAAGCCGGTGATGGGTGTGGGTTCTCGGTCAGCTGGAACGCTGCGTAACCGCGTTGCGTGCTCCGGGGCGGAGAAGGTGGCGCAATAGATGGACCAGGCGCCATTCTCCTTGGCGAAGTAGTAGATGCCCTGCGTGCTCAGCGTAAAGAACCCCTGAAAGCCGTTGGGTGGTGCGTTGAGCACCTTCTGCTCGCCTTTACCGGTGACTGTCGCGCGCCACAATCCGGCCTGGCCCGGCTTGGTGTAGTAGATCCACTGGTTATCTGCCGTGGCGCGTACGGTCATGCCGCCGTGCTGGGTGAGCTGTTCCGGTTCGCCGCCGGATGTGGAGACCTTCCATATCTGCCAACTTCCGCTGCGGTTCGAGTTGAAGTAGATCCACTTGCCGTCAGCCGACCAGCAGGGAAAGATGTCATTTGACTGGCCAGTGGTCAGTGGACGGGGAACTCCTCCCTCGGCGCCTATCAAATAGATATGGGCGCGTCCGTTGGGCCGGGAATCGAAGGTGATCCATTTGCCGTCCGGCGACCAACTGGGATTACCGGTCAGCACGCCACTGGTGGAGGTCAACTGCAGGGGAGCGGAGCCGTCAGGCCCGGCGAGCCAGATCTCTTGCGCGCCGGAGCGCCAGGAATGGAAGGCAATGTGCGCGCCGTCCGGCGAGAACTGCGGAGCGGCGTCTTGTTCGTTGGAACTGAGCACGGTCTGTTCGCTGGCGGCATTTGCCGGGGCTTTCAGATCGATCCGCAGCAGCTTCCAGGTCCCGGTTCCGTGCGTATATGCGAGCCGACTGCCGTTGCGGGCGATTGCCGGGCTATAGGCGTTTTCTCCGCCTGCGGCTAGCCGCATGGGTGTGTTGCCGGTGGCCTTGATCTGCCAGAGTGAGAACTGCCCGTCGCGGTTGGAGGAGAAGACGATGTTTTCGCCGTCCGGGGTCCAGGTCAGACCGACGATCAGCCGCCCGTCGCTGGTGAGCCGTCGCGGTTCGCCGCCGTTGACGTCCATAACGTACAGGTCGCGAACGGCGCTTTCCGGCCCACGCACGAATGCCAGCTTTTTGCCGTCGGGCGAGATAAACGGGCTCCAATCGCCATCCCAGGAGGCGGGTGGAGTCGTAAGACGGCGGATTTCAAGTGTGTCGACTGAAATGGCGTAAAGCGACGACGGCTCCTGGGGCGAGGGCCGGTCCGGGAAGATCAATTGTTTGCCGTCGCTTGCCCAACTTACCCCGGCGTAGTCCCAGGAGGCGTTGTCATTCAGAACATGGATGCGGCGCTCCGGGCCGCCGATGGCGGGGACCAGATTGAGGCTCACTAGCCCGCCCTGGCGCCGGATGAAGGCGATGAAGCGCCCGTCTGGTGACCAGGCAGGGCTGGCGTCGTCGCCGTCACTGCTGGTCAGGCGGACCGGGTTGGCAGTGCCGAGGATCTTCAAGTAAATGCTGCGATTGCGATTGGTCTCCTGATCCCAGATGAAGGCGACCTGATTACCGTCCGGAGAGAAGGTGGGTTGCCCCTGAGAGCCGGGATAGCTGGTCAGCGGTTGGGTTCGATAGAGGGATGGCGCGCTGCCCCGGTGGAGGTGGAACAGAAAGACGGCGGCGAGTGCCGCAGTCAGCATCAACACCGTGGCAAGACCCCAGAGCGCGGTTGGAGCGATACGAATCCGGGACGTGCCTGGGAGGACAGTTTCCGGTGCTGGAGAGGGCGAGGGGTCGGGACGGAGGTCCTGACCCGGATCTGGTGCCGGTGCCGATGTCGGTGAGCCCGCCTCCGTTTCCGGCACGGGAAGCACGTCTGCCGTCAGCTCTGCTTCAAACGAAACCGGGGCGATGAGGCGGTAGCCTGTCTTGGGAATGGTCTGGATGATGCGTGGGGAACGGGCATCATCGACGAGGACGCGACGCAACTCTGAGATGGCGCGAGTGAGCACGTCGTCGCCGACGAATACTCCGGACCAGACTGTCTCGAGCAGCCGTTCCTTGGTGACCAACTCCCCTGGGGTCGAAGCCAGCAGAGCCAGCACCTGCATCACCTTGGGTTCCAGGTGAATGCTTAAGTGCCCCCGCTGGATGCGGTGAATCTGTGGCTGGACATGCCAGTCGCCAACAAAGAAATCGCCTCGCAATTCGCAGTCCCGCCTTGAAAGGGGGATTATAGCAAACAGCTTACGTGTCCGATGTTCCGGATTATGTCAATGATATTGAACGCCTTAGCGGATCAGAAGTTCTTTAGGAAAAGCTCGGGGTTTCTCCGGGACAGTGTTCGTTGCACGCCACTAGGGTTGGTCGCCGAGTACAGATTCATTTCGCGGGGGTGGATGAAATGCTCCGCGTATAGAGGAGGCGACGAGAATGGTGGAGGCAATGAAAACTATGAGGGTTGGCACAAGCCCGGCAGTGGAGCGCAGCGCGCGGCGTTGTTTGGCGTGCCTGCTTTGCCTGCTGATGGTGGGAGTGGCGCTGTTGACGGGTGACCGCCTGAGCGCTCAGGCATTGAGCGGCATAACGGGCACGGTATCTGACACGACCGGCGCGGTCATCACCGGCGCAAAGATCACAATGACCGACGAAGTGACGGGGAGTGAGTTCACATCAGCGACCAACATGACTGGGACTTTTGCGCTGACAGGCTTAAGGCCGGATCGCTACACGCTCACCGTCGAGGCTTCAGGATTTGCACGTTACAAGCGCACAGGCATCGCGATCGAGGTTGGGACCTCGCCCACTGTTGAGGTTCGCCTGACGCCCGGCGCGAACTCGCAAACCGTGGAGGTGAAGGCTGAGACCTTGGCGCTGAACAGCACACAGCCGGAGCTGGGAACGACGCTCGAGCCGGAAGTGCTGAACCAGCTGCCCATCGAAATCAGCGGCAACGCGCGGCAGATCGACTCGTTTGTCTTTCTGGCTCCGGGCGTGCAGGGCAGTGCCTGGTCAAAGGAGATCAGCGGCGGCATCAACTTTGAGAGCGGCGTGGTTTTCAACGGCATTCCCCTGATACAGCCGAACATGCAGGGGCAACAGACCTACATCAATCCGCCGTTCGAGATGGTCAACGAATTTCGCGTCGAACGCACGACGTTTTCTGCGCAATATGGGCTGGCACAGGGCGTGGTCACTTACAACATGGCGTCGGGGACCAATCGTTTCCACGGTGCGGCCTTCGAAGTCAACCGCAACAGCTCCTTCGACTCCAATGGCTTCTTCCCATCGAACTACAACGCGGCGGGCAAGCCGATTCCGCCGGTGGACCACGAGAACAACTACGGCTTCACGATCAGTGGACCGCTGAGCGTGCCGCACATCTATAACGGCAGGAACCGCACCACGTTTCTGTTCACCAGCGAGTGGTTCCGCGAGAACAGGGCGTTGACCTCGATTGGGACGGTTCCGACGGCGGCGATGAAGGAAGGCGACTTCAGCAACTTTGTGGATGCGTCCGGAAACATGATTCCGATTTACGATCCAACGACAGGTGCGCCGTTCTCCGGCAACATCATTCCCAGCGCGCGCTTCAGCACACTGGCTAAGTCACTGCTCACCTTGATTCCTGACCCGGATCGTACGGGCACAAACTACGGCCTTGCGAGCAATAAGTCTCCGGCCGTGCATTCGGCGCCGATTGAGGAGAACCTGTGGGGATTTACGGTCGATCACGCTATTGATCAGACGCAGAGCATCCACTATGCGCAGTGGCAGGACAATCAGGTAACCAAGGCCTACGGTGTGGCGCCGATTGTTGCGTCTTCAAACGCCCTGCAGGTGGGCATGAATGACTATAACTATGCTTCTGGCGCGCTGCTGAATTACGTCAAGACTGTTACGCCGAACCTTGTCGCTACGGCGGGTGTGTCATGGCTGGGCAAGCTGGACGGCGAGTCGAACCAGAACGAAAACGTCAGCTTTGGCGGCGTGGCGGACAGCAATGTCTTTCCGAGTGTGACCTTCGCCGGGCAGAACGCGATCACATCCTGGGGCGTGGACAACGGACTGCTGCGCGATGCGGACCGGCAGCTTGGCTATGCAGTGGTCAATAACTGGCTCTGGAACAAGGGCCGGCACACGTTCAACATTGGCGGTGAATTCCGGCGCGCCTATATCAACGATCTTTCCTGCACAAAGTGCGGAGGGCAATTCAACTTCAGCAATGCTGAGACCTCCACACCAGACTCGAGCGACGCGAACTTCAGCAGCTACGGCAGCTCGTTTGCGAGTTTTCTGCTGGGCCTGGCTGATTCGGCGAGCCGCACGGAAGCGCAGGAAATGCGTCTGCGCAACAAGGAATTCTCCTTCTACATTCAGGACGACATCAAGCTGACCAAGCGGCTGACAGTCAACGCGGGACTGCGCTGGGACATCATGGTGCCGTTCACTGAGAATGACAACCAGGTTGTCTTCCTGGACGAGAGCAAGAAGAATACGGCCGCCGATAATCTGGCCGGCGCCGCGTCCAAGCTTGGAAGCTGCAGTGACTGCGCCGGGTTTACGCGCGCTGACACACATTACGGTCACGTTGGCCCAAGGCTTGGTTTTGCGTACATGCTAAACAGCAAGACCGTTCTGCAGGCTGGAGCGTCGGTCCTTATTCTCTCTGGCGGCGCATACGAGTTTGGCAGCAGCAGTATCTCCGCTAACATGGGGAGCGTTCTGTTCGGCCAGTTCAGCCGTTCCTCGACAGGAAGCAGTACGCCGGGTTACGGCAGTTGGGATTCACTTACGCTGGCCAAACCGGCCGAAGCGACCTTCACTCCCACAATTGCCAATGGCGGCAGCATCTATGCCTTCAATCGCAATCTCGGACTCGCTCCCTACCAAGAGTCGTGGAGCGTAAACCTGCAGCGCCAGTTGCCGTGGAATATGTTTCTGACTCTGGCTTATGTCGGCAACCGCGACATTCATCTTCCTTCCGCTCTGAATCCGGTCAACCAGCCGAACCCCTCGATCCTGCAGTATGGCTCGTTGCTAAGCAAGTCCATTACCTCCACCGAGGCTGTTGCTGCGGGCTTCACGGTGCCCTATGCGAATTTCGTCAATGACTTCGGATCGAGCGCAACCGTTGAGCAGGCGCTGCGCCCGTTTCCGCAATACTCCAGCGTCGGCAATCTCTACGACATGGCTGGCACGTTCTCCTACAACGCCTTCCAAGCGCAGGCTGAAAAGCGCTTCACCAATGGCCTGAGCTATCTGGCATCGGCAAACTTCGACAAGCAGATGTCGAATTATGACCGCTACTGGTTCACCGGCTGGTACAGCACGGTGCTGAACAAGTACAACCAGAAGCAAGAGTGGTCCATCTCTGCCTTCGATCCGCGTTACCAGATCAAGGCGGCGGCCACATACCAACTGCCGCTGGGCAGAGGGCACTCCTTCCTCAATCACGGCGGATGGCTGAATGAGATCGTCGGCGGTTGGCAGGTGAGTGGCACCTTCGATTACGAGGGAGGCACACCGTTTGGCGTCAGCGAGAGCGGAAGCGGTATCAACGGAACCAACCGGGCAAACGTGGTTCCCGGCGTCAGCCGCAAGACTCTTGGCTACGGGCATGTCAAGGATTACTTTCTGGGCAAGTCCGCAGCTCCGGAAGTTTTCACTACGGATGCGTTTGCCGCCACATCAAGCCAGTACGTGCTTGGTGACTCAGCCCGCATCTACCGCGCACTACGCAAGGCACCGAGCCTGATGGAGAATTTCGACGCCACCAAGCGCTTCGCAATTGGCGAAAGCGTGCGTGCTTCACTGCGCGTGGATTACTTCAATGCGTTTAACCGTACGCGCTTCAATGATCCGGACAATAACATCAGCGACAGCAGCTTCGGTACGGTAACTGGAGAGGGCTCGCAGATTATCAACCGGCAGGGGCAGGTCACCTTCCGGGTGGAGTTCTAAGGGAGCGCAGGACGAGAGGATGAAATTATCCGGGTTTGATTGTTAATGCCTTGTAGGCCGCGCCTCATGGCAAAACTCGAATACACAGAATGCCGGATCCAAGTGATCCGGCATTCTGTGTATAGAACGGTTGGTTTCGTTGCAGTGCGCTGGGCGAGCGCAGCCGATGAAGAAGAGAGAGGCTAAACAGCCCGTGACGGCTGAACATTCGCGTCCATATTCTCCTCGTATATGATCGCGCTTTATAAGCCGGCGGGTCTGGCATCTGCTTCATATGACTTCATAGATATGTATCTCATTTCGCTCACTGCGCTGAGAAACACGCCGCATAGCATAAGTGAATGAGTCATTATTATCCCCTCGGCACTCAAGAGCGCTTACGGTGCCAGCTTTCAGCAGGTTTGCGTGTGCTCGCTAGGAATGGTGTTCAGATGAATGGCCAACTGAGGTACTAGGCTGTCCTTAGTTGACGAATGCGGGGCGAGTTGTTCATTGATGGATGGTGAGCGGAAGTTTGCCGAGTTACACCTTTACAAGGTGACGTGCTTCAGTAAGGGCACACGTAAAGATTTAAAATTTTTGCGTTGGCTGGCCCAACGTTTGTATTGGTGAGGCCCACTACAAGGCTCTTGCGAAACGCACTGCAAAAAGAGACCGGCCCGATAGATAATCCGCGGCGCGGGCCGGTCCTGTAAGCAATACAGCTCGAGATGCTAATGCACGTTTACCGTGATGTCGAACGTGCTTTGGAAGCACGGGTAAGTGGAGGCTGACGAGCAGGCTTGCGTGCTCGTCGTAGACCCGGTCTTAAAAGGATCGGCGGACGCAATAACTCTTACCGTTGTCGATCCGGACGGAGTTTTGGTGGTGCCGCTGCTGGTGCAAGCGGTGAGGCCAGCCAGTCCAGATGAGAATGCGAGAGCAGCCAGCAGGACGAGCGGCAGGCCGAGTGCCCGGGAGAGGCGGATAACGCGACGCCGCAAGCCGAGCAAGAGAACGCCCGAGAAGAGCATGCCCAGCCACGGAAGTCCACTTGCGGTGGGCGTTTGCGATGGCTGATCCACCGTGACGGTGAGGGTGACTGTTGATGTCGGATAGACCGTTCCCGTTGTGCTGGCAAAGAGGTTTGCCTGCCCCGGCGAAAAGACGCAGCGTGCATTCGCCGGCAGAGTGGAAGGGTCACATGCCATACCTACTAAACCCGTCCAGCCGCCGTAACTTGTCATGGTGAATGTAACTGACCCCGGGGTGCTTGCACTTGTGGTCAGCGATGTTGAATTCACGGTGATGCCTGCACCACCGGAGGAACTGGAAACATCGAAGGTGCTGCTTGCGGAGCTTGAGGCAGCGAAGTTGCTGTCACCGGAGTATGAGGCTGTTACGGATGCCACGTCATAGACTGTTCCTGAAGCTGGTGCCGTGGGAGTGTACAGGTATGTTGCCTGCGTGCCGGATGAGCTACTGGACAGCGCGGCTGTAGCAGTCGTGGAGCTGCCACCGGAATCAGTGATGGTGAAGATCACCGTGCCAGTGGGTGTCCCGGCATAGGTGGAAGTTACCGTCGCTGTCAAAGTCATGGACGTGCCAGCTGGTTGACTGGCAGGAGAGGTGTAGAGCGTGGTGAAGCTCAGTCCCGTCGATGTCGGGACTGAAGTTACTGCCAGGCTGATCGCGTTAGACGAGCTCGCAGAGTAAGTGATGAAACCAGAGGTGCCACCCAGGTAGTTGGCTGTGACGGTGTGAGTACCGCCGGTCAGCACGCCGCTTGCGAGGGTAAATGTGGCCGCGCCGGAAGAGTTCACTTGAGAAGTCTGTTTGGTGACGCCATCGACCACCAGGCTTACTGATCCGTTCGGCGTGCCGTCGGCGCTCGAGACGGTAACGCTGAAGCTCACCGCTTGGTCATACGTGGGCGTGCCCGTTGGTGACGTTTGAGCAATCACAGTCGTGGTGGAAGCTGTAGCAGCAGAGGTGCCGGTAAAGGTCAGCGCTGCGGAGGTTGTGTTCGAGGTATTGCTTGCGAGGGTAAGCGTGTAGGAGTAATTTCCATACGCCGACGGTGCGAACTCAGCATCGACGAAGCAAGATGAACCGGCGGAAATTGTTACTCCGTCAGCACAGGCATTGGCTTCGCTGCTGAGCACGGAGAACTGTGAAGTATCCCCAGAGGCGGTCTCGTAAGGTGTGGAGAAGATGAGGCCCGAGTTGCCGGCGCTCTCTACGGAGTATGCCAAGGCACCGCTGGCATTGCCGGGTGAGATTGTGCCACCTGATTGAGTGGAACTTGTACGGGAGACCGAGTAAACGGTTGCATCAACCGTGTCCGTCACGTAGACATTGCCAGCCGGCGAGACGGCAACTCCGCTTGGAGTGGCGATCACAGGCGTGCCAGAAGAAGTTAACTGACTTGTGACATTGACCTCATTCGATGCAGAGAATGTGCCGGAGATGTTGGGAATGCGGTAGACCAGCTGATTGCCTTGATCGGCAACAAAGAGGCTGCCCGATGCGTCGAGGGCAACACCGGTGGGAGAGCTGAATCCGGACGCTGCTGTTGTCTGCGCGATGCCCGTCACGGGCAGGGCCAATTCATAGACGCTTCCGTTGCCGGAGTCGGCCACGTAGATGTTGCCCGCTGGATCGAAAGCCAAGGCCGAAGGCACCTTGAATCCTGACCCGATCGCCGACGCCATGGAGAGTTCCCATGAACCGTTGAAGGGCACGAAGACGACGCGCTTGTTGCCAGCATCAGCGATGACGAGATTGCCCGCACCGTCAATCGCAAGGGCGGAAGGTTCACTGAGTGCCGAACCGGCGATGGAGGTTCCGGAAGCGATGATGGTGGTTTGCGCAGCCGTGCTTGGAGCACCATCGACTACGGGAATCTCAACGATGGTGTTGTTCGTACTGTCTGCGATGAAGACGTTGCCGGCGCCATCGACTGCGACGCCCTTTGGTGAAGCGAGGCTGGTGCCGAGTGTAATCTCCGTTGATGACCCGGCAGCAAACTCATCGATGACCGCGGCTCCGGAGTCTGCTACAAAGACGTTGCCGGCAGCATCTACCGCAACGCCCTGTGGCGAGGAAAATCCAGAGCCAAGACTTGCAACCGCTCCTGGATCAACGGTTAGTGCGGCGCCTTTGCCAACGCCTGCCAGATAGGCCTCAGCGAGTACAGAGCCGCCGGAGCTAGCGAAATTCAGAGTTGTTGAACTTGAGCCGGGAATTACGGGCGTGAATACGGCCGTAACTGTGCAGGACTGACCGCTTGAGTAAGACGTGCCAGCGGTGCAGGTGCCACCGTTCAAGGAGAAAGCAGAATTTACGGAGCCAGTGCCGATGGAGCCTGGCGTGACAGACGCGTTGAACGCAACGGCCAGTGTGGCAGATGCAGACGAACCAGTAGCGACGCTGCCAAGGTTAGCGTTGCCGGGTGAGAGACGGTGGATGTTTGAGGAGTTGTAAGAGTCGGTAAGGAGGATCGAGAGAGTGTCACTTGAGAGGGTGATGGGGCTGGTGATCGTCAGGCCGCTCGCGACGAGGTACATGCTGGCGTAATCAAGCGCAGATCCTGAATTTGGAACTTCATAGATGGAGCCGGCCCCGCTGTCACCAACGTACATGTTTCCGGCCTTGTCGAAAGCTACGCCCATTGCGTTGGTGATGCCGGAAGAGATTACTGCTGTAGGGCTTGAAGTCCCGAAGGAACCAACAGGGACTTCGTAAACATTGCCACTCCCTGTAGCGGTGAAGAAAACATTGCCCGACGCATCAGTAGCTAGAGAGGTGATGGTGGAAATGCCGCTGGCGCTGCCCAACACAAGTACGCCTGCTCCTGCAGCTGTCTGTTCATAGATGAGGCCGCCGCCATAGAGTGCATGAACGAAAATGTTTCCAGCGGCGTCGACTGCAATGTCGCCCGGGTCATACCAATACAATCCGACCGATTGGAGTGCTCCTCCGCCGTTGGCGCTCGCTACGGCAGTAATGGCGGCAGAATTCGGAACACAATTCGTGGAGGGGATCTTCTCCACCTGGGCGTTCCACTTATTGCCGACATATAGATTGTTGGATTTGTCGATGGCGAGGCCGCCGAGCAGGCCATCGCCCGACCACCAACTGCCGTAGCTGACAATCTGTGTGGCCGCGCCGCCGCCGGCTGGAATCTCCATCAGGGCGCCGCCGGCTTCAAGTTCGTAGTAGTTCCCGCATGAATCCTGCACAACTTTGCCGGGGTTGCTAACGTTGGTGGCTGGCAAATTGGCAATGCCGGAGACCACTACTGGAGGTACGGTCGAGGCTCCGGATGCCAGCGGCGTGATGGCCCCTAACATTGTGGTGAGCAGCACACCGAACTGCGCCCAACGATCTATCGAATGACTGCGCGACATCTGAAACCTCCCAAACGCGGCGTCCTGCCGCTGGCTGATCCTGTTCTTCAATCCACTCATCCGCATGGAAGCATCCTTTCGCGAAAGATTTTGGAAGCGGCCGGAGACGTGCTGCGCTCCGACCGTGCGGGCTAGAAGCTGTACTTGAAGCTCGCCTCCAGAATTCGCTGGCCAACCTTGAAGTTGGTTGAGCCAAAGGTGCTCGCATTGGTAATCTTCATTCCGCTCAATGCCTCCTGTGGTGTTGAGTAGGTGACGTCAGTTGCGTCGCCGGCCACAAGATAGAGCGCGTTCAGATTGCTGGAGTTGAAGGAGGTGATGGGGTGGTTAAGGAAGTTGAATCCGGCCAGGCGGAACTGTATGTTCTGGCGATCAGTCAGCTTGAAGTCCTTTATCAGCGTCAGATCTGATGAGAAATAGACCGGCCCAGGAACATCAGGCAAATTCCAAACACCCTGCGAACCTTGGTCAGGGAGTCCGAAGCAGTTGCCGTTGACGAATTGATTTTTCTTAAGACCTAAGCGCGGGTCGCAAGTGACAGTTGGCTGAAGCCCATAGTCGGAGCTACCCAACCACTCGGCAGCCGTCAGCGGAATTCCGATAGTGGTGGTTCCAACGGTGTAGTTGGCTCCGCCGTTAAGACCAAAGTTGGTGCTGTTGTTGAGTACGGCCAGATCGGGACCGCTCTGCAGTTTGGTGATTCCTGAAATTTCCCATCCGTTCAAAACCTGCCCAACTATCTTGTTGCCGCGGTAGAGTACACCTTCGTTCCAGGAGTAACTGGCATTGAACGCATGGCGGCGATCGAAACCGAGAATCCCGTAATCGTGATGAGGATTAACGGGATCGGCGATGTATCCCGTGTCATAGTTACCACGAACGCCGAGAGCCTTGGACCACGTGTAGTTAAGGCCGAAGATGAGCGAGCCAGCCTGTTTGTTTAACGAAGCCTGCAGGGCGTTGTAATTGGACCAGGCAATGTGGTTGGGCACGTTGATCTGTTGATAGTTCGGATAGGGCCGATAGTCGGCGGCGTTTGGAATACTGGCAGGCGAGTTGACCTGGCCCGTAACCGGGTCCTGTCCGAAGAACGCATTGAGCGGAATCACGTTCTGATTCTGGAGATTGCCCAGCGTAAGTAGATCCGAGCTCTGGTTGCCGACGTAGGCCAGTTCGAAGACCGTCTTCCAGCGGAGTGCCTGATCAACGGTGAGGTTGTAGTTATAGGTCAGTGGCACGCGGTCATCGTTACCATCAACGGCGTTGACGGCAAACGGTGTCACGGGGCCACTCGAAGACTGGTAGAAGTTCGTGCAGGGGACAACGGAGGTAGTAAACAGCTGGCCAAAGGTGCAGCTGACTGAGCCGGGAATTGTCCACGTGCGCAGGCCGATCGCCGTGCCCGCTCCAGCTGCAGCGGCCCCGTAAGCGTCGTGCGAGTGATAGGCGCCCCAGCCGCCGCGTAGAACTGTGCGGCCGTCGCCGAACATGTCGTAAGACAGGCCAAACCGCGGCGAGTAGAACAGAGGGCGTGTGGGAACTCCGGCGACGGGAGTTGAGGAATTCTTGGCGTGCCAGTCGAATCCCGACCAGGAAGTGTTGGTCGCCGACACGGAATTCAGCAGGACATGCTGCGTCAGTTCAGACGGCTTCCAGACCGCGATGCCAACGCCATGGGCATCGGTCCACGGGCCGAGGTGGGAGAAGCGCATGCCGAAGGTGAGCGTCAACTTGCTGTTCACTTTCCACTCGTCCGTGGCATATCCCTCGAGAGACGTGAAGCGGAGGTTGATGTTTGGATCCGATGTGTCCTGCGCGTAGTTGAGGGGGCAACCAGTCAGGAGCGCCCCGACCATGTTGCCAATCGAGAAGGTGGATGGCGCCGAACCATTGAGGTTGGCGGCGGTATTGGGCTGATTGATATAGCAGGTGTCCCACCGCATGAAGCTCAGGGTGCCGTTAGCCTGGCTGCCCAGCGTCACCTGGTTGTTGGCCGTGCGCTCGGCATAGATGCCGACCTTGATTGAGTGTGTGCGGTAGACCTTTGTCAGGTTGTCGGCGATGTTCCACGAGTACTTGCGGAGAAACTGCGATCCGGATGGGACATAGCCCATGGCGAAGCTGGGCGTACCAACCGACTCATAGCCGATGATGCGAGGTAGTTGTGTTACTCCTGATTTGGCCGAGGTGCCAAGAAGGCTGGAAATCAACCCGCCGGAGTAACCGGCGGTTTCCCACGGCGTGCCCGTGGCTTGTGCGGCTGCACGATTGCTGAACTGCTCGGGCTGGTTAAAGTAGACGCCGGAACCTGTTAGCTCATTGGTAAGAGTGGCACCGACCGTCTTCGTCAGATTGAGTGTGAGGTAGTGCGCGGAGCCATTGGAATAGAGTGCCGTGGGATAGGGTACGGTACCGGTTGGGTTGTAGTAGATGTTGTTCAGAGGGGATTCGTCGTTGATCTTTTCCCAGTTGTAGGTGCCGTAGAGCTTCAACGTTTCAGAGAAATTCTGGTCAACGCGCGAATGTAACTGGAACCCGTTATGCGTTGCCATCACGTTCTGTACGTAGTTGATGCCATCAGAGGCTTCTTCCGTCGCCCCGTTGACAATCACTGGCTGCGGGGTCCGGTTGATCTTCGGATAGAGATTGGTAAAGGTGGCCACGGCCGGATCGATGTCCGCAGCGGGTATGCTGCCGCCGGAGACGCTGTTGCCCAACTGGTCCGTGGTACCGGTCGGCGACCAGCACAGGCCACCGAGGTTGGTGTAGGTAGCTGACACTGAGTAGTCGTACGGGCAGTTTGTAGCCAGTGCTGACGCATCCACATTGAGGGCCTTGGCAATTGTCGCCGTGCTCAAATCGCCCCCGAGCATGTCTGCATTGGGAACGAACGCTGTGGCCAGCGCATTCAGATCCTGTTGACCGTAGTATTCAAAACCGGCCCAGAAGACGAGCTTCTTAGCGCGGTTGAAACTGGTTCCTGGGATCTTGACCGGACCACCAACGTTGCCGCCGGGGAAGAAGTACTTCCTCTTTGGCCGTGATGTCTCGTAGTACTTTGAAAGCCAATCATTCGAGTTGGCGGCATAGTTGCGGAAATAACTGTAAAGGGAGCCGTGGAAGTCGGCGCCACCAGCTTTTCCAACCGCGTTGATCACGATGGGGCCCTTGGCTTCATCTGCGCCGAAATTGGACGTCTGTACCTTGACCTCCTGCACCTGGTCCATGTTCACGTTGGAGATCTGTCCGCCCATGTCGCCGGGATCAATTACGTTGGCGCCATCGGCCGTCACACTGACGAGGCCCTGTTGAGGGGCTGCGCCGTTGGCTGCGAGGGTGCTCAGGTTGCCAGAGCCGAAGCCCACGGTCTGGTAGTCGCCGGCCTGGTTTTGGATCTGCGAGGCGCCGTTGAGAGTGAAGCCTGGCAGAATTGTGACCAGTTCGGCGACGTCGCGGCCGACGGTCGACAGATGCTTGATGTTGTCCGCTGTGATGAGCGTCGAGTGCTCGCCAGAACTGAGCTGGACGCCGGCGACCTCGGCTGTGACGACGACCGACTCGTCAACGGTGCCAATCTTCATGGAGATTTTGGGGATCGTCAGATTGTCGCCCGGATGGACGATGATGCCGGTGACCTTCCAACGGTCAAAACCGTCGTGGTTGACCTCGATTGAGTAGGTGGCCGGCTGGACGGCAGCGAAGTAGAAGTATCCCTCGCCATTGCTGGACAGTGAACGCGTGGCCTTGCTGGCGTCATTGACCAGAACGATTTTGGCGTCAGGGATCAAAGCGCCGGAGGAGTCACGCACGGTTCCGGAGACGGACGAGGTGGTCTGTGCGATGGCACTTACTGCGACTGAAATAAGAATGAGGACGCAGAATGCGGCGACGAGAGATGACGATTCTCTTGGCCGCGTGCTTATGGAACGGCAAAGCAGTGTGCGGAAGAGTAAGATGGGCTTCAACAAGTCATGCCTCCAGAATGTCGAGCCGGACTGCCGGCTCTAGGTGGAACTTCTGTGTGGAGCTGTGTTCTCAGGCTGGTTCCAAAGGCCGCTGAGGGCGGCTACTCCGTGCTGTTCCAGATCTTCTTTCGAGGTCCAAGCCTGACCGCGCAACACTAAAATCGGGACGAATTGGTTCGGAAGGTTAATCTTGTACGGATTTGTTGAAGCACGTTTCAGAGGGGATATATTATGTACATTATTGATTCAAGGAATGTTACGTTCGGATGTTACACGGTGATGGCTGAAGTTGCATTGGCTGCAGTCGGGCCCTATGATCGAAATCCACTTTATTGAGGAAGACACGTGCAGGAATCGGCGCAGAACCGAACGTCACCGGGTTCAGCAGAAGCCGATCGGGCTGAATTGGAGATGGTCGTTGATGCTCTGTCTCGCTCGCCGCGGCTGGCACACCTGCTGCGCCACATCGGCGAGCGCTACCTCCAAGGCGACAGCGCGAGCCTGAATGAGTACAACATTGCGACTGAAGTCTTCGAGCGCCCCAAAACTTCATTTGACGCAAGCGAAGATGCGATTGCGCGTGTTGAAGCGCACCGGCTGCGGAAACGCCTCAAGGAGTATTACGACAGCGACGGCCGGGACCATGAAATCCAGGTTTCTTTGCCCCCTGGAACCTACGTTCCGGTTTTTACCCGCCGGGCCGCAGAGGGCGTTTCTGAGCCCAGCACCGACCCCACCCAGAGTTCAATTCACGATGCGGCCTTAATACAGCCAGATGTGGCTTCGACCGCAGAGCCCCATTCCTCTGCGCAACCGATAAAAGGCCGGTTCGGTCCGCGGAAGTGGCTGGCCTTGGCAGTCGTTGCCACAACTGCGCTGGCGGCTTATGCCGTATCAACCTACTTGAATCGCACCAGTGAGGCGGCGCAGACAGAGGAAGCCGCTTCCGCCGATTCCAAACCTGCAAGCATCCCGGTGGTCGCTGGGAAAGCTAACGTACCGCTGCGGATCATAGCGGGCTACACGGGAATCCCGCAGCTTGATAGCGCGGGTGATCATTGGGAAACCGATCAGTACTTTAGCAACGGCGGCGTGTGGAAGAGAAACGAAAGCCGGACAGAACGCACGCGTAATCCGCTGCTCTTCCAGCAGTGGCGTACGGGCGATTTCTTTTACGACATCCCGCTCGCTCCCGGCACCTACGAGTTGCACCTCTACTTTGTATCGACAGAGAACGCAACACAGAATGCCAGTACCTTCAGTGTGGCCATCAATCGAAAGCGTGTGCTAGAGGGATTCGATATCAACTCGGATGCGCTCGGGGAAAACATTGCCGACGAGCGCGTCTTTCGCGATGTCTCACCAGATAAAGACGGATTGTTGCATCTTGGCTTCACCAGTGAGGAAGGGGTGCCAATGCTGAATGCGTTGGAGATTCTTCCAGGGATTCCCCATGCGCAGCTGCCGATCCGGATTGTCACGCAGGTGACATCAGTCACCGATCACCTGGGCCGCAAGTGGCTTCCAGATAACTACTTCATGAATGGGCGGCTATCCGTTCAGCACCAGCAGATTCAAGGCACCGACGATCCAGAGTTGTATGCGTATGAACGCTACGGCCACTTCACCTACGCAATTCCCGTGGATACGCGCGATCGCTACACACTGATTCTGCACTTCGCCGAAATGTACTTCGGGCCTAATGCCTCCGGGAGTGGAGGTGCTGGAAACCGCGTCTTCCGCGTGTTCTGCAACGGTGAGACGCTGCTGGACAACTTCGATATTTTCAAAGAGGCCGGCACGCAGCATGCATTGACCAAGAGCTTTCAACACATCAAGCCTTCACCGCAGGGCAAGATCAATCTTACCTTCGAACCTATTTTGAACAACGCGACAGTGTCGGGAATTGAAGTGATTGACGAATCGCATTGAACGCGATCAGGTTCAGTTCCCGGGAGCAAGCAGGACAACCGTAACTGTGTACGCAGGCACGGTTACCGCGAATTTGTCACCAACTCCAGTCAGCTCACTCTGTACCAGCGAGGTGCCGGCCGAATACTGCGCCTGTCCGTAGTCAAACCTGCGCGCCTTTTGCACCGCGGAGACACCGCTCAACGTTACGGCTGCGCTGATCTCATTTTTCGGATCATCGTTGATCAGCATCAATCCAATAACGCCGTCCCGGCGCCGGGTTGCATGCACTTTGAGCGTCTGACTGCTCGAATCCGCACGCACGAAAGCATCACCTGGATTGCGCGCCAGCAGATGCAGCATCTCCATGCCCATGTACGCGGGCCCAAATTTCTTCAAATCTGCCGAGATCACCGCATCTCCAGTCATCTCGCTCCAGCTTGTGTTCTGTGTGCCACTTTCGGTCAGCACGGCGTAGGTGTCAGCAACCCATAGCGCTTCCATCACGGGGTGCTCGATATGTGGCCACGTTGGAATGGCCGCTGGAGCAAAGGCTATGCGGGGCAAGTGATCCTTTGGGCAGCTGCCTTTGTACATGTCAAGAAGACCGCCAACGATCTTTGAAATCTTGACGCGATTCTGACCAAGAACATCCGCCTCGTTCAGCGTTTTCCAGTCCGGAGGCAGCAGAGAAAACGCTTGCCAGCCAATGGTGACGAAATCAATCGCAGGGCAGGCAGCCTTGAGAACCTTACTGTCCCAATCCAGCGCCCATATCCTGGTGTTCCAATCGGCGTCTGATGGAGAACCATCTACAAGCGCCAGCGATGCACCGACGCGGATGGTTGGATCCACAGACTTCATCATGCGCGTGAAGTCATTCAGCCGCGCACCATAGAACGTGGGGCTCAGGTTCTGGTTCTTCTCAAGCTTCGCTAAGTCCCTGGCAGAGGAAGGAGCGGGAGCATGCAGGTCGGGCTCCCCGGTTTGTTTTCCGCCATAGAATCCGTTGTTAAAAACCTGATCGCCGATCTGCCAGAGAAAAATTCCGAAAGGTTTAGGATGACCAATGCGCAGGAAGTTGAAGCCATCGTCGGTGGGCAACGGGTTCTGAGAGCGGATTGTTGCCCAGAAACCAACGGTGTGCCAGTCGTCGCCGTCCTTGTCCCTGGGAATCGGCCTGGCGTCATCCGGGCCCCCATTCGCATAGGCAACCCAGGCCGCAGCTTCGCCAGCATCCGCGCCACCATTTCCGTCAAGGTTGGTACCGTAATTCACGACAAGCAGCGCTGTGCCGAATTTATCAAGGTTGCGCGCGAAGTTGCCAAAGTTGGCGTCAGGGTTGACGTAAGGGGGCTCGCTGGCTCTGTACTTGGTCACCGTGTTTGTGGACCAGTGGTATAGATCAGCAGTACCCGCGTTTCCGGGATAGCGAATGGTGGTGGCTCCCGCCAGGCGGAGGTAAGGGGCTGCCGCCGGGTTAAAGGACGCCGCGTCAAACATGGCCGCTGGCATGCCGAGAGAAATCGGCGAGAAAACGTTGATGTTCTGGTTCAGATCAACGGCAACGCGGACACTCTGAGCCTGCGCCGTGCAGGCGAGTGCGATCAAACCTACGCTACATGCCGTGAAGAGTGTTCGCCGTGGCGAAAAGAATGCGTTGCGTGAAGGACGGGTCCAGTTCGCGAATGAAATCCAGTACGTCATCGTAATCCCTCGAACAGAAATCCCTACAAAAACGATTTTGCATCGATGAAGTGAGATAGTATGTTGTTTCGGGCAAGTTGTAAACCCGTCCGGGCGTTTATGGCCTTCGTGCTTCTTGGTAACGATGGCGACGTCGACAACAGACCTGGCAAACAGGCAAGCACGGTGTTCTCGATTTCTTTCCGCGGCAATTCAAGCTATAAGGGAGCCCCCTTGAACTCCTCCTCCGGATCCACACGGACGGCGGCTGCGGCGTGCCATCGTTGCTTTCGCGCTTTTGCGCTATTGTGTCTGTTCGTTGTTGCGCTTGCATGCCAGGCACAACGCAGTGCAACTGTGACCATTGACCCTTCGCATTTACTCGGAGAAGTTGCGCCTGCAGCTTACGGCGTGGGAATGTCGGTATACGACAACAACTTTACCCCGACCGACTTGCCGACGAAGCTTAAGGCTGCTGGTGTTAGCGCGCTGCGCTACCCGGGAGGCTCGTACTCTGACATCTATCACTGGCAAACCCACGCAGCTACGCCGGGGCAGAATATCTACATCAATCCGAATGACACGTTCGACAACTTCATGACACGGGATGCAATTCCGAGCGGAGCTCTGCCGATCATTACAGTGAATTACGGCTCGAATCGAGATGCAACCGGCGGTGGAGATCCTGCCGAAGCAGCTGCCTGGGTCCGATACGCGAATGTTGAGAAGAAGTGGAATGTGCGCTATTGGGAGATTGGCAACGAAGTGGGTGGCAATGGGTTCTTTGGCAAGAATGGATGGGAGCTCGATCTTCATCTCTTAAGCCAGGACCGCGACAAGAGGCTTGGCGATCCTGCACTCTCCATGGATGCGTATGGAAAGAACGCCCTTTTGTTCATAGCTGCCATGAAAGCCGTGGATCCCAGCATCAAGGTCGGCGTGGGCGTGGACTTCGACGACATGAGCTCTCCGCCGCACGACGCGCCACTGCTCAAGCGAGTTGGTGACAAAGCTGATTTCATCATCGTGCACTGGTACCCGCATGGTAGTGATGCCGATATCTCAGTCACCGACCAGATCAAACCCCGCGTTGAAGAATTGCGAAAGCGCCTTGCACAATATGCCGGGCCCGCGATGAGGAACGTACCCATTGCGATTACTGAGACAAATGGCGGCGGTGCAGGTGCCTCGCGTGCACTGTTTGCTACAGACACGTTTCTGACCTGGTTTGAAGCAGGCGCCTTCAACGTGGAGTGGCAAGAGATGCACAACGGATTCCTTGCAGACCACGCAAACGTCCCCGACGACACTCCGGCGGAAGCATACTACGGAATGCAAATGGCAGCGCTTGCAGCGAGACCTGGTGATCTCATGATTGAGGCTCAGTCGAGCGCTTCATTTATCGGCGCTCATGCGGTTAAGCGCAAGGATGGTGGCATCGCTCTTGTTCTGCTCAACCGACATCCGAACCAACCCTACGAGATCAAGATTGTTGTTCCCGGTATCCAGATGCCTACAGAGGTGACGCGCTACGACTTTGGACGTGCCAACTTCAGCTTCAACAGTTCGTGGCCAACGTCTGGGCCGCAGAAAAGCACGATAGATAATCTCGGAGGTGAATTTCGAATCGTTCTTCCGGCGTTCACTGAAACAGTCTTGATCGTTCCTCCGCAGCAATAGCTAAATGCGATGCGGATGCGATTGCCGGGGTGCTTTTTTCAATAGGCTTGTGACTGAAACTCAAGAGCACGCAAGGCACCGGCTATGGCTGTGGAGGCTGGAGACCTGCAACGGCGATGGGGTTGCGGCGGCAAGCCCACTCCGCGAGCATCACCGGAGAATGCCCGTCAGCCCGAAGGTTGCCACGATGCCGCTGCACAGAAGGTCCGCCGTGGTTCCGGAACTCACCACGGTTGCTACCAAAAATGCGCTCCCAAGTGCTTCCGCCGCTGCGAGTCTTGCGAGGCTGAGGGGTACGATGCACTCTCCTTTGCCTGCAAACTCAGCGGCAGCTCCCACCGCACTGCGAGCCCATATTCTTCGCTGGTGCAGACGAGCAGTCGAAAGGACCGTAATGCATGGAGCGGTCGCCGGTCACCGTGAAGTGCTTTGCGAAACGAGTCTCACCAACCATGGCGGTGGTGTTGCCGCAAACCATCATCGGCTTGTTGGTTTCAAACGTGTGGTGGCCGTCTAGCGTGGAACTCCACGGATGATCGGGAATGGTGCCGCGGTAAGTGGCCACCTGCCCGTAGTCCGCGCAGATATCTTCCAGCCCAGCGATTTCGAATGCTCGCACGGTGATGGAATAGAAGTCCACCATGCCGGCTCTGCTTTCTATCTCCGGATTGTCGATCGTAATGCGGCTCCTGGAAAGGTGCGAAGTCCGGGCAACGGAGAGCGTGCAGCATTCGGCGGAAATCTTCGATGTACATGACTCCACCCATGCATTTGTTCTTCAGGATTGGGTCGCTCTGCAACTCAGGAGGAACGCGGCGCCCGGCGAAGACGTCGAAAGAAGCTCTCCACCCGGCTTCAGCACTTGAAAGATTTCGGAGAATACATTTTTCTTCTGCGCAGACAGGTTGATGACGCAGATTGAAATCATGACATCCTGGAAATTGTCTGCGATTCCAGCTGTAGGCAGACCCTAAGTTCTCTGTCCCGGGTTGATCGCCGGACAGGGGATTTCTTTGTTACCAGGTCCGGCCGACGTACACGTCGAATGTGCGCAGTACACCATCTAGATTCCGATTCCAGTAGTCGTTGTAACTGCCGTAGTGGAATGTGGCTCCCGCCTCCACTTTGTGCGGCAGGAGGAAATACACCTTTCCATCTCCGAGCCACTGCGGCACTTTGACTGCGGAAATTTGAGTTGAACTGAGTGACAGGTTGCCCAGCGCGGACTGGAACATGACAGGATCGAAGACGCCCTGATCGATTAAAGCCGCATTGCCGAGCGCGGCGGCGTCATTCGGATTCAGGTTTGGCCGGAAACCGCTGCTCGACGCGTTGTGAGTGAAGCGCAGGTCGAGTCCAAAGCGATCTTTCACCGTATATCTGGAGTCTCCCCACACCACCTGGCTGAGTTGTTTGTAGGGGACAAGGGGCTCATCGACAACGTAGTTGGTGGAACTGTCGTTCTGGAAGGCCATGTAGGTCTTCAAGTTGTTTTGCTGATAGGAGTACCCGAGTCCAAGACCCCAGGCTTGCAATGGCTGAATCTCGACGTTGGCCGAATCAATGAAGATGCGATTGCGCCGCTGGAAGTTTGCGGGGAGTCCGGAGATGTCTGTGGCGAATCCTTGGGCGAGGCTTGGCGAGTTTGGCAGTGGCGGCGACGGGAACGCATTCTGCACATCGATGCTGGTGTCATTTGAGAAGGTCAGCCACGGCACAGGCGTAAGCCAGATGTTTGCGGACATGCGGCTGCTGCTTCCGGGGACGATCAGGAAACCGGGGTGGTCCGTCCCTGTCCACTCATATCCGGCGCGTGCGTTCCACAACTTACTCCGATAGTGCAAATCAAGGCTTGCCGTATTGCTGGTTGAAGACGGAACAACTGTCAGCAGGTCGGTATTGTCAAAGGAATAGATCTGCGGCCACAATGCAGCGTTCGAGCGCGTAATGCCGCTGCGTCTGTAGCGCGTTTCTGCGCTGACTCCGGCAGGAAACTCGAACTCGGCCTGCACGCCCTCCCAGTGGCGATGATAGGAAACATTGCCGTACAGCGTGTAATACGGCGTGAAGGCGTTGATCGTGTTTTGCTGATGGTAGTCAGCGGCCAGGTGCAGGCGTTGATGCGGCATCCAGCTTGCGGTGTTGTCAGTGTCAAACCAGTTCTGCTGGTTGCGCGTGAACGTGTTGCGAAGACGCGTGTAGGTCACTTGCGCATTCACGGCGAACTCGGCCGACGGCGTCAGGTTCACGTGCACACTGTCAGAGGAAAACTGGCTTGGCGATGGGAAGTCGTAGTAGTAGCTTCCCGCAGGCACGTCCTGCGGAGCAGGCCCCGATGGTGGCGGGTTCACGACCGAAAATCCCTCGTCTTCTGGCGTAAACGGGCCGGTATACGTGACTGTCGGGAAGACGAGCCGGTCATTGAAGCTGCTGAATTTGTGTTCATACAGGAACTGAAGAAAGTTCTTCACGTGGGCATCAAAGCCACCGGCAATATTGCGTGTCGTGTAATTGATGGCTTGAAATTTTGAGGCCTGATGGCACTGCTGCCCACAGGTGGTGTTGGCGCCGTCCACGTAGATGGCGGGCGTTGAGTTTTCATCAAGGTAAGTGAGCTGCGTCTGGCCGGTTCGGGCCTGCATGTCGCCCTTCACAAAAAGGTGGACGGGCCACTTGGGGATCTTGAGTCTGGCGTAGCCACTGCCCAGTCGCCGCGTAACAGCAAATACAGCGTTTGCTGGAATCGAGTCGGTGACTGCTCCTGGCACGCTGAAGTCCGAGGGAGATAGTAGTGCGAGATACGAAAGATAGTGGTCTTGCTGCTGCACAAGGCTGCGCAGATCGAGGCTGGCCTTCAAGTGCTCGCCGACCGTCAATTGCGAACGGAGAGAGTAGTCAGACCCTGTAAGCACCACGCCGCGCGCCACAAACGTCAGGCGCTTCTTCGGATCGACGTACGCAGTCGAGACACTTGTTCCGCCTGATTGCTGCAGACTGTCGTACTCACCCACACGGCTGGCAAATCCAGAGACGTGCAGGAACCTGTAGGCTGCCGAAGTGGCAGACCACGCATTGCCGGGGTCTGCATCCGGCGAAGCACCCGCATCCGCTGCCATGGCAGCAACGCCTGGAAAAGGATGCAGCGCAGAAGCTGCCAGAGCTCCCGAATGGCCTATGGCGCTTGCGATGCTGGTGGTCGCGTGCGCGAGTTCTTGCGCAGAGGAAACAGAGGAATGTGGCCGTGCCTTGACGACGCTCGTGGTGGGCTCCGCAGGCACCCCGTATTGTCCCTTGTCGATGAATCGGCTGCCACCGCTGGGCGTTGCTACGTCTGTTCCGTGGATGGTTGTATGGCAGTTGGAGCAGCGGTCAGCCAGCGGCAGCGCAGCGCCGTTGTGATGGCCACTGTGACATTGCAGGCACAAGGCAGGCATACTGACGCGCAGAAGATTTGTGTTCGGCGATCCGTGGGCACTGTGGCAATTCATGCAGTTCTCTGAGACCGGAGGATGCTGATAAGCGAATGGTCCCCGATACTGCGCGTGACAGCTAAAGCAAAGCTCGTTCACGTTTGCCATGCGCTGATTCTTGCCTGTTGCGCCTCCGTGTGGATCATGGCAATCCACGCAACTCATCTTCCCTTCGCGCAACGGATGATGATACGGCATGCTCAATTGCGCACGCTGCGTCTGGTGACAGCGGAGGCACGCCTCGTTCGTCGCCGCGCGCGACTGAACCATCGCATTGGTTTCAGGCGAAACAAGGTTGACGTTGTGTGCATCGCGCGTTGCCGTGTCGAAACTGGTGCGATTCGATTGCGCAGAGTTCACGGCTGCTGCATGTACCTGGTGACAATCGATGCAGCGAACGCCATTCGCGGCATGAACGCCCGACTGCCAGTGACGAGCCTTTTCGTCGCCCGCGTGACAACTCAGGCACACGCCGTTTGCGACGGCTGCTGACCGCTTTGCTGGCGAGATGATCTTGGAAACATCGCCGCCGCCGTCAACGTGCAGGCTGCCGTTTCCGTGGCAGTCCTCGCATGTAACCGCCTGCTGCTGATGAAAGGCGTGCTCGAAGCTCTTGGCTACATCTGTGTGGCAGCTTGCGCATGTGTCCGCACCAACCGGCTTTGCTCCTGGAATTTGCAGGTGCTGCGGGAAGATGTGGGCATCCCTGGAGGCAGCACTCGTGGTTGGAAGTGGCAGATAGACCAGCGTTACAAGAATGGCTGTTACGGATGCTAGTGCCAGAAAAGAACGTCGCATCGCTCTGCCCTCGCCGGGTAGCACCCGGTTCGTTATGAGCCACGAACGTGGCATTCCGACTTGGATTGTGACGAGGTCAGAGTCGCAGAGGAGCTAACCGCGTCATCACCTGTTACCGGAGAACGCTTGCAGCACGCGGGCAGGTAGCCGACAGGCATCGACCAGCCGCCCGCGGACAGCGATGTCCAGCGTCTACCGGATGCACGCACGCAAGTTTACTCCAAGATTTCATTGCACTCCATGGTCGAAATCGCATCTTGCCTGGTTTTTAACGGACGTTGCCAGCTCTGGAACGAAACAGGCTATCCCAAAAGAGCCATATCAAGCAGGCCAGATCGATCGGCCTCCGCAAACGCGCTTCAGTCCTGCGATCTTTCACGCCATGTCCGAGCAAAAAATCGCCGCCGCTCGTATCCGGGCTCTAGGCACGGGATAAGCCCTATTGGTGGCAATTGAACTCTGCGCGTCCATTGCGAGCAGCCGTTGGCTTCTGGGATCTACGGCTGCAATGCGAAGCCGGAGGGCAACGGGGCCTCAAGATGGATTTGTTTGCCGGTGATGGGGTGGTGGAATTTGAGAAATTGGGCGTGCAGGAGATACCCGCCGTCGCCGGGGAGGCCGGGGAGATCTTCAAGGGGCTGGCCGGTTGCGCCGTAGAGAGGATCGCCCACCAGCGGATGACCGATGGATGCGAGATGGATTCTGATTTGATGAGGGCGGCCCGAATAGAGGCTTACCTCAAAGGTTGTGGCGGTTGCGCTGCGTGCGATCACCGTTGCCCATGATCTGGATGGTTTGCCCTCCGGGTTGGCGGCCCAGACGAAACCGATGCGCGGATGCGGTACGAGACCGATGGGGGTGAGGATTTCGTAGGCGTCGTGCAGCGCCACGTTTTGCGCCAGCGCGCGGTAGATTTTTTGAATTCTGGGTGTGTTCCAGTTTGCGGTTAGATTTGAGGCTGCCTGCGGCGTTTTGGCGAAGAGGACGATGCCGGAGGTGCCTCGACCCAAACGATGGACAGGGTTCGCATTGGGGGCATGCTTTTGCACCAGGCGCAGGAGGGTGTTTTCCAAGAAGCCGGCGCCGGGGAGGGTTGGCAGTCCGCTGGGTTTGTTGACGGCTAGCAGAGAAGGGTCATCGAACAGGACTTCGAAGTGTAGAGGGACGTCTGGTTCGTTCCAGGGCGGACGGTTCCAGATGAGGGTTTGGCCTGGAACGAGCGATTCGCTTCCGGTGGCGGCGACGCCGTTGAGAGTAACTTCGCCATTGTTCAGATTTTGTTGCCAAGCTTGCGGGGTTGAGTGGGGGTAAAGGCTTGCCAAGTGCGGGAGCAGGGGCTGTCCATGGTGTTTGCTGCCGATGATGGAGGTGTAGGCATAGCCCCGGTTGAGCATGTAGTTCGAGTGTAAGCCATGGCATCTGCGGCAGAAGTTGCCGGAGGGCGAGCGACGTGAGACGCAGGCAGCGCGCGCCCCCTATGCGTTGTGCGTGGGTGGCCAGATGCGGCGCGGAGCACAGTTGGTTGGGCGCTATGCCCTTGGCGGCAGTACCGAGAGATGTTGCCCAGGCAGTGCGCGCTGCCAGACTGCCGGAGCCAGAAAACGAGCCTTGCTCCAGTGATCCATTAAGAGCCTGTTATGAACTTTCGCCGCACGCGCGAAAGTTCATAACAGGCTTTAGCTGGGCTCGGGGGGAGGGCTTGTTTTGTCGAATTGGGCGGGGTGTCTGGCGGCCTGTATCATCAGTAACGAACATGCGGATTCGTATTTCTCTTCTTGTGATGGCGCTGGCGGCGGGTGGCGCGGGTGTGGTGTTGACGGGGTGCAAGCCGCTGCCGCCGTCGAAGCCTGAGTCGCAGTGGACGGCTGAGGAGGCGCGCGGGGCGCAGGTGTTTCATGCCAAGTGCGCGCGGTGTCACTATCCGACGAACCGGCACAGCCTGCACGGGCCGGGGCTGCAGGCGCTGACGAAGGTGAAGGCGATGCCTTCCGGGTCGCCGCCGACCGACGAGCGGATGTCCGCGGTGATCATTCGCGGGCGCGGCATGATGCCGTCAACGCCGCTGGATGACGCGCAGTTGAGCGATCTGCTGGCGTATCTGCACACGCTATGAGCGAGGCCGGGCACAAGACGAGCGAGAGGGCAGGGCGCGAGCTGCTGCCGCTGCCGGGGCTGCTGGCGATTGGGCTCTATCTTGTGCTGCTGGCCGGGGTGCTGACGGTGGGCGTGGTGGGGCGGCACTATCCGGTGCTGTTTCTGCTGCTGGCGGCCGCATTTCTGACGGCTGCGGCGGGGCTGGTGATGCTGCTCCGGTGGGCGTGGGCCGGGGCGCTGGCGGCGGTGTTTCTGCTGGCTTGCTACAACGGCTGGATCTTTGCCGCGGGGCATGTGGGAGCGGCGCTGGTGCAGTGCGGGCTGAACCTGGTGTTCTTTCTGTATCTGGTGCGGGCTGAGGTGCGGGAGAAGCTGCGGTGACAGTGGTCAGTGGTCAGTGGTCAGTGGTCAGTGGTCAGTGGTCAGTTCGCGCTTAGATGCGCGTAGTGCGGGGAAGGGCGCTATTGGGTTTCTTATGGGCTGGGTGATAGGCTCGGCGCATGCTGCGTAGCTGGTTGGAGCCTTTCTCTTCTGCGGTTTGCCTTGGAGTTTCCCTTTCCTGTGTGGCGGCGGCCCTGGCGGCTGATGCGCCGAAGAAGCGGGACATTTCGCTGGACGATCTGGCGCGGGTGGTGCGCGTGGGTGCGCCTGCGGTTTCGCCGGACGGGCAGTGGGTGGTTTACACCGTAAGCGCGATTGACACGAAGGAAGACAAGAGCCAGAGCCACCTGTGGATGGTGAGCTGGGATGGTGCGACGCGGCTGGAGCTGACGTTTGGCAAAGAGGGCGCGGGTGCGCCGAAGTTTTCGCCGGACGGGAAGTGGATCAGCTTTTTGTCGTCGCGGCCGGGGCCGGCGAAGGGCAACCAGCTTTGGGTGATGGATCGGCGCGGTGGCGAGGCGCAGCAGCTGACGGCGATCACGGATAAGGAGATCGACGGGTATGTCTGGTCTCCGGATGGAAAGAAGCTGCTGCTGGCGACGAAGCCGAAGCTGGAGCCGGACGCGGAAGAGGGCAAGCCGCCTGCGCCGCCGAAGCCGATTGTGATTGACCGCTACCACTTCAAGCAGGACATTCACGGCTACATTCACGACGAAGACTGGACGACGCTCTACCTCTACGACCTGGAGACGAAGAAGGCTGAGAAGCTGACGACGTCGAAGAACGTGGACGAGGAGCAGGCCGCGTGGTCGCCAGACGGGAAGTGGATTGCGTTTGTGAGCAATCAAGATGCGGACCCGGACCGGTCAACGAACGACGACGTGTTTGTGGTGGAGGCGAAGGCGGGCTCTGCGGCGCGCAAGCTGACGACGTGGAAGGGGCCGGATCACGGGCCGCTGGCGTGGTCGCCGGACTCGAAGTCGATTGCGTATGCGGAGGGCGCGGAGCTGAAGCTGCTGGAGTACTCGCAGTCCCGGCCGGCGGTGGTGACGCTGGAGGGGAAGGTGAGTTATCCGGCGGAGAAGCTGGACCGCGCGGTGCGTGCGCCGATTTACGCGGCGGACGGCAAGCTGAGTTACCTGGTGGATGATGACCGGAGCCAGTATCCCGCGGAGGTGGAGCTGGCTGGTGCGGGGCTGCGCAAGGAGTTGACGCAGCAGGGCTCGGTGATGGGCTGGGATGCGTCGGCGGGGCACACGGCGGTGCTGTTCACGGACGACACGCATCCGGGAGAGATTTACGCGCTGGAGAATGGCGCGCTGCGCAAGCTCACCGGGCACAACGATGCGCTGGTGGCGGAGCTGAACCTGGTTGGCACGGACAACGTGGAGTGGAAGAGCAAGGACGGCACGGAGGTGCATGGGCTGCTGACGAAGCCTGCGGACTGGAAGGCTGGGTCGCCGGTGCCGATGATTCTGTTCATTCACGGCGGGCCGAACGGGCAGGACGAGCATGCGTTCGATTTTCTGCGGCAGTGGCTGGCGACGAAGGGCTATGCGGAGTTGAACGTGAACTATCGCGGCAGCTCGGGACGCGGCAAGGACTACTCGAAGGCGATTGCGGCGGACTGGGGTCACTACGAGGTCGAAGACCTGCTGAGCGGCGTGGACAAGGCTGTGGCGCTGGGCGTGGCGGACGCGAGCCGGATGTGCGTGACGGGCTGGAGCTACGGCGGCATCCTGACGGACTACACGGTGGCGTCGACGGACAGGTTCAAGTGCGGGATCAGCGGCGCAGGTGTGGCGGCGCCAATGTCGTTTTACGGCATGGACCAGTACATTTTGCAGTACGACAACGAGCTGGGGCCGCCGTGGAAGAACCTGGCGCTCTACGAGAAGATGAGCTATCCGTTTCTGGAAGTGGACAAGCGGGTGCACACGCCGATGCTGTTCATGGGTGGCAGCTCAGACATGAATGTGCCGCTGCTGGGCGGGGAGCAGATGTATCAGGCTCTGAAGTCTTTGGGGCGGCCGACGGAGCTGGTGGTGTATCCGGGGCAGTTTCACGGGTTCACGAAGCCAAGTTACATCAAGGACCGGTATGAGCGGTGGCTGGGGTGGTGGGATAAGTATCTGAAGCCTGCTCCGGCTGCGGCGGCGGAGAAGAAGTAGCGCTGGCGAACTCAGTTCGCGGTTCATCGTTCGTAGTTCACAGTGATTCGTGCCGGATGTGCTGCATTGCTTTCCCGGGTGCCCAAAGGCGAGGCACCCGGGGCACCCATTTTCGTGCTTAGGACAATTTTTAGAGGGTCCGGTGATGCCGGGCCTTTTTGCATGCGGTGTGTTCAGTGCGTAGAACAGACAGCGCAGCGCATGGTCGGGGCCGGTACAATCGTAGGTGATGGAACTGGTGCAGATTGAACCCGTGCGCAAGGCTCCGGCGCGGAAGCCGGAGTGGCTGAAGGCGCGCGCGCCGGTGGGCGAGAACTACCACAGCCTGAAGCAACTGGCTCGGGAGCTGAAGCTGCACACGGTGTGCGAGAGCGCGCAGTGCCCGAACATCGGCGAGTGCTGGCATCACAAAACGGCTACCTTTATGCTGCTGGGCAACCTGTGCACGCGCCGGTGCGGATTTTGCGCTGTGCCGAAGGGGCGGCCGGAGCCGATCGACTTTGACGAGCCGCGGCGCGTGGCTGAGGCAGTGGCGCAGTTGGGCCTTGAGTTCGCAGTGATCACGAGCGTGAACCGCGACGACGACCTGCTGGGCGGTGCGCGCGTGTTTGCGATGGTGATTGAGGAGATTCGCAGGCAGGCGCCGGGGTGCGGGGTCGAGGTGCTGATTCCGGACTTTCAGGGTGACCGCGAGGCGATCAAGATTGTTGCCGACGCGCGGCCGGAGATCCTGAACCACAACACGGAGACGGTGCCGCGGCTGTATCGCACGGTGCGGTCCGGGGCGCGGTACGAGCGGACGCTGGAGTTGTTGCGCTACGCGAAGGAGCTGAATCCGGCGGGGCTGACGAAGTCGGGCGTGATGGTGGGGATTGGCGAGGAGACGCCGGAGCTGCTGGATGTGTTCCGCGACTTGGCGCGGGTCCACTGCGACATTCTCACGATTGGGCAGTATCTGCGGCCCTCGCGGGATCATCTGCCGATGACGCGGCTGTATACGCCGGGGGAGTTTGCGGAGCTCAAGGCGGAGGCGCTGAAGATGGGCTTCCGGCATGTGGAGTCGGGGCCGCTGGTGCGGTCCAGCTACCATGCGCATGAGCAGGCGGCGCAGACGGGGATGCGGATTTAGAGAGAGCAGCCGGTACGGCTCGCGTGGTTGTTGCGCTTTCCCACCCATTGCGCAAAGGACGCGCTATGGATGGGGCACGGAGAGTTCGTGATCCCCACCCTAGCGACAAAAACAAAGGCGTCGCGAGGATGGGGCACACGGAGCTTGATTGCCGATCCTGTTTCCGGTCGCCAAAAAGCTTGGGACCGGGGTGATCGGCGGCTGCCTGATCTGGGGTTGTGAAGCTTGGCTGATCCTGGTGGTTATTCCTTCTCGCTGACCAGGGAGAACATGGCGCCGTGGGGGTCCTGGGCGTTGATGATCCAACTGCCGCCGGGGACCTGCATGGGGCCGTTGAGGACTTTGCCGCCGCCGGCGTTGACGCGCTCGACTGCTTTACCGATGGAATCCACGTTGAAGTAGAAGTTCCAGCAGGACACGGGGATGTGGGGGGCTTTGGTCATCATGCCGCCGTCGCCCATATCTTTGTGGTCGCCCTCGTCAAAGAGGCGATAGATGCCCATTGGCCCCATGTCCATATCCGTGACCTTGGTCCAGCCGAAGAGCTTGTTGTAGAAGCCGAATCCAGCCTCGAGGTCGGTGGTGTAGAGCTCATGCCAGCCGATGGTTCCCGGCGTGGGGGATGCGGGGCGTTCTGGCGTGGGCATGGCGGGGTTGGGGGTGAAGATCACGATGGCTGCGCCCTGCGGGTCAGACATGACGGCGAAGCGGAGCATTCCGGGGACATCTGTGGCGGGCTTCCAGAGCTTGCCTCCGGCTTCGACGATCTTCACGATGTGCGCGTCAACGTCTTCAACGGCGATGTAACCGACCCAGGCGGTGTGTCCGGCGAGGTTCAACATGCCGGCGATGCCGGTGTTGCCGAGGTTGAAGGTGGTGTAACCGTGCCCGTCGGTGGAGGGCATTTCGTGAGTGCTCCAACCCACGACATTGGCATAGAACTTGCCAGCGGACTGCGTGTCGCTGGTCATGAGCTCATACCAGCTGAATTTGCCTTTTGGTGAGAACATGGCGGACACACTCCTTTCTGAAATAGCCCCTTGCGTCGTGCTGGGGGAGGCAAAGGGCTGGCTTTGTAGATAGCAACGGCTTGATGGCGATGTCAAACCTTTCAACGTTAAATTTGATCGCGATCGGGGCTGGTTTGGTTTCTGAGGGCGCGGGGGGAGGCCCCTAAGATAGAGACCATGCGGAATTGGATGCGGTTGGGTGCGGCGGTGGTGCTGGCGGGGATGCTTGCGCATGCGCAGGCTCCGGTGTCGGCGAAAGTGGCGAAGGGCTACGCGCGGGTGCAGGAGGCGGACCTGCGGCGGGACCTCACATACATTGCGAGCGACAAACTGCAGGGGCGGATGAGCCTGGAGCCGGGTGACGAGGCTGCGGTGCGGTGGGTGGCTGAGGAGTTTCGCACGGCGGGGCTGAAGCCGGCGGCGAAGGACGCGGCAGGCAAGCCGAGTTTTCTGCAGGAGGTTCCGCTGGTGGAGTATCGCGGGGACCGGGCGGCATCTGCGGTGACGCTGCGGCGCGGCGGGAAGACGGTGGAGTGGAAGGCGCCGGATGCGGTGGGCGCGTATCGGCATGCGGTGGACGTGACGGCGGGCGTGGTGTTTGCCGGGTACGGGATTACGGCGCCGGAGCTGGGCTACGACGACTACAAGGGCGTGGATGCGCGGGGAAAGATTGTACTGGTGTTTGACCACGAACCGCAGGAGGACGATCCGCGGTCTGTGTTCAACGGCACGGGCAACACGCGGTATGCGACGACGCGGGTGAAGCTCGAGAACGCGCAGCGGCATGGGGCGGTGGCGCTGCTGGTGGTGGCGGAGCCAAATCGCAAGCACCTGACGAATGCGGAGCGGTATGCACGGATTTCGACGACGCGGACGCGGCTGCAGCCGCTGCCGATGCAGGCGATTGCGGACGACGAGGTCAGGATTCCGTCAGTGATGGTGCTGGATGCGGTGGCCGACGAACTGCTGGAGGCGGCGGCGACGGACGGGCGCACGGGCAAGCAGGAGGCGCAGGCGCTGCAGGCGGCGATTGATGCGAAGCTGGAGCCTCAGGGGCGCGCGCTTGCGGGGACGGAGCTGACGATTCGCCTGCGCAACACGGAGGAGCGCGCGGGCACGAGCTGGAATGTGGCGGGGCTGCTGGAAGGGTCTGACCCGACGCTGCGCGCAGAGACGGTGATGATTACGGCACACCACGACCACGACGGTGTGGGGCCGTGCCTGACGGCGGACGAGAAGAATCCGGCGGCGACGGGCGTGGACGAGAGCGGCAAGCCGCAGGCGGCGAAGCTGGGGTGCGTGCAGGTATGGCACGGCGCGGACGACAACGGGTCTGGCACGGTGGGCGTGGTGGAGCTGGCGCGGGCGTTTGCGGCGAACGGCGCGCGGCCGAAGCGGTCAGTGCTGTTTGTGGTGTTTGCGGCGGAGGAGCGCGGGCTGCTGGGCGCGTACTACATGGCGCAGCATCCGCTGCGGCCGCTCAAGACGACGCGGGCGCAGATCAACTTCGACATGATTGGGCGGGACGAGAAGCCGAGCCGGCAGACGGATGGGCTGATCGAGATTCCTGCGGACACGACGAACCGGCTGAACCTGGTGGGCGCGCTCTACTCGCCGGACTATGCGCGGGTGGTGAAGGAGGAGAACGCGCACACGGGGCTGGTGCTGGACGACCGGTTCGACCGGGATAGCGTGCTGAATGTGTTCTTCCGGTCAGACCAATTTCCGTTTGTGCTGCATGACGTTCCGGCGTTCTGGTGGTTCACGGGGTTCCATCCGGACTATCACCAGCCGACGGACACGGTGGAGAAGATCGACTTTGCGAAGATGGCGCGGATTCTGAAGCTGGCTTACCTGACGGGGTGGCGGTTTGCGGACGACGCCGGGACGCCGCGGTTTGTGGCGAATCCCAAGCCAGAGTAAGGCGCGGGCGGGCTGGCATAATGGGGACTGGGCGTTTTTGCAGGGTTGCCGGTGTTCTCCTTCCTGAGTTGAGGGGTTGGTTTTCTACCCATGTTGCGATGGGGCACGGAGGGTTCGTGGTATCCCACCCTAGCGACAAAGACAGAGACGTCGCGAGGGTGGGGCACCCGGGGTTCCATTGCTGATCCTATCCCCGGTCCCCAGAAGCGAGGGACCGGGGGCACCCGGCTTAGGGCTTGCTTTCCCGGGTGCCCAAAAGCGAGGCACCCGGGGCACCCATTGTCGTGCTTAGGGAAGAAGGTTGCTGGCGTAGGGGCTTGGTTTTCCATCCATTGCGCGATGGAACTGCGCAATGGATGGGGCACGGAGAGATCGTGCTGATCCGATCCGGCATATTGAGAAAGATGTAGACGCGAGCACGGCAGGGCCGGGCGCGTTGAGATGAAAGAAGGAAGCGGAGCACCATGTCTTTGAATTGCGGAATTGTCGGGTTGCCGAATGTCGGCAAGAGCACCATCTTTAACGCGCTGACAGCGGCCAAGGCACAGGCGGCGAACTATCCGTTCTGCACGATCGACCCGAATGTGGGCGTGGTGTCGGTTCCCGATGAGCGGCTGGACCGGATTGCCGCGCTGGTGAAGCCGAAGCGGATTGTGCCGACGACGATGGAGTTCATCGACATTGCGGGACTGGTGGAAGGCGCGAGCAAGGGCGAGGGCCTCGGGAACCAGTTTCTGGGGCACATCCGGTCGACGGACGCGATTTGCCATGTGGTGCGGTGCTTCGAGGATGAGAACGTGGTGCACGTGGCGGGCGGCGTGAATCCGCTGCACGACATGGACGTGATCAACACGGAGCTGATGCTGGCTGACCTGGAGACGGCGGAGAAGCGCTGGGCGAAGGTCGAGAAGCTGATCAAGAACACGACGGACCACAAGACGAAGATGGAAGCGGCGGCGCTGGAGAAGCTGCTGGCCGCGCTGCGTGAGGGCAAGCCGGCGCGCGTGGTGGAGCTGGATGAGGACGAGCAGGCCGCGTCGTATGACCTGCACCTGATCACGGTGAAGCCGGTGCTCTATGTGGCGAACGTGGACGAGGACGGCCTCAAGAACGGCAACGCGGCGGTGGCCGCGGTGGAGCAGCGTGCGGCGGAAGAGGGCGCGCAGGTGGTGCGGATCTGCGGCGCGATGGAAGCCGAGATTGCGCTGCTGGAGCCGGCGGAGCGCACGGAGTTTCTGGCGGACATGGGGCTGAACGAGCCGGGGCTGAACCGGCTGATTCACTCGGCCTACCGGCTGCTGGGGCTGATCACGTACTTCACGGCGGGGCCGGACGAGGCGCGCGCGTGGACGATTCCGGATGGCGCCAAGGCGCCGCAGGCGGCGGGCGTGATCCACTCGGACTTTGAGCGCGGGTTTATCAAGGCGGATGCCTACCACTGCGAGGACCTGTTCAAGCTGGGCAGCGAGCAGGCGGTGAAGGAGAAGGGGCTGTACCGCTCGGAAGGCAAGGAATACGTGGTGAAGGACGGCGACATCCTGTTCTTCAAGTTCAACGTGTAGGGCGGCGAAGGGTAGTTGAGAAGCGGCGTTCCGGCGGGGCCGGGACGCCGCTTTTTTGTGCGCGGAGCCGGGCGCGCAAGAGGCGCACTATACTGGCTCGTGCCCGAACCGGAGGCCCAGGTTTGCGCGCACTGCGAGACAACATGGCTGGTAGCGTGGAGAGAAGTGCCGGGGTGCGGAAGCACGCACTGGCGGCTGCGGTGTTGCTGGCGATGGGAGCGGCGGGGGTGCTGCTGCGCGGCTGGCCGGTGGAGGGTGCAACGGAGCCAGCGGCGATTACGGTGGACCTGCCGCTGAACGGGACGGTGTTTCCGCCGGACATGCAGGCACCGACGTTTGAGTGGCGCGATGCGGCGGCGGATGCGACGGTGTGGCGGATCGAGATTGCGTTTGGCGACGGGGGCGGGCCGGTGCGGGTGACGGCGAAGGGCGAGCCGCCGCAGGTGGGCGCGATTGATCCGCGGTGCGTTTCAAGCAACAACAAGCTGCCGGAGCTTTCTGCAGAGCGGGCACGGGCGCACACGTGGCGTCCGGACGCGGCGGTGTGGGCGGAGGTGCGGCGTCATGCGGTGGAGCGGGCGGCGACGGTGACGATCACGGGCTACGCCGGGGAACGGGCGGTTTCGCGCGGGGAGATGCAGTTGACGATCTCGCGGGACCCGGTGGGCGCGCCGATTTTCTATCGCGATGTGCCGCTGATGCCTTCTGCAACGGAGAAGGGTGTGATCAAGCCGCTGGCTCAGGACGCGGTGCCGCTGATTGCGTGGCGGATGCGGAACCTGGAGGAGCCGGAGAGCCACGTGGTGATGACGGGGTTGCACTCGTGCGCGAACTGCCACTCGTTCAGCCGGGACGGGAAGACGCTGGGGCTGGACATGGACGGACCGCAGAACGACAAGGGGCTGTATGCGGTGGTTCCAGTGAGCGGGCAGATGACGGTGCGGACGGAGGACATGATTGCGTGGGCGCGGATTGCGGGCAACGCCGATCCGCAGATGCGGCTGGGGTTCATGTCGCAGGTGTCGCCGGACGGGCGGTACGTGATGACGACGATCAAGCCGCCGGGGACGAAGGGTGCGGACTTCTACTACGTGGCGAACTTCACGGACTACCGCTTCCTGCAGGTGTTTTATCCGACGCGCGGGGTGCTGGCCTGGTTTGACCGGGAGACGAAGCAGATGCACACGCTCCCCGGGGCGGACGATCCGCGGCTGGTGCAGGCGAGCGCGGTGTGGAGTCCGGATGGGAAGTATCTAGTGTTTGCGCGGGCGGAGGCGAAGGAGCCGAACCCGGCGGGCGTGAAGATGGCGACGTTTGCCAACGATCCAGCGGAGAACAGGATTCAGTATGACCTGTACCGGATTCCGTTCAACGGGGGGCTCGGGGGGCGGGCGGAGCCAATCCGGGGCGCGAGTGCGAACGGGATGAGCAACAGCTTTGCGAAGGTGTCACCGGACGGGAAGTGGATGGTGTTTGTGCAGGCGCGGAACGGGCAGTTGATGCGGCCGGATGGGCAGCTCTACATTGTTTCGGCGGAGGGCGGGGTGGCGCGGCGGATGCGGTGCAACACGGCGCTGATGAACTCGTGGCACAGCTTTTCACCGAACGGGCGGTGGCTGGTGTTTTCGTCGAAGAGCCGGTCGCCGTATACGCAGATGTTTCTGACGCATATAGACGCGGAGGGGAACGACACGCCGGCGGTGCTGATTGAGAACTCGACGGCGGCGAACCGGGCGGTGAACATACCGGAGTTTGTGAACATGCCGGTGGCGGGGATTGCGCACATTGCAACGCCGGCGGTGGACTTCTACAAGCAGTTTGACGCGGCGGCGGAGCTGACGAACAAGGGCGAGTACGCGCAGGCGATTGCGGAGTGGCGGAAGGCGCTGGCGCTGGAGCCGGGGGACGCGCGGTCACACTATCACCTAGGCGAGACGCTGCTGCGCGCGGACCGGAGCGACGAGGGGATGGAGGAGCTGCGAGGGGCGATTGCGGCGAATCCGCACTTTGCCGAGGCGCACAACAGCCTGGGTGCAGCGCTGACGCGGGCCGGGCGCGGGGCAGAGGCGGAACGCGAGTTGCGGCAGGCGCTGGAGGAGAATCCGGAGCTGGCCGAGGCGCACAACAATCTGGGTTGCCAGCTGCTGAACGATCAGAAGCTGGGCGAGGCGCGGCGCGAGCTGGAAGAGGCCATCCGGCTAAAGCCGGAGTTTGCCGGGGCGCACCTGAACCTGGGCAATGCGCTGTTGGCCGAGAAGCGGTTGGACGAGGCTGCGGCGGAGTATGGCAAGGCGGCAGAACTGGCTCCGGCGAGCGCGGAGGCGCAGGTGGCGTGGGGAGTGGCGCTGGGCAAGGGAGGACGCATTGCGGAGGCGGTGCCGCACTTTGAGACGGCGCTGCGGCTGGAGCCGGGGCGGGCGGAGGCTCGCTACAACCTAGGTAAGGCGTTGGTGCTGACGGGGCGAGGAGCGGAGGGGCTGGAGCAGTGGAGAACAGCGTTGCGCGGGGATCCAGACAATGTGCAACTGCTGAACGACACGGCGTGGGTGCTGGCGACGGCGGCCGACGACGCGCTGCGCAACGGCGCGGAGGCTGAGCGGCTGGCGGGGCACGCGGCGGAGGTGTCTGGCGGGAGCGATGCGGCGATTCTGGGCACGCTGGCGGCGGCGAAGGCTGAGAACGGCGATTTTGAGGGTGCGGCGGCGCTGGAGCGGCGGGCGGCGGAGTTGGCGGAGCGGCAGGGGAACGGGGCGCTGGCAGAGAGCTTGCGGGGACGGCTGGAGCTGTTTGAGGCGCGGGAGAAGATACGGCAGTAGCGCGTCAGCGATGGGTGGCGAGGAGTTCTGGTGCGAAGAGGACCCAGGCGACGAGCAGGATGATGGCGCTGCTGGTGGCGACGGCGGCCAGGGCCAGCAATGAGGATTTGGTCCAGCGCATGAGCGCTCCTTTCTGTGCGAACCGGGTGGAGGAACTGCTTGGGGAACAGACGCGGCGGGAGCGGAAACGGCAGCATACACGGGGGAAAATGCTGCCGCGGGCGGAGGGACACCGTAATATAGTGATCTGGAAGTACCGAGGAGAACGATGGCAGTGTCAGTCATGGCCGGGATTCCGGCACTCAAAGAGCTCTCGGCGGGCCTGAAGCGGCGCATGGAACAGGCGGTAGGCGGGTTCCAGGGGAACCTGGCGGCGACGCGTACGGGCCGGGCCAGCGTGCATATGCTGGACCAGGTGAAGGTGGACTATTACGGCAGCCTGATGCCGATCAACCAGCTGGCGCAGGTGTCAGCGCCAGAGCCGCAGCTGATCCTGATTGCGCCGTTTGACCCGACGACGCTGAAGGAGATTGACAAGGCGATTCAGGCGGCGGAGCTGGGCTTCAATCCGCAATCGGATGGCAAGGTGATTCGCGTGCCGGTGCCGCCGATGACCGAGGAGCGGCGGCGCGACGTGGTGAAGCACCTGAACAAGGTGCTGGAAGACCACCGGACGGCGATCCGCAACGTGCGTCGCGACGGCAATGACGCGCTGAAGAAGCTGTCCAAGGAAAAGAAGGTCAGCGAGGACGAGGAGAAGCGGGCTCTGGAGGAGATCCAGAAGATGACCGATGCGGAGATCCAGCGGATGGAGGAACTCTGCAAGAAGAAGGAAGCGGAAGTGATGCAGGTGTGAGCCTGCCGCGACGCTGATGGAAACGACAAAAGCCGCCCGGAGTGGGCGGCTTTTGCCGTTTGGGTGGATGGGGTTTGTTGTGGCCGGGTTGTGGGCTTGCTTTCCCGGGTGCCCAAAAGCGAGGCACCCGGGGCACCCATTTTCTTGCTTAGGATGGGTTTGTCGCGGCTGGGTTAGGGGATTGCTTTCCCACCCTTCGCGACACAAAACGTCGCGAAGAATGGGGCACCCGGGGGTCTATTGCCGATCCTATCCCGGACCCCAAAAAGCTAGGGACCGGGGCGCCTGCGTGGGTTACTTCTTGGGGCGCTTGTAGAAGGGGATGGGGACTTGCTTTGCGCGGACGCGGTTGCCGCGGACGTTGACGAGCAGGTCGGCGGCGCTGGCGGCGACCTCGGTGGGGACCAGCGCGAGGGCAATGTTCTTTTTGAGGAACGGGGCGGGGGAGCCGGAGGTGATGACGCCGGCCGGGTTGCCTTCGAGCGTGAAGACGGGGTAGGTGTCGCGGGCGATGCCGCGCTCGACCATTTCGAGCGCGATGATTTTGCGCGTGGGGCCTCCGGAGTTCTGGACGGCGAGCAATGCGTCGCGGCCGACGAAGTCGCCTTTGTCGAGCTTGAGCCAGCGGTCGAGGCCGCCTTCGAGGACGTTGATCTCGTCGGAGATTTCGTGACCGTAGAGGCTCATGCCTGCTTCGAGGCGGAGGGTGTTGCGCGCGCCGAGGCCACAGGGACGGATGCCGAACTCCTGGCCCGCTTTGAGGAGGGCGTTCCACAGAGCGACGGTGGTGGGCTCGTCAGAGGGCATGTAGAGCTCGAAGCCGTCTTCGCCGGTGTAGCCGGTGCGGGTGATGAGGATGTTGGGGAATCCGGCGACTTCGCCCCAGGTGAACCAGTAGTTCTTGATGGCCGCGAGATCAACCTTGGTGAGCTTCTGGAGGGTATCGATGGAGCGCGGGCCCTGGAGGGCGAGCTGGGAGTAGTAGGGCGAGTAGTCGTTGAGATGGATGCCGGGCATTCCGGCGGTCTGCTGGCGAATCCAGGCGTAGTCCTTGTCCTTGGTGCCGGCGTTGACGACGAGGAGGTAGTCGTTTTCCGCGAGGCGGTGGACGAGGATGTCGTCGACGAAGGTGCCCTCTGGCGTGAGCAGCGCGGAGTAATGGGCCTGGCCGTCTTTGAGGCGCGAGGCGTCATTCATGGTGATGCGCTGGACGGCGGCGAGCGCGCCGGGGCCGCGGAACTGGATTTCGCCCATGTGGGAAACGTCAAAGAGGCCAACGGCGGTGCGGACGGCGAGGTGCTCGGCGATGAGGCCGCCGCCGGGCCCGGGGTATTCGACGGGCATGTCCCAGCCGCCGAAGTCGACCATGCGGGCCTTGAGGGCGCGATGAGTGGCGTTGAGGGCGGTCTTCTTGAGTTCGGCGGGGGCGGAGGTGGTCATGGGGCGGTCCTTTCGGGCGAGGGAGATTCCTTGCTTACGATAGGGACTGGGCGCGGGCGGGGTCAAACGGCCGGGCGCGGGAGACAGGCGATGGAGCCGATGCGGGGAGTGTTGCTGATTCTGGCCGGGGCGGTGGCGTGGGCGCGGGGACTGGTGCTGGTGCATCACGGGCGGCCGGGGTGGCTGGCGTTCGGGCTGGGTGCGGCGGCGATTGCGCTGGGGGTGTGGCATTTGACGCGGAAGCGGGGAGAGCGGCGGGAGCGGAGTTAGTAAGTCGCGGTCGTGTTAGGCTGGCGGCATGGAATTCAGCTATCGGGTCAGTGAGCAGGATCTCCGTGAGGCGCAGAATGCCATTTCTGGCCAAGACTGGCGCGAAAACCGCGGCAAGGTTATTGTTTGGGCGGCAATAGTGACCGTTCTTTTGTTGCTGTGGGTGGCGGTGCATCAATGGTCGAATAACCAGCACCTTATGGAGAACCGGTCTCTCACTGCAGTACAGACATTCCGGCAAGACACAGAGCAGCGCAGCTTCCTGGAAGACGGAAAATCCTTTGTCTTTGGGCATGGCCCACTGTTCCCTCTATCGGGACTGGCGTTTGCCGGATGGCTTGTATGGGTCGTGGGCGAGGGAAAACGCAAAGCTCGAACGGACTTTTTGAAAAGCCCTATTGCTCAGGGTGAATTCCATATTCACCTTGCTCGCGAGGGACTGCAAGTTACAAATACGGCCGGGGCTTCTTCGAGTATGGCGTGGAATGTCTATGACCACTGGATTGAGAGCCCGAACGTGGTCGTGCTTATCCTGCGCTCACAACAGCAATTTTTGATCAGCATCAGGGCTGCATCTGAGCAGCAACGTGGCGAACTTCGTACCTTATTGAATCAAGTTTTGCCTAAGCGGTAAGCGCTACTTCTTCCCTGCGCGGAGGAAGGATGTGACGCCGAGGTAGAGGAAGACGGTGACGACTACGGCGGCGGAGAGGAAGGTGCGGTGGTCGGGGCCGGTTGCGTAGCTGGCCCGGGTGCGCCAGAGGGTGGGCGCGAAGACCACGACCGGCAGCAGGAAGAAGACGCCGGTGACCTGGAGCCAGACGATGGAGCCGGCACGCTGGAAGGGACGGATGAATCCGCCGAGGGCGCGGGTGAGGCTGCCGGATTGACGGGCAGCAGTGCGCACGGTGGGCCGCGCGGCGGGGACGCCGGGTTGCGGGATGGATGCGGGCGCGGAAGGCTCGGCTGCGGCAGCGAGGCGCTGGCCGACGACGCGGCCGCCGACACGGAGGCCGGTTCCGAGGACGCGTCCGATGGTCTCGGGTCTCATTTCGTTATCATGGTAGCAGCGGGGCGGTTTCAGCGCGCGATGTGGAATTGTGCGAGCCGGGCAGTTGCCGCCAGATCGCTGTGGCAGTAAGGTAGTACAAATTCATACGCCGTTCCGCGCCGATGTTGCGCCGGCCGACGTGCACCGGAGGGGCCTGTGACATCACGCCTGCGCGAACTGATCCAACAACTTGGGGAAGCTATTCATGAATCGGTGATCGAGAGCGAGCAGATTGCCGGAGTGGTGCAGGACATTCGGAAGCAGGGCTTTGACGTGCTGCTGATGCTGGAGGCCACGATCGGGTTGAACGAACTGGGTTCGAAGGACGCCGAAGAGTCCGAGGAGGGGCAGGAGCCCCATGCGGAAGGCGCGCCGTTCACGAAGAACGATGTGAACTTCCTGCGGTCGCTGCGGATATCTGTGGAGGGTGAGGAGCAGCAGTCTGAGGGTGGAGAAGGCGTTTAGATCAGAGATCAGAGATCAGAGATCAGAGATCAGAGATCAGAGATCAGAGATCAGAGATGCGATGCTGTAGGGGCTGTTGAGGTTTCCCGCTGGATTCGGGTGCTGAACTGATCTGAAAATTGTGAGGGCTGCGCTGGGTGCGCGGCCCTTTTGCTGTTTGTGGCAAGAGTGACCCGCGGTGGCCTAGCTGCGCCAGTGGAGTTCTACGGGGCCGGTGAGGGGATGTTTTTCAGGGGTGCCGTCGAGGCGGGCCTGCTTGAGGGCGAAGTACCACTTGGCGGGCTTGTCGGCGTCGTCGATGAGCATGAGGGAAGGGTTGTGGCGGAGGCCCTGGGCCTGCTGGATCATCGTCTCCTGATCCTGGCGGACGAAGCGGGCGCCGAAGAACTTGGCGATGGGCGTGACGAAGGGGATGCGGTAGAAGACGTTCCACGCGGCGACGACATCGATGCGGCAGGTGGAGGCGGTGACGGGGGTGACGGTGGTCAGGCTGGAGAACCACTTGTCGCCGCAGCGAATGATCTCGGTACGGCGGTTGGGTAGAACGAAGTCGATGGTGGTTTCGACGGGCTGGCCGTAGACGCCGAGGAGCTTGTAGGGCGCGGAGTTGGCGCTGGGGGCGTGGGCGGACATGCGGAAGCCCTCGGGGATGGGCTCGAAGCGCTTGGTCTTCTCTCGGATGGAGGAGCGGGAGCGCCACCACCAGGCTTGATGAACGAAGGGGCCGTGGGCGGGGTCCATGAGGCCGATGATGCCGTGGTCGACGTTGCAGGGCAGGTCGGCGGTGAGGAAAGCGGTGCGGTAGCGGGGGCCGAATTTGGCGAGCTCGGGGACGGGCCTGGCGACGGCTGCCTGTTTTCCAGCGCCGGGGCTGGGGATATAGACCCAGGCGTGGCCGTCGCGCTCCTGGCAGGGGTAGGCCTGGGCGCAGATGCGGGTGGGGTCGAGCTGGTTGTGGGAGGAGAGCGAGGGGATGGCTTCGCAACGGCCGCTGCAGGGCTCGAACTCCCAGCCGTGGTAGCGGCAGGTGACGCGGTTGCCGTCGAACCGTCCGACGCTGAGGGGAATGCCGCGGTGCGGGCAGGCGTCGCGGAGGGCGAAGAGGGAGCCGTCGCGGCGACGCCCGAGGACGAGGGGGATGCCGAGAAGCATGGCGGTGGCCAGCTTGCCGGTGCGCAGGTTTGCGGTGCGCAGGGCGGGGTACCAGTCGTCGTAAATGAGCGTGGCGGAGGGGCCGGGGATGGGTAGGCCGGCTTCTGTGGTGGTGAGAGGCGGCATCGTCGAGATGACGATAGCACCGGCGGCGTGAGAAGCGCATGAAATGCCGGTGTGCGGAAGCGGACAGCGTGTGCGGAGACGGACGCCGCGGGGGGCGGGTGCGGCGGGCGGAGATGCGGGCAAAGGCCCCAAAACACGCGCGCTGGCGCGGGATGGAATTTGGCGCGCGGCGTGCAGGTTGGGAGGATAATTCTTCTTCCACCCGGAAAGAGCGGGGAGGCGCCGTATGGCAGGACTGTGGAATGACGTCCGCTATGCACTCCGGCAGCTTCGCAGGAGCCCTGGGTTCGCGATGACTGCCGTCCTGATGCTGGCGTTGGGGATTTGCGCCAACAGCACGGTTTTCAGCTGGATCAACGCAACGCTGCTGCACCCGATTCCGGGGGCGGAGCGGCCGTGGGAGCTGGTGAGCGTGATGCGCGGGGAGTGGAACACGTCGCCCGCGCCGCCGCTGTCTTACCCGGACTACCGCGAACTGCGCGAGGGGAACAAGAGCTTCACGGGGCTGCTGGCCTACCACCACGACTGGGTGACGCTGACGGGGGACGAGCGGCCGGAGCGGATCTATGTGGCGAACACGTCAGGGAACTACTTTGACGTGCTGGGCGTGCGGCCAGTGCTGGGGCGGTTCTTCCGCATGGACGAGGAGGCGCGGGCGGGTGGAGTGCCGTTTGCCGTGATGAGCTACGCGCTCTGGCAGTCGCGCTACGGGGGCGACGCGGCGATTGTGGGCAAGGCGATTGAGCTGGCGCAGCACCGCTTCACGGTGATCGGTGTGGCGCCGGAGGGGTTTATTGGGGCCATGCCGGGGCTTCGCACGGACGTGTGGGTGCCGCTGGCGGCGAACACGGACGCGGGCGGCAACAGGCTGGTCTTCGATCGCGGGCACTCGTGGCTGAACGTGGTGGGGAGACTGCGTCCGGGGGTGAGCCGAGCCAGCGCTCAGCAGGATCTGAGCGTGCTGATGCGGCGGATGGTGGCGCAGTATCCGGACGCGCACCTGGGGGTGAACACGATCACGCTGGACCCGATGTGGCGGTCGCCGTTTGGGGCGAACATCTACCTTTCCGGGTCACTGCCGCTGCTGATGGTGATTGCGGGAGTGGTGCTGCTGCTGACGTGCGCGAATATTGCCACGCTGGCGCTGGTGCGGTTTGTGCGGCGGCGGCATGAGCTGGCTGTGCGGCAGAGTCTGGGCGCGGGCCGCTGGACGATGATGCGCCAGATGATGCTGGAGGGCACGCTGACGGCGTTGGCCGGGGGCGGGCTGGCGGTGCTGTTGACGTTCTGGACGGCGAAGCTGCTGGCGCGGGTGATTCCGCCAAACGCGAATCCAATTCTGCTGAACGGGTACGTGGACGGGCGCGTGATTGCGGCGATTCTGGTGCTGACGGCGGCGGCGAGTGCGCTGTGCGGGGCGCTGCCGGCGTGGCGGTCGTCGCATGTGGCGGCGGCTGAGGTGCTGAAGGAAGAAGCGGCGAGCGTGGCGGCGGGCGGGCACAACCGGCGGCTGATGAGCGGGCTGGTGGTGGGGCAGGTGGCGCTGTCTCTGGCGCTGCTGGTGACGGCGGGGCTGTTTCTGCGGACGCTGCGGGCGGCGGGCGAGGCTGACCTGGGCTTTGATCAGGCGCATGTGCTGACGGCATCGGTGGGGTTGCAGATTTCGGGCTACTCGGGCGATGCGATACGGGCGTTTCAGCGCAAGGCGATGGACCGGCTGCGCGCGCTGCCGGGGGTGGAGGCGGTGTCAGTGACGGACTGGCTGCCGATGGACTTCAACCGCAAGACGGCGGACGTGTATCCGGAGGGCTATGTGCCGCAGGCGCACGAGTCCCTGGAGGTGCGGAGGGCGGATGTGTCGGCGGGCTACTTTGACACGATGCGGATTCCGGTAGCGCAGGGGCGGGCATTCACGAACGACGACAACGAGACGGCACCGCGCGTGCTGGTGGTGGATGAAGCTGCTGCGGCGCACTACTGGCCGGGGCAGGACCCGATCGGCAGGAAACTGCACGTGGGCGGGGTGTGGCGGACGGTGGTGGGTGTGGTGCGGCAGTCGAAGCACCGGCTGGTGAGCGATGAGGTCGAGCCGATGATCTATCTTCCGATCTTCCAGTGGTGGCTGGACCCCGAGACAATTCTGCAGGTGCGGACGGCGGGCGATCCGTGGGCGGTGGCGCCGCGGGTGGAAGAGGTGGTCCGCGGGATGAATGGGCGGTTGCCGGTCTACAACGTGAGGCCGCTGAGTGAAACGACGCAGGTGGCGCTCATGTTCCAGCGGCTGCAGGCGCTGTTTGCGAGCGTACTGGGGGCGTTGGCGCTGGTGCTGGCGACGACGGGCATCTACGGCGTGGTGGCGTACAGGACGGAGCTGCGGACGCACGAGATCGGCATCCGGGTGGCGCTGGGCGCGGCGCGCGGAGATGTGTTGCGGCTGGTGCTGGGGCAGGGGATGCGGCTGGCAGCGGTGGGTCTGGCGCTGGGACTGGTGCTGGCGTTGGTGCTGACACGGTTCCTGCGGGGGCTGCTGTATGGGGTTTCTGCCACGGATCCGTGGACGGCGCTGGCGGTGACGGCGCTGCTGGCGGGGATTGCGCTGGCGGCGTGCTGGATTCCGGCATGGCGGGCGATGCGGGTGGACCCGGTGACGGCGATCCGGGAGCTGTGACGGACGGAAGTTAGTTGTTAGAACGAGTAATTTGCCGGGGCTAGCATCGGAACCGACTCAGGCAAGGCTTGAGGGAGAGGACGAATCCGATGAGAACCCGAGTGTATGGTGCGGCGCTGGTTGCGCTGCTGAGCGTGTTTGCGTGGTCGTTGCCGGTGCAGGCGAAATCTGCTGCGTCGCAGGAGCTTTCAAAGTACAAGCAGGCGGAGCAGACGAACGAGAAGAACCTGAAGACCTTCGACACGCTGGATTTTGACGTCTACACCCATCAGAAATGGGACAGGCTGGGCGAGAGTCACGCGAAGGACATTCTGGTGCATTATCCCGACGGGCACACCTCGAAGGGGATCGACGCTCATATTGCAGAGCTGAAGCAGATGTTTGTGTTTGCTCCGGACACGCATATCAACGTGCATCCGGTGCGGTTTGGCGACGGGGAATGGACGGGAGTGGTTGGCGTGATTGAGGGGACGTTCTCACAGCCGATGCCGCTGCCGGGTGGGAAATCGATTCCGCCGACGGGGAAGAGCTTCAAGCTGACGATGGCGACGCTGGGGCACTGGACGAAGGACGGGGTGATGGACGAGGAGTACCTGTTCTGGGACAACCTGGAGTTCATGAAGCAGATCGGGCTGGCGCAGTAACGCGGGGAGGACGATTGCCCTGACCTGGGGGTGTTCTTGAGGCCGGGGGAGTATCCCGCAGGGGCTGAAGCCCCTCCCTTACAGAAGGCTTCTTCGGCACGACTGAAGTCGTGCCCTGACACGGAGCTTTGTTGTGGGTGTGTTGGGGGCACCCGGAGGGGTGTGGCTGGGAGTGGGTGGGTTGGTCGTGGCGGGGTTGTGGGCTTGCTTTCCCACTCATCGCGCATAAGACGCGCGATGAATGGGGCACGGAGAGTCTGTGCTTGGCGCTTGTGGTGGCTGGGCATGGTTACATGCCGCCGCCGCGGCTGGCGGGGGGCACGATGCCGTTCATGCGCAGGTAGAGGGCGAGCTGGCCGTAGTGGTCCATGACGTGGGCCATGCCGAAGGAGGCCATGCCGGCGCGGGTGCCTCCGGCGGTGGTGGTGACGAAGGCGTTGTCTGGGGTGATGGCGTCAACGTAGGCGTGCGCGTCGGCGAAGGACTGCTTGAGCGCGGCGACGATCTCGGCCTTGGTCTTGAGCTTTTCAATGTCGGCGCGGTTATCGACCATGGGTTTGCTGGGGTCGTGGAAGAAGTAGCCGTTGGCTTCAGTGACGTGCTTGAGCTGGTCAGCGAAGGTGCGGGCGCCTTTGAACTCGCCGAGCGTGGCGGGCGGGGCGAAGGAGAACTTGTCCTCAGGCATGGCTTCGGCAGCGTCGACGAACTCCTTTTCAAGCAGGGAGAGGAGCTTGCCGTAGACCTGGGCGGGGGTTTGCTGGGTTCCGGCGGCGGGCTTGGGCGGCTCTTGCGCAAGGGCGAGGGCGGGCACGCAGAGGCAACAGGCAAGTGCGAGTGTGGCGCGAAGGCGCATGGGGAATCTCCTTGGGCGGCGAGGGCCGCGTCGCTCACTGTAGCACAGGGGGTTGTGGTGTCTGTTGAATGGATTGCTGAGAGGGATCCCGTCAGGGGCTGAAGCCCCTTTTTGTATTTTGTGGGCTTGCTTTCCCGGGTGCCCAAAAGCGAGGCACCCGGGGCACCCATTTTCGTGCTTAGGGAAGAAGGTGGCTGAGGTAGGGGCATTGCTTTTCCACCCTTTCGGTACAGAACGCCGAAAGAATGGGGCACCATTTTCTTGCTTGGGGTGGGGTTGTTGTTGCGGGGCCGGGCGGGGCTTGCGGTCAGTTGGCGGGGTGGAGGCGGCCGCGGCGGACGTGGAAGCGGTGGCCGCGCCAGACGATGGTGTCTGAGGCGAAGCCGGCGATCCAGAGGGCGGAGGCGAGGAGGTCGCGCAGGGGCAGGAGCCAGAGGGAGGGCAGCACCTGGTGGTCCGCGAGGACGAGCGCGCCGACGGTCATGGCGAGAGCAAGCCGGAGGAAGAAGGCCAGGCCGAGGATCCAGAGGCTGACGGGGCTGAGGCCGGAGGCGATGGCATTGAGCAGCGCCAAACTCAGCGTCTGCGTGAACAAAAGGCCGACGTAACCGCCGGGGCGGGCGTCGCGGACGGTGCGGAGCCAGCGGAGCTGGTGATCGACGAAGCCGCGCCAGCCGTAGGGCGGGACGCTGGTTTCCACGACCTCTGCGCTGAGGACGATGCGGAAGCCGGAGCGGTCAATGCGTGCGCCTAGCTCGTAGTCGTCGGCGAGCTGGTCAGCGAGGGCGGGAAAGCCGCCGATGGCTTCGAGGGCCTCACGGCGGACGGCGAGGGTGGAGCCGAGGCCGTAGTGGAGTCCGCGCTCAAGGATGCGGGCGAGCAGGACGGAGGGCTGGAAGTCAGTGGAGATGGTGAGGGCTTCAAGCCGCGAGGCTAGGGTGGAGTGGGCGCGGCCGCGGTAGAGTGCGGTGACGAGGCCGACGGGGCGCTGGTCGGGTGACGGAGCGGAGAAGCCGGCGACGATGTGCTCGAGATAACGGGGCGAGACGGTGATGTCGGAGTCGTTGACGAGCAGGATGGGGTGGCTGGCGTGGGGGGCGAGCTGGATGAGGGTGCTGACTTTGCCGTTGGTGCCGAGGTTCTGCGGGCACTCGATGAGGCGGATGGAGCGGGAGGGGAACTCGCGCTGGAGCTGGAGGACGGCGTCGGCGGCGGGGTCAGAGAGGGTGGAGACGCCGAAGATGAGCTCGTAGTCGCCGGAGTAGGTCTGGCGGCAGTGGGAGCGGAAGGCGTCGAGCATGCCGGGGTCGAGTCCCTTGAGCGCCTTGAGGACGGTGACGCCGGGCGTGTCGGCTGACGGCGCGATGTGGCGGCGCTCGCGGAGGAAGAGGCGGGCGGCGATCCACGCGGCAGAGAGATAGCCGAGACTGGCGACGGCGAGCAGGGTGGTGGCGGCTTCGACGGCCAGGGCTGCGGGGTGGGGCATCACTCAGTGAGGATACAGCGTTCAGCGTTCGGCTTGTTGGTGCGCGGAAACGTGGTGAGGAGCTTGCTTCCCGATCCATTGCGCGAAGGATGGGCCCCCGGCGGCGCGGACTGGCGAAAAGAATTGATACAAATCAACCGCTGGTTCAGCTAGACTCCCGTCGGCCAGCAATTCCCCAAAGTTCACCTGGCTAAACCACAACTGGAGGAAGAGGAATGAACGCGAAAACGTGGCGTGTCTTTGCGTGGTTCTGTGGGTTTGTGGCGGCAGGGTTGTGCTCAACAGCACTGAGCGCGCAGATGAGCGAAGTGAAAGAGAAGCCCCCGATGTACTCCTACATTGCGAACTGGCAGATTCCGCGGGCGCACTGGGGCGAAATGGAAAAGGCCAATGCCGCCGACAAGGTTGTGCTGGAGAAGGCGATGGCGGACGGCACGCTTGTGGGGTATGGCAACGACGCGTATGCGGTCCACAAGATGGATGGCATGACGCACGACAACTGGTGGTCGTCGATGTCGATGGCGGGGGTGCTGAAGGTGCTGGAGGCGCTGGGCGCTTCCGGGAGCTCGGCGACGCCTGTGCTGGAGAGCTCCACGAAGCACGAGGACCTGATCATGGAGAGCCGGTACTACAACTGGAAGCCAGGCTCGTACAAGGGCGCGTTTGTGCACGTGGGGAGCTACATGCTGAAGAAGGACGCGCCGGACAATGCGCTGGAGATGCTGAGCAAGCAGATTGTGGCGCCGCTGCTGGAGAAGCTGATTGCCGACGGCACACTGCTGGAATACGAGATTGACACGGCAGCCATCCACTCCGACGCGCCCGGCCACTTCTGGATCGTCTACGTTACGGCGAACCCGGAGGGGATGGACAAGGTGGTGGCCTCGATCATGGAGACGGTGAAACAGCAGCCGCTGCAGGGCGTGAGCTTTGGCGCGGTTACGGAGTCAAAAGAGCACCGCGACGACCTGCTTCGCGGCGAGGGCACGTTCAAGTAGCCGGTTTCACAGATTGCAGGGATGAGCGCGCGGCAGTTTCCGGAAAAGTCCGGGGACTGCCGCGCTGCTGTCTGTGGGGTTACTCGTAGCGGAGTGCTTCGATGGGGTCCAGGGAGGCGGCTTTCCAGGCGGGGTAGATGCCGAAGACGAGTCCGATGGCGGCGGAGACGGCGAAGGCGACGATGACCCAGGTGGCGGAGAGCGCGGCGTGGAGGAAGGGCACGGCGAAGTGAAGGATGAGGGTGAAGAGCGATCCGGCGAGGATGCCGAGGACGCCTCCGACGGCGCAGAGGGTGACGGCCTCAAGGGTGAACTGGAGAAGGATGTTTTTGCGTGTAGCTCCGATGGCTTTGCGGACGCCGATCTCGCGGGTGCGCTCAGTGACGGAGACCAGCATGATGTTCATGACGCCGACGCCGCCGACGATGAGGCCGACGGAGGAGACGGCGACCATGAAGAGGAACAGGCCGCCGGTGAGCTGGTTCCAGAGGCGGGTGAGGGAGTCAGGGCCGAAGATGGCGAAGTTGTCGTCCTGCTCGACGCGAACGGAGCGGCGGGCGCGGAGCAGCTCGCGGAGGGAGTCAATGACGGCGGCCTTGTTCTTGGGGTCGTCGTACTTGACGGTGATCCAGAAGTCTTTGACCTCGGGATGGATGCGGCGGAAGGTTTCGAGGGGGAAATAGGCGGCGTTGTCCTGGGAGTTGCGGCCGGAGCCGAAGGGCTGCTTCTGTACGTCGAGGACGCCAATGACGGTGAAGATGTCTCCGGCGCACTCGATGTCTTTGCCGATGGGATCTTCATTGGGGAAGAGATCGGAGGCGGCGTCGTGACCGAGGATGACGACGCTGGCGGCGTGGAGCTCTTCGGACTCGGTCCAGATGCGGCCTTCGGTGAGCTCGAAGTTGGCGGTCTCCTTCACGTCGGTGGTGTTGCCCTGGAGGATGGTGTTCTGGATCTTGTGTGTGCCGTGCTTGATGGATGTGCCGCCGAGGCCGGTCTGGAAGTTCTGCAGGAAGACGCCGGGATCGACTGCGGTGACATGGGGCAGGGCACGCATGGCGAGGCCGTCTTCATAGGTGAGCTGCTTGCGGTTGAGCTCGGCGGTGGAGGGACGGCCGCCGAAGGGCTCGAAGCGATAGACCCAGAGGGCGTTGGTGCCGAGGGAGCGGACGAACTGGTCGATGTTGGTGTTGAGGCCGTTGATGGCAGATGAGATGAGAATGACGGTGGAGATGCCGATGGAGATGCCGAGGATGGTGAGCGCCGAGCGCAGTTTATTTTTGCGCAGAGTGTCGAGGGCGAGGCGGATTGATTCGCGAGAGTCGCTGAGGCGCATGGGCTAGAGCTCCGCTCTGAGGGCAACGATGGGGTCGAGGCGGGCGGCCTTGCTGGCGGGGTAGACGCCGAAGAACAGGCCGACGCTGGCGGAGACGACGAGGCTGACCAGGATGGACCAGAGGGCGACCGAGGATGGGAAGGCGATGAGCAGGGTGATGACCTTGGCCGCGGCGATGCCGGCGAAGACGCCGATGAGGCCGCCGACGAGGGACATGGTGGCCGATTCGATGAGGAACTGAAGGAGGATGTCACGCTGGCGCGCACCGAGGGCTTTGCGGACGCCGATTTCGCGGGTGCGTTCAGTGACAGAGACCAGCATGATGTTCATGATGACGATGCCGCCGATGACGAGCGAGACGGCGGCGATGGCGACGACGACGGCGCCGAAGTTGGAGAGGATGTTGCCGAGCAGGTTCTGGAAGGTGGCGCTGGTGTCGATGGTGAAGGTGTCGTCCTGGCCGGGGGAGAGATGGCGGCGGGCGCGCATGATGACGCGGAGCTGGTCCATGACGTTCTGGGTGACTTCTCCGCCGCCGCCTGCATCGACGTAAATCTGCATGGTGTCATGCGCGCCGAACTGGGCGAGAAAGGCGTTGAGGGGGACGGCCACCCAGTTGTCCATGGAGGAGCCGAGCATCTTGCCTTGGGCTTCACCAACTCCGATGACGGTGTATGGGGTGCCTGCGACGCGGATCTCTTTGCCGAGCGGGTCGCCGGGGCCGAGGAGCTTGTCGACGATGTCTGCGCCGACGATGGCGACGTGGGCGGAGTGCTGGTCTTCCACCTCAGTGAAGGCGCGGCCGAGGGCGACGTTGAGGTTGGAGAGCGCGGGCATGGTCCAGGTGTAACCGCGAATCTCAGCGCCGGTGGTGGACTGGTTGCCGACGATAACGGAACCGGTGGTGGAGCGGCGCGCGCCGACGGAGACGCAGGAGTGGCACTCGTCAGCGATGGCGCGGTAGTCGTCGTAGGTGACGTCTTTGCGGCGCTGGAAGGCGATGTACTCGTCCATGGTGATGAACGTTTGCGGCATCTTGCTGACGGTGACAACGCCGGCGCCGTAGGTGTTGATTTTGGAGGTAACAAAACTCTTGGCGCCGTTGGTGAGCGTGACGACCATGATGACCGAGGCGACCCCGATGACCACGCCGAGCAGCGTGAGGATGCTGCGCATTTTGTTTGCCCAGAGGGACTGCAGGGCAAGCTTCACTGCCTCGATGAGTTCCATGCGGTGCGGGTTCTCGCCCCGTCAATACACCGGATGCGGCTGTGACTGAGGCCGATCTTACGACCGCGCAACCGCGCCAGGGAGGCTTTGCAGAAAGCGTCAGCTCTTGAAGAGTTCGCCCCTCGGGGCTAAAGCCCCGACCATCTGAAGGGCTTTTGTCGGCACGACTAAAGTCGTGCCCTTTCAAAGCTTCGGCTACTACAGAGATTTCCTGCTTCGTTCACGAGCGAAAGCTTTCCGGTTTCTCTATTCATACCGCAAAGCTTCGATTGGGTCCAGATTGGCGGCCTTCCATGCGGGATAGATGCCGAAGATAAGGCCGATGGCGCAGGAGACGGTGAAGCCGGTGAGGACCCAGACGGTGGACAGGGTGGCGGGCAGGCCAATGGGCAGCAGATAGATGATCCAGGTGAAGATGGCACCGATGAGGATGCCGATGATGCCGCCGACGGCGCAGAGGGTGACAGCCTCCGTGGTGAACTGCGTGAGGAGCGTGCGCTTGGTGGCTCCGATGGCTTTGCGGACGCCGATCTCGCGGGTGCGCTCCGTGACGGAGACCAGCATGATGTTCATGACGCCGACGCCGCCCACCATGAGCCCGACGGAGGAGACGGCGATCATGAAGAGGACGAGGCCGCCGGTGAGCTGATTCCAGAGCTTGGAGAGCGAGTCGGGGCCGAAGACCTCAAAGTCGTCTGGCTTGTCGACGCGGACATGGCGGCGGATGCGGAGCATCTCGCGGATTTCCTCCTGTACCAGCTCTTTGTTTTTGGGGTCGTCGTACTTGACGGAGACCCACATGTCCTTGTCCTCGGGGTGGAGGTTGTGGAAGGTGCCGAGGGGGAAGTAGACCTGATTGTCGGCCTGGTTGCGGCTGCCGCCGAAGGGCTGCTTTTGCTTTTCGAGGACACCAATGATGGTGTAGAGGCCGGTTTCGATGTTGACCTGCTTGCCGACGGCGGGCTGGCCGTCGAAGAGCTGCTGCCAGGTGTCATAACCGAGGACGCAGACGTGGGAGGCGCGCTGGTCCTCGTCGTCGGTCCACATGCGGCCCTGAAGGAGGGTGAGGTTGCTGACGGTGTTGACGGCGGCGGTGGCTCCGGTGAGCATGGTTCCGGCGACCTTGCGGCCCTGGTATTTGACGCTAACGGCGCCGACGCGGAACTGGCCGACGTGCTGATAGCCACCATCGGCGTCGACGACATGGGGCAGGGCGCGGAGGGCGTGGACGTCGTCGATGTTGAGCTTTCTGCGGGCGAGCATTTCGGCGGTGGGGCGGACGCCGATGACGGGCATGTGGAAGACCCAGATGGTGTTGGTGCCGAGGGAGCTGACCCACTCCTGCACGCGGTTGTTGAGGCCGCTGATGACCGAGGAGATGGTGATGACGGTGGTGACGCCGATGACGATGCCGAGAATCGTGAGGCCCGAACGCAGCTTGTTGGCACGCAGCGTGTCGAGAGCCATCTTGACGGATTCGCGGGTTTGACCGGTTGCCATGAGAACTCCAGTGATCAGTGATCAGTGGTCAGTTGGTTCGTGCTGATCTTTGAGAGCGACGAGCAGGGCGTAGAGCATCTTCCCAACTTCGTGCGACAGGGATTCGGCTTCGTCGATTAATGCTCGATTTCCGATTTCGAGGTTACGGGCGATCTCGAGTTGGGTCTGTAATTCGAAGTTTGAACCGCGTGCGATTCCCAGAAATTGCCGGAACTCGCCCTTGCTTAGTCGGCCCTGTCCTTCTGCGATGTTGCTCGATATCGAAACAGCCGCGCGCCGGATCTGACTTGTTAAGCCGTATATCTCTTCGCGCGGAAAACCGCGGGTCAAACGGTAGATTGCGGTTGCCAATCGGATGGAGCGCTGCCATACCGTAAGGTCCCGGAAAGACTGTGCCGCGAGTTTGCCTGCCATTGCTGATCCTCAACTGACGACTGATCACTGACAACTGACCACTGCAATCACAGTTCTGCGCGCAGGGCTACTACGGGGTCGAGGCGCGCGGCTTTGCTGGCGGGGTACACGCCGAAAAAGATGCCTACGCTGGTGGCTAGAAACAGGCCGAGAAAGATGGCCCAGATGGGCACGGCGGTGGGGAATCCTACGACGACGGTGATGAGCTTGCCGACAAGGATGCCGCCCATGACGCCGAAGACTCCGCCGACGAGGGCGAGCGCGGCCGACTCGATGAGGAACTGGAGAAGGACGTCTCGCTGCTTGGCACCGAGGGCCTTGCGGACGCCGATCTCGCGTGTGCGCTCAGTGACGGAGACCAGCATGATGTTCATGATGACGACGCCGCCGACAACGAGGGCGATGGAGCCGAGGCCGAGCACGACCCAGGCGAAGACGCCGAGGAGCTGATTGGCGATGTCGAGGAAGGTGTCGTTGGTCTCAATCTCGAAGTCGTCTGGCTGACCGGGGGCGTCATGGCGGCGGGTGCGCATGAGAACGCGCACGTCGTCTTTGGCGCGCTCCATGACGGTGGCGCCGCCGGTGGCGCGGGCGTAGATATTGACCGAGTCATTGGTGCCGTAGATCTGCTGGTAGGTGGTGATGGGGACAGCGACCCAGTTGTCCTGCGACTCGCCGAGGGTTTTGCCCTGGCGGTCAGCGACGCCGACGATGGTGTAAGGGATGCCGTCGACGCGAATCTCGCGGCCGATGGGGTCACCGTCGCCGAGGAGGTTGTCGACGATGTCGGCACCGACGATGACGTTTTTGGTGGCGTGGTCCTCGTCCGACTGCGTGAAGCCGCGGCCCTCGGCGATGTCGATGTTATTGAGGGCGAGCATGGTCCATGTGTAGCCGCGAACGCCGGTGTTGTTGCTGGACTTGCCGTTGGCAACGACGTTGGTGGACTTCGAGAGCAGAGCGCCGGTCTCACTGCACTCGGTACAGGCGGACTTGATGGCCTCGTAGTCCTCCATGCGGAGGATTTTGCGCTTCTGGAACTTGAAGTACTCCTCTGGCGTGAAGATGACGCTGGACATGCGGGTGACGGTGAAGACGTCTGCGCCGTAGCCGGAGAGCTTGGTGGAGATGTACTTCTTGGCCCCCTGGACGAGGGTGAGGACCATGATGACGGAAGCCACGCCCATGATGACGCCGATGAGCGTGAGGATGGTGCGGAGCTTGTTGCCCCAGAGAGACTGGAGGGCGAGTTTGAAGGCCTCGAGAAACTTCATCGCGTCACTTTCCGATGCCGGGGCTGCGGGGTCTCGGCGGAGGGCCCGGTTCCTATTGTGGCAGGTACGGGCCGCGGCTGGGCGGGGCGGAGTCAGGGTTTTCTGCTTCTGTAGGGGATACGCAGGTGGGGGTGGGTTGGTTCCGGGCACTGCGTGCGGCGGTCAATGGTCAGTTGGGTCGTGGCGGGGTTGGGGCTTGGTTTCCCGTCCATCGCGCGGTGAAACTGCGCGATGGATGGGGCACGGAGGGGTGTGGCAGAGAAGTATCCCGCAGGGGCTGAAGCCCCCGTGTTTTAGGTGGGTTCTTGCGGCACGACTGAAGTCGTGCCCTGACACAAAGCGTGGTTGTGGTGGGGGCTTGGTTTCCCGTCCATCGCGCGGTGAGGCTGCGCGATGGGTAGGGCGCGGGAGGTGCGCGCTGACCCCACCCTAGCGACAAAAACAAAGGCGTCGCGAGGGTGGGGCACCCGATCTGTTGTGGCTGGGGTTGGGGCTTGCTTTCCCGGGTGCCCAAAGGCGAGGGTGTCAAGTTCCACGAGATGCTTTACAGGTTGTCTCTGGACATGGTTTACAGATGGTTGGTTGAGGGATCGGGAGTCAGGCACCGCTCGACGA